>BNJU01002250.1_pt1:0-127500 | contig 140631 bp, 174 predicted proteins | sample 8539281 | NCBI WGS metagenome assembly BNJU01 (sample SAMD00202456, study PRJDB9452) | human saliva metagenome | isolation source: human saliva | place: Japan
TAAAAAAATCTAGAGTTGCAATAAACTCTAGATTTTTTTATTTTTATCCGTTATTTCCAAAACATTTTTCGACAAGAGTAGAGATGTTCGAAGCCATAGTACCCATCTCTTGCATTCTTCCATCTAATGCTTCTATAGATTTTCCTCTATTACTGTTTAATAACTCAGCAAAAAGTCATTTGCTTGAAGCGCTATACGTTTCATAATTAAACCCAATTGCTTTTTTTGACCTTTTACTACATCAGATAAAGTTGCATAGTTATAAATAGCTTCTTCTAAATATGTTCGTAATTGACTTTTTTTAGTGATGATAAAGTCTCCACTTGTACTAACTATAGTACGAACTGTATTACTATAATCTTGTTCAATATCTCCAATAAACTTATCAATATCTTTTATAGTTGAAGATATTGATATACTAGCTTCAACGGTTTGATAGTAGATTGGATCAACTTTTTTATTAGCCTTAGGTTTATAATAAATATTTGTTGGAAATTCATCTTCAACCGCATCACCAGCAGTCTTGATATTACTTAACTCGCTATATGTGTTTGTTATAGCTGTTTTCGCAGTTGCTAAATAAGCTGAAAATGCAGATACCATTTTATCTCCTAAAGTTTTTGTCGCATTATCTACCTGACTATCAAAGGCTTTTAGAGCTTCTAAATCATCAAAAAGATCAGATTGTTTAACAAAAGTATCAAAATCTGTAGGAACAGATCCTACCTGATAATTCCCCATAACATCAGTATTTGAACGCCAGTTTTGTTCGATTGTTGTATCATTTTGCTGATGACTATTTGCCACAGCTAATACACTATCTCGCATACTAACAATACACTGTTCCATTTTATTAATATTATCTAATTCTACAGCCATTACTTCACGAATAGGATTCGCAATACCATCTTCAAATTTAGAGCGAATGTTTTCACCTTTAAAAGTTGCACCTATACTACTCTTAAAGCTGTTTATAGTCGCTTCACCTTGTTTTGCAATTGCACTTTTAGTAGACATTATGACTAATGATCCTCCTGCACCTGTAACCGAAGGATTATTATTATTATTTTGCATACTTACAGAAGTTTGACTAGTCTTCAAATTTGATGTTGAAGTTTTTAATGTTTGTAATTTTCTTGTTACTCCATGATAATCCCAATGACTACCGTCCTTATGACACCACTCTCTTGCTCCACTAGTTCCCTAACCAGTCAAATTGTCTAGAAAAATTGATATGTACTATACCCCGATATTTTTTTGAAAAAGCAGATTTTTTTATTTTTCTAGTTTTTGTATAAAAAAATTATCTAAATCTTTTATACTCTGAATTAATTGTATTTGTTCTAGATAACTAACTATTGATTGTTCTAAAGTTTGAGTACGTTGAGCTTTTCTAGATTCAACATTACTATTAGTTGATTCAGAAACTGTTAGAAGGTTACGGATTTGAGCGATATCTACTAATAGGTCATTTAGATTAGCGGCTAAGCCAGACATATTTTCATAATTTATAACAATCTCAGTTGCTCCATCTGCATGAGGAACAAGAGAACTAACCATAAGTCTATCTTTACCGAATTGTGCATCTAGCTTACCATCACGATCGACATCAATAGATAATCCATTATCTCTATTTAACAATTCGGCATCCGCTTCATTTTTCGTTAAAGCTTCTAACTTAGCTACTTCTTCTGGTTTTTCCCAAGCTTGTACTTGTTGAGAGTTTGCATCTATTAAATTTCCATCTTTATCGAATCTGTAGCCACCCCACATATGAGTTATATTCCCCTTAACAATAGAGTTAGTCAAATTAAATCCATGTAATTTATCTATAAGTTCCAAACCTGATCTGTAATTTGATAAACCAGGAAAAACTTCATCAAATCTTCTATTATCAGCTTCACTCAACGGCATATTATATCCATTAAATTTATATACCTTACCTACAGTTCCTTGACCTTTAATATACCCTAACCCTATAATATCGTTAGAGTCTATGTAGTTATTAGTTTACTATATAAAGCACTAACATTGACCTTTTGTTCTGGAGTTAAAGTAGAATAAATATTAGGGCCCTGATAAACATTTACCGAATTAATTCTATCGTAATCTTTAACATTAGCTATTGCGTATTGCACATCCATAGAACCAAGTGAATGTCCATATAAATTTATCTTAGCATTTGGATATTTCTCCATCATTTCTTTTAAATACGCCGCAGATGCTTCCCATTGGCCAGGTGCTTTACTCGGTTCTCCAGTTGCTTGCCCTTTAATAATATTATAAAGTGCAGGTGCGTCATTATCCTTCCAATCCCTCCAAAATTCGTCACCATTAGTAAAAAGATTAGATGGACTTGCTGATCCTTGATACATTATTGTTATTTCTTTTACTTGAGCACGTTCTTCTGCAGAAGCTGTTGGCGGTACTGCCTCTCTTCCTGTAGAAGTTTTAGTATAAGTAAATATTTGTTCTCCATTATTTGTACGATTATTATTAGCATCTGATAATGTTCCTACATATTTTCCACTACCTGATGTTTCTAATGAATACCCAACCTTATGATTTTCATATTCCTGTTGAGCTATTTCTACATTTTCTTTATCTGTATATTGAGCCATTCTTTCCCCTCCAAACTATTCTGAAACAATTAACCTATTAATTTATTAAACTCGGAGAGCTACTAAGAGCACCAAACTCTAAGCCTTTTCTCCTCAGAAAAATAAATTAAGCACTGTTCCTAAGACTATATCTTCATCATCGTTAATAATAAATCTTAAGCTAATTCCACCCATAGGATTTACCTTTAACACATTCTCATCTATCCTATATGTTTTTTTATCTTCCCGTTAGGTGTTAGTGCGGCTTCATCTAGCCTTTTGAATAATTGTTCAGAAAGATCTTTTACTTCCTTACTCTCAACAATTTGTTTTAATGTTAATTTAATATCTTCAGCTTGCATGTGTTTACCTCCTGTCTCCACGCTTGCCCTTATACTTTAAAACCACCTATAATTCATTATTTTTTTCTATAATTTGTACAGAATAGTAATTTTGTCTTTCTAGAATAAATCCTTCCGGAACTTTTGTATAAGGTTCATTAGATATAAATGTATATCGTGTATGGTCTTGATCAGAAATACGCATACCAATGTACACTTGCTCTACTACTTGTTTTGTCAGTTTTGTTATACTATCATAACTTGCAATTAATTCTTGGTGATATCCAATAAACACTGGTGTTATACCGTATCTACCACCTTCTTTAACGAATAACTTGAAGTCTTGTTCTAAAACTCCTGCACTTCTAAATACTGAAACAATATCTGGAATAACAATTATCCACTTAGAATAATTTCCCGTTTTGGATTTTCTATACGTTTTTTCAGATCATATATAATATTATTTACCGTTTCAGAAATATCCGTACTACTTACATAACGTCTTGCTCCATTTAACTGAGAATGTAATACTTTCTCCGTTGGATCTAATAGTATAACATTGTAATCATCCTGAATTCGATCAATATTATAATCAAATAAATCATAGTACTTCTCTACTGATAATGGATTATCCGATGCTAATAAGATTGACTTTATCTAGTGTAAACTGAGCTAATTCACCAGTCTCATTATATAATCCCAGCACGAAGTTATTATTTTTTTATTAATAAATGGTTCTCTTTCTTCCATTGTCTTAATAGTGATTTTTTTCAGGTAACATTGGGATTGATTTTTGGACAATCACCATTCCAATGCTCTGCCATATCTTTTAGCTTCTTGTTTTAACTTGTTCTATATAATCTACATAGCTATCGTATTTATACGGTTGTGCAATTTGGAAATGAATAATCTCATCAAACTTAACAACCGCTCGTCCCTTAATTTCCTCTAAAGGAATATTAGAACGTCCAACGATTGCCGATAAATCACTATTATCAAATAAGAATAATGATATCTTAGTTTTGAAGTTGGCTTGTAATTGTAATCTCATCGCATTTACCCTAGATAAAGTAACTACAAGATACATTCCAAGAGAAACCCCATCCCTTGCTACCGTGCTTAACATATCGTTAAATGCATCTACATATTTAGTTTCTGCCATACCATCATAGCTATCTATAAATAGATATATAGATGGAATTTTTACTTCAGCCACTTCGTTATATTGATTCAAGTTAACTACTCTAGCTTCTGATAATATTTTCTTACGTCGTTTAATCTCTTCATTTAACCTACGAACAGATTTCATTATTTTTTCGTTTTCATCCAAAATAAAGTAATCTGCCACATGCGGAAAATCACTAAGCGATACTAATCCACTAGTACCAAAGTCATATAAGTAACAGTGAACTTGCTCAGGGGTATTTTTCCTCATTAAATCGATAGCCATATTTTGTAAGAATGTTGATTTCCCAAATCCTGGACTAGAAACTAGCAGTATATGACCGATATTTTTCATATCGAAGATTAATGGTGATTGTTCTTGTTTTTCCGGAATATCTTGGTATCCTATTAGAACATTCTCATTTTCTTTCTCATTATTCCAATATTCTCTAAAGTCAGTATTTTGTAAGTCGCTAGCGAATATTTTTTCTTCTAATGGTGGTAACCATGGACTAGCTACTTTATCTAAGCCAGTTTTTTCAAATATTGACTTAGCTTCTTCAACAACTATATCCAATTCAGTTGGTACTGTTTTTAACTTCTTTTTGTATTTGATAATCCACTTAAATCTTTATTAATTGGATTATACTGACCATTTTCCATTATTTCATAAATTGTTAAATCTCTATTGCTATCTTCTTCACCATCTTTTAATATAATCAGCTCCACTCCAAGCACTTTTGGAATAATTCATATATTTCATTATTACCAACTTGAAGATAAGCACGACCAGATTGTGTAATTTGCGCAGCATCTGGAGTTTTAATTATCTCACGAGAATCCGCTACATCTTGCACTTTCAAGGCTATTTTAAACTTAGAGTTTGACCAAATTTGGTCATTTACTACCCCACTAGGTTTTTGCGTAGCTAGTATTAAGTGTATCCCTAACGAACGACCGATACGCGCTGTTGAAACTAACTCTTGCATAAAGTCTGGTTGTTCTTGTTTCAACTCTGCGAACTCATCACTTATTATAAATAAGTGTGGAAGTGGTTCTGATACTTCACCTTGTTTAAATAGTTTCGTATATTGATTAATATGATTAACATCATATTGCGCAAAGATTCTTTGACGCTTTTTAAGCTCTGCCTTAATAGATACTAAGGCACGATTTGCTTGGTTAGCATCTAAGTTGGTAATAGTACCAACTAAGTGAGGTAAGTCAGCAAATAAGTTAGCCATACCTCCACCTTTATAGTCAATTAGTAAGAATGCTACTTCATAAGGGTGGTAATTTACCGCTAGCGATAAAATATATGATTGAACTAATTCTGACTTCCCTGACCCTGTAGTCCCCGCTATTAAACCATGGGGTCCGTGGGCTTTTTCATGAAGGTTTAGATATAATAAATCATCTCGGCCTCTTACACCTAGAGGTACTGCCATAGTTTGATATGTCTCATTTATTCTCCAACGATCTAACATATTTAAATCTTCTACCTTAGAAGCACCATACATTTCTAAAAATGTTATAGAGTTCGGGATAGAGTTTCTTAATGTCTCCTCATGATTAATACCTGCTAAGTTTCTTGCGAAGCTTTCTTTTTCCGCTAAGCTTATAGGAGGTAGTGGTTCAAAAATTTTATCAACAAATTCTCCTTTTTGAAGTATTAATGTTGCTTTCTTTTCACTACGATAATCCACTACAGTTTTTACATGTTCTGGTAGACTCTCAATTACCTCATCTACAAAGACAAAACTAATACCTATACCAGTTAAATCTTCATAAATATGTTCCATAATATTATGTCCAAGTAGTAATGTTAAATCAGTAATAATTACTACATAATGCGGAATATAAACTTTTTCTTTATTTCCTTCTGACTTTTGACTTGCATCTAATTTTCTATCTTTAATTATTTGATAAAGAGATGTAAGCAGTTGGTCACGAGTTCTTTGGTCATATACAAACCCACGACTATTAAAAAGCCTTTTATTTTTATTGTGGGGTAGCCACTTACTCCACTCCCACAGTTGTTTTTCTTCTTCTCTAAAAATAGTTATAAATTGAACATCGTGATAACTTTGGAAAGCAGCAATTTGCATTATTAATTGTTGAACCTGTTCAATAACTACTCTTCTCGTTCCAATATATCCCATAGGTACATGTATATCATTTTTTTACCGCAACATCTTTTAATAACTTTATAATAATCCAATAAGTTATTTATATCTTGGTCTACTTCAACCTTAACCTTTGTCGTTTCAGACTTATTATATTCAACGTTGAAACTAGGTTCCACTTCACCTTTTCCTAACTTATAAGTTAAGAAGTCGAAATAATAAGGTGTTTTTTCGTAGATTCTTCTATCGACATTTTTTTGCCATACTTAATATATTAGAAACATCTGGATAATGATAAGTTAAAGATTGTTTTTTTGTTCTTCAGCATATCTTGCTAATTCAATATATTTTCCTTGAAGATATTCTTTATAATCTTGAACCTTTTTAATTTGGCGCTCTTTGTAATTTTTCTTATCTGATACATATCCATGTAATGATGTGATAATAGTAACTACAGACATACCAAACATCATAATCATCATCGCTCCACTAGATGAGTATATGTATATTAACACCGTAAATAAAATCATCGAAGCCGGCATTAATAATAGTCTTAGTAGCGACTGACGAGTTGGATCCTCTTCAGTTGGAGGTGTTCCTATAATTATTCTATCCGTAGGTTCTCGAAGAATAATCCTTGGTGAGCGATGGAATTCTTTCGCTCTGTCTTCTTGTTCATCTTGTTCAAAAACTATTAAATTAGTACTGACGTTAAAGTTACTTGCTAATGCCAATGATTTATTTAAGATAACAATACTTAATCCTTCTTCAAACACTAAAACATCATATTCTTTTAGCGGTGCAGAATCTTTTTGCCTTTCACCATTCAAATAAAATGAACCATTTGTTATAATCTTAGTTCCTTCATCATAGCTAATTAGCATATCTAAATTACTATTTTTCAATACAAATATCTGCATCATCTTTTTTTGACCGATGAAAAATATTATTTTTTTATTAACTAAATAGTATTTCTCAGGTTTTAGTATAACTAATTTAAATACTACTTGATTTACTTTTTACATTATACGAACCAAAAAGAATATTCTTTACCATCAATTATTACTACATCTTTTTTTACTTTTTACATCAACTTTTTCAGGTAGTTCTTCTAAATAAATATCACATGTATCTGTGCCCCCAACAATATATTTTCTGCCAGGGTATAATGTGAAATTATTATCTTTATACATAATATATACATTCATATAGTTTCACCACCTTACTTATTTTTTATCACTTTTCTTATCTGCATTTTCATCAGTAGGAACATATTTTTTCTTAAGCTCTTCTAATTTAGTCTTATAATTGTTTAGCTGCTCTGTTCTCTTCTCTGAAGAAAGGTTAGGGTCACGTTGAACCTCATCTATTTTTTTAGTTAATCCATACATTAATAACTGTGGATCATCTAAGAAGCTGGCTACATCAATAGCTTCGTCTATTTTTGCTTGTCCGATTAGAACCCAGTAGCGTAAATAATCTGAATTAGATTGATTGTTAATTTTTAATAATTGCTCTTTTTGTTTAGCACTTAGCGGCTCTGACTGAATAACTGAGTATGCCACTATATATTTATCATCTTGGCTTAATGACTTACTATCTACTTTTTCACTAGTTTTAATTACATTAGAGTAATCTTTATTAATAAATGAAAGTCTAATATCTAACAGCTTATTTTTTTATTACCAACTGTCACAAAAGACATATAACCCTACTGTTCCACCTAATATTACTGCAAGAGCAGCAGTACTAATGAAACCAAATTTTAAGAAATTCATCCTTTTTCTTTGTAATTCTAGAATAGTTCTCTAAGTTTTTTAGCTTTTTTTCTTCTTTATACTCTTCTGAGAATTTTTCAACTACTTCATCTAAAGTATTTAAGTTAGAGATATACTCACCTAATAAATTACCTTTTATAAAATTCTAAACCACCATTTACTAATTTTTTTCGTAATCTGCCTTATCATCTAATAACGCTACACTCATAGCTTTATATATTTGTAAAAACTTATCGTATGTTATTTTTCTCATAAGGATAGACTTGATTCACTATTCCTCTATGCACTAGTAACGGTAATCCATCTCTTGTGAAAAACTACAGAATTTGTATCAAAATTATATGTATAATTTGTATTTTTCTACACCTGTATATACTTCTGATAAATTAATAAGGTATCGTAGTTTTTTTCTTCCAAAATTAAAGTCTTAACATAATCAAAATCTGTATAACTTTCTTTTTATAATACTCGTTATACTGACAGTACTTTCTTCTACTTTTTACATCAGTATCCACAAAATAAGGAACTTTTTGACTTCAATAAAATATATGCAATTTCCTTATTACCTTTTTATTTCTTCTTTTTCAAGTTCAACAGTATACTCCATGGTCCCCTCCATTTTTCTATAATTTCTCTACTACTAATAAACTTCCATTTCTTACATACTGTGAACTATAAAAAAACTAAAGCCCGTTAGTACAACATTAAAAATTCTCTACTCTTATACTTGGATTTTTAATTTCAAGTGGTAGTCCATAAGACTCTACAATAATTTTCAATAATTCTTTTTACAGTCATATTATTAGGTACTCTTATATCAACTACCTTATCTATATATTTTTCTAAAATCTAAACTTATATCAATATATTCTGTATTCATTATTGACCTCTCTTCCTAAATACTCCCCTATAAATAGATACCATCATTATTATAAAACCAGCAATAAGCAATAATATCATATTCCAATTTACCGCTTCTTCTTTACTTTTTCAGTGCTATTTTTTTGATTTCTCCCTATCAAGTTTGCTTTCATTAAGTAAAAACAAATGTTTCGTGTAATTATCCGCTACAGATTCTTTTTTTCATCTCAGTATCGAAGATAAGAGCCTTATCTTTATTATAAGATACAGACTCTTCCTCCTTTATTTGTGAAATATTTTTTTGTTACCGCATCATTAAATAATTTAGATAGCTCGGTCTCCTGTTCAAAATAATAATCCTCAGTTTTTATTATTTTTTTAGTTTCAGCATCAATTTTTTAATGATCCATCTTCTGCTTTTTGCAACTTGATTAAAAAGATACAGCACTTGTTAACATAAAAAAATTATTACAAATACTTTTTTTCATCTTTACCTCTATTATATTTTTCAGTTTTCTATACTCTATTGCATTTAATATTACACTAATAACTGCAAATATAGTTGTTATAATCATTACAAGTAGCCAACCACCTTGATAGTTTAAGAATTGAGTTAAACTTTCATCAATATAATTTAATGGCGAGATATATGATAGCAGTTTGTTCCCCATTGTTCTCTCATCTATTAGTTGAACTGTAGTAACAATATATAGTAATAAAATACTTATACTTACAAATAATCCCAATGATTTTTCCTTTTGATAACAACCAGTTATTTAATCCAATAAATAATACCGTTATTACTAATAACAGAGCCACTAATACTAATGCTCTCTCTCCAGTTAAATCAAGGTTATAACCAACAACCATACCAATAATCATAGATAATACGAAACTTATACCTAAAATAATACTTATTGGTATTGTTGAATTTTTTTCCACTGCACCCTTGAAACAATTTTTATTTTTTTGAATTTTTTTCAAAGTCAATATTTTTGCATCATATGAGCGATTAAGATACTTACTAAGTAAATGATTAACACTATTAATATTCCTGTACGCGTATCAAGTTTAGTTGAACTTTTAGCTGTTTTGTTTGAAGCAATTATTTTATCAACATTACCTGCATCTACAGGATTTGCTAAATAGTCATAAACCGCTTGGTTTTTACTATTTCCATCTTTAGTATTGCTTAGTACTTTTGAGAAAGCTTTTAAGAAGTCTTGATTATCTTTATACTCTTTATCCATAGTACCTTTTAGTTCACTTACCTTATTAGTAAGGTTTGTACCATCTTGTTCTAGTTTTTTAGCTGCTGTACCTAAGCTTTCAAAACTATGATTTATAGATTCTGATGTAGCTTGACTTGCTTTTGTCTTCGCTAATAGTTCTCTACTTGCTGACATTAGTTTTGAATAATCACTACTTATCTCCGTAGTTACTGTTATTAGATCAGAATTGTTATCATTAGTCTCAGTAGTTGGTAACTCCGGTTTATTCGATAAAGCAGTATTAATTTTTTCAGTTTCAGCTATTACAACATCGATATTATCAGATAAATCTTTTGTTGAAGTTCTTAGCGTTGCGACAACTTTTTTCAGTTGATCTGAATTTTTCTTTAATTCTGATAACTCTAATATTTTTATCATTTGGAACCGTAAGTTCCTTGCTTAATTCATCCAATATAGCACCAGAAATTGACGATGTTAATATTTTTATTAATATCTTTAAGTTCTGCTTTTTTTCAATAAAGAATCTTCTTTAGGGTTCTAAAGAAATATTATTTTTCCTTAGCTATATCTAATCCATAGATAGTTTTTACAACTGTAGCTAGCTGTGTATAATTTTTCTAAATCATTATATAAAAGCAGTATTACTATTTTTCTATATTTTTTTATTTACAGAATCAAGTGGCTCTTGATGTGTAGTCGTTTTAACTATTGTTCTTTCTATCTCTTTATTTTTCTGGAGATATAGCAGTTTTTTTCTTTTTAACTTTCTTTCCATTTTTTTATCTTTTTCTTCAACAACTTCTTCTTTTTGTTTTTGCTTCTTTTTATAGTTTCAGTTGTTGTAGCTGTTGCATTAACCACAGCAGGTGTAAATAATGTGACATCTTTCGCATACTCAAGTTGGTATGAAACTGTTACTTCAGAAGGCTTATTTGTTAGGTTTAACACAGCCTTGTTGCTATTAATAGTAACATTTGCACCTTTAGCCGAAACACTAGCAAATTTATATTGCGGGTTTACTAAAAGTTCAACTTTTTTAATTTTTCCTTGTTCTGTAGAAATTGACATAGTTTGAACATTTTTAACATTTTTCACTGCCGCATCTTTCAGATTATCTAGTTGATCTTGACTACGTGTAGTCGCTCTTCTTTTTAGAGTTGTTTTTTCTCTATTTGCCTTAGCATATTGCTCTGCAAATGAATTAACTTTTTTTAGATATTCTTTATCTTCATCAGCAATTTTTAGCTTATCTATAGACTCATTACTATAATAAGGTAAATCATTTACCGCATCAGTTACCTTCGCTAAAATACTTTTTTTAAGTTCATCAACTACTGCTCGCAACTGTTTGTCGCTCTTTCTCATCTTTATTAGTTTTTTTCAACGAATCTTCTACAGCTTTTATCTATTTTTTTCTTTATATTTATCTATTATAGATTGTAAATCTTTATTAATTTTATAATACTTACTTAATGTATTATCAATACTCTTATCTAATGCTGCTGTTCTATCTTCTGTATCCTTTAATACAGTTTGATCAACTTGACTCTTTTTAATAAAGTCTTGCGCTTTTTTTATTTTCTCTATCTGTTCAGTTGTTGCGCTATTTTTTAGGTCTTCTTCATATTTTTTAAGAGTCTCTTCTCTTGACTTCACTGATGCTTTCCAAGCCTCTTGTGCTTTAGTTGCTTTACTTATCTGATCATCGTATGTCTTATCTGTATCCATTATAGACTTATACGCTTCATTTGTATTTTGAAGATCTTTATTAAAACTTTCATATGTTTTAACTAAATTATCACTAATTCCACTTAAACCTTTAAACTGTGTAGAGTGATCTGTTAATGGAGTTATTAAGTTAGATTGATACTTATTAAGAACAGTCTTTTCACGTCCTACAGATGTAGCAACTTGAGTTTGAGCCGTTTGAAGATTTCCTATAATGCTTGAAAAATAAATACCTATAATATTTTTATTGAATAAATTTTTAATCTCAGAAACAACCTGTTCTCCTTGTTTCGTAATAGCTTGAGAATCTGACTTAACCTTATATTGGAAAAATAGCTTGTGTAGGGAGAATCACTTTCTAATGAAAGAGTTTCTCTAGAAAAAAATTACTAGGAAGGACAATCATCACGTTATAATTACCTTTTTCTAGTCCGCTCTCAGCTATAGCACGAGATACAGTTTCTAACTTATAGTTTGTTTCTTGACCTAATGAATTTACTAGTATATCACCTATTCTTAAATCATCACCGTTATAGATAACCCCAGTATCTTCATTTACCAATGCTATTTTAACATCACTATTTGTTATTTTTCTTTTTCTTGATTTCCTACAGTAATAGTTTTTAGGCTTCATTACACCGTAAAATACTACAACCATTACTACCAGTGCTATTATACTTGATAGTATTGCAAATGTACGTTTACTCATTCTTTCTCCTTTTTTTATTTTTATTGATTTATAAAATATTTTTATAACTAGCTAATCTTTTTCCTTTTTCTACTTTATTAACACACTAATTAAAAATATATCGATTGTCTCTATTATGACTTTTAAGAAAACAAGAGATTGAAGTCCTCCCCCAATCTCTTATTATTTTATTACTATTGTAGCCCAAAGTTACGTGATAAGTCTTGGTCGTGTTGTTGCATTGCTTGAGCAGTTTTATCTAATTGAACATTAATTTGTTGCATTAGTTCTGCGAAGTTTTTGCACTTTAGGTTTTAATTCGTTGAATTGTGCATCAAAAACCTTGGAACGCTTGACCTTCCCATTCACCTCTTAAAGTATCTTGTAATCTTTGTAAATTACTTAAAATTGCATTGATATCATTTGAAGCTTTTTTCCATATTCACGTGCTCTACCTTGTAGAACCTCTGGTGATACTCTGATTTGCCCTGTCATAATATAACAACTCCTTTTTTTGTTTGATTTTTTTAGTATAACATATTACGTAAAAACATTACAACCTTTTTTTCAGCAAATTTTAATTATATATAAGGTTCATTTAGGGTTCATCATTGGGACTTCTTTTTTTATCTCTTTTTCATTAGTTATTAGGGATTTTAAAAATCTCTAATAACTAATGAATGTTGATATTTAGGTTTTTTTATATCTAATCAGACCGCTTGATTAGTCACCCAAAACATCTCTTTATACTTACCTGATAATAATCGAAATATTTTATTGTTTTTTTGTTAACATATTGTTAGAAACCTTAACCGTCTTAAGTGTAAACCTTGATATATAGGTAATCCTTACTCATTTAACTCATTATTATTTCTCTAAATTAATAAGTTATTATCCATCATTCTTAAAACCATTCCTTAGTTTCAAATTTAAAATTTAGTTACCAAAAACAATCCCCAATAAATCGTCCGTAATAATTAAATGATTTCTCACTATCTCTTACTTTAGATTTTTAAAGCAGATATAGCTTCTCCACTCATACCCTCGCTATTTATATGTTTTAGTACATATTCTAACTCTTGAACAATTTTTATTAGAAATCTGAGCAATAAGTTTTTGACTACTAACAATCTCATATAATTCTAAATCTTTATACACTGATTCTTTAACTATTTCCTTAACTTGTGGTTCTAAAGATGAAAGATTATTTTTAACAACTTTAGAAGTCTCAATCGCCTGTCCAATCTTTCTTATTGTAGGAACAAGAGTCGATTCACCTACCTCAACTAATCTCCTTACACTTTCTGGATACAATCTACTCATTTTCCCCCAGTATCTTCTTTTTCCTTTGTCATCTCCATTCTTTTTTTCTACCTCTATATCAAGATTAAAGTCTTGTTTTACACGCAAAATATCAGCTCCAAATCGTACAGCCGAACCATGCCAATTTTCTAACCCGCCTTCAAAATTACCAAATGATTCATTATACAATTCTGATATTTTTTTCACAAATTCCCCACTTCTTTTATCTACTTGTCTTTCAAATGCATGAAGGACACCTTTTACGTCATCAAAAATACCATCTCTACTTAAATATTGTCCATAATTCCTTGGAATCTTTCTTTCCGGTAAACTACCAACAAATCTTCCATTTTTTAAATTATCTCCTATCCAATTATCCTGAGTTTCAAAACTATCAGCTAAACTTTGAAACATCTCTGCGGTATTAGATACAACTTTTTCCAACTCCTCTATATTTTTTTGAGCAACATCTAAAACTGTAGTAAGTGATTGACTAATACCATCTTCTTTTCCAGTTCTTAACCCATCTCCTTCTAAGGTTTTTTCACTTTCATCTAATAATTTCTTTGTATGTTCTTCAATTTCGCGCCAAGCTTTTATTATAGTTGGTCTTCCTTGGAAGAAATTTGTCACCTCACGTGTTTCTTCATTATTACATTTTTTTAATACTTCATTCGTAGATACCCTTAAGTCAATTAACTGTTGATTATATATATCTTCATATAGTTTACCACCATTAATAAATAATTCTTCATCAGAAGAAAAAGTCATCCGTCATCAATCTTGGAACACTGTCCAATCGCTCTAATTCACCTTTTATTTCTTATTATTTTTCCCTACAGAATCCCTTAAATTATCTAGAACTTGTGGAACTCCTGCATTATTAAATTCCCTCTTTTAAGCTATCCGCAAGATGATCTTTTTCTCTTTTCAAAAATCAAATCTAGTTTTTTTGATTTTTTTCAATACATAAACCATTAATTTTTTTAATAAATTCTAGATCTGATAATACTCTCGTCCTTAAATTATTAGATATATTTCGTAGAATAGATGGGTTTAACTGAATCTTTTCTCCTTTAACAGGGATATATTCACCATTTCCACTAAATAAGTTTTTTTCGCACTAAGATCAAGTTTATTTAATCTAATATCTGTAATTCCATCTTTATTAATATCTAAAGTGACAACATTTTTATTCATATGTCTAGCAATTTTTTCTATTTCCGTCAAAGCTACTTCAGAGTCGACGATAGAAATCATAGGGTGAACTCCACCATCTTTTACAGTATACTGTATTCCAAGATTTTTTCCACCCGCTACACTTAGCCCGTCTAATTCTGAGCGAATTCTAATTGTTTCCCCAGTATATTTTTTTTCGAGCTCATCTATTCTTACTAGTTCTTTGAGTGTACTTTCTTTTTTCTTTAGACCTTGGAGGTCTTTACCATAGCCCATACCCCCCACGTGAACCCCACTAAAATATATTGGTGCTGAATTATAGACAATAGTTTTTTGAACATTATACTCTAAGGCAACTCGTTGGGCTATATTCCCCCCTAAGCTATGTCCAGTCAATACTATATTGTTACCGTATTTAGATCTCAAACGCTCATAAAATTCAAATGCTGGTTTATAATGATCACTTCCAACAACAGCTACTTCATACATATCCGTTCCCATATCTTTAAAAAACTCACTCTGAAAGTTAGTTCCAGTATACGCCAATATTATTTCTCCAGTATCTTTATTTCTAAATGCTGTACCACTAGTCCCTGTGTTTGGATCATACATATCTTCTAAATACTCCATATTTGAAGGTATAGTATAATCCCTCAACCTCTGCGCTTCAGCCACTACTTTGTCATCACCATATCCATCTATTCTTGCCGATTCAAATCCATATGCTAAATGAGAAGCATGTGCAGTACTACTTATTAATTCTGTATAATTGCTCATATATAGTCCTCCTAAATTCGTTTTTTACAAATAATTTAGTTATTTTTTAATCGTTATATCTCAAAAACATAATAAATATTAAAAACTTCAAACTTTACTTTTTCATCAAATATAAATATTGGCTCTTGTTTATCTAATATTTATATAAAATTATTACATCTAATTATAGTATACATCACCGTAATTGTATAATATTTTATTCACTAAATTAATCCTAAATAGTTATTTTTTTAATATAAGTAATTAAGTATTATTGTTTAATTTAGATGTTTTGTATCTCTGTTGGTTTCTTTAAACAACAATATACAAATACACTGACAATCAGCCTTTTTATAGATACTTTTATATGAAAAGATATTTATGTATGACTATTATTAAATAAACATTAAGTTTCTCATATTATATTTAAGATATTTTTTTGTGAAAAAAATGTTATAATAGTATTAACGACACTTTTAAATTCAGAGGTAAAATATGAAAAAATACATAATGGCAATAGATCAAGGAACTACTAGTTCACGAGCTATAATCTTCAATAAAAAGGCTGAAATTATCGCTAGTAGTCAAAAAGAATTCCCACAGATTTTTCCAAAATCTGGCTGGGTAGAACATGATGCAAATGCAATATGGAATTCTATTCAGTCAGTTATAGCCGAAGTATTTATCGAAAGCGGGATAAAACCAAATCAAATAGCTAGTATTGGTATTACAAACCAACGTGAAACTACTGTTATTTGGGATAAAAACACTGGCCTACCTATCTACAACGCTATAGTTTGGCAAAGTCGTCAAAGCGCGGATATAGCCAATAAACTAGTAGATGATGGATACAAGGATATGATTCACAAAAAAACTGGTTTGGTAGTTGATGCATACTTTTCTGCGACAAAAGTTCGCTGGATATTAGATAATGTACCTGGTGCACAAGAAAAAGCCGAAAAAGGAGAACTTCTATTTGGAACAATAGATACTTGGTTAGTTTGGAAATTAACTGGTGGTAAAGTTCACGTAACAGACTACACTAATGCAGCTCGTACTATGTTATTTAATATTAAAGATTTAACGTGGGATAAAGAAATTTTAGAAATCTTAAATATTCCAGAAGCTATCTTACCTACAGTAAAATCTAATTCAGAAATTTATGGTAAGACTACTGACTATCATTTTTATGGTGGTGAAGTTACAATTAGTGGTTTAGCTGGAGACCAACAAGCTGCTTTATTTGGTCAACTTGCCTTTGATAAAGGAATGATTAAAAATACATACGGAACTGGTTCATTTATAATTATGAACACTGGGGAAACTATGGAACTCTCTAAAAATAACCTACTTACAACTATAGGTTATGGTATAAACGGAAAAGTATATTACGCACTAGAAGGATCTATCTTTATAGCCGGAAGTGCTATTCAATGGCTTAGAGATGGGCTACGTCTAATAAAAAAATCATCTGAAACTGAGCAATTAGCATTTAATTCTAAAAATAACAACGAAGTCTACCTTGTTCCCGCATTTACTGGATTAGGCGCTCCTTATTGGAACCCTAATGCGCGTGGTACAATATTCGGACTAACACGTGGCACAACAAAAGAAGACTTAGTAAAAGCTACTTTACAGTCGATAGCTTACCAAGTTAGAGATATTATCGATACTATGAAAATCGATGCTAATACTGAAATACCATTATTAAAAGTTGATGGTGGTGCAGCTAACAATGACTATTTACTAGATTTCCAAGCTAATATTCTAGGAGTTAAAATAGCTCGCGCAGAAAACCTTGAAACTACTGCTTTAGGAGCTGCATTCTTAGCTGGTTTATCTGTTGGATATTGGGAAAATCTTGATGAAATAAAAAATCTTAACACAGCTGGAAAATTATTCGTTCCTACAATGGCAAAAGAAGAACGCGAAAAACTTTATAAAGGTTGGAAACGAGCTGTTCGCGCAACAGAATTCTTCGCAAAAGATGAATAATTGCAATTAAATTGGATATAAAAATTGACTCGCAGAAATTTGCGAGTCATTTGTTTTATATATTCGTAATCTACTTCCCTAATATTTCTGAATAACAAAGATAATTTCTAATAAACACTACTCCGGCTAGTACCAACGCACTACCTAATCCAGAATAAAAATATGCTACAAAAATATTAGAAAAGATACCTAACATCCTAAAACCAATTCCCATACTCATCATAAAAGTCATAATAATATACGCCTTCAAATCAAAAAAAGTGCCAAAAATGGTCTATAATCTTCATAACTAACTATTCTTTTTAGTATGTTTTTGTACTCATTTTTTTAAAAACATCATACCAAATAATATAAAAAAATTATCACTGAAGAAACATATGTATACCAATGAGATTGAATTAAGAAATATGATAAAAGCCCTAACCTTACAATATTAAATCCAGCTATAAACCATACGATACCTGCTATTAATAAAAGTGTTCTCTTTTTCACATTAAACATAATCCCTTCCCCTTTCTTACTTTTTCTTTTTAAACATTTTTTTCAGCATTATTACAAACTTTAACAAAAAAATACTTTTTGCCACATACGTATCTCTTCTTCACTTAAACCTTGGAATAGATTATTAACGAATTCTGTTCTAACATTAAGACCTTCTTGAATTATTTTTTTCGCAGGTTCTAATAGCTCTATCTCAATTCGTTTTTTATTATCTGAGCTCTGTATTTTTCTCACTAATCCATTATTTTCAAGTGTTTTTAATGTAGTTGATACGTGAGATTTCGTCGCTTTGCGCACCTTCACTATATCTGCTGCAGTATTAAACTGAGGATGATTGTGTAAAAACATTAATATATCATACTCCATTTGAGTTAAACTAAATTTTTTTCGCAAAATAGATCTAGTAAGTTGAGCGTAGTAGCATATTATCGTTTTGTGTTTATCCATAAAATTCATCTTTGTTTCTCTCTTTTATCGTTCTATTTAGAACTATTTTACCCCTAAATTTATTTTTTGTCAAAGAAAAAAGTTGCACAGTTTTGTGCATTTTTCACATTCCTATTGCAAGAGAACTCTATATTTATTCATAAAATCCTTACTTTAAGATTACTAATAGTGTATGGATTTAGAAATTCTTTCAATAACTTTAATACACTTTTTTTATATTGCTAAATATTTTTTTATTATAGTAGAATAGTTTAAACAAATAAAAGTATGGAGATTAAAAAAAATGACAGAAAACTTACTATTCACCCCTATCACATTACCAAATGGAACTACTATAAAAAATAGATTTTTTAAATCGGCTATGAGTGAAGGAATGGGGACAAGAGATTTTCAACCTAAAAAGAATATTGCTACATTATACAAACGTTGGGCTGAAGGAGGAACTGGATTAATTATTACAGGAAATATCATGGTAGACCCTAAGGGAACAGCAGAACCAGGAAATATAGTTTTTGATAGTAATTCTAATATGGAAATTCTTAAAAATTGGGCAAAACAAGGCCAGCAACATGGTGCCAAGGTTATGGTACAATTAAACCACCCTGGTAAACAAACACCAAAAACTATAGCTAAAGAAACAGTTGCACCTAGCGCAGTACCTTTAGGAAATGGTCTTAATAAATTATTTAGCACTCCACGCGCACTTACAACTAATGAAGTAGAAGAACTTGTCGAAAAATTTATAACTTCTGCGAAAATCACAAAAGAAGCAGGTTTCTCTGGTGTTCAAATCCATGCAGCACATGGTTATTTAATTAGTCAATTTTTATCTCCACACGATAATAGAAGAACTGATAAATATGGTGGCTCTCTAGAAAATAGAATGAGATTTTTAAAAGAAATTTACCTTGGGATGAGAGAAGAATTAGGAAAAGATTTCACTATCGGAATAAAAATTAACTCTACCGATTTTAAAGAAGATGGACTTACAGAAGAAGATTCTTTAAAAACTATTATTGAGTTGGCTAACTTAGGTCTAGACTTTGTTGAAATTTCAGGCGGAACATATGAAAGACCTGCGATGATGGGTGCTACAAGTAAATCTACTAATCAAGTATTCTTTGCAGAATATAGCAAAAAATTAAAACAAAAAATTAATATCCCTGTTGTCGTTACCGGCGGTATCCGCTCTATTAATGCGATGAACACATTATTAAATGATAATACTACTGATTTTATTGGTATTGCTCGGCCACTAACAATTGATCCAAATATACCTAATAAAATTAAACAAGGTACATACACTATTGTAGAAACTACACGTGTGTCTACAGGAGTAAAAAGATTAGATAAAGCCTTCGGCTCGCTTCTTGGTATTGTTTATTACCAAGTACTTATGCAAAATATCGCAAAAGGTAAAGAACCGAAAGCTACAAAAAATGCTTGGCCATCATTAATTCAAGCAGTTTATCATCAGGGATTAGCTGTCTTATTTCCACAACGAGCTAAATAATATATATATTATAAAACTAAGACTTAAAATAAAGAAGCATCTTTACTCATAATGAGTTAAGATGCTTCTTTTTTATTATTTATTAACCTCTACGTCTAAACAACACACCCGCTAGTAACAATACTAATAACCCTGAACCTACATATAGTAAGGTATTATTTGATTCTTTATCAGAAGATTTCTCTTCTTTTTTCTCTACTTTATTATCATTATTTGTTTTCTCTTCCGATTTAGCCTGATCTTTCGCTTTGTCATCTGAGCTTGAAGATTTTTCAGGAGATTTATCAGTAACTTTCTCTTCAGATTCTTTTAATGCGTTTAGAGCATTGTTCACATCTTCTTGTGTAGATTCACCTGTCGCAACTACTTCTTGAGCTCTGCTTACAGAATTAAGATATGTTTGTCTATTTTCTTCACTAGCTTTAGCAAAGCTTGAACTTCCTACTGTTCTACTGCTATTGTTAAGTTGATTTGTTAATTCTTTTTTATCAACTTGAGGAGTAGTACTAGTATTTGGTTTATTGTCTTTACTTACATTGCTAACTTGGCTATTTGAGTTTCCACCTTGGTTTGAAGTAACTTTATCTTCCTTAGGTGTTTCTGTTACTTTATCCTCTTTCGGAGTTCCTTTCACTGGTGTACTTGGTACCGGTGTTGTTGGCGTTGTACTTGGCGCTGGTGTCACTGGCGTTTGTTTTGCCGGTGTTGTTGGCGTTGTGCTTGGCGCTGGTGTCACTGGCGTTTGTTTTGCCGGTGTTGTTGGCGTTGTACTTGGCGCTGGTGTCACTGGCGTTTGTTTTGCCGGTGTTGTTGGCGTTGTACTTGGCGCCGGCGTTGTTGGCGTTGCGCTTGGCGCTGGCGTCACTGGTGTTTCTTTCACTGGCGTTGTTGGTGTACTTGGCGCTGGTGTCACCGGCGTTTGTTTTGCCGGTGTCGTTGGCGTCGTACTTGGCGCTGGTGTTGTTGGTGTACTTGGCGCTGGTGTCACTGGTGTTTCTTTCACTGGCGTTGTTGGTGTACTTGGCGCTGGTGTCACTGGTGTTTGTTTTGCCGGTGTTGTTGGCGTTGTACTTGGTGCCGGTGTCACTGGTGTTTGTTTTGCCGGTGTTGTTGGCGTTGTGCTTGGTGCCGGTGTCACTGGCTTTTGTTTTGCCGGTGTTGTTGGCGTTGTGCTTGGTGCCGGTGTCACTGGTGTTTGTTTTGCCGGTGTTGTTGGCGTTGTACTTGGCGCTGGTGTCACTGGTGTTTGTTTTGCCGGTGTTGTTGGCGTTGTGCTTGGCGCCGGTGTCACTGGTGTTTCTTTTACTGGTGTTGTTGGCGTTGTACTTGGTGCCGGTGTCACTGGCATTGTGCTTGGCGCCGGTGTCACTGGTGTTTCTTTTACTGGTGTTGTTGGCGTCGTTGGTGTACTTGGAGTTGGAGTCTCAACAACTTTGTCTACTTTTGGTGTTTCTTTCTCTTTATCTTCTTTTGGAGATTCTGTCACCTTGTCGTCTTTTGGTGTTTCTTTCTCTTTGTCTTCCTTCGGAGATTCTGTCACCTTATCGTCTTTTGGTGTTTCTTTCTCTTTATCTTCTTTCGGAGATTCTGTCACCTTATCGTCTTTTGGCGTTTCTTTCTCTTTATCCTCTTTTGGAGTCTCTTTCTCTTTGTCTTCTTTCGGTGTTTCTACTGCTTTTTCAGTTATACCAACTTGTTTTCTATTATGTCCATCTTTAACTTCTAATTCAAAGTTATTTTCTTCTAGCGTATAACCTTCTGGAGTAACGATTTGAATTGTATATTTACCATTTTCTAAACGTTTTTGGAAGGCATTTTTTCCATATAGACTTGTTGGTAATTCTATTTTTGTTCCTGATTCAGATACAGCATATACTTTTGTACCTGTAGGTACCGGTTTATCAAAACTGATTTCTACAGCATTTTTGATGATTTCATCTACTCTAAACTCTACTTCTTTAGTTGGAGTATCTTTAGTTATTTCGAATTCTATTTTCGAAGGTGTTTAATCTATAATCTTCATCTAATAACACTACTTCTACAGTATATTTACCAAATGGTAATGATTGGTAAGTTCGTTTATTACGTGAGAAGTCATCACCTACTACTTCACCTTTTTCATTAGTGATTTTGTAACGAACTCTACGAGAGTTATTTCCTGTTCCATCACCTTTTCTGATTTCTACTTCAAGACTACCTTTACCATTACCTGCAATATTAGATAGGGTAATGCTGTCTTTATTATCGGCGAAATCTTTTACTTCGAAAGTAACATCTTTTAAGTCTACACCTTCTGGAATAGTGTAACTTCCGTCTTCATTAGGTTGGATCACATTTTTACCATAACTTAATTTTTTGTAGAATACTCCGCTTCCATCTTCCAATATTGGGTAAGGAGTGAACTTACGTGTAGCTTCATCATAATATCCACCATTAGCACCTGTAATCTTAGGAGCTTTTCTATCGATTACTACATTGAATGATGTTTCTTGCATTTTAGCACCAGTCGCTTGTGAACTATATGAAAGAACATATTGATATTCTCCATCTGGAAGAGGGTTACCGTTTTTATCTACACCTTTCCAGTTTGTTAATGATAATGCAGTATATTTTTTCCCTGTATTGTTAAAGAAGTTTTTATTTCCTGATGCATTTCCATTTTCGTAAAGTGGATTTTTACGTTCAACATCATCTTTTGCGTATACTGTTAATTTTAAGTTTTCATAGTTACGTAAGAATACTCCACGCATACCGATTTCATCATAGTTTTCATCCCCATTAGGAGAGAAGTATATTTTATCTGTAAAGAATCTCACATTAGTTATTGGGTTAATATATGCACCTGCAAGAGTTCTCTTATCTTTCTTATCTTCTTTATATGTAGTCAATATACCTGTGAAGTTCATATCCGTTAGAGAATCCCAGTTATTATTATTTGAATCAAATCCATATTCATATGTTGGTTTTTCTCCATCTTTCATAGAATAAATTGGTTTTTCTAATACTGGTAAGTTTTGGAACTCTCCTTTAAATCCTACAAATGGTATACTTGCTACTTTGTCTGTTGATTTACCATCAGCTCCGTAAAATTCTACAAATCCTTCTAAATAATAACCATTTTTAAATAATTTTAATAGTTCTTCGTTATATTTACTTGCATCTACTGATACTGTGATTTCTGAAGTAGAATTTGCACCTACAGTAACTGTTTTTTCACCTTCTATTTCATTAAGCAGACGTGAAGTCATAGTTAAGTAACCAGTCCAATCACCATTACCTTCACCATATGCATCATCTGTAATTAATGTTGATTTATATTTTTAAAGTTTTTAGGTTTATCCGAAATATTATGAACTAATAGTTTAACATCGAATTTATCACCTACATTACCTAAACTTACACTACCATAGTCATTTGTTCCAGTAACATAAACATCTCCATAAGCAGCCTTATACGCATCTATTAATCCTGCACCTTGTTGTCTTGGAGAAATGTATACACCATTATCTTTATTAACATTAATACTAGCTGTACTCATTAATAAGTGTTTTACTAATTTTTGAAGTTCTTCCGCTGTCTTACTTGGGAATCTTTCCGCAAGAGCTTGTTTTATTAATGCAGTTGCCCCGGCTACGTGAGGTGAAGCCATACTTGTCCCACTGTCTAATCCATATCTTCCATCATTATATGAAGAGATAATATCTCCACCTGGTGCTGTAACGTCTGGTTTTAAGTATCCATCAACTGTTAATCCCCAACTAGATGAATCGTCGAATTTACCAACATTTTCGTTTGGTTTTTTCTCCCATTTTCCGTTGAAGTTAATTTTATACTCACCTTCATGTTGAGCTAGCTCATTACCGAAGTTATAATAAGTCGTTACTACTGGGAAGTCTTTATCCTGACCATTTAGGACAACGTTATAAATAGTATCCCCATCATTAAAGTACGCTATTACTCCTGCAGCTCCATGTTTTTTAGCTATTTTCACTTTATCTTCAAAGCTATTTTCACCACGTTGAACTAAGGCAATTTTACCTGTTAAATCTTTACCTTCATAGTTTTCTTCTTTCCCAACACCTACATAAACATAGTCATAATCTTTATTCTCAAATAGTTTTGAATATGTAAAGATAGGCACATTACCATTGTTGAAAGCTACATTACCTAATAAGTTCGCAACTGTAGCAATCTCTCTATTTAGTACACTATTACTAATATTAGCAACAGAAATAGCATCATCAGATACCGATGGACGCCCTACTGTTCCGTAGTCTGGGTTAACCGCACGTGGTGTGATGTAATCAAAACCACCTTTAGAGAAGTAGGCATTGTTACCTGCCGCAGCTACAATATTTACCCCAGCTTTTTTAGCAACTTCTAATGCGCTAATTAAACCATCTCCAACTTCCATTACAGAACCAGCTGGTGACCCTAAACTTAAGTTAATAGTATCAGCACCTAACTTAATAGCATCTTCAATAGCTTTAGTATAAATGTAAGACTCTGTTCCTGAGTTTTTAGATTCTGAGAATACACGCATAAATATTAATTGTGCTTCTGGAGCTACACCTGTAATATAGTCACCTGTTCCACTTTTTTCTTTAGGGTTCCCTACCGCAGTACCAGCAACGTGCATACCATGTGATTTGAATCCACTTTGTTTAATATCATTATTCCAATCATTATAGTTGAAAGCAAACGGTAATTTGTCACTATACCACTTACCATAATCTATACCCGCTTCTTTCATCGCTTTTTCAGCATCTTCTTTTGTTTTATATTTAGACTGAGAGTTATCAGTTAATCTTAAAACTGGGTGATCAGGATCAAGCCCTGAATCAAGTACCGCTATTACTCTTCCTTGCCCACGGTAACCTTTATCCCATAGTGGTTGAATGTTAATTAGATTATAACTATCTAGAGCTTTAGAGAAGTCATTTACCTCTTCTTTTTTTGTTTCAACTGCATTAGTAGTTGTTTCTGGTTTTTTGTAAGCAACACTTACTTCAACACTGTCTACGAAGTTCATTGCTTGAATTTTTTTGGCATCTTCATAAGTAGTTTCTAAAGCAAACCCATTTAAAAGTGTGTCATATTCAAATAGTTTTTTTCATAATTCACACCTTTTTTTCTTTTTATTTCTTTTTAAGGCTTTTTTTCACGAGGTTCTTTTGTGCTAGCTTCACGTTTTTTTAACCCTTCAGCAGTTTTTTTAAATCGTCAGGATTTACCTTATCTTCTTTTTAATTTAACAATTATTTTTTTACCTTATCATCATTATTAAATTTTTTTCTCATCTTCTTTTTGAAACATTAGATAATGCTTGTTCTTTTGCATCATTTTGTGCATAAATAAATTTTGAATTAATATTATTAGTTAATAAATTTACATTCCCCACTAGTAAAGATAAGCTCACTACACTTACTACTGGCTTCTTCGGAAATTTCATGTTAATAACTCCTCCTGGTTTTTTTAAAAATAATATCTATATTTTAACTTAAATAATCAGAAAAAAATCAATTCAATATTCAGAAATAGTTTAATAAAATTTAGGTAATATTTTTTTCTGTACTATTACTATTATCACAATTAGTAAGTTATATTTATCCAAATAATTATAATATTAACCATCTGTGTTTTTATAAAAATAAAAAAAGCGAAGAAAACATTCTTCACTTCATATATATTTCTATATTTATTTATTAAAACATCGGTTTATACAACACTATTCTTTTTAAAGTTTTATTTGCGTATAATCACACCTTCTACTCCAACTCATCGTAGCTAGGATTTCCACTTATATAGATAGCTCCATAAATAGCATCTACTACAAGAGCTGGAAAAGCGAATAAATCTAAAAATTCCATTTAAAAACACCAAAGACACATTCAATATAGTTCTCATGTCCTGAGAAAACAGCTATCGCTACAAGCACAAATGCAACAACTGGTAAAGGTTTTAGAAACTTCATTAATTTCTTATTTCTAAGTAGTTTTTCATAAGTTTCCCATTGGTTAATCGCCCAAATCTTCCCTTGATTTTTCGGCAAATAATACCATGCATAAACAAAGCTGAAAAATAAAAACAGACCTATTGCTATATAAACACAAGCTACCATCATTTCTGAAGATAACCCCCCTTGAGAAATAAGCAACAAATTTATACAACTAATATCAATAGTTAACACTACGAAGATCAATGAAATAAGCAGATAAACAAAAATTTTAAATTTTTAAAAATAAACTTATCAAAAAAAGAAACGACTATTGCGAAAGCACTGTAGTATATGCACACCTCAAACAAAGTTCTATAGACGTCAGTCCAATTTCCGATTGTCATCCCCCAAAATATCATACCTGAAATCACCAGAGTAAGCCATGGCACAAGCTTTATATACCCTAACACCACTTCATTTTCAATTAATGGCCCATGATAGCGTTCCATCATATTCTTACTTTTTCTTCTTTTTCTTTGCCATTTTCTAAAGACCTCCTTTTATTTTAAACCACTATCAGCGGTGTTCATTTTTATATACATATATTTATCTTCTTTCTCCGTAAATAAATTCACCTAATTTCGGACTAATTCCCTTAGCTCCTGTTTCATACTTTTTCCCCTGTGTACCTTTCTCTAAAGTTGTATCCAACTTCATCTCCGGGTCATCATTAATTATTAAAAGTATATATATCCCTCCCATCGGATTTTTTTACCTACTTTTATCAAATTCTATCTTATAACTTTTTTTATCTTTTCCTTCTGGTGTTAAAGCTTTTACTGTCCATTTTCTTCAACATATTCTCTATAGCTTCTTTTTCCATCATCACTTTTCACTATTTGTTCTATTCTTTTTACTTTCTATATACTCTTTACCACATATTAATCCTGCTACTCCTATAATTAATAGTAAAACTATAAGGAGCCCTTTTAATACTTTTTTTCAATATTCCTACCCCTCCCTTGGTATCCCTAATTCACTTAGTTTCTGACTAACCCCTAATCCTCCTGTCTCATAATTTCCATTTTGAGAATATTTGGACAATGTTGTTTCTATAAACAACTCATCATCATTATTAACTATTATAATTATATTTATTCCACCCATTGGATTCTTTCTTACTTTACCGTAGTCTATCTTATAACTTTTTAATTACCCCTCCGGAGTCAATGCTTTATCATCTATATCCATCAACATACTTTCTATGGCTTTTTTTACTTCATCTCCCTTTACAATATGCTCTATTCTTTTTACTTTCTATATAATCTTTACCACATATTAACCCTACTACCCCTATAATTAATAGTATAACTATCAGGGTACCTTTTTAATATTTTTTTCATCGTCCCTCCTAAACTATTTATATTACTATATTTTTATATATAGACTATATACATTAAATTACCTTTTTTCACTAATCGATAAACTTTGATAATTTAGGACTAATCACTATTGCTCCTATTTTTATACTTTTTCCCCTTGTGTACCCTTTTACTAACGTAGTATGCAATACCATATCCGAATCATCATTAATTGTCAAATAAATATTTATTCCACCCATTGGATTTTTTTCTCTACTTTATTATAATCTATCTTATAAGTTTTTTATCTTACCTTCTGGAGTTAAGGCTTTACTATCCATACTCTTTAACATACTCTCTACAGCTTCTTTTCCATCATCACTTCTCACAATATTCTCTATCTTTTTATTTTTCTATGTATTCTTTACCTAATATAAGTCCCACTGTCCCTATAATTAATAGTAAAACTATAAGGATTCCTTTTTAATAATTTTTTTAGCAATTCCATTCCCCCACAATATTATTTTTACTTATAATTATAATATTATTTTAATATTTTGTATATATTTTTAAATACGTTACATGCAAATCTACTTAGTCTATATAAAGAAGCGAAGAAAAAAACTTCTTCGCTTTTATATATTTATTATGCTTTACTTCCAAAAACATTGCTCTACTACCTGCGAGATATGAGAAGCCATAGTTCCCATCTCTCCCATTCTTTCCGCTAGAGCTTCTATTGATTTACCTTTATTTTCATTCACTAATCTTAAAAAAATCCTAGAGCTTGTGTATATATCCTATTCATAATCGATGCTATAACTCTTTGACCTTTTTACTACATCAGACAACGTAGAATAATTATATATTGCATCTTCTAGATAACTTCTAAGCTGTGTTTTTAATGAAGGTAGTGAATTACCAGTGTTAAAGATTGTTTGTATTGTTTCCTGATATTCCTGCTCAATATTATCTATAAAATTCTTAATTTCTTTAATGCTGCTAGCTATACTAATACATGCTTCTACCGTATTATAAAAATTTATACTTAATTTCACCTTATAACATATTTCCGTCGCAAATTCAGCAATAACATCACTAGCTGCAGACTCAGTATCATTTAAACCGCTATGAGTAGCATCAATACTACTTTTAGACTGAGTTAAATACCCTGAAAAAGCAGTTATCATACTATCCCCCAAAGATTTAGTAGTATTATCAACTTGTTGGTCAAAGGCTTTTAACACTTCTAAGTCATCAAATAAGTTTGATTGCTTAACAAATGTATCAAAATCTGTTGGAATAGTCCCTACTATATAGCCACCCATTACATCTTGATTAGATCTCCAGTTTTGTTCAATCGTAGTATCATTATTTCTATGACTTTCAGCTAGTGCATTAACACTACCAATCATACTATTTATACATGCTTCCATTTTGTCAACATTAGTTAGTTCGACAGCTAACACTTCCGTAAGAGGATTAGCTATCCCATCATCAAATGTAGATCTTATTCCCTCACCTTTTAAAGTATCACCTATACTTTTCTTAAAGCTATTTATTGTATCCACACCTTTTTGAGCTATTCCTGTTCGAGTATAGATTGTAACAAAAGTACCTGAATCATACGAACCATGTATCACATTAATTGTTTTACTAATAGTATCCCAAGTTTCTCTAACCTTTTTACTTAGTGAATCTAGTAATTTAGTCACTATACCATAATCCCATGAGGCTCCACTTCTATAACACCATGTTTTAAAACCACTAAATCCAAACCAGTCAAATTGTCTAGAAAATTGATATGTACTATAATTAGCTATTTCTGAGAATAGTTTTTTTCTTTACCTTCTAATTTTTGTATAAAAATTATCTAAATTTTTTTAATACTCTTTATAAGATTTATTTGTTCTAAGTAGCTTACTATAGATTGTTCTAAAGTTTCCGTTCTATTTGCCTTTCTCGATTCTACAGTACTATTTGTTGTGGTTGATTTAGTTAATAACTCTCTTATTTGTTTTATATCTTCCAATAATCCTTGCAAGTTTTTTGATAATCCTTGTAGAGAAGAGAAATTAATAACTATGTCTTTACCCGATCCACTACCTGGCATTAACTCAGTTGTAAGTAGTTTATCTTTTCCAAATTGTGCATCAAGTTTACCATCTCGGTCTACATCGACTGAAAGACCTTGAACTTTGTTAATCGCCGCATCTCTAACTTTGTTTTTTGCTTCTGCCTGAAGTTTCTTTATTTCATCGGGTTTATTCCATGCTTTTACTCTCTTTTCATTCTCATCAATGAGATTTCCTTTATCATCGAAACGATATCCTCCCCACATATGTTGGTCTACTTTGTCAAATCCGCTACTTTTCCCTGAAAAATTATAAGTTTTCCCTACTGTACCTTCTCCTTTATTATATCCCAAGCCAACTAAATCTCTGCTATCTACATAATTATTTATTTTATCATACAATGCGCTAACATTTATTTTTTGCTCTTCTGTAAGCGTTGAATAAATATTTGGACCATTGTATATATTTGCAGATTTTATTCTAGAATAATCCGTTACATTCGCTAAGGCATATTGAGCATCCATAGAACCCAATGAATGTCCATAAATATTAATCTTTGCATTTGGATATTTTTCCATCATTTCTTTTAAATAATCTGATGAAGCTTCCAACTGGCCGGTAGCACCCTTTTCTCCTAAAATTATCTTCTTAGCCATTGGTGCATCATTGTCTAACCAGTCTCTTTTTGCATCTGCATTATCAGCACCTTTGCCTGGAGCAGTTGAACCCCTATATAATATTGTTATTTCCTCAACCTTTTCCCTTTCGCTAAGCGGAGCATCTGGAGATACGATTTTATTACTACCCTCTGTTTTTGTATAAGTATAGATTTGTTCTCCATTATTACTACGGTTGTCGTTAGCATCAGAAAGAGTCCCTACATATTCATTGTCTTCTGTTTTCAATATATAACCAGGTTCTCTATTTTTATACTCCTCTTTTGCTATATTCATATTTGTTTCATCACTATACGCCATAACACTTCTACCTCTCTAGTTACTTCATTATTTCAACAGTGAGTCTAACTCTTGGCTCATACCTAATGCACCATGTTTATAACCCTTATCGTCTGAATATTTATTTAATGTAGTTTCTAAAACCAAATCATCTCTGTCATTTATTACGAGTTTTATATCTATACCTCCCATTGGGTTTACTTTACTGTAACTCTCATCGATTTTATAACTTTTTATTTTTCCTTCTGATGTTAGCGCCTTGCTATCTAACTTTTTCAGCATTCCTTCAATAGTTTGTTTTGCTTCATCGCTTTTTACAATGTTCTCTACTTTATTATCATTATTGTTCATGTATACTTTACCTCCTACTACTCCTACTGCGGCCAATACCGCTAGTGATACTCCTATTAGTGCTTTTTTACCAACATCATCACCTTCTATCGTATTTTTACTTATTACAATTATAATACTTTTTTTATCGCTTTGTATATTATTTTTATGAAATAATTAAATATAAATATAGATTAATGTACTTTAAAAAGATTTTTTTATTATCCATCTTATATTGATTTATCACTTTATTTATCTATTTTTCTAACTGCAACATATGTTGTAATTCAATACTATGATATTATATTACTTATTCCCCACTCAAACCTGTATATTATATGTCTATGTAAATATTTTTTTGCACTATTTAAGAAATAATATAATTTTTTTAGCTACATTAAGACTCCAAATATCCATAATATTAATTAATACATTTATTGATTTTTTTATTTTTAGCTTTATACTTTCAAATTCCAACAAACCATCTCGTTTAACAAGAAAAAAACAGCAAATCTACCTTTTAAATTCGCTGTTTTTTTCGTATTGATATTTTATATTAATTTAGTAATATTGTTATTCCTTTGGTCACTAGTTACTTTTTACTAATCAGATTCTAGTCCAGAAACTTCATATATTTTTACCAACAGTACCTTTTATCTTTTTCATAACCAAAACCTGCTATGTCTTTACTATCTATAAAGTTATTTATATTATCATATAATGCACTAGCATTTAATCTTTGTTCATAAGATAAAATAGGAAAGACATTTGGACTATTATATAGATAAACAGATTTTATTCTATCATAATCAGTTACATTTGCTAGAGCATATTGCGCATCTGCTCCCCCTAACAAATGACCATATATATTAATTTTAGCAAATGGATACTTCTCCATAATATCTTTTAAATATTCAGATGAAGCATTTAACCTCTCTACCGCAGCCTTGTCATTAGACAATATACTTTTTGTTGTTTTTAAGGCTTTTTCTACCAGAACTCTTGACGAATCCCCCTCTTTCGCATCGCGCGGCAACCCTTGGAACAATATCGTTACTTCTTTCACCTTTATTCTATCCCTAGTCTGAGCATCGGGTTTAACCACATCTTCTCCGTCTATTGTTTTTGTATATAAGAAAATTCGTTCTCCATTATTGGTACGATTATCATTTATATCAGATAGAGTTGCAACATACTTTTTATCAGAAGTTTCTAAAGACATACCTAAGTAAGGATCTTTAACATATGCTTGATTGGTTAAATATATATTTTCCTTATCCGATATAGTAATTGCACCTCTTTTCTCTTGTGTAAGATTTCTTAATTTCGGACTACGTCCCATCGCACCCGTTTCATACTTTTTCCCTTGTGTACCTTTTTGTAGAGTAGTGTTTAATTTCATCTCAGGGTCATCATTAATTATTAAATATACACCTATACCTCCCATCGGATTTCTTTGAGATTCATCATATTCTATCTTGTAACTTTTTATCTTACCTTCTGGTGTCAAAGCTTTATCATCTATAGCCCTAAGCGTATTTTCTATAGTCTCTTTTACCTCGTCACTTTTCACTATACTTTCTATTTCTTTATTACTATTCATATTCCCTCTATACTTTGTTACCCCTACTATTGCCACAACTACTAGTAAAACTAGTGAAATTCCTATTAATACTTTTTTTCTTCAATGTTATCACCTCTATTTTATTTTTCTTATTGTATATTATTCCTCTAATTCATTTGTAAGCTTTATCAAACTTTGGACTACGTCCCGGTGCACCCGCTTCATACTTTTTTTCCCTTGTGTACCTTTCACTAAAATTGTATTTAATTTCATCTCAGGGTCATCGTTAATTATTAAATATACATTTATCCCACCCATTGGGTTCTTTTTTTAACTTTATCATATTCTATCTTATAAGTTTTTTTATCTTACCTTCTGAGGTTAACGCTTTATCATCTATACCTCTTAACATAATTTCTATAGCTTCTTTTTCCATCATCACTTTTCACAATATGTTCTATTTTTATATTTTTTTCGTAATAAATATTTCCAACTACAAATCCAATTAACAACAAAATACTTGTTATGGTCACTACTAAAAATTTTTTTCATTATTAAATACTCCTAGTTCGTTAATATTTATTATATTATATATTTCGATTTTTTTATAAAGGAATAAAAAAAGACGACTAATTGTCGTCTTAATTAAACTAAACTTTTTTCGTTTTGTAAAGAAATGAATAGTTGCTATCACGCATCCAAGTCCTACTATATATAGTAACTGTGGCGCGACTAATGGAGTAAAGTGATTTTTTTCAAAAATAAATATATTAACAAACACACCAACTATAGCCGCAAAACTTAGTACTCCTAATAATACTACTTTATATTTATTTAGAGGTAAACTAACTTTTGCCACCATACACAGCCCATTAATAAGCGCTAGTACAAAGCAAATAAACTTCATTTGCGCTTGGTTATCTATTACAATATTTGTCAATAGAACACTAGCTACCAACACACCACCACCAATAGCGGCATTCGTTAAAATATCTCTCATAAAGTTATTACTTACTTTTTCTTTATTCGATTCAAACGTTAAGAAGAACGATGGAACTCCTATTGTTATAGCTGAAATAATCGTAAATTGAATCGGAATAAATGCAAATTCAAAGGCGAATAACACACTTATCACCGCAAATACTATCGAGAAGAATGTTTTTGTTAAAAATAGCGATGCTACTTTTTGAATATTGTTAATAACACGACGACCTTCCATTAAAATATCATAAAATACTGCAAAGTCATTTGTTAAAAATACAATATTAGAAACACTCTTAGCGGCACTAGTTGCACCATTCATCGCAAAACTAATATCAGCTTTTTTTAGTGCTAATACATCATTAACACCATCTCCACTCATGGCAACAGTTTTTCCATTTTTTTGTAGAATCTCTACCATACGTTGTTTTTGATCTGGAGTCACTCGACCAAAAATATCATTTTCTAATACTACAGACTCAAAGTTTTCATCTGTTACTTTCGTCATATCTACAGCACGAGCATCTTCTTTAAACCCTGCTTTTTTAGCCACTCCAAGTACCGCAATGTGGTTGTCTCCACTTATTATTTTTACAGCCACTCCTTGTGATTCAAAATACTTAAATGTCTCTTTTGTATTAGCTTTGATTTCGTCAGAAAGTACTACATGACCAATCAACTTCATATTTGATGGAGCAGTTACTTTTTCATCAGTATAAGCTAGAGATAATATTCTATAACCCTGTTGTTTCAGGTTCTCATAGTATTCCGTCATACCTTCTTCAAATCCTAAAAATTCATAGGCACCGAAGAAATAAGTACCACCTTTTTTTAGTTGGATGTATGAATATTTATTTTTACTAGAAAATGCTCCAATCTCTTTAACATCCCATTTTTTCTCACAAGTTAAATAATTTTTTAAAGCTCTTGATGTGGCATTCTCATCTTCAAAATATGCTAAATAACTAGATAACTCGCTAGCTACTTTTCCATCTATCTCAACTACATTCATGTTACCTGTAGTTATTGTTCCTGTTTTATCAAAACAAAGTACATCTACACGTGCAAGAGTTTCTACACAGTATAGTTCTTGCACTAGAACTTTCTTCTTCGCTAGTTTCATCGCAGCAACCGCTAAAGACACACTTACAAGCAGGATTAACCCTTCTGGTATCATACCTACTAATGCACCTGCACTACGTAAAACTATATCTGTATAGCCACGTCCTAGACTTGCACCTCTAACATAAAGCATAATAGCAACTGGAACTAATAGTACTGATATTACTTTCAAGATTCTATCCATATAATCTCTTAGTTTTGATGGATATTTTTTAAATTCTTTTGTGCTCTTAGCTAGTTTATTAATATAACTATCCCCACCAACTGCAGTAACTTTTACTAGGCAACTACCACTTACTACGTTACTACCACTCATAAGCGCATCCCCTGTAGTTTTGTAAATATTATCACTTTCTCCAGTTAGTAAAGATTCATCAACCTCAATACTACCTTCGATTATCTCAGCATCTACAGGCACTTGGTCTCCTAGATTTAGATGAAGGTACTCACCTAAAACTATTTCTTCTGAATCAACTTCTATTATTTCATTATCACGATTTACGCGATATTTATTTCTTCCTAATAAACTTAATTCTTCTAAAGCATTTTTAGATTTAACTTCTTGATAAATACCTATAGCAGTATTTATTGCGATAACACCTAAAAATAACATATTTTCAAATCTTAACGTTGTTGCGATAAAAGCAGCTAATACCAAGTTCATCGCATTAAAGAACGTGAAGATATTAGAAAATATTATTTCTTTTGTTGTTTTATAAGGTTTTTATAACACTAATATTTTTTTCTTAGCTTGTTTAACTTCTTCACTAGTTAAATACTTCATTTTTTTCCTCCAATAATCTCTATACATTCTTATTTTTCAAAATAGTAGATTAATAACAATTATACCATAAAATATATTGTATAGCTTTAAACTTAACTGAAGTTAATTTCCTGGAAATATATAATTTTTAAAACATAAAAAAACCAGATTTGAATTAATTTCAAACCTGGTCTTCTTAATTATTCTTCTATATCTTTGTTATCAGTATCATCAGTAGACTCTACATAAATCTCTGGTCCTGATTCTTTTTCTTTAGCTAAACGAGCTTGTTCTTCATAGTATTTTTTATTAACTATTTTATCAAGTTGTTCTGCTTCTTTTTCGTCTAACTCTTTTGGCATTTTACCAAATTGGTAAAGAGCAACAATTTCTTTTCTATCAATTGTTTCAACTTTCATAAGAGTTTGAGCGATAAGTTCTAACTGATCTCTGTGAGTTTCAATGATGTGTAACACTTTAGCGTGACATTCATTAATAATTTTACGTACTTCTTTATCGATTTCTTTCAGCATTTCTTCTGAATAGTTACCGATACTTGATAATTGACGTCCACCATATGGGTCGTGGAATGGAGCTTGCATTGGCCCTACAACATCACTCATACCGTACTCTGTAACCATTGCACGTGCGATTGCAGTTACACGTTCAAAGTCATTGTGAGCTCCAGTAGAAACTTCATTAAAGAAGATTTGTTCTGCTGCACGTCCACCTAATAGACCACAAATTTTATCAATTAAATCTGTACGAGTTTGGAAGTATTTCTCTTCTTCAGGAATCATTAGGTTATATCCACCTGCATCCCCACGAGGAATAATAGTAACTTTTTGTACTTTATCCGCACTGTCAAGAACCATACCTACAATAGCATGTCCAGCTTCGTGGTAGGCTACTAAACGTTTTTCTCTTGGAGTATAAACTCTACTACGTTTAGCTGGACCACCGATTACTCTGTCCATAGCTTCATCTAAATCAGATTTTTTTCAATTGCATTTTTTGTTTTTCACGTCTGCTAAAAGTGCTGCTTCATTTAGTATATTAGCAAGGTCAGCCCCAGAGAACCCTGGAGTTTTTTTCAGCTAATGAACGAAGCTCAACATCTTTAGCAAGCGGTTTGTTTTTTTAGCGTGTACTTTAAGAATTGCTTCACGACCTTTTTACGTCTGGAGTAGAAACTTTGATTTGTCTGTCAAAACGTCCAGGTCTTCTAAGTGCGTTATCTAATACATCAGCACGGTTAGTCGCTGCAATTACGATAATACCTTTTTCACCATCGAATCCGTCCATTTCAACAAGAAGTTGGTTAAGAGTTTGTTCACGTTCGTCGTTTCCTCCACCTACTCCACTACCACGTTTACGTCCGACAGCATCAATTTCATCGATAAAGATAATACATGGTGCATTTTTTTCAGCTTCTTTGAATAAATCACGAACACGGCTAGCCCCTAACCCCTACGAACATCTCAACAAAATCAGATCCTGAGATTGAGAAGAATGGAACTTTTGCTTCTCCAGCAACTGCACGGGCTAATAAAGTTTTCCCTGTTCCCGGAGGACCCTCTAATAACACACCTTTAGGTATTTTAGCACCCATCTTAGTGAATTTACGGTGATCTTTTAAGAATTCAACCATCTCTGCAAGTTCTTGTTTTTCTTCATCAGCTCCTGCTACATCGTTAAATGTAACAGTACCTTCACCTGCATCGATTTTCTTAGCTTTAGATTTTTGGAAGCTCATTACTTTGCCTCCACCGCCACCTTGCATTTGTGACATAAAGTAGAACAGTAACCCCATCATTAAGATAAATGGTACGATGTTCCCTAAGAACGAAAAGAATTGCTCCAGTTTTTTTCTGCGACCTTTATATTCTACTACATTAAGTTTTTCCATCTTTTGCTTTTTTTCATTAATTTGCTTTTTGGATTTCATTATCAGATGCTGGAACTAATGATTCAAAAATTCTTTTTCACCATCTGTTAAAACCCCTTTTTACATTATAGTTCTCATCTTTTCTTTGTAGACTAATTTCTTTAATCTTGTCTTCATTTATATTCTTAACAAGTTTTGAGTAGTCTAGTTTTTCTGTTGTCCCAGGTAAGTCTTGCTGCCAATAAGCAAATACTCCCAATGCTATAACAATAAGGGCAAGCATGCTAAGAATAGAATTTTTGTCTTTTTCCCATTATTCATATAGACTAACTACCTCCTAATTTATTTTTCTAAATGTATCTTATTTTTACCATATTTGACCTTAAATATGATTAAAAATTTTTTTGACTTTATTTGACTAAAATTTTTAATTATTTTTTTATATTATTTAAAAATCTATATTTATGAATAGATTTCTTCTTTTAAAACACCTACATATGGCGTATTTCTGTATCTTTCTTCATAGTCTAATCCGAATCCAACTACGAAAGCTTTTGGACAAATTAATCCGATATAATCCGGTTCAATATCAACGATACGAGCTTCTGGTTTATCTAGTAATGAAGCACAAGTTACAGACGCTACTTTTCTTTCTAATAAGTTTTCGATAAGTGCTTTTAAAGTTCTACCTGTATCAACAATATCCTCAACTATAATTACATCACGTCCAGCGATATCCATACCTACATCTTTTTTAATTAATATAGTACCTGTAGATTCAGTTCCACCGTGGTAACTAGATACATCTATAAAATCTGTAACAACATGAATATCAATATGTTTCATAAGTTCTGCCATAAAAGGTAATGCACCTTTTAAAGTACAAATTAAAACAGGCTCTTTATCTTTATAGTCCTCTTCTATTTGTTTAGCAACTCGTTTACTTGCTTCAACTATTTCTTCATGAGTAAATAAAACTTTCTCAATGTCTTGTAATATATTTTTCCACTGTCTTATCCTTTCATTTTTTTATAATAATCATAAATTTTATTTTTTTATTGACTTTTTGTTCCAATACCTAAAAACACCAAGAACTTCGCCCTTATTATTTCTTATTACAGGCAAAGTATCTCTTAATTCTTTTCGGCACCTTCTCATCAATGAAAATACGGGAAAGTTTTTTTATTTATTTCTCCTCGACGCACTCTATCCCCTTCTTTTTTTATTGTAACAAGAAGAGGTAACTCAGATTTGTTAAAGCCAATTTCTGAATCTTTAGCATCTGTAGATATTATAAATTTATTTTGATAAAATTCATAAACACTATTTTTCACAAATTTTTATCGATAATTATTTCTATCTTATCATTATAACACTTTTTTTCAATTTTATGAATATATAAAGTTTCATATTGACTAATAATTTTTTTAAATTATTTTTTTCAAATCATAACTTTTATTACCTGAATTTTTTTCTTTAAAGACGAAACAACGTCAAAAAAATCGCCTTTTTGCTTAATATCAAAAAAACACCTAATTCATCAGTAATTAAGTCTTTTTAATAAAGAAATACATTTCTTCTTCATTAAGCTCTAAAAAAATTTATCTTTAACTAAACTTATTTTTATCTTCGTCTCTAGAAAAAAATATAATTATCTTTATTTGATAATATTGCTTTTTTTAGATTATTATTTATATTTTGATAATAATTAGTAAAGTTAATTAAATTATCAAAACTGCCACTATTAATATCATTAAGCAGTGGCACAATATTATGTCTAATATTATTTCTTGTATAATCTGTATCAAAGTTAGTCGCATCTACATAATAATGCAGATTTTTTTCTTTTGCGTACTCCTCTAGCTCAGCTTTTAAACTATTAAGCAGCGGGCGATAAATATTTAAACCAGCCATTTCAATCTCTTCGCAAATAGCTAATGAATGATCAATACTACGACCAGTTAATAACCTCATCAAAATATTTTTCTACTTGGTCATTTTTTTATGATGGGCGGTTAAGAGTTTAGTTACACCTTCTAATTTTTGCCATCTTATTAAATGCTTGATAGCGTAATTCTCTTGCAAGCATTTCCTCTGAAGTGTGACTATCACGCTCTAAATCTGACATATTAAGTTCTTCTTTATAAAACTTAACATCAAAATCTTTAACAAACTTCTCTACGAATTCCGCTTCTTCATACGACTCCTCACGTAAACCATGATTAATATGAAAAACTACTAACTCTTTATAACTATCTTTATACTCAGTTACTAATAAATGAAATAATACTATAGAATCTACTCCACCTGACAAAGCAATAGCTATTTTTATCCTCTTTATTCCACAAAGTATTAATTTTTCATCTAAATACCCTTCCTCACTAAGACTTTTTCTTCACATTATCATATTTTTTTATAAGCAGACTTTGTAGTTGATATAATATTATCTAAAAAGCCTTCTGGTACTTTTTGGTAATTCTTTTTTTCTCAACTACTTCTTCTGAAACTTCTGTAATATTAGATTTTTTTACCACGACCTACAGATATTTTCATATTACCGATATACTGTAATTTTTTTAAGTCTTTTATTGTTTTTTTGTTTCTTGTTTTTGGGGTAATTCTTCTTGTTGTTTTTTTATCTTCTTTAGGAGGTGCCTTTTACTTCTTTAGCTTTGGCTTCTTTCTTTGCTTGTTGTTTTTTTAGGTTTTTTTCTTAAGGGTTGTCTTTTTCTTTTCTTTATTTTTCTTGAGGAGACTCTTTTTCTCTTCCTTTTGAGTTAGAATAATACTATCTTCTTTTTTTACTCTTAACCTTCGCCTTAATTACATATCCTTTAGAGAATATATCTGATAATTTTTTTCTTCTTACCGATGTGCATATTTTTCTTTCGGTAGAAATGCTGTTGTTCCACCATCTAACACTATATAAAGTCCATTACTTACTACTTCTCTTACTTTTTCCTACTACTTCTTCCATTTAATCACCCCTTTACTCTTCGGCTTTTTACTCATGACAATATTATAGCATATTAAAGCGATAAACTCCTTATATTTTATTATCTTCTGGAAAAATTAAAAAGAATGAAAAGGATTTTTCATTAATCCTCTCATTCTTTTTATTCATATTCTATTTTATTTTTAAAAATTTTTTTCAAAACTATTCCAAACGTGGTTAAGTTATGTAATAATGCTAATAAATTAGGTGATAGAACATTTACAAGTCCTAAAAAAATATCAATGAACTATTTATAGTAACTGTACCTTTGACATTACTACTCATTTGAGCACGAAGTTTTTTAGAAACATCATACAACAATAGTAATGAATCAAGAGAATCTGATTGTAAAACTACATCGCTTATCTGTTTTGATAGATCAGCACTTTCGTTCATAACAATACTAATGTCACTTTCTGATAATCTTTGCTGAATCATTCAGTCCATCACCTATCATTAACACACGACGTCCTTGTTCTTTTTCTTTTCTTATATATTCAAACTTTGTTACAGGTGTCATATTAGTATATACTTCATCAAATGTTATATCTTTTAAGATTTTATTGGTTCTAACGTCGTTATCTCCAGTCAATAAGACAACCTTTTTCCCTTTATTTCTAAGTTCAGCTAGCACGGAGTTTGCTTCATTCCTAAGTGGAATATCTATACAAAATATAGAAATCAATTTCCCTTTGTACCCTAAGAATAGCAAATTGTATTGCTCTTGTTTTTCAGCTATAATTCGCTCTTGGTCAACTGTAACTAGAATATTCTCATCTTTTATCAACTGACTACTTCCTATAACAACCTTTTCTCCATCAATATGTGAAACAATACCTCTAGAGGCAATATGGTATAGTTCTGTGTGCATTTCCTCGTGTTCAATACCATCTTCTTCGGCTTTACTAACAACTGCACTAGCGATAGGGTGGTAAATATGTTCTTCTAAACAAGCTCCTATTTTTACAACTTCCTCATATGAATATTCATAAAATGGTAGTACCTCTCGAATATATGGTCTTGATACAGTTATTGTTCCTGTTTTTATCAAAAACAAAAAGTATCTATGTCTCCATATTTATCAAGCGTTACTGAGTTTTTTTACCACTATTTTTTTATCTATTAAATTTTTTTATAGTAGTGAGGTAAGCAACAGGTGTAGATAACTTCAAAGCACAAGAATAATCTACTAATAGAAACGAAATTGCTTTTAGCAAACGATCTTGTAAAAAGATATGTCAGTCCCATCGCTATAAAGTTGTATTTTTACGATACTATCAGCCAATTTTATATACTTATAGTGGTATGTATCTTCACGATTTTCTGACTCTTTCATCAATTGAATAAGATGATAGATTCGACCATTAACCTGCGGATTTTCTACCTTAAGTTTAATTTCCCCATGAACAACTATAGTATTGGAATAAACTTTATCACCAATTTTTTTGGTTACCGGAAAACTTTCTCCTGTCAATGAACTCTCATCAATACTTGCTCCGCCTCCAGTAACAATACCATCGAATAAAATTTCATTTCCCTCAGAAATTAAAATAACATCGTCTTTTTTCACCTCTGAGCTAGGTATTTTTCTATTACCTTCATCTTCTACAAGCCAAACTTCTTTATCAAATGAAATCAAACTTTTCTCTAGTTCTTTTACAGATTTCTTCTCCGACCAATTATTTAAAGACTCCCCTAATTCTAAAATAAACATAATCGAACTAGCTGTTTCACGCGCTCCTGTTACTAATGAAACAAAAATCGCCGTTGAATCAAGCGTCTCCATTGTAACTTGTTTTTTAGCTAATAATTTTAACGTATCTCTAAAATATTTAGACGCCTTCCACCATATATAAACTGTTCTTAATGGGAGTGGAATAAATAATTTTGATACTGTTCGCCAAAATACCGCATCCGCTATTATCGTATAAGGTGTTTCCTCAGCTTTTAAAACTGGATTTTCGTAACAATCTCTAATTTGCTTTACATCTATAAGTTCTAAAAAAATTTCTTTAGACACTCATTTTTGATTAGTTTTTGAAAATAACAGCAAAAGTATATTCATCTTGATAAAACTCTACTTTGTTTATGCTTTGAATCTTTTTCGCTTGTTTTTTAAAATATGCTTTTACATCTGGTGTTAGGCGAAAATTCGCTCTAATTCTCGCTCTCCCGCTCGATAGATGCAATATTTTTAAATTCCATATTATTTTTTTCCTCTAATTCTAATAAATTACTTTCTTTCTTCTCTTTATCATATAAATCTTTAGCATCTGCAACTACATCGTCAGCATGTTGCTTAATATTAGAAATAGTTCCTTCTACTTCATCTTTTTGCTTTATATAATTTTTGATAAAACTACTGAATAACCTTTTTTTAGCATCTTTGCTTGATAATAATTTAAGCCCTACTGTTCCAAAAAGCTACTCCTCCTGCAAAAAAACTCCTGGTGTTTTTTTAATGTTGCTTTAGCAACTTTTAATAATTTGATTGACATATTTAAATCCTCCTTTTTTTATATTTTTGCTATAGCTAAATTATAACACCTTGAATATTATATGTAAATTAATTAACAATCTCATTCTAATACTATAATTTAATGAACCTAAAAGATTATTTATGTTATAATAACTATGTTAAAGAATAATAAAGTAATTATAACGCAAATATGATTATATCAGTTATTTTTTTAAGCCACTAAACAATTAGATTAACAAGTAAGGAGCAACTTATGATTTACATTATCGGTCTTGGACCCTAACAATAGTTCAAATATTAAAGAAAACATTAAAAACTTATTATTAAACAATACCTCGGCAAAAAAATTATCGCACGCACAAAAAGAACATCCCGCAATTTCTTTTTTTGAAAGTAATAATATCCCTTTTGAAACTTGCGATAGGTTTTTATACAGAAAATGAGAATTTCGAAAATACTTATAATAGTATTACTAATTATATTTTAGAACAAGCTAACTCACAAGATGTTATGTATCTAGTTCCTGGTCATCCCTATGGTTGCTGAACTGACTACTCAACTACTTATTAAAAAGTGGCAAAAGATATTAAAAATCATCGGTGGAGAGAGCTTCTTAGATTCTTGTTTTAATGCGACTAAGTTCGACCCTGTAGAAGGCTTCACCCTGTCTGACGCAACAAACCTAGATAGTTTAAAAACAAATCAATCCATTAAATCATAATTTAATTACACAATGTTATGATGATTTAACAGCGACTAATGTCTCTGATGAACTATTTGCTTTCTATCCATTTGACCATGAAGTGACAGTAATCGAGCAAGCTGGGGATGATAATGAAAAGATCTATACTTCTCCTCTTAATGAACTTTCAGCTACTGTAGGTGAAGAAGTTAATAATCTACGTGCATTATATATCCCTCCATTAAATAATGTAAGCTACAATATTAAGTCATATACTAAGGAATTTGATGAAAATATAGAAATTACAGAAGGTGATTTAATTCAAAAATTAGAACTACTAACTAAAGAGCTAAAAGATAACTCAGAAAAAAAGCTGAAGACTATACTCTTGATAACGCCAAAAATACTAGCTAAGATTATTAATACAACCCTTGATTTCACTATTGCTTGCGATAACTTTTACGAATTAAACGATATAATAATCAATATGAAAGAAGATCGCGACAATGGATAAAGTACTTGCGTTTAGTAAAAAGTTATTAAAAGAAGTTATAGATAAAAACTCTATAGTGGTCGATGCTACAGCGGGAAACGGTAATGATACATTGTTTCTAGCTAAGACTCCTGCCAAAAAAATATTCGCATTCGATGTCCAAAACCAAGCTATAACTAATACTAATGACCTATTAGAAAGAAATAATCTCGTTGATAAGTGCGAGGTTATCCTTGATTCTCATGAGAATTTTGATAAATATATCGAAGAAAATATTCAAGCAGTAGTTTTTAACTTAGGCTATCTGCCAAATGCCGATCATACTATTACTACACAAGCAGAAACGACATTAAATACTATAAATAAGTTTATTACTAGATTAAATGTCGGCGGTCGTATCGTTATAGTCGTCTATTGGGGGCACGAAAATGGTAAGGTCGAAAAAGAAGCTCTCCTAAACGAACTGAGCCAACTAGATCAAAAAGAGATAGAAGTATTAGTCTATCAGTTTATCAATCAAAAAAATAATGCACCTTTTATTATTGCCTTAGAAAAAAAGAAAGGATATTTTTATGCGAGAAATAGAAATAGAATTTAAAAACTTATTAACTGAAGATGAATATAATAATCTATTTACTTCATTAAAATTAGAAGATAAACCTCAAATAATAAATAAAAACTTTTTATTATGACGACGCTAACGAAAACCTAAAAAAAGCTAATTCGGCACTTAGAATTCGCTATACTAATAATAAAGACGAAATGACTTTAAAAAAATAAAAAGGGTCTAAACAAAAACGTTGAAATAAATATACCTTTAGATGAGTCTTTCCCTAAAGAGCCAACCGTACTCCCAATAGTACCTAACGAAATAATTACAGAATTAGAAAATATCGATGTTAAAATAAAAAAACTCCGATGCTTACTCAAAAAAATCGAAACTATAAGATATGAACTACCTTATAAAAAGTGGATTGTTAGTTGTTGATAAAACAACATTTTTTTAAACGATATAGTCGACTATGAACTTGAGTTTGAAGTAAAAGACTACAACATTGGTTTAGAAGAGTTTAAGACATTATTAAGTGAGTTTAATATCGAAGAAAGAAAAGCTAAGCCAAAAAAATAGCAAGAGCTATGGAATATAGTAAAAAATAACTCTAACTACTAAATTTAAGAAAAATAAAGAGCCTCAAATATAGAAAATCTATATTTGAGACTTTTTTTATTATAATCTTTGTCTAGCATCTAAGCTACGTCTTAATGCTCCACCTATAGAGTTAATGCATAATACAATAACCAAAATAGCTAGGGCTGCTGGTAGCCAGATGTACATTTTTGTTTACAAGAACGTCTGCGTCTTTCGCATATGATAACATAGTACCTATACTTGGCGTTCCTGCAGGAAGCCCGAATCCAAGATATGTTAAACCTACCTCAATACCCATATTAGCCGCCAATGATAATGTAGCTTCTACAACGATAATAGAACTAATGTTTGGTAAGATACCTTTTAACATAATTTTCCAATCAGGTGTTCCCATTGTTTTTGATGCAAGAACATAGTCACGACGAGATTCAGATAAGGCTTTACTACGTACAAGACGTGTAGAACTCATCCAAGCGAATGCTGATAAGATAAAGATAAATAATCCAATACCATAATCACGTTTAATACTTACGAATACGATAATAACCATAAGAACTGGGATAATTACCATAAAGTCTACAAAACGCATAACAAGGTTATCAACACGACCACCATAGTAAGCAATAACTAATCCAACCATAGTACCAAAAGTAATAGTTATAAATGTTACTGCAACGGCGATAAGGATTGAGTTAAGCATCCCCATCATTAGCCATCCAAATACTGAGTGACCACCTACGTCAGTACCAAGTAAGAATCCATCTTCACCTGGTTTTAAGAAAATGTTTAATAAATCTACATCAAAGTATGATTTATAATCACCACTTATACGAATATAAATGTTAAATATTATTACGAATACTAAGATAGCACTTAGTGTTATTAAAGCTGCAAATGCACCTTTGTCTTTTTTAAATTCACGAGCCACAACTGAAAAACCAGACGGAGTTTTAGTTGTAACTTTTTCTTCTTTTGCTTTTGTCATTGTTCAACTTCCTCCTAGTCTAATTTAATACGTGGGTCAACGATTGCCATAATAATATCACTCAACATACTACCAACTAGAGTTAAGAATCCTGAGAATAACATAAGTGTTGTTACAACACTGTAGTCTCTATCTTGAATACTTTGGTAGAATAGTTGTCCCATTCCTGGATATCCGAAAATTGTTTCTACGAAGATACCACCACTGAAAAGTCCAGTAATAGAGAATCCGAAGAATGCTGCAATCGGTAAAATAGAGTTTCTAAAGATATGTCCTGAGTAAACTTTTTTAACAGGAACACCTTTAGCGCGAGCTGTTTTTACATAGTCACTTTGTTTTGCATCAATAACTTCATTACGTAAGTATTGAACTGTTGATACCGTTGATAATAACGCTAAACAAATACCAGGTAAAAATCAAGTGCTGGAGTTTATTGATATAATATGTAAATGTTCCTGGATCTAGGTTTACATCAACTGATCCACTTGTTGGGAACCATCCTAATCCAAATCCAAACACCGCAATCATAAATAAGTATAATACGAATGATGGAATAGCTAGGAAGAAGAAGTTGTAGAAGTTTACAAACTTATCAAATTTAGAACCATTATAACGACCAGCGTACATTCCCATAGGAATAGCAACAGCATACATTAACACTGCAGTGAATAATGATAAGTTGAATGTGTTGAAAATTCTTTCTCCTAAAAGCGTACCAACTGATTTACCAGTAGTATAACTTAATCCAAAGTTTCCGTGGAAGAAATTAGAAAGCCATGTAAAATATTGTTTATACCATGGTTCATAGAATCCACTTGCACGACGAATCGACTCAATTTGTTCTTGAGAAATTTTTGGATTTTCTGCAAGACCACCAAAAGGATCCCCAGGCATTAATTTCGCAAGACCGAATACCAGAATACTAAGGATGAATAATTGTGGTATCATTACTAAAACACGTTTTAAAACTACTTTCCACATTATGCTTCTCCTCCTTTCATGGCAACGTAGTGAGTATCCGTTAATTTTTTAAGTGGATAAACTCTTCCTTCTTTATCGAAATAATCATTATAGTTTTCTTCATATTCTTTTTCAACAGCTTTTCTTATTTTAATAACTTCTTTTGCTTTATCTAAGTTAGTACTTGGAATAGCTGCGATAAGACGTTTTGTATAAATATGTTGCGGGTTATCGTAAATATCTTCACGTGTTCCACGTTCTACAATACGTCCACGATACATAATGTAAATATAATCACACATATGTTTAACAACACCTAAATCGTGCGAAATAAATAGGTAACTTATATTAAATTCTCTTTGAATCTTTTTCATAAAGTTAAGTACTTGCGCTTGAACTGATAAGTCAAGAGCTGATACAGGTTCGTCCGCAACGATTAATCGAGGATTACATGCAATAGCACGTGCAACACCAATACGTTGACGTTGACCTCCAGAGAATTCAAATGGGTATTTATACAATGATTCTTCACCCATACCTACAATATTTAGAAGTTCTAAAACACGTTTTCTAGTGTCTTCTTCTGAAAGATTTTCAAAATTGATAATAGGTTCAGAAATAATGTCAATAATACGTTTTTTAGGATTCAAACTAGACATTGCATCTTGGAAAAATCATTTGAACATCACGATTATATTTAAGTTTTTTTACGAGCTGATTTTTGAGTAACATCTTCGTCTTTATAGATAATGTGTCCATCAGTTGCTTTTTCAAGACCTAGAACAACTTTACCAACTGTTGTTTTACCACTACCACTCTCTCCAATAAGACCATAAGTCTTACCTGCTTCAATTTCAATATCAACACCGTCTACTGCATGTACGTAGTCTTTTATTGTATTGAAAAAAATCCACCACGAATGGGATAGTGAACTTTTAGATTTTTCAACTTTAAGCATTAGTTCTCCTCTCCTTCAAAAAAATAAAGTTTTTCATAACATGTACATCTTACGTGATGCCCTTCTTCTACCTCATGTAAAGTAGGTTCTTCTTCATGGTGATGTTTTTTTCAACCCAAGGTATTCTATCCGCAAAACGACATCCTTTTCTATCAAGATCTTTAATAGAAGGTACCATACCTTGAATTACATATAAATCATCATCGTTTTTCTTCTCCATCAAATTGTGGAATACTTCTTAATAAACTACGTGTATATGGGTGCTTTGGATTTTTAAATATTTGTTCCGCAGTACCAATCTCTACTACTTCACCAGCATATAACACCGCTACTCTATCAGCCATCTCAGCCACAACTCCAAGGTCGTGAGTGATTAGGATGATTCCAGCATGCATTTCATCTTGTAATCCTTTAATAAGGTCAAGGATTTGCGCTTGGATAGTAACATCTAGCGCAGTTGTAGGTTCATCCGCGATAAGCACGCTAGGTTTACAACTCATAGCCATCGCTATCATAACACGTTGACGCATACCACCAGAAAGTTCGTGTGGATATTGTTTAGCGCAACGCTCCGGATTAGGGATACCAACTTGTGTTAATAATTCGATAACACGTGCACTTCGTTCTTCAGCACTTAGTTTTGTATGATAAATTAGTGCTTCTTCAATTTGTTTTCCAATTCTGTGTAGTGGGTTTAATGAAGAAAGTGGATCTTGGAATATCATACCGATATCTCTTGTTCTAATTTCATTCATTTCATCTTCGCTAAGATCTAATAAGTTCTTACCATTAAAAATAACTTCACCAGTAGATTTCGTTAAGTTCTCATTATGAAGTCTCATAATTGTAGTTGCTAAAGTTGATTTACCACAACCACTCTCTCCCACTATAGCAAGCACTTCGTTTCTATAAAGATCTAAGCTAACTTTATCAACAGCATTGAAGTAATCATCTTTAATTCTAAATGCTGTTTCTAGATTTTTAATCTCTAATAGCTTTTCCATTCGCTAAACTCCTTCCAAAAATAACCAGTATTTACTATATAAATACTTTCCATTAAGACATCCATTCATTTTTTTAATATTGCCATAAAACAAAAACAATTCGATAATTATGTATAATCTTTTTTGTTTATATTGCTCTAAAAAAATAAAAAAATAACATATTAATATCTTATAAGATTTTTTTCGATAAAATGCAATAAAAAAATTAAAAATTTCAGTCAAAAAAACTAGAATTTTTCTGAAAATTTAAGGGTAAACGTTTTTCTTTTTTTGAGAAAACTATGACCGAATTATTAGATATTTTTTAAAAATATTGTCTATACATCTCAACCTCTAATATTTTTTTATTTTTTTATTCTAGACGATAAAAAAATAGCTATTTTTTTATAAAATACACTTAGTATTTCTCAAAAATAGCTATCATTTTTATTCGTAAATCAAACTAGATATACTTTTTAACAAATAACTGATACTCATTTACTTTCTATATTATTATATTTCAAGTAATTTTTGTAGGGAGTACTGGATCTGTATCCATTATTACTATTTTATTATTACAATCAATAGAATTATTCCCTTCTAACACACAGTCAATATCTTTATTTTTAAGCGTCATATCCGCAGACATTCTAGCAAGCTCTTTTGTATTATTTTGCTCACTTAGGTGGGCTAAAAAGACATTTTTAGTGTTATCCCCTACTATCTTAGTTAAATAATTGGCAGAATCGTTATTTGATAAATGCCCCTTATCTGATAAAATACGTTGTTTTGTAACCCATGGATATGGCCCACTTAGCAGGACATTTTCTTCATGGTTACTTTCATACACTATTGTATGAGAGTCTTTTACATAATCTATCATTTTATCCGATACATATCCTGTATCTGTAAGAATACTTACCCTCTTACCTTCACACTCAAAAGTGTAAAACTGTGGGTTGGCAGCATCATGACTTACTCCAAAACTATTGACTACTACATCATCAAAAATTTTACTTTCCTCTTTTTCAAAGTGAAATTTAAGATCCGTTTTTATCTCGCCAACCTTTTGCATATTATCCCAAGTTAACTTGTTCGCATAAACTGGAATATTGTATTTACGTGCTAGTACACCTATTCCTTTTATGTGGTCTATATGTTCATGTGTTACAAATATAGCATTAATATCTTTTATATCTCGATCGATTTGCGCTAAGTTTTCTGTTATTTTTTTACCAGTTAGTCCTGCATCCACTAAACATTTAAAATTATTATGTTCTAAGTAAATACTATTTCCACTACTACTGCTGGCTAATACCGATAATTTCAAGTTACACCTCCATACTAAAAACATTTACTGCTACATTATATCACTTTTCAAGGCAAATTTTAAGATAAAAAAACTTTAGTACATCAAAAGTTTTCTTTTTTTATATTAGTTTACACATTTTTATTGTATAGACACTAATTTTTTTAGAAGATACCTTCCTTATTATTCAAAAAAATATCACCAAAGATTATTTCCTTGATGATATTTATTAATAATATTACTTACTATTCTTTTTGCTGATAAAAGTCGCCATAGTAATGTAGTTATATGGCTTGTTAAAGTGTGGTAAGAAGAAAATATCTGTAAGAGCAAGTTTTTCGATAGTTACTTTCTCTTGGATAGCTAATGAGAATAAGTGGATTCCCATTGAAATATCTTCTTTAGAGGCGATTTGAGCTCCTAAAATTACACGACTATCTTTATCGTATACTATTTTGATTTTTACTTCATGGTTATCATGTTCAATAAATTCTGGTTTTTGTAAGTCTGTGTATTCTGTCACAGCTGCATTATAACCAAAGCGTTTTGCTTTTTCTAATGTTAAACCAGTAGATACCATTTTTAGGTCATAGATACAAATACCATTTGAACCTTGAACACCTGCTGATTCAACTACATCTCCATTACCTCCAGCATTTAGAGCCGCAACTAATCCAGTACGAACTGCGTTAGATGCTAAAGCAATGTAGTTAGTGTCTCCAACTGCATTATCATATACAGTTGCACAGTCACCAATAGCATAAACGTCTTTTATGCTTGTTTCTTGTTTTTTATTAACTAAAAATGCTCCATTACGGAATAATTCAATTTTCCCATCACCTAATGCAGTATTTGGACGGAAACCTACAGCTAATACAACCATATCTACATCAAATGTTTCTTTATCTGTAATTAATCTTTCAACTTTTTCCGTCACCTTCAATAGCTTCTACTTTTTGTCCGAATGCTAATTTAATACCGTGGTCTTCTAGATTTTTCTTCATTAGGTCTGAAAATTCAGGGTCATAGTATCCAGCAAGACATGTATCTACTATATCTACTACAGTTACTTCTTTTCCTAAGCGTTCAAATGCTTCTGCAAGTTCTACACCGATATAACCTGCACCTACTACAGCTACTCGTTTAATATCTGGGTTAGCATTTAGTTTATTAATAACTTCTTCAGAGTTTTGGTATAACTTAACGAATTGTAAGTTCTCTAATGTAGCTTTAAATTCACGATTACCTGGTACGATTTCTGCTCCTTTGATTGGAGGTAAGATAGGTGTTGATCCAGTCGCAAATATTAATTTATCGTAACTTTCAACGTGTTTTGTTTTACCATCTAATAGTACATGTACTTCTTTTTTATCATAATCAACAGACTCAACAGGAGAGTTCATATATACTTTTGCCCCTGCTTCTTCTAAAGATTCTTTACTAGCATAAAATAATCCTTCTGGACCTGAAATTTGTTTTCCAATCCATAAAGCCATACCACATCCTAAAAATGAAATATTTGAGTTTTGGTCAAAAACTACCACTTCATTTTTATCACCATATGTTGCTAAAATTTTGTTAACACATGCTGTTCCAGCGTGGTTTGCTCCTACTACTACTATTTTACTCATTAATTTGTTCCTCTTTTCATAAAATTTCTGATAGCAATTATCATTACCAGTATTTTTATATTTATGCAAAAATAAAAAAATCAATTCATCTGCTCATCAAAAATAGTAATAAATTTTTACTTTTTTTATCCTGTATTATATATTCTATTATTTCTGTTATAATAATTATTTATTTTTGAAAGTTTATCAGTATTATAGACTATTATTAAAAATTCCCCTTTGAAAATATTAAGTGTATTATAGTTTTAGAAAATTTCTGTTTTTATATAAAATATTTTTTTATCACTATATTATAAAAAAATCTTTGTTGGTAGATTTCAAAATTTGTTTTTCTGTTGTATTTAATTACAAAAGCACCCTTCTCTTTATATTCACTAACTTTTTCTTTTTGAATTTTTCTGAAAAAAATATTTAAAAAAATTTTTAAAAAAATACTATTGCTTTTTTTATTTTTAAAAACTATGTATAATTAAATCAACAAAATGAATGGAGGTACTACAAAATGAAACAAACAACAACTTTAAATTCTTGGCAAAACTGGCGTAGATAATGTTGTGTGTATGTTTTTAAAGACGTAGACGCAACTTTAGTGTACTCTAAAAAGTGTCTATGTCGGCTGTAGAAAAAAATTCATTTAAATTTCGAAAAAAAGGCCGTGTAGAGATCTATACGGTCTTTTTCTTTTTGGAGTAAGATAGATTATTAAAAAAATTTTTAAAGACGAATTACTTGGAGGATAAATAAATGACAAACTTAGAAAAATAACTTAGATACATTAAAAGGATACTTTGGAGAATTTGGAGGAAGCTTTGTTCCTGAAGCAGTACAAAAAGGCATTAGATGAATTAGAAGAAGCATACAATAAATATAAAGATGACGAAGAATTTTTTTAGCTGAATATGCACACTATTTAAAAAGACTATTCAGTCGTGAAACTCCACTTTACTACGCTGAGACATTAACAAAAGAGCTTGGTGGAGCTAAAATCTATTTAAAACGTGAAGATTTAAACCACCTTGGCGCGCATAAACTTAATAACGTTATTGGACAAATTTTACTAGCTAAACGTATGGGTAAAAAGAAAGTAATCGCTGAAACTGGTGCTGGACAACACGGTGTTGCTACTGCATGCTGCTGCTAAATTCGGTATGGAATGTGAAATTTACATGGGGGCATTAGATGTTGAACGCCAACGTTTAAATGTATTTAGAATGGAAATGCTTGGAGCAAAAGTACACCCGGCTCAAGAGGGAGAAAAAACTTTAAAAGAAGCTGTTGACGCTGCATTTAAAGCTTGGATTGAAAATATTGATGATACTTTCTACGTACTTGGATCAGCAGTTGGTCCACACCCTTACCCAACTATCGTTAAAGACTTCCAAAAAATTATTAGTAAAGAAGCAAAACGTCAAATTCTAGAAAAAGAAGGTCGTTTACCTGACCTAGTTGTGGCTTGTGTTGGTGGTGGATCTAACGCTATCGGTGCTTTTGCAGAATTTATACCTCATGAAGAAGTTGCTCTTTTAGGTGTAGAAGCTGCTGGACGTGGTTTAAACACAGACCGTCACGCTGCAACACTGACTCTTGGAACTGTTGGTATATTAGATGGAATGAAAACTTACGCACTATTCAACGAAGATGGTTCTGTTAAACCTGTTTATTCTATTTCACCAGGTTTAGACTACCCTGGTATTGGACCAGAACACTCATTCCTAAGAGATGCAAAACGTGCAGAATATGTAAGTGCAACTGATGACGAAGCAGTTGATGCACTACTTTTATTAACAAGAACAGAAGGAATTATTCCAGCTATCGAAAGCTCTCACGCACTAGCAGAAGTTATCAAACGCGCTCCAAAAATGGATAAAGATAAAGTTATTATCGTTAATGTATCTGGTCGTGGAGATAAAGATGTAGCAGCAATCGCTGAATACTTAGAAAATAGAAAATAACCTTCGTGTATAAATATACTTTTTAACGTAGAAAAGAGTACAAACCAATTGTTTGTACTCTTTTTGTATATAGAATAATGCTATTTTTTGAATTTTTTGTGTGTTTCTGTGTAGAATAGTAAACCAATAACTGTTAATCCAATTCCACCTAAAGCTAATCCTGTTTGAGCGATAAGCGTACTTACTAATGTATATATCCCACCTAAAATTGCGATTAATGGAATAATTGGGTATAATGGCACTTTGTAAGGACGTTCTAATTCAGGATCTTTTTTACGTAAGATGATTACCGCAAGGAATGTAGCAGTATAGAAGAACCACATTACAAATACTAGTAAGTCAGTTAACATATCAAAGCTTCCTGTTAACATCATGATACCAGCTAATACTAATAATAGTAATCCAGCGTTTACTGGAATAGAATCTTTATTTAATTTTGTCCAAACATTTTTCATTGGAATTTGATCACTTTTCGCCATTGCGTAAGGCACACGAATTCCTGCCATTGTAAATCCGTTTATAGCACCGTATACACTTATTAGGATACCGATTGTTAGGATTTTACCACCTAGTCCTCCAAATAACTTAGCTGCTACTTCACTGGCTACTGTTTGGTTACCAGCAACACGGTCTAATGGTAAACTCATTAGATACGCAACATTTATAAGTACATATACAGCCATAACTACTGCAAGACCTAAGAAAATAGCTCTTGGTAAGTCTTTTTGAGGATTTTTCATTTCTCCAGCCATACTACCTACGTTAGTCCATCCTTCATACGCGAACATAGCAGCTAGTAATGCTCCACCTAATCCACCTGCAAATGAGATATCTTTTCCTGCTTCAATTGGGAAAAGTTGTAGAGGTTGAGAATCTGATTGGAATAATCCAAAAAGTATAATAGCAATTAATGGAATTAATTTACAGATTGTAGCAACTGTTTGGATAACCCCACCTGTTTTCCCTCCTAAAAAGTTTAAAAACATTAATGATGCCGCTGCTGCAAAAGCAATTGGTAAATGCCATGTTTTATCTAAGTTTAATAAATTCAATACTTGTGTTGAGAAGATAACCGCTAAAGCCGCTATCATAGCTGGGAAATAGATAACCGATTGTGCCCAACCTAATAAGAACGCTGCTGTTTTACCATAAGCTTTTTCAATCCAAACAACCATCCCTCCAACTTCTGGGATAGAAGCTGCAAGTTCAGCTACTGTAAGACCTGCACATATTGTAATTACTCCCGCTAGTGCCCAAGCTAAAAGCCCTAAACTCATTGTTCCAGTTGTTTTATATATTATGGCGGCTTTAAAGAATACCCCCGCTCCTATTACAGAACCTATTACCGTCATAAATGCCGGTAAGAAACCCTATCGTTCTTTTTTTAATTCGCTCATAAATTATGCCTCCTTTATTTGTATTTTTTTGTAATCGTTTTTTTATAGCTATATTATACCTTTTTTTAAATAAAAAAATAAAGTAAATAGATGTTGGATTTTTTTATGTAACAGATTTTTGAATTGTTATTATCTACAAAGTTAGCTGTATCAAGATTACTATAATTTTTCATGAAACACCCTTTCATAAACACATTAAATATTTTTATGGTTATTTTATATAGAAAATACACTTTTTCATAAAAAAAGTCGCAACTTTATTTAAAAAGCTACGACCTTCTATTTTTACCTATATTTAATTTGCTATCTCAAAAATTCATCTTTCTCTATTGTTAATCTTCCCATATTATCTTTTTGAATATGAACTACCACTATATCTTTTCCAATCTTTCAATACAGTATCTAATAGATCATCTGATTTTTCCTTGTAAGTATTCTTTTGAGATATTATATTTTTTTCAAGTAGTTCTTTTGTTTGTTTTTTCTCATCATCTACACGTGGAACATTTTTCCCCGCGGAAAGTCACAGTATTTCGTAATTCATGTGTATTCATATTATACACATAACCTATATCTAAATATACTCCTTCATCTATTAATGTTGAGCTACTAAAACCTACTTTTTTTCACTTCATTTAAAGCCACTAAAAGTAAACTTTATATTACTATTATCAACTTTTTTTCTTTATAATATAAATTTACGATATCAGCTCCTCTATTATCTCTAGGAATAGGCTCTATTTGCGGAATATTATATAGTGCAGTTGTTGGCACAAAATTATAGTATGAGTTGAACATTTCTTCAAATGCGTTTCTATTGTTTATTTTATAATAACCATAGCAACTACCTATAAGGATTACTACAGCAGTTATAAACATTTTCCATTTTTTTACTTAATTTATTCATATATTATTACCCTTCATTATAAACACCTCTACGATGCTTATCTTACTACAGTAAATTGAATGTCTTTTTTTATTTATTATATCATATTTTTTTATACAAAACTAATATTTCTTAGTGAATCTTAATTTATCTCAACTATTCTAAAAAAATTAATTCCCTCTTCTAATTACAAACAAAAAAAGAAGCGACTAATATATAGCTACTTCTATTTCTTATAATTATTCTTCTCCCGCTTTATAAACATCATCTAGTAATTTATTTATTTCTTGCTTTATCTCTTTTTTTCATACTTAGGTTTTTTTCTTCTTCTGTTAACTTCCTACTAGGTTTGTCTTTGTCTTGATCTATAATACTACCTCTTATATTCATATTTTCATCAAAAATTATAAAGCTTACTACGGTCATCTAGATAGATATATAGTTCTCTAGTACTTCTAGGGGATTGAATAATTATTCTTTTTTTCACCTTTAGTTTCTAACACTGGTATTCTGTCCATCATCTGCAAATCATAATCATCTACTTGATATCCTGCTTTTTCTTACTTGTTCTGCATATCTTGTTGTATTCATTAATCTATCAAGTTGTTCATACTCATTACCTTTATTATTTTTCTCTAGTTAGGACTTTTTGGAGGCATTAATATACAATAAGTAACTATTATTGTTAAAATAGTGATCGTAATTATGGTTATTTTTTTATTTTTTTATTCAACATTTTCATACCTCCTCCTATCTAAATAATCATAGAAGTCTATTTTTTTATCTATTATATCATATTTTTTTATACAAAACTAATATTTCAAACAATTTCTATTCTCAGCTTTCATTTCTAAAAAAACTATCTTATTGCTTGATAAGAAAAAAAAAGCAGTTAATAATATCTACTTCTTTTTTTCTTATAATTATTCTTTTCCTGCTTTATAAACATCATCCAACAGTTTATTTATCTCTTGCTTTATCTCTTTTTTTCATACTTAGTTTTTTTCTTCTTCGGTTAACTCTCTACTAGGTTTATCTTTATCTTGGTTAATAACACTACCAACTATGTTCATGTTTTTTTATCAAAAAAACTATAAGATTACGATATCCGGACATAGAAGTATATACATATATTTTTTTAACTTCGTAGGAGATAGAATTTCGAATTTTATTTCTCCTTTAGTTTCCAGCTTTGGTATTCTCTCCATCATTTTAAGATCATAATCGTCTACCTGATATCCTGCTTTTTCTTACCTGTTCTGCATATCTTGTTGTATTCATTAATCTATCAAGTTGTTCATACTCATTACCTTTGTTATTTTCTCTAGTTAGGACTTTTTGGAGGCATTAATATACAATAAGCAACTATTATTGTTAAAACAGAGACTATAAATAAAGTTATTTTTAATTTTTCTTATTCAACATTCTTAAATTTTTCCCCTATCTAAATAATCATAGAAGTCTATTTTTATCTATTATATCACATTTTTATACAAAACTAACATTTCAAGCTATATCAATTCTTAGCATTAGTTCCGACAAAAAAACTCTAAAAAAATAGCTATCTTATTGCTTGATAAGAAAAAAAGAAAGCGACTAATAATAGCCACTTCTATCTATTTTAATTATTCTTTTCCTGCCTTATAAACATCATCCAGCAGTTTATTTATTTCTTCTTTTATCTCTTTTTTTCATACTTAGGTTTTTCTTCTTCTGTTAAGTCTCTACTAGGAATGTCCTTACCCTGCTTTATATTACTACCAACTATATTCATATTTTTTTATCAAAGATTATTAGTTTAGTATACTTATCCATATATACATAAATTTCCCTTCCTCCACAGGTGACTGTATAACTATATCTTTTTTTCTCCGGTTAACTCTAATCTAGGTATTCTATCCATCATCTGCAAATCATAATCGTCTACCTGATATCCTGCTTTTTCTTACCTGTTCTGCATATCTTGTTGTATTCATTAATCTATCAAGTTGTTTATACTCATTACCTTTGTTATTTTTCTCTAGTTAGGACTTTTTGGAGGCATTAATATACCATAAGCAACTATTATTGTTAAAACAGAGACTATAAATAAAAGTTATTTTAATTTTCTTATTCAACATTCTTAAATTTCCCCCTATCTAAGTAATCAAAAAAAGTCTTTTTTTATGCTCCTCCCGTTGTTCTTTGTTATATTTTTGAAGATATATATCTTGTAGCTATTGTATCAGTATTAACTATTCTTTGTACAGCTGTCTTCCCTCGTTCATAATCACCGTCTCCATGAACTTTATAAAACTCACCAACTCTATTTATTGTATTATTTTTTTCACTCTAAAAATTATATTGGGTCTGCACTTTAAAAATATCCTGTTTATTTGCCTTCATCATTGGATTCAAAGTATTTATCGGATCTAAATCAGAGTTGAAATCCCCATCATCATAGCGACCAGAGTCAATGTCTCCTTTATAAGATATTTCTTTGCTTTCAAAATTCCAATTTTTTTAATTTAAACATAACATCTTCTTTCGTATTTATTTTTTTGTCACCCCTTTGTTTAATGGGGTCATCGATCTAAAGACTTCTATATCTGTATTTACAATATCAGAGCCAAGTCTCCCCAAAGTTAGATAGTGAGTAAACCATTCCCAGGTGTCCAATTGATAATGTTCACCTATGTTTGTATACGCAGATAATTGTACAGCTTCATGAGCTAAATCTTTATACGTCGCAAAATTTATGTTGGTTTGTAACATTCTCGAATAATTTTTTTCAACTTCATTACCTGAAAAAAATTTAATCTCTTTAAAAAAATTTTTTTAAGTAAAATGTATCAATTGTTCCTGCTACAGATTTCCACCTAAAAGATACATAATTATCCGGAACTAAGGATGCTATTAAACTATTATACTCATGTATTATCTTTCTATTACTCCAATTTTTCCTTTATAGCCACTTCCAGTATATTTTCTTGTAACTTATAGAGTAATTCTGCTGTTTCTCTATCAAATCTGTAATTAACCATAAAATCTTTTACAATATGGTCTTTACTAATTTCATTTATAGTTAATCCATCTCGACTAAGATAAGCATCATCAATCACATTAACCCATTCCATATCTTCCCTTTTTGGTATTGAGAAAGTTTTTGAGAAAGGACTCCAACTACGTTGGGCTATTGCCATCCCTTGATCAACCGCATTCTTTAAAGCTTCTATTTCTTGGAATATACTTGGTGACTTCGCATTAAATGCTAATAGCTTTCTTAGTTTTTCTTCAAGATCATGCTGAATTTTTCTATAACTTGATATTTTGTCTTGTAGGTTACTTACTTCACGCAGGTCAACTGTATCTTGTTCAAAATGTTCATTTAGTAGCCTTTCATTGAAAGCTATTTGGCTTTTTGTTTCTTCTATTGCCCTTTCTAAATCACTTTGTTTTAGTGAATCGTTATGCACTTCACCTGTGTATGTATTTATATATTGTTCATTAGATCTTGCTATTGCTTGATCTAGCAATATACTACCTCTAATCACTGGCGTTAATACACTACTGCAATATGCTTTTGCACTATCGTATGTTACTCCTTTTAAATTGTGTGTTTGCGTCACAAAATTAGTTAAGGCACGTTCTATTTCTTCATAACTTGCTATTTGCTTTGTCGTAAGACTCTTTATACTATTGGTTTGGCTTTGTGCCGAGCCTAATATCATATCTATACTCATACTATCACCTACTATTTCTCTAGTTTTTGATACTTAATTTTAAGATCTGCCTCTTCATCTAGAAGAGTATTTTTTGTTTTTGCTAAATTTTTTCTACTTTGTTCTTCACAATAATCTATATGTTCAATGTGTCTACTATACTCTCTTCCGAACAAGTGATGTAACTGTTGTTTTAATCTATAACTTTGAGATTGTTCTTTATTATTTAAATCTTCTAATTGTTCAAATTCTTTCAACTTCTTTTTGTTGTCATCTAACTGTTCTTCTAACAGTTGCCTTTTTAATATATTCGTCTTTATTTTTCCATTTATTAATCCTTTTTAATATTTATTAATTAGCGCTTAATATTAAATTGTAATTCTTTACTTATATCCTTATCCATAGCTTCGAATTCAGTTGCAACACTATTAATATTTTTACACATATTTTTGAATTACTTGTTGAACTTTTTTGACCATTAGTCACCGCTGTATCAGCACTGCTTTGTGCATTTTTTTATTTCCAGCTACTGTAGTTTCTGTATCTTTTGTGACTGTTCCTACGTCATTTAAACCATTACTAGCTCCCATTAATTGTGTCGCTGCTCCTGAAGCTTCTTCTCTACTACTTTGTAATAAAACCATATTAGCTCCTTTTATCTTTTACTTTTTGTATATTATACTATACATTACACTATTTATCAAAAATTTAATTGTATTTTTCAAATCAAATAATCTACTATTATCTGTTAGTTTTCCCTCTAATCACAAAAAGCGACTAGTAAATAGCCGCTTCTATTTCATATAATATTTTATTTTCCAAATAATAATTTGAAGAATTTTAGTTTTTGTCCATATCTTAATGTTGCCGCTCTGTACACTCTAACACAAGCAATAGCTACTATTAGTGTTGTAATTACTAAAATACCGTAAGAGAGCTCTACACTGTGTAGGTTAGCATTACCAAGTGCATATCTAGTAAACATTACAAAATATGAAGTTAGTGGGAAGTATGATAATATTGCTGCAATCTTAGTATTAGCTCCTTGCCCCATTAGGTAGTAGTTAGCGAAGAATGCTGCCATAAATGCTAACATCGGTAACATCACAGCTCCGTTAACATCTTCAACTTTACTTACTAACGATGCAAATGCCGCAAACATAAACATAAACATTACAAATCCTGTTAATGTAAATGCTAATCCAACTCCTAGAACTTTATAGTTTAAGTTATTAACTATTTCTCTTATACTATCGCTATATTTAGCTCCATTGATTTTAAGACCTAATACTAATCCACCAACGATTAATCCCATTTGAATTAATACAGCCACAGATAATGCAAGTACTTTTCCTAAAATTAATGTTTTTGGCTTAACCGTTACTATTAGGAGCTCCATAGCTCTATTACTTTTCTCTTTAACCACATTTGTTGCTACAATACCACCAAATTGAACTACAGTCATATATATAATAAATGTTAATACGTAAATCATCGCAAAGTTAGCTATTTGTGATTTAACATTAGAATCTCCTCCAACATTTATCGGAGTTGGTTTTGGTATACTTGCTTTAACTTGATTTACTTTTGCATAATCTAAGCTATTTTGTTTATATACTAATTTTTCAACATTTGCTTCAAAGGCATCTCTAAACGCACTATCATTGTTACCCATAATGCTTTGTTTTTGATAGATATTCATAGCTATCCTTAGTTAAAACTATACCTTCTTCAAGTTTTTCCGTCTTTTTATATCTTTTTTTCGATTTGTTCTTTGCTTTCATATTTTTTTAGCTTCTTTTAAATCTGTCACTTCAACCGGAACATCTTTTACAACATATGCACTCTTACTGAAGTTATCATTGCTGTTACCTTTTGAAATAGCTACTATTCATAATAGTAGGAATAAAAAGTCGCTCCAAAGATTAGAACAAAGTATATCACCATTATAACTCTTGTTGATTTCTTCGCAAAAAAATTGTTTAAATTCAAAAATTAAATACTGTCATAAAGTTTTTTTCATAATTACTTACCTACCTGTTCTTTAAATATTTCTTCTAATGTTGGTTTATACAATTTAAACTCTTCAATATCAAAACTACTACCAGCTAACTTGTTAAGTAACTCTCTTTTAGCATCTGGTTCTTTAAAGTCAAGTAGTACTCCTTCTGGTTTTTAGTGATAAGTCTATTCCCATCGGTAAACTTCTTAAGTTAGCATATAATTCTTGATTAGTTATATTACTTACACTTAAAATCATTTTTTTCCATGACCTAGTTGTTTTTTTCATATAATCAAGATTTCCACTTAGTACTATTTCACCTTTTTTTCAAGAATATGTACATCTTCACAAAAATGTTTCTACTACAGGCATTTGGTGAGAAGAAAACAGCACTAGCTTATCTCTTTTAATAAAGTTATTAATAATTTCTTTTAGTTTTGATACGTTAACTGGGTCAAGTCCACTAAAAGGTTCGTCAAAAACAAGAATATCAGGATCATTCATAACACTTTGAATGATTTGGATTTTTTGAGCATTACCTTTAGATAATGTTTTAAGTGCTTGTTTATCATCTTTTAAGTCAAAATACTCTAACCATTTTTTAGCTTCTGTTTGTGCAGCTTTTTTCTTCATTCCTTTTAGCATACCAAAATATGTTAGTTGGTCTACTAAACCTACACCATCGTACATTCCACGTTCTTCTGGTAGGTATCCTATTTTTACCTTTTTATGATCAAGCTTCTTACCATCTAGTAAGATTTGACCTTTATCAGGTTTGAAAATATCTAATAGTATACGGAAACTTGTTGTTTTTCCGCTTCCGTTTCGCCCTAAATAACCATTTGCTACTCCACTTTTCGCAGTGAAGTTAACACCTTTTAGTACCTTTTTAGCACCAAAACTTTTCTCTACATTTATAAACTCTAGAATCATATTTTTACCTCTTTCTCTTTATTCTACTTAATCACTATTTAATTTCAATTCTTTTTTCAACTTAAAATACTTCGGTATAAACATTATTACTCCTCCTAGACAGTAACCCAATATACCACCTAGTACTCCAGCTAGTGCAACGAATACACCGTTAGGTATCCAGCTCAGAACCATCCATTTAGCAATAGTGTACTTATTTGCAAAAAAATAACACACATATCATACTTATTATAATAAACTGAATTGTAAATCTTAACAATCTATATCTAGCAATTTCAAATTCCGTTTCAGTATCTGTAAATATTGGATACGAATTTGAATTTCCTTCAGCAAGCCTAAAAAAATATTATAAAACTTAAACTTATGAAGCTTCCAACCACTAGCTTTATAATACTCTTCTGTTTCGGGAGTGAAATTTTTATCATAGATAAACTTATATTGCTTATCATTGGTTTCAGATGTTTTTTTCATCCTAACTGCTACTATATATTCTTTATCGTACTCGTATCCTTGTGCGACAAGGCGATTCATTTTATCAGCTACTTTATCATAGCTGATCCATATATTTATATATTTATACATCCTTATCACCTCTACTTATTTTTTTCATTATACGATTTTTTTATCAAGAGATAGATATTTAAAAACAGAAACAAATAATAATTACTACCATTGTAAGCCCTGCACCAAACACCATACCTCCAATAAAATCAACAAACTCATTGTTCCTAATATATGTACTTGCAAAATTAAATAATATACCTACTATTATAAATATTGCTGCTAATATTGAATTAAATTTTATTCTTTGTTTCCACATTTCTTTCTCACTAACAGCATCTGTATATAGCTCTACAGCATCAGCATCACCTCTTAGTATTTGCCAAAAGTAGCTATTTCTTACTACTTGCCAGCCATTAGCTGCATAAAACTCTTCGCGTTCTTTATCGAATTTTTTCTCATACAACAATCTATACTTACATTTTTTCTTTTCGCCTTTTTCCAGTAACATAAAAAATACGAGATACTTTTTAAAATACCAGCCCTCTTCACTGTATTTTTCTAATTTTTTCATACATCTATCATTCGATAAAGCAAATCCATGTATAATCTTATATCTACCCATTCAAATCGCCTCCCAAAAATCTTTTAGCTACATCAACCAAGAATTGACGTTGTTGTAGATTCCTGTTTAATATCTCTTCTCCTTTTGGAGTAATATGATATTCTTTTTTTGAATTATCCACTTCTTTTTCTTCTATCCAACCTGCACCGACCATTTTTCCTAATGTCGTATACATTGTTGCTGGACCGATAATAACACTATTATTTGTAATCTCTGCAACTTTCTGCATTATCATATAACCATGTATCGGTTCTATTAGAACAAGAAGTGTAAAAAATATACTATCCGTTAATTCGCCTGTTTCATACGGGCTTAATTTTGCCATTTTATCACCTCATTTATAGAGATATACTTTATCTATATCCATCATCGATATATCTATCTTTGATATAATTGTATATCAATCATTGATATATGTCAAGAGGAATTTTGTTATTTATTTACATTTTTCCTTCTCTAGCTTTTTAATATTAAAATGTGATAAACTATGTTAAAAGCCTATAAATAAGGAGATATACATAATGAAAAATTGCGAAAAAAATATTTTTTTAATTGCTTTTACATTTGTACTTGCTGTTACTTTAACAGCTTGTAATTTAAAGAGCACTTCAAATCCAGAAACTATACTTAATAAAAACTATTGAGAACACTAAAAAAATCAAAAAGTGGAGAGAGTTCTACGACTTCTATAGCTGAAATGGTTACTGATAACTCTACTCCAAAAATCAGAAACTAAAAATAGTAACTACATTTACTACTGATCCTGCAGTTTACAAAATTTCAGGGACTGTATCTTCTGATAATGTTGGTGATAAAAAAATTATAAAGAAGACATTTATTTAAAAGATGATACTGCTTATGTTAAAAAAAAGTACATCTTCTGATTGGACAAAAAGTTCAAATCCAACGGTTACTTCTCAATATGATTATATAAAAGACAATATTTTTCCCTCAAAAAAATATTAGAAGCATACAAAAACAATGCTAAAGACTTTAAAGTAACTGAAGAAAATGGAAACTATGTTCTTACTTATTCAGGAACAGATAATAGTAAATTCAAAGAAATTATTACAGCAGTATTAAATTCAACGAGAAACGATGATGAGCAAGAAGATCTTTATAAAGATATAGATCCAAAAGAGTTACAAATTAAATATGTTGTAACAAAAAGACTTCACTCCAGTACGTAGTGAAACAAAATTCTCTTTCAGTGCTAATAATCTTACTTTCATAGGAACAATAAACACTGACTATAGTAAAATCAATTCTGTAAATGAAGTAAGTCTTCCAGATGAAACTAAAAAAACGCCGTAGAAGTAACTGGTTAATACATATTAATATATTCCATAACATCTATACCCTAAGTACAACTAGGTATAGATGTTCTTTTTAACCCTTTTTGCAACTAAAAAAACATCAAATTAATTTACATAATTCTTTTCATTTAGTATAATATGGTAGAATGACAAAAAAATATGGAGGTTTTTTTATTATTTATAATTACAGCGCCCGAACTAAGTTCTAACGGTTAAATTGAGCTTAGTTGACGAGGAAAAAAAGTTATCGAAAATTCGGCGGATGCTTTTTCGGAATTAAAGAGTTTCGTTAAATAATGTACAACAGAATACAGGAAATTAGCTATTTTACTTCTTTAATAAATTAGTACTTTCTAATTTTTCTTTATGAAATTTTTCTTTTCATAAAACAACTATTTACAAGGTAAAATTTAGTGTTAATTTTTCTAAGTTTATTCTTCAAAATCATTATTATCTCTTTATATAATACCTATTTTTTTAATAAGAATAGCGGCAAACAATGTAGTTTTTAAGCTATTATTAAGTATTTTTTTGGTATTATAAATTTGAATTATTAATTAAATACAATATAAAAAGCGAGGAAATTAAATATGTGTGGAATTGTAGGATTTGTTGGAGAAGCAAATGGAGTGAAGTTTTTAATCGATGGGCTTAGCAGCCTTGAGTATCGTGGATATGACTCAGCTGGTATTGCTGGTGTTGTAGATGGAGAGGCTAGCGTTACTAAAGCTGTTGGACGTATCAAAAACTTAGAAGCTTTAATCCCTGAGGATTTACACCTTGAATTAGGTATTGGGCACACTCGTTGGGCTACTCATGGTGGTGTTAACGTGACTAACTCTCACCCTCACCAAAGCTTCAACAAACGTTTTGTTTTAGTTCACAACGGAGTTATCGAAAACTTCCAAGAACTTAAAGATAGATTTTTCAAAGATGTAGAACTTGTTTCTGAAACTGATACTGAAGTCATCGTTCAATTAGTTCAAGTGTACAGCGATCGTGGAATGAGCACTAAAGATGCATTCAAAAAAGCTGTTTCTAAATTACAAGGTTCATATGCACTTTGTTTAATCGACACTGAAGATCAAGATACTTTATATGTAGCAAAAAACAAAAGCCCATTATTAATTGGTCTTGGAGAAGGAAATAAAAACTACGTTGGTAGTGATGCCCTTGCTATGATTAAGTACACTAATAACTTCTTAGAAATCAACGATGGTGAAATCGTAATTGTTAAAAAAGATAGCGTAACTATCGAAGATAAAGAAGGAAACGTAGTTGAACGTGAAAGCTTCTCAACTAACTTAAATGCTGGTGAAATCGATAAAGGTATTCACGAGCACTATATGATTAAAGAAATTAACGAACAAGTAGGAGCTATGCGTAACATCATTTCTCACTACTTCAACGGACATGACATTAACATCGATAGCGATATCGTTAACCACGTAAAAGATGCTGATAGATTATACATTATCGGTTGCGGAACTAGTTATAACGCTGGTTTAGTAGGTAGAAACTACTTTGAAAAATGGGCCGGTATCCCAACAGAAGTACACCTTGCATCAGAATTTGCATACAATGTACCTCTATTATCTAAAAAACCAATGTTTATCTTCCTTTCTCAATCTGGAGAAACAGCTGACTTACGTGCAGTTTTAACTAAATTACGCGGTGTAAACAACGATTATAAATTCTTAGTATTAACTAACGTAGACGCTTCTACTCTATCTCGTGAATGTGATTACACATTACTATTACACGCAGGTGTAGAAATCGCCGTTGCTTCTACTAAAGCTTATACTTCACAAATTGCTATTTTAAGTATTTTAGCTTATGAAGTAGCTCTTAAACTTAATAGAAAACCTAAATTTGATATCGAGCAAGAATTATCAGTAATTACTTCTGCTATTGAATCAATCTTAGACGATACTAAGACAATTAAAAACTTAGCTAAAAACTTATTCACTGAACGCAATGCATTCTATATCGGTCGTGGAATTGACTACTATAGTGCATGTGAAGCTGCTTTAAAACTTAAAGAAGTTTCTTATATCCAAACTGAAGGATTTGCTGGTGGAGAGTTAAAACACGGAACTATCGCCCTAATCGAAGAAAAAACTCCAGTAGTTGCTCTTATCACAAATACAAAACTAGACTTAAACACTCGTAGTAATGTAAGTGAGGTAGCAAGCCGTGGAGCTAACACACTAGTTATCACTCTTGAAAAACTAGCTCGTAAAGGTGACTATGCTATTCCAAATGTAAACGAAGATCTTGCTCCAATCGCAAGTATCGTAGTTACTCAACTATTCGCATACTACGCAGCTTACACTCGTGGATTAGATGTTGATAAACCACGTAACTTAGCTAAATCAGTAACAGTAGAATAATAAATAGATATTAAAATAAAGGTCAACCAAATATTTGGTTGACCTTTTATTTATTGTTTCTTATTTAATATATCAAGGTTTATCGCATCAACATAGTAGTTTTTTATTTCACCACTATCGTTGTTGCTAATTACTATATTCCAAGTAGGAATAAGCACCTGATTTTCTGTTTGCGAAATATATGTATAATATCCTAGGTTCGCTTTTACTTTACTGTTTTTTTAGGAATTAAATCTTCATGATATAACCTATTTTACAGCTTGTGACTGCGTTACTAGTGTTTCATTTTTATCTTTTCTAATATTCGTTACTAATGTTTGTTCAAAGGATTTTACATCCCCATTATCATCAACATGGAATACTATTCTAGCATTGTTATTACTAAAGATTCTTAATCCATCTACTTGCTGATCATAAATAATCTCTTTTTTTATTACCGTCATAGCTAGAAAAGATATAATTTGCACTTGGTTTAAATCTTTCAAGTAAAAACGTATCTAAATCTACTTTATAATTATTTTTTTATTAACATTTGTCAAGCTAGCTTCACTTGTAACTTTTTAATATTGCAGTCTTATCTGATTTAGTTAAATCGTAGTTTAGTCCTGCTACATCTTGTTTTTATGTCTTTTTAAGTCTGAAATCGTCACATTCACATAACCTAGATTATCTTTTTTTAGTATAGTTTTTCCTCTACAGTGATATTGTCATTAGCCATAGATTTTTTTCGATTATTTCTTTTTTTCCTGAACAATATCAGCACTATTTCTCTCAACTGTATAGATAAAGAAACTTAGTAGAATAATATTCAAAACTATAAACACATATATAAACATAGTTTTTTATCTTACCCCAGTTCATAGTCTTTCTCCTTTATCTACCGCTTCTTTTTAAACTTTTTAAAACTTACATAGCGATCATTATATTTTTATATACCACGTAGGAACATAACTACAAGTATTTTTTTAGATTTATTATATGATTTTTCATATCCTAAAACTATATCATCAACAGACTGTAGTTCTACATGTTTATATAAATAATTTATAATATACTCTATTCTTTCTATATCATATGTTCCTAAAGTTTTAGATGATAAATATGCCTTAGATATTCTTCTTGGTGAAGTTAGACGATAAATACCATTTGTATTATCCTCAACGATAATTTCCGCAGAACCATCTTTACTAAATACTATTGAGTCTTTATACGTTTGTTGAAGTATTGTTATACCCTCTAACGCAGTTGTTACTTGGTAACTAACATCCTCATTATAACCTAATTCTAAGAAGTTAATCGCATTAGTTACCGCTGTAGTTGCATCAACCTCTTTACCATCTTCACTTGATGGATTTGTATAGATTATTCTGTTGCCTTGTGGTTTTAGAATACCATAACCATCAGTCATCTCATTATTACTACTAACTCGAATATTATCTTTCTTGTCAAAGATACCTCTAGCTAGTTTATTCATATTAACATCTTCTATACTATATTCATCAATCATAAGATTATCTGTCTTTTTCTTTTACATAGATAAACTTATTGTTTTAAACTATATTTTTCCATATTCATGCTTATTCTCATTAAATATAGCATCAACAGTATCGTATACTTTTTCTTTTTACTGTTATTTGTAAGTAGTTTTTATCATCTTTTTATATAAATAAATAGTATCTGGTTTTTCTTTCAACAATACTATTTCGTCAAACTCTACAGTTACATTAGAGTTCTCCTCTGAGAAAAGTAATGATTTCAGTAAAGATGATTCTAGAGTAACAGAGTAATTTATCGTTAATTTTTCTTTGCTATTATTACCGAATAACTCTTCAGCTCCAACACTTTTTACTCTGGCTTCTGTACTTTCGCTTTTAGCTAGAACAGATAGAATTTCTTTTAATTTCCCTCTGTCTTTTACTGCGTTTACCGTTGCTACTTTTGTAATAGAACCTTTAACAGGTGGTTCTTCTCTAGCTCCAGCTTCTGTTTTTGTGATTGAATCTGGTGTTAGGAAGTTTAGCAACGCTGAATTATCCTTACCTTCCGTAGCTTTCTGTCCACTTTTTCTAGTAAATATTTCGTAATCAGGTTGATATGTTGTTATTAAATAAGATAAAGCTATACTGCTAATTACAAGGAACACTAATAGTATTGTCTTCATAGTTTCCTTCTTATTATGTCTCATACAACCCCTCCTATAACCACTCGTCATCCATGTTTTCACATGGTAAAGTTACAAAGATAATACTACCATAACCTTCCCTACTTTGCGCCCATATTCTTCCTCTATGTGCTTCTACGATATTTTTAGCTAGCGCTAATCCTAATCCTGTACCCCCCATAGTCCTTTGACGACTTTTGTCTACACGATAAAATCTATTGAATATTTTATCTATATGAACAAGAGGTATTCCCACCCCTTCATCTTTTATAGAGATACTTACACGATTATGATTATAATTTTGTCTTACCCTAACTGTTATGTTTTTACCGTTTGGAGAGTATTTTATCGCATTGTTCATAATATTATCAAACACTTGCGTTAATTTATCTTGGTCTCCTTCTACAAATATAGGTGTTTTTGGTATATATTTAATAAAGTTTTTCTCTGGATGAGTAAGCTCAAATCTATCAGAAATTTGCTCTATTAGTTTGTTTATATCAATAAACTCCTTATCATAGTGCTCCTCTTTAATATCCATCTTACCTAACTGCATAAGTTCGTTAACCATTCTTATCATACGCGTAGTTTCTTTATGAATTGTATCTATAAATTGTGGAGCTAACTCTTTATCATTAATAACACCTTCTTCTAACGCTTCTATGTAACTATTCATAGTTGTTAGAGGTGTTCTTAATTCGTGAGATACAGTAGAGACGAACTCTCTTTCTCTCACGCTCTTGTCTTTCTTGATCAGTTACATCATATAATACAATGATGTATCCTTCTAATTCTGTTGATACTTGTGATAAATCTTCATTTTCTTCTTTTAATATTTTAGAAAATTCCGCCCTAAGTAGTAGACCCTCATCATCTTCAGAAGCATTAACTAATAAACTATCTTCTGCTTCTATTATCTCACCGATACTTTCATATTCTGAAATATTTAGTAATTTCAGCGCATCTTTCCCGATAAGAATTTCATTTTCTGGTGCATCTATCATATCTCCAGCACTAGTATTTATTAGGATGACTTTACCATTGGTATCAGTCGTAATAATACCGTCCATCATACTTTCGATAATAGTCGCAAGTTTCCTACGTTCTGTTTCTGTTACGTCTTGTTCTTCCTTAATCCTCTTCGAAATTTGGTTAAAGACCTTGGCCAAATCCCCAATTTCATCATTCGTATTTATTCCAACAACTGTTCCGTAGTTCCCTGATGCCATGGTTTTTACCTGAGCACTCATCTTTTCTATAGAACTAGTTACTGTTTTTAGAAGCAACAAAACCAATTATTGTTGTTATTAAGATTGATAAAATTGTTCCAACGGTGAATATTTTCGTAATACCTACTAAATCTTGATATACACTTTCTATATCCGCCATTAAAGAAACAACTCCGACCACCTCATTATCTTTTTTTATCGGACTCACATAAAGCCAAACCCTTCTATTTGTATCTGGATTAGTTTGAATTTTCTTCGCGCTCTCTCCAGTTTTTAAGACCTGACTAACTTGTGGGTCAAATGATCTTTTAGATAAATAATCATCATTACCGTTTTTAGACGATGACGCAACTATTTTTGAATCTTTGTCAATAACACTTACTAAAAGTAATTTTTGAATATTAAATTCACTTACTAACTTAGTTATACTACTCTTAGTATCTGTTGACTTGGTATCATTATTATCGCTTTCTATTAGTGAGTTAGACTTATCTTTATCTAATTCCTCTCTAATATGATAATTTAATATCTTCTCTTGTTCCATAATATTTTGTTCGAAAGTATTTATATTGGTAGTCCTAAGTTGTGTTGTAAAGAATAATCCAATTAACTGTAACGAAATAATATTTACCAATACATAAACTATTACGAACTTCACCCTAATAGATGAAAAATATCTTTTTTTAAATTTTTTTCCAAAGAAGCTCATTACTCTTCACCTATAAAGTATCCTACTCCACGTCTTGTCATTATGTATTCTGGTTGTGATGAGTCTGTTTCAACTTTCTCACGAAGACGTCTAACTGTAACATCAACCGTTCTTACGTCACCAAAATAATCGTAACCCCAAACTGTTTGAAGAAGATTTTCTCGAGTTAATACTTGGCCACGGTGTTGAGCTAAATAATAAAATAGATCAAACTCTCTACGTGTCAAATCAACCTCTTCTCCATTCTTTTTAATAATATATGCTTCAGGATAAATTACTATGTCTTTGATTACAACTTCGCTAGTATTTTTTTCTTCTACTACTTCCGTTTGTTTAGCGACACGACGTAAGTTTACTTTTCACACGAGCCATAAGCTCTCTTGTTGAAAAATGGTTTTTGTTACATAGTCATCTGCCCCAAATTCAAGACCTAGAACTTTATCTATTTCACTATTTTTTGCTGTTAACATAATAATAGGAATATTTTTTTGAGCACGTACTTCTCGACAAACCTCCATACCATCTTTTTTTCGGTAACATAAGGTCTAACAAAAATTAGGTCAGGATCTTCACTAAACGCTAATTCTACTGCTTTTTTCTCCATCATTAGCTACTATTACGTCATAGCCTTCTTTCCTTAAATTAAAGTCTAAAAATTTTTTTGCAATTGGCTCCTCGTCATCTACGACTAAAAATCCTATATTCTGCCATTACAACTCCTCCTTACTCTTATATTGATTTTTTTCAAAAATAATAAAATAAATTATATTACTTATTTCAATATATAGTTTTCATATCTATAACCGATAACATCTGTATTTATCACATTGTATCCTGTTACAAAGAACTGTTTATATTATAACACTTTTTTTATATTTTTTTCAGTAATTATCATTTTAAATAATCAATTTCTTGTTTACATAATGTAAAACATCTATATTTCTTCTGAAAAAAATAAATATCTAGTAATTAATAAATTACAAATCTTCTTTCTACTATATAAAATATAAAAAAAACTAGAGTTGTTTTACTCTAGCTTTTCTTGTCTTTGTTGTTCTATTTTTTTCTAATATTGCTGAAATAAATCTTTGAAAGTCTATTTTATAAGGATTTTTTTATTTAATATATCCATTATCGTATCACTCATCAATGTTGATCCCTAATTGGTCTTCTAAAGAACTTAATCTATCTTTTTGAGAAACCTTTTAGTAGCTTAATTTCTTCCAATGAGAAGTCTTTATACTCATTTGTTAAATTATCATGTTCAGTGTCTTTCTCTACTAAAACTGCATTTAGCGTTTCTTGATGTACATTTAGAAAAACTTTCATACCATGCATTCCTGCATCACTTATAATATATTCTTCACCTACATAATTTCCGATATCAAGCAGTTCTGATATACGCGTGAAAATATCTCTATCAGAAATAATTCTTTTTATAACCCCTGTAAACTCAGCTTGTTTTTTGGTAATTTTATTGGCATTTCTCTTATATCTTGCTTTTCTTTCCTTATACAGCTCTGGTTCTACACTTTCATCCATAAATATATCAACGCCTCCTGTTAGGTAAAGTGGCGCCCCATTATAAACTACAGTATGTTGAACATTGTACTCTAAAGCAACACGCATAGCTATATTACCACCTAGAGAATGCCCTGTTAGAATAATATTATCCCCGTATTTTTTTACCATTCTCTTATAAAACTTAAAACAAGGACTATAATGTCTACCTTGACCTAAACATATGTCTAGTACATCGGTTTTCATATCTTTTTTCCCTATCGAAGTAAAAAAATTAGTTCCTGTATACGCCAAAATATAGTTATCTTGTTCATTATTTTTTTGAAAAAAACTACCGCTACTTCCAGTTTCATCATCATAAAATGATGTAATATATTCTAGTTCTTTAGGAAAGTTGCCCATTGTTTTTTTCTAACTCTACATAGTTGTAAATTGCTTTTTTTAGGAGTTTTTATCTTAGTAAATGACTCTATTCTATATACAATATATGAACAATGACTTGTCACTTCTAAGCTTTTTATCTATTTTTTTCACTTCTCTTTTTTTCTTTAGCCACCTTCTATCCTCCTAGTTATTATATCAACTTTATAATACTATATTTACCTATTCTACACAAGTTTTAATAAATATTTTACATTATTTTTTTAGTAAATAGTACTGTATAAATCGTACTTTTTTTGATATAATTTTGTTATATGCAGTTGGAGGTAAATAATGAAAAATTCTACTAGCTTACTCAAGTAAAACAAAAAAACACTAAAAAAAGTAGCCGAAGCTATTTATGATGAAATAAAAAAATCTTGCTGATGTTAAATTAATAGATATAAAAAAACAAAGAAAACCATTAGGGGAAGATTTTTGACTTGTATATACTAGGTGCTTGGACAGATAAAAACAAATGCTAATAAAAAAATATGCAAAAATTTATTGACGACCAAAAACATCCACAACAAAGATGTTGCCATCTTCCTTACTTGTGGAGTTCCTCGTGAACATTATCATGCAGAAGATTCCATAAATAATTACATTCAATATATGAAAGAAAGAAACAACAATATCCTAAAAACTTTTTGTTTGTCAAGGTAAGATAGACCCTAAAGTAATAATAGTCTTCAAAGTTTTTAACTTGGAAAGACCCTAACTTTATTCATAAGTTAACTCCAGATCTGATGGATATGGTGAAAGAATCAAAAACGCATCCTGATGAAAGAGATTTTAGAGATGCCCAAGAATGTTTCAAATCTCTAATAGAAAAAATAAGCAATCCTTAAATATATTTGAGGATTGTTTTTTATATCTTAATTTATATACTATAAAAAAACACCTTGAAACTTAATTCAAGGTGCTTTTATTATGTTCTATAATTAATTATTTAACACGGATGTAAACTGGTCCGCTACCTACGTTAGCAGTGTTAACAACTGTTTGGTTTCCTAACCATCCACCGTGAACTGCTTGTCCGTTACCAGCGTATACTGCGATATGAGCTAATCCTGTTCCACCATTTGCATAGTAGATTAAGTCTCCTGCTTGAGCTTGAGAAGCTGAAACTTGAGTTCCTAACTTCATGTATCCTGCTGGCCAATCGTGGTAGTTGATTCCTACAGATTTAAGAGCATTTGTTACAAGCATTGTACAGTCTTGGTATCTACCAACTTGAGCTAAAAGTCGCTTGGTAGATTGCGACATTTTTACTTCCTGAAGGAGTTGTTGTTGCTCGCTGGTTTTGTTTGAGTCGCTGGAGCTGGTGTAGCGACTTTTTGTTTGAGCCGCTGGAGCTGGTGTTTGAGCTGCTGCTTTTGTTTCAGCTTTTGGAGCTGGTGTAGCAGCTTTTGTTTGAGCTGCTGGAGCTGGTGTTTGAGCTGCTGCTTTTGTTTCAGCTTTTGGAGCCGGTGTAGCAGCTTTTGTTTGAGTCGCTGGAGCTGGTGTTTGAGTCACGCTTTTGTTTCAGTTTTTGGAGCAGCTGTTGTTACTGCTTTTGTTTGAGTTGCTGGAGCAGTTGTTGCTGCTGCTTTTGTTTGAGCTGCTGGAGCTGCTGCTTTTGTTTGAGCTGCTGGAGCTCGCTTTTGTTTGAGTCGCTGGAGTCGCTGCTTTTTGTTTGAGTCGCTGGAGCTGCTGCTTTTTGTTTGAGTGCTGGAGTCGCTACTTTTGTTTGAGTCGCTGGAGCTGCTACTTTTGTTTGAGCCGCTGGAGCTGCTGCTTTTGTTTGAGCTGCTGGAGCCGCTACTCTTGTTTGAGCAACTGGTGCAGCTTGTACTCTAGCAACTGGCGCTGCTTGTACAGGTGCAGCTTGTACTGGAGCTGCTTGAGCTACAGCTGGAGTTGCTTTAGGCGCTGCATTTCCATCAACTTTAATTACTTGCCCAACATATACTAAATGTGGGTTTGAAAGGTTGTTAATTTCAACTAGGTTATCTACTGAAGTACCAAATTTATCTGCTACTGTTCCTAAAGTATCACCCTAATGCGATTGTGTAGTAACCATCATTTTTTTAACTTGAGCTAATTTTTCTACTGAACTAGATGAACTAGAAGAGTAGTTTAATTTATCTCCAGGGTAGATTAAATGACTTGATAAGTTGTTATCTTGCATAAGTGCATCAACAGTTGTCCCGTTGTTTACAGCGATATCCCAAAGAGTATCACCTGATTTGATTGTATAAGTATCAGCGTCAGCGATTTGAGATCCACCTACTGCTACTGTTCCTACGAATGCCGTTGTTGCTACTATTTTTATGTAATTTACTCATATAAATAAGTCTCCTTTTTTAAATCGAATTTTTTTGAGTCTTGCGACTCCCTCAATAAATTTTCTATTTTTTTCCATTTTCTAATTTTTCTTAATTTTTATTAATACTTGTAAGACGTCTTTAACCTCGTTTAAATGTGTTTAAACTTCGTTTTAATTTCAGACGTAATACCATTATATGATGTAACAGATGGGTTTTTCAATAGTTGTAACAGTTTTTGTAACAATAGTGATAACTTGCTGTTACATAAGTCTACTTTCGTAATTTATCAGTAATTTAAAAAGGGCTATTTTTGCAGATTTATTGACATTTTTTTCTGTAGTATTTCTTAATGTATTTTTACTATATAAAATGACAAATTCCACCTTAAACAACAGTAAATCACCTAATTTTTTTGGTATTTTTTTATTGTAATAAACACGTAAAACACCCTCCCTTTTTTTAATGTATTAACTTAATTATTAAATAAGACGTTATGTTACAAAAATAAGTCATTAACATTTGCCATACTTATTACAATACCTTTTTATCTTTTTCTTTGGTGCGCTAAGTGTCCTATATATAACTATGGAAAAACTATAATTATAATATTTACCAATCTTTCATTAACCTTTTTCTAAATTTATTACATTATTTCCAAAACACTTTCTTTGCTAAAATGTGTATTTTGTTATATATTATCTTTGTAAATAACTTGTGGCTTCCTTTTCTTAAAAAAATTGATTATACAAGTATTTGACAATGTTTAAAAATTATAAAAATTAAATAAAAAAACGGGAGGTAATATGACAGACATAAACAGTACCGCTTCTCTTACAAAAAAATGGGACTCTTATTTTTTTAGAAGGCTTGTTATCATTCCTTTCTCCTTGTGTAATACCAATATTACCAATTTATATCGGTATTCTTGCAGGGAAAAAAAGAGGAAAAATGCTAACGGAGAGTTAGTTTTTAATAAAAAAAAACACTATAACTAATACCCTATTCTTTTGTACTAGGTATTTGTGCCACATTCTTTATTTTGGCATTCGCAACAAGTTTTTATCAGTGTCTTCTTAAACGAAAAACATAAAAAAACATTACAGATTATAAGTGGTGTTCTTATTGTATTTATGGGACTTCTTCAATTAGGAGTTTTTCAAAATTGGTTTCTTAAAACAAGAATTCTCTGCAAAAGATAAAGTAAAACGAAAAGGTAATAAAACTACACCGTTTCTTGCGTTTCTTATGGGGTTCACTTTTTAGTTTTTTCTTGGACACCTTGTATCGGCCCTATTTTTAGCTAGTGTTTTTCTTATACGCTTCTAGCCATACAGGTATTATGAGTATTCTTTTTAGTTTTAGTATATTGTTTAGGATTTATTCTGCCATTTATTTTTAGTAGCTTTCTTCGCTTCTACACTACTTGCAGTATTCAAACGCAATACTAATATTCTAAAATATACACAGATTATTTCTGGAATAATACTTATAATTATCGGTGTTCTAATTTTTAAGTGGTTCATTCACTACGATTGCAAGATACTTTAGTTAATAAAAAAATTATTCACACTAACCTTGGAGGTATAATTAATGAAAAAACTATCAATACTTACTGCCACTCTTTTAAGTGGTGCATTAGTCTTAACAGCATGTTCAAAGACTCAATCGAATTCTAGCGAACAAAACAACTCTAGTTCTTCAAATTCTAGCTCTTCAAATTCTACTGAAGAGAAAAAAACTAGACAAGCCTTTGACTTCAGCGCTATGGATAAAGACGGTAACACAGTTAAACTTAGCGACTACAAAGGTAAAAAAGTTTATATCAACGTATGGGCATCTTGGTGCGGTCCTTGCGTTAGAGAAATGCCTGAATTAGAAAAAGCTTATCAAAAACTAAAAGATAAGGAGGATGTTGTTTTCTTATCAATAACATCTCCTAGCGATGACGTATTCAAAAATCAAAGTCCTCAAGATAAGGATAAAGCTACTATTCTTGCTAAAGCACAAGAACTTGGAGTTACATACCCTGTTCTATTTGATGTGAACGACAGATTCTTAGTAAACTACACTATCCGTTCATTCCCAACACATATTTTTATCAACTCTGATGGAACTATCTCAAACCAAATCTCTGGTGCTTTAACAGAGAGTGTTCTTGAAGAAGAGATTAGTAAAATTAAATAATACAAAATAATGACCACCCCTGAAAAGGGGTGGTTTTCTCTGTGGGTATAACCCTTTGTTACAAACACGCACCTCAAGGCGCTGGCTTTCACATCCGTTCAAGCCCTATTGTATTTTGACGCCCGCTACCCGTTAAACGGGTCTATCTATTTTTTCTTATTCCCGAATGGATTTTTATATTCTTTTGTTGTCAACTTATCCATTGCAATATCATGCGACTCTTGTTCCCTGATGTATTTCCTTATCGTACTTTCATTCAATCCTACTGTACTCACATAATATCCTTCTGCCCAAAACTTTCTATTCCCATACTTGTATTTCAAGTTTGAATGCATATCAAATATCATCAGTGAACTTTTTCCTTTCAAGTATCCCATTATACTTGAAACACTATATTTTGGTGGGATTGACAACAGCAAATGTATATGATCAGGCATTATGTGTCCTTCTATTATTTCTACTCCTTTATATTTACACAATCTTTGGATTATATTCACTATATCTCGTTTATATTGATTAAATTCGATTTTTCGTCTATACTTAGGGGTAAATACAATATGGTATTTACACAACCACTTTGTATGCGATAAACTATTATGTTTATTGGCCATTATAAAATCATCCTTTCTTTATTTTAGAGCTTGAACTATTCTTATTTTATCAAGAAAGGATGATTTTTCAATTGTTTAACTTTTATCTCGCACCCGCATAGCGGGTGGTTTTTTGTTTCGGAGACTTCGCCTCCTCAACTGGCTTAAGCCATTAACAAAAAAGAGTTACAAAAAATGTAACTCTTTTTTATATTACAGAGAACTTATACTTATAATTAATCATCTAAATGATCTGATGGCGCTACTGTGATAGGTTCAATATAACTGTTATCAAACTCTGTATCTGCTTGTCCATTCGTAGACTTAAGTTTTCCGTCTATTCCATTAGCTGAAACAATTTTCGTTATTTTTGCGACCAGCTTATCATCAGATTTAGTTACTGTAACAGTTACTGTTGATACCATTTTGTCGTATTCTGTATTTTCTTCAGTCCCTTTTACTTCACTTATAGTATACGTATGTGTCCCTACTTCATTATCTTTAAACTTAATTGATTGGAATAAGATATTTCCTTTTTCATCGTTAGTTGCAGTTTGAACTACTTTGCCACTACTATCACGCATTTCAAACTTGAATTGACCTGCTTTTAGTGTTCCACCATGGTAAGCTTTTGTGAAGTTAAACTGTATTTCAGCGGGTTTAACTGTCTGTTCTTCTTTATTTGTTTTAGGATTATCTGATTTTGGTTTTTCTTCTTTTTTGTTATCAGGTTTTTCTGTTTTTGGCTGCTCTTCTTTTTTATTATTAGGTTTTTTTCTGTTTTTGGCTGCTCTTCTTTTTTATTATTAGGTTTTTCTGTTTTTGGTGATATGTACCCCTTTTACTGGACAAACCGGTGAAAGGGGTATTATTATGCGTTATAGCTTTGAATTTAAATTAGAATGTATAGAAATGTATGAGAGAGGAGAATTTCCAGATACACCTGATGGTGTATCTACAAAGAGATTCAGAGATAATATAAGACAATGGAAAAGAATGGTTGATTCATCAGGAATTGACTCTTTACACCATAAACCACAAAAATAGAAAATGGAAACCAGAAGAGAAATTAGAATTAATTGTTAAAGTCTTAGCTGGTGAATCATGTACTTTTTGTTGCGTTAAGCAACGGAATTCAACCTGGAATGTTGTATCAATGGGTTAACAAATATAAAACTTTAGGTTATAATGGACTCGAAGAATCTAAGAAAGGTCGACCTCCCTAAGGATAAAAAAATATGAAAAAAATAATAAAAATACGTGCACCAAAAACTTAATGAAACTGAATATGAAGAGCTTATAAGATTACGAGCTGAAAACGAACATATTAAAACAGAAATAGAAGTAATAAAAAAATCTATTGCCTTGAGAAGAAAAAAATGGGCTGCGCAACTCGAGGCGAAAAAGCAGCGATCATCAAAGAACTTGTAGATAAAAAATATAAACTAAAGTATCTTTTAAAAGCAGTAGGAATGGCTAGATCAACATATTATTATGAGTTGAATAAAGTAGATGTAATAGCTATTCGCAATAAACCAATACTAAAAGAAATTAAAACGATTTTCGCTGAGAACAAGGGAATATACGGAGTTCGTAGAGTTTATAATGAATTAATTAATAGAGGTTTTAAAATAAATCATAAACGTGTTCAACGACTTATGAACAAGGCTGGATTAAAAGGAAAATGTCCTAAAGAAAAATATCATTCTTATAAAGGAACTGTTGGGAAAGTCGCTGATAATATAATAAATCGAGATTTCAGTACAACAGCACCATTACAAAAGTGGACTACAGACGTATCTCAATTTAAATTTTCATGGGGAAAGTGTTATTTTTCTCCAATATTAGATATGAATACAAATGAAATAATATCATATGATTTATCTTTACATCCTAATTTAGATCAGATAAAAAGGATGTTAGAGAAAGCATTTAATAAATTTCCTAAAACGGAGGGACTAATCTTACATTCAGATCAAGGGTGGCAATACCAACATTTCTATTATAGAAATGAGTTAAAAGAACATGGAATCATTCAGTCAATGTCTAGAAAAGGAAACTGTTATGATAATAGTATAATGGAGACATTCTTTGGAAGGATGAAAACCGAACTGTATTATGGTTGTGAAAAAGATTATTTATCATTTGAAAGTTTCAATGAAGCAGTAGAGGAATATATAGATTATTACAATAATAAAAGGATTCAATCAAAAACAAAATGGATGCCTCCTGTAAATTACAGGATAACATCCATAAGTTTAAACTAAATATATATGTGTCCAGAATTTTGGGTACACATCATGGCTGCTCTTCTTTTTTATTATTAGGTTTTTCTGTTTTTGGTTTTTCTTCTTTCTGATTATCAGCAGGCGTCTCATCTGATGGAGTATTAAATACACATGCATCTTCTAATTTTATTACACCTACAAAATGATAACCATCTATCTCAGGTGTTTTTAACTCTTGATCGCTCGCTATAAAAGTAGTTTCTTTTATTTCAGTTCCTGAATATGCGCCTGTATCTTGCATTGCATAAACTAGTGATCCCCCTCCGATTAAAGCGATAACTAGGAATTTACGTCCTTTTTTATTTTTAATTAGGAAAAATGCTAAACCTGCTAATATACCAGCACCCACTAGGTGTCCCCACCCAATAACATCTCCTGTTTTAGGTAAGATTTTTTGAATTTTTTCTTTAGTACTGTTAGTAGTTCCTACCGAATTTTTTTCATAGACTAACTTATAAACTGTACATCCATCTACTTTTTCATTCTCACCTAGTGTTTTAATTTCTTTTACTTCATCACTATTCAACGATGCTTTATCTACAAACGCAATATTATCTCCACCAGTTCTAGAAGGTTTTAGCCCTTTCCACTGCGCGCTGTTTAGCTTAGCTTCAATATTTTTTTGAGATGTATCATTTGCTAACGCTTGTTGACTAGTAAATAAACCACTTGCCATTAACACTGCTAAAAAAATAACTTTTTTTCTTATTAATTTTCATAGTTACATCCTTTCTTGGTTTTTTTATTTTTTTAATCAAATATACTTACTTTTTTATTGGAAAAATACATCTACATGTCATTTTTATGTAGACTATTTTCAACCTCATCTACTACCCTAGCCATAAATGGCGTTTCATTACAATGTAATAAATACAGCAATATAATCTAATGAACGCTCTCGCTATTCTTTTTATTTATACCACCAACTCTCTAGTCATTATCAATATTTATACCTAAATTATTATACTATATTAATCCTGATAATGAACGAAATCATCCACCTTCATCATAAATCACTCACTTAAAATATAAATAAAATAGATTTAACGTCTCTAATATATTCAATAAATTCTTCAACTCTAAAATCACCCTAAATTAACCTTACCTTGAACATGTATATATATATATATCTATTTAAAAATCGAAAAAAAGAGTAAAGTTACAAATTAGTAACTTGATGTGTACCCAAAATTCTGGACACATATATATTTAGTTTAAACTTATGGATGTTATCCTGTAATTTACAGGAGGCATCCATTTTGTTTTTTTGATTGAATCCTTTTATTATTGTAATAATCTATATATTCCTCTACTGCTTCATTGAAACTTTCAAATGATAAATAATCTTTTTCACAACCATAATACAGTTCGGTTTTCATCCTTCCAAAGAATGTCTCCATTATACTATTATCATAACAGTTTCCTTTTTCTAGACATTGACTGAATGATTCCATGTTCTTTTTAACTCATTTCTATAATAGAAATGTTGGTATTGCCATCCCTTGATCTGAATGTAAGATTAGTCCCTCCGTTTTAGGAAATTTATTAAATGCTTTCTCTAACATCCTTTTTATCTGATCTAAATTAGGATGTAAAGATAAATCATATGATATTATTTCATTTGTATTCATATCTAATATTGGAGAAAAATAACACTTTCCCCATGAAAATTTAAATTGAGATACGTCTGTAGTCCACTTTTTTTGTAATGGTGCTGTTGTACTGAAATCTCGATTTATTATATTATCAGCGACTTTCCCAACAGTTCCTTTATAAGAATGATATTTTTTTCTTTAGGACATTTTTCCTTTTAATCCAGCCTTGTTCATAAGTCGTTGAACACGTTTATGATTTATTTTTAAAACCTCTATTAATTAATTCATTATAAACTCTACGAACTCCGTATATTCCCTTGTTCTCAGCGAAAATCGTTTTAATTTCTTTTAGTATTGGTTTATTGCGAATAGCTATTACATCTACTTTATTCAACTCATAATAATATGTTGATCTAGCCATTCCTACTGCTTTTAAAAGATACTTTAGTTTATATTTTTTATCTACAAGTTCTTTGATGATCGCTGCTTTTTCGCCTCGAGTTGCGCAGCCCATTTTTTTCTTCTCAAGGCAATAGATTTTTTTATTACTTCTATTTCTGTTTTAATATGTTCGTTTTCAGCTCGTAATCTTATAAGCTCTTCATATTCAGTTTCATTAAGTTTTGGTGCACGTGATTTTATTATTTTTTTTCATATTTTTATCCTTAGGAGGTCGACCTTTCTTAGATTCTTCGAGTCCATTATAACCTAAAGTTTTATATTTGTTAACCCATTGATACAACATTCCAGGTTGAATTCCGTTGCTTAACGCAACAAAAAGTACATGATTCACCAGCTAAGACTTTAACAATTAATTCTAATTTCTCTTCTGGTTTCCATTTTTCTATTTTTGTGGTTTATGGTGTAAAGAGTCAATTCCTGATGAATCAACCATTCTTTTTCCATTGTCTTATATTATCTCTGAATCTCTTTGTAGATACACCATCAGGTGTATCTGGAAATTCTCCTCTCATACATTTCTATACATTCTAATTTAAATTCAAAGCTATAACGCATATAATACCCCTTTCACCGGTTTGTCCAGTAAAAGGGGTACATATCAACTCTACTCTTCTTTTGTTGTTTAACTTTATTTTGCTTCTTTTACATATTCTTGATCTTTTGTATAGATAGTTAGACCAGTGATATTTTTTGTAGATTTGAAGAAGAAACTACAGATATAACCGAATACTAATGCACTTAAGAATGAGAATCCTGAGAAGATAAATGGACTTTGTTTAGCATAAGTTGTGTAATCTTGGATATACCAACATACAACACCTGCTACTAATAATCCTAATAATGCTCCAGCTCCATTTGCACGTTTAGTGAAGATACCAAGTGCGAATGTACCAGCTAAAGGCACTCCTAGAAGTCCGATATATTTAAGGAATAAATCCCAAGTTTCTTTTTGGTTAGTATTTACGAAGTATAATGCTGCGATTGTTCCTAATACCCCTGCTACAATGATGATAACACGAGCTAATAGAACGTCTTGTTTAGCATCTTTACTTAATCCAAAGAAACGTTGTTTAATATCAACTGTGATACAAGCTGAAATTGAGTTTAAGCTTGATGCGATAGTTGATTGAGCCGCTGCTAAGATGGCTGCGATAACTAATCCAGCAACCCCTGCAGGTAGCGCTGTTAAGATGAAGTAAGGTACTAAAGCTGTTGTATTAGCCGCTTTCCCTACTACTTCAGCGTTCATGAAGTCTGGTAATTTTGTTACAGCGTGGCTACCTTTGTAGAAGCTGTATAAAACTGTTCCCATTCCGTAGAAAATTGGAATAGAGATGAATGCTAATAATCCATTTGTCCAAAGTGATTTATTAGTTTCTTTTACAGATTCAGTAGTGCTATAACGTTGAACTACATCTTGAGAAGCTGTGTATTGTTGTAAACTGTTAAATACTGATCCAATGAAGATAATTGGAATAGTAGATGCAGTTAATGACCAGTTGAATTTCTCAGCAGTTACGATTTTACCATTTGCTAAAGCATCTTGAGTAATGTTACCAAATCCACCTACGTGATAAGCTCCTAAGATAATTACTAGAATAGCTCCTCCAAGTAAGATAATCCCTTGGATAACGTCTGTCCAGATAACCCCTTCAACCCCTCCTAAGAATGAGTAAACTACGCAAAGTAATCCGATTACCGCACATACTAAGAATGGGTTAAGTGTTGACACTGATGTAATGGCAACTGTTGGTAAATAAATAACGATAGCTACACGTCCGATGTGGAATAGTGAGAATAACACACTTCCTACTACACGAACACTAGGATTAAAACGTTCTTCTAAATATTCATATGCTGTCGTTACATTTAGTTTTCTAAAGAATGGAACATAGTAATAAATTAATATCGGAATAATCGCGATAATTGAGAAGTTCCCTGCTGCATATGTCCAGTCTCCATTGAATGCTTTTTCCGGTGTAGCCATAAATGTAATGGCTGATAATGTTGTTGCATAAATCGAGAATCCTACTGCCCAAGATGGAATGTTCCCTCCGGCTTTGAAGAATTCGTCCGTGCTTTCACCTGCTTTTTTAGTGAAATACACACCTATTGCTAGCATAGCTAGTAGATAAATTACTAAAACTATACTATTTAACGTACCAAATCCTATTTTGTCCATGGTACTTCCCTCCTACTTATTAATTTTTTTATAATGTGGCTTTTTAGTCGAATCGACTATTTTTTTCCTTCACTTTCCTTATTTGTATTAAAGATTATAATCTTTAACTAATTTTTTTCTACTTCTGGTAATTTTTTTCAGGATCAAAAAAACTTTCATAGGTTTTTTTACAATATCCTGCATCTATACCTTTTTACTTTTTAAGATTTCTTTTTAATGTTTGGTATAAACCAAGTTCTAATACTTTTTCAATTACGTCATTTGCTTTGTGTTGTAATTCGTAAGCTTCTTCTACTTTACCTTCTTTAGCAAGTTCAAAGATTTTTTTGCTTGTTTTACCATTAACGTTATATGTAGAACCGATAGCTCCATCTACACCAGATATAGCAGCTTGAACTAACATTTCATCAAATCCAGACCAAATTAATTTATCTGGGAATCTTCTTCTGAATCTTTCTAATTGATAGAAGTCTGCTGCAGTGTATTTAACACCAATAACTTTTTCATTATCTAGTAATTCAGAGAATTGTTCTAAGCTGATTTTCACCCCAGTTAAAGTTGGAATGTAGTAAAGAATCATGCTGTTATCAGTTGCGTTAATAATTGTTTCATAGTAATCTTTGATTTCTTTAAATGATAAAGGATAGTAGAATGGTGTAACTGCAGATAATGAATCATATCCTAATTCAGTTGCGTATTTTGCTAATTCTACCGCTTCATTTAAGTCTAAAGAACCTACTTGTGCAATAAGTTTTGCTCTATCGCCAACTACTTCTTTAACAAATTTAAAAATTTGTTTTTTTTGCGCTGTGTTTAGTAGGAAGTTTTCCCCACTACTTCCGTTAACGTATAAACCGTCAACTCCACATACATTAAGATTGTGTTCAATTACTTGGCGTAATCCATCTTCTTTTACCTCACCTTTTTCATCAAAAGGAATAAGTAATGCTGAATAAATACCTTTTAAGTCTTTCATTTTTTTGTCCTCCGTTATTTGAAATAATTTAACACATTAAATTTTAATACACTTTCATTTTAAAAACGTTTTTCTTTATTTTGTCAATAGAAAACGCTTAAATTATATAAAATATTTTACCGTCCATAAACATTGATTTAACAACTTTTATCTTTGACCTGTTGTAGAAATCCACAAAAATAATTAAAAACAACTTGTATAGATAACTATCATTTATTTAACACATTATATATTTTAAAAATAAAAAAGAAACTCAAAAACTATAGTTAATTCTAGTTTTTGAATTTCTTGTGTTTTAATTTATTGTGTAATTATTTGTCGTAGCTACCTATTAAGAACATAGAACCTTCTAGCTCAAAAGTATCGCAAGCTGTTGTTAAGATAAAACTATCTCCTTTTTTTACATCAAAACTATCTCCACCTACCCTTACCACTCCACTACCTTCTAGTACAGTATATAAGTTTCCTGTTTTGTTTTTCTCTAATGTTACTTTTCCTGAAACATCTAGTTTATACACGGCGAAATATCTTTCGTCAGCTAAGTATATGATAGTAGCCCCTTCTTTGTTTTCTACTTCTCTAGTCGTAGCTACTTTTTTAAATGGAACTTTTGTTACATCTTTAGTTTTTTCAATATGAAGTTCGCGTTTATTACCATCTTTGTCTACACGGTCATAGTCGTATACTCTGTATGTTGTATCAGAGTTTTGTTGTACTTCATATATTAATATACCTTCTCCAATAGCGTGTAAAGTTCCTGCTGGAATATAGAAGAAATCACCTTTTTGTACACCTTCTTCCACAAAAAGCTTATCCCACTCTTCATTATCAATAGCCGCATCAAACTCTTCTTTTGTTTTAGCGGTATGTCCATATATTAGTTTTGAATCTTCTTTAGCGTCTAGAACGTACCAACATTCTGTCTTACCTAGCTCACCATTTTCATTAATGCGTGCATAATCATCTTCTGGGTGAACTTGTACCGATAGATTATCACTTGCGTCTAATATTTTAATTAATAAAGGATATTTATCATATTTTTTCTCTGTAAATAGTTGTGGGTTTTTAGCGTAAGCTTCTTTTAACGTTAAGCCTGCTAGTTCTCCGTTAACTATTTTTGAACTACCATTATCATGAGCCGCAACAACCCACGCTTCTCCTATATTTCCTTCAGGTATATCAAAGTTAAAACTTTCTAAGTTTCTTCCTCCCCAAATCCTTTTCGCAAAATACCGGCTCTAAAAATACTATTTTATCCATTCCGCTCTCCTATATAATTTTTTTATTACTCAACTATTTCTTACCAAATCATTATAACATATAACTTATAACATTAATAATAAAGTTATAAAACCTTATTCAAAAAAATCTTATAAGAAATTTCTTACAAACTATTTTTCAAAAGTACTCTTTTATGATAACATAACGTTGACAGCATCTTCATAAGTTGATGATTTTATCCAATTTATGAATTTAATAAATAATAAGGTAGGTATATATATATGTTTTTAGGAATAGATATCGGTGGTACTAGTATAAAGTTTGCAGTTATTGATGATAACTATAAAATTATTCACTATGAAACTTGTAAAACACCAGACAATGTAACAACAAAAATTACAGATGAATTGTTTAGAATCGCTAGCAAAATTCGCGAAAACTATAACTTTTCTGCTGCAGGTATTTCTGCAGCCGGAGTAATCGATAACGTAAACATGGAAGTTATCCGCTCTGCTCCAACTATTAAAAACTATTTAGGGACAAACTTTAAAAAAGATTTTCGGAGATCGTCTAGGTATTGATGTTTACGCTGATAACGATGTTAACTGTGCGTTACTTGGGGAACAATGGTTAGGTGGAGCAAAAGGTCTTAATGAAGTATTCTGCATGGCTTTAGGTACAGGTATTGGAGGAGCATATTACTTAACTAGCTTACCTTTTGGTTCAAACTTTGGTGTAGGAGAAATCGGACAATCTGTTTATGATGTAGATACTGACACTACATATGAACAACGTGCATCTACTATAGCTCTAGACCGCAAAATTAAAGCTGAAATGTACGAAGGTTTAAGCGTTATTGAATTTTTTGACCTTTGTAAACGTGATGACTCTACTGCACTTAAAGTACTTGATGAATGGTTATATGAAGTTGCTCGCGGTATAGTTAATCTATTATGTATTTTAGATCCTAAATACATAATTATTGGTGGGGCTGTATCTGCGCAAGGAGATTATTTATTAAACAAATTAGAAGCAAAAGTTCGTGAACTTCATCCAATTAAAATTAACAAAACTAAGTTCCTAGCAGCTGCATTAGGTAATGATGCTGCGCTTTACGGAGCAATTAGTCCATTCGTAAAAAAATAATATAAAACCTAAAAGAATCGCTTTTTGCGGTTCTTTTTTTCTTATTATATAAATTCTTCAGTTTTAACTTTACAAAAAAATACTTTAAGTGATAATATAAAAAAATAAGTTAACACATTAAATTTATAATCAAATAATATTTTACTTCATAACACTGAGACGGAGGTGCCATTTTTGAAAAAAATACGAAAAGATTATTGATGATATCATCTTAAAGATACAATCAGGAATGTTTAAAGAGGAGAACAACTTTATACAGAACGTGAAATAAAAAGAAATTTATAACGTTAGTAGCACTACTGCTGTTCGTGTCTTAAACGAACTAGAAACTACTGGATATATTTTTCAGAGTCCAAGGAAAGGTAGCTTCGTTAATAAAACATTAGTTAATAAAAAGTTTATGTCACAGAAAATAATAATTTTCATAAATACTTTAAAGAGTCAGTTTATGAACACTCAAAAAGTTATTTCTGCGGAAATAATCCAAGATAAAGAACTTTGTGACAAATTGAAAAATCAAAAAAATCAAAAACTACTAAAAAGTAGTTCGTGTAAAATATATTGGAAATGTAGTTTGGGCACATCAAACTAACTACATACCGTTAAAAATACTTACCAGATATAAATACAGACGACTTAGATAACTTTAAAGAATTAGCAACTATGATTAGAAAAAAATATCGCATAGATATACATAAAGAAAAAAATCTAAAAAAAACTATGAAAGTAACGTTAGATACACCGAAAAAAAGTTGCTAAATATGTAGCTAAAGATAATGAACCTTGCTTCGAATTTGACAGATTCACATACTTTGCAGACGGTAAGGTTTTTGAATATGTAAAAATATATATAAATTATAAATATTATACATTAACAATCAAAGATTAATGTGTTAAGATTGGAGTTTGTTATGAACAAAAAAAATGAAATTTTAGAGCAAATTAAAGGTGGTATCATCGTTTCTTGCCAAGCTCTTCCTGGTGAACCACTATATACAGAAAAAGGTGGCATTATGCCTCTTATGGCTTTAGCCGCTAAAGAAGCTGGTGCAGTAGGAATCCGTGCCCAAGGAGTACGTGACATCAAAGAAATTCAACAACAAGTAGACTTACCTATTATCGGTATTATTAAACGCAGCTACGAAGGAATGTCACAATTTATAACAGCTACTATGAAAGAAGTTGATGAACTAGTAGAAACAGGTTGTGAAATTATCGCTCTAGATTGTACACTTCGTCCACGTTTTGACGGATCAACAATAAATGATTTCGTAAAAGAAATTAAAGAAAAATACCCTGATATTATTCTTATGGCTGATATCGCAACATTAGAAGAAGGAATCAATGCTGAAAAAATAGGTGTGGATTTCGTTGGTACTACTCTAAGTGGTTACACAGAAAATACTGCGAATAGACCTGATGAAGTTGACTTAAAACTTATTTCAGATTTATCAAAAAACATCTCAATACCTATTATTGCAGAAGGTAGAATCCACTACCCTGAAGATGCAAAAGCTGCCTATAATGCCGGAGCATTTAGTGTAGTGGTAGGCGGAGCTATTACTCGTCCAAAAGAAATAGCATCAAGATTTATTAATGCTGTGAAATAGAACAAACAGGATTGATTTTTAGTCAATCCTGTTTTATTTTTTTGCGTTTCTTTTATTTAGAAACAATTATTTATTTCTCCCAAGCCCTTACGTCAATATAACTTGGTTTTCTATATCTTTGTTTTCTTGGTTCTGCCGGCATTATTATTACTAGCAAGAAGTACAGTATTAATGGACTACCGATAAAGGCTATTCCTGTTAATAAAAAAATAATACTCTTACTAAACTTAAACTAATTCCAAATCTTTTACTAATTCCACTACATACACCAGCGAATAATGCGCCGTCATATGTTCTATAAATTTTTCTTATCCTCTAAATAACCAAGAAATTTATTCCATAATTTGTTTATAACTTTCATCTTAATAAATTCCTCCTAATCTATTAATGTTCCTATATTATATTTTTAGCAACTTAAAAATATAGCTTATATTTTTTTACCTTTTTTTGACTTTTTAGTGTTTTTACTAAAAAAATATAGATTTATTTGAACTTTTTCGTAATATTTTATTATACTATTTCATTTATTTGCACAATATAGTATAATAAATAAGATATAATTGATAGTAAATATCAACGGATGAGATAAATTTACTTTATGCTAAATTACCTCATCTAGTTGTTGTTTTCAATCATAAACTAACTTATTTAAGGAGGCAATATGAAAATTGACGGTAGAGCTCTAGCTCTCTTTAATATAAAAAAAGAAGTTTATCTCGTTGCATTCTGCAAACTAGTCGCATTCTGGTGTTCGCTATTTTTTTCATATATAACTTCGTAGACTTCCTATTTACCCTGCTGAGCGGTGAATATCCTATTAGTTATATACTAATTTTTACACTACGAACTGCGCTAAGTTTTGTTCTTTATTACCTTGCTACTACTGGAGATAATTTCTTTAGCCATAAAATTTCTAATCAGGTGAGAAATACTTTACGTCAAGAAATTTATAATAAAGTAGAACGTCTTTCTCTTAACTATACTGAGGCGGTTAATACCGGTAGCCTTCTTGTGATGAACTCATCTTCTATTGTTAATATAGAGTTTTACTTTAATAAATTTGTACCGCAAATGTTCGCAACACTATTAATAGTACTTAGTTCATTTGTAATCTATGGAAAAAAATACATATTCTACTATTTGTAGCGATGTTACTTCTTTATCCACTGATTCCTATTTCTATTATGATTATTATTAAAAAAATCTAAAAAGCAAATAAGCAAAACTTCAGTGATTTCTTAAACCTTTCAGAAGTTTTTCTACGATAGATTAGCAGGTTTTACAACTGCTAAAATCTACGGTAAAGAAGATAGCGTAGCGGGAGATGTGGATACACGTAGTTCTAAATATAGAAAATCAACTATGGCTCTTTTACGTCATCAGTTAAATTCAATTAATGTAATGGATGCTATTACTTATATTTCAATTTTTTTGTCTTATCAATTATTGCGATATTTATCGTTAAAGATAATAAACTTATTATCTTTGTTATCGTGGCGTCATTAGAGTGTTTTAAACCACTTCGTGCATTAGGTGGACTATTCCATATTTCTATGAAAGGTAATGTGGAATTAGATAATATCTATAAACTTCTTGACTATCCTGAACAAGAAAAAAATAATGATATTACCCTAACGCCAGGAAAAAATATTGTATTAAGCAATGTCGGATTCTCTTATGGAGATAATACTACATTGGAAGATATAAATATGATAATTAAACCAGGTACTAAAACAGCTTTTGTTGGAGAAAGTGGTAGCGGAAAATCTACACTTGTTAAACTTATCCTTGGTTTATACTCTAATTATTCAGGAAATATTAAATACGATACTTATGATATTGATGCAATCCCTACTGATGAAATGTTAAAAATTACAACACTTATTACAAATGATAGCTACTTAGTAAAAGGAACTATCCGCGATCACTTAACTGTAAGTAAATATACCACAGAAGATGATATGTTTAATGCATTAGAAAAAGTGAATCTAAAAGATTTTTGTAATTAAAAATGGCGGTTTAGACTACGAGCTTACTGCTGGAGCGGGTAATCTTTCTGGCGGTCAAAAACAACGTCTACTTGCCGCAAAAGCTATTCTAAAAAGATAGTTACATTTATATACTAGATGAAGCTGTTTCTAATATAGATGACTATAGTAAAAAAATATCGTCCTTTCTGCTTTTGATTCAATTAAAGAAGGAAAAAAATTATTATTATAATCTCTCATGACTTAGAAACAATTACAAACTCTGATAACATTTATGTTCTTAAAGATAAAAAAATAATCGAAGAAGGTACACATGGCGAATTACTTGATTCTCCTTCGCTTTACAAACGATTATTTAATGATCAACAAGAACTAAAATCAAAATTTTCAGCTAAGGAGGTAGAATAATGACTTCTTTAAAAGAATTAAAACAACTTTTAGCAATCGCTAAAGACTTTAAACGTCCTCTACTTCGCGCAACACTGTTTGGTAGTTTAGGACACCTAACACTTGTAGTATTTACCTACTTCCTAGCATTATTCTTTTTAACAAAAATAACTACTATTGCAGTAATATTATTTATCATAATTTTTGCATTAGCTATTTTAAAAGGATTATTTAGTTATACTGAACAATTGTTAAATCACTATGTAGCATTCAAGGTACTGCATACCTTAAGAGTTAAAGTGCTAAACAAATTTAAGAAGATTTCTATCGATAGTTTCACGCGAAACACTTCTGGAGATTATATGACCATTATTACTACCGATATTGAATTATTAGAGGTTTTCTACGCTCATACAATTACTCCATTTATGATTTATATCGTTCAAAGTTTAGCCGTAACTATATTCCTAATGTTCTTTAGCTTCAAGCTTGCTTTTATCGCATTAGTTGTCTATATTATTATCGGACTTGTTTATCCGCTAAGCTTTAAAAATAGAGGTCAATTAGTCGGAGAAAAATACAGAAGAAAACTTACAAAAGTAAATAATAATTCTTCAGAACAAGCCTATGGAATCTTTGAAACTTTACAATATAATAAAAGTAAGAGAGGCAAAACAAGCAATTATTGATGAAACAGAGGAGTTAACTCGTAGCTCTTATGTAAAAAAATAAATTTTTAATTGATTTAAATGCACTTAATGTTGTTACATATAACTTTGGAGTGTTGGCATTTATTTATGTCGCTACTACTTCACTAGATAGACCTAATATGGTACTTGCTTTAGTGGCCATGTTTATCGTATCATTTATTCCTATTTTGTATATGGGTAACTTAGCTTCTACACTTAGTCAAACTATGGCTAGTGGAAAAAGATTTTTAGAGCTGATGAATATGCCAGAAGAAGATCAAAATAGTGGAAAAGTAGTAGATTTCAATGAACTAAAAATTGATAATCTATCTTACAGCTATAGTGGTACTCCAGTACTAAGTAATATTAATCTAACAGCTAAAAAAGGCGAAATCATCGGTATTAGTGGACCTAGTGGTTGTGGTAAATCTACAATCGCTAAACTAATTATGAAATTTATCTCAGATGAAGGTATGGATGGAAGTATCACTATTGATAATGTCGACTTAGCAGATATAGATAATAGATATTTCAGAGAAAACAGTTCTATTATCCTTCAAGACAGCTATTTATTTAATGCGACAATAAGAGATAATATAAACTTCTTTGATAAAGATTTAGATAAAAATCGATTAAGTGATGCTTTAAGACATACAAATCTTAAAAAAACTTCGTAACTAGTTTAAAAACACGAAGATCAAGAAATAGTTGGAGAACGCAGTTCAAATATTAGTTCTGGGCAAAAACAACGTCTATCTGTTGCTCGTTCATTCTATAACGATAGTAAACTTCTAATCTTAGATGAAGCAACAGCAAACATCGATATTTTTCAGTGAAATCGAAGTACTAAAAAGCATTAGAAGCTAATAAAGAAGACAAAATAACAATTATTATATCTCATAATAAATCTACCCTATCTATTTGTGATAAAATCGTTAAATTAGAAGGTTAGAATATAAGAATCTAAGTAAAGGTACAATTACTTAGATTCTTTTTTTATAAAGCATTAGATAATTTTGATAAATAGTATAAAGTATAGTATAATAACTTACAAATTAGTACTTTTTTTATAGTGTGATGAAAGTAGGCAGAAGTAGATTTCTATGATTATTTAGAAAGGGTTAAATTAAAAGCATGTTGAATAAGAAAAATTAGAAAAAAATGTTATTGTCACTATTGATAGTAACTGCGATAGTAGTTGGTATGTATTATATATTAGTACCTCCTAAAAGTCTTAACTAGAGAAAATAACAAAGGTAACGAGGTTCAACAACTAGATAGACTAATGAACACAACAAGATACGCTGAACAAATAAGAAAAGCGGGATATGAAGTGGATGATTATGACTTAAAGATTATGGATAGAATACCAAAGTTAGAAACTAATGGGAAAGTAAAAGTTATTATTCTATCTCCTGATGGCGACGGAAAAATTGTATACCTATCTAGATGACCGTAGTAAGTTTATAATTTTTCGATAAAAAAATATGAATATAGTTAGTAGTGTTATTGACCAAGATAAAGAAAAAAACCTAGTAGAAAACTAACAGAAGAAGAAAAACCTAAGTATAAAAAGAGGTAAAGGAAGAAATAAATAAACTGTTGGCTGATGTTTTATAAGGCAGGACGAGAATAATTATATGAAATAGAATAAAAAAAGAAGAAGATCAACTATTTATGTTCGATCTTCTTTTTGTCCCTATTTAGTAATAAAAACATCTTATATTTTTACAAAAGACTTTTATATTTATTATCTCCAGTAACGATAAATTGCTCCATCACTATTTTTTTAATTTCTCCTAGGAAAGTTTTGTCTGCAAAATTAGTACTTTCTTCTTTTAATTGCATTCCATTTTTCTCTAAAGTTATAAACTTTCTTTCCTTCATTGTTTGTTGAATAACTTCCTTCATATCCTACATAACCTCTATCTACAAAACTACCTGTTGAAGTTTTTATATTGAGTTACTATAATATCTTTCTTCTCATCGTCTGTATAGATACCATATCTACCTGAAAGTGTAGAAGAATTATAATAATAAAGGGATTGTTATTTTTTTCACTTCTGTATTTTTCAAAAGTTGGTACTTCACTTTGTTTTGTTGTTACTGCATTTGTACTGTCAGTTTTTGAACCAAAAGTATTTTTTTGATATTCTTCAGCCGTCATATGAGATGGAGTAAGGTTTAAATGAACCCCATATCTTTCAGATGCTGTGTCTCCTGCCTGAGTCTGCTGATGTATTAGCAGATACTGCCACTAAACTAGAAAAAAACTAAAGTCACGATTGCGATATTTTTTTACTTTATTCATTACCGTTCTCTCCTTATATTTTTATACTCTAGCTTACCTTATACCTATAAAGAATAATAATTAATCTTCTCTTATAGACATAAAACAGCTATGTTTTGAAAATGAATCCTTGTTTTCATTTTCTTACATTTCATTATATATTATATTTTTTTGTAAAAAGACTTTTATTTATATTTTTTTGTGGTATAATAAAAAAATGAACGTTATTTCTAAAAATCTATCATTAATGTCTCTAATGGCATATTATTTTTGCGTTATTTTTCCGATCATTTCATTCGTAACGTTCGAAAAAAAGCAGTAGAAGAATACTTTTTTCTTCTACTGCTTTTTACTTTATTTTGTAATATTTCTATAGATTTGATTTTCTATAAATTGTAAATCATGTTCTTGTGTTTCACAAGGAACATTTTTCAAATAACAGGAACCTTTGCTCAAAAAGCGACTCTCTTAAATCTACATAGTATTTTAACGGAGTTTACTTTAAAAGAAAAACTTAATATCTAAGGCCATCAAATTAAGTAATTATCCATCTCCAACATCCGCTTAACTATTATTTATTATCTTCTAATTTTATGTTATAATTTTTTTGCTTTTTGTATAATTCTATTCAAAACCTTACGGCGTTCCTGATCAGAAATTTTTTCTACACTCGCTATTCGACTTATAGTAACTGGAGAAATGCCGCAAGCTTTTAGCACCTGATTTTTAAGAATTTTTCCGTAATCTTGTGCAAATGGTACAATTAAACCTGGCATGTTATGCGTAGTAATAATCCAAGCTTTCCCTTTTAGATTCCCTTTTAATCCTCTCTTTGTGTTGGTATAAGCAAAACCAGCAACAAAAACACGATCAATAAATCCCTTGAGTATTGCTGGCATACCTGACCACCAAATTGGGAAAATAAAAATGAATTGATCTGCCCAAGTTACTAAATCTCGATATTTAGCAGTTTCAGAATCGACAATTAAATCTCGTCTACGATGCTTTTCATCAAAATGTAAAACAGGATCAAATCTTTCAGCATATAGGTCTAATAACTGGATTTCATGCGATTTATCAATACTTTTTTGAACTTGGTTAACGATATGTGCGTTAAAACTTTGAGGGTTAGGATGAGCCGTAATAATTAAAATATTCATATAATTTCTCCTTTGTTATAATTGTAATACATATGTTCGATTGTGGTTCGAAGAAACTCTTGTGAAAATTCTATTCCTTTAGAATTTTTCAATCTATTTTTCTTAATATAAATATATTTTTCCTTGCTTAGGGTTTCCATTCTCTCGTTTGATTCCCAAAGTATATAACTTAACCATACTTTGAATATAATTTCTTAGAACTACATCTTTATTCTCACTATTAATACTACTCGCAACAATGGATAAACCACTAATATAAGACCAAAGATTAACAATATGCCTATTGTGATCTTTCTTAACTCCATTATACGTTAAATAGCGAATTACAACTTCTTTAAATAAATTGAAGCTATTGTTGTCATTAATATAATCTATTTGAATATCTGTGTCTAATTGTACATTGCGCTTAAACTTGCTATAAAATAAAAAAATTCAAAGTAACGAGGATAGTTCTGAGAAAACTGTAAGAAACAAACTCCCATTTTTTATCAAATCTTCTTCAGCATCTTCATAGGAATAATGACACTCTTTCTCTAAAAAAACATAAAAAATACCTGCGACTTCTATAAGTAATGCTTCCATCAAATCACTCTTCCCATCAAAGTGTTTATAAATAGATGGTGTACTTACATGACAAGCTTGTGAAATATCTTTTAGTTCAACAGATTGAAATCCTTTATCATATACAATCTTTAAACCTTGCTTAATAATTTCATTCTTTAAATCTCCATGATGAAATCTATTTTTTTCTCCTTCATTTTTTTCTCCTTTAAATAATAAACTGATAATAGTGTGAATATCACTATAACAAACAACAATAAATATATTATCTCATAATTTTTCTAATGTATGTTTAAAAACTTTCACATTAATTCCCATATCCAGTTTAAGTTGTTCAATAGTAGATGAACTATCACCTTTTTGTAATAAGCTCCAAAGGTTCTCTAGTTAAAAGACTACGAATCTGTGCTACTCCATAAGTCGGTGGAAAAAAAGTTTCATAACATTTTTGAACATAGTGTGGTAATGCACCTATTGGAAGATAGATTCCTGCTAAAAAAATCCTGCTAGCGTGCCTAAAATAGTTGAAATAGAACTAAAAGCAGTCATAGATTTTACAAAGTTCACTATAAAAAAATGTAAAACTAGTTGCAGATAAACTGTTTAAAGTAATATATACAAGAAGTAGAGGAATAGTTGAAACAGTAATTATTTTTGTAACCCAATATATACATAACTATAGTCCAAACTAATAATACAACAAGCGTAATTACCAAACTCATTAACCAAGCTGCTATAATATAACTGAATACAATTTCTATTTTTTTCTAATCAGGGCTTACAGCAAAACTAGTAAATATCCCTGTTTCATAATCTTTGACTTTAACACCAAATACACCTAAAGAAATAGTAACCGAACAAACAATAATTATTCCTGATAGCACCCATGTATTAACAAATAAAAAGGTACCAGAATTAGTCCCAATTGACTGATTTATAGTATTTTTCTAGGTAATTTCCCAAGAACAATAGGTATAATCCTATTGTAACAAATATAACAACAAGAGAGGAAACGAATGTTCCCTTTATCTCGTATATAAATTTTTCAAATGCCTTTTTAATCATCATATACCTCCCTCCGTTTTGTTTTTTAAAATATTGATAAATGCATCATCTAAATCCCCTTTAAAATACTCAAATGAATCTATCAACTCATCATATTTCAATATTTCTCGCACATTAGCAATACTTGGATTCTCAACAATTAAATAATCATAAGATTGTTTATAGGGTAGTGGTATATTTTTCTACACTAGTTATTAATTGATTCATCTTCCCATTACATGGATATAAAAATAATCGGTCACAAGAAAAATTTTTTTGCAGAGTAATAGCCGAGCCAGTCGCAACAATTTTTTCCCATGATTAATTACTGTAATTAAATCTGAATTTCTCGCCTCTTCAAGATAGTGGGTAGTCAAAAAGATGGTCATTCCAAAACTATTTTTTTAATTTTTCCTATAATTCCCCAAACAATTTTTTTCTAGACTCAGGATCTAAACCTGTTGTTGGCTCATCAAGTAATAAAATCTTGGGTTTATGAAATATTGCACGAGCTATTTCCACTCGTCTTTTTTTGTCCTCCTGATAAAAGTATAAAAAGGTTGATTCAAATAGTTTTTTTAAAATCCAATTGATTTGCTACTTCTTCCAAACGATTTTTCAAAGTTTTTCTCCTACAATCCCAAATAAACTAGCTCTAAATCTCAAGTTTTTCTGCAACAGTTAATAAATCATCTAATACATTATGTTGGTATACCACACCAATTTTTTCTCCTAATATCTTGACTATTTGTTCTAACATTTAGTCCATCTATAAGTACCTCTCCATCAGAGGGAGTTAATACTGTACAAATAATATTGATAGTTGTTGATTTACCTGCTCCATTAGGTCCTAAAAAAGAAAATAGACTACCTTCTTCTACATTAAAACTGATGTTATCAACAACTGATTTTTTTCCTTATAGATTTTCTTTAAATTTTTTTACCGATATAATAGACACCATCATTTCCACCTCCTTATAATTCCCTGTTTTCAGTTCAATAACCCTATAAAATCAACATTGAAATTAGTAAACAACTTTAAAAATAAAAAGTAACCAATTTATACAGTGTGATATAATGTGAATTTTTATATCATATTTTTTTATTTATCTAGTCTATCTTTTAACATTTATTATTTACGTCGAATAAATTTTTAACAATAGAACTGTGTTTTTTTCTCGGTTTTTTATATTAACTATCTCTTAAAATAATTGATTTTTAAGCAAATATACGAATAAAGTTAATCGAATTAACTTCAAAATAAATAAATAAAGTTAATCGAATTAACTTAGTTTATTGTATCATGACTTTTATGTTTTTGTAAAGATACATTTTCCTTATCGCAAAAAGTGCGTTATTTCTAAAAAAATCTATCATTAATGTCTCTAATGACATATTATTTTGCGTTATTTTTCCGATCATTTCATTCGTAACGTTCGAAAAAGCAGTAGAAGAATACTTTTTCTTCTACTGCTTTTTTTACTATTTTATAATATTTCTATAAATTTGATTTTTCTATAAATTGTAAATCATGTTCTTGTGTTTCACAAGGAACATTTTTCAAATAATAGGAACCTTTGTGCTGAATACGTCATAATTGGGCCAGCAAATGAACGTATTATTTCTGCTGTTGTTAAATTCTCATTGAGTTCTGGATTAGTTTCCTTATATTTCTTTAGTAGAGCTGCAATATCGAATTCTTCAAAAAAATTTTTGAAATCGAAAAAAAGTAGTTGTTTTTTTAACTCTTCATTTGTCAATAACTCTGAGAATACTATTCTTACAGTATTTCTATTTTTCTTCTAAAAAAATTCAAATCTATCTCTTACTACATAACTTATTAACTCTTGAACTGAATTAGCTTTTTTTAACCCTACCTAAAAAAACTTGAAAATAACTTAGGTATTACCGGAACAATTATCGTATACAATAAGTCTTCCTTAGTCTTAAAATATTTAAACACAGTTGCCTGACTTACTCCTGCAACTTTTGCAATCTGCAAAGTTGATGTTCCATTATAACCCTTGTTTTGCGAATAGCTTTATCGCTGCTTCTAAAGTTTTTCTTCTTGCCCGGAGGCATTTTTTCTTCTTTTGTTATGTCCAAATATGAACTTAATATATTTTCTATCATTGCTTTTCTCCGCTATTATTAAACTTTTTCTATAACGTTTCAAACCTATAATATTTAATGCTATTAACACTATACAGAATACTATTAATACTATTACATCATGTTTTACTACAACTAAGTTTTTTTCCTTCTAAAAATGATTTTTACTTAGTCCATCACTTGCATATGTAACTGGTAATATTTTACTAATATATACTGCTGTTTTTCCCATGCTTTCTACTGACACTATTCCTGAGAAGAACATCTGTGGAATAACTACAATAGGTACAAATTGCATAATTTGAAACTCTGTTTTTGCTATAGTTGAAAGTAATAACCCTAATGATAGTGCAACCATAGCTAATAATACATTTACTATTATAACATAATATAGACTTCCAACAACCTCAATATTTAATAAATATATTGATGATAGAGTTACTATAATAGTTTGTACTATTGCTAGGGTACTATAAGCTAGTATATAACCAAATACCACTTCACTTCTTTTTACTGGAGTTGCTAGTAAGCGATCTAGTGTTCCTGTTGTTCTTTCTTTTAGTAATGCCATACCTGAGATTAAGAAAACAAAGAAGAAAAGTATATATCCAATTAATACAGGTGCTACTTTATTAAAAAAATGTTGTATCAGCATTTCCATAATTGTAATATTCTTTTAACTCTGGTTGTTGCTGATTATTCTCAATTTTTTTGGATTTATTTTTTTAACTACTTCTACTATATTTTTTTACTTCTGCACCTTGTATTGAGCTTTTTTTAACACTTGTTGAGCTTTAACAGTTTTACTAGAATCTATATTGGCATAAGTTACATTATATGTGCCGTTATCGTAATAAATAACTGTATCTACTTCTCCATCTTTTAACTTTTTATCAGCTTCTTCTTTTGTTTGATATTGTTCCAAACTAACATTATCAACATTTCTTTCATAATCTCTACAACATTTGTTGGTGTATTTACTGAAGCGACACTTACATCTGTTGTTGTACTCGCTGAAAATACAACACTCATTAACCACATAATAAATATAGGTGCTACAAACATCATTGCTAGCGTTCTTTTATCTCTAAAAAACTCTTTTGATACTCTTTTTAGCTATTGTAAATACTCTCATATTAGTTTTTCCTCCACTTTTAAGAATACTTCTTCTATTGTCTTAACATTATTTTTTACTTTTAGCTGTTGTGGTGTGTCAAAATCAATAATATCACCATTAAGAAGTAACCCTACTTTATCAGTAAGTTCCGCTTCATCCATTACGTGAGTCGTTACTAATATCCCTACACCATTATCTCTTTGTTTAAATAACTCTTTCCATATGATTTTTTCTAAGACTCGGATCTATACCAACTGTAGGCTCATCTAATATTAATAACTCTGGACTCCCTATTAATGCTATAGCTAAAGATAATCTACGCTTCATTCCACCTGAATACTTAGATACTAGCTTTTTCAAATCATTTGTTAAATCGACAATCTCAGCTATATATTCTATTTCTTTTTTTAATTTATCAGAAGGTACACCTTTCATTTTTTTCCAAAGAAATCTAAGTTTTTCATACCCAGTTAGCATTTCATATAAAGCATCACTTTGCGCCATATATCCTATATTAGATAAGATTTCTCTTTTTGGCATTTTATAATCTAATACTAACGCTTCGCCTTCATCTGCTTTTTTCCATTCCTAACATTGTTTTTAATTAATGTCGATTTACCCTGAACCAGAAGGGCCTATTAAACCAACGATTTCGCCACTTTCTAATTTAAAATCGATTTTTATCTAATACTTTTTTTGTTCTCCAAAAACTTTTTGATAATTTCTCTATTTCTATCAGTCTTCCCATAGTAAAAACACCTCTTTACATTACATAGCTATATTTCTTTTTTTATAAAAATCAACTATTTATTTTTTTGTTAGTGAGTAACTACTCACCTTGTAATTATATTTTTAGTGAGTAATTACTCACTTGTCAATAGTTTTTTAGAAAAATAAAAAGGGTTATCTACACCTACTAAAAAAACCCCTATCTTATCAGGATAAACCAATAAAAAGTCGATCATATTAATGACCGACTTTTTATTTATTATTCTTTTATTATTCTGTAGTATGTTTTTGATGTAATTGTGTAAACTACTAAGTAGAATAGAGCGAAAAATACTTATTGTAGCAAACATAGCTATTAAGAATGAACGTGTTTCTGATAATAAGAATAGTTTAAGAATTTTTCTCTATAAATGGATAAGCTACTATTGTATGTATTGTCGCTACTACTAGTGGAGCGAAGAATATTAACAATACTTGTGCTCTTATAGATTGTTTAATCTGTTTATCAGTTAAACCTACTTTTTCTCATTATTTCAAATTTATCTTTGTCCTCATAACCTTCTGATATTTGTTTGTAGTACATTATAACTACTTGTGAAACTACAAACACCATACTAATAAATATTCCGATGAATAAGAATGATGCGAAGAACCCTATAAATTCTACTTTAGATTCTGATTTTTCTTTCTATAATTACTCTATCGCTATTTTCTAAATTTTTTTAATTTATTTACTACTATTTCTTCTTTACTCTTATCTCCTAAGTCAAATGTAATATATTTTTGATTTTTAAATCATCTGTATCACTTCTTTTTAAAAAGCTTCACCTGTTCTAGCGCTTATACTGTTTAGCTTTTTTCTTTATCTTTAACTACTACATAGTATGTATCCGTTATATTTGCAGTTTGTGAACCAACTTCACCAGGGAAACTATTCATTTTTTTCTTTTTACTTTTTAGGTTATCACCATTTATATTTAATTGATCATAGTCATAAGCTCCCTTTTTATCAACGTACAATAATATTTCATCTGATTTAAGTGTTTTATTAGTTTTAGCTACTTTATTATAATCATCTAGTGTTATCACTGTCATAAACTTAACTTTATCCACTGATCCTAATCCAAATTCTCTTTGTAAAGAAAAATTTGAACCTTCGACTGTACCAGCAATATTTAATTGATTATATGTTATTAAATCTTTTATTTCAGTATTGTTTTTCTTTTTACAATTTTTTTCTATATTCTTTTCTAGATCAGCAACTTCTTTATCACTTTGATTATATGCCATTATCGCTATATCTCTTGGATATCTTTTTTCAAATGAACTTTCTGACCCTGCATATAAAGCTGAAGTAGTCCCCATAGTAACTAGTATCATAGTTGCTAAGATACAAATATTTGCCAGTCCTACGGCATTTCTTTTTCATTCTATATAATAAACCTGATACACTTATAAAGTTTTTTTAGGTTTATAGTAGAAACCTTTATTATTTTTCATTATTTTTAATACTGTAATGCTTACAGCAACAAAAATAAAGTATGTACCTATAATTACCGCTATTACCGCACCGAAGAACAATGTCACTGCTTTTATAGGGTTAGTCACAGTTTGCGCTGTGTAATAACCATAACCTATTAATCCTAAACCCTATTATCGCTAATAACCATCTAGCTTTTAGGGTTCTTTTTCACCTTTACTGCTTTCTTTTAGTAAAGCTACTATTTTTTTAATCTTGAAATTTTTGATTATTGTATATATTAATAATAAAGTATACTCCACCAAATAGTAATGCTGTTACTACTATTGCTTTTGGTGAAATTACAAATCCAAAACTAACACCAGTAGTAAATAATTTTAACAACGCTAATAACGCTAATTTATCTAACACAATACCTAGTACTAATCCTAATCCTATAGTTACTACTGCGATATATATTGTTTCTAATACTAAAAATACGTGCAATTTGTTTTTTTAGTCATTCCTAGTACTGAGTATAATCCCAAACTCTTTTTACCCTACGTTTTTTATTAAAAAAACTATATGTATAAAAAAAGGAATATTACAGAAAATATACCAATAACAATAACTCCAAAACCTAATACTCGTTTTACTGCACTTGCTCCATGTTCAATTTTATCTAAATTACCACCGTATGTTAATGAGCTAAGTATGTAAAAACAAATAATCGTGAAAATAGATGACAGCACATAAGGTACTAGAAATCTTTTATTTTTCAAAAAGATTATTAAATGCAAATTTACTATAAAATAGATTCATGTTACTCACCTGCCTGCATTAATGATAGTGTATCATTTATTTTTTGGAACATTTCATTTGTTGTTGCATTTCCTTTTCTTAATTCATGGAAAACTACTCCGTCTTTAATAAACAATACTCGTTTAGCTCTCGCCGCTGTTTTCACAGAGTGCGTAACCATTATAATTGTTTGTCCAACTTTCATTTAACTTATCAAAAAAACATTTAATAGTTGATCCGTTGATTTTTGAATCAAGAGCCCCTGTTGGTTCATCTGCCAAAATTAACGATGGATTTGTTATAATCGCACTGAGCTACTGCAACTCTTTGTCTTTGACCTCCTGAGATTTCATACGGATATTTATTGATTAACTTATCAATTCCTAAAGGTTTAGTAACTTTTTCTAATCTTGCTTCCATATCTTTATATTTTTTTATTAGCTAAAACTAACGGTAAAAGAATATTGTCTTTTATTGAAAAAAATTATCTAATAAATTAAAATCTTGGAAAACAAATCCCTAAATTATCACGACGAAAAATCTGCCAAGTCTTTATCCTTTTAACTTACTTAAATCTAAATTATTTAGCAATACACTCCCTGAAGTAGCTTTTATCAAATGTAGCTAGTATATTAAGTAGAGTCGTTTTTCCCCTACCACTTTCTCCCATAATCGCTACATACTCACCATTATCTACTGAGAAATTTCACATTTTTTTAATGCTTCTGTACTTTGTGTACTTAATCTTGTTGTATAAACTTTTCTAATATTGTTTACTTCTAATAACATCTTTATCACTCCTAATTTTTATCTTAATCTAATTTAACTAGTTCGAACTTTTTATCTACAAGTTTTATCTTGTTTATATTTATATTTTACCTTACTTTTTCTTACTCATTCTATCGATTTTTCCTTACAAAAAGACTCTAATCTTACAATTTTTGTAAGACTAGAGTTTTTAATCTCTAAATATATCTTTCTTAGGAAAACTAACTTTTACTTTTGTTCCTTTGTTCACTTCAGAGTTATTTCTATCTTATGTTGAAGTTTATCTAAAGTCTTTTTACATAGATATAAACCCTAGACCACTTGATTTTTTTCTCATATCTTCCATTTAATCCTGTGAAACTTTGTTCGAAGATCCTTGGTAAGTCTTCTTCATAAATACCAATCCCACTGTCTTCTATTATTAATTCACTCTCAGATATATTTATACTTATCTCACCCTGCCCTTTTCGTATATTTTTATAGCGTTACTAAGAAGTTGTTCGAATGCGAAGCCAAGCCATTTTTTTATCACTTATTACATATGTTTCATGTGAAACATAATTTAATTTAATCTTCTTATTAATAAATAATGTCGCATATTTCTTTATGTTTTTCTCTTACTACTTCATCTAAATCAATACTCGTTATTACATAGTCTGAAGTTTCACTACCTAGACGGATATATGTAAGAACCATCTCTACATATCTTTCTATTTTTAAATAATTCTTGTTTAAATACTTTTTACATCAGTTTCTTCATTATCTAATAGAAAAATTCATCGCATGACTATTGGCGTCTTTATTTGATGAATCCACATACTATAGTAATCAGCTAAATCTTCCATTTTTTTATTATCTTCAATTTTTAAGTTTTTTTACTTCATTATGTAATCTTTCAATAATATTTTTGGTAGTATTTAACTCTTATATCTAAACTCTTAGGCAAGTCTTCCTTACTATTTAAAATATTAGTCTCAAGGTATTTTTAAATCGATATAACTTTTTTTCTATAATTATTATAATCTATTATACTCGCTATTAATGAGACTACAAAACATAATAAACTACCATAAAATAAGGATTCAAAAGGTAGATTGTATAAATAAAATATTAAAACAAAGATAAAAAAATAAAGATGATAAACAATAAGTATATTTTTTTAGATTTTTTTCTTTATATAACTCTTTATTATATCCATTAAACCATATATCCTTTACCTTTTTTTGTAATTATAAAGTCAGTTATACCTATATCTTTTTAATTTTTGATCTTAGTCTATTAACGTTTACAGAAAGTGTATTCTCATCTATAAAATTATCACTTTGCCATAAAGCTACTATTATATCTTCTCTAGAAACAATCTTTTTCTCTATTTTTCTAATAATATCGTCAAAATTTTACTTTTCATTTTTTTGTTAATGTTGCAATATTATCTTTGTATTTAATTTCATCTTTATTTATATCAAATATAACTTCCTTATAAACAATTAGTGAATTACTACTATTAAAAATTATAAACACGTCTTAATAGGGCTTCTATTTTAGCTTTTTAATACTACTAGTTTAAAAGGTTTTTTTCTATAAAAATCATCTGCACCAATATTCATAGCCATAACTATATTCATATCATCACTAGCTGATGAAATAAATATAATAGGTACTTTAGATATTTTTTTCTTATTTCTTCACAAAAAAATAATATCCATCAAAATAGGGAGATTTATATCCATTAACACTATATCTGGCTTTTTCTTCTACAAATTCAGTAATAACATTTTGAAAGTTACTTACTTCATGTGTAGTGTACTGCCATTTATTAAGATAGCCAGCTATTGAGTTAGAGATTATCTCATCATCTTCTACTATCATTACTTTATACATACTATCTCCTCCTTATTGTAAAACTTTAATAAAATTATACCATAAAATGTAAACAAACAAAAATTAATTCTTAAATTTATAAAAAAAGAGGAGTATTTTTCCTTAAATATTAAAGTTATTGATAATTTTTATAATAAAATTAAAATTAATTCACCTTAATATTTTTATAATCGATATTTCTTGTAGTTAACTGTTTTTTTATAAATAAAAATTTAAATAATATAATACTGATAGGGGAGGGAGAGAGTCTAGTAGCAAGAAAGGGGAGGGAGGGTATTCATTATTTAGTAGTAAAATACGTATTAAAGAAACGAATATGTAACGTTTATTGTGATTTTTTTAAAGAAAAAAAGGATTAGATCTATGTAAAAAAAGAGGGATATCAACTAAAAAAAGGGGAAGATGAGAATATGTGAAAAAGAAGAAAAAAAGGGAAGGGGAGTGACAAAAAAACAAGGTGTTTTTCTTCTTAATACATACTATTTCTAACATATATTCACTAAAAAAATATTTTAACTAGTTTTAATAACTTAAGAAATTATAGTTTTATTTAATTAAGTAATTTTTTTCTGTTTAATTTGACAATTGAAGAATAAAATTCTATTATATATAGTAAAGATATTTAATGTTTTAAGGTGTTTTTTTAATAAGTATTGAAATAATTTTTTTACAAAAAGGAGTTTTATTATCATGATTAATATTGAAACTATAATGAAGTTATTACCTCACGGCTACCCTTTTTCTATTGGTAGATAAAGTAATTAGTTATAAACCCGGTTCAATTGAATGTCGTAAAAAAATATAACGATAAATGAACCTTATTTCCAAGGTCATTTTTCCTAAAAAAACCTGTTGTACCAGGAGTTTTAATGATTGAAATGGCGACACAATCTGCAGGTTTACTATGTATTCTAGACTCTTTAGGAGTAGAAGAAATAAATGAACAGACTGATTTTTGAAACTGTCACAAATAATGTTGGTTATTTAGCTAGTGTTAAAAACTTTAAATTTAAAAGATTAGTAACAGCCGGGGATCAATTAAAGATTATATGTGAACTACAGTCTAGTTTACGTAGTCTTATAAGGGTCAATGCCGTAATTCAAGATGAAAATGGTAAAGAAGTTGCTTCAGGTGACATGTTAATAGCTAAAAGTTAGTTTTTAACTAGTTAATATCATTTATATAGGTCTTTTTAGGATATTTTTCCTAAAAAGACTTTTTTCTACACCGCTTTTTTTATAATCAAATATAAAGAAGGTGATTAACTATCAAGATAAATGTCGATACTGTTTTTTTATCATTATTTATCTTTCGTTAATCACCTTCCAAAAAAAGAGAAAACTCGCGAGGGTTAAGACATGTTTATTATATATACAATACAAAAAAATAAACGGTTATTAAATTATCAGAAGTCGGGTCTTAACCCCGCTCATATTCTATAAATATATATTTTTTTAAGGTTAATTGATATTTAGTAATCTTATAAATGTTTCACGTAAAAACATTTTTTTGTTTCTTCTATATTAAATATTTTCTAATGCTAATCTTAAATCTTCGATTAAGTCATCAGCATTTTCTAAACCGATTGATAAACGGATTTGTGATGGAGTAATACCTGTATAAGCTAACTCCTCTGGACTTAATTGACCATGAGTTGTTGAAGCTGGGTGTACTACTAAACTTTTAGCATCAGCAACATTTGCAAGGTTAGAGAATATTTCTAAACTATCAATTACTTTTCTTGCGGCTTCTTCTCCACCTACTACATCAAATGAGAATATTGATCCACTACCTTTTGGTAAGTATTTTTTAGATAGTTCATAATATTGACTGTTTTCTAAACCAGGATAGTTTACACTTTCTACTTTTGGATGATTTACTAGGAAATCTATTACTTTTTTAGTATTTTCTATGTGACGTTCTACACGTAGAGATAATGTTTCTAAACCTTGTAATAATAAGAATGCATTAAATGGAGATAATGCAGCTCCTGTATCACGTAATAATTGAGTTCTTACATTAGTAATAAATGCAGCTGGTCCTACATCACGTGTATAACTTAAGTTGTGGTAACTTGGGTCTTCTTCTACTAATTGTGGGAATTTACCACTACCTTCCCAGTCAAATTTACCGCTATCCACAATCACACCAGCGATTGAAGTACCATGTCCTCCAATAAATTTAGTTGCAGAGTGAACAATAATATCAACACCATGGCTAAATGCATTAATTAAGTATGGTGTAGCGAATGTATTATCTACTACTAGAGGTATTTTGTGTTTGTGTGCAATTTCTGCCCATTTTTCTAAATCAGCAACGTTAGCTAATGGATTTCCTAAAGTTTCTACGAATAGAGCTTTTGTATTTTCATTGATTGCTGCTTCTATTTCTTCGAAGTTATCTGGATCAACGAATGTTGTGTTGATTCCGTAACGAGGTAATGTTAATTTAAATAGGTTATATGATCCTCCGTACACAGTTTTAGATGATACGATATGATCTCCTGCATGTGCTAAAGTTAGGAATACATAAGTGATTGCTGCCATTCCTGATGCAACAGCCAGTGCTCCAACACCACCTTCTAAAAGCGTTAATACGTTCTTCAAATACAGAAGTAGTAGGGTTAGTTATACGAGTATAAATATTCCCCGCTTTTCTTAAAGCGAATAAATCAGCAGCTTCTTCAGTATCATCAAATACAAAAGATGTTGTTTGGTAAATTGGTACTGCACGAGATTTAGTGTCTCCAACAGTTTGTCCTGCGTGTAATTGTAATGTTTCAAAACTAAATTTTCTTGTCATATTGTGTTTCCTCTTTTCTTGTTTTTTCGTTGATAGTAGATTAGGGAGTGTAATAAATAAAAAAAACTCACCCCTATTGCGTTTGCAATAGAGGCGAGTATGTTAATATTCGCGTTACCACTCTACTTTATACTAACTTTACAGCTAGTACCTTAGCCAGTACAAAATTATACTGCGTGCTATATCGTGCAACCCACGTGTTTACCTATTAGATAAACAAAACTCTAAGACCATTTTCAATTAATCTTCACTTTGTTACTTCGCACCATCCAGCAACTCTCTGTTTTAGCTACGTACTAATCTACTTATCTTTTCAACGTTTATTATTAAGTTTGTACTCATTGTACACCTGTTTTTTATTTGTCAACACTTTTTTTATAAATTTTTTTCTCTTAATTTTTTTCTTCTATAAAATGTTTCTCAAAAAAAATATTTAAATTTCATATATTATAATTTTTAAAATTTTAATAATAAGATACTTTAATATCATTTATAAAAAAATTATTACTCTTTTTTTATTTTTTTATATTTTTTTATTGTTTTTTTAACATTCGTATTACTATTTTTAAATATGCTATAATGAAGATGTACAATAAATAATTATAGCTAATATTATATTTAGCTAGGGAGGTTTACTATGAAATTCGAAAAAACTAATAATGGTTTCGTTAAACACGATGAAAATGGCAAATTAATAGCCGAAATTACTTATGCTACGACTTCTGACCCTAATGTAGTAGTTGCAGACCACACTTTTGTTGATTCTTCATTAAGAGGGCAAGGTGTAGCAGGAAAACTTCTGAATACTCTTGTTGAAGATATGAAACAACAAAATAAAAAGATTAAAGCTAGTTGTTCGTATGTAGTTAAAAAGTTTGAAGAAGACTCTTCTTATGATTTTATTAACGCAGATAAATAGTATTTTATAAAACAAAAAAACATAAAATTTATTATATTGATAAATTTTATGTTTTTTTATTTGTTTTTTATCTTTATTTAATTAATATTCTACTATATGTAATTGGCCTTTATCATATTCAGCTATAAAGATATCACTTGCATTTTTTTATACCCCATATCTTTCAATTCTTCCAATAACCATTCTTCTGTTTTTATCTATTGATTCTAGCGTGCTATGTTGGATAGTTCCATCAGTAATTACCGGATATTTAGGATTTTTCCTCACCTTGTTGTATTATAATTAGTTGTCCATTTTGTTCTAAAAACTGCTCTTTTTACTTTTTTTGAATACTATAGACACCTTGTGTTCTTAATTTAAATGCAACATCTTGCGCTGTTAAACCTGCTTTTTCTTGTTGCTTCTATATCTATTTTTTTCCTTTTTTTATTATTGTTGTAGGTTGTCCATCTATCATTTTTTTAAAGTATGAGTTATTTGTTTTTAACCACTTCATACCTAATACCAAAATTATCCATATTAATAATATATTTAAATATTGTAAAATAGATATTGATGGACTATATATTACTCCTCCTATTATTCCCCCGAGTACATAGTTTTGAACTTGATCACTTGCTGAAGTAGGGGCTAAGTTTCCTTTTCCTGATATATTAATTACTATTACAAGCGATAATAAACCTAAAGCTAGTTTTACCGCTATTTCTATATATGAAAGTTGCATTATTTTTTTCACCTCTACTTTTTTTCAACAATTGGTTCTACCAATTCTATTTTTCTCTAGTAAATAATCATCCTTATTCTCGCTACTTATAACTCTATAGTAGTTGTCATCTATTTTTTTAAAAAAATGAATTTTTCTATAGATGCTTCACTATTTATATAAATATGTGTTTTGTCAATATTTAATTTTTTTCTGAAACTCCCTCAATAAATTTAACAGAACTCTTATACTGATTAGCTGATATACTATTACTTTGATAATCACTTATTTGTATCCCAATTAATAAAAAGATGCCTACTACCATTATGATAGCTAATTCTCTATACTTACTATCTTGTCTATTTTTTTATAATACTTAAATAGTGATCCTATTATTATTAATAGTAAGCGACCTCCTATTATATATGTTATAGTATTACTCTGATCTATTTTTATTTAATAAATATTCATAAGAGTAAAATTTCAAACCTATCACTCCTTTTTGTTTTACGTGAAACATTTATATTATTCTATTTTTTTAACTCATAAGCTATTCTTTCTTTATCATCTAAACTATTTTTTTATTGATAATTTTATTTCATCTAGCTCTTTAAAGTTGTTTTTTTACTTAAATATTTTTTTCATTATTACATTGTCTTTATGAGTATCTATTCTTATGTATTCTACACTATTTTCTTTAGCAAAATAAAAATAATATCATTCATAAATTTATGACTTACACCTTGTGAACGACACTCTTTTTTTACAGATAGACGGTGTATTACTAGATAGTTATTGCATTTCGTCCAAATAGTAGGGTATTTTTTTCATAATCTGCGTCATAAGTATTTAACATAGCTGTTCCGACTATTTCACCATCTAACTCATAAACATATGATGTTTCTTGTTTTTATATCTTTTTTTCTATATCATTAATACCTGGTGCACCATGTTGCCATTGATTTATTCCTTGTTCTTTTTAAAAATTGTTTACCCTCATTTATTATTTGTAATATCTTATCTAATTCATTATTTTTAGCTTTTTCTTAACATTAGATTACCTACCTTTTTTTGGGTAATTTTTGAAACTATTTTTTTAATAATAATCATCTTACTTTTCATAATATAATTCGGAGAGACCTATATTTGTTCTCTCCGAATTATATTCTACTTTACATCAAAGTTTCATCTAATACAAGTTCTACTGGGCAATGATCACTACCAAAAATATCATTATGTATTTTAGCACTAACTAAGTATTTTTTCAAGTCCTTACTTACTAAAAAGTAATCAATTCTCCATCCTGAGTTGTTTTTTTACGAGCATTAAATCTATAGCTCCACCACGAATAAGCACCTGTTAAGTCTGGATTAAAAATATCTAAATGTATCGATAAATCCAGCATCTAGTAATTTTGTGAATTTTTCTCTTTCTTCTGGTGTGAATCCAGCATTTTTAACATTAGTTTTTGGATTTTTTAAATCTATTTCTGTGTGAGCAACATTTAAATCTCCACAAACAATAACACCTTTATCTTTATTTAATGTTAATAAATAGTTTTTTTGAAATCATCTTCCCAACTCATTCTATATTCTAATCTCTTTAATTCACTTCCTGAGTTAGGTGTATAAACAGTGATAAAAAAAGAAATTATCATATTCTAATGTTATTACTCGTCCTTCTGTATCGTGTTCTTCTATTCCAATACCATATGTTACGTTTAAAGGTTTATATTTAGTATATATTGCAGTACCTGAATAACCTTTACGTTCTGCATAGTTAAAAATAGCTGTAATAACCATCAAATTGTAAATCTAATTGACCTGCTTGCATTTTTAGTTTCTTGTAGACAGAAAAAAATCTGCATCTAACTTTTTAAAATCTCCCTCAAAAATTTTTTTCCCTACTATAGCACGTAATCCATTTACGTTAAAACTTATACATTTCATTATTTGGTTCTCCTAATATTTTTACTTTTTGTTTCACGCGAAACATTTTTATTTTTCCTAAACAGAATCTACTAAATAATTCATTAATTAACTCATCTCCTGAGTTTTCTCCGATTACTTCTCCTAATAAATTAAAAAGCATTTGTATAATCTATAAGCACCATATCTACTTCTAATCCCAATTCTGCGACTCCTATTGCTTCATTTAGACTTGCTAAAGCCCTCTGAATTAAATTAATTTGACGAGTATTAGATAGGTAAGTCGCATCTTTAGGACGAGCGACTCCTCCAAAGAATAAATCTCTAATATTTTTTTCTAATTCATCTATACCTTTATAAGTAGTCATAGAAGTTTTTGATAATAGGGTGATTGTGTGCTAATTTTTCTACTTCTTCTAAATCTATTTTTTTGTTTCTAAGTCTAATTTATTTAGTATTACTATAGTAGTTTTTTTCCTTCTGTTAGTTTTAATAATTCTTTGTCATCTTCTGTTAGTTCTTCACTACTATTAAGTAAGAATAACACTAAGTCAGCTTTTTCTAATGCTTCTTTACTACGTTGAACTCCTATTTGTTCTACTATATCTTCTGTTTCACGAATACCTGCTGTATCTATTAATTTTATAGGTACTCCTTTAATATTTACATACTCTTCTAATACATCACGCGTAGTTCCAGCTATATCAGTTACAATAGCTTTATTTTTCTTGTAATAGGTTATTTAATAATGAACTTTTTACCTACGTTAGGACGTCCTATAATAGCTGTATTTATACCTTCTTTTATTATTTTTACCTTGCTTAGAAGTTTCTAATAAGTCTTCTAAACTACGTTTTTATACTTGTTGATTTTTTTCTAAAATAGTTTTTTTGTTGTTTCTATTTCTAGGTCATCATATTCTGGATAATCTATATTAACTTCTACTACTGTCAATATATCCAATATTTCCGCTCTTAGTCGTTTTATAAGGGTAGATAGGCGCCCTTGCATTTGGTTATTAGCTATTTGACTAGCTTCATCTGTTTTACTCTTAATAAAGTCTATAACAGCTTCTGCTTGTGTTAAGTCTATACGTCCATTTAAAAAGGCACGTTTTGTAAATTCACCAGGCTCTGCCATTCTTGCTCCATGTTCCAAACATAAAGCTAATACTTTTTGAATAGTAATTATTCCGCCGTGGCAATTTATTTCTACAACGTCTTCTGTAGTATATGTACGTGGTCCTACCATTTTAACAAGCATTATTTCTTCTATTTTTTCATTTGTTGCTGGATCTATAACGTTTCCATAGTTAATAGTGTGGGTAGGTAAGCTTTCTACAGTTTTACCTTTAGGTAATCTTACTATTTTGTCAGCTATACTAAAAGCTTCATCACCACTAAGTCTTACTATACCAATAGCTCCTTCTCCTAAGGCAGTAGATATAGCGCAAATCGTTTCACTCATTACTGTACTCCTTCTTTATAATTTTTTTATCTTTCTAAATACCTTATTAATTATACACTATTATATTATATATTTGAAACTTATTATCTTTTTTTGAAATTTTTAAGTAGCATTTTAAGTTCTCTTTAAGTAAGTTATATATAATAGTAATCAGTTAATAATATTTTTTTCATAATATAGGCTCGCTACTTTGCGGGTCTTTTCTCCATTTTAAGGGTAATTAATTTATAATGTTATAAGTTTATGTTATATATTACTTTATTACCTATATATGTCTTTTTAAGTTAAAGAAAATGAGTAGGGCATATGCCTTACTCATTTTTTTATATCTACGTCTCTATAACCTATAAAGCGACATACATAATTAATATACTCCCTAATAAACACAGAATACCTACTAATATTGTTGCTTTTTCTGTATTTTTTTGTATTTCTAAAGGTAGCTTTTTTTAAGTCTTTGCTTGTAATTTTAGATCCAGAAAGTAATTCTACACTATTCCTAAATAGTAATTCAAACGATACGTACAACATACCTACTGTTACTATTATTCCTCCACTTTTTCATTGCTACTTTATTATTCGATATTATTATTAAACCTACACCTATCGTTAACAAAGATAATAATATTGTTTTTTTATCATATTTATTCTCCTTATAAAGCGATATATTCGATATAGGGGAGCGAAATATCCTAATTTTTATAGTTTTTCTCTCAACCCTTATTCCTAATTATTTATTAAAAAAATAGTATATATTAAATATATTCCAATAACAAATGAGAATAATCCACAACTTAGGGTTGCTGGTCTATATTTAATTTTTACTTCTTCCGATAAATTATCTAAATCTTCTTTTTTAAACTTGAACCCGAAAATAAATCTATTCGATTTTTGGAATACCATATTATATCCTGTTATAAATGACATTATAGCTAATATAGCTACTCCTGATTTTAACGAATAATTATTTTCCATAGTTCTTCCTATAACTATCAATAAAATGGAAATCCCTGAAAAAAATTAAAATTTGTAATTTTGACATAGTTATTACCTCCTTAAAATTATAAATAAGAGAAAGTAGCTACATACTTATGCTAATGCTTCATTACTTTTTTTAAATATTTTTCCTTAATATTAGATGAAACCTCATCTAAACTTGATTTTTATAATATATTCAACTAATTTTTTTGAATATACAATCCCTTTATTCTCATAAATAAAATCTAAAACATCTTTTTAATTCCGGGAATATTTTATGTAATAACTTTATTTCTTTATTAATTACTTTACTGTCTTGTATAGCTCCATAACTAATGAAACCCTGGCACAGTGAAGACAGACTGCTCCTTTTTCGCCTTCTAAAACCTCTTTTTCCCTCCTCTTTCTTATATTATAACATTGATAAAAAAACTGTTTCAAGCAATAATCAAGCTATAATATTTCTATTTTTCAACAAAACTCCTATATTTTTCCTTCCTAATATAGGCTCGCTACTTTGCGGATCTTTCTTCATTTTATAGGTAATTAATTAATAAAGTTATAAATTTATGTTATATATTACTAATTACTAATAAATGTCTTTTTAAGTTAAAGAAAATGAGTAGGGCATATGTGATGTGTACCCAAAATTCTGGACACATATATATTTAGTTTAAACTTATGGATGTTATCCTGTAATTTACAGGAGGCATCCATTTTGTTTTTGATTGAATCCTTTTTATTATTGTAATAATCTATATATTCCTCTACTGCTTCATTGAAACTTTCAAATGATAAATAATCTTTTTCACAACCATAATACAGTTCGGTTTTCATCCTTCCAAAGAAAGTCTCCATTATACTATTATCATAACAGTTTCCTTTTCTAGACATTGACTGAATGATTCCATTTTTTTCAACTCATTTCTATAATAGAAATGTTGATATTGCCACCCTTGATCTGAATGTAAGATTAGTCCTTCTGTTTTAGGAAATTTATTAAATGCTTTCTCTAACATCCCTTTTTATCTGATCTAAATTAGGATGTAAAGATAAATCATATGATATTATTTCATTTGTATTCATATCTAATATTGGAGAAAAAAATAACACTTTCCCCATGAAAATTTAAATTGAGATACGTCTGTAGTCCACTTTTTGTAATGGTGCTGTTGTACTGAAATCTCGATTTATTATATTATCAGCGACTTTCCCAACAGTTCCTTTTATAAGAATGATATTTTTTTCTTTAGGACATTTTTCCTTTTTAATCCAGCCTTGTTCATAAGTCGTTGAACACGTTTATGATTTATTTTTAAAACCTCTATTAATTAATTCATTATAAACTCTACGAACTCCGTATATTCCCTTGTTCTCAGCGAAAAATCGTTTTAATTTCTTTTTAGTATTGGTTTTATTGCGAATAGCTATTACATCTACTTTATTCAACTCATAATAATATGTTGATCTAGCCATTCCTACTGCTTTTTTAAAAAGATACTTTAGTTTATATTTTTTTATCTACAAGTTCTTTGATGATTGTCGCTTTTTTTCGCCTCGAGTTGCGCATGCCCATTTTTTTCTTCTCAAGGCAATAGATTTTTTTATTACTTCTATTTCTGTTTTAATATGTTCGTTTTTCAGCTCGTAATCTTATAAGCTCTTCATATTCAGTTTCATTAAGTTTTGGTGCACGTGTTTTATTATTTTTTTTCATATTTTTATCCTTAGGAGGTCGACCTTTCTTAGATTCTTCGAGTCCATTATAACCTAAAGTTTTATATTTGTTAACCCATTGATACAACATTCCAGGTTGAATTCCGTTGCTTAACGCAACAAAAGTACATGATTCACCAGCTAAGACTTTAACAATTAATTCTAATTTCTCTTCTGGTTTCCATTTTCTATTTTGTGGTTTATGGTGTAAAGAGTCAATTCCTGATGAATCAACCATTCTTTTCCATTGTCTTATATTATCTCTGAATCTCTTTGTAGATACACCATCAGGTGTATCTGGAAATTCTCCTCTCTCATACATTTCTATACATTCTAATTTAAATTCAAAGCTATAACGCATAATAATACCCCTTTCACCGGTTTGTCCAGTAAAAGGGGTACATATCATATGCCTTACTCATTTTTTATTTCATTAGTTCTATTTCTTTTATAGCAAATTCTAACTCATCTAAATCATATTCTTTTGGAAGAATACCTTTAGCTCCGTTATCATACGCTTGACGTCGATATACTGGCACATGACCTACACTACTACAAATAAGTATGTTTGCATTAGGATAGCGAGAACAGATTTGTTTAGTAGCTTCTAGACCATCCATAAGAGGCATACAAATATCCATTGTAACTATGTCCGGTTGTATTCTATGATACATCCTTACTGCTTGTTCTCCATTTTCTGCAAAATGACACTTAAAACCAGCTAATTCAGCTATCTCTGCGCCACGACTTCTATAATATGCACTATCATCAACAATTAGTATTGATTTCATTGTTTCTCCTATTTTTGCTGTAATAACTAAATATCTATATGGTTCTTCACCACGTGATTCTGTTTCAACATTTTTTTATACCAGTTAAAAGCATTGTGAATAATTTTTTCTTTCAACACTTGTCATTGGTTCTAATTCAACTGGTCTTCCTGTTTTTTTAGATTTTTTTAGCAAGGTTAAGTGCTAATTCTTCTAAAGTTTTTCTTACGACTTTCTCTATAATCATCACAGTCTACTTCTATTCTAAAGAAGTGTGAACTGAATTTTTTTAGCGTAATTATTTACTAAAAAAATTGTAAACTGTTAAGAGTTGAACCTCTTTTACCTATAATTAGGCTTGTATTTTTCTTCTGTTTTTTTATATTTAATGTGAAATGTCTATTTCCATCTTCACTAAATTCTACAGTAGCATCTGGATATCCCATAGCTATTACAATATTTTTGTAAATAGCTAACTATTTTATCTTGATTTTTTTACAATATAGTCTTCTCTTTTTGGTTTTTGTTCTTTAACTTCTTCTTTTTCAACTACTGTTTCTTCTTGTACTTCTGTAGTTTTTTTCGACTTCTGGTGTTTCTTTTTTTCTTCTTTAACAACAACTTTTTTTCTTCTTGTTTTTGTTCTTTGCTTCTTTTTTAACTTCTTTTTTTCTTCTACTTTTTGGTTTATCTTCTTTTTAAATTCACTATCTAGTGGAGATAATTTTACTCTAGCTTCTTTTTTTAAATAAACCAAAGATACCAGCACTTCCACCTTCTAATACTTCTATTTTAACATCTTCTTCTTTTTAATCCTAAGTCTGTTAAACCATTTTTTTATAGCCTCATCTACTGTTCCTGCTACATAAATAAACTCTTTTTCCATTTTTAAACCCTCTTTCCTCTATATAATTTTTGATCTTTTTTTAATACGTGGTCAATTGAACTACCAAACTCTAAAAAAATGATAATCCTTTTTGCTGCAGGTCTTACTATAATTATAATATCGTAATTTTTTTAAGAAATCTTTCCTTGTCTTAAAACTCTCTCTTACATATCTTTTTTTAGCCTATTTCTTTCGTGAGCTTTTTCCTAATTTTTTTACTCACAGAAATACCTAAGCGCATATGATCTAGTTTATTTTTCTTGATAATAAATAACAAACTGTCTATTAGCAAAAAGATTGTTTTTTTCTTATTATATTATCAAAATCTTGACTTTTTTTACTCTATATTCTTTTTTTCATCTTTAAACCTTTCTTAACACTAATATTTTTAACAGTTTCTTGTAATTTTTTTACAACTATCTTTCTTTAAATTATCTATCTTGTTTGAGTTATAGAATATTTTTCTTTTTTTACATTTTTTTAATTTTTTTAAAGTATGTTTTTTTCTATACAATATCTTCGAAATTCAAGTTCTTTTTGCATACGTTGTACGTAAGTGTTTTTACGAGTATTTATTAACAACGCCGCAGTTGCGTTAATCATTAGATTTCTTAAATCTGTAAGATGCAAAGAAATCTTATTGAGTAACGTACTCAAGAATATCCCAAGGTTAGGGAGGAATACGACTCTATCCTTGGTTGATATTTACTGTAGGAACTAAGAATTTCTTCATCCTTTCGTCTTCGAAATTCAAGTTCTTTTTGCATACGTTGTACGTAAGCATTTCTGCGCATCTATCTAGTAACGCTGCAGTTGGAACTAGGAATTTTTTCATCCTTGCGTCTTCAAAATTCAAGTTCCTTTTGCATACGTTATACGTAAGTATTTCTTCATGTTTTCAACACTCGAAATACTAACGTATAACGCAAAAAAGCATCGCCGAAGCGATGCTTTAAGTACTTATATATTAAGCAGAAAGAACTTTTCTTCCTTTAGCTCTACGTCTAGCTAATACATTTCTTCCGTTTTTAGTGCTCATTCTAGCTCTAAATCCGTGTACTTTTGAATGTTTTCTTTTATTTGGTTGATACGTACGTTTCATTTTATCCTCCTCGAGTTTTCTTTAATTCTTAATAGATAGATGTAATAACTGATTTAGTTTAACATATCTAGCTTAATTAATCAAGAAGAAACCTTTAAAAATTAAAAAAATATAGCTCAAATAGCGATAATTATTAAAAACTTTTTAACAAATAAAAAAATATATATTTAAAAGTTTTTCCACAGATTTAGTTAGTTTTTTTCATAGAATAACTGTTAAAAAGTTATGAATATGTTCAAAAATTCATTTTCAAAACTAACTGTTTTTTTCCACAGAAATTTATACTTTTTCACAATTTCACTTAATAAAGTTTTTCCACAGTTGTGAATTATGTGTGAAAAAAATATTAAAATACTTTTTCTTATAATATTCTTAACTGTTAAAAAAACTTGTTATTTTTTTCTTTATACTTTTTTTATAAAATTTATACTTTTTTTACGTTTTTTTCACAGAGAATTTCTTTTCGTTTTTTTCATAGTTATTAAAAGTTTTTTTCCACAGACTGTGAATAACTTTAATTTTTTTATTTGGTTTATCTCTTTTTTTATGATATAATTTAGTGTACATTTTTAAGGAGGGATTTTTTTGAGTAATTCTAATTTTTTTGTGGGAGATTATTCTTAAAGAATTAAAAAGCAGAACTTCCTGCTCAAGTTTTTTGAAACTTGGTTTTTAGGTGCCTCTATTGATAAAGTTGATTTTGCTAATAAGATTATCGTAATTACTAGTAAAGAAGCTCTTGTATCACAATTTATTCATGGAGCTTACGATGCACGTCTTAAACAAATATTAAAAGAATACTACTGGTTTTGATTTTAATATTGAGTATGATTCACTTGATAATAATTTTGAAATACCTGAAAAACCAACTAAAACAACACCTGCTGCTGAAGATATTATTAGACAGAACTTCTTACAAGGTAATAAACCTTCTGGAGCTCAACACTTTTATCAAAAACAAAGTTTACCTTTAGATGAATATAAAAAACCTGTTGCCTCTAATAATGCTTTTAACAGCAAAAAGAACCCAACGCTAAATAAAAACTATACATTTGATAATTTTGTCGTTGGTGCTGGTAATATATATGCTCATAACGTCGCTTATAACGTTGCTGATTCTCCTGGTGGTATCTATAACCCCTTATTTATCTACGGTGGAGCTGGATTAGGTAAAACACACCTTTTACATGCTATAGGTAATGAAATGGAGAAAAACTTTCCTGAGTTTAAAATAGAGTGTATTTCATCGGAAAAATTCTTAAATGAGTTTTTAGCCTCTATTAAACCTATGAAAAATAAAAATGATAATGCTGATGAAGATTTCAGACGTAAGTATCGTGAGATAGATGCCTTACTTATTGATGATATTCAGTTTTTTTATCTGGAAAAAAACTGAAACACAAAATGCATTTTTTTCCACACTTTTAATGAGCTTCAAATGAACCAAAAACAAATAGTTCTTATAAGTGATAAGTCACCTTCTCAACTTAATGACCTAGAAGATCGTCTTGTTACTCGATTTGAACAAGGTGTTACTACAGATATTACACCACCGGACTTTGAAACTCGTATGGCTATATTAAAAATATAAATGTACTCAGTTTGACATTGAGTTAGATGAAGAGACTCTTATATATATTTCTAATAATGTTTCATCAAATATAAGAGAATTAGAAGGTGTTTTTAAAGAGTATTAAATCTATGTCAGCTACAATGAATAAAAACCTTCTCTTCAAATTGCAGAAGAAATATTAAAAGATGTGAGAAAAACTCCTCGTAAAAAAATATTTCACCTGATCATATTATTAATGCTTGTTCTGATTTTTTTATTCTATTAGAAAAAGATGATATTCTTTCTTCTACTAGAAAAAAAGAAGTTGTTCAAGCTAGAAATATAGCTATTTACTTATGTCGTGAACTTACTAATCTATCGTTTCCTGCGATAGGTCAACACTTTAATAAGGACCATACTTCTATTCTTTATTCATTTAATAAAGATAGCTAAGTTAAATGAAGATGAATTCCCTGATATTTTTTTGAAAACATCTCTATGATTAAAGAAAAGTTAGGTCAAATATAATAGCTGTTAATAAGTATTAACTTTTTGTGTTAGTTATTAACAAGTTATTCACAGCAAACTTTACAATTTATTTTTTTAATTTGGGTGGAGTTTTTCCACAGTGTTAACAGCCCTTATTATTATTATTTTTATTTAATATATATTATATATAAGGAGACAAAAATGAAATTTACTATAGAAAAAAATCTGATTTTTTTAGAAGGTCTAAATCATGTTGCTAGAGTTATAGCTCCTAATTCTCTTTTTGAAATTTTTAAAAAGGAATTAAAATTAGAACTATCTTCTAACAACTTAGTATTAAAAAGCAAGTGATTCTTTAGTATCTGTTGAATTTATAATAGATGCTTATAAAGATGATAAAGAAATTATTACTATAGAAGAAGAAGGACAAGTAGTATTACCTTCTCGTAATTTTTATAGAAATTATAAGAAAAAGCACCTACTAATCTTATTGAATTTGAAAGTACAGATTCATTTATTAAAAATTCATTCAGGTAAGAGTGAATTTAATATTAAAGGTTATGATGCTATGGAATATCCAGAATTTCCTGTAATATCTAAAGAAAATAGTCTTAAATTAGAAGCTACAGTATTTAATGATATTATTAGAGAAACAGTATTCTGTACAGCTCCTAATGATCAAAGACCTATTTTTAGAAGGTGTTAACTTCTCATTAAAAAAATAAAATTTTTAACTGCGACTGCTACAGACTCTTACCGTCTAAGTAGAAGACAAATAGTTTTTAAATGATGAAGATGCAGAAAAAGAATTTAATCTAATTATTCCACGTAAGGCTTTTAATATACTTCCAAAGAATGATAGAAACTGGTGGAGATGAGGTTGAAATCTTCTATGAAAATAATAGAATAGTTCTTTATTATCAAAATGTAGTTTATACTGTTTTTATTAATAAGTGGAAATTATCCAAATACAGAAAAAAACTAATCCCAACTATGTTTGAATGTTCATTTACTGCTAATAGTAGAGAATTTTTTTCAATGCTGTTGATAGGATCTCACTTATGAGTAGAGAAGATAAAGATGATATTATTAAATTAGTAGTAACTGAAGGTAACTTAGAAATTTCTTCACAGGCTAAAGATTTAGGTAGTGCTGTAGAAGAATTACAAGTTAATTCTAAATTAGAAGATGATAGTTTTGAAATATCTGTATCAGGAAAAATACTTAAAAGATGCAGTTTCAGCTATTGCTTCTGAAGAAATAGTTATTAAGTTTTCTGGTGAATTAACTGCGTTTATAGTTCAACCAAGTGATTATCATAGAGATATAATTGAACTTATTTTACCAGTAAGAACTTATTAAAATTAAAAAAAATAAAAAAAGAAGTAGAATGAATAGTAATTGTTTTGTTTATTCTATCTTCTTTTTGTGAGAAAAGGTTTGAGAAAGGATATATAATGACAAAAAAATATAAATAAAGTAATTATTATATTAGGTATAGTTTTATTAGGTATGATACTTAGATCGCCTATTACTTCTGTAGGGGCAATATCTGGACCACTAAAAGGTATCTTAAATATAAATAATACAGTAGTTGGTTTAATAACAACAATTCCACTAATAGCGTTCGCGTTATGTAGTCCGCTTGTTAGTAAATTTTCTGGAAAGTTAGGTTTAGAAAAAACTGTATTCTTTTCTGCGATAATTATTACTATTGGTTTAGGTTTAAGATTTTTATCTAAATACTTATGTATTTTTTTCTTTGCTACATTTATTGTAGGTGTAGGGATAACAGTAGGTAACGTATTATTACCAGGAATAGCTAAAAAATATTTCCCAGAAAATCTAGGAGTTATGACTGGATTTTATGCAGTTGTAATGAATGTGAGTGCTGCTTTAGCTGCGGGAATAAGTTATCCAATAGCAAGTTCTAATATAGGAGGTACTGAATTTTTCTATAGGATTAGCTGTTAATATTTGGATAGTTATAGCTATCTTAAATGCGATAGTTTACTTATATATTTCTAGAAAAAGCTACTGTAGAAAATGTAGTAGCAGAAAAAAATCTGATGGTATTAAAAATTACTTAGGTAGTTTGAAAATGTGGACTTTAACTTTAAGTATGGGATTACAATCAGCATTATTCTATTGTAGTGTTTCTTGGTTTTCTGAAATAATGATAAGTAAAGGGTTTTCTCCAGAAGCGACTGGATTACTATTATCAATAAGTCAATTTGCACAGTTTCCATCAACATTCTTAGTACCTATATTTGCAGATAAGTTAAAAAAATAAACTAATTATTCCTATTTTGTATAGTAATAGGATATATTGGATCGCTATTAGGAATGGTATATGTACATGGTAACTTTACATTAATGGCAATCTTAGTAATTATTTTTTTGCTTTATCTGGAGGAGGATCATTCTCTTATGTAATGTATCTATTTTCAGCAAAAGCAAGAAATGAAAAAGAATCAGCTAATATTTCAGGATTAGCTCAGTCAGGTGGTTATTTACTTGCTGCGATATTCCCACCATTATTAGGATATATAAGAGATATATCAAACTGGGATGTGGCAATATACATACTAATAATAACATCAGTAGCATTGTTAGTTACATTAGTACATTGTAGTTCAGATGGAAATATTATAGAAGATTAAAAAAATAAAAAAATATCAAGTAAAATAATACTTGATATTTTTTTATTTTTAAGTAACTCAATGCTGTTATACTAAGAGATAACTAAAATATTAAAATGAAAAATGAAGAAAAAAACTATCAAAAAAATTCTATAAAAAAATTAATATTAAAATATTTGGAATTCAAATCAATAAAAATAATGTATTAATTTTTAATTAATCAGAAAACTCTTTTTAAAGTTGATATAAAAAAAGGTTTTAAAGATGTAGATATAACTAAAAAAATATAAATAAAGCGTTTTATTTTTTTAAAGATAGCACTTTTCAAAAATATATATAAATTAAAAAGAAAATAATTAATTTAATATGAAAATTAATGTCGTAAAAAAACACTTTCTTTTTTTGCAAAAGCTGTGCTATAATTCAGAGTGTTATGAATAGAAATAGTTTTTCAACTATATTTTTATTTAGAAAAACAGTAAAAAAATTAAAATATCTAAATTTATACAAATTAATGGAGGTTTTCTTATGAAAGCGAAAAATAGAAAAGTTGTCTTAATAGGAGCAGGAATGGTAGGGATGAGCTTTGCTTATCAATTATATTCAAGTGGAGTTTGTGAAGAATTAGGACTAATCGACTTCTTTGCAGAAAAAGCTGAAGGAGAAGCAATGGACTTAAACCACGGTGGAGCTTTAGTACCACCTATTAAAGTTACATCTGGAGGATACGAACAATGTGCTGATGCAGACGTAATCGTAATCGCTGGTGGACTTCCACAAAAACCAGGAGAAACTCGTTTAGACCTAGTTGACAAAAACATTAAAGTTGTTAAAGATATGTCAGAACAAATCGTTGCATCTGGATTCGATGGAGTTATCGTTATCGCATCTAACCCAGTAGACGTATTAACTAACGCTTTACAAAAATTCACAGGATTCCCAAGACACAGAATCGTTGGATCAGGTACAACTCTTGATACTTCAAGATTCCGTTACATGTTAGGAGAAAGATTAAACTTAGCACCAAGCAGTGTTCGTGGATACATCATCGGAGAACACGGAGATACTCAACTTGCGGCTTGGAGTAATGTTTTCGTATATGGTAAACAATTCGATAAATTCTTAGAAACTTCTGACTTCACAAAAGAAGACTTTGCAGATGTAGAAGAAAAAGTTATGCGTGCAGCATACGAAGTTATCAACCGTAAACGTGCTACTTACTACGCAATCGGTATTGCATTATTCACAATCGTAAAAGCTATCTTACGTGACGAAAACGTAGAATTAGCAGTAAGTGGATACTGTGATGGACATTACGGAATAGACGGATTATACATCGGAACTCCAGCTATCGTTGGACGCGAAGGTGTTCGTGAAGTAGTAGAATTAGACTTAACTGAAGAAGAAACAGCTAAAATGCAACACTCAGCTAAAGTATTAAAAGAAACTTTAGAAAAAGCATATGCTTCTTTAGAAAACTAATAAAATAAAATTTGGGGAGTTAGGTTACTCTTATTAAAAAAAGAGTAATCTAATTCTCCTTTTTATTTTTAGTATAGATAAAATAATAGATATTAATTTTTTTATATTTTTGTACAATGAAAATAAAAAAAGAAAATGAAAAAAATCTTATATTCATTACTAGACTTTTTCATAGTAAATTTGTTAAAAATATGAATGTAATGAAAAGGTTTTAATTCATTGAAAAAGTAAAAAAAGTAATAATACGAGGTAAAGGAGAGAAGAAAATGACAATAACAATATACGATGTTGCAAAAAGAAGCGAAAAGTTTCGATGGCTACTGTTTCACGTGTTGTAAATAACAACCCTAATGTTAAAGAAGATACAAGATTACGTGTTCAAGAAGTTATTAAAAAAATTAAAAATACACACCTAATGCAGTAGCAAGAGGACTTGCTAGTAAAAAAACAACTACAATAGGTATTGTTTTTACCCGATATAGCTGATTTATCTTCTGCAGAAATAGTAAGTGGAATTGAGTCTGTTGCTAATATGTATAAATATAATATAATTTTAGCAAACTCTTGTGATGATAAAGAAATTGAAAAAAATATCTTTGCTTCATTTGTTAGTAAACAAGTAGATGGTATTATTTATTTAGGACGTTCATTATCAGATAGTTCTAAAAAAAATATTTACAAGATATTCAAATACCAGTAGTACTAGCTGGTAATTTAGGAGTAGATTCTGAATTTTATTCTGTTAATATAGATTATGAAAAAAAGCATCATTTGAAGTAACTAAAGAATTTTTTTAGAAAAAGGAGCTAAAAAAATATTTCTCTAGTTATAGATAAATATGAAAGCCAAAAAAACACAAAAGAATTATTAAAGGTTATAAAGAAGCTTTTAGCTACTAAAAAAAATAGAATTCGATCCTAGCTTTATAATAGATGGATATCAAACTTATAA
>BNJU01002250.1_pt1:132500-140631 | contig 140631 bp, 174 predicted proteins | sample 8539281 | NCBI WGS metagenome assembly BNJU01 (sample SAMD00202456, study PRJDB9452) | human saliva metagenome | isolation source: human saliva | place: Japan
GGACGGAAAGACCCCATGGAGCTTTACTGTAGCTTGATATTGAATTTTGATGCAGTATGTACAGGATAGGTAGGAGCCTGAGAATCATGCACGCCAGTGTATGAGGAGGCGTTGTTGGGATACTACCCTTGCTGTATTGAAATTCTAACCCTCGGCATAGAAAACCGGGAGACAGTGTCAGGTGGGCAGTTTGACTGGGGCGGTCGCCTCCTAAAGAGTAACGGAGGCGTTCAAAGGTTCCCTCAGAATGGTTGGAAATCATTTGCAGAGTGTAAAGGCACAAGGGAGCTTGACTGTGAGACCTACAAGTCGAGCAGGTGCGAAAGCAGGACTTAGTGATCCGGTGGTTCCGCATGGAAGGGCCATCGCTCAACGGATAAAAGCTACCCTGGGGATAACAGGCTTATCTCCCCCAAGAGTCCACATCGACGGGGAGGTTTGGCACCTCGATGTCGGCTCATCGCATCCTGGGGCTGTAGTCGGTCCCAAGGGTTGGGCTGTTCGCCCATTAAAGCGGTACGCGAGCTGGGTTCAGAACGTCGTGAGACAGTTCGGTCCCTATCCGTCGTGGGCGTAGGAAATTTGAGAGGAGCTGTCCTTAGTACGAGAGGACCGGGATGGACATATCAATGGTGTACCAGTTGTCACGCCAGTGGCATAGCTGGGTAGCTAAATATGGAAGGGATAAGAGCTGAAAGCATCTAAGCATGAAGCCCCCCTCGAGATGAGATTTCCCACGGATATTAAGACCCCTTGAAGACGACAAGGAGAATAGGTTAGGAGTGTAAGTGTGGTAACACATTCAGCTGACTAATACTAATAGGTCGAGGACTTAATCAAGTGAAGTTCTTTTAGGTAAAGAGGTTGACAAAGGAATAAATGATGATATAATAGATGTATGAAGTTTTCGTCTGGTGGCGATAGCGAAGAGGACACACCTGTACCCATACCGAACACAGAAGTTAAGCTCTTTAGCGTCGAATGTAGTTGGGTTTACGCCCTGCGAGACTAGAACGTTGCCAGGCAACAGTGACCTTCCTTTTGGAAGGTCTTTTTTTATAAACAATATATAGATATCCCTCCTTACTAGATAGTATCTAATAAGGAGGGATATTAAGTTTATTTTTTTGTTTGGTGTATATGTGGACTTCTTACCGCTGGTTTTATTTCACCCATAATAGAATATATATGAGTATCTGTTGATAATAGTGCATGTCCACATGGTGCTTCAAAGTTTATTTCATCTAGTTTAGACCATGTATTATTTTTAAGGTTATAAACTAATTCATGTTTATTCCATTTAAAGTCTTCTACAGGACGTCTAAAGTAAGCATCACGATATTTTGCATGTTCTTCACCTGTAAGAGTACTAAGGTTGAATACTGCGTCCTTCCAAACGTCTTTATCAAAGCCGCCTATAACTAATAGTTCATCTTCATTTAGTTTACACCAATCGGCACCTAATAATGAATATTCATAGCTATCTATTATTACATCTGCTAGTTTAGTCCAAGTTTTTTTCTTTAAAGTCATATTTATACCCATCACTATAAGTTACGGCAGCACCGCCACCATAAACAATTAGTGAGTCATTGTATACATAACTTAAAGCTTGTGAGCGTAATTCCCCAGGAAATTCTGTTTCAACTTCAAAAGTTTTCGTTTCTAAGTCATATGAATATAGTTCATTTGTATTTTTTCCATTTATAGATCCAATACCAAAGTAAAAGTTTATTGTTATAAACTTCAGCTATAGTATTTTTCTACAGTTAGAGGTAATGTTCCAATAACATTGATATTTAATTTATTATCTTTTTATTGTTAATTCTAATATATCAGATGAAGATTCATCTTTATTCGCAATATAATATAATTTATCTTTATAGTTAGCACTAGGGCCGTAAGCTAGTGGATAATCATGTTGAACTTTGGTCTAGTAATACATGTTTATTATCTTTTATTTCATATAAGTAGATGTCTTTATGTGTTACTTTAGTACCACCATCTACTGGCAAAACCACCAGGAAAGTTAGCACCACCACCAAAGATAAGTTTATTATCTATTACACCTTTTAAAAAGTCCTGCAGTTCCAATATTTTTTTCATAACCTTCTTGAGGAGCAACTACTCCAATTTTTATTCCCATTGTAATTTATACATAATGTACCTCCCTAAATTTTTTTATAAAACGTTTACATTATTATGGTAAATAAAATGCTACAAATTGCGACATTTTTATTATATTTAATTTCTAAAATCAGCTTCTTTATCTACTAATACATAAACACTTGGATGTTTTTTCAATACAGTACAAGGAATACTTTCATCTATAATGTCACTGTCTATTAGATTTTTAATGGCAGCTTGTTTTTCTTTACCAAAAGCTAATAATATAACGTGTTTAGCTTTCATAATATCGTTAATTCCCATAGTAACAGCTTGTTTAGGAACTAAATTTACATCATTATTGAAGAATCTTGAGTTTGCTTTGATAGTTTCTTCTTTTAAATCAATAACGTGTACACCACTGTTAAACGGTGTTCCTGGCTCGTTAAAACCTATGTGACCATTTCCACCAAGACCTAGTATTTGGACGTCTATAGTAGTGTTATTTAGCTCATTTTGATAGTTTTCTAATGCTTGGTCTAGATTTTCAGCACTAGCATCTGGAACATGAGTATTATTTTTTTATCAATATCAATATGATCAAAAAGATTTACATCCATAAATTTATGATAACTTTCTGGGTGATCATAGCTAATACCTACATATTCATCTAAATTATAACTTTTAATATTTTTTTATAACTAAAGTTTCCTTCTTTATGGTCTTTAATCATTTCTTTATAAAGATCTGTAGGTGTAGAACCAGTAGCTAGACCTAATGTTGAATTTTTCGTTAATTAAACTTTTTTTAAAATTTTTGTATGCTTCTTTAGAAGCTTCTTTTTTTGTTTCGAATACTAAATATTTCATAAATAAAACTCCTTAATCTCTTAAAATTAGTCTTTTTTAAATACTTCTTTACCACGTGAGAAAGTATTTAATACTTCATAATCAGAATTTATAACTACAAAATCGGCATCATAACCAACTTTTAGTTTCCCTTTTCTATCTCCAAAACCAAGCATTTCTGCAGGGTTTTTTGTACAAGAGTTAATCGCAGATTCTATAGGAACAAGAGCATCTTCGATAAGAACTCTTAAACCATCTATAACACGTAGTGTAGAACCAGCTAAGCGACCATCATCACGATGAGCACTACCATCTTCATATATTTCCATATTTCACCACCAAAGATGTAAGAACCACGTCCACATCCTTTAGCACAAAGCGAATCGGTAATCATAATACCATGGTGTCTACCTTTAGCAGTAAAGTAAGTATTTAAGGCGTCTGTAGTAGAGTGAATACCATCACAAATAACTTCACCATAAACATCATGAGCACGAAATGCAAAGCCAACTTGACCACCATCACGGTGATGGAATCCTACCATACCGTTATAAACATGAGTTTGAGAACTTGCACCATTAGCGAAGGCTAAATAGCTTTCTTTATAATTACAAGCTGAGTGACCAAGACTAACACGAATACCTTGGCTAACTAAGTATTTAGTTAATTTATAATCAACATCTTTTTCACAAGCGATGGTAATTAATTTTATTAAATTATCACTAGCTTCTTGGAATTTTTTAAATTGTTCAACACTTGGAGTTTGAATGCAGCTAAGAGGTTGAGCACCACGTTTTTCTACATCTAGATATGGCCCTTCAAAATGAATCCCTAATATTTCAGCACCTTCGTAACCTTCACGATAAACTTTCGCAACATTAGCTACTGCTTTAAGAAGAACTTCTTCAGTTTGTGTAATAGTAGTAGGTAAGAATGATGTAACACCTTCACTTGGTATATTTTTTGTCCAATTACGTAATCCTTCTTCTGTAGCATCATTTGTGTCATAACCATAAGCTCCATGAGTATGTATATCTATAAAACCAGGTAAAATACGATTACTACCAAAATCATAATCAACTTTATCAAAGTAATCATAATCATAAACAGCAACTATTTTGTTATTTTCAACTTCTAAAATAAGAGGAAGAAATTGGCTACTTGACCAAACTTTTTTTACTTTTTAATTAACATAATAACACCCCTTCTATTGTGGAAAATACTCTATTTCTCACAAAAATATTTACTATTAAAATTTAATGTGTTAAATTTTTTTCTTTATACTTATGGTAACACAAGAAAAAAACTAGTTTTTGTAAAGTAGAAAAAGTAAATGTTTTCAAAAAAAATTAAGGGGAAAAATTAATAAAAAAAGAAAAAGAGAAAAAAATAAAAACTAACCTTATAAGATTAAGAAATAATTAATTTTTATTTATTTAATTATTAGATTAGTGTTATCACTATAGGTATCAAAAAAATAAAAAAAATAAGAAATTTTAATTATTAAATCAATTATACTTATTTTATAAACAGCAAAAATATAGAAAAATATATAAATAGCTATAATATTAAGTCTAAAATAGTATAAATTTAATAAAAATACCCTCTTGACTTTAAAAAAATAAGAGGTCTATAATAATATATGGAAATAAAGATGGTTTTTAGTAAATTATCTTTATTTTTAATTTATTTATGTGAAGGATAGAGCAATATTATGGATAAGAAAAAACTAACTTTTCTTGGTGTAATAATAACTATTGGGATTATCTTTGGTGATATAGGGACATCAGTTCTATATGTAATGAAATCATTTGTTAAAAACAGTGATGGAGCACTAAATGAAATGTTAATCCTGGGGTTTGTTAGTTTAATATTTTGGGTAATGACTTTACAAACAACAACTAAATATGTATTAATAGCACTAAGAGCAGATAACCATGGTGAAGGTGGAGTATTTTCACTTTTTGCATTAATAAAAAATAAAACGAGAAAAAGCGTAGTATTATTAGCGATGTTAGGAGGAGCTACATTACTAGCTGATGGAATAATAACACCGGCCATAACAGTAACTTCCGCGGTAGAAGGACTACATGATATTTTTCCAAAATTAGAAACTGATGATGTAATAGTAATGGTATTACTTATTTTTATTTTCATATTCTCATTTCAACGTTTTGGAACTAAAAAAATAGGATCGCTATTTGGTCCAATAATGAGCTTATGGTTTTTATCATTGTTATTTTGGGGTAGTAGACAAATACTAGCTAATCCAACTATTTTAAAAGCATTAAATCCTTATTATGCCTATAACTTATTAGTTACCCAACCAGGTATTTTTGTTTTATTAGGAGCAGTATTTTTATGTGTATCTGGAGCAGAAGACTTATATGTTGATTTAGGACATTGTGGTAGAAAAAATGTTAGAATGGCATGGACTCTGGTAAAAATATGTTTAGTAGCTAATTATTTTGGACAAGCGGCATATTTACTATCAGATAAGTTTGACGCAGGTAAAAATCCATTCTTCGCGATAGTTCCTGATGAATTTTTAGTACTACAAGTACTATTAGCTACACTTGCTGCTATAATAGCTAGTCAAAGTTTAATTACTGGATCATTTACATTAATTTCAGAGGCGATAAAATTAAACTTATTCCCTAAATTAATAATTAAATATCCTACAGAGTTAAAAGGACAAGTATATGTTGCAACGGTAAATATTATACTGTTTATATGTAGTAGCTCAGTAGTATTATTCTTTAGAACAAGTAGCAATATGGAAGCGGCATATGGATTAAGTATTAGTATAACAATGTTTGTAACGACAATACTATTATCAATATATTTATTCAAAAATTAAAAAAATAATAAAGTAGCTTCAATAATATTCTTATCATTCTTTGGAGCAGAAGAATTATTATTCCTATTTGCGAATAGTTTTAAAAATTCGTTAATGGTGGATATATAACTGTTATTATAGCGTTATTTATCTTTACAATAATGTTTATTTGGCATAAAGGAACAGAAATTAAAGAAAGAGAATCACAATATCTAACTGTTGATAATTATAAAAAAACAATTATTACAGCTAAGTGGTGATAAGAGTATTCCTAAATATGCGACTAACTTAGTTTATTTAACAGGTGCAAAAAGAGAAGAAGATGTTGATTATGCGGTATTATATTCAATTTTAAATAAACAGCCGAAAAGAGCTAATGTTTACTTTTTTTGTTCATATAAATGTTCTAGATAAACCTTATAAACGCGAATATAAAGTAACGAAATATAGCGATAAAAAAATATTCAAAAATTACTTTTAATCTAGGATTTAGAGAGCACCAACGAATAAATATGTTTATGCATCAAGTAATAGCTGATTTATTAGAAAATAAAGAGTTAGACTTGCAACCGACTAAATATAATTTAAAAAGGTAAAGTAGAAACAGTTGAGGGATTTCCGATTTGTATTAATAAATGAAGTATTGGGTAATAACAATGGTTTATCTTCATTTGATACATTTATTATGAGTTTAAGATTAAAAATTAAAACGTATAACTGTAACTCCAGAAAAAAATGGTTTTGGATTAGATACAAGTGTTACAACAAAAGAATCAGTACCACTAAATGTAGTTCAAACAAAAAGTGAAAAAAATTACAAAGAGTATATTAAAATAAAATTTCCTATGTGAATTAGAAACATAGGAAATTTTTAATTACACTTTAATTATAGCTTTAACTTTATGTAAAGTTGTGTCTATATAATAATAAACATAACACACATAAAGATTATATTCTAAAAACAAAGTAGTTAAGGAAATAATTTTTTTAAAGTTAAAATATTTTTTTCATAATATACGGCTCATCGAAAGATGGGCCTTTCTCCTTGTTAAAGAGAGAAAATAAAATGTATAATATAAAAAAAGAAGGTGAAAAAAATGAATATTAACTTTACAAGTAGTGCTGAAGAGTATTTACAAAAATAGATTAAAGAATAAGAATATAGTAGACTATAGATTTATATTAGATTATACAGATGGACAGAGTCCATATAATGATGATATGATAGGTTGTCACTGTCAAGATTATACAAAGTATAGATTGTTGATAGTTTTTAAAAAAATGACAAAAAAATATAGATGAAAAAAAAAGTATGATAAGAGTTTTGAAACAAATTTAGGAGAAATTAGATATCCTTCATTTTTATGAAATGATGTTAGACAAAGAAAAACTCTATAGATTATCTACCAAATAGCTATGGTTTATATTTGAAAAAGTGAAGCGGGAATAATAACACCGCAGGTGAAACTATTAGAAATAGAGTATTAATACTCTATTTTTTTATGAATAAGTATGATATAATGAAGATGAACAAAGAATAAAAGTAGGTTAGAAAAAAATGGAAAAATTAATAAAGATATTATTAAGTATGATTTGTTTAACTGCTTTGACATTGTATGGAGAAAAAGCAGAAAGTAGAACAAAATCAAAAGATTCAATATATATTAGAAAAAGTATGAAGATAAAAGTGATGAAGAAAAAAACGAAAAAAATAAGACAAGCCGAAAAAAAGATTAGTCAATCACGTGATTAAAGATTATAAGTTGAGAAATAATGAGAAAAATAAACAAAATTAAAGTAGTTGAATATAAAAAAAGTTTTTAATGACTGATTCATGGAGAACAGATGCATGGAGAGGAGTAATAGAATTAAATGATAAATATAGAATTGTATTTAAAGATGAAGGAATAGGCGAATATATTTATAAAGTAAGTTACAATAAGGATGAAATAAAGAATTATTTCGTTACTTATAATGAATTTAATTATATAGATATAGAGTACTATAAGTAAAAATAGTACTCTATTTTTTTATGAGAAATTTACGCTAATAATAAAAAAAGAAATAATTATAAATAAAACATTTGTATATACATATACAAAATAAATAAAACACTCTTCGTGTTTAAAAATAATATGTTTGCTTTTATAAATTATTGTTTGATATAACAAAATATAAGAAAAAAATACAATAATAAAATTCTTGAAAAAAACGGCTTAAATATTGTAATATAGTAGGGTGTATAATGTTTTTTTAAGAGTGTATAGCACAATATTAAAAATCTATACAATTAAGAATATTTATAATGTAAAAAGAAAGTTTTTTTATACAAAAAAAA
>BNJU01002171.1_pt1 | contig 140547 bp, 163 predicted proteins | sample 8539281 | NCBI WGS metagenome assembly BNJU01 (sample SAMD00202456, study PRJDB9452) | human saliva metagenome | isolation source: human saliva | place: Japan
GGCTGGGACCTCACGGCAAGATACATTCATTACCTTCACTGTACTACGATTATGATCTCGAGACCAGTTGGGAAGTCTGCACAAGATGGGAGGGATCATACGTCCTTCTCACGTGCAGATGGATGACCCAGCACCACCCGCACAGGTATGCTTTTTATCACTACCTCGCCGACGAAGGTGCGGCGCTGCCCCTTGACTTCACCCGGAGAGATCCCCGAGCTCCAAGGCTGGCTGCGAGGATCCTCCTGAGCCCGGTCTGCGTGTCGCAGCTAGGTCGCTGGGGTATCGAGGGTGAGCCCCCGCACTCTCGTGGACTTCAAAGCCTCTGCGGGAGGGAGGATGATCTCTCACTTCGAGCTGTGGAAGGCCTATATTCGAAGCGACAAGGCTATGGAGACTATGACGAGAGCAGCTCTTCAGTACGCTGCCGCGCGCCTCATGGCCAGCATCGCCGCCTGGCGCAGCGATGAGCGCACCATTGCTATCTTCAACGAGTGGCAGACCGCGAGGTCTCCCCACCTGGACAGCAGGCTCAGCGTCCGCACGCTCTTCATCACCCATGACCGTGTCGGCCGCCTCATCGCGAAATGACAAAGAGCTCCACCTATATGGATGCCTACGATGAGCGACCAGATGGCACGCGAGCTGGGGTCGAAGCAAGCACGAGGTAGAGAAGCTCGCCGCCGCGCACAAGACCGACGTCTGTCGCAAGCGTCAACAAGCATCAGCCCGCGAAGCCCGCGCAGCCCTCGGGCGCGAACCCCGTCGTCTCGCCCAATGGCTTTCCACGTCGGGACCTCCCCCTGGCTGCCCCCATGCTCCGAAGCGCCGTAAGTCGCGCCGTCTCCTCGGTGCCGTGTGGCTTCGCGCCTCTACGGGCAGCACATCGATCCTCACGCCCTTCTTCTCTCTCTCGGCGGGCGCTATGAGTACCGAACAGGGATCGGGACCTCTTCATCGAGTCCCTGCATCACCTCGCCGAGAGCTACACGGGTGACCGCGACATCGTGGCCTCCCTCCTCGTGCCCGTATGGCAGGCAGGCCCCCGTGCCGACCTGCAGGTACCTCCTCTCACATCCGCAGGACGAGCAGGAGAGCCCCTACAGTCCCATGCTCAGCCACTGGCTGTGCGTCACCGAGCATGACCGCGCGGTTCGCCACATCCGTCATCGTGGCCTCGACCGCACCGACCGCCGTGTGAAGGTCAGTCCCTCGTGCCCTGCCACTCAATGGGCCGATGGCTCCTTGACCAGAGAGCTACGACGACCTCGTGGGTCATGGACTCGACCATCTACCCCAGCTACCACGAGCGTGGCTATACGCCGCTGGAGAGTGGCTATGGCGTACTCTGATGATCACGACGACGCTGGCGGGCTTCGCCTGTGGGCTGAGGAAGAGCAGACAAGCCCTTCGCCTCGCCCTCACAAGCCCGCATATCGTCGAGCGCACGGATACCAATATCCCCTGGTACCATCGAGGCGATTCCCCGCCTCATCGGCGAGCAGCTTACTGCCCTGTACTGCCCTGCGACGACAGAAGGCCCAGCGTAAAGAAAGCTCTACGAGTTGGCGCGCTGCGCTGACTGGAAGCTCTTCTATCAGCACTACGAGGACGCCTACGCCCTCATGCCGTAGCCTCCATACCTATTATATATAAGGGACTGGGCGCGTGCGCACGCGATAGAAACGCGAGGGCGCTGCTTATGCTACTTCTTCAAAGGAGAATACATATCTTTGCTGTAATTATATATGACAAAGCATGGGAGAAGTACGCGTCGATAAGTGGCTCCGGGCACCGCATATTTAAGACCCGTTCTGGCCACACAGACGCGTGCAAGAAAGGTCGCGCTCAGCATCGGCGGAGTGACTGCGAAGCCCTCACGTACTCCAGCGAGGTGACATCGTCTCGGTGCGCAAGTCTCGGTCGAATACTCTTTCGCATGGTGGAGCTCCTCGCGAGCCGGTCGGTGCGAGCGTGCCTGAGTTCACGGAGAACGTCACGCCCGCCACAGTATGAGCTGCTCGAGCTGTAGCGTATCTCAGGGCTTCGCATCGATCGGGCCAGGGTCGCGATCTCCTACGAAGAAGGACGCTCGCATCTGGACTCAGTTCGGCGAGGATATGCCTGAGGATCCGACCTTCGACTGGTATGAGGACTGGATTAGCCACCCTCACAGACGACGAAACGACAAACGTATCACGATAATGAGAATTAAAGACCACGTCTCTAGCGCAAAGATCGGTGGATGAGTACCGCCGATCGCAGGCTCGGAGATAGCTTGACTCACACGTGGCGGTGAGCTCGGCGTGTGCAGCCACCACGTGCGTGAGCGACTTCACCCTTGAGGACTGGTCTCCAGACCGCTATGAAGGGCAGAGTAGGCACTGTAGACGTCGGGCCTTTCGCAAATGCTCAAAAGAGCCGGGATGTTGAGCAAATGGCTCGCACGATGAGGAGCTATTCTCAAGCTCCTGACTGTGCCCCACCCAAAGCTTGAGGCCTGACTTCGCGTCTGGGGAAGCGTGTGGCAGGATCCACCGCTTCAGCATCGCATGTAGTGCCGGCCTTCGTCGGGACCGTATACTCACCCTCGCCGAAAGCGAAGCCCCTGCCCAACCGCGACATGCGCCTGATGATCTTCTCGGAGATCGAGCTCACGGCGGGGCGTGCCTATCTAACCAGCGCGGCCAGCTACGAGCAGACCTACGTAGCTGCAGGGCTCGCCTTCATCTTACTCAAGGGGCTGAGTCTTGGCTGCTTCATCCCGATGCCACACTCGCTCTGAGGCGACTTTGATATCCTCTTCCATTCGGATGCCGACTACGAGGGGAATGAGCTCCTGCGCAAAGGCCGGTCACAAGCTCCACGACGACCCGAGGTGCGACGGCCATACGGCCTCTCACTCACCGGCCGCATCGTGAGAACCACGCTCGTCGTCTTTTCGACCACAAGCGCACAATAGACGCTTCGATGCCCTCGTCCAAGAGGCTATCAGCATGAGCCTCATCACCCAGCACCATGGGGACTCACACCATCAGACGCCCCCACGAGCTGAATGGTCGTCTATATCTTCATCCATCTCTTCTTCCAGTGGCTTCACTGGGGTGTTGGCTTCCGTCAGTACAGTCGACTGGCTGCTGATGATGACTAAGCTCAAGGCCAGCCGACGAAGAGAAGATCTCAGCATGGCGAAGGATCCGATATCCTCTACCCGATGAAATGCGCGCGGCTGCTATCCGCTACCTGCGTGTCTCACCGGAGATCTTTCCCTTCCCGCTGCTGCGTTTCAGGACGATCCGCACACGAGCAGATCATCCGTGACGATGCATAGTGGGAACTGCAAAGCCGCCCAGCGCCCGTCAAGGCGCAGAATGCAGTGACCAACTGGCGTAGGTTCCGCCAAGATGCGCCGCTCGTCGCCTCTACGCCATCACGCCGACCCATGCCTCGCGCATCATCTGGGCTCCTGTCTTGGGCATCTCATGCCAGTGATCCGTCGGCGGAGATGATCGGTACGCTTATACCTTAGAGGCAGGTGCATCCCTGCTGATCTCCTCTTGGCTTGGGGACCGTCTCCACCAACCTGATCTTCATCTGGCTATCGAAGTGCGTCATTGATATCGCCGCGCACCGCGCGGTGGCTCCGCACACCTGTTCGTAGCGCTCATCCTCACACTCGCTCTGCAGGTCTCTGCCGAGTCATCACCGTCCGTCTCCGAACTATACCGCTGCACGCAGAGCAATGCCGTGCAGTCGAAGGTCTTTGCACACCAGTCTCGACGCGCTGGTCGCACCGGCAGATGCCAGCGGTGATATGGTCGCGCATGCTCAGGACTACCGACAGCCTCGTCGCCCTTCGTCACGTCCCCTGCCGTCGGCTCTCATCGCCTTAGCACAGCTCGTCCGGCGCTCTCTGTCTCAGCTACTTCACGCTGGCCTCTATCCTCGGTGTGGGGGATGCCGCCGCTCGCAGTCTTCAGTGTGTCCCATATAGCGTGCGTCGCTACACCGATGAGGTGAAGCAGTCGAGGCGGATCACGGCACATCCGTGCGTCGCTGAACCAGACCGTCATCCGATACTTTCCGAGCACCAAGCTCTCCATCGACCATCTGGCGATGCGCCAAAGGCAGTACCTCGGTGCGGTGAAGCGCCAGACCTTCGTCTCGGTCTGCGCGAACTCCTCATCATGCAGGAGCCTTCTCGTCATACCTCGTGGCCTTCCTCTGGATGCTCGCGGGCTGTGGCGGTGGCACGATTCCTTCGGGCTTGCGACGTCGTTCCTCCAGCTCGTGGCACGTATCCAGGAGTCCCGCTGATGACGCTTATCAGCCTCCCTGCACACTTCATCTCTGCGAAGAGCTCGCTGATCGTCTGGCGCACCTCCTCGAGTTCAAGACCGAGCAGATCGGTCGCAGTGTCCAGCTGACTAGCCCTATCCGCCTCGCTGTCGAGGATATGCCACCATCCCGACGGCGAAGAGTGATCTACCGCCATCTCCTCGAGGCTCGACGGGCGGATGGTGGCGCTTATGGGCGTACGGGCGCTGGTAAAGACCACGCCCCTGCGTCTACTGCTCGGGCTTGTCTCGCCTGTCGAGGGCATCCGCCCCTACCCGGTGGCAGCAGCTATGTGGTGAGCGAGACGACGCCTGAACTTCGTTCTACGTCCTGCAGGCGCCGCTCTTCCAGCGGGACGATCCGTGAGAATCTCCTCCTCGGCGATGAGTTCGCTACGGAGGCCGACCTGCATAAGGTGCGGCATCTGGCTATCGCGGACTTTGTGCTTGACCCTACCGAAGGGCCTTGATATCGACCATCGGTGAGCGTGGCGGGCCTTCCGATGGGCAGGCACAGCGTATCGCTATCGCCCGCGCGCTCCCTTCGTCCTGGGCGTATCCTCCTCTCGACGAAGCTACCTCGGCGCTTGACCAAGCGACGCGCAGTTCCTCAAGAACTCCGTGAGCCGCCTCCCGATCGCTATCATCTCATCACCACCATCCTGACGTCGCGGCGGCCTGGACCGCACGCTACAGCTGTAGCAGGGCGGCGGCGTCGGGCTCACCGTTATTTTTACCCCAAGGGAGACTACCTCCTACTCAACGATATTTTATGGCAGAAGAATTAGAGAACGAATACCTCCGTATAGAGGAAGATATAGTAGCTGACTACGCACCGTCTACGACCCCGGAGATCCCCGTGAATGTTACGCCACCGGGCTGATCTACTGCGTGGAGCTCACTCGATGAGAAGTTCGTCACCATCACGATGACCTCGGCACCCAACTGTCCCTGCCGCCGACTTCATCCTCGAGGACGTGCGTATGAAGGTCGAGGATCGAGGGCGTCACGGGTGTGAGATACAGCTCACCTTCGAGCCTCGAGTGGAACAAGAGATATGATGAGCGAAGAGGCGATGCTGGAGTTAGGCTTTCCTCGGCAGCGATGAGCGAGCGCAAGGTCTTTTTCACCAGCGATGCCCACCGGCTCGGGCTGTCATGCGCGATCCTCGTGCCGCAGAGCAGCGCCTGGTGCTGGCTCAGCGAAGCATCGAGATGAGGCGCTGGTCTACTCCCTCGGGGATATGTTCGACTACTGGTCTGAGTACGTGCGGTCGTCCCCCGTGGCACGTGCGCAGTTCCTCGGGCAAGTCGCTCGAGATGAGCGACCGTATCGAGATCCACTTCTTGCGGGCAACCACGATGTGGTCGTCGACCGACTACGCAGACGGAGCTGGGGGCGCGGGTCCACCACCACGCGAGTTATGAGCTCGATGGCAAGACCTTCCGTCTGGCGCATGGCGACGAGGAGTACTGTACTACCGCCGATGGATAAGTTCCTCTACCGCCTCTTCCGCTGTCGTCTGGCACGGGTGCTCTATGCCGCTGTCCACCCCGCTGGACGGTAGGCTTCGCCTTCTCCTGCCCTGCGTAGCCGTAAAGAAAGGCTCAGCGTGCTCACTCGACGAGGTGCCGCCCATCAGAATGATTACTTTCGACGTCGAGGAAGGAGTGGCTGGTGCGCTGGACCAAGGCCTATGCTGCCTTGAGCACCCCGAGATCGACTACTACCTTCGGGCAGTCAGCTTGATCGACGCCTGCGTGGCGACAAGCGTATCGTCATCCTCGGCGACTGGCTCCAGTACTGATTCCGTTTGCGGTGGGACGGCAGTCGCTCGTGATCAGTTCATCGAAGACGAAGCGTAGCCCCGCCCTTCACCCTTCACTAGTCGCCACGGGCTGGTAGCATCGGCTGCCGAGCCCGTGGCGCTCGTATGTTTGGCGGCTCATACGGTGAGAGAGGCTAGCGCTTTTGGCCCTCGCCGCTGTTCTTCTTGTTGCAATACGGCTCTGGGCGCGTCTTTACGATCATAGCGTCAGCAGTCCGGAGTCGGTGTCGCGGTTGGTTTGCTTTTGGGTCCTTGCTCTGAGCCTTTCGTCCCATATTTAGCTGGATACCGAGCTTTGGTAGATTGTATTCATCAGGGTCGGAGTAACTTGCCAGCTGTTAGAAGAAAGGATTGCAGACCGATCCGTTGAATTGCCACAGCCATCGGTTTCCATAGATGCGTATTTTCCCCTACTCCAAACATAATCGCAGGGTCTCAGACGGTAGCACAGCTCAGCTGCATTATAGGCTGGACTATGAATGATAAACGTCCATCTAATATCTTCCGGCGACTTTGGATGGGAAAGAAACCACCAGTGCGTTGTGTTCAGGTTAAGAGTTGCAAGAGACGCTCCCTGATAAATTCAGCTGTTTTCTGGGCTTTATAGTAATGATGGCTGCACAGATGACTCCTCTCATGTAAGTACTAGGCGTGGATCTCCCCAAGGCATTACGGTTACCTTCCCAACACCTCCCAAGAGCGCTTTAGAACCAATGTTTTTATATGATTTGACGATGTATTCACTTCGCTCCTCCAGATAAGGTACGATCGCATTACTCGTAGGAGTGAAAGGCTACCTGTCCCGAGACGTACGACGTGCGCATATTAAAGGAAAGGGATAGATTGTGTCCAGCTGACGGAGTAAGCTTCGATTGCCTATATACACATAGTGCGGAGCATTAGGAATAGGTGTATTGCTCAGCATTGATATTGTAGGAGCTGTGACACGGTGTTGATACGAAAGGCTCAGTGATGTCCCCGCCCTGATCACCCACGTGCTACGCAGCAGCGGCGTGAAGTGTAGGCTTCGAACGATTGATCTCAGCTGAGGGCTACGAGAACTGTTATACTCGAGCCCAAGTATTGCTTGATGCCTGAATGCACCTTTCATCCACGAGATATCACCATAGCCGCGTATGTTCCTCCGGAATGATTCGATTAGTTTGTTTTGAGGAAGAAGGAGCTGCTGTGCATTGTACTCAAAAAGACCTTTGGCTCCAATCGAAGTACTAAACATTTGGGAAAGAGTAGCGATATTGTGCATCAGCGATAAAGGACTCTATGCCCGTCCATATCTGTTTGCTTTTGATAGCTGAGAGCGTTGTAGTAGGCATCGACCTTTGTTGTGTAATCCGTAGTGTAGATTGCACAGCAGCGAATGTTCCTTTGCCAATACCTTTTTCACCGTAAAGATCCACAGCATGCATTGTATATCTATTGCCATTCCCTTTGTGATTTTTGCTTCCGAGAGACTTCGTCAGAGACGATCTGATCTGTCCGAAGATCCTGTCGATAGTGATGCAGCAGGAGCGATGAGCTAAGTAGATAATTCTTGGGAACACTATAGCTGCAGCTTAGTTGCAACTCATTGTTATCTCGTCCACCGTGGAGCTGCGATACCGGTCTTCCTCTGATAGCAATTCTTGTCCCCGTGAAACGATAGCGGATTTCTTCATCTTCGCTGGCTTTATAGCGCCAATAAATATTGCTGTGCTGTAGCATTCAGGCAGCCGATCGATGGTGTAGTTAACTCTGCGATTTTTCCCATCCCAGGCTGTTACCGCATCATTGGCCTCTATATAAAGTTTCTCCTCGTATCTTCTCTTTGGTGATGATCATTGATTAGCGCCGATACCCGCAGCAGCGAAGCGCGCCGGAGAGTACTCACAAGCTCAACGCTCTTGACATCTTTCCGCTGCCAGCAAGGGCCGTCTCGTGCAGACTTTACGCTATTCGATCAGATAACGACCTCTCCCCATTCGCTGCCTTAAGCTTTCTCGGCCTGTATCTAAGCTCAAGAGCTGGGATAAGAGTTATGACTCATGAAGTTGGAGAAAAGCTTGCCTTCTTCAAATCAACTCATAGGTACTATGTGAAGAAAATTCCCGGACCATGCTTGCTGTTGACCTCGACCTCCTGAAGCTGGTGCACATCATCGCGACATCAGCGTACCGAGCTCCGTCTCGATGATAGGCGCCCCGCGTTTGCAGGCCAATGCAGCTGACCTACGGCGAAAAAGGCACAGCACCCGAAGCAACTTTAATACAAATCGCCCTGTACTATCGCCACTGTCCGCCCTAGCAGCGTTTGATCAGCCTGGCGATAAAGACTCAATGGACGCTCTTCTCACAGGCTGCTTGAGCGCTGGTCATACGTGCGCTTATCACAACGCTATCTTGAGCTGCGGGACGGCACTATTAAAGATAAGTGCCCAAAGAAAGGCACACAATCACAGGGAAATCTTTCGCTGACATCATCGTGATCTATAATCTAAAGTTCTGTATCTATAGAATGTGGATATCGAGGATCTGGATAGTTATCATTTCCTTTCCATATACCTTTATAACATCAACATATCAAACTCATTAGCGCCTGAGTTCAGTCGGTGACCCCGCCAGCGATGGCAGAGTCTTGCGCTAAGAGGACGATGTTGGCCAGGGAATGGCGCCTTGTCTTCGGACGAGATGGCCCGCCCTGAGTATATGATCTACGAGAGCAGCGTGATCTGAGCGTAGAGGCAGCAGAGGACGATGGTGAATAGCTTCTTCACGGCTTTAGTGGATTTACTTTTACATACCCAGTCGCTCACGCATGGCTCTTGGGATCGAACTCCCTGGACATAGTACGCCGTCGAAATCTAGCGGGAGATGTCGGCGGCTCGCCAGCAGAGGTGTGGGCTGAAGGAGGCTTTTGCTATCCCGCCCTGTAGTGACATAGACGATGGCAATATCCCGAAAGAATCCCTGACGATCACGCGATTCGCTCGAGTCACAGATCCTCCGTAGAAATCCACACACTCCATCCATCGTCGGACACGCTCCGTTGCGGTATCAAAACGACCTATGCAGACCCAGCGTCCTGACTCAGTCGTTGATAGCTATACAGTGCAGCCGACATCACGCTTACTTATGAGTGCCCGTGTCTTCACGAGGATGAAGCTCGGCGAAGCGTGGCGATGATGCGGCGCCCTGGTCGAATGGCATTCTTTGAGAATCGAGGCGGATGTACGCTGCCCGCTCCTTCGGTAGCGCTTCTCGTTCAGCGCAAGTTGCTTCTCCTTGAGGTCTGTTCGGCAGCACCGAGGCAGATACTCAAAGACGGGCTGACTGCAGCGACCCTTGATCGCCAGGTGCTGGTGCCAGCCAAGTGCATGCGCGTGAGGGCTTCGCTGAGCCACGCACGAGGCGAGGGCGCTCACACAGAGACCGACAGGACTAGGCTGTGAAGGCTTCTCTCTTCATACCGGGTCGACGTGATGCGTGGTACGACGTTTCCGTGGTGTAGACCTCGATGTCTTCAGACTCAGTTGTTCACCGCAGCTTAGTAAAATACACACACACACACACACAAGAAAGGCGCAGAAACAGAGCCCCTGGCGCTGCGTGGCGCCGCGCGTATCGTCATCCGGCGACTGCTCCAGTACACCCGGTTTGCGGTGACGGCACGCCGCTCGTCGTGGATCAGTTCATCGAAGACGAAGGTAGTCTGCCCTTCACGCACAGTGCCCACGGGCTCGGTGCAGGTGATCGGCCGCGAGCCCGCGGGCGCTTTGTAGGCGCTCGGTCAGGTGGTGCACTCTCTGGTAGATGGGAAGGGCTTTAGCGTCCACTTTTATTCCGGAGCCTCTCACCTTGCATCGGCATAGAGCCCTGGGAGAGAGTAGTAGTGCTCACGTGAAGAGAAGATGTGGGACCCATGCGGATCGAACTCCACCGCCAGGGCTCTGGAGCCGGCCGTGATAAATGGGCGTACTCCTCCGCATTATCTCCGGATCTCACCCTCACTTTCATCCTCGAGGCGCTCCGCTGTCTGCGGCAGGAAGCGTAATAGACCTTATAGTGAGGGTGGTAGGGATGCAGCGTGTCGACTGAGATAAAAGACTCAAAAAGATCTCTCGATCCGCTCTCTCTGCCGCTTAGCGTGGCCGTTAGGGGCTTGAGGAAGCACCACCTGAGACTTTGTGTTCTGTGATGCGCAAGTGGGCTATCAAGGTGGGAGTGTTCGTGAGATGAGAGAATATATCCAGTCTGAAGTGCCAGGAGATAGCATCCCTCAGAGCAAGACGAGATGAGCACGGTAGTAGTCTGGGTATTTTCGGTCATGAGCTTATGACGAATGGAGGTAGGCTCTTCACTCCTCTGTAGCGGTGGTAGCAGATGGCTGGGTGATGTACTGCGCTGCAGTGAGATCACCCGCTCTGCGGGCGGCCTCGCTACATTTAAGCGCCATTGCTTTTTGGTAGATGCAGAGTGCTCTCAGCATCCTTTCGATGTAGGCTTATCTCCCACATCTGCAATAGGGAACTCCGCAAGCAGGTGATTACCCATAGGGCTCTTCCTCCGAGATTATATCCCCTATCCAATAGAGACTTTGAGCCCTTCAAGTCAAAGGATCCCAGCGCAGCGATATCCATCGAGTGCGTAGTGTCGCTCTGCTATGAATCAAGGTGCCTCCGTATAGTTGTGGATATTGAGGGTATCAAAAGCCTTTCACCATAGTCTACTTGATAAACCCCATATCTCTTGATGATCCTGGCAGTGCAGAGCGTTGATGATGCATATTCCCCAGTACTGACTAACATGATGTCACTTTCTAGCTTCATACGGTGAAGGCACCACCTCAGACTGTCGACACGTGTAGCATGTTGGGTAATGATTCACTGGCCAGACTCTCCCGGACTGCGGATAGCGACTTACCCGTCTCCAGGTCCAGAGCTGTGAGTCAGGAGCCAGCGGCACAGATCCAGAGTCAGCGCCTGCGTTATACTCCAGCACCTTCAGCGAGTCTGAGGTTGTCGGGTCATTGCGCGCGCCACCTATCACGCAGGGGTAGGTCAAGGAAGGTCCAAAGCGCTTCTCCCGGGAGGAAATTCAAGCGACCGGTTTGTAGACGAAGTCCCCATAGCCGATGATCTCCTCTCCATTTTATGACAAGCGGTAAGGGACGTTTTGTGCTAAGAGGGTTGCCCGTCTGGGACTGATGGATATTCTCACACGTCTGGTTTTCAGATCCCAAGCATGATGCCCGATGTACGCCTGCTTCTCCATTAAGTAAAGGCGAACCTTCTCTTAAATACCTTCAGCAAAGTATGCCTGAATAGAACTTCTATGCAGCCAAGTATAGCATAAGCTATGTGTATTCGCCTACGGAGACAGAGCTGACTTGCTGGTCTCTCTCTTTCAAATAAGACGCCATCAATGTAGGTAGGCCACGCCCTATTCTCCTCCTAGGGAATAGTCTCCTGTGGTGGGTTAACGCTTCACGTTCTTGATTTGAGCAATCTCTTTGCTTAGGCTATCATTGTCGTCCTAAATAAGTTATTTCCCTTTGGGGTGATGATGGGGGAGTTCGCTGTCAAAGTTAGCCCTTTCAGCGGGGAGTACAGCGAGGGCGTAGAGGCGCCGTAGAATCACGGGCTTTGCGGAGGGGGAGTGCAAACTACTACTTGTTCGTGGTACAAAACCAATAGTGAAATAGGGTGCAAACCACTACTTGTTCGTAGATGCAAATCACTATTGGTGGTAGTAACCATCACTGGTTCGCACGCTGACCAATAGTGGTTGCTATCGATCTGAGGTGAGGGGAGATCAGAGTGAAGCAGTCCCCTCAGGAGTTTCTTGGCAAGGCGCGTTAATCGGCCTACTCGTATGGTATATGCGTACTCGTCGGTAAGGTGAGGCGATCATTCGGTCGCCGACGATGTGGCAGACTTGGTATCCCAACCGCCCCAGGGTACGCTGCCTTCACACTTCCGCCTCCCAGTAAGCCGATCATGGTTTCAGGTCCTCTTGAATCATCGCCGAAGAACTCCAAGTAGACATGCACTTACACATTACACACAACAAAAAGGCGTTACCATAACATCTGCTATTTCTGTTCTATAGATATATACCCGTTTTTGTGATATGTAGCTAGAAACCTGAGGTTTGTTCGTAGCGGACAATCTCTTTTAATGGGATTCCTTTGTGGTTGGGATATGTCAATCCAAAAAGCAACAAATTTCTCAGATCTATTCTCTCTATATGTATATATGCTCTACGGTGTCGTGAATCTTTATACAGACAAAATCCTCCCCGATGGAAACGCTTGTGGTTGATTTAGTTCTAAAATACTCTTCACGTTTATTGAAATTTCCATCACTTTATTTTCTTCAAATTACGAATTGCTATTTTTCCCTTCTCTAATCAGTTCTTTCGATATCTTCAGAGAAGATGATCTGAATACCTTGACACTGGGTGATTAAACCAAGGTATAATAGAACCTATGTTCGAAACATCTTCAGAACAACGAGATCATAGAGCTCTGCATAATCAGCTTCATCACCTCTCAGAGCTCGACTTTTGAAACGTAAACATAGAACCATCATCCTTTTTTGGGATGCAAATCGCCCTCTATGGCTACCATCATCGTTGAGGACCGTGAGAGTAAACCGCTCTGTCTCTCGTGGGCTTCGCGCGAAGCCAGCTCCAGCAGCCTCCTTATCTTACGACGCGAGTAGCGCGTCTTGTTGTAGCGATCTAATCGTGCTAAGCAAACAAGCTCTTTGTGGAACTCTTTTGTATGGTAAATTCCACCTTATCAGTGTCAGCTTCATTTTTCTCCATATGGATGATCCTCATATCTCTGATTTGAATATCCCACTAGGGTACGTAGTGCAATCCTTATGTGCGGGTCGTCGGCTCACGAAGTGGCTAAAGCAGTTGAGGGCTTCTTCCTATCAAAGTTAGCCCTTTCGGCGGGAGTATGGCGGTGGAGCTGTGGAGGGAAGGATGCCGTCTTGCGGAAGGGGTGGTGTGAACCTATATTGGTCGGCAGGCGGACCCTATATAGGTCGTCATCGCGACCTATATGCTTCGTCGTCGAGCAATATAGGTCAGCCCGCCGACCATATAGGTTGATTTATCGCCCTGTAGTAGGGTGGTGGTGCAGGCAGCGTCTATCATAGATAGAGCTATAGCGAAAAGGCTGCCACGACAAGAAGGAGGGGATATGCAGAACCAGTACTGGTCGCCGACGTGACCAGTACTGGTAACTGATATCAACCACTACTATCGTGCTGCGACCAGTACTGGTCAGACGAGTGACCAGTACTGGTTACTTTTTAGCCCTTCGAGAAGGCGCATAGGCAAAGGGCTGGAGAAGGGGGCGAAGGAGCATCGGGGAGCGGGTCGTCGGCAGGTCATTGGTGGGGCTTTGGGGTGGTTTGCAGGGCAAATGGGCGGTAAGGTGCACTTACCAAAAATATTTTTCGGAACAAAGCATAGGTGTGGATAAATTTCGTAATTTTGTATCGCAAGATGTTCCCCTCACCAAGGGCTATCATCCAGCAACAGAGAGTTCAGTAAAACTCAGTTTAACGAAACGAATAATAAAGATGATTAAAGTAGGTATCAACGGCTTCGGACGTATCGGCCGTTTTGTCTTCCGTGCCGCCCAGAAGCGTAGCGACATCGAGATCGTAGGTATCAACGACCTCCTCGATGCAGAGTATATGGCTTATATGCTCAAGTATGACACGATGCATGGCCGCTTCGACGGTACGGTCGAAGTCAAGGACGGTAACCTCGTCGTCAACGGTAAGACGATCCGCATCACTGCCGAAAAGAACCCCGCTGACCTCAAGTGGAACGAAATCGGCGCTGAATACGTCGTCGAATCAACGGGTCTCTTCTCTCTAAAGGAAAAGGCTCAGGGTCACATCGACGCTGGTGCAAAAGTACGTCGTCATGTCTGCTCCTTCTAAGGACGACACGCCTATGTTCGTCTGCGGTGTCAACACCGACAAGTACGTCAAGGGCACGCAGTTCGTATCTAACGCTTCTTGCACGACGAACTGTCTCGCACCTCTGGCGAAGGTCCTCCACGACAACTTCGGTATCACCGACGGTCTGATGACCACGGTTCACGCTACGACGGCTACGCAGAAGACCGTCGACGGTCCCTTCTGCCAAGGACTGGCGTGGTGGCGCGCTGCTGCTGGCAACATCATCCTCTTCTACGGGTGCTGCTAAGGCTGTAGGTAAGGTCATCCCCGAACTCAACGGTAAGCTCACCGGCATGAGCTCCGCGTTCCTACCCTCGACGTCTCTGCTCGTTGACCTCACGGTCAACCTCGCTAAAGCCTGCTACCTACGCAGAGATCTGCGAAGCTATCAAGAAGGCTTCTGAAGGCGAACTCAAGGGTATCCTCGGCTACACGGACGAAGATGTCGTATCAAGCGACTTCTCGGCGACACGCGTACGTCTATCTTCGACGCTAAGGCTGGTATCGCTCTGACGGACAAGTTCGTCGCTCGTCAGCTGGTACGACAACGAAATCGGCTACTCCAACAAGGTCCTCGACCTCGTAGCTCACATGGCTAAGGTCAACGGCTAATCCCCGACCGAGTTCATAAAGCTCTTATCAGCCCCCGCTGTGCCTATGGTATGGTGGGGGCTGATCTCTTACCATCACCTCTACTACCGCACAGACCTCGACCCTAACTATGACCTTTCGCTCCTTCATGACGCGCACGCACCGCTTCCTCGGTGCGCTGATGAGCGTCCTCTTCGTGGCCTGGTTCGTCTCAGGCCTTGTCCCTATCTCACCACGCCTATCCCAGTACTCGATGGACGAGAGCTGAGCACAGCGCCCGTCTCCCCGGAGAGCTTGCCCACGACAGATAGCCCTGCACGCCCTTTCACCTCCCTCCAGCTCGACACCGTGCCGCTGGAGCGCCTGAAGATCTCTGGCGGGACGTGGCGTCGACAGCCGTGCGCCGTCTCGTCATCCGCCCCGTAGAGGGGAGCGCCGTGAGCTGGCCTTCGACGGCGACAGCCTGCGCTCGCTCCAGCTCGACAGAGCGTATCTGAGACCATCGCCGCACGCTGGGGCAGCGCATCGAGCGCATCGACACCATCACGGAGCTTGACCAGTGGACGCCCTTCGCGCCTCACGGAGGACCTCCCTTCTATCGCCTCCTTCACCGGTGGGGCAGGGCATGAGGTCTACGTCTCGAGCGTGACGGGCGACGTGCTGCAGGAGTCCACCCGCAGCGAGCGCCTCTGGGCCTGGGCTGGCGCTATCCCGCACTGGATCTACTTCACCTACATCCGCTCGCGTGCCGACCTCTGGCGCTGGGTCATCATCGTCCTCGGCGCTATCGGTACGTTCATGGCGCTGACGGGCTTCTACCTCGGCATCGTGCACTACCGTAGCCGTGCGAAGAAGAAGGCGGCGAGCTCTTCTCGCCCTTCCCCGCAAGGCGCTACCAGTGGCACCACTTCTTCGGCACCGTCGGCGGTGTGCTCATCATCGCATGGGTGCTGACGGGGCTCCTCTCGTCGTGCACTTCCCCACACCGAGACGACGGACTACCCCGTGGAGCAGCTCGAGGGAAGACCGCTCGGCATGACGGACTACTGCACCGACCTCACGGCCCCTGCGTCAGGCAGAGCCCGAGCTACGCGCCCTGACCTTCACCTCGCTGGGGCATATCCCTGTGCTGAAGGCTGATGGTGAGGAGGCGCACTACTATGATGGTCGCCCATGCACCCAAGCGCCTCAGCCTCGACAGCGCCGAGATCGTCACCGAGATCCCGCACGGTCTTCGGCGAAGGGCACCACTACACGACCGAGCTGATGGACAAGTACGACACGTACTACATCCAGCCGCGCTGGCAGCTCCCCTTGCCCGTCTGGCGCATCGCCATCGACACGAAGCGACCACCACACCTACTACGTCGATCCCAAGACGGGTATGTGGCGTATGTATGCGGACAGTGAGCGCATCGACGCGTGGATGTTCGCGAAGCTCCACCGCCCTGCAGTTCGCTCCCTTGGTGAATACCCCAGGGCATGGCCCGTCGTGATGTGGGCATTTCATGCTCATCCGGGCTCATCACCTCGCTGACGGGGCTGATGCTCGCCTTCGACTATGTGCGCCGTCCCCTGCGTCGTCGCGGGAAGAAGCAGCACTAAGCGCCCTCACCTATTTATGCACGTATCCCCACGACCCGAGCGGATCGTGGGGGATACGTGCTAGGGGAAGTCCTTAGCTGCAGGGCTTAGAACTGGTAGCTAAGCTTGAAGCGTACCGTGCGGCCAGGCATGTGGTAGCCGTCCTTCTCGGTGTAGTGCTCGTCGTAGAGGTTGTCTACATTGACCCCCAGACCGAGGCGCTGCTTGATGGTGTAGTGCAGCGAAGCACCGAAGATCAGTGCCGAGGGGTGCTGGAGACGACTGCCCCACTCGGGCTGCTCAGCAGCTACGCGTGCAGCGAGCCCCGTGCGGATATGGTAGTAGCCGAACCAGTTGTCCTCCCAGCGCTGGCCGATGTAGCGACCCGAGAGGCCGAACTGCAGGCCTTCGCGCGTGGTGAAGTCGAGGCCGAAGGTGACGTTCTGCGAGCGCACGTACTTGATAGGCGTCCAGTCGCTGGCAGCGGCGAGCTTCATCTTCGAGTGGAGGAGGAGCGTAGGCGTGGCATAAGCCTTCAGTGAGAAGGCGTAGTCCACGAGGCTACCGAAGTCGTAGGCGGCCATCAGCTCGAGGCCGTGCATACGAGCCTTGTCGCTATTGACGAAGGTCTTCGTAGCCGTCTTGTCGGGATTCGTCGTGACCTTGTCGACGATCATATCCTTGTGGTCGGTGTGAAGTACGCGGCGTCGAGGTCGATACCCTCTCTCATAGTTGGTATAGCCGATCCCCCCATCGATGGTCAGCGAGCTCTCGGGGCGCAGGTCACGATTCCCTACGGTCGTCGTCTTACCGCTGGTGTACTGACCGGCCTTGCGGTAGGCATCAGGAGCAGCGAAGGCCGTCCCAGCAGAGGCGTGCAGACGCAGGCCACGGGCGAGCTCCCTACTTCAGGCCGAGGTTGGGGCTGAAGACGAGGTGCTGCTCGTGCTTAGCTTCGCTATTGAGGCGGCTGTCGGCGCTGAGGTCGAAGCGCATGAGGTCGAGGCGTGCACCCAGCAGAGACGATGAAGCGCTCGGTGACGCTGAGGTTCGTCTGGGCGAAGAAGCCGAGGCTGGAGGTCGAGTAGTCGGGGTTGTGGCTCGCCTTCTGGGCGCCCGTAGCGTCGAAGGACTTGGTCTTCGTGTCGCTCTTCTTATAGTCGGCACCGAGGGTCAGGCGGTGTGCGCCGAGGGTCATGTCGTCCCGCAGGATAGCCCCGTAGTCCTGACCATTGCGGCGGTAGTTGATGATAGCACCGCTACCGGCCTTGTCGTAGTTCTGCGACACCTCGAAGGAGTAGTAGGGGGCGCGGTGCGAGGCGATGGATGCCGACCTCTCCGAGGACTTCGAGCGAAGTGAGCGAGCGCGTGATGTCCTTCTGCGAGAGGCCGTAGACACCGTAGATGCTACCACCGGTGCGGATGAGCGTCGCCGATGAAGAGGTTCTCGTAGGCGTTCACCGACCAGTTGGGCGAGAAGTCATAGCCGAGGCGAAGGCTACCCGTGTAGACACCATAGGTGCTACCAGGCATCGTAGCGCCACGCGTCTCGGGGTCTACGATAGCCTTGGCGAGGCTGTTGTGACGGAGGATATCGTTGTTACCCTGCCTTGTAGTTCGTGTGCTCGCTGGTGTAGCCGGCGCTGAGGTCGAAGGACAGGGCCCTGAGACGATGCGCCCACCGAGGCGAGCGTACCGGCGTAGGTGTCGTAGCTACCAGCCGTAGCGGAGACGCGGCCCGTGAGCTGCTCCTTGTGCTGTACGGTGACGATGTTGATGACACCGCCCATAGCATTCGTGCCATAGACCGAGGAGAAAGGGACCTCGAGGGATCTCTACCTGCGCGATGTCCGAGAGGGCGATGGTGGAGATGTTCTCCGACGCCGTGGGGATCCCGTTGATGAGCACGGTGGTATAGGCCTTACCAGGCTTGAAGCCACGGATACCGACGGTAGCGTTGAAGCCAGGGTACTGGATGACGTCGACGCTGCTGTAGTTCTTCAGGGAGGTCGGGCAGGCTCGTGAAGCTCGAGCGCTGGATGGTCTCTGGCGCTGATGACCTCGATCTTGCTGGGCACCTTCTTCAGGGGAAGGATGGAGCGCGTACCGTAGACGAGGACCTCGTCATGTTTGCGGTACGGAGGCTATCCGTGGTGCTTGCTGAGGCGGGAGGGCCAGTGAGGCCGCCGCGATGAGAAGCGTTAGCTTTTGTTTCATACGTTCGTTGCTTGGTTAATATACTAGATGCTGCGCTCTCCGAGGGCGGAGAGGAGTGCGGTGATGAGTGATGCTGGGTAGTGATCCCCGTAGAGGGTGCGGAGCGTCAGCCCGCTTCGCTGATGGTGATGCTGCTGGTCTCGGGCGGTAGGTCGCCAGAGATGATGCCGTAGCCGAGGCGTGCAGCGCACGGCACGTCCAGCTGTAGCGTAGGCCTCGCCTGTGAGATGGATCTGCTGACCTGGCTCTTCGGCGATGGAGAACTCCCCTCGCTCCTGGTCGAGCGCAGACGTGGGTCGCCGAAGACACGCTCGATATCGCCATCGAGGATGAGGTCTTCGGGTGCCTTGGCTGTGATAGCTCCCGAGCGGTCGAGGAGCCAGATCGTGTCTGCCCAGCCGAGGGCCAGATCAAGCTCGTGCGTGGAGATGAGGATGCTCTTGCCGAGCTTGTGGGCAAGCGTGCGGAGCATCGTCGTCACCTCCAGACGGGAGGGGAGGTCGAGGTGCGCCGTGGGCTCGTCGAGGAGGATGAGTGGTGTCTCTTGCGCTAAGGCACGGGCGATCATCACGCGCTGCTTCTCGCCGTCACTCAGCGTGTCGAAGATACGCTCACGCAGCTCCGTGAGGCGGCACGTGGCGAGTGCCTCTTCGCAGATGCGCTTGTCCTCGGCACTGAGCACACCACGGAAGCCCGTATAGGGGTAGCGACCGATGGTGACGACCTCCCAGACGTCCATGTTGCCTGCGGGGATGCGCTCGGTGAGTACGAGGCTCAGCTGATGGGCGACCTCCTTCATCGTGAGGCTGGAGAGGGGCTTTTCGCCCAGCTGAACTTCGCCGGCAAGGGGGGAGCAGGCCCTGCCATGGTGTGCATGAGCGTGGACTTTCCCTACCGCTGAGACCCATGAGCATGACGATCTCGCCAGGGGCGAGATGGAGAGACAGAGGTCGGGGAGATGACGACGCTACGGCGACGCTCCGTGTAGCCTGTGCGGAGGTGGCGGAGCTCGATCGTGGTGCTGTGTCTTACTTGAAGGCATCGCGCTTACGCTTATTACCCAGGACGACGAGGATGACTACAGGGGCGCCGAGGAGCGAGGTGATCGCATTGATCGGAGGACGAACTGATGGCCTGGGGCCTGCGTCAGGAGGTCACACACGAGGAGGAGGAAGGAGCCCGGAGAGGATCGTCGCTGGGACGAGAATATGGTGGTCGGCCGTGCAGAGTAGACGGACGAAGTGCGGGACAGCCATGCCGAGGAAGGCAATAGGTCCCCGTGAAGGCCGTGATACAGCCCGTGATGATGCTGGTGATGATGATGAGCAGGCGACGTACCAGACGGATGTTCGTCCCGACGGAGCGCGCATAGTTCTCCCCGAGGCCGAGGGGCATTCATCTGCTTCGGCATGAGGGAGGGCCGCGATGAGCCCGACGAGGACGATCGGGAGGAGCATGCAGCTGCAGCGCCAGGTCGTGCCCGCCACGCTACCGAAGCTCCAGATGAGGTGGTCTTCAGCGTCTCTTCGTCACTGAAGTACTGCAGGATGGAGATGACGCTCGAGGCGAGGAAGCCGATCATCACCCCGACGATGAGCACCGAGACGATGTCGTGCAGACGACTCGAGACGGCGGAGATCATCAGGAGGACGCTGAGCGCACCGATGCAGGCGGCGAGGATGATGCCCCACGTGTCCGCCACGCCTGCCGTAGAGAGGAGCGAGGGAAGAGCGTGTAAGCCATCGTATAGATCGCTACGCCCACGCCTGCACCGCTATTGATCCCGAGGATCGAGGTATCGGCAAGGGGTTGCGGAAGAGCGTCTGCATCTGCAGGCCTGCGATAGAGATCCTGCGCCAGCGATGAGCGAGGTGAGCGCCTTCGGCAGGCGGAAGTTCAGGACGACGTAGCTCGTCGTCGTATGCTCACCACGGCCGAGGAGCGTGTCGATGACGTCGCTCGCAGGCGGGAGACGCTGCCCACATGATGTCGAGCACGAAAGGCCACGACGATGCCGAGCGAGATGAGGAGGAAGAGGATCGAGTGACGTGCGCGATGAGCTACTGTAGCTGACCCAGTAGGTCGTCTCGTAGTCGGGGAGGAGGTGTGGACGTGGATCTTGATGAGGTCCTTCAGGATGAGGTGCGGATTGTGAGGCCCACTCTCCCAGTAGTCATTACCCCCGTACTCATTGACGCGCTTTGCGGTCGATCCACGTTGCCCGCCTTAGCTGCGTCGAAGTGCTGGTAGCGCTCGTTCATCGAGAGGAAGTCCTCAGGGTGATGTCCTGCCGACCATCATGCTGAGCCATACGGGAGCGTGGCGGTGACGGCTGAAGACGTATTCGAAGCTCATGGGCTTATTCGCTACCTGCCCAGGGATGAAGTCATACTTGATGTGTGCGTCGGTGAGCATCGAGGTGACGTAGGAGTATTCGCCAGGACGTACCACGAGCCCTTGTAGTCCCTGCCCGTAGAGGACGGGAGGAAGTCCGGGCTCTTGCGCAGCGATCTTCTTTCGCCTCGAGGTACTCACGCTCGATGCGCTGGAAGGTCTCTTCGGCACGGACATTGCGCCCGAAGAGCATCCCGACGAACTTCATCCACTCGGCACGCCCGAGGAGACTCTGCTCCTTCCAGTTGTTGAAGAAGACGATCTCGATACCCGAGGCGCGGATGTCCTCGTCCTTGGCATCGGACTCCTGCAGACCCTGCATGATGATCTCGGGGTGGGTGGCGATGATCTGCTCGACATTGCGCCCCATGCACGGCCGATCTCGGCGATCTCGCCACGGCGCGTGCGCTCGGCGAGGATGCTGTCATTGATGTTGCGTGGGTCGCTACATGCTACGAGGACGTCACGCAGGTCGAGGAGCGTCAGCGCGCCGATCTCCGTCGTGGAGAGCGTACCTATGGTGCGCACGGGTACGGCGATGAAGCGTGCGCCAGGGGCGGTCACCTCGGGCTTATGGCCGAGGGGATAGAGGAAGTAGCGGGCGAGGGTGTCGGGCTCGTCGGGGTGAAGATAAACACCTCCTTGTAGCCAGGATGGTTAGCTACTTGGATGCCCTGGCATAGTCGAAGTGCACGGCATGGTCGAAGTCCGCGCTATCGGCGACGATGCTATCTGTGGCAGCCGTACGCTGGCTGGAGTGTCCTGTGCAGCTCCCCAAGAGCATGAGGAGGCACGCAAGGAGAGTAAAGGCTTGGTCATGCGTAATTACATTAGGATAGGGTGTGCCTTCCAAAAGAGGCACGAGGAACCGAAATTCCTGCACAAAGGTACAAGAAGAATACGGCTTCTTCATATAGAGCGCTTTGCGCCCTGCGCTGAATGCCCCACATAGCTCCCGCCGCACGGCTCTTCCGCTACGATGACGGGGTGCAGAGCTATACAGCCCTTTCTCCCCGAGATAGGGAGAAAAACGGCCCGTCCCCGTAGTGCTATAAGTCGGCTCCTATACAGCTCTTCCTTTCGTCTTGGCGCGTGGATTTATAATCTTAGCACGTAAATCCTATCATCCACGTGCGTAGTCCTAAGATCTACGTGCGTGGACAAACGCTTTAGCGTAGTGCTACGCAGCTTTTTCTCGTAGAGGTCGAGGGCACTTTTCTCAAGAAGACGTACAGCTATCATATAATGAACGGCGGCAGCTCCCATCAGGGACTGCCGCCGCTTGCCTATGGAGTGGGGTCGATCGGACTAATAGAACATACCGCCCGTCTTCTCGTTGGCGCGGGTGCTACAGCGTTGTCCGTGAAGTCAGGACGATATTCTTCCCAGGGCTTGCCGAGGATCTTCTCGAGGCGGTAAGCCGCAGCCTTCGCCAGAGGCACTTCCTTACCCTCAGGGTCTTCATCTTCTACAACCCTCAGCGGTGAAGTCCTCGATGGGCGCAGCGGATTGTGATATCGTTCGTCGAGGCGTACTGCTTGATCGAGTAGGGGCCGTAGATGTAGAGGGGATGCTGAGGTGGAGGAGACGATTACCAGCCTTCACCGTCGCATTAGGGGCGTAGACGGGAGGCGTTTCCGCCCTCGAGCTTACCCTTCGTGGTAGCGTAGAGGTCGAAGTTCAGCGTCATCTGTGAGCCGAGCTTGAGGGAAGATGGCGTAGCCCTCGAGGTTGACGGGGTCCTTCTCGTCACGGAACTTCGTCTGACCGTGGTGCAGACTTCGTGAAGTCCTCCCGTATCGAGGTTCGTGTACTCGAAGACATCGGAGAAGTCCGACTTGGTCGTGATGGCCGACTGGCTGTCGTAGTCCTTCACGTCGGAGGGGTAGATGAAGAGCTGGTAGGCGCCCTTAGCGGAGAGCTGCTTGTCGAGGAGCTCGCCCTTTCGAGTTGTAGCACTCGAAGAGGATGCCGTACTGAGGGTAGTCGCTACCAGAGATCTCGCCCGTGAAGGGGTTCTCGCGGCGCGTGTCAGCTCCAGCGCAGGGCGAGCAGCTTGTCGAGCGTGTAGGTCACGCTTGCGTTGCCGATCTTCGCCGTGTCTCGCTGAGCTTCCACCGCTGCCCTGCTTGGTGTAGGTGACGACCTGCTCATCCTGCAGGTTGCGGTTCTCGAGGTCAGCCTCGGAGGGAAGGTAGTGGAAGCTCTTCTGCCGTGAAGGTGGCCGATCTGCAGGGCGGATGACGACCTTGGCGATGTCGAGGTCAGAGCTGGGGGTGACAGGTGAGGGAGTAGGTGTGGGCGTCGGAGGTACGACGGGTTCGTTATTGGACTTACCGGAGCAGGCCGTAGCGAGCTGAGGCTGAGGGCTGCGATACCAGCGAAGGCAAAAAGCCTTGAGACGGTTCGTTGTCATAAGTGTCTGAGGGATTAATTAGTTAGAAGAAGCTCTTCACGACCCGTGAGGTCGGTGGTGCCAGCGTCGACGACGAAGGCGACGTTCAGCGAGATATCCGACTCTTGGTCGATGGGATAATAGAGGTTGTTGTAGAAGGGCATCGCCTGACCGTTGTAGATCTTGAGCTGGTGCGCATGCATGAGCATGATCGTCAAGAGGAACTTCCAGTCGGCGCGCGTGAAGCGGATGAGGCCCTTGAAGCCCATGGGATTGCTCGTGCCCGTGAACTTGCTCTCGGGCGCATTGTAGGGCTGATTCCACGGCGTGACGTCGACGTAGCGGTAGTCATAGCCGAGTTCTTCGGGCTCCCTTGACGGCGTAGGTGCGCCACTTGCCACGGATGAACTCGCGGGTGAAGCGCTCGAAGAAGTGCTGGTGGATGCGGTCTTGGCCGTTCTCGATGAACTGCCCGTTCATCAGCTCACGGCGCGCATCGAGGTAGTCGATCTCGAGGAGGTAGACGATGTCCGACTCGGTATCGGTGCTCTTGACGGAGAACTGCGATACGCCCTGCTCTTCGCTGGCGAGGAAGCCCTTACTGGTGAGTGAGAGGGTCATCTTCTCCTCACGGCCCGTGAGGGTGATATCGGCGAGTGTGGGCTCAGCATCCCAGCAGGGTGGGGTCGTTGAGCTTAGCTTCCTGAGCGTGAAGATGACGTAGGAGGGGTTATCGTGGCGCTTATTCAGTAGCTCGTTGGTCGGCTCCTTGGGGTCGCAAGACGTGAAGCGGGACAAGCGTGAGGAGCAGAAGGAGGAGCCTCTTGGGGCTCTCGCATAGCTGTCGTAGAGTCATAGGATGAGAGAGATAAGCGAGGTGATCAGAACTTCCACAGGAGTGAGGCGCGGATGTCGCGACCCGCTTCGTGGGCGTAGTAGCGAGCGCGGTTCGTGTACTCCTTGTATTCGGCATTGAGGAGGTTGTCGCCCGTGAGGGAGGAGGCGCAGGGATTGGCCATTCTTCAGCGTCTTCGAGAGCTCGACTTCGGCACCCCATACCCCGTAGGCGGGCGGTGCGTCAGCGATGTCGATAGCGGAGTCGAAGCGCGTCTGGCGGGCGACGAAGAGGTGATTGAGCGTGACCTTACCCGAGAAGCCCCCGCCGAGCTTAGGACTCCAGCTGAGGTGCTGACCGAGATGGAAGGAGGGGATGTAGGGGAAGAGCTGGCCCGTGCCACGCTCGTTAGCCCATACCATGAAGCTCTTCACCCCGTACTCGATATCCTGCGGGAAGCGGTATGATGCGTCGATGTCGAAGCCACGGAAGAAGGCATCACGCTGCTGATAGGTGAAGAAGGGATATTCGCCCGAGAGCGTCGTGTGCATCGTGTGCGTCGGCGCATCGAAGATATAGCCGTCGATCCACTGCAGATAGCCATCAGCACGCACGTGTAGGCGCTCACCCGAGTGCTCTACGAGGTGATCCACTTGTAGCCGCGCTCGCTCTTGAGGTCGCGGTTCCCACGGATGTAGATCGCCGAGCCGTGCTGATTCCTTCGCTGTAGAGCTCGTGGACGTGGGGCGCGCGGAAGGCTGCCCCGAGGTTCGTCGTCACGTGCCATAGGGGCGAGAGGTGGTAGTGCCCACCGATGCTGTAGGTGAGGTTCGTGAAGCGCTTCGTGTCCTTGAAGAGCTGCTGATAGATGTCGTAGCCAGCTACCTTGAGCGTCATCTGGTCGAGACGCAGGCCGACCTCAGCGCCCCAGCGCTCGGCTTGGTACTTCTGCAGGAGGTGTGCTGCACCCGTGACCTCGGTGTAGTTGGGGATGATGGGCACGACACCCGTACCAGGGCGGTTGTAGTTCTCCGTGCCGACGAAGTGCAGGCCCAGCTCCGTATCCCAGCGGTGGTAGTGCTTGCGCCAAGCAGCATCTGCCTGGAAGCTCTTCAGATCGAGCGCCAGCGTGGGGAAGGAGGAGCGGTCATTGCGGCGGATGTTGTACTCATCTCGGCGGTCGGTCTGCAGTGAGGTCTGCAGGGTGAAGGTGCCGAGATGCTCATCATCATAGCGCCCTTGACGCTCCACAGGCGGTGCAGGACGTCGTGGTGAGGGTGAGTCAATATGGCGGGAGAAGGGGCGGAAGGTCAGCGGACGACCACGCTCGATGAGCGCCTCGATCTCGTTGGCATTCTTGAGGGTGACCCGAGGAAGAAGCCCCGTCTTATTCTGATACTGGCTGAAGTAGCTCTCGAGGAGAGGTGCCGCCACGCCAGCCGAGGGCAGTGAGTAGTCCAGCTCCCTTGACGCCCGTATTGGTGAGGAGGTACTTCGCCGTCGAGCGGTCACCCGCATTGGTGTAGGAGAGCTGCGCACGCCAAGCAAGCGAAGGCAGGAAGGGCAGAGCGCTCGAAGCTTCGCTACCTCGGTGAAGCGACGGCCGTTGGTGGCGAAGCTCGTCGCCAGCGTCCCCTGCAGGCTACGCCCACGATAGGGGAGCGCACTCTGCCCGAGGATGATGACGCCCGCGAGGGCTTCGGAGCCGTGTGCTACCGCTTCGGCGCCCTTGACGACGTGGACCTGGTCGTTGGCGTCGACGCTGACCTCGAGGGCGTGGTCGTCGCCCCACTGCTGGCCCGACTGACGGACGCCATTATTGACGATGAGTACGCGTGCCGTACATGCCGTGGATGACGGGCTTTCGCTGTCGTCGTGTCCCGTCTGCGAGGCTCGTGACGCCGCTGACCTCAGTGAGGACGAGGCGAGGTTGCGCCCGAGGTTGCGCTCGATGCGCTCGGTGAGACCTTCGTGGAGACGACGTTGGCGGAGACAGGACGGCGGTTGCCGACGACCTTCACCGAAGAGAGTCGCGCTCCTCAGGGCGCAGACGCAGGTGAAGGGGCTGGGGATGCTGCGGAGCTTGTCCAGAGGATGAAGCCTTCGTGATAGCCGATGAGATGGACGTGCAGGCCGTCCTCCTCCGCTCCCCGTGAGGCGAGGGTCAGCTAGCCCTTGAGGTCGGTCTGCATGGAGCGACGGCCGATGTGGCCGACGGCGCCTGGGAGGGGCTCAGTTCGATCGTCGAGGACCTGGATGATGAGGGCTACGGCTCTGGGCATGCAGGGCATGCACCCAGGGCAAGGGCGAGGAGCATCCCCAGAGATAGGAGGACGCCGCGCCATCTTGCCAGTGATAGATAGCACATAGGTAGGAAAAGGATGATATGGATGAAGGGTCGGGAAGAGGCTATGGCATAGCGGTCCTCTTCGCGTATATAGCCAGCTGTAGCCACGAGCTACACGGCCAAGCGTAGCACTCCCATACAGGCAGGGAGCACGCTATAAGTGATACATGAGGGGTAGAGGCAGGGCAAAGATTACCCTGCAAGTGGCCTCTGGTAGAGCGATTTGAGGCGAAGGTGGGAGGGCCCGTAGCTGTACCGCATCCCTGCGGATCGAGTGGGCGAGGCGCCAGGCGCACCCTGAGGAGGCGCACGCCGAGAGCCACTGCGCGAGCAGCGTACCGATGGCGAGAGCTAAGAACGGGGTATGGACGAAGTGACAGATCGAGCAGTCGGTCTTCGTCACGTGGGAGGTGTAGCCCTCTGTAGACACGACATCCTGCACGGCGTCAGCGCGGTGGCTGAAGTCGTGTAGGCTGACCATCGCCAGGAGACTCAGGAAGAGCCCGAGGAAGAGGGTCGCCAGCCGACGGGTATATCGCTCGTTGGTCTGCATAATCTTGTGCGAGGTGCTACTGCCTGCAAATATAACGAATTCAGAGCGAAGGCTTATATCAAAGGAAGAGAATCCGCCTGAGAAAAAGTGGTATTTGCGTGGAGAAAAAGCAGCCCTCATAGTGATCTTCCTCTGTCTACGCACGTGGTCTTAAACGACTACGCACGTAAATCCCTAAAAGACTACCGCACGTAGATATTAGAGCCACGTACGTAGATTAAGCTTATCTACTATTGTCTTCGCAGCGTCTTTCTATTGTCGTAGCGGGGTAGGAGTGATCTACTTCCTTGAGTCTGATCACTCCTTTATTCGCCCTTTCCTTCATCCGCTTGATATATATACGTCGTACACGCTGACAGCAGGGAGGTGGGGGCAGTGTGTCATATTGGCAGGAGGTGCAGCAGAATGGGGCTTCACTGAGGCTTTGGCACGCTCCTTGCTCGGTAGAGGACGTGAGCAGGGGAGCCTTATACCCCCAGCCTCCAAGCAAGACGAAGAATATAAAACAACACATATAACTACTTAGATCATGAGCATTAAGCCCTTGGCAGACCGCGTACTCATTCGCCCAGCTGCCCAAGAAAGAGAAGACCGTGAGCGGTATCATCATCCCCGATTCAGCTCGAGAAAAAGCCCCTGCGTGGCGAAGTCATCGCCGTAGGTGGTGGCACGAAGGACGAAGATGGTCCTCAAGGCTGGCGACGTCGTCCTCTATGGCAAGTACGCTGGCACGGAGATCGAGCATGAAGGTGAGAAGTACCTCATCATGCGTCAGTCCGACGTCCTCGCCACGATCTAATCCTCTCGCTAAGTAAGATTGATGACTACGCAACCCAAGCCTGGTGCTACTAATCCTGGAGTCTGGCTGGCTGTCCCGAAGCCAGGCAAATCTAGTGGGAAGAAATCGCGCAATAACCCTTCATCCCAAAATGAGAAAAGTAATACGATATATCTATTATGGCAAAAGAAATTAAGTTCGATATAGAGGCACGTGAGAGCCTCAAGCGCGGCACGTCGACGCTCTGGCTAACGCTGTCAAGGTAACCCTCGGCCCTAAGGGTCGCAACGTCATCCTCGGTAAGACCTACGGCAGTGCCCCCACATCACCAAGGACGGTGTCTCCGTAGCTGAGGAGATCGAGCTCGAAGATCCCATTCGAGAACATGGGTGCTCAGCTCGTCAAGGAGGTCGCTTCAGACCAACGACGATGCTGGTGACGGTACGACCACGGCTACGATCCTGCCCAGAGCATCATCGGTGTCGGGCCGAAGAACGTCACCGCAGGTGCCAACCCCATGGACCTCAAGCGCGGTATCGACAAGGCTGTCGCTAAAGATCGTCGCTGAGATCCGCTCTATGGCGCAGGAGATCGGTGACAACTTCGAGAAGATCGAGCACGTAGCTAAAGATCTCCGCTAACGGCGACGAACAGATCGGTCAGCTCATCGCCGAAGCTATGCGCAAGGTCAACAAGGAAAGGTGTCATCACCGTCGAAGAAGCCAAAGGTATCGAGACGACCGTCGAGGTCGTCGAAGGGATGCAGTTCGACCGCGCTATATCTCTCCTTACTTCGTCACCAACTCCGAGAAGATGGAGGCGCAGCTGGAGAACCCTATATCCTCATCTACGACAAGAAGATCTCACGCTGAAGGAGATCCTTCCCGTCCTCGAGCAGACTGTACAGACGGGTCGTCCCCTCTCTCATCATCGCCGAGGACATCGACAGCGAAGCCCTTGCTACCCTCGTCGTCAACCGCCTGCGTGGTGGACTGAAGGTCTGCGCCGTCAAGGCTCCTGGCTTCGGTGACCGCCGCAAGGCTATGCTGCAGGACATCGCTATCCTCACCGATGGCGTCGTCATCAGCGAAGAGACGGGCCTCAGCATCGACGCTGTCAGCCTCGATATGCTCGGTAAGGCTGAGAAGATCAGCGTGACGAAGGACAACACCACCATCGTCAATGGCGCTGGTGACAAGGAAGCCATCCGCGAGCGTGCCGCTCAGATCAAGGCGCAGATCGCTAACACGACCTCCGACTACGACCGCGAAAAGCTCCAGGAACGTCTGGCTAAGCTCTCCGGTGGTGTCGCCGTCCTCTACGTCGGTGCACCCAGCGAAGTCGAGATGAAGGAGAAGAAGGACCGCGTCGACGATGCCCTCAGCGCTACGCGTGCTGCCGTCGAAGAAGGTACCGTCCCTGGTGGTGGTACGGCGCTCCTGCGTGCTGTCCGCGCTCTTGACGGCCTCGTCGGGGAGAACGAAGACGAGACGACGGGTATCGAGATCATCCGCCGTGCTGTCGAAGAGCCCCTGCGTCAGATCGTCGCCAACGCTGGTAAGGAAGGTGCTGTCATCGTACAGCGCGTCAAGGATGGCGAAGGTGACTTCGGCTACAACGCTCGCCTGGATCAGTTTGAGAACCTCTACGCTTCGGGCGTCATCGACCCCGCAAAGGTCACACGTGTAGCGCTGGAGAACGCTGCTTCGATCGCAGGTATGTTCCTCACGACCGAGTGCGTCATCGCCGACAAGAAGGAGGATGCTCCCGCTATGCCCGCCATGAACCCCGGAATGGGTGGCATGGGCGGCATGATGTAAGCCGGCCGCTGGGATTAATAAGAGCCCCGCGGCGAAAGTTTCTTTCGCTGCGGGGCATCTCTCCACACTCCACACAGGTCTCTGCTGAGGAATGAGGAGAGGCTCTATACTGCAATCTTTTGCCTGCACGTTCCGAAACCGCTACTTTGCTCTGATACTAGCCCTCATTCATTACCTCTAATACATCTTCCTAGCTATGGTCGCATCTGGACTCAGTCAAAAGCATGGGTAAAGACATGCGCCAAGCGTGGTCCAAGACACATCGTCATCGTTTCCGTCGTAGCCGTGAGCCTTCGGCATGCTCCAGAAGCCCCTCTGACGCTACTCAGCTTCATCAGAGTCGACTTGCTTGGCCCATCTATCGCCAAATTGGTTCGGCAGTGGTTCTCCTCCTTGTCATTTACCTAGCTTAGCAGGAATGGGATTATAGGAAGATCTATGTCCCTGCTTTCTCCTTGTGGCTCATCCTCTTAGTGGAGATCATCTCTACTATAGGTATTGGGAAGGCTCTTTCTCGTTTGGCTGAATCCCTTGCTTTGGGCAGTAGCTTGTGCTGATCTCTTACTGCTCCTTGGTTAGCTAGCTGTAGTTATTGCCCTTCGAACCAGGGTGGAGGAACAGTCTGCAGCTTTCTTAGTGTCTGTCCCAACGTGCCTAGTATCGTCTCTTTGTTCACCTGCGAGCAAGGAGCTCTTCCTCAGTGTGCCCGCTGGGATCCCCTGGTATTGTTTATCGCATGTGTATTGCCTACTTGGTCATGTCACTCTAGTCATTTCGGCTTTCAGACTTCCCGCTCAGAGATTGAGCTCAGAGCTCACAGACACCGAGGCCGAGTTGTCAGTCCATAGATATTGACCGATGATGCCATAGTAAGTGAGCTAGGATGACTGGTTGGACTTTCTTTCTGCGATGGTTTCTGATGCGTTCAAGAATCTGAAAGCGTTAGACCTGCGTCGAGGGTCCTTTGAGGGTCGGAGTCATTGCCCTTGGGGAGAAGAGTTCGTTTATCAACCTCTTGAGAAAACCGATTAGAGAAGGATGGCGGGATCATTATTCCTTTCAATCTCGTGGCTCAGAAGTCGGTCTCCTCGATCCCAGAGGACTTTCTTTTGATACCTTTGCGAAGGTTATCCCGGCATTACTTTAGGCTTTGGCCTCTCTTTGCTCGGTACACGAAGCATATAGGATTACTGAATCAGTATGCGTGGACTCAGTCCTCTAGGCTCGCTTCTCACTCTACTTCTTCCAGGGAAAGAGCAGGAGGCCGTCAATCGCACCCTATAGAGAGCTCGGTATAGCGAGTATATGTCCTTCTAGATGATCTAGACCGTCTCAGGAGAAGAAATACTGCAGTCCTCAAGCTTATGGATCGCAACGCCTCCTTCTCGAACACGGTCTTCATCGCAGCCTATGACAAGGCTGTATGTGAACAACGTGCTGAAGAAGACACCTGGATCACGGGCTTGATCATTTTCATTCATTGATAAGTATATCTCCTGGGAGATTCCCCTGCCAGAGCCTGATAAGGAAAGGCTGGAGGAACTTATGTGGGATAGAATTGTGTGATCGAGGGTTAAGGATGGTTATCCTAGCATACGAAGACATTCAAAAGGGCGCTGGAAGGAGGTCGGTACAGTCGTTGAATCCTGAATTCGGTGCGAGATCTCAAGCGTTATCTCAATCTGGTATTCCTCGCTATAATGAGGCGGATATTTGTAGGAGGTGGATTGCAGAGATTACTTCGCTCTATTTGCTTTTGCTACAAAGATTTTTGGTATTGTATTAGCTCTGCAGTCAAGACGAATCTTACAACCAGATGTTTCTACCCAAGACCTATGTGCTTATCCCAAGCTATGAGGAAGAGCTGAAGCAAGTGTCTCAATGGAAAGGAAAGTAAAAAGTATCCTAAAGAGGTTGTTCGCTCGAGCCCAGAAGAGGAAGAGACGGATCCGAGGAGGCGCTCTCTTCGCTGCGTGTCTCGGTTTGATGCTTACTTTAGGGCTTTAACTTCCTGGGAAGTAGTCTTTACGGCGGTTTTTATCGAAATATCTCCATTCACGAGGAAAGAGACTCTTCTAATAATGATTGATGACCTGATCTGAGAAAGGAGAGTAGGGCATGTCGTTGAGCACTTTCCTCTATCTAGATTAGCTCTCCTCTATCGAGGGAGAGTAGTTCGAGCAGAGGCAATTAAAGGCTATGGCATATATGGGCTTCAGTGGAAACTTGCTCTGAGGAAGGGCTGAGATCCTGAAGAGAAGAACTTTTGAAAGTTCTTCTCTTTCGAGATCAGTATGAGATGTATAAAGAGTTTCAGGTTGCTCCAGATCTTCCGGGAGCTATACGTGCTGGTTGGATCAATGCTCACTTTTGTGTTGAAAGCGAAACCTCAATGGATATCTGATGTACGATAAGTATTTTGAAGACGACAGATCTTCCGAGCGGTATGTTTACACTGTCAAGGAGCTTTCTAAGCTATTATCAGATCATCAGAGAGCAAAGGAGCTCAGTAGAAGCTCTGCAATGAGCATTCGAGGAGGATCTCCTAAGCCTTGTTTGCAAGAGGAGAGGTAAGAGGATATTGGCAATACAGGCCTAGCTGCTGCGGGCTGGCCTGTGTGCTATGATACGGATAGGCTTGCTTCTTGCATTTTCACCATGCTGCGCCGAAGCTCACAGCGCTGGCAGCGGAGGATACCGGCGGAGATGAGGGCGATGAATGCCCGCTTCGTCGGGGCGGGCAGCTTCGGTGCGTGAGAGTTGCTCACGAGACGCCAGCGAGACCACGAGGGCGGGCGTGAGCCGATAGCGATGGAGATCGCGTAGACGACGCGCTACCAGCGGCGTGTATTCCTTCTGGGATGACGAGGATATGACTGAGGACGGCAGTTCGTCGTGATGAGCGGGAGGAAGACGCTGAGGGCTTGGTGAGTGCAGGGGACACCTTCTTCAGGATCCGACCATCTGCACGAGCGGCGACACGAGGATGAAGGAGATGGTCTGCATATAGACCCGCGTCGAAGGCCCAAGGACGAACTTGCAGGAGGAAGGTGCACATCGAGAGCGCCAGACGAAGGTCACGGCAGCGCCCATGCCGATAGCTGTGTCTACCTCTTCGAGACGCTGAGGAAGGACAGATACCGGAGGAACTGCGAGGACGACATTAAGGACGACATCACGCAACGAAGAGGAGGAGATAGAGTCAAGATTTACTTTTGCGCTCAGCTTATTCTTCAGAGCAATGACAACCCAAGACGAGGAATGCCCTCAGAGCGAGGACGTAAGAGCAGGGCGCCGTACTGCTTGGGGAGGACTTGGAGGGTGAAGATAGAGCTGCTACCGAGGAACTCACGGACGAAGCCCAGCAGCGTCAGCGAGAGGGTGAAGCCGAGGCCAATACCCACGCCGTCGAGTGCGCTGTGAGTACGCCCTGCTTAGCCGCTACGGCTTCGGCACGCCCGAGGACGATACAGTTCACCACGATCAGCGGGATGAAGAGGCCGAGGAAGCGTAGAGCGAGGGGACGAAGGCCTGCATGAGCATCTGCACGATGGTCACGAAGCCAGCGATGACGACGATGAAGCTCGGGATACGCACGGCGTCGGGGACGAGGTGCTTGATGAGCGAGATAGCGGTATTGGAGCAGATGAGCACGAACATCGTGGCCAGACCCATCGCCAGCCCGTTGAGCGCAGAGGTCGTGGTCGCCAGCGTGGGGCACATCCCCAGGAGGAGTACGAAGGTCGGGTTCTCCCGTCGCGATCCCGTTGCGAATGATATCGAGTGGTTTCATAGGGAGGGACTATTCTTGAGAGTTCGTAGCGGGTGCTGTGGCGGTGCCTTCGAGGGAGGAGAAGGTGCGCCAAGCGCGGTTCACAGCGTCGAGGAAGGCGCGGCTACTGATGGTAGCAGCGGTGATGGCGTCTACCTTCCCGCCGTCCTTCGAGACGGTGAGCGGAGCCGAGGCCTTCATATCGAGGCCACGCATGTCACGTATGCCGCCCGTCTCGCTCTTCTCGTGGTACCACTCGGGGATACGCGAGCCGAGGCCTGGGCTCTGGAGTGCTGGAGGACGGAGAAGTCTACGAGGCGTCCTCGGCATCGAAGCCGACCATCACGCGGATGAGGGCCGCTGAAGCCCTTCTGCGTGTAGCTCTCGATAGCGAAGCCGACGAGTGAGCCACCCTTCTTGGCGGGGTAGACGGTGAGGCTGTCGGTCTCGCCTTCGGGTAGGACCATGAGCTTCTCCGCGAAGGGATTATTGTCGAAGGCTGGTGCTACGGCACGTATTGCCTCGACCTTCGCCCGCATCTCTGCCTCGGCGATAGGCGCGGTCGTGACCTTGTTGACTACGGCGAGGATCCCAGAGACCAGGACGCAGATGCCCCCGAGCGAGAGGAGCATGTTGGGGAGTGTCGAACTGAGCTTCTTCATAAGATTAGCGCCCGCCGAAGTGCTTCGGACGGATATACATATTGATCAGAGGAGTGAAGCTATCGTGATGAGGATGGCGAAGACATCCCTCGGGATAGCTACCGAAGAGTCGGATGAGGATCGTCAGGAGCCCGATGAGTGCGCCGTAGAGGAGCTGACCGCGGGCGCTCATGGGGGCTGGTCACGTAGTCCGTAGCCATGAAAGATCGCCCCTGAGCATCATACCACCCGTGAGGAGCTGGAAGAGCGGTGCGGGGTAGAGAGCGGGTTGACGAGGTGCATGATACCGCCGAAGACGAAGGCCGTAGCGAGGATCGACACGGGGATATGCCAAGTGATGACACGGCGGTAGAGCAGGAAGCCGAGGCCGAGGAGCAGTGCCAGCGCACTGACTTCGCCGAGGCTACCTCCGTGGATGCCGAAGAGCAGGTCAGAGGTCGCAGGTATCTGATCCCAGCTCATGCCAGGCGTGCCAGCCTGTATGCCCTTGGCGATGCCCAGAGGCGTGGCGCTCGTGACGGCGTCGGTATAGCTGAAGTACTGCCCAGCCTTTGGCCACAGCGTCATCTGTGCGGGATAGGCGATGAGGAGGAAGACACGGCCTACGAGTGCGGGGTTGAAGATATTCCCGCCGAGCCCGCCGAAGCTCATCTTACCTACGCCGATAGCGACGATGGCACCGATGACGATGATCCACCAGGGGAGACTCGAGGGGAGGTTCATCCCGAGGAGGAGCCCCGTGAGGATGGCTGAGCCGTCACCGATGGTGGAGGGCTGCTTGTAGAGGTACTTCGTGATGACCCATTCGGTGAGGACGCAGGCCAGCACGCTCACGGCGAGCACGATGAAGGCACTGAGGTCGAAGGTCACCAGCGAGACGAGGCACGCTGGAGCGAGTGCGATGAGCACAGCGTACATGTTGCGCTCGACGCTGTCACCGCTGTGGATGTGGGGGGAAGGGGATATAATGAGGCGATCCATAGGGCAGGGTTAGCTTTTGCGTGCACGGATGATGGCGGATACCTTCTGCTTGCCGGTGCGGATGTAGTCGAGCAGGGGGCGGTTGGCAGGGCAGGTGTAGCTGCACGATCCGCACTCGATACAGTCGACGATGTAGCCCTTCTCGGTAGCATCCCAGTCTGCATACTGGACGTCGCGCATGAGGAAGGCGGGGTTCAGCCCCATGGGGCAGACGGTGACGCACTTAGCGCAGCGGATACAGTTGCGCATGGGGCGGCGGGTCGACTCCTCACGTGGGAGGATGAGGATGCCCGAGGTGCCCTTGGTCACGGGGATGTCCGTGGAGAGAAGTGCCTTACCCATCATCGGGCCACCACCGATGATCTTACCCGTGTCCTCGGGCAGGCCGCCTGAGGCGGTGATGAGGTGGCCGATAGGCGTACCGATACGGGCGCGGTAGTTCGAGGGGGTCTCGAGGTGCTTACCGGTGACGGTCGTGATACGCTCGACGAGGGGCTTATTCTTCTGTACAGCTTCGTAGACAGCGAAGACGGTACCTACATTCTGTACGACAGCGCCAGCGGAGATCGGCAGGGCGCCGCTCTTGACCTGCTTGCGCAGGACGGCGTCGATGAGCTGCTTCTCACCGCCCTGAGGGTACTGCACCTTGAGGGGCATGACCTCGGTGCCAGGGTAGTCCATGGCGATCTGCGAGAGGCGAAGGATGGCGTCCTTCTTATTGTTCTCCACGCCGATGACGGCCCGGCTCACGCCGAGGGCGCGCTTGAGGATCTCGACGCCGACGAGGATCTCGTCGGACTTGCTCATCATCAGGGCGTGGTCGCTGGTGAGGTGAGGCTCACACTCGACGGCATTGATGATGAGGACCTCAGCCTTCGCCCCTGGGGGAAGGGAGAGCTTGACGTGCGTGGGGAAGGTCGCACCGCCGAGGCCTACGATACCTGCGGCACTGATGCGGTCGATGATCTCCTTGGGCTCGAGGGTGCACTCCTTGACGAGGGTCGTGGAGCGGTCGATGCCCTCTTCCCACTGCTCCTCTTCGCCCTGTGTGACGGCGATGACGATGGCGGGGCGCTTGTAGCCGCCCGCATCGAAGAAGCTATCGATCTTCGTGACCTTGCCAGTGACGGAGGAGTGGATGTTGGCCGATACGAAGCCAGACGTCTTGGCGATGATGGTACCCTACCTTGACGAGGTCGCCCTTCTGTACGGTCGGGGTGGCAGGTGCGCCGATGTGCTGGCCGATGGGTATGATGACCTCACGAGGCAGTGGGAGCTCCTCGATGGGGCGCTTAGCTGAGAGCTTGTTTTCGGGTGGGTGAATCCCCCCGAGTCGGAATGTGCGAAGCATAAACGTGTAGGCTGAGGTCTACGATTGGGCGGGAGTGGGGGTCTCTGTAGGCGTAGGTGCTGCAGGCGCCGGAGTAGGTGTGGGGGCTTCGGCCTCCTTCTTGGGAGCCTCTTCCTTGAGGCTTGGGAGGGGAAGCCGATCTCATGGATAGCGTTCGTCGGGCAGACGGAGACGCACTTACGGCAGAGGCGGCACTTGGTGTGGTCGATGTAGGAGAGGTTGTCGGCTATGGTGATGGCCTCGAACTTACACTCCTTGAAGCAGAGCGAGCAGCCGATACAGGCATTGCCACAGGCCTTCTTAGCGACCCCACCCTTGTCCTTATTGACGCAGCTGACGAAGATGCGACGGCTCTTGGGGCCCTTCTTACGCAGCTCGATGATGTACTTCGGGCAGGCCTTGACGCAGGCGCCGCAGGCTACGCACTTGTCCTCGAGGATGACCGGCAGGCGCGTCTCGGGGTCCATGTACATAGCGTCGAAGTTACACGAGTGGACGCAGTCCGCCAGTCCCAGACAACCCCAGCTACAGTCGGTGTCGCCCTTGTAGAGCGCGGCAGCGATGGTACAGCTGCTGGCACCGTCATAGATGTTCGTACGTGGGCGCGCGTCGCAGGTACCCATTACAGCGCACGACAGCGACCAGCGGATCCTGCTTCGGGCGGCGACACCGAGGATGCCTCCGACCTTCTCCATGACGGTGTACCGCCGACGGGGCAGAAGAGCCCTCGAGGGTCTTACTCTTACAGCAGGCGCCAGCGAAGGCGGCGCATCCAGGGAAGCCACAGCCCCCGCAGTTGGCCTGAGGGAGGACTTCAGCGACCTCCGCGATGCGGGGGTCTTCCTTGACCTCGAACTTGCGTGATACGACGTACAGCAAGCCGGCGCCGATCACACCGATGAGGGTCAGGACGATGATAGTGATATACATAGGGTGAGGGTGCTATTCGTGGTGCGGGGTGACGGGCTCCACCATGAGGACGAGGCGCCCTTCGAGGCGACGGCGCTGGGTGTAGAGCACGAGATAGTAGAGGCTGAGTAGGCCGATAGCGACAAGCACAGCCGCAGCCTCGCTAAGGGCGAGGAACGTCTGTGCGATACTCAGTGTAAGGGACGAGGAGGAGGAGGGGCAGGACGAAGGCCAGGAGGACTGCCAGGCGTCCTACGCTCCGGCGGGCCACGACGATGACCTGCTTCCGATAGAGAAGTGCTGTCCGTAGGGTCTTCAGCTGGAGCAGATGCTCACGGCACTCGAGCTCACGCACAGGGTCGCGTGCGTGGCAGCCGCTGCAGGCGCTCTGCTGCTGGATCTGGACGGTCACGATGTCGGGGGATATAGCTGTGACGATCCCCGGGCGCTGCTCCGTCCCGTTAATAGTTCCGTTCATGTGGTGAAGTCTTGATGGGTGAGGGGTCGTAGTTATCGACCCAAATTCCTCGGTGGCTTCCCCCTGTCGCGTGCATCAGCATAAGGCGCAGGAGTGTGGCTTCGAGCCATTCTATTCACTGAAACAAATGTATGTAATCACGGACAAAAAGTGCAAACGAGACTATACCCGTGTGCGCGTATGCTGTATGCTTAATATGCACGCTGTGAGCGGGGTAGGGGTATGTACATCGCAGGGTAAAGGTAAAAAGCATCGCTCCACGGCAGGGGATCCTACCGTGGAGCGATGCTTAAATATTTTAGGAAGGTCGGAGCTGTGCGCTGCGACTATTCTTCGATGAGGGCTACGTCTGAGGCGACGAGCTGATCCTTCTCGCTGCGGCTGAGGCGTGCCTCGACGATGTCCCCGACGAGGAGGTCGTTGAAGTTGATGCCGTTGAGGCTCTTGTAGTGGAAGAAGGCGTTCTCCTTCACACCGACGTCGATGAAGCCAAAGCCTGCCTTGAGGGCGTTGATCTGCCCACGGACGAGGCCGTCGTGAAGCTCTTCGCCGAGGACGAGGGCGGGCTTGTGCTCGGGCAGATCGATATGACCGATGACCTTCACCTCGGGCGTCTCGAGCGAGTCGTGTACGCTCAGCGTGATCTCTGGCTCGGGGCCTGTGGCGAGCTGTACGGTCTCGGTGGTCTTGGCGGGAGCATCAGCCTCTGCCTTGACGAGGGCTGGGGCTCCTCGGCGCTCTTTCACCGTGGCGGGGTCAATGGGGCGTGACGCGCCTGTGGGGCTTGGTAGGGGCGACCCTTGACCTCACGATTGCGCTCCTCGCTCTGACCCTTGTTGACAAAGAGACCATTGACGATGGGGTCGCTACGGAAGGCGCGGCTATCGATCAGCTCATTCATCATCACGGGGTAGGTAGCTTCCTCGAGGAGCTCGTAGGACGTGTAGGTCGTCGTGTTGTCTCGGCGGCCCGTCACCTTCGTGCTCGAGATCCCAGCCGAGGATCATCACACGGGTACCGAGGGCATGGAGCTTGCGTACCAAGGGGATATAGTCTCCATCGGCGGCGATGAGTACGACGACGTCAAACTGATTCTGCAATGCACGCTCATAAGCCTCCAGAGCAAAGAGCACATCGACGCCCTTCTCCTTCTTCTTATTGCCCTTGCCCGTGCGAGAGAGGGGCAGGTGGTGCATCATCACACCCTCCGAATTCAGGACATCGTCAAAGAGGCGCTCATAGAAGAGTACATCGCCCGAAGCCTTCGCGGCCTCGGCTGCTGACAGGCGTCCACGGAAGTAATGCGCGTCTACGATCTTGCACAGCTCGGGAGAAGTCCCTCGAGTTGGGCGATCTGATACTCAGGAAGCGGTGTAGGCCCCCGACGCTCAGACGGCTTTTTCGTTCGTGGAACTGATAGTAGAAGGTACTGACGTGCCAAAAATAGTTGCCGTCATAGAATATCCCGATGCGGGTGAGATGTGGATTTTTCTTTGGTGCCATAATAATTTCATATAATTTAAAAATGAAGCGAGTTAATGTGCGAAGTTACCATTTTTCCTCCGAAACTAATAACATAGCTCTCAGCAATATGTTCGCTTTTTAAGCGACTTTATTCCGCTGATTTTGCGAATGTATTTCCTATGATTCTCATAGTGATCCTCCTGTCGACCCATAGAGCGGGGATTTTTGCCTCGGGAGGAGGGGGTGTGTAACAGCGCTATAAACTCTTGAATGATCGCTCTATATGGGTTAGTGTGTTTTATTTGAATAAGGTTTAATCTTATGGCTCTCTCGGGGGGCATTCTATAGAAGAAGCATTTTTGTCTCGTGCGAGAAAAACTTGCGTTTATCTAAAGAAATGACTGGTGAAGGAGTATGGATTTTAATAAGTCTACGTGCGTGGCTCTAAAAATCCACGTACGAGGCTCTTAAAATCTACGTGCCTGGATCTAAAGACTACGTGCGTGGACGAAGGTTTTTGCTCTACGGCGTCGGGATTTTTCTCTGTGCAGCTCTGGAGTTATTCTTGTATTGCTTTCGTGGGTAAGCAGTGGTGGAGTGGGGTTCTCCCCGTAGTGTGAGGGGGCGTATAGCTCGGGGAGGGAGTAGTACCTTATTATAGTGTGTATATCGGTGCTTCGTGGGGAATATAGTTTCTCCGGTGGGTACGAAGCTGGGGGAGTGGTGCGCTTTAGTGGAGCTTGTGGCGCGCGATTTTTGGAGAAAGTACTGCCGATATGACGAAGGTATACGCTTGTTTGTGAAATAATCTTACCTTTGCTTGGACGCTATGTTCATATTTGTTCACAATTCGGACTTGCTATGATGGTCGATTTAAGCACTTCGTTTGCTGGGCTCACACTGCAGAGCCCCTTATCCTTGGGAGCTCTGGGCTTACCCGCAACGTAGATCGTACATGCGCCTTGGTAGAGGCTGGCGTGGGTGCTGTCATCCTCAAGTCGCTCTTCGAAGAGCAGATCTTGATGCAGACAGGGCACCTCGTCGCTAAGAATGACTACCCCGAGGCTAACGACTATATCTCCTCCTATGTGCGGAGCGAAGCTATCGAGGACTATATAAGTATCGTGCGCGAGGCGAAGGCTAAGCTCACTGTGCCGGTCATCGCCAGTATCAACTGCACCGAGGCGGGTAGCTGGGTCGAGTTTGCAGAGCGTCTGCGTGATGCAGGGGCAGATGCCCTGGAGATCAATGTGATGCGCCTCGAGACGGAGCTCTTCGCAGATCCAGCTGAGATCGAGGCTTACTACGTCTCCATCGTCACGGCACTCGCTGGCAAGGGGCTTCCGATCATCGTGAAGCTCTCGCGCTACCACACGAACCTACCGATGCTCGTCGATAAGCTCCGTGCTGCAGGTGCTGCCGCTGTGACGCTCTTCAATCGCTCCTACCAGATCGACATCGATCTGAATCGCGAACAGCTCATCGGTGGTGAGGTCTTCTCTCACGAGGGCGACTTCACCGAGACGCTCCGCTTCACGGGCGTGATCCGTGGCTGCGTCCCCAATGTAGGTATCTCTGCTTCGACGGGGATCTACACTTGGGCGGAGCTGACAAAGGTGCTCTTGGCGGGTGCCGATACCGCGCAGATGTGTACGGCGGTCTATAAGCAGGGTGCCACTGCTATCGCAGAGGCGCTGAAGGGTCTTCGCCACTGGATGATCGAGCACGGCTATCAGAGCCTCTCGGAGCTGCGTGGTCGTCTGAGCTACGGAGCCGTAGCTGACCCAAGTCTTTTTGAGCGAATTCAGTTTATGAAGTATTTTCAATGCCCGCGCTGCTCAGGACTAAGAGCAAAGGTGTCGGTCAGAGAAACAGAATTAAATTAATAAGTAGTATAAATTATGAAGAAGCAATCTCTCGCGGCAGCCTTCCTGGCTGGCGCACTCGTCCTCTCAAGCTGTGGTGCAAGCAACGCTGTCAAGGGTGCTGGTATCGGTGCCGCTGGTGGTGCTGCTATCGGTGCTGGTATCGGTCGCGTACTTGGTAATACTGCTGTCGGTGCTGTCATCGGTGGTGTCGTAGGTGGTACGGCTGGTACGCTCATCGGTAAGAAGATGGACAAGCAGAAGAAGGAACTGGAGCGCGACGTCAAGGACGCTAAGATCGAGTCTGTCAACGACGGTCAGGCTATCCGCGTCACCTTCGATAGCGGTATCCTCTTCGCTACGGGTTCGGCTTCGCTGAGCTCTACGTCACAGGCTACCCTGCGTAAGTTCGCTGCTAACCTCTCTGAGCACAGCGATACGGACCTGATGATCATCGGTCACACCGACAACACGGGTACGGACCGCGTGAACAACCCCCTCTCTTACAACCGCGCTGCAAGCGTCCGCTCTTTCCTCGCTGGTCAGGGTGTCTCTTCTTCGCGTATGAAGGTCGAGGGTAAGGGTAGCTACGAGCCTGTCGCTGACAACTCTACCGCTGCTGGCCGTCGCGAAAACCGCCGTGTCGAAGTCTACATCCTCCCCAGCAAGGCGATGGTGAAGGCTGCTCAGGACGGTACGCTCCGCTAAGCACAAGCTTAATCAGCTGAAGACCTCCGCTGGTCTTCGCTTTCCTACCGAGGGGACTTTAGGTGAATTGCCTCAGTCCTCGGCCTTTTCTGCTCAAGGTATAGCTGCGTGTCTCTGTGGGCTTCCTCCACAAAATCAATTGTATAGTATTGTATATTCGCAGATTATGTGTACCTTTGTGCACCCGTGGTATATGCCTGTGGTGTGTACTGCGACTACTAAAGAGTAGATAAGTTATTCAAACATAAGTAGAAACGAAATGCCAACTATTCAACAATTGGTTAGAAAGGGACGTGAGTCACTCGTCGAGAAGGGTAAGAGCCCTGCTCTGGACTCCTGCCCCCAACGCCGAGGCGTCGTGTGCGTGTGTACACGACGACCCCTAAGAAGCCAAACTCTGCGATGCGTAAGGTCGCTCGTGTCCGCCTGACGAATGGTAAGGAAGTCAATGCCTACATCCCAGGTGAAGGTCACAACCTGCAGGAGCACAGCATCGTGCTGGTACGTGGTGGTCGTGTAAAGGACCTCCCAGGGGTACGTTATCACATCGTACGTGGTTCGCTCGATACAGCTGGTGTCAATGGCCGTCTGCAGCGTCGCTCCAAGTATGGTGCTAAGCGTCCCTAAGCCCGGTCAGGCAGCTGCTCCAGCAAAGGGTAAGAAGTAATTCTCCCTCCGGCGAAAAATCCTAACCCCCGAGAGCTCGTGCAGCTCTCACCTGGCGAGCCCGCCACATATATATAATGTAGGGTGCCAAGCTAAGAGTCAATAGAACCAAGTTTCTGAGTTCGTTGGATAGGCTATCAAGGTTGAGTAAATGCTCCAGCGGGAGCGTTGAAGTAAGATCACAGCACAACCAATCGACAGAAACGCAATTTACATTAAGCAATGAGAAAAGCTAAACCCAAAAAGAGACAGGTACTCCCTGATCCCGTATTTGGTGACGTTAAGGTGACGAAGTTCGTTAATCACCTGATGTACGACGGTAAGAAGAGCATCGCCTTCGATATCTTCTACACCGCGCTCGAGATTGTAGGCAAGAAGATCCAGCAGGAAGACAAGTCTGCCCTGGAGATCTGGAAGGCTGCCCTCGACAACATCACTCCTCAGGTAGAAGTCAAGAGCCGCCGTATCGGTGGTGCTACCTTCCAGGTGCCTACCGAAATCCGCGCCGAGCGTAAGGAATCTATCTCCATGAAGAACCTCATCCTCTTTGCTCGCAAGCGCGGTGGTAAGACCATGGCAGATAAGCTTGCTGCAGAGATCGTGGATGCATTCAATAGCCAAGGTGCCGCCTTCAAGCGCAAGGAAGATATGCACCGTATGGCAGAAGCCAACCGCGCATTTGCTCACTCCGATTCTAAGAATAGCAAAAGACAATGGCTGACAACAAACACTTAGAGCTCACGAGAAATATCGGCACTGCGGCCCACATCGATGCCGGTAAGACGACTACGTCTGAGCGTATCCTCTCTATACGGGTCTGACCCACAAGATCGGTGAAGCTACATGATGGTGGTGCTACGATGGACTGGATGGAGCAGGAGCAGGAGCGTGGTATCACGATTACCTCCGCTGCTACGACTACCTTCTGGAACTACGACAACACCAAGTACAAGATCAACCTCATCGACACCCCAGGACACGTTGACTTCACTGTCGAAGTAGAGCGCTCGCTCCGTATCCTCGATGGTGCTGTCGCTACGTTCTGTGCTGTCGGTGGTGTACAGCCCCAGAGTGAGACCGTATGGCGTCAGGCTGACAAGTACCGCGTACCCCGTGTGTGCTACGTCAACAAGATGGACCGCTCCGGTGCTAACTTCTTCGAAGTAGTACGTCAGATCAAGGCCGTCCTCGGTGCTACCCCTTGCCCCATTCAGATCCCCGTCGGTCAGGAAGAAACTTTCCGCGGTGTCGTTGACCTCGTCACGATGAAGGCTCTTGTATGGGATGACGAGACGATGGGTGCTCACTACGACACGATCGATATCCCTGCTGAGCTGCAGGCTGAAGCCGAAGAATGGCGTGATAAGATGCTCGAGACGCTCGCTGACTGCGATGACGTCCTCATGGAGAAGTACTTGACGATCCCTCTACGATCACCGAAGACGAGATCCGCGCTGCCCTGCGTAAGGGTACGCTCGCGATGAAGATCAACCCCATGCTCTGCGGTTCTTCATTCAAGAACAAGGGTGTCCAGACCCTCCTCGACGCTGTCGCAGCTTACCTGCCCAGCCCTATGGATACCCCCGAAGTCATCGGTACCGACCCCGATGATCCTGAAAAGGAAATCATCCGTAAGGTAGACCCCAGCTCGCCTCTGACGGCTCTGGCGTTCAAGATCGCTACTGACCCCTATGTAGGTCGCCTCTGCTTCTTCCGCGTATACGCTGGTGAGCTGCCTGCAGGCTCCTACGTCTACAACTCCCGCTCGGGCAAGAAGGAGCGTATCTCACGCCTCTTCCAGATGCACTCCAACAAGCAGAACCCCATGGAAGTCATCGGCTGCGGTGACATCGGTGCTGGTGTAGGCTTCACGATATCCGTACGGGTGACACGCTCTGCGCCGAAGATGCTCCTATCATCCTCGAGTCTATCGACTTCCCCGAGCCCGTTATCGGTATCGCTGTCGAGCCTAAGACGCAGAAGGATATGGACAAGATGGGTGTCGGTCTGGCTAAGCTCGCCGAAGAAGACCCCACCTTCCGTGTGCAGACCAACGAAGAGACCGGTCAGACCGTCATCAGCGGTATGGGTGAGCTCCACCTGGAGATCATTATCGACCGTCTGAAGCGCGAATTCAAGGTCGAAGCTAACCAGGGTAAGCCCCAGGTATCTTATAAGGAAGCTATCACGAAGCCCGTTGAGCTCCGTGAAGTCTACAAGAAGCAGACGGGTGGTCGCGGTAAGTTCGCTGACATCATCGTCCGTGTAGAGCCCGCCGACGAAGGCTTTGAAGGCGATCTGCAGTTCGTAGACGAAGTCAAGGGTGGTAACGTGCCTAAGGAATTCATCCTCTGTACAGAAAGGCTTCCAGAAGGCTATGACCAACGGTGTCCTCGCAGGCTATGCGCTGGATAAGCTGAAGGTGACGCTCCTCGATGGTTCGTTCCACCCCGTGGACTCTGACCAGCTCTCCTTCGAGATCTGCGCTATCCAGGCATTCAAGAACGCTTCTGCTCAGGCAGGTCCCGTTCTCCTCGAGCCTATCATGAGGCTCGAAGTCGATACGCCTGAAGAAAACATGGGTGACGTGATCGGTGACCTCAACAAGCGTCGCGGTCAGGTAGAAGGTATGGACAGCACTCCTTCGGGTGCACGCCTTGTGAAGGCTAGGTGCTCTGGCAGAGATGTTCGGTTACGTGACGAGCCTCCGTACGATCACTTCCGGTCGTGCTACCTCGTCGATGACCTTCTCTCACTACGAAGCAGTATCCTCTTCTATCGCTCGCCAGGTCCTCGAGGAAGTAGGCGGCCGTGTAGATCTCATCAAGTAAATAGTACTATAACAGAGATATGAGCCAAAAGATTAGAATTAAGTTGAAGTCGTACGATCACACCCCTGCTCGACAAGTCGGCAGAGAAGATCGTCAAGACCGTCAAGGCCTCTGGTGCTGTAGTCAGCGGACCAATTCCCCTGCCCACGCACAAGCGTATCTTCACGGTGAACCGCTCGACCTTCGTCAACAAGAAGAGCCGCGAGCAGTTCGAGCTTAGCTCCTACAAGCGACTTATCGACATCTACAACTCCACGGCTGAGACGATCGATGCTCTCATGAAGCTCGAGCTCCCCAGCGGTGTAGAAGTAGAAATCAAGGTGTGATTATTAATACGAAACTGAAATGCCAGGTTTATTAGGAAAGAAAATCGGAATGACATCCGTGTTCAGTGCCGAGGGGAAGAACATCCCATGCACTGTTATTGAAGTAGGTCCTTGCGTGGTGACGCAGATCAAGTCTCTGGAAAAGGATGGCTATGAAGCACTTCAGCTTGGGTTCGTTGATGCTAAGGAAAAGCACACGTCCAAGCCTCTTCAGGGTCACTTCCAGAAGGCTGGCGTTGCTCCCAAGCGACACTTGGCCGAGTTCAAGGGGTTCGATTGCAGCCAGTATAATCTGGGTGATGTGATCGACGTGAATTTCTTCGAAGGGACGGTATTCGTCGACGTCGTCGGTACCTCCAAGGGTAAGGGATTCCAGGGTGTAGTCAAGCGTCACGGCTTCGGCGGTGTCGGTCAGGCTACGCACGGTCAGCACAACCGTCTTCGTGCTCCCGGGTCTGTAGGTGCGTGTTCGTATCCTGCTAAGGTCTTCAAGGGTACGCGTATGGCGGGCCAGACGGGTAATGAGCGTGTAACCGTTCAGAACCTCGAAGTGATCAAGGTAATGCCCGAGCACAACCTCCTTCTCCTCAAGGGTAGCGTGCCAGGTGCTAAAGGTTCAATCGTTGTAATCGAAAAGTAAATGGAACTGAGTGTATATAACATCAAGGGAGAAGATACCGGTCGTAAGATCACGCTCGATGATGCTATCTTCGCTATCGAGCCCTAACGACCACGCCATCTACTTAGACGTAAAGCAATTTTTGGCCAACCAGCGCCAGGGTACGCACAAGTCTAAGGAGCGTAGCGAAATCTCGGGTAGTACCCGCAAGCTCATCCGCCAGAAGGGCGGTGGCGGTGCTCGCCGTGGGGATATCAACTCTCCCGTACTCGTCGGTGGTGGTCGCGTCTTCGGGCCTACCCCACGTGACTATGGCTTCAAGCTCAACAAGAAGGTAAAGGCTCTGGCTCGCCGCTCGGCTCTGACCTACAAGGCTCAGAAGCAGGAGATCGTCGTAGTCGAAAACTTCGAGCTCGCTGCCCCCAAGACTAAGGACTTCGTCGCTCTGTCGAAGGCGCTTCAGGTCGCTGACAAGAAGGCCCTCTTCGTCGTCGAAGCCTCTCGGACAACCTCGTCCTCTCTTCACGCAACCTCCGCACTGCTCGCGTGATGAACGCCTTCCAGCTGAACACCTACTCGGTGCTCGACTGCAAGAAGCTCATCCTCACCGAGGCTGCTGTTGCTGTGATCAACGAACAGTTTAAGGCATAATCAATAGGAGAAACGAATCATGGGAATTATCATCAAGCCGGTTATCACCGAGAAGACAACTGCCCTGACAGAGAAGACTGCTGAACGCTACGTCTTCCGTGTCTCTCCTGATGCCAACAAGATCGAGATCAAGAAGGCCATCGAGGCGCTGTATAATGTAAAGGTCGAGAGTGTAAACACCGTGAATTATAGCGGTAAGCGCAAGGCTCGCTATACGAAGAGTGGACTCATCCGCGGCAAGGTCGCTGCGTTTAAGAAGGCTGTCGTTACACTCGAGAAGGGTCAGACCATCGACTTTTACGCTAACATCTAAGTTCAACAATGGCAATACGTAAACTCAAGCCCACAACGCCGGGGCAAAGACATAAGGTTATTGGTGCGTTCGATAACATCACTGCCAGCGCACCAGAGAAGTCCCTTGTCGTAGGTAAGAAGAAGTCCGGTGGTCGTAACAACACCGGTAAGATGACCATGCGCTACATCGGTGGTGGTCACAAGCAGAAGCTTCGTCTCATCGACTTCAAGAGAAATAAGGACGGTATCCCTGCTACGGTCAAGAGCATCGAGTACGACCCCAATCGTACGGCTCGCATCGCTCTGCTGTACTACGCTGATGGTGCGAAGGCTTATATCCTCGCTCCCAACGGCCTGCAGGTAGGTCAGAAAGTGATGTCAGGTGCAGAAGCTGCGCCTGAGGTAGGGAACAGCCTCCCACTGGCTAACATCCCTGTCGGTACGATCATTCACAACATCGAGCTTCGTCCAGGTCAGGGCGCTAAGATGGTCCGCTCTGCTGGCGTCTTCGCTCAGCTACTTCTCGCGAAGGTCTCTACGCCGTCATCAAGATGCCTTCGGGCGAGACGCGCCGTATCCTCTCCGCTTGCAGGCTACCATCGGTGCCGTAGGCAACTCCGACCACGCTCTCGAGCGCTCCGGTAAGGCCGGTCGCAGCCGCTGGCTCGGCCGTCGTCCTCACAACCGTGGTGTCGTCATGAACCCTGTCGATCACCCAATGGGTGGTGGTGAAGGCCGCGCTTCTGGTGGTCACCCACGCTCACGTACGGGTCTCTACGCTAAGGGTCTCAAGACTCGTGCTCCTAAGAAGCACTCGTCTAAGTACATCATCGAGAGACGTAAGAAGTAACTGATTAATCAAAAAGAATTATGAGTCGTTCATTAAAGAAAGGTCCATATATCAACCTGAAGCTCGAGAAGAAGGTCTTGGCGATGAATGAATCCGGCAAGAAGGTCGTCATCAAGACTTGGGCTCGCGCCTCGATGATCAGCCCTGACTTCGTCGGTCATACGATTGCCGTACACAACGGGAATAAGTTCATCCCCGTCTTCATCACCGAAAACATGGTAGGTCACAAGCTCGGGGAGTTCTCTCCCACGCGTACCTTCCGTGGTCACGGCGGTAATAAGAAGAAGTAATTCGGCTGGAAGTAATTCAGACCTTTAAGTAAGAAAAGAAACAATGGGTGCAAGAAAGAAAATATCAGCCGAAGAAAGAAAGCAAGCCCTGAAGTCTACGTACTTCGCTGCGCTCCGCAACGTCCCTACGTCGCCTCGTAAGATGCGCCTCGTAGCTGACCTCGTGCGTGGCATGGAAGTAGGTCGTGCTCTTGGGGTACTCAAGTTCTCTAACAAGGAAGCCGCTGCTCGCGTGGAGAAGCTCCTCCGCTCAGCTATCGCTAACTGGGAAGAGAAGAACGGACGCAAGGCCGAAGACGGTGAGCTCTATATCTCCCGCATCTTCGTCGATGGTGCTGCTACGCTCAAGCGTATGCGCCCCGCCCCTCAGGGTCGTGGCTATCGTATCCGTAAGCGTTCGAACCACGTCACGATCTTTGTCGATTCAATAACCAATAAAGAGAACTAAACCAGATGGGACAAAAGATTAATCCTATAAGCAATCGTTTGGGATACATCCGTGATGGGATTCCAACTGGTATGGCGGTCGTGAGTACGGTGACAAGCTTCTTGAAGATAGCCGTCTGCGTCGCTACCTGAGCGTCCGTCTGGCTAAGGCAAGTGTCTCTCGTATCGTCATCGAGCGTGCTCTCAAGCACGTCACTATCACGATCTGCACGGCTCGCCCCGGTATCGTGATCGGTAAGGGCGGTCAGGATGTAGACACGCTTAAGGAAGAGCTCAAGAAGATCACCAACAAGGATGTTCAGATCAACATCTTTGAAGTTCGTCGTCCAGATATCGATGCTGCGATTGTCGCTGACAACATCGCTCGTCAGCTCGAAGGGAAGATCGCTTACCGTCGCGCAGTCAAGGGTGCCATTGGCGCTGCTATGCGTGGTGGGGCAGAAGGGATCAAGGTACAGATCTCTGGTCGTCTGAATGGTGCAGAAATCGCTCGCTCCGAGATGTACAAGGAAGGCCGTACGCCTCTGCACACGCTTCGTGCAGACATCGACTACGCTCAGGCTGAAGCTCTGACGAAGGTCGGTATCCTTGGTATCAAGGTGTGGATCTGCAAGGTGAAGTCTACGGCAAGCGTGACCTCGCTCCTTCGTTCACCAACCCTCAGCCAGGACATGGTGGTCGCCGTGAAGGCGGTCGCGAACGTCGTGATGGCCGTCGTGATGCTCGTGGTGGCAGACGTGGGGGTAATCGCTAACGTATAAGAACAGAAGACAGCAATGTTACAACCTAAGAAAACTAAGTTTAGAAGAGTCCAGAAGGGTCGCGCTAGGGGTAACGCCCAGCGTGGCAACCAGCCTCGCCTTCGGTTCTTTCGGGATCAAGTCTCTGGGTACGCGCTGGATCACCGGTCGTCGATCGAGGCCGCTCGTATCGCTGTGACTCGCTATATGCAGCGTCAGGGTCAGGTATGGGTACGTATCTTCCCCGATAAGCCCTATCACCAGAAGCCTCGCCGACGTCCGAATGGGTGAGGTAAGGGTTCGCCCGAAGGCTTCGTGGCTAACGTAACTCCAGGCCGTATGCTCTTCGAAATCGAAGGGTATCCTTCGAGATCGCTAAGGAAGCTCTCCGCCTGGCTGCACAGAAGCTCCCCGTGACGACGAAGTTCGTCGTCCGCCGCGACTACGATATGTCTAACACTAACCTGTAATAGAAGAGATGAAATTAGCAGAGATCAAGGCGCTCACTACGCCTGAGCTACAGGAGCGTGTAGTAGCCGAAGAGGCAGCTTACAACAAGAAGTGCATCGACCATGCAGTGACCCCCGCAGACAACCCTGCTGAGATCCGCCGCATGCGCCGCACGATCGCTCAGATGAAGACCATCCTTCGTGAGCGCGAACTCAACAACAATTAATGTGTCCTCCCGATGGAACAGAGAAGATTAAGAAAAGAACGTGTAGGCGTCGTTTCTTCCAATAAGATGGACAAGACCATTACGGTCGCTGTCAAGTGGAAGGAAAAGCACCCTATCTATGGTAAGTTCGTCAACAAGACGAAGAAGTACCATGCTCACGACGAGAAGAACGAGTGCAACATCGGTGATACGGTCCGTATCATGGAGACTCGCCCTTTGAGCCGTACCAAGAGATGGAGATTAGTCAATATTATCGAAAGAGCTAAGTAGTATATGATCCAGCAAGAATCAAGACTCGTAGTAGCAGACAATAGCGGTGCAAAGGAAGCCTCTGTATCCGCGTCCTCGGCGGTACGCGCCGTCGCTATGCCTCTGTCGGTGATATTATCGTCGTTGCTGTCAAGAGCGTCATCCCCTCTTCTGACCTGAAGAAGGGTGTCGTATCTAAGGCAATCATCGTCCGCACGAAGAAGGAAGTTCGTCGTCCCGACGGCTCCTACATCCGCTTCGATGACAACGCTTGCGTCCTGCTCAATGCTGCTGGCGATATGCGTGGTAGCCGTATCTTCTGACCTCAGCTCGTGAGCTGCGTGCGTGAATATGAAGATCGTTTCTCTCGCGCCTGAAGTCCTCTAACCCTTTAAAGACGAAAGAAGAAATGAGTAAGTTACATATCAAGAAGGGCGACCAGGTCGTCGTCCTCAGCGGTGTAGATAAGGGGAAGACGGGCCGTGTGCTTGAAGTCCTCGTAGACAAGCAGCGCGCTATCGTCGAAGGTATCGCCATCGTCGCTAAGCACGCTAAGCCCAGCGCAAAGAACCCTCAGGGAGGGATCGAGAAGAAGGAAGCTCCTATCCATATCGCCAAGCTCAACCTCGTCGATCCTAAGACGGGTAAGGCTACGCGTATCGGTCGTCGTCTCAACGACGAAGGGAAGCTCGTACGTTATTCCAAAAAGTCAGGAGAGGAGATTAAGTAATGAGCAATACTGCAAGTCTTAAGAACGAATATAAGGAACGCATCGTTCCCGCCCTCATCGAGCAGTTCGGTTATCAGTCTCGCATGCAGGTGCCCGTCCTGAAGAAGATCGTCATCAACCAGGGCCTCGGTATGGCTACGGCTGATAAGAAGATCATCGACGTAGCTATCGCAGAACTCTCTGCCATCACGGGTCAGAAGGCTGTCGCTACGCTCTCGAAGAAGGACATCTCTAACTTCAAGCTTCGTAAGAAGATGCCTATCGGTGTCATGGTTACCCTGCGCCGCGAGCAGATGTACGAGTTCCTCGAGCGTCTGATCCGTATCGCGCTGCCCCGTATCCGTGACTTCAAGGGACTCGAAAGCAAGTTCGATGGCCGTGGTAACTATACCCTCGGTATCAGCGAGCAGATCATCTTCCCTGAGATCAACCTCGACGGCATCACCAAGATCCTCGGTATGAACATCACGTTCGTTACCTCGGCTCAGACTGACGAAGAAGGTTACGCACTCCTCAAGGAGTTCGGCCTCCCGATTCAAGAACGCCAAGAAAGGCAACCAAATACTATGGCAAAGGAATCACTGAAGGCACGCGAAGTAAAGCGTGCAAAGCCTCGTCGCTAAGTATGCTGCCAAGCGTGCTCAGCTCAAGGCCGAAGGGAACTACGAAGCACTTCAGGCTCTGCCTAAGAACGCTTCTCCCGTACGTCTGCACAACCGTTGCAGCATGACGGGTCGTCCCAAGGGCTATATGCGCCAGTTCGGCATCTCTCGTATCCAGTTCCGTGAGATGGCTTCTGCCGGTCTCATCCCTGGGGTGAAGAAGGCCAGCTGGTAGTGTACACCGTCCATCGTAATAAGCTCCCTCCCCTGCCTTTGTGTTGGGTAGGAGCTTTTGCTGAGTGACATAATAACAATCGTTAGAATGAAGATGACTATTAAAAGAGTTCTCTTGGTGCTCTATGGAAAGCGGTGGTGGCAAGTCTCTGATTGCCCATACTCTTCGTAGCTATCTCAGTTATTCCTGTCCCTATCTGTCTTTGTATTATTCGAAGCACCAATGGAGAATGGCTTTGTGATCGAGGCTTTGCGGTTGCACGCTATTTGCTCCCTCGCTTTCTTGGCTGGGTCTCCTATTTAGCATGCTCTATGCTCTTCCTAAGCGACAGGTAGGGCGATGTGTTTTTAGGTGGGATATTGCCCATGCTTATCTTGTTCCTTTGCCTATGAGTATTTCCTTGTTCGGATGTACCATATCCTTTACAATAACTTTATTGCTGATATTATTCTCTCCTCGAATAGTCGAGGGGCAGGATTTTTGAGGGCTTTGTGGGGAATTATGACTGCTTGCTGATCTTGCTCCTGCTTCTATGTGGGGACGATAGCTTGGGTTGTAAGTTATCTTTTAAAGCGCTTTTGCGCCTTATTGGGTGTATGGACAAAAACCAATGTTCATCCTATCTGTTCTCCTATCCTGCTATGGTATTGGTTCTCTTCAACTTTCTAGTTGTGAGCATTATCAGTCTTATTGTTATGTCTGCGACGTTCACTCTTCATTTGAGCGACTATTTTTGGAATACCAGTATCTCGCTCCTCAGAGAGGAGGAAATAGCTGTAGCGTTGGCTAACATGGCAAAATCTTATTCTCAGCTGAGAGTTAACTATAGAGGATTCTCCCTTTAACCAACCTGTTCATATTGTGCTTGTACTTGTGAGACTGCTACCACTTGCTACATGCATAGTTACGGTTATCCTCTTCCTACCACGCCACGACTAGATAGTCTGGAGACGTTGGGCGAAGTGATTCGTTTTCTGATGTCGTGTCTCCAGCTCCAGCTACAATTCTCTCTAATACACGTTCTCTAACTACTACACTATGGAGGATGGGAGTAAACCATGGTGTGCCTATCCTACGCTTCTTGGGGTGATGAGAAAAGGGTCGGGTATTACACAGCATGGACTACGGCTCAAGAGTCTATAGGGCTACATTCAACTGGTAGCAACATTCGGAAGTTCAGCAGATACTCTGCTTGCTGTCCCTAGTGCTGATTCGGATCAGATTGCGCAGTATTATGGAGAAGTCTTACTCTCGTATTGATGGCGAGCTTCTTAAGCTACTCCATCGATGAAAGATATTCCTGAGGGAAAAGGATCCCAGGGCTCTTTGAGTTCTTCACCTATGGGATGTCATGACATCTATCGAGAGCGATATCCAGCATCTTTTGCTCGATTCAAGCCAGAGGATCTTCCTCAAAAACGAGGAGGAGAAGGATAAGTATATAGCTGAGTACCTCAATGCTATACTCACAATGATTATGTCGTCTCATCCATCATTGAGCGCTATAGAGAGGAGCCTGTCCTTCTATTTTATTTCTCAGATCATGGAGAGGTCATCTACAATGACCTCAGAATCCTGACTTTCGAGGCGTTCCGCAAACGCATTGGTGTCATTCCTTTTATGTCTACATGAGTCCTCAGCTACGAGCAGCATCCGAGATTTGGGAAAGGCGTATACAGGAGCAAAGGATCTCCTATGAGACAGATCTCTTTACTCATACATTAACAGGGCTTCTTGGGATTAGTGCGAGTATACTCAGCCTCGTTATGAGTTATTCAGTCCTAGTTATAATTCTCAGACTCATAAGATTGTGGATTATTCTGGGAGTGTCATACCTCTGTCAGATTAGTGTCTTCTATTAGTTTTGAATGCAGACTAGGCCTCGCTTACCTTATGAGTAAGCGAGGCTAATCTGATCTAAGATATAGAGTACAAATAAGTTGAAGCGTAGCTCTCCTTAATTAAGCGAAGAGGGTAGCTTTCGACCTGCTCGATGCGCTCCCTGAGCAGGGGCTCGAGGGGAGGCGGCCTTCGATAGCCTTGCAGCCGTGCATGATCGTCGTGGTCGTTGCGGTTCAGTAGCTGGGCGATCTGCATTGTAGGGACGCGCTGGTGTGCTTCTTCACGAGGTACATCGTGACCTGGCGGGGAGGGCAAGGACGGCCTTTACGTGAGGGTGTGCGCAGCTGAGCCTTCTCGACGCCGAAGACGGAGCAGACGGTATCGAGGATGGACTCGGGCGTCACCTCACGGCGCTCGATGGAGACGGTACCCCGACGATACGGCGCGTGGCCTCGAGGTCTACTGCACCATGATCGGAGAACTGCGAGTGGGTGATGATCGTGCGGATAGCCCCCTCGAGCTGACGGACGTTGTCCTGCATGCTCTCGGCGATGAACTCCACGCACTCTTCTCCGAGCTCGACTCCGCTGTCGGCGACACGGCGCTGGAGGATCTTGCGGCGAAGCTCCAGATCGGGGCGGTCAATGCGTGCATCATCTGCGCTCTGGATACGCGTCATGATACGCGTCTCCATACCCTTGAGGATCCACAGGAGGGACGTCACAGGTGACGATGATCTGCTTGCCGAGGAGGTAGAGGTGATTGAAGATATCGAAGAACGCCTGCTGCGTCTTCGTCTTACCGATGAGCCCCTTGATATCGTCGATGATGAGCATATCCATCTGCTGGTAGAAGTCTACGAACATACCACGCTCGGGACCGCGCATCAGGCTGTCGCGGACGAATTGCGCTTCGAACTTCGAGCTCGACACGTAGCAGACGCGCATCGTGGGGTGGAGCTCCATGGGCACGCTGCCCAATAGCCTGCGAGAGGTGGGTCTCCCTACGCCATCAGCTAGTAGATGAAGATGAAGTTCAGCGGAGCCTGTCCGGGGCGCGCGGCCGTAGCTTCGGCGATGCGCAGGGCCTCGCGGTTACCAGCACTCTCGTAGAAAGTCTCGAAGCGGAGGTCGGCACTGAGGTGCGACGTATAGTCTTGCGTGCGCGCCAGCTTAGGCTGAGGTGCAGGCTGAGCCGTCTGAGCGGGGGTGAGGTAGATCTCGAGCCCTTGAGGAGAGAGGATCTCGTTCTGAGCTCGTACGAGTAGGGTCTCATAGGTGCGTACGAGTTCCTCGTAGAATGCCTTCGAAGGGACCTCGAGCACGAGCGCTTTCGAAACGCCCCTGCTCATCCTCGCGCGTCTCGATGCCGAGCGGGCGGATGGGAGGCAAACCAGCGCTGGAGCGTCTGGGGATCACAGGAGCCAGCTATGATCTGGAGGCATTGCTTCCAGAGCTGCTCCCCTGAAGAAGGAGGAGTTGTCGTTTGCATGAGGGGTTGCCTTACGTAGTCGTGGACCAAGGGCATTACTATATTTAGGAGCCAAGCGGGGGCGTCGGGCGCGGTGATAGGCGCTCGTGCTGCTGAGCCTCAGTTGCTATGGGGTGAGGAGGTTATCCACAAGGTGGTTTTGCCCTTAATGTGCTATACATTAGTCGTATAGTGTGGTATAGGGGGTGTCTTGTGTGACCTCTTATCTGGTGCAAAGTTTGGCAAAAGTGCGGAGACGGCCTTGAGGCTTGCTTTTCTCATACTAATTCTATGGGTTTTGTTCTCAAGCGATTACCACCTTCCCGCAGAAGGAGCTTCATGGATGTCCTCCTAAGCGCTTATAAATCAAGCCTTCTCTTCGCTATGCACAGAGCTACTCACAGAGTTATCCACACGATGTCGTCGGGGTAAGATGTTGAGGATAAGTCTTCTTCTTCTTTTGGGACAAAAGATTTCCACAGGTGGGTTACTGCTTGCTTTAGGCGGGGGAGTGCAAACTTTCTTTCCGCGGAAGAGGGCGCGGAGGGTGCGTAGAGGAGGAGTGGGAAGGAGTATAGAAAGATAGCTGAGGGTGCTGAGGATGGGGTGAGTGCGTGCAAAGAGGGGTGGGGAGGCTGTGGAAGGGAGAGAGGGCTGCTGAGGAGGGATGAGAACGTGCGGCAGGAGGTGGGGCGAGGTACATATATAGAGGTCGAGTGTAGAGCCGGTGGAGCATGGTGATGGTGCGAGTATGCTCGAGGAGTTGGGAGCGTGGGGAGCGGGTGAGTATGGCTGAGGTAGGGGTGCGGTGCGAGGTGAGCGAGGCAGGTGGTGGCGTAGGCGTGGGCATCGACTACCGGCGTAGTGGTAGTCGATGCCGAAGAGGGCGCCGGCGAAGGTCATCACTTCGCCATAGGCAATGAGGATGCTGGAGTGAATCTCCCCAGGTGGGGCGGTGACGAAGGCTGCGCCGAGGAGGAGCATGCCGAAGAGGCTGAGCAGGGTGGCGATGACGAGCTGGAGCGTCGCCTTGGATTTATTCGGTTGCATGGCTTACGGGGCTGATGGAGATGTCGTGGTATTCGCGCTGGGCATCGAAGCAGGGGCATAGCTTGATCCATTCGTCGGGCGTGATATGCCCGTCGCCGTTGCGGTCGGGGCTGAGGTCACGGTGGCCGAGGATGGTAGCTTGTGGGGCGAGTGTGTGGAGGTGCTCAAGGAGCTGACGGAGGGCCGTGCGCTGCTCGGCGGTGCGGGTATCTGCTGGATGGCCCGTGTCATCTAAGCCACCTTCGTAGCAGACGCCATAGCTCGAGCGGTTGTAGCCTCGTGCGTGGGCACCTATCTGCTCAAGCGGGCGCAGAGGAATGATAGCACCCGAGCGACGGATGTAGAAGTGGTAGCCTGCCGAGCGGAAGCCACGGGCACGATGGTCACGCTCCAGGGCTTCGGGTGAATAAGACTGGCTGGCACGCGTGGCGCTGCAGTGCACGACGATGTAGCGGATGTCGGTGGGTCTCATCGCTTGGTCCTCCTATAAGTAAGGTAGACGGCTCCGAGAAGGAGGGGAAGGGTGACGCCGAGGGCGAAGGGACGTAAGGGGCTGGCTGGTACCTTTATGCGAGGTGGTGCCCCTTATCCGTGGTGTGGGTCGTGGAGCGAGGCTATCGACCTCCCGTAGAGCGCCCGTGGTGGTCGCCTGATGACGCCCGATCTGTCGGAGGTGATAGTGCGCTATCCAGCCTGCGCCCTTCGCCTTGGAGGAGGCGGTAGTATCAGTGTGCGGAGGGAGGAGCTGCACGACCTCGGTGAGGTCCAGTGTGAGGGGTGTCGAGGGCGTGCTCCTGCTGGGTGGTGTGCAGGGTGCGCTGTAGGTCGCTCGTGGTGTGGCTCTCGGTCGTGCTCTCGCGTGTCGTGCGGTGGTGTGCGGCACAGCCGTAGAGCCCGATGAGGAGGGCTAAGGTAAGGTGCCTCGGCTGCGGAATGGTGGTGTACATAAGTCAATCAATAAAGAGGAATACAGCCCCTCTCTGGGGCGCTCCGCCTACCTTGGGGGAGCGATACAAAGGTAGTAGGGGCGGGATAGGGGCTGCGGTCTTTATTGGTCGTCTTCGTCGGTGATGGCTCGTACCTGCGTTCTCCCTCGGTGGTGTGCGTGGCGGATGAGGGCGCGAGAGGCGGTGCGTCGCCTGACTCTGGTAGGAGCTGTGCAGGGGCGTGTGCGTGGTGTGCAGTCCCTATGAAGGCGCTCGGTCGTGCTGGAAGGGTAGCGGAGGGAGCCGTGAAGGGGTGTGCGGAGGTATAGTATGTATATAAGGTTACGCGCGCGCGAAAGGGCGTGGCTTTATGGTAGGGAGATATAAGACTCGGGGGCTACACCATCAGCTAAGTGCTGGGTGTAGCCCCCGAGAGGAATGGTTGCCCTATGGGCGGTGTCGCTTACTTCTTAGCGCGGCGAGCACGGATGACGTGGCGAACTTCTTCGAGCTGCTCTACGCGACGCAGACGTTCAGGTTCGCTCTCTACGAAGAGCTCTTCCTTCTCAGCGGGGCGGACGTAAGCGAGGGCTTCACCCTTGCGGATGTTAGCACCCTGAGCAGCTACCTCAGCGAGGCGGCCGGTGAAGTTCGAGATGACGGGCTCGAAGTAGCCTGCAGCCGTCTGGATGTAGCAGAGAGGCTCACCCGTCTTGATGAAGGTACCGAGGGCAGGAGCCGTAGAGTAGTCTTCGGGATCGACCTCCCAGATGATCTGACCAGAGGCAGGAGCTTCGATAGGCTCGGTGCCCTGACGCTTGATCTTCACTGCATCTTCGGCGCTGTAGCCCTTCTTGACGAGGGCGTCGGTCTTGGCCTTGTCGAGCTCAGCCTGGAAGCGCTCCTTAGCTGCACCGCTCTTGTAGTCGCGGTACTGAGCTTCGTGCATAGCGAATTCGAAGAGTTCTTCGTCGTCTTCGCCGAGCTCCCAGCCGTTCTCCTTCATCTCAGCGCGGAACTTATCCAGCGCATCAGGAGTAGTTGAGCTGAGGATCTTCGGTGGTGAACTCGAAGCCCTTTTCCTTCGCCAGGTCGATGATCTCCTGATCGAGCTTGCCGGGCAGACGGCCAGACTTCCCGAGGATCATACCCCACGTGTTGTTGTCGATAGCCTCCCAGCGGCCCTTGCCGATGGTGAGGTTGTAGACGTTCATCAGAGCGACGTTCTTGACGTACTGGCTGAATGGCGTGACGAGTGGGGGTAGCCGAGGCGAGGCCATACGTAGGCGACTTCGTCGAAGAGGCGGACGAGCAGGTCGTCGACGCTCAGCTCGGGTTCGCCCTTCTTACGCAGGTGCATGTTGATACCAGCGTGTACGCCCTTGAGGTCAGCCATCATCGAGCCCATCATACCACCAGGCAGACCGCAACCTACGAGGAGCGAAGAGGTCAGCATGTTGGAGGGGTTGATGAAGTAGCCGAGGAAGTCATCGATGAACTCCTGCGTGAGGGCGCGAGCCTTCATGTAGGCGTCCATGTTGATGTCAGCGACCTTGTAGCCAGCGTCGATGAGCATCTCGCGGATGGTGATGACGTCTGGGTGGATCTTACCCCAAGAGAGGGGCTCCATAGCTACGTCGATGACGTCTGCGCCGTTGTCACAGACCTCGAGCATGGAGGCTACGGAGAAGCCAGGGCCCGAGTGACCGTGGTACTCGATGATGACCTCAGGGTGCTTGGTCTTGATCGCCTTCACCAGACGGCCGAGGAAGCGAGGACGGCCGATACCCTGCCATGTCCTTGAGGCAGATCTCGGGGGCGCCAGCAGCGATGAACTGGTCTGCCAGGTCAGCGTAGTACTCGACGGTGTGGACGGGGAGTGGGTGATACAGAGCGTAGCCTGTGGGATCATCCCAGCTTCCTTCGCGTAGTGGATGGAGGGGATGACGTTGCGGGGGTCGTTGAGCCCGTCGAAGATACGGGTGATATCGACACCCTGGGCCTTCTTGACCTTGTACATCAGGCGACGTACGTCAGCAGGGACGGGGAACATACGCAGACCGTTGAGACCACGGTCGAGCATGTGCGTCTGGATGCCAGCAGCGTTGAGGGGCTTAGTGAAGGCGCGGACGGCCTTGTTGGGGTTCTCCCCGTAGAGGAGGTTGACCTGTTCGAAGGCCCCCCCGTTGGTTTCGACGCGTGCGAAGCAGCCCATCTCGACTAAGACGGGGGCGATACGCTCGAGCTGGTCCTTGCGGGGCTGGTACTTCCCTGAGGACTGCCACATGTCACGGTAGACAAGGCTAAGTTTGATTTCTCTCTGTGCCATAAGGGTGAGTTATTGATAAGGGATTATTTCGTGTATTATTTCTCGTGTGTGGTGGGCCTGCGCTGGCTGGTCATATCGAGTGTGTGTAGCCATTGTCAGGGCGATGAGGCTGGCGGTCTCGGTGCGCAGGCGGCTCGCTCCGAGGGTGATGGGCTGGCACCCGCGGCGGGTAGCCTCCTCGATCTCCTCGATGGAGAAGTCTCCTCGGGCCGACCATCAGGAGCGTCTTCGCCTCGGGGCGGAAGAAGTGATCGATGGTGTGGCGCTCGGGGCGAACGGTGCTACGGCAGTGGGCCATGAGCCGCAGGTCATAGTCCGCTGTCATCTCGAGGAGCTGGGCAAAGGGCACGTCGGGGATGAGGCGAGGAAGGAGGGCCTTGTGGGACTGCTTCATCGCGCTCTGGATGATGCGCTCGAGTCGCTCGGGGCTGGTGTGCTTGCGCTCGAGTGCTGGGTGCGGATGAGTGACTTCATCCAGACCTACCTCGACCATCTTCTCGAGCGTCCACTCGAGGCGGTCGATGTTCTTCGTCGGGGCGACGGCTGCCGCCCAGTGCCCACGCCAGTACTTCGCCCACGGCTCCTCGCGCTCGATGCTGAGGAGGCAGTGACGGCGGTCGACAGCGGTGACGCGCGTCTCGAAGAGGGTACCACAGCCATCGGTGACAAGGTACTCGTCACCTACCTTGGCGCGCAGTACGCGCAGGGCGTGTTGTGCTTCTCCCTCGGGGAGCTGGAGCTCATCGCGTAGGGTGGGGGCATAGAAGAGCGGTAGGTCTTTCATCTTCGTCTTCATTGATTCCTCGTACCAAAGTTACGCTTTTTACGGCGGAATAAAGAAAGAAAAGGCAATTGCACACATTCATCTTAGTGTGCTTATTCTCTGCTGTTTGTTCGCTCCAGAGGAAGGGGAGATCCCTCCTTGCTGGCGGGTCGATCCCGCGCCTGCTCAGGGATTGATCTCCCTCTATGGATGGGGCAAAGCAACCTATTATTGGCTGGCGGGCTGACCTATGTGAGACTGTTGCGGAGAGTCCTGTTCTCGATTTAGAGTGCTAAGGCATCTCACGCCCTAGCTCCCCTCGATATACCCCTCCGAAGTGATACACAGCTCTTCGCCTTTATCGCAAGTATTCCTCTTATCCAGCGGAGGGAAAAAGCATCGTTCTCGTGAAGAAAAAGCGCCTTCACGTAGTGGTTTTTCCGTATCTACGCACGTAGTCTTAAAGACCAGGCACGCAAATCCAAAATATCCACGCACGTAGATATTAGATCCACGTACGTGAGTCCAAACTTATCTGCTACTCGCCCACAACTTTTTCCTCGACGCAGAGCAATAACCTCATAGAGGTCACTTCACAAAGCTATATAGCTTTCTTCGTCATCCTATATAGGTCGCCATCGCGACCTATAAAGCTCCGTCGGACCAATATAGGTCAGCCCGCCGACCAATAGCTCGTTTGAGCAGTGACTAATATAGGTTGCTTTGCCGCCCCTCCCTCTCCTGAGAAAAGCCGCATCTATATTGCAATGTGCAAGGTTAGCTACATTTGTAGAAGGTGTGTGTGCGACTCACCTCGCAAAGAGGTGGTCATATGTTCGATAACGGCAAAAACAGTAATGCCTGTTCTTTCGCATCTACCTGATGTTTGGACGCTCAACGAGTATCTTGTTATTTCGAAGTTCCTGGGAGAGGGCGCAGTTTGTGTGCACTCCAGTGGATGATCATGTTTGATTTGACTCGTTGTTCCTAAAAGTGTTTCGTGTGCAGATACCTGAACAATCGGTTGCTTATCAAGAAATCCAGGTGAAGTCCCGAGCAGAAGATGCTGTCAATCTGCGATTAAGCCAATGCCAATCCACGACAGAATTACTGGTTCATTTTCTATGTAAAGAGTACTAGATACCTTTTGGATCATCAAACTCAGAGTTTTTGTCCGTACTGCCTCCAAGATGTGCAGCTGAAAGCATATTGATAAGTACTCATTTTCGCTTGCCTCAAAGACTCAGAGTCGAGGGCTCGACCCCTAACCCTAAAATATTCAGGGTATATTGCTAAGACTTCTCTGTGATACCATAGGGAGATATGCTACCAACAGGCTGTGATTAGCCGTTATCTGTATGATGCGAGAGCTGCCAAAGAGGTACCTCCTCGCATTTCGCTATCTTTGCACCTTACAATAAGGTATATAATCAATACGCATAATGGCCCTACAATGTGGTATCGTAGGCTTGCCCAACGTCGGTAAGTCCACCCTCTTCAACTGCCTCTCCAACGCGAAGGCGCAGTCCGCTAACTTCCCCTTCTGCACCATCGAGCCCAACGTCGGGGTCATCACCGTCCCCGATGAGCGCCTGACGAAGCTGGCCGAGATCGTCCAGCCCCAGCGCATCGTCCCCACGACCGTCGAGATCGTCGACATCGCTGGTCTGGTGAAGGGCGCGAGCAAGGGCGAAGGGCTGGGGAATAAGTTCCTGGCCAACATCCGTGAGACGGATGCGATCCTGCACGTGCTGCGCTGCTTCGATGACGACAACATCACGCACGTCGACGGCAGTGTCGACCCCCTGCGCGACAAGTCCATCATCGACACCGAGCTACAGCTCAAGGACCTCGAGACGGTCGAAGCCCGCCTGCAGAAGGTCTACAAGCAGGCATCAGACGGGCGGTGACAAGCAGGCAAAGCTCGCCTGCGACGTCCTGATGCGCTACAAGGAAGCTCTGGAGCAGGGTCTCAATGCCCGTACCGTCACCTTCGAGACGAAGGATGAGCAGAAGGTCGCTCGTGAGCTTTACCTCTTGACCAGCAAGCCCTGTACTCTACGTCTGCAATGTCGACGAGGGCCTCGCTGTCTCGGGCAACGAGTATGTAGAGCGTGTCCGCGAGGCTGTCGCCAGCGAAGGGCCGAACTCCTCGTCGTCGCAGCGAAAGATCGAGAGTGAGATCGCCGAGCTGGAGACCTACGAGGAGCGTCAGATGTTCCTCGCGGAGATTGGTCTCGAGGAGTCGGGCGTGGCGCGTCTGATCAAGGCCGCTTACAAGCTCCTCGATCTGGAGACTTACTTCACCGCTGGGGTGCAGGAGGTGCGTGCCTGGACCTCATACCAAGGGCAGCAAGGCACCCCGTGCCGCCGCTGCTATCCACACCGACTTCGAGAAGGGCTTCATCCGTGCCGAGGTCATCAAGTACGAGGACTTCCTCCACTACGGCAGCGAGTCGGCTGTCAAGGAGGCCGGTAAGATGGCTGTCGAAGGGCAAGGACTACGTCGTGCAGGATGGGGACATCATGCACTTCCGCTTCAACGTCTGATGCCCCACTACGACATCATCGTCATCGGGGCTGGCCATGCTGGCTGTGAGGCTGCCGCTGCTGCGGCACGCCTCGGCTCTCATACGCTCCTCATCACGCCCGACATGAATAAGATCGGGCAGATGAGCTGCAACCCCGCTGTGGGCGGTATCGCCAAGGGACAGATCGTCCGCGAGATCGATGCCCTCGGGGGCGCATGGGGCTGATCACCGACCGCACCTCCATCCAGTTCCGCATGCTCAATCGCAGCAAAGGGTCCCGCTATGTGGAGCCCTCGTGCGCAGAGTGACCGCATGCGCCTTGCGGAGGCTTGGCGTGAGGAGCTGGATAGCGAGCCGCTACTCGACCAGTGGCAGGGACACCGTCACGCGCCTCACCCTCGAGGAGGGTCGTGTGCGTGGCGTAGAGACCCAGCTGGGCGTGCACTTCTCTGCCGATGCCGTCATCTTGACCGCGGGGACCTTCCTCTCGGGGCTGATGCACTTCGGCGAGCTGCAGATCACGGGTGGTCGTATCTCCGAGCCAGCTACCCTACGGCATCTCCGAGCAGCTGCGAGGCGGGTATCCGCACCGACCGCATGAAGACGGGTACGCCCCCACGTATCGACGCCCGTAGCCTGCATCTCGATGAGATGGGCGTGCAGGAGGGTGAGGACGATCATCATAAGTTCTCCTACCTCGATACGCCTACGCGCTCGACGCTGCGTCAGCTCCCCTGCTATACGCTCTATACCAATGAGGCCTGCCACGCCGTCCTGCGTGAAGCCCTCGACCGCTCTGCCGCTGTACAATGGGCCAGATCCAGAGTATCGGCCCCGCTACTGCCTGAGCATCGAGACGAAGATCGTCACCCTCGCCGACAGGATCAGTCATCAGCTCTTCCTCGAGCCCTGAGGGCGAGCGCACGAATGAGTACTACCTCAATGGCTTCTCCTCCTCACTGCCCTTAGAGGTGCAGCTCGAGGCCCTGCGCCAGATCCCTGCACTGCGTGATGTGCGCCTCTATCGCCCAGGCTACGCCATCGAGTACGACTTCTTCGACCCCACACAGCTGCACCATACGCTCGAGAGCAAGGTCATCGCAGGCCTCTTCCTCGCTGGTCAGGTCAACGGGACCACTGGCTAGCGAAGAAGCAGCAGGCCAGGGCTCATCGCGGGTATCAATGCCCACCAGCAGGTGCATGACCTCCCTCCCTTCACGCTCAGCCGCTCCGAGGCGCTATATCGGGTACTCATCGATGACCTCGTCACGAAGGGCGTGGACGAACCCTACCGTATGTTCACCTCGCGCGCCGAGTACCGCATCCTCCCTACGACAGGATGATGCCGACGTGCGTCTCACGCCCCGTGCTGCCGAGATCGGCTTGGCTACGGAGGAGCGTGCGCCTTCTCGAGGAGAAGATCCGCCTGCGCGACGAACTCATCGCCTTCATCTCGGGCTACTCCATCCGCCCCTGACAAGATCAATCCCTCAGCTCGAGGCGCGTGGGCTCGCTCCGCTCCGTCAGGGCTGTAAGCTCATTGATCTCGTCCTACGCCCCCAGCTGACGCTCTCCGACCTCAGCGAGATGCTCCTGCCCTCCGCACGCCATCGAAGCCATCCCTTCGCGTCGCGAGGAGATCGCCGAGTGTGCCGAGATCCTCATCAAGTACAGCGGCTATATCCAGCGTGAGCGTGAGCAGGCCGAGAAGCTCGAGCGTCTGGAGTACGTCTTCATCCCCGAGGGACTCGACTACGCGAGATATTCAAGCGCTCGAGTACGGAGGCACGGCAGAAGCTCGACCGCATCCGTCCCGCGCACCATCGGTCAGGGCCTCACGTATCCCTGGGATTTCGCTCCCACGATGTGAGCGTCCTGCTCGTCCTCTCGAGGGCCTCTAAGCTCGCCCGCTCAGCGGCTACGACTTGTGTAGAGGTCCGCGAGATTTATACTAAACGGCAGACAAATCGTAGTAGATATAAGGGTAGAGACTGCAGCGACGCTGCTTTAGAGTCCCCGTCGCTACCCCCGATCCCTTCACTTCTAATCACTATCCGTCAGATGTTCATTTCCGTCTCATCTAACTACCTCCTATTAAGGTCTTCGAGGTCAACCTCAAGTCTCCCCTCTCGGGTGAGGTAGAGACCCTCGAGCTCGTCCTGTACTCTCTTACTGTCGAGACGTGGCTCTCGAAATGTGCGCAAGAAGCCCACGGCTGCCTACCGCGTCAAGGCCACGGGCGAGGATATCGCTGCGGCACTGGACCGATGAGATGGAGGCTTTCTATAAGGAATGCGCCGCCACTTGTACCCCCGTGCCCCGGAGCAGGCACACGTCTCACTACAGGGGTAAGGCTATGGTTGCAGCTGGCTGTCCTCTTCGTTCTCCTTTACAGCCTTCGCCATCATCAAAGGAGCTTACGTATGATAGCTGGGAGAAGGCTTCCGCTACGGAAGAGGTGACAAAGCCCCGTCAAGGGTGATGAATATCATATCGGTCTGCCCATCGTGACCTACAAACCTGATGGTACGCCTGCTTCGAGTGGTGTCAATATCAACTGGTGCCGTATCGTTGGTGTGGAGCCTGATGGCGCCTTCCGCCTGCAGGCTACCGAGCCTCTTAGTCCGGGAGAGCAGTTCGACGGCGCTTCGCTAGGAGATCAGTGCCGATGGCACGTTCACGGCAGTCTTCCGTATGGAGCGGGAAGTCCTCATCAGACTATCCCAGCATCTACTTCCAGTCTACAGGCTCGGGTGAGCGTCTCGAAGTCTTCTATTATGGTAAGTTAGATAACTCCAAGCGTCCGGCTAAGTAATCCCCACGTCTTTCAATTCATAAAATCCCTATAAGCAATGAGCAACGACAACGACAACAAGTTCATCTCCCGTAATATGTACACGGGTTCTGGTAGCCGTAAGCCTATTACCGGTGCTATCCTCTCCGCCGTCTGCGGTCTTATCGTTATTGGTTTCGGTATCTTCCGCTATGTCAATATGATAGTTACCTACGAAGCTGGGGTACGGTCTCCGTCAACCGCTACGAGCACCTCGCCTATAAGATCGGTGGCTTTCACGGGTATCCTCATCGCCTATATGCTCATCGGTATCGCTGTCATCTACTACGCCTACGAGCGACTACAAGAAGAAGACTGAGGCCAATCCTAAGGACGTCAGCAGTAGTCCTCTCGTCAGCTGACGTGCTACGCTAAGACATCGCCCTGCCCCATCTACCGCTCTTGCGGTCGGTGGCACGCTGTCTAAGGCGGGCTGTTACCTCAGCGCGTACGGGTGAGTGGTGTGCTTCGGGGGCGCGGGCGTGAGAAAGCCCTCCCTCGGCATTTTCTCCTAACTTTGTAGGAGAGCATATTATAGGCTGGCTGTAGCTTCCCTTCGGATCTCGCCAGCGAGACTTCAATAGATAGCATGAGACAGGTAGACTCTTCGGCTGCGCTCTTTCGAGCGGGCCTCGCAGTATATCCCTGGCGGGGTCAATAGCCCCGTACGTGCCTTCCGCTCGGTAGGCCTCACCCCCTCTATATCGATCACGGCAAGGGCGCCCACGTCTTTGACGTCGATGGCAACGAATACATCGACTCACATCAGCTCCTGCCCCTGCTCCTCGGGCACGCTTACCCTCCCATCCAGGAGGCTATCCGCCGTGAGCTGGAGAAGCGAGCTACCGGGGCTTGTAATGCCGCGAGGTCGAGATAGCAGAGCTTAGTTTGCGAAGTTCTTCCCCTCGGTAGAGCGTGTGCGTATGGTGAACTCGGGGACGGAGGCGACGATGAGTGCCGTCCGTCTGGCGCGTGGCTTCACGGGGTCGTGACAAGATCATCAGTTCGAGGGCTGCTACCACGGCCATGCCGATACCTTCCTCATCTCCGCAGGCTCGGGCTGGCTACCTTTGGCCAGACATCGAGCGCTGGTGTGACGAAGCACATCATCGAGGACACGCTGGTCGCTACCTACAATGATATTGAGAGCGTGCGCCGCACCTCGAGGCGCATCGTGGTGAGGTCGCTGCTATCATCCTCGAGGCCGATTATGGGCAACATGGGGCTCATCCCTCCCTGCACCAGGCTTCCTCGAGGAGCTGCGCCGTGTGACGGAGGAAGGGGCGTACTGCTCATCTTCGACGAAGTCATCAGCGGCTTCCGTGCTGCTCGTGGTGGTGCGCAGAGCTCTATGGTATTCGTCCTGACCTCACCTGCCTCGGCAAGATCATCGGTGGTGGGCTCCCCGTCCAGGGCCTTCGGTGGTCGTGCCGACATCATGAGATCGCTTGGCGCCGCTCGGCGACGTCTATCAAGCAGGACGCTCTCGGGCAATCCGCTCGCTCTGGCAGCAGGTATCACGATGCTCCAGACGCTCGCCGAGCGGACTTCTATCTCGTCTTGAGGAGAAGGGCAGGCCTTCGAAGCAACGATCCGCCCCATCCTCGACCGCTACACCGACCGCCTCTCATACAATCGTGTGGGCTCACTCTCGACGATCTTCTTTACACCCGGTGGTGTGCACTCGAATGCCGATGCTAAGCGCTCCGACACGGAGGCCTATGCCCGCTACTTCCGTGGCATGATCGAGCGTGGGATCTACCTGCCCCCCTCACAGTTTGAGTGTATCTTCCTCTCGATGGCCCACAGCCGTGAGGACTTCGACCGCACCGCTACCGCTATGGATGAGGTGCTCCGTGAGGTCTTAGGCTAACGGCTCTCCCGCCTATTTCATCCCTGTCTATCCCTATGCAATACTTACAGCTGATCTATCAGCTACTACTACGATAGCGCCGCCACGTCTCTTCGTGATGAAGACCTTAGCGACTGGCTCATCGCCGAGCTGGGGCCTTTGGGCTTCGATAGCTTCGAGCAAGATGCCTACGAGCTGAAGGCCTTCATCCCTACGGAGCAGTACGACGCTGACGCGACCTGCGAGCTCCTCGATGGCTTCCCCGTCGCAGGCTTCTCCTATACGCTTACGGCGGAGGAGCTGCCGACATCAACTGGAATGAGGGTGGGAAGAATTACTTCCAGCCCATCCTCCTCGGCGATGGCGCGTGCCCTAATCCGTGCACCCTTCCATGACCCACGTCCCGAGGTGCCTCTGGAGATCATCATCAACCCCAAGATGGCCTTCGGTACGGGCAATCACGAGACGACCTCCCTCGTCGGGGAATGGATCCTCTCGCACGACGTCTCGGGACAGCGTGTCCTCGATATGGGCTGCGGTACGGGTATCCTTCGGCCTCATCGCCCTCAAGCGTGGTGCACGTCACCTCACGGCGATCGATATCGACCCCTGGGCTTATGCCAATGTGCAGGAGAATGCCGCACTCTCAGGCGTCACCATCGACGAGATGCTCTGCGGAGATGCAGCCCTCCTCGAGGGGCGCGAAGGCTACGACCTCATCTTGGCGAACATCACGCGCAATATCCTGCTCGAGGATATGCCCCGCTACCCGCGAGGTGATGCGCCCTGGCGCACGTCTCATCCTCAGCGGCTTCTACGAGGAGGATATACCGCTCCTGCGTGCTCGAGGCGAAGACTTGGCCTCACCTTCGTCAGCAGCGAAGTGCGTCAGCGCTGGAGCCGTGTCGAGCTGCTCCTCCCCGCTTAGCCCACGAAGACGAACATTCACACCCTACATTATGATACATAAGAACCTCTTTGGCGCCCTCGCCTTGACTGCGCTCACGCTCACCGCGCCCGTGGCAGCGAAGGCCGCTCCGCAGCACAACCGCCCCGCATCGTCGTCACGATGATGGTCGACCAGATGACGTGGGACTACCTCTACCGCTATCAGGCTCGCTTCGTCGAGGGTGGCTTCAAGCGCCTCCTCACGCAGGGCTTCAACTGCGAGAATACCCGCATCAACTACATCCCCGCCTATACCGCTATCGGGCACAGCTCCGTCCACACGGGTAGTGTCCTCGATCCACGGTATCGCAGGGAATGACTTCTTCAAGGATGGCAACCCCATCTACTGCACGCAGGACACGACGGTAAGCTCGGTCGGTGTACCCAACGGCGTCAGCGGGCAGATGTCTCCCGCAACCTCCTCCCGACGACCATCTCCGATGAGCTGCGCATCGCTACGAACTTCCGCTCGAAGACCATCGGCGTAGCTATCAAGGATCGCGCCTCCATCCTCCCCGCAGGCCACACGGCTAACGGTGCTTACTGGCTGGACGACAAGACGGGCAACTTCATCACCAGCACCTACTACATGCAGGACCTGCCCGAGTGGGTGAAGAAGTTCAACGCTCGTGGTCGTGTCGCTGAGCTCCTCAAGGACGGCTGGAGCACGCTCTATCCTATCGATACCTATCGTGAGAGCACGGCCGACGCTGTGCCTTACGAGCAGCCTGGGATAAGGATGGCAAGTTCCCGCTTCACTCCCTCTCAACACCGCCGAGCTGGCGAAGATCAAAGGGCCTGGTGTCATCCGCACCACGCCTATGGGGAATACGCTGACCTTCGAGATGGCTAAGGCTGCTATCGAAGGGAGAGCCTCGGCTCGCGTGCTGATGAGACGGACTTCCTCGCTATGAGCCATTCGGCTACCGACTACGTGGGTCACCGCTATGGTACCTTCGCTGTCGAGACAGAGGATACCTACCTCCGTCTGGATAAGGACCTCGCCGACTTCTTCCGCTACCTTGATGGGCGCTTCGGTCGTGACGGCTACCTCTTCATCCTCACCGCCGACCACGCTGCTGCGCACAACCTCACCTTCGACCGCGATCACAAGATCCCCGGGCAGGCCTTCCGTAGCGACTTGGCTCGCCGTATCGCCGACTCCGCAGCCTGTGCTTACATCGGCCGTGATGCTCAGATCGTCCGTGGGTATATGAACTATCAGGTCTTCTTCCGTCAGGATCTCATCGACTCGCTCGGCGTCAATCGCCACGGCCTCTATCAGGCTATTTGCAAGGCGCTCAAGGATAAGCTCCCTGGTGTAGCTTATGCTGTACCTGCCGAAGAAGTGGCTATGGCTGCGATCCCCGATGCGATCAAGACGCGTATCATCAGCAGCTACCGCAAAGGTCGCAGTGGTGATATCTTCATCGTACCCGATCCAGGGTGGTACTCAGTCAGGCACTTCGCTTCCTCAGGATGACGACACGGCGTGTGGTCTCCCTACGACGCACATCCCCCTCATCTTCATGGGGCATGGCGTCCGTGCAGGCCATCTCTATCGTGAGACGTATATCACGGATATCGCGCTACGCTGGCGGCTCTCCTGAAGACGCAGTATCCCCTCGGGTTGCATCGGTCATCCTATCACCGAAGCCTTCGCACCCGCCGCGACTTCGGCTGCCCCGCTGCTACCACGACGCGCCGCAACGCCTCTTTCCTCCGGAGTAACCACCTCATCCGCGCCCGATACCCCAGCTGGTATCGGGCGCCAGATATCTTTAAAGATCAGTGAGTTGGGCCCGGTAGGTGTGTACGTCCAGTGCTGTTGAGATATCTTTGGCAGCATACATTGTTACTATGAAAGCATAGAATGGATAGAATAAAGCTACTACTATAGAAAGAACAAATAGCGCTTCTCCAAGGGAGAGGAATGCTGTGATGAATCACCAGAGCTGAAACAAGTCCTACTTGATATGAGGTATTATCGCCTCAGATTCTATTCTTACTGCAGAGTACACCCAGGGGATGGTACCCATCGCTACAAACGGTACTGATATGGAGGAAATTGTGCTGGGGCTGTCACTTTGACTTTCAACAGGACATTACTGCGTGAAGCTCTTGAAGATAGAGCTAAACTTCCGCACAATTGATTTACGAGCTCGAATGCGTATCGAGATGCTCCATGTTGGTTCTGTGACAGGCGCTATATGAGCGTGGATTATACAGAATCTTTCGAGAGGAAGTCATATATGCGCATCAAGGAATAAGCAAGAAGTCATCCGTCGCCTGCGCGAAAGGCGCAGGGACAGCGCTATGCTCCAGCCTGGAAGACAGCGATTCTTGACCTTTGGTGAATGATCCAGCTCTATGAGAGAAGATTCTTGATACGGAGCTCAAGCGTAAGATTGCCCGATATTATTCCATCAACCACGTCCGGGGGTTTGTGTCCTTCCTCAAAGGCGCTGCGGGATTTGCACAATGCACGTGTGCTCATGGGCAGGTGCTGGAAGCTTTCGAGCAGCTGTGCGAGGGCGACTGGGTAGTATCGACGGCTGCCACGAGCGAGGTGGGGTCTTGCATCTCAGGCGACTTGTCAAATCGCCAGCTTCTTTTTAAAGAGCAGATATATGGCCCCTATGGGAGCGAAGTTGGGAGGAAGTTACCTCGTTCTTCCGCAGTCAAAATGCCCTCTTCCCTCGGATCCTTCGTGCAGTACGGGATATCACGAAGTGAAGTCTCGACTATATAAAAGGTTGCGCCTCAATGCTGTGAAGCATGGGGAGGCGCATCTTTAGAGGAGAGCAGGAGCAGGCGCAAAGCCCTGCTCGGCTCTTCAGGTGTAAACCCTTTCTTTGCCACAAAGGTAGTCAAGAAAAATTAATCCTATCCCCTGCTGATAGACTTTCCTCTATGGAGGTGGAAAGTCCGTGGAGCTATCAATGAGCTATCTTTGCCTCCATATCCTATTTATCACAAATGAACTTGGGAAGGATTGCAAATCATGGCTACCGTAGTCTCCTGTGGAGTCGCTCATGGCGGCTATCAGCACGAGTGCTGACTCCGCATGCTTCGGTATCGAAGGCCTCAACATGCGCTCGAAGGTGCGAATAACCTCACCACCGAAGACCTCCATAAGATCGCGGCGATCTGCCGTGAAACAACGTCAAACTATCTTACCGTCAATACCATCATCTACGACGAAGACCTTGCGCTCATGCGTGAGATCGTCGACTCGGCGAGAGATGCCGACGTCTCGCTATCATCGCTGCCGACGTCGCTTCCCCCATGCTCTACGCACGTAATGTCGGTCAGTCCACCTCTCACCCGCTCAATATCACCAACGTCGGGCGCTGCGCTACGCGCAGTTCGCGGCGATCGTGGTCTTAACATCGAGCTGAATATGAATGAGTCGCTGCCATCCATAAGGCGATCATCGAAAAGAGCCCATCGTCGGCCTGCTATGAGCCCTCCGCATCGAGATGTTCGCCACGGCGCCCTCTGTATGGCGGTCTCAGGTAAGTGCTACCTCAGCCTGCACGAGCAGGGTGAGCGCTAACCGTGGCTCTTGCTCGCAGATCTGCCGCCGCTCCTGCGAGGTCAGGATGAGAGACGGGTATTGAGCTGGAGATCGACAACCGGTACATTATGTCCCCAAGGATCTGAGACGATCCACTTCCTCAATAAGATGCTCGATGCTGGTGTGCGCGTCACTCAGATCCGGTAGTGCGCGTGGTCCCGCAGGTACGTCGATACCGTCGTGCGTGCTTACCGCGGGCCGTCGACACACCTATTGCGGGGAACTTCACCACGGACAACGTCGAGAGGTGGACAACCACCTCGGGCAGGTCTTCAACCGTGGCTTCTGGGACGGCTATTATCTCAGTCAGCGCCTCGGCGAATGGACGTCAAGCTGGCTCTTTGGCTGCAAACCAGGGTCGTTGCCAAGACGACCAAGTATTTCGGTAAAGTCGGTGTCAGGGGTTCGCCGTCGAGGTGGTGAGCTGAAGGTCGGTGATGAGATCATCATCACGGAAACGACGAGGGCTTGTGCGCTTTGTCGTCGAAGATCCGCGTGGATATGGGCCGTGGGGAAGACATCGGGGTCGAAAGCTCTATCGATCGCTGTGCCTGAGAAGAGTGCGCCCAGGTGACCTTACTCTATCTCTTCACCGATCAGGTCACCATTAGTCGCTACCCATCGCTTCATCTCCGCCCCTTATCAGCGGGCTAATGATCCATCCCCCACGGAGTAGCTCCGTGGGGATGGAATCACTGCTATGGAGTGGGGGTGGGCGGAGGGATATTGCTCTCTGCAGGGAGTGGTGTGAACCTATATTGGTCGCTGGGCGGCCTATATAGATCACGACAGCGGCCTATGTAACTTCGTGTGACGACCAATATAGATCGATAGCAGTGACCAATAGTCATTCGCAGCATGACTTACCGGCTTCATCCGCGAAGCCTATAGAAACTAAATGGAGTCAGCAGTAGGGGAGGGGAGTGGCGCGGCTGTCTGACGGGCTCTCTCGATAGAAGTGCAACCAGTACTGGTCGCACGACGTAACCAGTACTGGTCTGCTACTGTCAAGTCAGTACTGGTCGCTGCGCGACCGGTACCGCTCGCTTTCTCACTGACCAGTACTGGTTGCTTTTTGCTTCAGCTGCTTATCTGCTTCTGTGTCTTGCAAGGGCTGATGCCTCGCTTCGGGTACTTCACCCGTCCGGCATCCTTTGCTACCCGATCTCACACCGAATTATCTTCCACGTTGCCGTAATGCCGTGAACTGCGCGCCACACGCTCGGAGGGCGTAGCCAAGTAGCCTATACGTCTACAGGTAAGTGGGCGATGAATTTGCTCAGGATGTTTGTGGATAACATCTGTTATACCTTTGGCACTCGCAACTGAATGCCATGCTCATGTGGCAGGCGCGGTTGGCATTGGGAGGCTCATTCGTCTATCGGTTAGGACGCAAGATTTTCATTCTTGAAAGGGGGTCTGATTCCCCATGGGCTGCGATAACAACAAAAAGAAAAGATACAAATAGCCAAATCAGCAAGTCATCCATCAAGAGAGATCCAAATCAGACCAACGCTCGTCGTCTGCACAACCGCTACTACGCTAAGACGGCTCGTAACTTGCTGTGCGTCGCCTCCGTGCGCTGACCGATGCTGCTGAAGCTCGCGCAGCTCTGCCCAGCTTCAGCTCGGATGCTCGACCGCCTCGCTGGCAAGAAGATCATCCACAAGAACAAGGCTGCAAACCTCAAAAGAGCAAGCTCGCTAAGCAGATCGCGCACGCCTCGCTAAGAGTAATAGCCACTCCCCATCTGCTGTCAAGCGCGTCTCCGCAGGATGAGTTGTGCGAGAGAATTGTAGCTTCGGCTTCTTTCGTCTATCGGTTAGGACGTCAAAGATTTTCATTCTTTGAAAGTTCTGATTCCCCCAGGCTGCTACCAACAGAAGCACCGACATCTCGTGAGGGTATGTCGATTGCTTCGCTTTAATATACCATGATAGGGCGCTGATGCGCTATGACTGAGGTGAGCTTCGACCTCGATAGGGGCGAGGAGCCCTGCGGTAAAGGAGTAACTACATAGCAGGCGGTAAGAGTGCGGCTCCGAGGGAACGTACCTGTATGTTGTAGAAGCTCCATGCCGCATACCTAGCGGCGCTACTACGGCGCGCCCCTCGTGCTGCATCAAAAAGTATAATCGATAGACGAATGAAATCAAGACGAATATTGTATATCTCGCAGGAGATCTTCCCTTACCTCCCCGAATCCGATATCGACGACGGCACGTCAGCTGCCGCAGGGGATCTCAGGAGCTGGGTAATGATATCCGCATCTTCATGCCCGCTTCGGTGTCATCAACGAGCGCCGCAATCAGCTGCATGAAGTCATCCGCCTCTCGAGGATCAACATGATCATCAATAACAATGACCATCCACTGATCATCAAGGTCGCTTCACTGCCGACCGCCCCGCCTGCAGGTATACTTCATCGACAACGATGATTTCTTCAAGCGTAAGACCGTCTTCGACGTCGACCCCAAGGTGAGCAACGACAACGACGAGCGCTCGATCTTCTTCGTGCGTGGTGCCCTCGAAGCCATCAAAGCTCCGCTGGATCCCCCGATATCATCCACTGCCACGGTACCTTCACCGCGCTGGGGATGCTCTATCTGAAGAGTACTACCACGATGACCCTTGCCTGAAGAAGGCCAAGATCATCTACTCGCTCTACGATGAGCCCGCTCCCGTAGAGATCCCCGACACGCTCTTCGAGTGCCTGAAGTTCGACAAGATCAAGCCTCGCAGCACTCTCCGTGCTCGATGGCAAGACCGACTACGAGGCGCTGAACCGCCTGGCGATCCACTACGCCAACGGGGTCGTACAGGGCAGCGCCGAGATCTCGCCCAGCCTCAAGCAGTACATCGACGAGGTGGGGTGCACTTCCTCCCTATACTCCTGTCGAAGGGTGCGCCGAGGTGTATAATGAATTCTATAGAAGATCCTCCCCATGATGAAGCTTGCTTCAGCTCTATGTAGCCTCTCTCGCTGGGCCTTGTGACGCTCTCCTCTCCTGCGCCGAGGACAGCCTCTCGGGTATCGGTGAGAAACATCCAGCCCTGACCGCGACAAGGTCACCGGGCTTGCGACGACGATCACCTTCGACGCCACCACGGTAGCCACTCCTACACTCTATACCGATGGTACGACTTCGCTCCTCGGTACGCTCATCGACGAGACGGGCTCGACCGTCACGGTGAGTTCATCAAGCAGATCCGTACGGCCGGAGGGGTTTGCGCTTCGAGGCTGACAATGCCAGCTGACCATTGACTCGGTCTGCTCGTATCTATTCGGACCGCACCGAGGGAACTGCAGAATACGCAGATCAAGGTCAACGTCTACAAGCTCGCTCAGCCCGTCACCACGGCTGGTACCTCGAGCCAGACGCTCAGCGGTACCGCACGGGCGCGACGCTCCTGGGACTCTGCCACCATCCAGCTCAACGCTGGGATCGCTCATCCAGCAGAACTCACGATGCGCTACTTCACTGTCCCCTCTGGATGTGAGCCTCCGGAAGCACTTCTTCGATGCGACGCGCTGTCGGCGACGCTGAAGAGTGCCTTCAACTCGCAGTCGCTGCGCGGACCGCGAGATCTTCCTCGGCTTCTACGTAGCACCTGTCACGGGTCGTGGCTTCCTCCTCGAGGTCACGGAGGTCGCTCTCATGATCCACTACAGTGTGCCCAACAAGGAAAGCCCGCCGAGCGCGTGAAGTACGTGAAGACCTTCGTCGATACAGAGCTCACCTCACGCCTGAACGCTCTGAGCAGCGACATCTCGAGCCTCAAGCTCCGTCTGCAGTGAGTATAGCTATGTCAAGGCCCCGCTAGCGTGACGACGAAGTACACGCTCTCGGTGAGCGGAGGCTGCAGAAGCTCCTCGCTTCCGCGCCTAAGCCCACCACGACGCCTGTGCCCAGCGACTTCATCGGCCGCGCTTGGATGCTCGCTGATGCGAACTTCTCCGTCAAGGTCAATAGCCCCTCGAAGGGCAGCGCACGAACCAGCCCGACTACCTCCTGCTCCTCCCTCAGACAAGGTGACGAGTTCTTCTCGGCCGATGTGCGGGCAGTCCGGTAGTCGCGTACCTCTCGAAGAAGTACGCCGCCAGCGACAAGGCGTATAAGTTCAACAACTTATCGCCCGCATCGTCACGGAGCATCTGGCGAAGTACGCCACCACTCCGCCGCTACGGGCTGGACGATCTCCCCGCCACTGGAGCTGAGCCTCGTACCCGTATCGGTGACGTCATCGCGCTCCAACGGCTCTGCAAGCATCGCTGAGCTCATCCGTCCGAGCTTCCTCCGCCTCTCGAAGGCTACCACGGACCTCCAGGTGAGCTTCGTGAGCGTACAGCTCCAGCAGCAGTAAACCCCTATCTGACGCCCACAGAGAACAGGCCTCGTCATCCCGAGAACCCCCTGCTCTCTGTGGGCGTCACTCTATACACTACCTAAGCACATATACGACTACGTCTATGCAGTCCTCCATCAAGCTCCGCCTGACGGTGATGAACTTCCTCCAGTTTGCAGTCTGGGGGGCCTACCTTACTTCTATGGGGCGCTACCTCGGTACCGCAGGCTTCGGCTCCGAGATCGGGAACTTCTACGCCATGCAAGGTCTCGTGTCGCTCTTCATGCCTGCTCTCATGGGTATCGTCGCTGACCGCTGGATCCCAGCACAGCGCCTCTTGGGGCTCTGCCATATGTTGGCAGGGATGCTGATGCTTGGCGTCTTCCTCTACACGCAGACCGATGCGCCCTCTTATCCCAGCCTCTTTGCGCTCTACTCGCTGAGTGTCGCCTTCTACATGCCGACGCTGGCACTGAGCAACTCCGTCGCCTACACCTCGCTCGATCAGGCGGGGCTGGATCTGGTGAAGAGCTTCCCTCCGATCCGTGTCTTCGGTACGGTGGGCTTCATCTGCACGATGATCGCGGTGAGCCTGCTCGGTCTCGAGGCTACGAGTGGGCAGTTCGCTGTCTCGGCTATCATCAGCCTCGTCCTCGCAGTCTACGCGCAGACGCTACCCAACTGCCCCACGGCCCCAGGGGCAGGCAAGAGCCTCGTCGAAGCCCTCGGCCTACGTGCCTTCGTGCTCTTCAAGCAGCGTAAGATGGCGCTCTTCTTCATCTTCTCGATGCTCCTCGGTGTCAGCCTGCAGATCACCAATGGCTTTGCTAACCCCTTCATCAGCACCTTCGGCGAGATCCCTGCTTATGCTGATACCTTCGGCGTGAAGTACGCGAATATCCTCATCTCCCTCTCGCAGCTCTCCGAGACGCTCTGTATCCTGCTCATCCCCTTTGCGCTGCGTCGCTTCGGTATCCGCCGTGTGATGCTCATCGCTATGGTGGCGTGGGTCCTGCGCTTTGCCCTCCTCGGTCTTGGTAACCCAGGTAGCGGCGTATGGCTCTTCCTGCTGAGTATGATCGTCTACGGGGTGGCCTTCGACTTCTTCAATGTGTCGGGCTCGCTCTTCGTGGACAAGGAGACTGACCCCTCGATTCGCTCCAGTGCCCAAGGCCTCTTTCATGATCATGACCAATAGTATCGAGTGCGACGCTCGGCTCGCTCGGTGCGCAGGCGGTGATCAATCGCTTCGTCCACACGGAGCATGACACGACGGCGATCCTCGCGCGGCTGGAGCATGAGCTGGTACATCTTCGCTACCTACGCTGCTGTCGTAGCCGTGCTCTTCGCGCTGCTCTTCCGCTACAATACCGCCACCGAGGCGAAGTAGTGCACCCGTCCCCGTCCCTTATCCCTCTTGTAGCCTCACTGAGCCGATGAATATCGCCTTCGATGCCAAGCGCATTACACACAATGCTAGCGGCCTCGGGAACTACAGCCGCTTCGTGCTCGATACGCTCACGGAGTTCCGCCCAGAGAACCGCTATCTGCTCTTCTCGCCCTCTACGGGTGACCTCGCTCTACAAGCGCTGCTGTCCAATCGCTCAGTGGCTCATCACGCCCCATCGTGCACTGGCCTTCGCAGGGGGCAATCTCTGGCGCAACTTCTCCGTGGCCTCGCGCTGCCGTACGGAGCAGGTCGACCTCTTCCATGGGCTGACCAATGAGCTTCCCATCGGGCTGTACAATGCCCAGCGCATAGGTACGGTCGTCACCATGCACGACTTGGCCTTCATCCGCTACCCGCAGTTCTACAAGCCCATTGACCGCCTGCTCTACCGCAAGAAGTATGGCGCTTCGGCCCGTCATGCCGACCACGTCATCACCGTGAGCGACCAGACGCGCCGTGATGTCATCGATATCTTCGGCATCGAGGAGGAGCGTGTGACGACCGTCTATCAGGGTTGCTCCGAAGCCTTCGCGGCGGTGACGCCCGAGGATGTCGTAGTGGCACGTCAGGCACTGAACCTCCCCGAGCGCTATATCCTCTTCGTCGGGAGTATCGAGGAGCGTAAGAACCTCGCTCTCATCGTCGAGGCACTCGCTCAGCTTCAGGACAAGGACATCCACCTCGTGGCTGTCGGTCGTAAGACGCCCTATGTGAATACCGTCGTCGACAGCGCCCGCCGCTTGGGAGTCCTCTCCCGCCTGCACCTCATGCACGGCGTCGGCTCGGCGATGCTCCCAGGTGTCTATGCGGGCGAAGGTCTTCGTCTACCCCTCGCGCTTCGAGGCTTTTCGGTATCCCGCTCATCGAGCTGCAGAATGCTAGTGTGCCCGTCATCGGTGCTACAGGCTCTTGTCTGGAGGAAGCTGGTGGCCCCAGCAGCCCTGCACCGACCCCAGTGACGCCACGATGCTCGCCAGCATGATCGACCGCGTCCTCATCGACATCTCCTGCGTCGAAGATGATCACCGACGGCCGTGAGTGCGTGGAGCGCTTCACGCGAAGCGCCTTGCTCGGGATCTCTCTGCCGTGTGTGAGAACGTTCTCTCACCTACGAATAACCCCCTTACCCCACTCAATGAAATACTCATCGTAGGCCTCTCGGCAATATCGGGGCTGAATACGATATGACCCGCCACAACATCGGCTTCCGTGTAGCCGACGCCATCGCCGCCCGTCTGGGTGTGCGCTTGAGACGAAGCGCTACGGCGATGTCGCTATGGGTCGATGCTAAGAGCGACAGATCGTCCTGCTCAAGCCCTCTACCGCCTATGAACCTCAGCGGCGAAGCTGTCCGCTACTGGATGAGCACGGAGAAGATCCCCATCGAGCGCGTGCTGGTCATCGTCGACGACCTCGCTCTGCCCTTCGGTGCGCTCCGTCTCAAGGGCAAGGGGAGTGACGCGGGTCATAACGGGCTGAAGAATATCGCTCAGCTCCTCGGCTCGCAGTCCTATGCCCGCCTGCGCTTCGGTATCGGGAATGACTTCCCACAGGGCGCACAAAATAAACTACGTCCTCGGGCGTTTTCTCCCCCTGAGGAAGAGGCACAGATGCCCGAGCGTCTGGAGACCTTCGTCGACGCCTCCATCGCCTTCTGCCTGGAGGGGATCGCCTCTACGATGAACCGCTTCAACGCTAAGTAATCCCCCCCCCATCGTCCAACTATTCATCACTATACAACCTCTTACTCATGAAGCAGAGTCATTGCCACCACAAGAGCACCAGCCGCTATCGCCACTTACAGTCAGGCTATCCGCGTCGGAGATATGCTCTTCGCATCGGGTCAGCTCGGTATTGATCCCGCTACGAGCGCGGGTTCCCCTGAAGGCGTCTGCATCGAACCGAGCAGGTCTTCCGCAATATCCACGCGATCCTCGCTGAAGCTGGCTTCACCATCGATCAGGTCGTCAAGACCACGTGCTTCCCTCGCTGATATGGGCGACTTCGCTGCTATGAACGCCGTCTGCTAGAAGCATTCACGGGCACCTTCCCCGCACGCTCTGCCGTCAGCTGTGAAGACGCTGCCTAGGAGCGCCTCGTAGAGATCGAGATCATCGCACACCGCGGCTAAGCCACTGCGGCAAGGTTCACACCACATCAGCCCCACGGCTTCCTCTACGAAGGGAGGCCGTGGGGCTCTCTTTCTCCTCCCACATACTCTCTGAAAGCGACTGTTGCCCTTGAGTCCTGTCCTCTATTTATGTGCTGAGGTATCGCACGCCCAGCTCCCCCGCATATGCCTCGCCGAAGTGATACGTAAGCCCTTTGCTTTATCGCGCATTCCTCTTGTCCAGCGGAGGAGAAAGTGTCGCCTCGTGAAGGAAAGCACCTTCCCAGTAGTGGTATTCTTCTATCTATGTCGTGTAGTCTTAAAAGGCCAAAGCACGTAAAGTCCAAATATCCACGCACGAAGCTATTAGATCCACGTACGTAGCCCAAACTTATCTGCCACTCGTCCACAACTTTTATCCCTACAGTGGGCAACGCCAACCTGATATAGGTCACTTCACAAAGCTGTATAGCTTTCACCATCCCATATGGGTCGATATCACCCCTCGTGGTGTGGAGGGCAAGGGCTGGGGCGAAGGTGAGTATACCTCTGGGGAGCGGGATTGTGGAGGGCAGCCGTACCTTTTGTGACAAATAGAAATAGATCTACTCGTCGCACGATGCCTCACGAATCCTTTACTCTCCGCTTCGCCCCTCATGGTGCTGCTGAGCTTCCTCGTCCTCGAGGGTGCTTCCTTCTGCTCGTCCCAGCCGAAGGGCGCGCTGAGTATGGGGACGTCTTCGCTGACTCTATCACGGGCTGAGCCTGGACTCTCTCGGTGCTGGCCACGCTCGTCATACCCCTCTTGACGACGGCAGTGAGCCGCTTCTTCCGCAGCCTTCCCCGCCCGTCGCGCCCTCCGACCTTATCACATCCTCACGGCTGCCCTCATCAGCATCGTGGGCATCACCGACGTGCGGCTCTATCCCTTCTGGGGCTTCAAGCTCGATGCTTCGATCTTCCTCTATTTGGATCAGCCATGGCTGTACTCTCGCAGTGTCAGCCTTCCTTCATCCTCCTCTCGATCCTTCTCGTGCTCGTCATCGGCTCATCTATTGGCTTCGCCCTCGACCGCACGACGGAGGGAGCGCTGGCCCCAGCTTCGCCGTGGTGGACCCCACGCCCTGCCCTTCGTCCTCTCTCTTAGGGTCGACCTTCCTCATGATCCGTGGGGGCGTGAGTCAAGCTACCGCGAATGTCGGGCAGGTCTACTTCAGCGACCGCCAGTACCTCAATCACGCTGCCGTCAATCCGCTCTTCAGCCTCTTCTCCTCGCTGGGGAAGGCAGAGGACTACGATGCCGAGTACAATGCCTACGATGAGAAGACGCTCGACGAGCTGACGAAAGACCTCTTCCCGCCGAGTCCCTTTGAGGGTGACACGCTCCTACGACCTCGCAGGCCGAATCATCCTACCTCGTCCTCGAGAGCCACGGCGCTCGCTATACGGGTGTCTTGGGCGAGAAGCCCCGAGGTCAGCCCGCACTTCGATAGCCTGGCCGTGAGGGTGTCCTCTTCTCGCGCTGCTGCGCCAGCTACCGTACCGACCGCGGGCTCATCTCGATCCTCAGCGGCTACACGAGCTTCCCCACGCACTCGGTGATGAAGCTCCCAGCGAAGAGCCGTACCCTGCCCTCCATCGCGGGGAGTCTGCGTGAGGCGGGCTATGCGACGAGCTTCCTCTACGGGGGGGATGCGAACTTCACCGGAATGAAGGGCTACCTCCTCGGCTCGGGCTACCAGCAGGTCACCGACGACCACACGCTCCCTCGTAGTCTCCCACGGACGAACTGGGGTGTGCCCGACGGCCCTGCCTTCGACGTCCTCTATGATGAGATCGTCCGTATGCCTGCGGACCGCCCGTGGTACAAGACGATGCTCACGCTCAGCAGTCACGAGCCGTTTGACGTGCCGTACAAGCGCCTGCCCTCGCCTGTTTCGAATGCCTTTGCCTACCTTGATGAGTCGCTGGGACGCTTCGTTGCTCGTCTCAAGGCGACCCCGCAGTGGAAGGACCTCCTCATCATCTGTGTGGCGGATCACGGCTATTCGGAGCTCGGCTCGGACGATCGCAATAGTACGGCTGTGCACCACATCCTGCTCGCATCGATCGGTGGTGCGGTGCGCTCCCTCGTGTCGTCGATGCGCTGATGACGCAGTCCGACCTCTCGGCGACGCCTCGGCGCAGCTCGGGCTGAGCTACCGCTCGTTCACCTTCGCCGCAATGTCCCCTGCGCCGAACTATACCTATCCTCGCCTACTACACGTTCAATGATGGCTTCGGCTTCGTCGACGGCACGGGCGTCACGGTGATGGACAATGTCAGCGGCCGTGGCATCGAGTAAGTCCCGCACCTCGAGCGCCGCACAGCCCCTCGGCCGTGCGCTCCTCCAGCTGACGCGCGACGACCCGTGGCCCGCTGCCTGCGCATCAGATGCATAGCTAGCCCGCCCCGTCCACTCATGTTGGACGGGGCGCTGCGCTTTGTGGAGCTGGGCTTACTTCTTCTTGCGCTCGCGCCAGCTCTTGATGATGGGGTGAAGACCGTGACGCCCCGAGCAGACGAGCAGTGAGGATCGTCAAGCCATCGAGGCGCAGGCCAGAGGAGATGATCCAGATGACCAGCGCCAGCCAGAGGATGGTGATGACGACCATCTGCGTCGGGGTCAGGGGGCGACGGTAAGCCATAGCGGTCGGCTCTTAGCGGCGAAGGACTCACAGCTCGGGCGAAGTAGGTGAGGATGAGGTCGGCACCAGCACGCTTTGATCGAGGCAGGCTCTCCATCGCGATGATGCGCTCTCGCTCGATCCAGCCATTGAGTACCGGCGGCCTGGATCATGGCATATTCGCCCACTGACCTGATAGGCAGCCACGGGGCAGGTCGTAGCGGTCGCGTGCCCAGCGGATGACGTCGAGGTAGGGCAGGGCGGGCTTGACCATGACGATGTCAGCACCTTCGGCGATATCGCCTTCGATCTCGCGCATGGCCTCACGGATGTTCGCAGGATCCATCTGGTAGCTACGGCGGTCACCGAAAGCTGGGGCGGTCGGCAGCGTCACGGAAGGGGCCGGAGAAGGCGGAGCTGAACTTCGCAGCGTACGACATGATGGGGAGCTGCTCGTAGCCAGCTTCGTCGAGGGCCTGACGCATGGCGGCGATACGGCCGTCCATCATATCGGAGGGCGCGACGATGTCGGCATCCTGCTTCGGCGAAGGAGACCGCCTGACGGCAGAGGTAGGGCAGGGTAGCGTCATTGTCCACGGTGTAGTGGTCGTGGAGGATACCGCAGTGGCCATGGTCGGTGTACTCGCACACACAGATATCTGCGATGACGATGAGGTCGGGCAGGGCGGCCTTGAGCGCGCGGATACCCTGCTGTACGATGCCGCTGTGTGAATAGGCTTCGCTACCGGTGTGGTCTCGTGCTCAGGAGCACCGAAGAGCATCAGCCGAGTACGCCCACATCGTAGAGGCCTTCGCACTCTTGACGAGCTCATCGACCGAGAGGCGGTACTGCCCAGGGCATGTCTTGATCCTCGCGACATGTTACTGCCGTGGACGACGAAGAGGGAGCGATGAAGTCGCGGGTCTCGAGGCGGTCTCACGAACGAGCGCACGGAGGTTGGGGGCTCATGCGTAGGCGACGCAGACGATCGATTGGATAGCATGGGCTTATGGTTGATTAGGAATACTATCTGTGGTGTGCTGCCGTTCGCGTCTGCGAAGTAAGGGCTGAGGCGATGCTATCCCTCGCGGAGAAAGGCCTGCAGAGCGTAGGACCGCCCAGCCAAGACGCTTGCCGTGGCGCAGGATGAGCTTACGCAGGGTGGCCTCTGCTCTCGGGAGGTAGGATGCCGGGAGGGAGTCGGCACGGAGCTGGGGAGAGGCAGCGCTTCGAGTGCAGTCTTGATGACGAACCATGGGCGCAGGGCGAGAACTTATCCTCATCCATACCGTAGACTTCCCAGCTGTAGACGGTGTAGTAGCCACCGAGTCGCTCAGAGGCGGATGCGATGGGCATAGGCAGGGCCGATACCCTGGGACATGCAGAGCGTCAGCGAGTCGATGCGGTTGAGGTCAAGGCTGACGTAGTGGAGCGAACTTCTCCCCGCGCTGCAGCTCCTGCTGGCGACTATAGTGTGGTCACGTGGGAGCTATCGTGGTGAGGCTGCTTTCTTCGGGGCGTTGCTCTCGGAGTGCTCCCGCCTGGTCGCCTGCATAGGCTGTGGGCGCAGGGTGGCTGTGCGGGCGAAGGCGTAGAGTGCCAGCCCCGAGAGGGTGATGAGCGAGAGGATGAGTGAGATAGGCGCTCACTGCGGCTCGTGGTGGTCTTCCTCGACGCATCGCTGGGGTGGCTTAGCCGACGTGCTCCTCGGTGGGGCTTCGGTGCGGTGTGTATGCCTCGATACGGCCGTCGCGCAGCACGATGCATACGGTCGGCTTGCGGCAAGTCGGGGTCGTGGGTGACGATGACGAAGGTCTGGCCGAGTTCGTCACTAGATCGAAGAAGAGCTGGTGAAGGCTCTGCTTATTCGCCGTGTCAAAGGCTCCCCGATGGTTCGTCGGCGAGAGATGACCGCAGGCGGAATTGATGAGGCGCGGGCTACGGCGACTACGCTGGCTCCACCGCCCGATAGCTCGGCAGGCTTGCTGTGAGGCATCGCTCCGCAGGCCGAGACGCTCGAGGAGGCCGAGGGCACGCTCACGTACTTCGAGCGGACTCTCCTGCGATGAGGGCGGGGAGCATGACGTTCTCCAGTGCAGTGAACTCCGGTAGGAGCTGGTGCGCCTGGAAGATGAAGCCTATCTGGCGATTGCGGAGCTCGGCTTGCGGCGGGCGCTGAGGCGGGTGACTTCCTCCCGCAGATCTCAGCGAAGCACTTCGGCAGGGGCTTCGAGTGTGCCGAGATCTGGAGTAGGGTCGTCTTCCTGCACCGCTGGCTCCGACGATGGAGATGATCTCTGAGGGCGCGACGGTGAGGTCGATGCCCTTGAGGACCTCGAGTGAGCCGAAGCTCTTATGGATATTAGTAGCCTCGATGATCATAGGCTGGTAGGCTCAGTGGTGGGGGTGATGCTGGATGCTGGATGACGAGCCGCCAGATGACAGCCGAAGAGCGCGGGCATATGAGGAGACGGTGCCAGCGGTGAGCGCTTACACTGCTCGCCCTCGATCTCCTTGACGGCATCGGAGTTCGGTAGCTCCGTGAGAAGACCACGGGGAGTCCTGCAGGATGCCGAACTTACGCAGGCGCTTGCGGAGGGCACGTGCCAGCGTACAGTTGCGCTCTTATTCAGGTCGGCCTGATGGATCTGCGTCGGGTCGCTCTTGGCGCCTGCACCCATGGAGCTGATGATCGGCAGACCGCGCTCCATGGACTTGGCGATGAGGGTGCACCTTCCGGGCTCAGCGAGTCGATGGCGTCGATGACGTAGTCGTAGCGGTGACGGTCGAGGAGCTCGATCATATTCTCATCCTTGAGGAAGGCCTCGATGACCTCCAGCTGGATGGGGGTTGATGGCGCGAAGGCGTGCCGCCAGGACGCTGGCTTTCGCCTCGCCGATGGTCTCGGTCGTGGCTACGAGCGCGATTGATATTTGAGGGCTGCACGATGTCGGCGATACGACGATGGTCATACGGCCCGATACCTGCGAGCGATGAGCTCGGCCCGCAAGCCACCGACACCGCCGAGACCGACGATGAGGACGTGACACTGGGCGAGCTCGCTCAGCGGTCGTCGTCACCGAAGAGGAGGCGGGTACCACGCCTCAGGAGTCTGTTGCTGGGGCTGGTTCATTGGATGCCTCGGTCGTTGAGGGCTTGCTGGTAGCGCTTAGCATTCAGCATGTGTACGGCGAAGGAGGATGCGAGTTGGTAGCGCTGAGGGGTCCTCCTTAGCACACATATAGAGATGAGTCGTGGCTCTCGGCCGCGAGGACGCTGTCGATGATGCTCGTGCGGGGCTGGATGATGAGGCGTCGCGGGCAGGCCCGTGACCTTGTAGGCATTGTGGGGGAGTTCACCATAAAGGTGCTCACCACGGATGCGCTGAGGTCGAAGTTGCCGAGGGCGTACTCGACACGTGGGGTCAGACTGCAGGCGCATCTTTGCGTAGGCGGTTGAGGTAGAGCCCAGCGATACGGCGGTACTCGTCGCGCTTGCCTGATTCGCTCTCGACGATGGAGGCGAGTGTCGTCACCTCGAGGGGATTCAGCCCGAGTCGCTCAGCCTCTTCGGTGCGCTTACCCTTCCAGAAGAGCTGGTAGTGGGCGTGAGGCTGTCGAGGACTTCACGCCCTGAGGCGACCCAGCGCAGGGTGTGGGGCTCGCGGATGACCTCTGCGTAGAAGGCGCAGGCTTCGTGCCATACTGCGCCATGAGGGCGGAGTCAGCGAGAGCGTGCGGAGCGTGTCGGCCTTCACCCAGAGGTGCTGGGCGAGATCCACGAGCTCAGAGTCCTTGCGTACGGAGGGAGGCGTGAGCTTCAGTGGGCTGTCCTTCCCTTCCTTGAGGAGGGTGATGAGCTCCTGCATCGTCGTGGAGCGGAGGACGGCGTAGCGACCTGGGCGCAGCGCGTCGCCCGTCTCGCTAAGCCCCTGCACTGCCGCCAGAGGCGGTCAAAGACACGGGGGAAGCGCAGCCAGAGCTTCTTCTGCATCTGCTCACGTAGCTCGGCATAGTTGCTCCCAGGGGCTACGAGGAGGTAGGTCGTGTCGGTAGCGGGGCGACCTGCAGGTGTGGTATAGAGGTAGCCACCAGCGAGGGCTGCTGCGGCTATGATGATGAGGATCAGGATGACGAAGACGCGCGTGCCTCGGCCACGACTGCGGTGGGCGAGGAGAAGGAGCGTCGGCCATTGAGCCGCTGGTATGGGCTACCGAATGCTTACTCATACGGGATGGGATGTCGGATTGGCGGAAGATATCGGCGGGCTCAGCGAGGCGCTTCAGCTCGGTACCGCGGATAGCATAGAAGGAAGGCAGGCTCTGGGTATTGTAGTCCTGAGCTGCGGTATGGTTGAGGTCTTGGACGCAGATCCAGGGCAGAGCGCGTGAAGCATTCTTCCACAGATAGGCGTCTTGGTCTTCGGAGACTTCGAAGATGATGAGGTCGGGGTGGGCGGACTGCAGGCTGCGCAGCTCGGCGACGAGGGCGGGCGACCAGGTCGCCAGCGTAGGCGGTGAAAGCAGATGAGACGGGGTGCCCTTAGCAGACCTCAGCATTGAGGGAGCGCATCTGCCCTTCTGGTCACGCAGGCGGGATCTCGGGGAAGGCGACGACCTCCACGGGGCAGCCGTCATCGTCGTCGGGATGGGCCTCACGCTGACGAGCACGTGCCATAGCGATGGAGCGCAGAGCTGCTGCTTCAGGAGCGGCGTGCATTGGGGTGAAGGCATCGTAGGCCGTAGCGACAGCGGCGAAGGCGCGGTCATCGCCAGGATGGTCGATGGAGAAGTACGTCCCGCCGAGGTAGCTCTGGAAGAGGGCGTAGTAGGCAGCAGCGCCTTGGGGTCGCTGAGAGATGTACTTGCTCGTGAGGGTGTTCTTCAGCTGCGTGGAGAGCGAGTCGATACGTGCCAGAGCTACGCCTCGGTCGAGGGTGCCATTATTGAGCTGTGTGAGGATCGCCTCGATGGCCTTGTCGGTGGCGGTGCGCAGCTGACCGATCTCACGGATCTGCTTATTGGCCCGTCGCCCGACTCGATCTTGTAGGTCGAGAAGAGGTCCTGCCCGAAGCCGAGAGGGTGAGGTGTGTGACGGAGTCGGCTGCGAAGGGATGAAGCTCTCCCGAGGCGCAGGCGGTGAAGGCGGATAGCTATGTGCCTCGCGACGGAGAGCGGGAAGCGACCCTCTCGTCGAGGGTCACGGAGTCGATGAGCTGAGGTTCGTCGGTGTCGGTCGTCTCGAGGTAGAGCGTCTTGCCTGCGGCATCGGTGATGGTGCCTTCGGCGGTGAACTCATTGCCTCCGCTCTTGGAGCAGGAGCCGAGAGCGAGAGTCGAGGAGAAGGAGGGAGAGGCGGAGCTTCGTCCGTTCATTGTCTGCCGTGTGAGGTATGTGATGGATGGGGCTACTAGAGTGCGGGGCGTCCCAGTGCTCGCCGGTGGCGAGGAGCATCTCCTCGGCGCGGGCGACCTCGGCGAAGAGCTCTTCGCGTGTGGCAGCCATGAGCATGGCGATGCGTACAGGGCGGAAGTTATCGATACCCTTGAAGATCGGGCTGGCGGCTATATGGCGACGGCTGTGGAGGATGCCACGGCGCTCGTCGAGCTTGCGGATGTTGTTGTCGACGAGCTGACGGAGTACGTCGACGCAGAAGGCCTCGCTGGCGTGGGAGCAGGCTCGCCCGTCTGGAGGTAGTGCTTCATCTCCTCGAAGATCCAGGGCTGGCCGATGGTGGCGCGCCCGACCATCACGGCATCGACGCCGTAGGGTGTCGAAGGCACGCTTCGCCTCTTCGCCCGTGGTGATGTCACCATTGCCGATGATAGGGATGCATGCGAGGTTTCTCCTTCACCTGCCGATGAGCGTCCAGTCGGCAGAGCCGGTGTACATCTGGGCGCGGGTACGGCCGTGGATGGTGAGGGCCTGGATGCCCACGTCCTGGAGGGCTTCGGCGAGCTCGACGATGATCTTACTATCGTTGTCCCAGCCGAGGCGGGTCTTTACGGTGACGGGGATCTTCACGGCCTTGACGATCTCGCTGACGATGCGGAGCATGACGTCGGGGCAGCGGAGCATACCGCTACCAGCGCCCTTGCCAGCGACACGCTTGACGGGGCAGCCGAAGTTCAGGTCCAGCACCTCGGGGCCGGCGGCCTCGGCGATGCGGGCGGCCTCGACCATGGGCTCGACCTCGCGGCCGTAGATCTGGATGGCTACGGGGCGCTCTTCGGCGCTGATCTCGAGCTTGCGCGTCGTGCCAGCGACCTGACGGATGAGGGCATCAGCACTGAGGAACTCGGTGTAGACCATATCTGCACCGAAGCGGCGACAGAGGAGACGGAAGGCGGCATCCGTCACATCCTCCATGGGGGCCAGTAGTAGGGGGCGCTCCCCGAGATCGACCGTACCTATTTTCATTCGCTTATCTGGGCTATGTATTGGGAGGCCGTCGTGAGGGCCTCGTGGATATTGGGGCAGATGTAGGTGTCGCCGATGAGGTCGGCGATGCCTGTGGCACGCAGGGTCTCATGGACGCTGGGGCGCACGCCCGAGAGGACGAGCTGGATGCCCTCAGCCTGTGAGGTCTCGATGAGAATGCGGAGGTTGCGCACGGCCGTGGAGTCCATGAAGGGCACCTGACGCATACGCAGGATGCGCACCTTCGGGCGCGCCTTGGTGGCGAGGACGATCTCCTCGAAGCGGTTGGCGATACCGAAGAAGAAGGGGCTTCGATCTCGTAGACCTCGACACCCTTCGGCAGGTCGAGGGCTTCCTCACGACCTGCGAGCTGGCCGTCATCCTCGGAGCTGTGCACGTGGAGCTTGTCGCGGGAGACGACGATGCGCGTGGACTCGATGATGCGGCGCATGAAGAGGAGCATGGCAGTAGGAGACCCAGCTCGATAGCTATGGTGAGGTCGAAGATACCGTGAGGAAGAAGGTCACGGCAAGCACGGCGATATCGCTCTTCGGGCCACGCAGCGAAGCGCGTACCGAGCGCCATCCGCTCATGTTGTACGAGATGACGACGAGCACACCCGGAGAGGCAGGCCATAGGGGATGTAGGCCATCAGGGCATGAGGAAGAGGAAGATGAGCAGATAGGACCAGAGCGTGCGTGATGCCTGCGATGGGCGTGCGGGCGCCGTTGTTGATGTTGGTCATCGTGCGGGCGATAGCTCCCGTGACGGGATCCCGCCGAAGGGCACGATGATATTGGCTACCCCCTGGGCCATCAGCTCGGTATTCGAGCGGTGGCGCTCACCGATGACCCCGTCAGCGACGCTGGCTGAGAGGAGGGACTCGATAGCGCCGAGGAGGGCGATGGTGAAGGCGGGGCCGATGAGGTGCTGCATCGTCGCCCAGCTCAGCTCGGGCACGACGAGGTCGGGGATCTTCGAGGAGATCGTGTAGCGGTCGCCGATGGTGTCGAGGCCCGTGACACCAGCATACTCCTTGAGGAGGTAGCAGACGATGGTCATCACGATGATGGCGACGAGGGAGCCAGGGACGACCTTCGTCAGGCGTGGGGTGAGCTGGATGAGGAGGATGCTCCCCAGACCGATGGCGAGCGTAGGCAGGTGGACGGAGCCGAGCGAGGAGAGGAGGACGCCCCACTTCGGTACAAACTCCTTCGGTAGACCCGTCAGCCCAAGGCCGAGGAGGTCATTGACCTGCGTGGTGAAGATGGTCACAGCGATACCCGCCGTGAAGCCTAAGATAATCGGATAGGGGATGAACTTGATGAGCGATCCGAGCTTCAGTGCGCCCATCAGCAGGAGGAGGATCCCCGCCATCAGCGTGGCGATGAGGAGTCCGCCCTGACCGTACTCGCCGATGATGCGAGGACGATGATGATGAAGGCGCCCGTAGGCCCCCGATCTGTACGGAGCTACCCCCGAGAGCCGAGACGATGAGCCCCCGAGGACGGCGGTGACGAGCCCCTACTTCGGGCGATACCTCGCTGGCGATAGCGAAAGCGATAGCCAGGTAGGGCGACGATCCCCGACGATGAGCCCCTGCTAAGAGGTCACGCGTGAGGCCTGCCGCGTGTAGCCCTTGAGGCTATCGATGAGCATGGGGCGGAAGTTCAAGCGCTGCATGTCGAGTAAAAAGTAGGGTTTTTCTTCTATACGACTAAATAGCTGTTAGGTTACAAAGATAAGGAAAAGCCCCGTGCCTCTGGGGGCGCTGACCTCGTGCGGGGCTTTCGCATCGAAATCCTCCCGTGCCGTTGGCGTCCCCATACGCTCGCATCGTCTGCGTGCTACTCCTCGCTGCTCATCGTGACCTCTGCATATCCTATCACTCGCCCAGTGAGGAGTGAGAGCCAGAAAGACAAGACAGGAGAAGGCGATTGCCTTCTCCCTGCTATTCGATTGAGGTAGCCCCGTGTCAAGGTGGGCTTCCGTATGCTTTGCCCTGAGGCTGTATAGGGAGCTTCCCTACTTCTTCACGCGTCGTAGCGTGCAGACCTCAGCGTCATACGGGGACAGAGAGATAATCAGGTATGATCACAGGACGATCGATTCCGACCAAGTGGCTTCGGCGTACTACTATCGTATCGTGTGCCGCATTCAAGCAGAGAAGTACATTGGCAAGTTCCTGATAAGGCTTGTCAGCTTTACCATAGAAGAACGGTACTCTGTAAACATCTAATTGTAGCGACCTCTCTCTCAGTCCCAGATAAATCCCAGCCTCGAATAAAGGAGGTTCCCAGGCAGGAAAGGAGTCCGTAGGGTGATACACGCTTTACCATTCTTTGTGATTGATAGCTCTCAGTCCAAGAGCATCGGACCAGTAGGAGTCGTAATGTTTGCCTTTTTCTGCACGACGATACGGAGCACGCTGTGAGGTGGTCGCGTAGCCCGTGCCCTCCACTCTGCAGAACTTATCGGGGTCATGGTGGTCGCCCGTCAGTAGTAGCCTCAGTGGTCGCCACGGCTGTCGCGACACGAGCTTGAAAGTCGCGTAAGCCCACGACTTGCGTCTGAGCATGGGAGACCCTCGCTCCCGAGAGGAGCGGTACGAGGCAGGAAGTAAGAGCCTAAGTAGCTTGAGTCATAGTCATGGTAGAGGCGATGGAAACATTCGGTGCAGTAAGTATCGAGCGTGACGAGTTGTTTGCGTGCATGATGCGTTCCTTACTCTCCTCACGCGCCGTAGCGTACAGACCTCAGCCAGACCTTCTAGAATGTAATCAGATGTTCGCACTTGTGCTCTATCTGGATAGTATATCCTCGCCGTATCACGATCGTGTCTGGGTAGCATTGATGCTAGAGACGCAGTTCGACACCTCCTGATAAGGCTTTGTCCAGCTTCGTAAGAGAAGAGGACCTTATAGATATTAGGTCAACAGCTCTCCTCTCCCATCTAAAGTCCAAATCCTTGACAGAAAAGAAGTCCCAGGGATTAGATCTCCCAGTCGGCGTGATAGCAGCTTTACCATCCTTCTTGATTGATAGCTCTAGCCGAGGGCATCAGCCCAATAGGAAACGAAGAAGTTGGCTTTCTTTTGCACTGCGATACGGGTACGCCGACAGTAGCCACCAAAGCCAGCGCCTCCATTCACCTAGCGAACTTATCGAGGTCGTGGTGCTGGTCCTCAAAAGTAGCAGCCTCGATTGCCTGATTATCTTCTGTCAGCTGGTGGTAGTCGCGCAAGGCTGCGACCTGCGTCTGGCGAGCGCCCCGAGAGGAGTATGAGGAAGAGCCTAATTAGCTTGGTCATAGTAGAAAGAGGGACAGGGTTTATCTCGGTGAGTGGTTCGGGTGACGGTTGGTGCATCATGCAGGGGAGTTCCCCTACTTCTTCACGCGCCGTAGCGTGCAGACCTCAGCCAGATATTTCTGGCCCCAGGGAGAGTATAATCAGGGATGTTTCGCAATTATCATCAGCCTCGATAATAATCCCCATGACGTCACGATCGTGTCTTGATCAGCATTCATACAGAGATAGCACTTTGGACTGCTCCTGATAGGGTGATCTGCTTCCCCTATAAGAGAAAGAGCATCATATAGATATTAGGATCTACAGACCTGCTTCTGCTTCCCCACGAAGCCTCATCCTTGAATAAAAAGAAGTCTCAGGGATTAGATTCCCAGTGGGCGTGATAGCTGCCTTGCACTATCCTTCTGATTGAGAGCTCTAAGCCAAGGAGCATCAGCTCAATAGGAGCCGTGGCAGTCTCGCTTTCTTTGTACCGCGATACGGCACGCCACTGAGTAGCCACCAAGGCCAGCACCTCTCCCACTCCCAGCAAACTTGTCGAGGTCGTGGTGTCTGGTCCTCAAAAGTAGTAGCCCCAGATCGCCTCGATTATCTCCTGACACTGCTGAGTGGTAGTCGCGCAAGGCTGCGACCTGCGTCTGAGCATATCCTTCATTAGAGGGAGAAAGAGGTGAAGAATAGTAAGACCGAGAGCGCTCTTACGGCCGAGGGGATCGGGATGGGTGAGCATCTGAGTTGGCGTCCGACTTGTCGGGTTGCTTTTGATCGTGTATTCTCCGAGAGTAAAGAGAGCCATAGAGTAGCTGTAAGTGTTAGATGACTCAAAGGTAATAAGTTTTTCCCTGGATTTTAGGGGAGAAAAAGGGTGACGAGTAGCCGGATAACTTCATCCGAGTGCGGGGAAAAGTTGCGGACGAGTAGTAGAAAGAGCTTTTGTCCACGTGCGTGATCTAAAATCTACGTACGTGGATCATAGAGATTACGTGCCGAGTCCTTAGGACTACGTACGTGGACAGAGGAAATGGCGTAGAGGAAGGGACTTTTTCTTCGTGGAGGATGAGGCTTTTTCCTCCCGCTGGATGAGAAAAATCCCCGCGATGAGGCGAGAGGGCCTCGGACCATAGCGGGAAGAGGATGCTGCGCTGGGGCGGGCGGGTGTGCGTGGCTTAGCTCGGTGTCGCGCCTTCGCCTGTCTGGAGCTTCTTGCGGTACTCGGTGGGCGTGAGGCCCGTCTGCTGCTTGACGAACTTGCCGAAGAAGGCGAGGCTTGAGAAGCCCTGCTGGCAGGCGATCTCCTTGGCTGTCTTCGTCGAGTAGCGTAGCTCCTGTGTGATGGCACGCATCATGTACTGATGGATGAAGTGGATGGGCGTCTCTCCCGTCTGCTCCCTTGATGATGCGTGAGAGGTGCTTCGGCGTGAGGTTCATCAGGGTAGCGACCTCCGAGACGGAGCGTATGCGCCCGCGTCGCATGGCCAGCAGGTCGAAGAAGAGGCGTGCTTGCTGGCTGGCACGGGTCAGGTCTTGCGGGGTGGCTTGGCGGATCTCTTCGCTGACCTCACGGATGAAGGCGTAGAGGAGCGCCTGGATATGGATGTGTAGGAGTTCGTCACGGAAGAGGGGATTGGGCGAGTGACAGAGCTTGTAGATCTGCTGGTGATAGATCTTGTGAGGCTCAGCGCTCTCTCGCTGAGGCGTGTAGATGGGCGACCTGCGCACATAGTCCGCGATGCTCCATACCACGGTATTCAGCGCTTCGGTCGCCCCGATGAGCTCCCATGAGAGTCCCATGAGGACCAGATCGGCATCGCTGGAGGCGAGGCATTCCTCGATGAGAGAGCCCCCTTGGTAGCTAAGCCTCTGCCCTTGCTCGAGACGATACCGCAGGCCGTCGATGGCGATCAGTGCTCGTCCCCTGGCGGCAGTAGATCGCCAGCCGAAGCGCATGCGTGCCCCTATCATACGCTCGGGGAGCGTGTGCAGGCTATGGGCAAAGAGGAACTTGTCATGGCAGTAGTCTATGCCAGGATCTCCCTTGAAGTCATTGGTCGTCCACTCGTGCGGCTGCATGCTGTCTTGCTGATGTATCTGGGGCTGTACTTATGGGAATGTAAGGTAGGGAGATATGTGATACTCGGGTGTTGTCTAAATGTCGCATGGGGCGGGTAAAGCTTTTCCTTTCTTCGCATCGAGGGGAGGGTGGGGGAGAAAAAGCGACTATTTGCCCCCTCTGTGCAAAGGTGTAGCGCTCCTTCCCCGCGCGAGTGCGCACGCATACAGCTTGCATATATGGGCGAAAATGACGAAAATTGTAGTCTAAAAGCAGGCTATGCGAGGTAGGGTGGAGAGGTCCTTGCCCTACCTCCCATTGCACCCCATAGCAAGACAAATAAGATGATAGAAGAGAAGTTCCAGGCCGTCGTCCTGGGCGCTGGCGAAAGCGGTGTCGGCGCAGCCCTATTATACCAGAGTCGTGGTATATCCGTCATGGTCTCGGACTACGGGCATATCGCCCCGAAGTACAAGCAGGAGCTCGAAGCCAATGGCATCCCCTACGAAGAGGGTAGCCACACCACCGAGCTCATCCTGCGAGCCGAGGAGATCGTCAAGAGCCCTGGTATCCCCGAGAAGGCGCCTATCATGGTGGCTATCCGTGAGCGTGGCATCCCCGTCATCTCCGAGATCGAGCTGGCAGGCCGCTACCTCAAGGGTAAGGTCATCGGTATCACGGGGAGCAATGGGAAGACCACGACGACGATGTGGCTGCACCATATCCTCACCGAGGCGGGTATGAAGCCAGCACTGGCCGGAAACGTAGGCTTCAGCCTCGCCCGTCAGGTGATCCCCGACGAGCAGCCCGACTACTTCGTCGTCGAGCTGAGCAGCTTCCAGCTGGATGATATGTACACGTTCCGCGTGCATATCGCCCTCCTGATGAATATCACCCCCGACCACCTCGACCGCTATCACTACAACTTCGAGGAGTACGCTATGGCGAAGATGCGCATCCTGCAGAACCAGACCGCAGAGGATGCCTTCATCTATTGGGGTGAAGATGAGTTCGTCTCGCCGCTACGTCACTGAGCCACCAGCCCTATGCCCGATGCAGACGCTCTCCTTCCCTGACCTATCCGCAGGTAGGTTCCGCTGCCGACAAGTCGGACGACAATAGATGCGCCTGCACTTTCGACGGAAGAGCTTGAGTTCCCTCATCGATCAGCCTGCACTCCAGGGGCCGCACAACCTGCAGAATGCTATGAGGCGCCTCGATCGCACGCCCCTGCGTCTCGGCGTCTCGGCAGACGTCCTGAGCCGTGCGCTCAGCGACTTCGTGAACGTCCCCACCGCCTCGAGAAGGTCGGGGTACTCGATGGCGTGCGCTATATCAACGACTCCAAGGCCACCAACGTCAGCTCTACCTACCATGCACTCCGCACGATGACCACGCCCTACGTGCTCATCCTCGGCGGCGAAGACAAGGGGAATGACTACATGGATATCACCGAGCTCATCACCTCTGGGGCGCGTGGGCTCGTCTTCCTCACGACCGACGTGCTGAAGCTGTACAAGAGCTTCCACGGCAAGGTGCCTCAGATCGCCTCGGCACTCTCCATGGAGGAGCCATCGCCCACGCTCGTGAGATGGCCCAGCCAGGCGACACCGTCCTGCTCTCTCCCGCCTGTGCGAGCTTCGACCTCTTCACCAGCTACATCCATCGAGGCGACCGCTTCCGCGAAGTGGTACAGGGCCTGATCCAAGCTGAGGAGAAGCATGCCTAACGATCAGACGACCTCCCTCCAGCCGAAGGACTCGTGGCTGCGCCGCATCTTCGCGGGCAACGGCCTCATGTGGGCACTCTACTTCGTGCTCGTCTTGGTCTCGTTTACACCGTATCGAGCGCACTGAGCTCGGAGATCATAAGAGCCTCGTCGGGCGACTGAATCCCCATCCTCAAGCATGCGCTCATGCTCGCTATCGGCGTATCTGCTCGCTATCTTGCTGAGCGATGCTCGGGGCGCTTTATCGCTATACCCTGCCACCGCTCCTCGGCGCTCCTCATGGTGTGGGTCTTCTTCGCAGCAGCTCTTCTTAGGCAGAGCACCAATGGAGCAGAGCGCTGGATCGACTTGGGCTTCATCACCATCCAGCCCGCCGAATTCCTGCGTGTCTATATCGTCATCTGGGGCGCGTATGTCGCGGGTAAGGATGTCGTGGAAGACCCGAGGAAGGAGCCTCGCTACTGGGCATACTGGGGATGGATCTTCATCCTCTCGATCATGGTGCTCTTGAGCAACCTGTCGACCTTCCTCAGTCATCTTCTCCTCTACCTCTGACTCGTGGCACTCAAGGCGCCTCTAAGCGCTTTCATGTACCGCATCACGGCTATCGGTGCCATCAGCGGTGGTCTTGGGTGGTGCCTACCTACTTAGCGCCCCGGAGAGCTGCTGCCTGGTCGCGTCCCGCTCGTGGCTTCAACCGTCTGCATGGCGCCGTCAAGGAGCGCGACGACCGCTTCGCTATCACCGACGAGAACCGTCAGGAGCAGATGGGCCTGTATGGCTATCGCCAACTCCAAGCTCGTCGGTCGTGGCCCTGGGAATAGCAAGCTGCGTGACTCCTCTCGCAGGCCTACTCCGACTCACCTCACGCCATCATCATCGAGGGTACGGCATCCTCGGTCCGTCTCTTCATCCCATCGCTCTATCTGGTGTGGATGCTCATCGGCTATCGTGAGGCACGCAAGCAGACGAACGTCTTCCGCAGCAACCTCATCAAGGGCTTTGGCATCCTCTATCCGCTGCAGGCGCTGGTGAATATGATCGTCGCCTCGGGGATCATCACCACAGGGCAGACGCTCCCGCTCATCAGCTACGGGGGGTCGTCGATCCTGGCGACAAGTATGGCCTTCGGCATTATGATCGGGGCTCGCGCGTCGATAAGCCCAAGCGTGAGCCCCACACGGAGGAGGCAGAGTTCACTGAGGTCGCCGCGACCGAGGAGGTCGTGGAAGAGCCTCTCCCGATACCGACACACAAGACTACGTATAGAAATATGATCCAGCGAGCTATCATCAGCGGCGGTGGCACAGGGGGGCATATCTTCCCTGCTGTATCCATCGCCGAAGCCCTTCGCCGGCGCTACCCCGAGATCGATATCCTCTTCATCGGTGCCGAAGGGCGCATGGAGATGGAGCGTGTGCCCCAGGCGGGCTTCCCCATCCGCGGTCTGAAGATCCGCGGCCTTGACCGCAAGCGCCCTGTGGCGCAATATCGGGGTCATCCGTGACTTCCTGCGTGCGCTCATCACGGCACGCGATATCATCCGTGACTTCCGCCCCGAGATCGTCATCGGCGTCGGGGGCTATGCCAGCGCACCTACGCTGAAGGCTGCACAGAGCCTCGGCATCCCACGCTCATCCAGGAGCAGAACTCTTATGCTGGCGTGACGAATAAGTTCCTCGCTCGTCGTGCCGACCGCATCTGCGTAGCGTACCCCGGAGATGGAGCGCTCTTTCGAAGGATAAGATCGTGCTGACGGGGAATCCCCTGCGTCCAGCTATCGAGATATATGCAGGACGGGCTGCGCGAAGAAGCGCTGCGTCACTTCGGCTTGCCAGCTGATACGAAGCGCGTCGTCGTCGTCATCGGCGGGAGTCTCGGTGCTCTGAGTATCAACGAGAGCATCGGTTCGCGCCTCGCTGAGTGGGCTAAGTCGGCGTCGCCCTCATCTGGCAGACGGGTAAGGGCTTCGAAGCTAAGGCGCAGGAGCTCCTGAAGGCGTATGACTTCCCCGTCTGCTCATCGGCCTTCATCCAGCGTATGGATCTGGCTTATGCCGTGGCAGACGTCGTGGTGTCGCGCGCTGGTGCCAGCTCGATCTCCGAGCTGTGCTTCCTCGGCAAGCCTACCATCCTCGTGCCTTCGCCCAACGTAGCCGAAGACCACCAGACGAAGAACGCGCTGGCGCTCTCGACGCGCTCGGCCGCGCTCCTCATCCCCGACGACAAGGCACGCGAAGAGCTGACGCCCTCGCGCCATCGCCCTCGTGCAGGACGCTGCGCAGTGCGCTTCGCTCTCCGAAGAGATCCGCAAGCTCGCCCTCACGGAGGCTGCTGACCGCATCGTCGACGAGGCCGAGCGCCTCGTGGCCTTCGCCCCCAAGCGATAGACCTCGTACTATAATAGCATATAAAGAGCAGCGGCTGCGACCTCCGAGAGGTCGCAGCCGCTGCTGTATTTAATGAGCCTTACAGCTCGGGGACTTCAATTAGAGCTTGAAGGTAACACCGAGGTTCAGGTTGTAGAAGCCGTAGCCGAGTTCAGCGAAGGCACCGATCTTCTCCGTGAAGAAGTAGCGACCACCGAGGAAGATGCTCCAGTCAACGCTGGCTGCCGTAGCTCCATGACTAGTTAGCGCAGCTATCAGGCGTAGAGATGATGTCAAAGAGACCATCAGACCTGCGTAGGTGTCGAGCTTTGGGGCGAAGCGATGAGTGGAAAGCACCACGAGCACCGAGGACAGCGATAAGAAGACCATGTCATCATCTGCTAGAGCTTCTTCGTAGCGGTATAGCCAAGGAAGCCCCTACAGAGATAGACCCGTTGTTGCCGTTGATCATGTTGCCAGTGACACCGTAGTCCAAGGCTTACAGAGAGGGGAGGAAGAGCCCTGAGTAGTAAGAGCCGAGACCGATACCAGCGTTGATAGCCGTGGTACCCTTGTGGAATACTTCCTGAGCGTTAGCGAGGCTGACACTCCCGATGAGAGCGAGTGCAGCAAGGAATACTTTCTTGAACATTAGCTTATAGGGATAAGTGAATTGTGAAATCGCGAGAGGAACTCTGGTGAATCAAAGGCTCTGCGACACAAAGATAGTAGGAAACCTTTAGAGAGCCAACTACACTCGATTAGGATTGAGTGCGTTGCGTATCTCTAAGGGTTTGGGCAGTTACTTCGCTTCGCTCTTGGGGAGGAAGCGACTGAGGAGCATGTAGCCCACGACACCGGAGATGATCGTGCCGGCGAAGATACCGAGCTTAGCTTCGTTGAGGAGCTGTGCCATCTCGGGGCCGTCGTAGGCGAGGTTCGCGATGAAGAGCGATACCGTGAAGCCAATACCGCCGAGGACGGCGAGGCTGATGAGGCGGGGGAGGTTCATGCCTTCGGGCCAAGCGCAGAGCTTCACACGGATAGCCACGTAGGTGAAGAGGCTGATGCCGACGGTCTTCCGAGGAAGAGGCCGAGGAAGATAGCCAGAGGTAGGCCTAAGAGCATGTCGGCAGAGACACCTCCGAAGGACACGCCGGCATTGACGAAGGCGAAGAGGGGGAGGATGAAGTAGTCTACCAGAGGCTTGAGTGCGTGCTCGAGGGTCTGGACAGGGCTGATAGCCTGCCCTGCGGTGTCCTTGATCTCGGCGATGCGCTCGAGCTGGTCGTGCGAGAGGATGACTGCACGCTCAGCCTCACGGGCTTCGGTAGAGAGGTCGCTGGTCTGCTCGTGGAGCTTGCGTGAGAGCTCGCGGATGTGGACCTTCGAGCCTGCGGGGATGCAGAGAGCTACGAGTACGCCAGCGATCGTGGGGTGGATACCTGACTGCAGGAAGAGTGCCCAGACGGCGATACCTGCGATGATATAGGGCTCAAGAGCGGTGACGCGCAGGCGGCCGAGGAGGAGGAGAAGGGCGACGAGCGCGAGACCAATACCCAGGGGTAGGAGCGATACGCCCTTGCTATAGAAGAGGGCGATGACGATGATCCCGCCGATGTCGTCTGCTACGGCCAGCGTGGCGAGGAAGACGTACAGGCTCTTCGGTACACGGCCGCCGAGGGAGCCGAGGACGGCCAAAGCGAAGGCGATATCCGTCGCCATGGGGATAGCGGCACCGAGGCTCTCAGGGTGATTGGGAGTCACGCCGAGGAAGAAGAGGACGGGGAAGACCATACCCCCGAGGGCAGCGATGACGGGGAGGATGGCTTTCTTGGGCGAAGAGAGTTCGCCGACGAGGAGCTCTTGCTTGATCTCCAGCCCGACGAGGAAGAAGAAGATCGCCATCAGGGCATCGTTGACGACCTGACTGATGGTCATCGTGTGGCCCATGTGGCGGAAGAGCTCAATGCCGCCGATGATGACCTGGACGGGGTAGTGGAGGAAGTGCTCGTAGCTGGCGCTCCAGGGGGAGTTCGCGATGCCTACGGCGATGATGGTCGCCAGGAAGAGCAACATCGAGGGGTTGGGGCGCAAGGCCGAGAGACGCTGTCGTAGAGAGGGCCTTTGAGCGGGAGTCGTACTCATCTTTGTTTTAGAGGTTTGTAATGAAGGTATTGCATCGTGCGTACGTCCGTGTTTGAGGACGAGCCAATGCGAAGAGAGGCATGGCGAGGAGTGTGCTTGCTATGTCCCTGACCTATATCGCAAAGTTAGCGCATTTACAGTAAACAGCCGTGATAAGACGCGGAAAGATGGTGCTTCGTCTCTCATGAGAAAGCCTGCGGAGCGAGAGCGTAGAGTGTGAGCACCTATAGGATAACGTGAGAGGGCACGGGTTGTTTTACCACTATAAATATCATCGTGCGCATCGTACGCACGCGAGGGAAATACTCCCTCTGTAAGTGCTTGCAGTATAGGACTGTGCAGAGGGCTAATGCCGACCAGTACTGGTCGGCTGAGTGATCAGTACAGGGTTGCTTTTCCTTCGCAAAGGTTGCTAGCGTTCAGCATAGGGATAAAAGTTGCGGACGAGTGGCAGATAAGTTTTGGACTACGTACGTGGCTCTAATATCTACGTACGTGGATCTTTGGGTTTACGTGCCTGGTCTTTTAAGACTACGTGCGTAGATAGCAGAAATACCACTACGTGAAAGCGCTTTTTCTTCATCGAAGGACACTTTTTCCTCCGCAGGGATAAGAGGAATACGCGTGATAAGGCGAAGGACTTGCTCTGATCACTCGGAGAGGTATATCGGGAGCTGGGCGTGCGATGCCCTAGTGCGCTAAATAGAGGATAGGGACTTGCGGCAACAGGCTCTCGTAGAGGCTCCGCGGGAGCGTACGTGCTGCTACTGTGGCGAGGATATGGGAAGGGCTTCGACGTAGGTGGGAGTGTGGGGTTTAGGAAGGGGCGTATGCACACCTCTATAATTGTGTGGTCGGGGCGATTTCCGAGGGTTGATTTTTAGGAATATGGGAGATGGGGAGTTGCGTGAATCTGTGTTTTGAGGTTCGATCTTTACTGGAAAAGTGTGTCAAGTTGCCTGTGGAATGCTCAAAGTTTTAGTTAAACGTCCATGTGTTTGACTGATTTTTGCATGTTTAATGATAAAGTACTACTTTTATAGTTGCTTCGGAGCGTATCCATTTCCCTATACTAATGCTAATTCACATATACAGAGGTCCCCCTTAGGGAGCTCCGTATCGTGCATTATTGTGTGGATGCCCCGAACCCACCCGTGCTCAGGCAGAGCGCCAGCGTGGTGGGTATGAGCGAAAGACAACGAGTAGAATAACAATACGATCGAGGTCGCATGAGATTAGTTACAATGTTACTTGCGGGAGGATGGTTCCTAAGCTCCATCGTCACCGCCCAGGCCGCTTCTCCCAGCCTGGCCACATCATCGGGAGGCCATGCTACGCAGCAGAACCCAACGTCTTCGCTGAACGTCTTCAGCGGTACCGTATATGATGAGAATGGCGACCCTATGCCACTCGTCACCGTCCAGATCTTGGGTCAGACTGGTGGCTTCATCACGGATAGCAAGGGGCACTTCGAGTTCAAGACGAAGAATGCCACCGAGCGCGATCGCGTCACCTTCATGGGCTACAAGGCTAAGGCCGTCACCCTGCGTGGTGGTACGCCCCTGCGTATCGACCTCGAGCCAGACAACCAGACGATCGAATCGGTAGTCGTGACCGGCTTCACGAAGAAGGATAAGAAGAGCTATACGGGGGCACAGACGACTATCAAGTCAGAGCAGCTCCTCTCGGTGGGTACGAAGAACCTCCTGCAGGGCCTTGAGGCTTTCGTCCCAGGTCTGCAGGTCGTCCAGCAGAATAACCTCGGCTCGGACCCCAACGCACGTCCCGACCTCAATCTCCGTGGTCGTGCTACCTTCTCAGGTGCAGCTAACCTCCCGCTCTTCGTCGTCGACGGGGCGATCGTGGATGTCGAGTATATCTACGATATGGATATGAACACCATCGAGAGCGTCACCGTCCTCAAGGATGCCTCGGCCTCGGCGCTCTATGGTGCTAAGGCTGCTGCTGGGGTCATCGTCATCACGACGAAGCCTATCAGCGAGGGGCTATCCGCGTGAACTATAGCGGTACGCTGCGTCTCTCGATGCCTGACCTCAGCGACTACCACCTCCTCACGCCCCAGCAGAAGCTCCAGTATGAGGACTTGGCAGGGCTATCTACAAGGCTGCTGGTACGGCGATGGTCGACCTCCTTTGACACCCAGCACTCCTTAGATTTGATCCGTGATCGCGTCGTGCGTATGATCCAGAGTGGTACGAATACCGACTGGCTCGCTAAGCCCCTGCGTACGGGTGTCTCACACTCTCACACGGTCAGTGCCGACGGGGGGGACAAGTATGCGCGCTACGGCCTCTCACTCCGCTATGGCAATGAGACGGGGGTCATGATGCAGTCCGCGTGAGCGCTCTCGGGGACCTTCAAGCTCTCCTACAACCGACAGGGAAGTTCTTCGCCTCGAATACGCTGACGGTGAACCGCTCTACGTCGCAGGATCCCAGCTACGGCTCCTTCTCGAACTTCTCGAAGCAGAATCCCTACCAGTCGCCCTATGATGCGAATGGAGAGCTGCTCGCAAAGCTCGAGCATAATCTGGACAATCCGCTCTATGAAGCCTCGCTCGGTAGCTTCAATCGTGCTGGGAGCATGGACTTCCTGAATACGACGACGGCGCAGTACTGGATCGATCGCAACCTCCGTATCGATGGGGACTTCTCCTTCACCACGCGCAATAACTACTCGCGTAGCTCAAGTCGCCCCTCTCCTACACGTTCCGTAACGAGAGCGACCTGACGAAGAAGGGCTTGATGACCGAGAACCCTCGGTCGTGGTCTGAGCTTCCTCGGTAAGCTGATGGTGTCCCTACAATCCGTACCTTCTTCGAGAAGCTCTACGTCACGTCGATGGCGGGCTCGAGCCTCGAGTCCACGACGGCGGACAACAGTAGCTATACCAGCCTCGGCTTCTACTCTGACGTCCTTGGGCACTCTAACTTCGCCCTCGGCTATGGTGGTAGCGCTCGTCCCTCGGGCTCTGAGTCGCTGGCTACGGCGGCAGGCTTCTTCTTCAACGGGAACGCTATCTACGACAACCGCTACTCGGTGGACGTCGTCTACCGCTACGAAGGGTCGTCGAAGTTCGGTAAGAACCAGCGCTTCGCCCCCTTCTGGTCACTCGGTACGGCTTGGAACATCCACAATGAGAAGTTCTTCGAGGGCAATAAGAATATCCAGCTACTCAAGCTCCGTGCGAGTATCGGGTATCTGGGGAATATCTCCTTCGACCCCTATCAGGCTCTCACGACCTATACCTATAATAATCGTATCAACTATATCGTAGGTGCTGGCTCCGTGCCCCTGGCTATCGGGAACCCCGAGCTGAAGTGGGAGCGTACGCTCAGCAAGAACGTCGGTCTTGACCTGACGCTCTTCAAGAATCGCTGGGACCTCACCTTCGATGCCTATCAGAAGACGACGGACAACCTCCTGCTCGACGTCTCTCTCGCTCCCTCGATCGGTGCTGTCACCGCCCGTCAGAATGTAGGGGAGGTCGAGAACAATGGTATCGAGTTCCAGACGCGTGTCGTCCCCATCCAGACGAAGGACCTGCAGTGGTCGCTCTCGCTGAACTACTCCTACAACCGCAATAAGGTCAAGAAGGTGAGTGATGCTCTCAAGGCACTCAACCAGAAGAACCTCGGTGTCGACTCCCTCAACCGCGGTACGACGCCCCTGCCTCTCTACGAGGAAGGTGAGTCCCTCACCGCTCTGAAGGTCGTCCCCTCAGCCGGTATCGACCCCTGCTACGGGTAAGGAGATCTATATCAAGCGAGATGGCTACCCTACAGCTTCACCTATGACCCCAATGACCGTCGCGTCTTCGGCGATACGTCACCTTGGGCCTATGGCTCGCTCACCTCGTACCTGATGTACAAGGGCTTCTCGCTGAATGCGAACTTCGGCTACTCGCTCGGCGCTACGGTCTACAACGCTACGCTCGCCTCTCGTGTAGAGGGTACGACGCCCAAGCAGAATGCTGACCGTCGCGTCCTCGAGAGCCGCTGGAAGCAGGCCGGTGACGTCACCCGCTATCGTGACATTGCCTCTACGGAGAGCCCCTATCAGACGAGCCGCTTCATCCAGAAGGAATACTACTTCACGCTGCGTAGTCTCTCTCTGGCCTATGAGACCGAGGCTACTTGGGTCAAGAAGCTCCACATGCGCCGTGCACGCGTCGAGCTCCTCGCCAACGACCTCTTCTACCTCTCCACGGTCAAGCGCGAGCGTGGTCTGGACTATCCCTTTGCTCGCAGCGTAGAGATGTCTCTGCGTCTCTCCTTCTAACCCTAAATGAGAAGTGTGTTTATGAAGAAGACAGCTTTATATATAGCCTTCGGAGCGCTTAGCCTTGCGGCTCTGCCTTCGTGCAATAAGTTCCTCGATGTCCAGCCTAAGGGTACCCTCCTGCAGGAAGTCCAGTTCTCTTCACTCCAGGGGTACTATGATGCCTTCTATGGTGTCTACGGGACGATGGCTAAGTCGGACCTCTACGGGCAGCGCATGACGAACGGCTTCGTCGACGAGCTCGCTCAGATGTTTGGCTCTACGGGTGCGACCTCGACCTCAGTGAAGACCCGCGCTTACAACTACACGGACGTGTCTGTGCAGGCTGAGATCTACAGCCTGTGGCTCGGTCAGTACCAGGTCATCTCCTACGTCAATAATATCCTGGCGAACCTCGAGTCGCCCTCCTTCAGCAGCAGCCACCTCTCCCAGCTCAAGGGGGAGGCACTCGGTCTGCGTGCCTTCCTGCACTTCGACCTCGTGCGTCTCTTCGCCGAGGACTACCAGAGAGGCAAGGACTCACGCGGTATCCCTTACTCGTATGACTTCAACCTCAAGAACCGTACGGTCTACACGGTCGCAGGGACCTATGAGAATATCCTCAAGGACCTCGACGAAGCTGAGAGCCTCCTCTCCGATATCGATGAGACGGTGAGCCTCGAGGGTACGCAGTCGACGGACTTCTGGTCACGCCGTGCCGTACACTTCAATAAGTATGCGGTCTACGCTACCAAGGCGCGTGTCTATCAGGCGATGGGGAACTCGGCAAAGGCCGCTGAGTATGCTAAGAAGGTCACCGATCATACGGCGAGCTTCAATCTGCAGGTCGTAACTCCTTCGAGTCTGTACGCCGCTTCCCTGCTACGGGCGAGCTGATCTTCGGGCTCTATGCGAATAGCTTCCTCGATGACTTCGCTACTCGCTTCCTGAAGAATGTCGCAGGTACCGATGAGGGTGTCCAGGCACACAGCCGAAGCGTCCTCGATCAGCTCTATGCTGTCACGGGAGCGGCTGCGGGTGCTATCGACAATCGTCAGGCAGCCTTCTACCGCAATGTAGATACCTACCAGCAGTTCATCCGCTTCGCGTCCAGCTCGGAGGAAGCTACGGCTGCAGCGACTGCGCAGCGCGGGCTGACCCTGATCCGTCTGCCAGAGATGTACTACATCCAGGCCGAAGCCCTCTACTCCTCCGATCCTACTGCGGCGCTTGCCGCTCTGAATAAGGTGCGCGAGAGCCGTGGTCTGAACGCCCTCACCTCGAGCGATCTGCCTACACAGGTGGAGTTCAAGGCGGAGCTTGTCAAGGAGTATATGCGTGAGATGCCAGGTGAAGGCCAGATCTTCCCTGCGCTGAAGCACTTTAACTCCTCCTTCCTTGATCTCCTTGGGAGCAGTACGATCCAGCCCAGCTCCAGCATCTTTGTCCTGCCCTGGCCTCAGGATGAGCTCACCTACGGTAACAAGTAAAAGCCCACGACAATGAACAGAAGATATTCACTGGCCTCGCTTGCCCTGGCCGCTCTCGGCCTCCTCAGCGCTTGCTCCAAGTCGGACATCTACGACGGAGAGTACAGCAAGGATGGCTACTACAATGAGTCACGTGTGATCTACTTCCCTAACTCGGGGGCAGATACCATCGTCGTAGAGAACCTCGCCCTCCTTGAGGACAACAATGGGAAGATCCCCTGACCTTCCATGTGAACCTCCTCGGGAAGCTCTCCTCGTCGCCCCTGAGCTATAAGGTGGAGTTCGACAAGTCGCGCTCTACCGCTACGTCGGGCGAGCAGTTCGACGCGCTGCAGGATACCTATACGATCCCTGCAGACTCCATCAAGGGCTCCTTCACCCTGCAGCTTAATCGCTCGAAGGTCTCGACCGTGCAGCAGGAGAACGGCAAGTACATCGTCACCCGTGACGGTGTCCGCACCCTCCTTGATGCCCTCTCGGATATGGAGCCTGGTGACGTCCCCCTCCTGAAGTACGACACGATCACGCTGCATCTGTCTCCTACGGCAGACCTGCGGACGGCGGTCAATAAGCGAAATACAGTCGTCCTCTGTGTGACGAACCAGCTCGAGATCCCCTACTGGTGGGCCTTCCTCCAGGATGTCTATCTCGGGAAGTATAGTGAGGAAGTACCGTATGCTCATCAATGCCTACGGCCTCCCCAAGAATGGGGAAGACCCCGTGCAGCAGGCGCTATACAAGTCTGATGCTAATGTCCAATACCCCCTCCTGCTCCGCCTCGAGAAGTATATGGATGAGCATGGTGAAGAGAAGCCAGCAATTCTGGTGCGTCTCTTAGCTCAGTATCGCTAACCTCACAGAGTACGAATGAAGATGAATAAGATCTATAAGTCACTGGGCCTTCTCCTGGCCCTCTCACTCTTCTCCTCCTGCTACAAGGACCACTCGGTCAATGGCGATCATCCTCTGGCTGTCGTCGAGGTAGCAGAGCCCATCGCCTCGGTGCAGACGGCTACCTTCGGTGAGGTCACCGTGATCAAGTCGCCCGCATATACCATCACGACGGGCGCATCTGTGACGCCCTCCTACGAGTGGATCGTCGATGGCGTGGTCGTCTCCACAGAGAAGGACCTCTCCTATAGCCCTACGAGCTATGGTAAGCATGATGCTCGTCTGCGTATGTACACGCCTGACGGCTCCTACTTCTACCGCTTCACTATCGACGTGCCCTACCGCTATGTCGACGGGCTGTACGTCCTGGCGAGCAACGAAGGGAAGACCATCCTCTCCTACCTGCCTGGTGGGGAGAAGACGGATGCCTTTGACCTCGATGCCTTCGGGCGAAGCAACCCCACCATCGATATGACGGGGGATCCCCAGTCGATGGTCTTCTACCGCTATGTGCCAGGTGCAGGTGCATCTCGTGGCTATCTCGGTATTGCCCTCGGGTCTCCCCACACGCTACTATCGTGTGTCGGCTGACTCGCTGAAGGTCCCTCACGCCTCGTATCTCCTTTCACGAACCCCGTAGATTTCAGCCACGCCAGTGGCAATCAGGCTACGGTCAGGGAATACTTCATCTCGGGGGCTAACGTCTGGGAGATGGAGAGGAGCGCAAATGTCCCTGCAAAGAAGCATGATAAATATCTCTCGCCTGTCGCTCCGGGCTACTCGCTCGCCTCGGCTATCGTGAACTGGCGTGCCTTGACGGGTACAGCGTATCAGTGAGGGGCATGGCTTTCTTCGACAATGCGGGAAGTAACCTGCTGTATATGACCCTTGGATCAAGAGTCACAGTGAAGAAGGTGCGTACCTTTGCGGCGAGTGCCTTCCCCGGTGGGGCTCCTGAGGAGACGAACCCCTTCGAGGGTATGACGCTCATCGATATGAAGAGTGCTGGTGAAGGGAACTATACTCATAACTACACCCTGCTGCTGCTCAAGCGCAACTCGGATAGCAAGTACTTCGTCGCTCGCCTCACGGCTGGGGACTTCACTCAGTCGCAGAGTGTCGATGGTGCTACGGTCTCCATGGTCGAGTTCACCGAAGGCACGCCTACGCACCTGATGCCTAACCTCGGTGGTACGGCTGCGCTCGTAGCGACTGCGGACAAGGTGTACTTCTACAATATGGCGAACACCACGGCGACGACCCACCCAGCTTGGATCTCCCTCCCGCAGGGCAGACGATTGCTTCGATGGCTCTCACGTCGGACAACCGCCTCTTCATCGGGGCTAACGGCACAGGCACGGGCTTGGTTGGCTCGATCTACAGCTACAATGTAGCGGGCATTACCCCGTCCTCCTCAAGTCTGAGGAAGGTATCACGGGTAAGATCAAGCAGATCGTCTACCGTCAGTTCAACAACTAACATCATGCCTCCTCCCCGCACCATACCCCGCGGGAGGAGGCTCCCTCCGTCGCCCCAGTAGCCTTTTCCTCCACGGATAAGGCTGCGGGGCTTCGGTCGTCCTTTGCGGCTTAGCCGAGAGAAGGGCGCACGGGAGGAGCAGGAGGCCCTTCAGCCTCACCCTCCACTGAATCAAGTATCACACTATAATCCCCATCCATGCACAAGAGTTGTATCCGATGCCTGCTCGTGGCTACTGCCATCTCTGCGGGCTCACTGAGCCTCGCTGCGGCTCCCTCAGCTCTCTCTTCTCGCGCCTTCGGTGACGACACCAAGAAGGAGAAGAAAGAAGAAGACAAGTACACGAAGTTCTTCAAGGACAAGAAGGTCGAGACCGCCCGCGGGAAGTTCGTTACCCTCCACAAGATCGATGGTAGCGTCTACCTCGAGCTCCCCACGAAGTACCTCGGCAAGGAGCTGATGATGGGTGCCAAGGTCACCTCGACTACCGACCCCGATTATCTGGCTGTCGGCTCGATGAACTCCGCTCCTATCGTCTTCCGCTTCGAGAAGCAGGACAGCGTCATCGTCATGAAGGCACCCAACTCCATCGTCTCATCGCCGTGACGCTTCGCCCGAGCTGCAGAAGGCACTCGAGCTGAACTACCGCGACCAGTCGGTAGAGTCCTTCACCCCCGAGGTGTACAAGGCTGATAGCTCCGCTGTCGTCCTGAAGATCAATTCGCTCGTCACGGAGTCCAGCCCCTTCTTCGAGATCGTCCCCTCGCAGCAGGGTCCCTTCAAGATCACCTCTTCGCGCAATAGCAGCCTGACCTTCGTCAGGGGGCTGAAGGCCTTCGACTCCAACGCCAGCGTCCGCGTCGAGATGAACTTCTCCGTGAACGCTTCGCTCATGGGTGTGCTCACCGTGGCTGAGGATATGCCTCTGACGGCTGAGGTGACCTATACGATCCTCCCCTGTAGAAGCCTCCAACGCCATCCCCCGCTTCGCTGATGCCCGAGTAGGCTATCAGACGACGCGCAAGGTCTCCTTCCCCGACTACCTCGACCAGAGTGAGCCCGTCTATCTGGCACACCGCTGGCAGCTCGTCCCCAAGGATAAGAAGGCCTACGCTAAGGGTCAGCTCACCGAGCCCGAGAAGAAGATCGTCTTCTATCTGGATAGCGCTTCCCCGCCAGCTGGCAGCGCCCCATCCGTGAGGGTGTCCTTCGCTGGAACAAGGCCTTCGAAGCCGCTGGCTTCCGCAACGCTATCGAGGTGCGTGACTTCCCCAAGAACGATAAGCAGTTCGACCCCGACAACCTGAGTACTCTTGCATCCGCTACATCCCCAATAGCCAGGAGACGATAGCTTCGTCCAACTGGGACGGATCCCCGCACGGGTGAGATCTTCAGCGGGAACCTCACGATCTATAATAATGTAGAGGCGCTCATGCACAAGCAGCGCTTCATCGGTACGGCTGCTGTCGACCCACAGGTGCGCTCGTCTCGCCTGCCACAGGCTCTCTTCGAAGAGTCGCTCTCGCAGCTCGTCACGCAGGAGATGGGGAGCGTCCTCGGTCTGCTGCACAACTACGCTGCTTCGGCATCCTACACGACGGACCAGCTCCGCTCGGCTAAGTTCACGAAGGAGTCGGGGCTCACACCCTCTATCCTCGACGGTGTGACCTACAACTACCTCGCTCAGCCCTCTGACAAGGGGGTGCGCCTCATCAACGACCAGCTCGGTGTCTATGACCTCTTCGCTATCGACTGGGGCTACCGCTACTTCGACCTCAAGGGTGATCCCGCTGCTGAGGCTAAGGAACTGCTGAGCCGCGTCGACAAGCGTGCTCGTGAGCCTTACCTCCGCTATGCTCCTGAGCAGCGCTACGCTGTCGACCCCACCGTCCGCACCGAAGACCTCGGTAACGATCCTATCAAGACGGCCGAGCTCACGATGAAGAACCTTGCCTTCATCCAGTCGAACCTCTCTAAGTGGATCACCAACGACCCCGACAGCCGCAAGAAGAAGAGCCTCTATCTGGCTATCGTACAGGGCTACTACCTCCAGCTCAAGAATGCGATGAGCCTCGTCGGTGGTGTCGTCTGTCAGGAGAGCCGCCTCTCGACGAGCCTGCCTCGCTATCAGGTCGTGCCTAAGGCTAAGCAGCGTGAAGCCTTCCAGTGGCTCCTCCGTCAGGCAAAGGACTTCCAGGGCAAGGCTGACCGCAACTTCGAGCGTAAGGGCTTCATCGACGTGAGTTACTACGACCAGCTCCTCGAGTTCCTCGTCAAGGATATCTATGACCTGCGCTCACGTATCATCATCGCCTCGCAGGTAGACTCGAAGACGTATAGCCTCGGCGAATACTTCGACGACCTCTATCAGGCTACCTTCGCCTCGACCATCGCTGGCAAGAGCCCCAACCACATGGAGCGTCTCCTGCAGATCGCCTTCATCGACAAGTCTGTCGCTGGTACGGTCAATCCCCGCAACGCTACGCCTGGTATGCCCTTACAGCTTTGCCGGTGCACCCGCCTCTGTCGGTGGCAAGCTCATTAGCCTCACCTCTACGACGGACTACAGCGATGCTCTCAAGTCTGGCCGCGTCAACTATGGTGGTGGCGACCCCTCGGCAAGCATCTATCCTATGGCCAACGTCCCTGCCCTCGACACGTCAGAGCAGTACATGTACGCTGCCCTGCTGAAGGTACGCCCCCTGCTCGAGCAGCGCGCTGCCTCCACGACGGACCGCACGCTCAAGGCCCACTACCAGACCTTGGCCTTCAAGGTCGCGAAGCTCCTCGATGCTAAGAAATAGACTAGCCGAAGATGATCAATAGAAAGATAGCACTCCTCCTGGCTGTAGCGACCCTCACGCTGGCTCCTGCTACAGCCCATGCGGGGATCTTCGACTTCCTCAAGCGGAAGAAGAAGCCCAAGACGGAGAAGGCACCCGAGAAGAGTGCCTACGAGAAGATCCTCACCGACAAGGCCATCGTCTCTGCTAAGGGCGACTTCCTCACCCTGCACAAGACGGACAATAAGCTCTACGTCGAGCTCCCTGTCAAGACTATCGGCAAGGAAATCCTCGTCGCCGTCACCCTCTCCTCCATCTCCAATCCTCAGCTCGGGATGGTCGGCTTCAAGAACTCCAACCCCGTGCACATGCGCTTCGCTCAGCGTGACAGCGCTATCGTGCTCGAGGCGGTGAACTCCGATCCCTACCTCACGGGGCAGCTGGAGAAGGAGCTTCGTCCGACCTTCGCTCCCAGCTACACGGACCTCGCCCTCTATAAGTTCCCCATCAAGGCGTGGAACAAGGATAAGTCCGCCGTCGTCTTCGACATCACCTCGCTCGTCACGAAGGATCAGAAGTACTTCCCGCTGATCGGGAAGAGCCTCGGCTCCTATCAGGTGCAGTCAAGCCTGCAGAGTGGCCTCGGCTACATCCGCGAGATCAAGGCCTTCGAGGACAATGTCTCCATCAAGATCGACCGTAGCTACCGCATCACCCTCAACTCCTCGCGTGGGGCAAGAGTCCCGCTGAAGGACTACCCCGTGACTCTCGGGGCGACCTTCACCATCCTCCGCCTGCCCGAGGAGCCGATGACGCCCCGTCTGGCTGATACGCGTATCGGGTGTCTTCCACATCTCGAAGAATGCCTACGACCCCGAGTCTAAGCAGATCGAGGCCGTGCGCTTCGCTAAGCGCTGGCGCCTCGAGCCCTCGGATGTCGCTGCCTACAAGGCTGGTCAGCTCGTTCGCCCCAAGAAGCCCATCGTCTTCTACGTGAGAATACCTTCCCGCAGTGTGGAAGGCTGCGATGAAGGAAGGTACGCTGCGCTGGAACAAGGCCTTTCGAGGCTATCGGCTTCAAGGACGCTATCGAGGTGCGTGACTTCCCCACGGATGACCCCAACTTCGACCCCGACAACCTCAAGTACAACTGTATCCGCTACGTGCCCATCGCTACGGAGAACGCTATGGGTCAGCTGGGCTGACCCCCGCACGGGTGAGGATCATCAATGCCTCGGTACTCGTCTGGAGTGATGTCTCGAAGCTGAACAACAACTGGCGCTTCATCCAGACGGCTCAGGTCGACCCCTCGTCCGCGCGATGAAGCTCCCCGATACGCTGATGTCCAAGTCGCTCAAGTACGTCATCGCACACGAGATCGGGCATACCCTCGGCTTCATGCACAACATGGCTGCATCGGCTGCATACTCTATCGACTCGCTCCGCTCGCCCTCCTTCACTGCAGTGCACGGTACGACGCCCTCGATCATGGACTATGCGCGCTTCAACTATGTTGCCCAGCCCGAAGACCGTGCTGTGAGCCTCGACCCTCCCACCGTCGGTACGTACGATAAGTATGCCGTCGACTGGACCTACCGCTACTTCCCCGACAGCAAGGGTAATCCCATCGAGGAAGCTCGCTATCTCAATGAGCTTATCGAGAAGCATGCTGCTGATCCCCGAGTACCGCTATGGCGTGCAGCAGGTCGGCGACTACCGCTACGACCCCTCTTCTATCGAGGAAGACCTGTCGAATGACCCCATAGCTGCCAGCACCCTCGGGCTGAAGAACCTCAAGTACATCATCGCTCATCTGGGTGAGTGGTTCCCACGCGACGAGGAGGCTCAGCACCGTGCTACGCTCTACGAAGGTATCTCCGATCAGGCCCTGCGCTACGTGTCGAATGTCTTCATCAACGTCCCTGGGATCTACCTCTATCAGACGAGCGAAGCCTCTGGTCTCCCTCGCTACAAGGTCGTGCCTAAGGCTCAGCAGAAGGCTTCGGCTATGTGGCTCCTCGACCAGGCGCTCTCTATCGACAGCCTGCGCAACGATGCGCTCGAGGCTACGATGGGTGAGCTGGGAGGCTCTTCGCCCTACGTCGTCGTCGGTGTTATGACGCGTGCTATGGCGATCCGCAATATCAACAACCTCTGCATGAGCTACTACCTCGACTCGACGTCTTACTCTCCTATGGAGTATGCCGATGATGTCTATGCTCGTGTCTTCGCGAAGACCGAGGCGGGCCGTGAGGATCTCACTGCCGCTGAGAAGCAGCTGCAGGAGTTCTACGTGCGCTACATCACCTCTTATACGGAGGATCTTGTAGCAAGACCACGGGTCGCTCTGCTCTGACGATCGCTGAGCTTACGGGCCTTTGCCAAGGCTGGTGAGCCTATCCGCACGGAGGGTATGAGCGATGAGGAGTTCATCGCCCTCTTGCCTAAGCTCCGCGGCTCGCACTTCTGCTCGCTGGATCACGACCATTCGGATGATCCGCTCACGAAGCTTGATGCTGTCGGTTACCTCAACTTCGGGAATAGCTACGGTGAGCCTGCTGACCTCTTCACCTCTGCGATCAACATGACGGGCGACCTCTACCTGCCCCTGCAGTATCGCGCTGAAGAGCTGCTGAAGAAGGCCCTCGCCTCCACGAAGAGCGAAAGCCTGCGTATGCACTACCAGACGCTCCTGCGTAAGCTCGAGAAGATCACGAAGTAGGCCTCTCGACTGCTCCTTTACTTTAAGTCCTCCTCATCTCTCTTGAAGAGTGAGGGGAGGACTTGTTTTTGTAGACTCTGCTAACTTTGTATCTATGAAACGTCTCTTCCTCTCCCTCTTGGCGTGCCTTATGTTTGCCTGTCTGGCCGAGGCGCAGCGCACGCACGACACCATTTACCCTCAAGAATGGCTCGATCCTTTATGGTCAGATCATCGAAGAGCTCCCCGATACGCAGGTGAAGATTCGCCTCCGTGATGGCTCCCTCCTCATCTGCCCCTATTCCGACTTAGAGCGCATCGAGTACTCCACAGGGCGAGCTTCCCTCTATGAAGAGCCTCTTACGCCTTATCTCAACTGGCATTTTGATGCGGGGGTACCTTTTCGGGCCATCTGAGCGCCAGCATATAGGGGCTGTTCGCGAGCTACGGAGCGCGCTTCAGTCGAAGCCTCTTCCTGCGGGCATCGGTTCTGGCGTCATCTATGCTATGACTGAGACGGTAGATATGGTGATCCCCGTCTATGGGCATCTGCGTGCTTATCTACCCGTCCGTGGCTCCGATTAAGCCCTTTGTGGATCTGCGTCCTGGCTATGGCTTTGCTCTGATGCATGGAGTCTCTGGCTTCTACGGCTCGGCTGTGGTAGGGCTTGATCTCTGGCGCTTTACTTGTGGCGTCGGGGTCAGCACGGTGCGCAATTCCCTCCAGCGACGATCCTCTGCTCGACCGAGAGCCTATTCCTTACAGAGCGACGGGCTTCATCCTGCGTATCGGGATGACCTTGTAGCGAGGAGGCGGACGAAGCCCCCTCTCCCCCTGAGTCTACTTCCCCCTATAGCCTCCCGCCCTGATGAGCCCTCAGCTCGTCAGGGCGGGGCTTTTGTGTCCTCACTGCTCAGCAGCGGGGACGCCACTATAGGGTGATGCACCATCCACTACTTATAACAGGTGTGGAGGAGTAGGCGAAGTCGTGCTTAGCTCACGGGTATTTATTGCCCTTCCTGTAGAGGTAAAGTTAGATCCACGTGCGTAGTCCTTAGATCTACGTACGTAGTCTTTAGGATTTACGTGCGGGGATATAAGGACTTGGTACGTGGATAGGGAAGTTGGCGCAGGGGGACGGAGGTTTTTCGGTGGGTGCTTGCACTTTTCTCTGGTGCTTGATGATGTGACTTATTTGGTACTTGCTTGTGGAGTGCAACGGATACTCTTTGCCTCTTCGTATGATTGAGAAGGGCTTGGAGTGATGTGCCTCCTACGGGCTACCCAATTTGGAGGGTTGGCTGCTACGTGTTCATTGTTGTTTCATCCATTGGTAGTGCTTATGATTAGATCGCTTACATCTTCACATGCACGCTATGAGACACCACGCTGCCGCCACCATCGCCTTCATTATTAAGTGTCCTCCCAGCGGGAAGCAACTGCGGTCGCAACTGTGATGGCGAGGACTAAGCAGAGGGCACTCTGTCGTAGGGCCCCTGTTGGTCAGCAGAATAGTATCAAAAATAGAGGTGTGGCTCGCCCCCAAGGGCGAGTGTCTTGTGCTTCGTGCCCCTGTGAAGGTCCACGGAGTTATCCTAAGGAGTTGCCCTTGAGGTGCCGTATGGTGCCTTGGGGGCAATCCGTTTTATGACCCTTCGCCAGCTCTCGGTAGGGTGCAGGAGGACGGGCGAAAGCCTGTAGCGTAGCGCTCTCGGGCGCTTTTCGTTATCTTTTGTGTGAAGCAACCCTTTAGCAGATATGTTCTCATTCTCCATCAAAAAGATCGTCCAAGGGCAGGCGTTCCGTGTGCTCTTGGCCTTCGCTCTCCTGGCCTTCGTCATCATGCTCCTGGCGCCCCGCAATAGGAGCTTCCAGTATGCCTTCAGCGAAGGTAAGCCTTGGTCGTACGACCTCATCACGGCGCCGTACGACTTCCCCATCTACAAGTCCGCCGAGCAGCTGCGTATGGAGCAGGACAGCATCCGTCAGGAGACGCTGCCCGTGTACACGTACAATGCGGAGCTCCTGCCTCGCAAGCTCAACCAGCTGCACGACGACTACGAGCGGAGCTTCAGCAAGACGCTGCCACGTGAGTACTACAACTTCCTCAAGGAAGAGCTGCGTCAGTACTACACCCGAGGTATGGTGCAGGCTACGGCACTCTCTTCGCTCAAGGACGAGGGGCATCTGGAGATCAACCTGCTCGGGGCGGACAATGTGCTCTCGCGTACGCCTATCACGACCTTCTATAGTCTGAAGGAAGTGTCGATATGATCTTCGCTCATGCGGAGAAGGCGGGGCTGCAGCGCTCGGAGCTGCAGAAGCTCAGCGTCGCCTCTTACCTCGAGGACAACGTGCGCTACGACAAGGAGTACACGGCGAAGGTGCTGGATGATGCCTTGTCCAGCCTCTCGGCCTCTACGGGGATGGTGCAGCAGGGTGAGCGTATCATCGACCGTGGGGAGATCGTCACCCCCCATATCTATAATATCCTGCGCTCGTACAACATCGAGCAGGTCAATCGCCTCGGCGGAGATACCGCCTCGATCATCAACGTCGGGCTCTTCCTCTATCTGCTACTGCTCTTCTCGATCCTCGGCGTCTATATCATCCTCTTCTGCCAGCCCTTCCTCCAGCAGCCGCACGATCTTGTGCTGCTCCCTTACGCTGCTCTTTGCCTTCGTCGCGATGACGGAGCTGCAGGCTCGCACGGAGTTCTTCCCCATTCAGGTGATCCCGTACGTGATGCTTCTCATCCTGCTGCGTGCGTTCTTCGGGAGCCATCTGGCGCTGAATACCTATCTCTTCACGATCCTTGCCTCTGCGTACTTCGTGCCTTCGGAGCCGCTGTCCTTCATCTTCATCCAGCTCTCGGCGGGCTTCACGGCGCTCTTCTCACTGCAGAGCTTGACGTCGCGTGGCAGATCATACGCGCCGCCTTCCTCGTCTTCCTCGTCTATATCGGCGCCTCGATGATCGTCGAGTGGGGGCACGAAGGAGCTATCTCACGCGGCTACTGGATCCAGCTCTTCCTCTATGGGGTGAACCTCATCTTCCTGATGTTCTCCTATATCTTCGCCTTCATCGTCGAGCGTATCTTCGGCTATGTGTCGAGCGTGCGTCTGGTCGAGCTGAGTGATACGAATATGCCGCTGCTGCAGGAGCTCTCGGAGATCGCTCCAGGGACCTTCCAGCACTCGTACCAAGTCTCTATCCTCGCTACGGCTGCCGCTACGAAGATCGGTGCAGATGCCCAGCTCATCCGTACAGGGGCGCTCTACCACGATATCGGGAAGATGCTCCACCCTGAGTTCTTCACGGAGAATTCGGCTACGAACAACCCCCACAAGTACCTCACCTACCACGAGAGTGCGCGCGCCATCATCCGTCACGTCCTCGACGGGATCACGCTGGCGCAGAAGCACAGTCTGCCCGATCCCGTCATTGAGTTCATCCGCACGCACCACGGGCGCAGCACCACACGCTACTTCTACAATTCGTATTCGAACGAGCATCCCGACGAGGTCGTCGACCCAGAGCCCTTCACCTATCCAGGGCCTAACCCCTACACCAAGGAGCAGGGGATCCTCATGCTCGCCGATAGCGTAGAGGCCGCCAGCCGCAGTCTCGGCGAGTACACCGAGGAGGGCATCCGTAGTCTCATCGCTAAGATCGTCGATGGTATCGTGTCCGAAGGGCTGCTGAACGATACGCCGCTCACCTTCCACGATATACAGGAGATCAAGGAAGTCTTCTACCTCAAGCTCAAGACGATGTACCACGCGCGCATCGCTTACCCCGACAAGAAGTAGCATGCACGACCCCATCTTCCTCGTCGGCTTCATGGGCTCGGGTAAGAGTACCATCGGGCGCCATCTGGCCGAAGCCCTCGGGCGACGCTTCATCGATACGGATGTCTTCGTCGAGACGCGCTTCCGCCAGCGCATCACGGATATGTTCGCCGAGCACGGCGAAGCGGTCTTCCGTCGTCGTGAGCGTATGGCTATCGAGGAGCTGATGAGTATGCCCGATACCGTCTTCGCTACGGGAGGCGGGCTGCCGTGCTATACCGATACGATGGATCACCTGCTGGAGGCGGGGCACGTCATCTACCTGCGCTGCTCTACGCCCATCCTCACGGCGCGCCTTGAGCTGTGCAAGCGCACACGCCCGACGATACGCGATAAGAGCTGGGAAGAGCTCCTTGCCTTCGTGCAGGACACCCTTGCGGTGCGCGAGCCTATCTATAGCCGTGCCCACCGCATCTGCGAGATCGACCACGTGGACACGCCGCAGAAGGAGCAACTCTTTGCCCTCGAGCTGGCGAAGGAACTCGCACGCTAAGCCCGCATAAGCATACAGCTACGCCCCACCGACAGCACTTGTCTGTCGGTGGGGCGTGCTTATTTGTCGGCTCGCTTATGCGCTTCACTCTGGTAGCGGGTCGTAGGGTAGTGGGGTAGAAGCAATAGTTGTTCGCAGGCAAAGCACTATCGGAGACTGTTGCGGGAGAGTCTTGTCCTCTACTTTAGCGTACAGGCATCGCACGCCCAGCTCCCCGATATGCCTCTCCGAAGTGACACGCAAACCCTTCGACTTATCGTGCAGTATTTTTCTTATCCAGCGGAAGGAAAAGCGTCCTTCTCGTGAAGGGAAAAGCGCCCTCCCGTAGTGCTTTTTCTCTGTCTACGCACGTAGTCTTAAAGACCAGGCACGTAAATCCAAATATCCACGTACGTAGATATTAGGAGCCACGTACGTAGTCCAAACTTATCTGCTACTCGTCTGCAACTTTTTATCCCTATGCAGAGCAACAATCTAATATAGGTCTGCGGGGCGACCAGTATTGGTCGACGCACAAACCACTATTGGTTCGGAGTATTTCCTATAGTACTTCATCTGTGCGGTGCTATAAATACCCGCCTCGCCTATCGCTATGGGCGCATTGAGCGTGAGGACAAAGGCTCTGCCCAGAGCGGGGCGTCTTGCCGAGGAAATCGCTTACGGCTGGTAGACACTTCCTCGATCTGCCCTCGGCTTATGAGTGCGGTTGTCTTGTCGTTTTCTGCGGATTCGTTTGGTGGAAACGGAAATTAGGTGTATCTTTGCAAGCGAAATCTTTAGAGAGTCCCTCTCGAGAAGTGAATGGCTCCGTAGCTCAACTGAATAGAGCATCTGACTACGGATCAGAAGGTTACAGGTTTGAATCCTGTCGGGGTCACAACTGAGAGATGAGGCGATACTACTAAAGGTCGGAATGGCTCCGTAGCTCAACTGAATAGAGCATCTGACTACGGATCAGAAGGTTACAGGTTTGAATCCTGTCGGGGTCACCACAAGAAGAAGCGCCGTACTACCACGGTGGTACGGCGCTTTGCTATGTAGGCCTGCTCCACCTATGCGGTGGGGCGGGTCTTTTCATATCGGTCAGGGCAGGCAGATCTCCAAGAGGTCGAGGACGTGCTCGAAGCCCTTCCGCCCCACCGTAGTAGGGATCGGGGACGTGGTCGCGTGGGCTGCGCTCGCTCCACTCGGGGAGGAGGCTGACCTTGCGCGCCAGCTCTTCGGTGGGTGCCAGCTCCAGTAGGCGCTCCCGATCGCTTCGTCCATACCGATGATATAGTCGAAGTGGAAGAAGTCCTCGTAGGGTGATGGGACGGGAGCGACTCGAGGGAGTAGCCCCGACGGGCGGCGTGAGCACGCATACGTCCGTCGGGGAGCTCGCCTTCGTGGTGAGCGATGAGGCCCGCAGAGTCGATCTCGTAGTCGCCTTCGGCGCCCTGACTCGCTACGTAGTGGCGGAAGAGTCCTTCGGCTGATGGGCTGCGGCAGATGTTGCCGAGGCAGACGAAGAGGACACGTACAGGGCGGGAGGGCTGTGGACTCACGTGGGGCATACTACTCGATGCTTGGGTCGCCGAGGGTGACGTGCCCACCCTGGCCGACGATCGCCTCAGCGACGAAGCGGATGCGTGAGCCCGAGGTACCTGCGGGGAGTAGGACTTCCTGGGGGATGGGGTTATTCTGGATGTTGTCGAAGTTGCCCGAAGCGACCTTCTGCCCGTCGACGTAGATGCTGTAGGAGCGGACGTGGCCTGAGGCATCACGCTGCTGCGAAGGCGTGTAGATGAGCTTCTGGATGGGACGTGCGTCCTCGAAGAGCAGCTCGAGTGAAGTCTGCCCAGCTTCGAGCGTGACCGTCGTGTAGCCGTTGCCGTCGAGCAGTGCCTTGCGGTCATCTGCGCCCAGCGAAGGCGTCTGGATCTGCGAGGCAGCGAAGCCGAGGCGCTTGGTCGTCTCAGGGCGGTCCTTATTGGTCGACGTGGAGACGCGGGCGCGGATCGTAGCGTGGTCGTCGCTGAGGGTGAAGGGACCCTTATAGCGCTGCCAGCCCTTGGGGTGCTTGGTCTTAGCATCCTCGATAGCGTACTCGATGACGACGTCTGGCGTGACGGAGGTGATGTGCACCTGGTCGCTCTCGTCACGGCGGATCGTGGGAGCCTCGAGCACCTCAGGGGTGAGGTAAGCTGCGATCTCGGCGATGCAGACGGGGCCACGTGCCTCCTCGAAGGTGACGCGCAGGCTCTTCGTCTCTACGGGAGCGAAGCGGATGATACGCTTGTAGCCGATGGTCGTCAGGCTATCGGAGGTCGCGACAGGGCTCGAAGACACCGGGGCTCGTCTCCGTCTCGATGCGGAAGCGCTTGACACGCTGCCCGAGGGCGATGTACTCCTGCAGGACGAGGGTATTGAGGCGCGTGGGGCGGGAGAAGCGGTAGAAGAGGTAGCCGCTCGTCACGCCGTCAGCCATAGCCCAGTAGGTCTTCGTCTTGCCGTCGTTGGAGAGGTTGGGGCGAACTTCTTATCACCGCTACGGAGGTTCGATGCGGTGACAGCGACGCCACGGAGCTTGTTGTCACGGAAGGCCTCCTTCAGATGGTCGTGCCAAGCGATGAGGCGCGTAGAGTCCTCGGCAGGGATGCGGCCGTGTAGGTCGATGGGGCAGTTCAGGAGGAGGTTGGCATTGCGGCGACGCTCTGGTAGTAGAGGCGGACGAGGTTAGCCACGGAGCGGACCTGATGGTCTTCGCGGGGGTGGTAGAACCATCCTGGGCGGATGCTCACGTCGACTTCGCCAGGGAGCCAGTGCTTAGCGTCCTCCATGCCCCACTGAGCTTCGCTGTAGTGCTTAGCCTTGTCCTCGTCGTACATGGCCCAGTTGGTCTGGCCAGCCCAACCCTGCTCGTTGCCGATCCAGCGGATCGTGGGCACGGTACCGCCGAAGATCATGATATCCTTATTGTTCTTGCGGAGCATCTTCGCGGCGGCCTCATAGCGGTAGTAGCTCTTGGGGTCGATCTGGCGCGTGGTGTCTGCGCCGCCGTACCAGCCGTTACCGCCGTTGGCACCGTCGAACCAGTATTCGAAGAGCTTGCCATACTGCGTGGTGAGCTCCTTGATCTGCTCGTGGAAGATCTTCTGATACTCGGGCTGACCGTAGTACTGGCTATTGCGGTCCCATGGGAGAGGTAGAGCCGAAGAGCAGGCCGTGCTTGCGGCACGACTCGCTGAGCTCGCGGACGAGGTCACCCTGCCCATCCTTCCATGGGCTGTTCTTCACCGAGTACTCGGTGGTCTTCGTGGGCCAGAGGCAGAAGCCGTCGTGGTGCTTGGCTGTGAGGATGACGCCCTTCATGCCGGCACGCTTGAGCGTGCGCACCCACTGCTCGGTGTCGAGGCGCTCGGGGGCGAAGGTCTTAGCGGGGGTGTTGCCATAGCCCCACTCGAGGTCGTTGAAGGTGTTGAGGCCAAAGTGCACGAAGGCGTAAGTCTCCAGCTCCTGCCACTCGATCTGTGCGCGTGTAGGGACGGGGTGGACTGGGGCGGGTGCTTTGTCTGTGCCGTGCCCCCAATGGGAGGCTGAGGGCGAGGGAGTAGCGATGCGATCCCAGCGGTTAGCTTCTTCATAAAGGGTAGGATGGGTGGATTAGTATTTGTATTTGCGCTGATTCTCTGCGCTGAGGAGTGCCGAGGGCTCAGCTATCGTTTTGTCAAGTAGGGTGCTGAGGGCCGTGACGAAGGCCGTACTGCTATTGAGACAGGGGATGTAGGTGAAGCTCTTACCTCCTGCCTCGAGGAAGTCCGCACGGCCCTCGTCATTGATCTCCTGGATCGTCTCCAGGCAGTCACAGACGAAGCCGGGGCAGACGACGGCGATGCGCTCGGCACCTTCGCGGGCGAACTCCTTCACACGGCGTGCCATATACGGCTGGAGCCAGTCGTGGAAGCCCAAGCGGGACTGATAGACCAGCTCGACGCGCTCTGGCTCGAGGCCGAGGTCTTGGACGAGGTAGCGTCTTGTCTCCTCGCACTGCAGGCGGTAGCAGTCCTCCTCACCGTGGCGCTCATGCCAAGTGCGGCGGTCAGCGCAGTGGGTGGAGTGGCCGTTGTGCTCACGACACGCCTTCGGGATGTGAGAGAGCGGTACGCCGTGCATCGAGATGACGAGGCGGTCGAAGGGCTCCGTGAGATACTCACGGACGCTATCGGCTAAGGCCGTACGGTAGGCCGTCTCCCCGTAGAAGGGCGCTTGCAGACGCAGGCGCATGGGGCGTAGACCCAGACGGCGGATCTCCTCAAGAGCGAAGGCCACGGCAGTCTCATAGCTGCTGCGCGCATAGTGGGGGTAGAGTGGGACGATGACGACCTCCTCGATGTCGGGGAGGGCTGCGAGGCCTCTAAAGGCTTCGCCCGTACCTGGGACGGCCGTAGCGCATCCCTACCGCTACGGGCTCACGGCGTAGCTCGGCGAGCTGCTGGGCTATCGAGGCGGAGTGGGAGATGAGTGGGAAGTTCTGCGCATCGGCATCCCATATCGTGCGGTAGTTCGCAGCGGACTTCGGCGCACGACGGGGTACGATGAGGTGATGGACGAGAAGTAGCGCAGCGGGTAGCTGATCCCGATGATGCGGCGGTCCATGAGGAAGGTGCGCAGGTAGTCGCGCACGTCAGGGACGGACGGGGAGTCGGGGGAGCCTAAGTTCAGGAGGAGCGTGGCGCGCCCAGCGGGGAACTCTGCCCCGAAGAGGCATGGGCGTGTCGTCCTCATCTCTTGGGGGGCTGAGGGGATAGACGTACTATGCTTCATCTCCTTCGGCCAGAGTGTAATCCTGGAAGAGGAAGTCATTGTAGGGGAAGCGCTGCACGTGGATCTCACGGGCGCGGTCGTGAGGAGCTGCTTCAGCTCTTCGATCCCCTCGCCTGTGCGAGCGGAGATGAAGCAGCAGCCCTGCTCACCGAGCTTCGCCATCCACGTCTGCTGCAGCTCTTCGCGGCTGATATTGCGACGGGTGCGCTCGCCTAGGTCGTCGGCATCACGCTCCTCGAAGGTGAAGGCGTCGATCTTATTGAAGACGAGGATCGTCGGCTGATCAATGCCAGCGTTGATCTCACGCAGCGTCGAGGAGACGACCTCGATATGCTCCTCGAAGTTCGGGTGAGCAATGTCCACCACGTGTGGAGGAGGTCCGCCTCACGCACCTCGTCGAGCGTGCTCTTGAAGGACTCGATGAGCTCCGTGGGGAGCTTGCGGATGAAGCCCACGGTGTCGGAGAGGAGGAAGGGAGGTTGTGGACGATGACCTTGCGGACGGTCGTGTCGAGCGTAGCGAAGAGCTTGTTCTCGGCGAAGACCTCGCTCTTCGATAGCACGTTCATCAGCGTGGACTTGCCTACGTTGGTATAGCCGACGAGGGCGACGCGTACGAGCTTGCCACGGTTCTTGCGCTGCATCGACATCTGGCGGTCGATGAATTTCAGCTCGGCCTTGAGGTGGGCGATACGGTCCTGGATAATACGGCGGTCGGTCTCGAGCTGCGTCTCCCCAGGGCCACGCATCCCCACACCCCCACGCTGGCGCTCGAGGTGCGTCCACAGGCGGGTCAGTCGGGGGAGCATATAGCGATACTGAGCCAGCTCGACCTGCGTCTTAGCGTAGGCCGTGGTAGCTCGGGAGGCAAAGATATCGAGGATGAGGCTCGTGCGGTCAAGGATCTTGACCTTCAGAGCCTGCTCAATGTTACGAAGCTGCTTGGGGCTGAGCTCGTCGTCGAAGATCACGATACCGATCTCGTTCTCCTCGACGAAGAGGCGGATTTCCTCCAGCTTACCCTTGCCGACGAAGGTGACGGAGTGGGGCTGGTCAAGGCGCTGGGTGAAGCGACGTACGGCTCGCACACCAGCTGTGGAGGAGAGGAAGTCCAGCTCGTCGAGATATTCGCGAGCCTGCTCCTCGTTTTGGTTCTTAGTGATGAGCCCGACGAGGACCGCTTCCTCGCTCTTGGCTTCAGTGATGATAAACTCTCTCATAATCTGGACAAAAATACGATAATATATAAGAGTCCGCCCAGCGCACTGTCGCCGTGTCCGCAAAGCTCGGTGCTGGGCGCTCTACGACGCACTCGCTCTTCACTCCCTGCTCTATGCGGGTGACACCTCGCGAAGCGTGTGCGCTTCCCTCCAAGAGAAAGATCCTTCTCCAGCGCAGAAAAAGGGCTGTCTGAGCGAGAAAAACGTGTCAAATCATTGGAAATAGTTTGATCCACGTACCTGGTCTTATCATCTACGTACGTAGTCCATAGGATCATCGTGCGTAGACCTTAGATCCACGTACGTAGACCAAGAAATAGCTCGCTATGTTTCGACAGAGTAGCACTACGGATCGGGAGCTTTTGCACCGGCTCTTTGAGAGAATGCTTGTAGTGAAACGGATAGCGCCCGCACCGAGTCAATAGCTCGGTGCGGGCGCTGTGATAGGGTGGAGTGGGCGACGCTTACTTCTTCGACTTGAGGTGAGCGGTGAAGCGCTTAGCGTTGTCCGTGGGGTTGAAGGTCATCGTGCCAGCCTGGATATCGACGGCAGCGTCGGCCTCGAGGCGGTTGATGATGGTCTCGACCTCGGTGCCCTTGATGCTCTGCCCTACGTGAGAGGAGTAGGTAGGGCGGTTCAGGTGGACGACACCATTGCGGTAGACGTAGCTCGTAGACATCGTAGCCGAGAGCTCGCGCTTCTTGGTCTGAGAGCCCCCATCCTGGATGTTCTGGGTGAACTCCCCATAGCCGACCTCGATGGAAGCCTGACCCTTGCGGATGAAGGAGATGGTGACGTCGATCGTCGTCGTGGTGCCACCCGAGGTGGTCGTGAGGTTGGGGATGGTCCAGACCGTGCTGGTGAGGGCATCCGTTTCGGGCTCTGAGGAGCAGGCTGTGAGGCCGAGAATCGCCCCGAAGGCGAGGAGTAAAAGAGTGGTGAATCGCTTCATCTGTGGTTTACTATTATATATTGTCAGTGGTTGCAAAGATAGGGCGCAGCAAGCGAACGCCCGATGGACTACTCTTCTAACGCTTGATTATAAGGGAATTGCATATAGTGGGCGATAGTGTGAATTGTAAAAAGAAAGGCGCGTGATCAGCACGAGTACCACGATAGAGAAAATCGGTTAACTTTGTATCGTCCCTATATATGCTAACTCGCTTAATAGTATAGTTAAATTATGAATCTCAAGTACTCGCTGCTGGTCTTAGCAGGGATCTCTTCCCTGGCCGCACAGGCTCAGACCTCGCAGCCCACAACGATCGAAGCTCCCGCTCACCGTGTAGCTTTCGCTCACGAGCCCGGAGCTAACTACTTCATCTCGCTCGCCGGTGGTGTAGGCGCCATGTTCCTCGAAGGAAACAACACGCCCAAGCTCACCGATCGTCTCTCTTGGACGGCAGCCCTCTCTCTCGGTAAGTGGCACAACCCTTACTACGCTACCCGTCTGAAGGTCGTCGGTGGTGAAGCTTACACCTACAGCAAGCTCAACTCTGCACTTCGCAACGACAACTACTTCGTCGGTGGTCACTACGACTTCATGTTCGATGTAGTGAACTTCTTCTCTACCTACAACCCCAACCGCGTATTCCACATCATTCCTTACGTAGGGGTAGGCTATGAGTACAAGTTCAACCACGGTAGCAGGTCTGCCCAACACGCACGCTGCTACGGCTAACGGTGGTCTCCAGCTGTCCTTCCACGTCGCTCCCCGCGTCAACATCTTTGTCGAGGGTGAAGCTACGTACAACGGCTTCCACATCCGTAAGTCTTACGCTCCTGACTTCTCCAACGCACTCCGGCTGTCTGCTGTCGCAGGTCTGACCTTCAACGTCGGTCGTCAGGGGCTTCGCTCCTGTTGAGCCCCTCGATCAGGCTTACATCGATGGTCTGCAGTCTCAGATCAACGCCCTGCGTGCTGAGAACGCTGAGCTCGCTAAGCGCCCCGAGCACTGCCCCGATGTAGAGGCTGTAGCTCCCGCTGCTAATGATCGCTTCGTAGCTGATAAGTCTATCCTCTTCGCACAGGGTAAGTCTGCTGTCAGCAACGACCAGCTCATCACCGTCTTCGACGCTGCTGAATTCGTCAACAAGGGCGAAGGTGAACTCGTCGTCACGGGTTATGTAGCTAAGAACGAAAGCCGCTTCGCAGGCCTCGCCGAAAAAGCGTGCTAAGGCTGTCGCTACCCTCCTGACGGAGAAGTATGGCGTATCAGCTGATAAGATCACCGTCGAATGGAAGGAAGCTGGTGAAGCTCCTTATAGCGCTGGCCAGCAGGGCTGGAACCGCGTTGTGATCATTCGCTCTAAGTAATCACCTCAAGTCAAGACATTTCAATTCTAATGAAGACGAAAATAATGACGCTTGCACTCTGCGCTCTTGCAGCGACGAGTGCCCTGCAGAAACTCAGGAGCCCGCTCAGCAGCCTTCGCACAAGACTGCCTTCGTCAAGGATGGTAAAGGCACACTGGTTCCTCGAACTCGGGGACGCTGCTACCTCAGCCTCGGCGGTTACAACTACGACGTCAAGTTCGGCGATCGCGTTAGCTTCATCAACCCTAACCTCGCTATCGGTCGCTGGGTAACTCCCGCCTTCGGGATGCGCCTCCAGCTCCAGGGTGGTAAGCTCTACGACTATATGTCGAACTCCGTCTGGGTGCATACCATACCCGTACGGACGTCATCTACGGCTCCGCTCAGTATGACTTCATGCTCGACGTCATCAACTACTTCTCCCCCTACAAGGAAGATCGCTTCTTCCACCTCATTCCCTTCGTAGGGGTTGGTGTTGGCTACAAGCATCAGACGGAAGTCCTTGGTGTCAAGGATAACAGCCACCGCTCGGCCCTCAGGCTGACGCTGGTCTTCAGCTGAAGTTCCGCCTCGCTCGCTTCGTAGACTTTCAACCTCGAAGGTAAGGTCACGGCTACCGACCTGCGTCTTCCTCTGCGGGTGAAGCTCGTGTAGCTGGTACGGCCAGCGAAGGCTTCAGCAACGCCAGCTTCATCGCTCAGGCTGGTGCTTCGCTCACCTTCCACCTCGGTCGCAAGGAATTCGAAGCTATCACGCCTAACGATCCTGCGCTCATCGCTGACCTCAACGGCCAGATCAACGCCTCCGTGCTGAGAACGCTGAGCTCGCTAAGCGCCCTGTCAACTGCCCTGACGTAGCTGTCCCCGTAGCTGACTCTAAGGTCATCGGTAACGTGATCTACTTCCGTATCAACAGCGCTGTCGTCGACAAGAACCAGATGGTCAACGTCTACAACATCGCCGAATACGCTAAAAGCAACACCGAGACGATCACGCTCGTTGGTTAGTGCTGACCGCCAGACTGGTAACCCTGCTTACAACCTCGCTCTCTCTAAGCGTCGTGCAGAAGCTGTCGCTGACATCCTCGTCAAGAAGTACGGCATCTCTCGCGATCGTCTGAAGATCGACTGGAAGGGTGACACGGTACAGCCTTACAACGAAAACGTTTGGAACCGTATCGTCCTCGCATGAGCGCTGAGTAATCCTCGCTCATAGCTCCTGAGGTGAGCCTCTGTCGCTCATCACCCAACGCCCGCCCTCGGCTGACCACAGCGTCGCCGAGGGCGGGCTCTATGTCGATCCGTGGGGAGTGCCCTCTGGGGTGGGGTGTCAGCAGTGCCTTCTTCGCTGCCTGCTTGCTTAGTTGAGGGCAATGTCTTATCTTTGCATCGCATTCTCCGCCCCTGCTGGGTGGGCGAGTGATTAGGCTGTCTCGTGTTGTGTAATGGTAGCACAACAGGTTTTTGGTTCTGTTTGTCAAGGTTCGAATCCTTGCGAGACAACAAGCCTCTTGGTAGTGTGATGAGAAATATGTATCTTTGCACCATCAAAAGGCAAACGGCCCAAGTACGGTGTGGTAGTTCAGCTGGTTAGAATACCTGCCTGTCACGCAGGGGTCAGCGGGTTCGAGTCCCGTCCATACCGCCAGAAGGAGCTGTGTCCCCTTCTCCACGAGGAGGAGTGAGCACAGCTTCTCTTCCGAAAAGCCAAGCTCGGGATGTAGCGCAGTCCGGTTAGCGCACCTGCTTTGGGAGCAGGGGGTCCCAGGTTCGAATCCTGGTATCCCGACACTAGTAAGGAGGTCTGATGTAGAGCACTACGTCAGACCTCCTTCGTTTATATCATCTCCGAGAGGGTGGGCTTCAGCGCCGATGTCGTACCTTTACGCTGCGAGGCCGTCGCCTCCATCCTCTCTCCAATAGACTAATGAAGCAAGAATCACGTATGATCGCCAAGACACTGCAGGCCCTGGAGCCCGTCTTGGCACAAGAACTCGAGGCCCTCAGGGCTACCGATATCGAGCAGGGGCGCCGTATGGTCTCCTTCACTGGGGACAAGAAGGTGCTCTACCGTGCGAACTATCGTCTGCGCACGGCTCTGCGTATCCTCCTGCCTATCGCCTCCTTCGCGCCAATGACCCCGATGAGCTCTATCGTCAGCTCAAGCGTCTGGACTGGAGCGAGTGGATGCAGGCTGGTGACACCTTTGCCTTCGACACCGTCGTCTACTCAGAGACCTTCACCCACAGTAAGTATGTCGGCTACCGCGCTAAGGATGCCCTCGTCGACTTCTTCACCGAGCGTGGGGAGAAGCGCCCCATGGTGCGTCTGGACAATCCCGATCGCCTCTTCCATATCCATATCTCGCACGACGAGGTGACGCTGGCACTCGATAGCTCGGGTGAGAGCCTGCACAAGCGTGGCTGGAGAGCAGCGCAGACAGAGGCTCCGCTGAACGAAGTCCTCGCCGCTGGTATCCTGCTGCTGGCTGGCTGGCAGGGTGAGACGGACTTCATCGATCCCATGTGTGGCTCGGGGACGCTCCTCATCGAGGCAGCCCTCATCGCCCGTGGTATCGCCCCTGGCTCCTTCCGTAAGAGCTTCGCCTTCCAGCGCTGGGCGGACTATGATCCCGCCCTCTTCGCTGATGTGAGGCCGAGTGCCGTGAGCTGAAGCCCTTCGAGCACCATATCTATGGCTCGGATAGCTCCATCGAGGCGGTGAAGGTGGCACGTCACAACGTCCGTACTGCAGGCCTTGCCGACCTCATCACCGTCAGCCATCGTGCTATGCAGGATTGCCCTGCTCCCGAGGCTCCCGCCCTCATCGTCACGAACCCGCCCTACGGCGAGCGTCTGCGTCTGCGCGATGGAGAGGAGCTCTACCGCATGATCGGCGAGCGCCTCAAGCACAACTATGCCGGCTCGACGGCTTGGATCTTGGCCTACAAGCTCGAGCACTTCGATAAGATCGGTCTGCGCCACAGCGACCGCATCAAGATGCTCAACGGCTCGCTGGAGTGTGAGCTGCGCGCCTACACCCTCTTCGCTGGCTAGCGTGAGGACTTCAAGCGTGCTGGTGGCGAAGGCGAAGAGGAGCGTGCTCCTCGTGCTCCACGTCCCGAGCGTGAGCGTGGCCCTCGCTCCGAGAAGCCCCGTCGCTTTGACCGTCCCCGCCGTGAAGACCGCCGCGAAGGAGCCGTCGTGATGGTGATCGCCCCGAGCTTCTCAGACCGTCCACGTCGTGAAGATCGCCGTGAAGGAGGCCGTCGTGATGGTGATCGCCCCAGCTTCTCAGACCGTCCCCGTCGCGAAGATCGCCGCGAAGGAGGCCGTCGCGAGGGTGATCGTCCGAGCTTCTCAGACCGCCCACGTCGCGAGATCGCCGTGAAGGAGGCCGTCGTGATGGTGATCGTCCGAGCTTCTCAGACCGTCCACGTCGTGAAAGATCGCCGTGAAGGTGAGGCCGTCCAGCGATGAAGGGGATTGTGGCCTAATGATCGCTTCCGCTACCGCGATGAAGAGGGCGTGAACGTATTAGGAATAAGCGCTCTAAGCATATCAGACCTTCTCTGGAGGTGGCGATGAGTAGCCACTGATAGCGGAGTTTGTAGCCGCCACTTGGGCCTGGCATTTGGTAGTATCAAATTTTGTTGTACCTTTGCAGTGCAAACAGGTCAGCCCAGGTGGCGGAATTGGTAGACGCGCTCGTTTCAGGTGCGAGTGTTCAAAAGACGTGCAGGTTCGATTCCTGTCCTGGGCACAGCCTTGACGCACAGCGTCCTCAGTTTGCAAGCTTCAAATACGCGGGTGGTGAAATTGGTAGACACGCTACTTTGAGGGGTAGTGCCGGTTACGGCGTGTGAGTTCAAATCTCATCCCGCGTACAAAGAAAGAGAGTGAGACTCCTCGAGAAGTAATTCTTGAGGAGTCTCTTCGTTTATGCATATATGTCGATACGTACTACGATGATCGTCTATCCTAATGCAAAGCTCAACCTTGGGCTCTTCGTCACGGGGCGCCGCTCCGATGGCTATCACCTACTGGAGACCGCCTTTCTCCCTATACCGCTATGCGACACGCTGAGCTCGAGCTCACTGATGCCGCTGAAGACGAGACTTATCGTCACGGGTGGGGTAGAGACGGGAGCCCTGCAGGACAACCTCGTCCTACGCGCCGTACGCGCCCTGCGTCAGCTGCACTCCTTCCCCTCAGTATGCCTCCGCCTTACCAAGCTGATCCCCTCGGGTGCGGGCATGGGTGGCGGATCAGCGGACGCTTCCTTCACCTTAACTGCTATCAATGAGCTGTGCTCGCTCGGCCTCTCTACCGAGGAGCTGGAGGCCATCGCCCTCACGCTCGGTGCCGACTGCCCCATCTTCGTGCGCAATCAGCCTGCCGTAGGGCGAGGCATCGGCGAAGTCCTTACTCCCCTTGCTCTCGATCTCAAGGGCTATCACCTCACCATCGTCAAGCCTCCCATCCATATCTCTACGGCAGAGGCCTTCCGTGGGCTTCTTCCGCTCAAGCCCGCAGAGACTCCCATTGAGGAGCTTGTGGCTCGCCCTGTAGCGGAGTGGCGCGACTGCCTCTTCAATGACTTCGAGCCGAGCCTCTTCCCTCATCATCCCGTCCTCTCGGAGATCAAGGATGAGCTCTATGCCTTGGGTGCCGACTTTGCCCTGATAACGGGCTCGGGTGCAGCGCTCTACGCCCTGTCACGTCAGCCCCTCCAGCTCGACTCCCTCCGCCGTGCGGACTACTTCCTCTACGAGGGGAAGCTTTAACGACCCTTTACCAAGACCTTCCTTATGACTTCTACATCCATTCCCCAGCTCCTTGTGGCAGCTGGCTCGTCGGGCAGTGGCAAGACGACCTTCACGCTCGGCTCACTGCGTGCACTCAAGCGTCGTGGCCTCGCCGTGCAGAGCTTCAAGTGCGGCCCCGACTATATCGACCCAAAGTTCCACCAGCTCTCCAGCGGTCGCCCCTCTATCAATCTTGACCTTTTCATGATGAGCCCCGAGCATGTGCGCGCTGTCTATGCACGCCACACGCAGGAGGCTGATGCCGTCGTCCTCGAGGGGGTGATGGGGCTGTATGATGGCTATGTGCGTATGCATGGCTCGTCGGCTGAGGTCGCTAAGACCGTGGGTATCCTGACGGTGCTGCTCGTCGATGCACGCTCGTCCGCCTATTCCGTCGGGGCACTCCTATACGGCTTCAAGCACTTCCGTCAGGATACGGAGGTCGTCGGAGTGGTCTTCAACCGCGTGGCCTCGGAGAATCACTACCGCTTCCTGCGTGAGGCTGCCGAAGATGCTGGGGTCATTCCCCTCGGCTATATCCCGAAGACGAAGCTCCTTGAAGTACCATCGCGCCACCTTGGGCTCACTCCGCGAGCTGCGGGAGCTGGATGCGCTCCCCGAAGATGTGGCAGCGCTCATCGAGAAGCACGTCGATGTGGATCGCCTGCTCGAGGGCTTGTCATGCGCCCTCGTCTGCCCCTCCCCTGCGGAGGAGGCCGTGCCTACGTCCGCCCCTGGGCGTAAGATCGCCGTTGCCTGTGACGAAGCATTCAACTTCATCTACGAGGAGAATATCCGTGCACTCGCTGCACAGGGCGAAGTATCCTTCTTCTCTCCGCTCAAGGATGAGCCACTTCCCGAGTGCGACCTCCTCTACCTGCCTGGTGGCTATCCGGAGTTCTACCTCAGCGAGCTGGCTGCTGCCGAGCGCTCACGTAGCTCTATCGCTGCCTATGCCGCTGCTGGCGGGCGTGTCTTAGCCGAATGTGGGGGATGATGTACCTCTGTCGTGCTATCCGTGATGAGGAGGGGAAGGCCTACCCGATGTGTGGTGTGCTGGATCAAGAGGCCACGATGGAGGGCATGTGTCTGCGCTAGGCTACCGCAAGCTCCGTCTTGGGGGCATGAATACCGCGGGCATGAGTTCCACTACTCGTCCATCGTACCTCAGAAGGTCGGCGAAGAGACGGTTGGCGAGCAGCTGACAGCGCGTGACGAAGTCGCACCGACGCTCCTCTACCGCCGTGGCAATGTGCTGGCGGGCTATACCCACCTCTATTTCGCTGAGCAAGATCCCTTCGCGCTCTTCTCCTAATGAGCTTCGCCCTGCGACGCTATCGCCCTCCTGAGAGGATCGCGAGGTGCGTGGGGCGATCTTCTTTATTATGGCATAGCTGGCGAAGCTGAATGCCAGAGTAAGCACTCCGATGAGGAGGTAGCCTAGGACTGCGCCAGAGCCATCTTCGCGGAGGAATGGTACGCGGAAGACGATACCACGAGCCCAGTTCACGAGGAGTACCGTGTGCACGGCGTAGATGAAGAAGACGTATTTATTAAGGTCGCTTAGGCGCTGGATTACTTCAGGACTTCTGCGCCCGATATACTGCATCACAGGAGAGCTGATGCTGAACCTGTGAGGATATAGATATTGTGTACGACGATGTAGCCTGCCCATCCACTGAGTAGAGGTAGGGCAAAGACCGTCCCGATAGCAATGACTCCTGCAAGATACTTGACCCGCTGGATGACCTCCAGTGGGTCAATTTGTTTTGTGCCGAGCTGCCCGCCGAGCATGAAGCAGAAGAATGAAACCGTACCGAAGCCCGCGACTCCGCACTCCCATCCTATGAGGAAGAGGACGAGTAGGGGAAGGAGGATATAGCCTCTAGTCCAAGAAAGGAGCTGATAGAGGATGGGGCCCAAAGCGCAGAGCACAATCAGATCGCGGATATACCAGAGTGGGTAGACGATGACATCCCCCCAGTAATAGCTGAGGAGCTGCGTGAAGCTCATGATATAGAAGGGGTCGCTGGCCCCGAAGCCCAATCGCAATCCCATCTGTGTCTTCGCAAGGAGTATAACGAGGTAGATGCTATTCCACAATAGATAGGGTATGAGCAAAGTCTTCACACGCTTCTTCAGCTCTACCGTCCAGATGGAGCGCTGACTCCAGTCCTTCTTATAGAAAGCATAATAGCCCGAGATGAAGAAGAACATCGGGACGGCTATGCGGGGAAGGCTATCGATAGGAATTCGCTGACGTAGATATAGAGCCAGTTCGAGCACCCCATTGAGGTGGTGTTAGCTTGTCTGAAATGAGGTGAATGGCTACGACCATGATGATCAGTGGGAAGCGTAGCGCTGTGATGACTGCAGAGAAGCTGGACGTAGAGGTCTTACTCATAGGGAGCTCTTATGTGGGATAAAGGGATTGTCTTGTGTGGCAAAAATAGCTATTTATCTCCTACTGCAGGGACTTATCTACATCTCTTCATGGGACAGTTGTCAACCTAACGACATTCGCCTCTGATGCGTTAGCAAAGGGATTCAGGATAGTCAGCCCTGATAGTACTATTGGTTTGTCTTCAAACCAATAGTTGTTCGGAGTGCGAACGAGTAGTGGTTCGCATATGGAACGAATAGTCGATTGAAGACAAACCAATAGTCGTTCGTACCTGAAACCAGTAGTTGTTTGCGCATCCGACCTACCAGCTTTTGTCACGAACCGCTACGGTACACCTGTAATATGCCCTCGAGGATCATAATGCAGTATCTTGGGGTATGCTGGGAGATGCTTGTATGAAAGTCTGTACATTTGTGGTGTACTTTTATAAATATAAAGGCAATGAGTACCGCACTTCATAAAGAATACCGCCCGCTGACGGCTGAAGAGATCAGCGTCCTGCGCGAGCACGCCAACTCCGCCGACGACTGGAGCCAGGTCTGGGTCGGGAAGCGCTTCGTCCCCGCTACATCCTCCACACGCACTTCTCGGGCTGGAGTCCGCCTGGGGCTCTTTGAGAAGACCTTTGATCTACCTGGGGGTATCTCAAAGCACTCAGGACCTACTACACCTACCTGCACAATGTCGAGGTCGGCGACAACTGCTGCATCGAGCATGTCAATAACTATATCGCCAACTACACCATCGGCGAAGGTCCTTCATCAGCAACGTTGATACCATCCTCGTCGATGGCGAGACGACCTTCGGCAATGGCGTTGAGGTCTCGGTCCTCAATGAGACGAGGCGGGCGGCGTGAGGTGCTGAGCTACGACCAGCTCTCAGCGCACGAAGCCTAGTTTCGATGGCGATCTACCGCCACCGTCCTGCGCTCATCTCGGGCTACGTCACCTCATCTGGGGCTATATCGATGGCTTGCGCTCCGCCCACGGCACGATCGGCGCCCGCGCATACTCATCACGGATGTGGGAATATCACGAACGTGAAGATCGGCCCCTATGCCAGCATCGTCGGCACGCGCCGCCTCTACAACGGGGTATCAGCAGGTGAGGAAGCGCCCGTCGAGCTTGGGCTACAGCGTCATCTGTACGGACTTCATCATCTCCTCGGGCTCAAGTGTGCAGAGTGGCACGGCGCTCTCCCTTTGCTTCATCGGGCGAGGCGTGTACGCTCGCTCACGGCTATTCCGCCTCGGATTCGCTCTTCTTCAGCTAACTGCCACGAGGGAGAATGGCGAGGCCTGTGCGATCTTCCGCTGGGCCCTTCACCGTGACGCACCACAAGTCCACGCTACTTATCGCCAGCCAGTTCTCCTTTCATGAACGCTGGCTCGGGCTCGAATCAGAGCAACCGCTATGTACAAGCTCAGGCGCATCCATCAGGGCATCATGGAGCGCGGTGCGAAGACCTCGTCCGACTCCTCACATCCTCTGGCCTGCGCGTATCGGTGCCTTCTCGCTCGTCATGGGGCGTCACTACCGCACCCCGACCTGTCGAACCTTCCCTTCTCCTACCTCATCGAGTCATTGCGATACGGCCTTCCTCATCCCTGGGTCAACCTCAAGAGCGTGGGGACGATCCGCGATGCAGAAGTGGCACGCCGTGATGCGCGCACCGACCCGCATCGCCTTGACCAGATCAGCTACAACCTCCATGGCCCTACCATCCAGAAGATGCTCAACGGGCGCACGATCCTCACCGAGCTAAGGCGTGTCGCTGGGTGACCTCCGAGATCTACTCCTATCAGAGCGCGAAGATCAAGGCCTCCTCGCTCCGTAAGGATCCACTTCTACAGAGCTGGCGATCCATAAGTTCCTCGGCAGTCTCGCTCATCAAGCGCCCTCGAGGGCACTAGACTGTACCTCTATCGAAGTCGTGCGGCTAAGCTCCTACAGCCCCGCTACATCCATCGGGCACGGGGACTGGGTCGATCTCTCGGTCTCATCGCTCCGAGACGAGGTGCTGCGTATCATCGAGGGACATCGAGATGCGCAGCATCGAAGGCTATCAGCAAGCTACAGCAGCGCCTGCCGAGCCTACACCTCCACTACTACAGTACAGAATGGACGTGGGCGTATGACAAGATCCAGGAGTTCTGGTATTGATCTCACCGAGTGACGGCAGAGCAGATCGCCGAACTCGTTGAGCGCTGGCGTGCAGCTCGGTCGTCGAGCTGGACCGCAGAGCTCTATGCCGACGCGAAGAGAATTCTCCCTCTCGGCGATGACGGGCTTCGGCGCTGACGGCTGATGAGGCGTGTGCAGGCGCAGGACTTCGAGGAGGTCCGTGGCGACTTCGACAGCAATACCTATGGGAAGTCCATCCTCCAGCATATCGAGGAGAAGAGTGCCCTCGGCGAGCTACTCGGTCGCCTCGCACCGCTGCGCTAAGGAGACGATACGACGACGCCCCGCAGAGCTTCGGCTACGGGGCGGGGAAAAGACTACGGAGCGAATCATTGGGGACAATGATTCGCTCCGTGTGCTTTTAACGAGTGGGTGTACTTCTCGGGCTCTGTCGGGGCGTGAAGCGGCCTTGCCAGCGCGGCGCTGACGCTCCATCATCTTCGCCTCGGCACCGTTGGACTCGTCCGACTGCCGAAGCGCTCCCGCCCGATGCTCTCAGGGAGGTAGGCTTGCTGTGCAGTGCTCTGGGTAGTCGTGCGGTGGCGGTAGCCTTCGCCGTAGCCCAGGTCGCTTCATCAGCTCCGTGGGCGCATTGCGTGGATGAAGCTGGTACGGGAGGTTGCCCGTCTGCTTGACGAGAGGAGGGCGCGAGTTGATCGCCATATAGGCGCTATTGCTCTTCTCGCTTCTACAAAGCTGAAAGTAGATGACCGTCTCGGCCCAGGGATGCGCCTCGAGGGTGCAGCCGATGCGCTCGAGGTCTCGGCGCAGGAGGTAGCGAGTAGGAGGGCATTGGGGTTAGCAGGCCAATGTCTTCGGCAGCGGAGATCATCAGTCGGCGTACGCGATGAACGAAGGTCTTCGCCCCCTCGATGAGGCGTGCGAGCCAATAAATAGCGGCGTCGAGGGTCACTCCTCGGATGCTCTTGATAGGTGCCGAAGCGATGTCGTAGTGGAGTTCACCGCCCTTATCGAAGGCTAAAGTTCGTCTGCACGCGCTGGCTGACCAGTTCGTCGGTGACCTGAAGCGGGTCGGAGGTCGTCGATAGGGCGACCAGCTCGGGATATTCAGCGCACGTGCGTCACCACCAGCGTAGCGTAGGAGTGCGGCGGTCTCCAGTGAGCTCGATGCGGCGCTGCGAGAGGAGCTCGTCGGTCGTGATGGCGATGCTGCAGGAGGCCGATGATCTCCTCGCTGGAGGGCTCAGCGTGTAGACCTGACAGCGGGAGGGAGCGGACGGATGACCTCGAAGCTGGGGTTCTCCGTCGTGGCGCCGATGAGCGTGACGATACCTTGCTCCACGGCTGCCAGGAGGGAGTCCTGCTGGCTCTTGCTGAAAGCGATGGATCTCGTCGATGAAGAGGATGGGGCGTACCGACGAGCCGAAGATCCCGCTCTGCTCACTCTGGATGCGCTCCAGCACCTCGCGCACATCCTTGACGCCCGAGTGGACGGCACTCAGCGGTAGAAGGCGGTGCATCGAGGGCTGCGGGCGATGATCTCCGAGGCGTCGTCTTTACCCACTCCTGGGGCCCTCAGAAGATCAGCGACGGGAGGCGCTGCTGCTCGATCATGGGGCGCAAGATACCCTGCGGCCTGGGCGAGGTGGGACTGGCGCAGTAGTGCTCCGAGGCTCGTCAGGGCGCATGCGCTCGGCCAGCGGCGGGGGTGGTCATGGGTGGGAGTGGGGCGGTTGGGCGGGGTTGTTGGGGCGGGTCGCTGTAGCGTCGGCGTCCAGCGAGTAGTACTGCACGGGGAGGCTGCAGGGCTTCATCAGGCTGGTGGGGAGGACGGACGGTCTTAGCGATATTCTCCTGCGTACCTCTTCGTAGCGCTGGCGCTTGATCATGAAGCAGCGCCAGCCCTCGAGGACAGCGTAGCGGTGGCGGAGTCTTGAGCTGAAGAAGGTGAGACGAAAGAGCGCGAAGACGTCGAGGAAGAAGCGGCAGAGCAGCACGCGGTGTAGGGCGGGGTGCGGAGGTTCTTAGTAGATCATCAGGAGGTTGTTCCTGAGTTGAGAAGACCTTCCTTGGGCTCTCTGCCGAGAGGCTGGCGCCACCGACGTGGTAGACGACCGGGTGGGGGCGAAAGGCGATGCGATGCCCACGGCATTGAGTCGCCAGCGGGTCGATCTCCTCCTGATGGGCGAAGAAGATCGTGTCCAGCCGCCGACCTCGAGATAGACGTCACGGCGGATGATGAGGCTGCGCCCGATGCCCCGAAAGAGATCCGTGGGGGTAGCGTACTGCCCGTGGTCACTCCTCAAGCGTATGCCGAAGAGACGGCCACGGCAGAAGGGATAGCCCGGCAGTCGATGAAACCACCCTGCAGCACCGGCGTACTCAAGCTCTTCGGATCACGCTGTGCACGGATGGTCGGCTGGACGGCAGCGATCTGTGGGGTCGAGGTCGAGGAGGCGGAGGGGCTCTTCGAGCCAGCCTCGGCTGAGCTCGACGTCGCTATTGAGGACGACGGTCTTGTAGTCCAGCTCGGCGATGGCCTTGTTGTAGCCTGCTGCGAAGCCGTGGTTCTCGGTGAAGAGATGGAGGCGCACCTCGGGATAGTGCTCGCGGACGAAGGCTACGGAGTCGTCCGTCGAGCCATTGTCTCGATGATAGGGTCTGCGCCTGCTGAGGTGTGTTGCCAAGAGGGAGGAAGGTCTCCAGGAGGCTACGCCATTCAGTTGAGGACGAGGACGGTCACCTCGGCGTGTGTGTTGGGATGCATAGCGTGTAGTATAGTTAGTTGTCTTGCTCAGAGTCAAGGAGTGCTTGAAGTCGGGCACTGCGTACGGCCTCGGGGTAGTTCTCGAGGGGGCGCTTCCAGCGCTTATGCGACCAGAGCCAGGCTGCTGGGTCGCGCTGGATGTTGGCCTCCAGCATGCGGGCACTAGCGCTCGGTGACGGTATGGATGGGCGGGTCGCCCTCCGCTGGGTCGTAGATGAGCACATAGCGCCCTACGAACTGGATGGGGCTCCTTCGCTCAATGTCGAGTAGAAGACGGGCGAGGCAGTGCTTCTTCCAGGCGCTCGATGCCGTCGAGGATCGCTGTCGGCTGGTGGAGGAAGTCGGTGAAGTAGGTGGCGTGACCGATGCCCGGGGCTTGGTCCGTGATCATGGCGACGAACCAGTGACGGCCGTCCTTGGCACGTACATGCTCGACGATGTGGCGTGCGATCTTGTCGCCCAGCGACGGGCGTGCGCCGAAGCGTTGGCGTTGCCTCAGCGAAGAGGCGATCAGAGACGCTGCTCTTCAGCGGGCGATAGACCTGATCCATGCTGTAGCCGATGGTGGTGAGCTGGATCTGCCCTGTGGAGAAAGAGCTCCCCGGTTGCCGTAGTGCCCGAGGGCGACGAGCGCGGTCATACTCCTTCGCTGCCTCCACGAGGGCAGAGGGTCGGGCATGATAAAGTGCTCGTGGTGAGCCGCTCGGGGCTCTGGTGGGAGCTTTGGCGTGGAGAGGATTGTAGGCGAACTGCGGGTAGAGTCCCGCTCGATCTGTCCGCAGCTCCGCTGTTGTCTTCTCGGGAAGCTACGGGAGAGTTGCCTCGCACGACGGCACAGCGATAGCCTATAGAGCGCCCGATGGGCACGGCAGTCGCATGGCACAGCGCGTGGATGACCGCCACGGTAGGCGTGCCAAGGGCGAAAAGTCCGCGAAGGAGGTAGGTAAGGTCAGACTGCTCAGTCATCGCTCGTACGTGCTCAATAGACGAGTTACCCGACTTGTCGCGAGTGCTGTGGGGTGATACGTGTCGTCGTGCCGATAGCCGCCTCATCAGTGAGGCTGTGCCACACGGGATATAGTTCTCACTGTAGCGTCATGCGGCGTCATAGTTGCCGTGCTCCCCAGATGACCGTAGCTCGACCGAGGTTGGCGCGGTAGAAGTCCTGCAGACGCTCCTCGGAGAGAGGTGGGTGAACGCTGACTGCGCTTGTGGCAGCTCGCGCGCGTGACGGCATGCTCGATCGAGGGCTGCCCGTGCCTTCGCGCATCGGGTAGCTGAGACGACGGAGCTGGGGAGAAGGTGGACCCTCGAGGAACTGGAAGCAATACGTAACTG
>BNJU01002382.1_pt1 | contig 140538 bp, 193 predicted proteins | sample 8539281 | NCBI WGS metagenome assembly BNJU01 (sample SAMD00202456, study PRJDB9452) | human saliva metagenome | isolation source: human saliva | place: Japan
AATAGAAAAAGAAGTCTTGTGAAGACTTCTTTCACTTAATCAGCCGATATTTTTCCTCAAAATTCTCCGTATACTCTTGTGTTCCATCCGGCTCAATCACATCGCTCCCACATCCGCTCCGCCATCCTGAATCTTCTTCAGAACGCTTTTCCTCTTCACATCCAGAATAAAAGAGCCGTAGAAAGCCCGTCCGCAAAGGCTAGAATCCTTAGTCAAAATGCTTACGGAACGGTGGCGGTCAGCCAGCATCCCTGTTCTCGGGTATCTACGATATGGGCATATCGCTTTCCGTTTACCACATAAAAACGCTCATAGTCTCCACTGGTGACGCAAAGAAGTGCTCTAACTTTCTCCCGCCACCGCAAACTGTTCTTCATCCTGTCCATCCACGTAAAAAGGGATTTTCCACAGGGCAAACCCAGCGTTTTCCGTCTCCCTTTTCCGATAGCCCTCAGATTTCCGCTAATATTCAGTAAATAATGCTTAGCACCGGCTTCTTCCAGAGCTCTGCGATACTTCACCAGATACGCCCTTGGCAATACCGCCTACATCCAGCAGCTCCGGATCTTGAAAATACACGGTGGAGTTTTCTTCATCCAAAATTAAATCCTCAATATTACAATGTTTGGACGCCTCCAAAGAGCAGTTTCCTCCGAAGACTTGCATTTCCGGATTGGCAATGCCTGCCTCCCGGTAATCGTGCCAGATTCGCAGCACTGCCCCATAAGCAATATTTCACCTCTCCATCGGTCTTTTTCATATATTCTTTCCGAACTTCAGTAAAGGTAGTATCTCGGATCCACCTTTACCGAGCAGTGCCGGCATTTTCATTTACATACTTTAAGTTCTGTACTCCGGGATAATCGTCATACATCAAAAAGCTGATGGAGCTCTGCAGGCGCTTATGCACTGCCTTAAAGTTTTTCTGAAAAATCACCTTCATTGCCCTCGTGGCCGATGACCAGAGAAACCGTATCAAAGACATCCATAAACTGATTACTGATAGCGATTCTTCTTTCCGCAACCGCTAGAAGAAGGCAGACACTGAGGACAAGGCAAGCGCCAAAGGGCAAGACAGAACTTTCAAGGCGTAAAAAGAAAAAGAAGCATGAGGAAATGTCTTTTTAGTGCTCACGATACAAAATCCCTCTTCCTCTTTGTGACGGTGAACCATGTCTTTACAGAGGGCAGGTGGGAAGAATTTTTCCGCCCTGTCCCTTAACCTCTGCAATAGCCTTTTCCACAAGGTTCCTGCAATCCCCTGTCCTCGGAGGGAGGGATCCACAAAGGTATGGTCAAACTCATATACCTTTTCCTCTTCTATATAATAAGGAAAAGTTATTTCCGCCAGTACTTTTCCGAGTACTCTTCATAGCGAATCTGATGCTTCTCTATTTTCCATTCCATAAACTGCTCCTTTCCAAAAACAGCAAAAACCGCTCTCCGGTTTTAGCTTTAAATCCATTTTTCAATAAGAAAAACTAAAGATGTCTTCTGTAACAAAGTTAGTTTACTATAACATTTTCTTCACAGCCTACTTTCCTCCGACAGAACTGAACTGTTCTCCCCCAGACTAAACCAGTCTGCATTATGGAAAGAAGCTTTTTCTTTTTCTTATTCTCTATGATTTATACGGAAATAACTTAGCTCTCCTTTATGTATTCTCCCAAATATACCTCGTGTATACTTTGATAGCCCTGCTTTTTCAATTCCTCTTGAAGCCATTCCTTGTCTTTTTCGATAATGGTCAGAATGTTTTTCTGAAGGTGTCCATCGGTAATCAGGGGAAATTTTTGGATTTTTTCCTCTCCGTATTTTTACGATAATTAACTGTCCGTTCTGCTCACAAACAGCCCTTTTCACCTCCGTTACGGAATACACCCGATTGGTTCGTAATTTAAAGGAGAGATCATGGGCGAAAGCCCCAACTTTTTACAGTTGTCTCAGAGAATAGCCCCTCATCCACTACAGGAAGGGCAATACCGTCCAGGGTATGCTTCATTTTCACATTGTGCGTCTTCACGTAACGAAGAAAGCAGAACCAGACCGCACCAAATCGCCAGTATCGCTCAGATATTCCCTAAATCTTGATGTTGTCGTTATAAATTACACCGCCGATAATACCGCCCAATACATAGTTTTGTACCGCATCGGAGGCTGTACTGGGTGCTGATTACCTTTCCCTGAGATGTTATATGACAAAATCAAAGCTAAAAAGCCGATAAATAACTTTTTCCGCTACTAAAATGAATTCTACGCATCCTCTTGCCTCCTACTCTTTGCTCCCTCAAATTTCAGAAACATCCTCTGATTTCTCCAGAAGCACTATGATATTTTTTATGCCCTTTTTATCCTGTAAAAGCTATCTTTTCGTATAAAAAGCCGAGAAAGAAAAATACTCTCTACGCGCTTTCCCTTTCCATATCCTGCAGAGATAGAGAGATTCGAACTCTCGCGCCGGTTTTTCCCGACCTACCGCATTTCGAGTGCGGATACTTCAACCACTTGGGTATATCTCCTGATTTTTGTGACGGCGAGACAGTCTCGCCATTCCTTCACAATACCGGCGACCGAGGTCGAACCGGTATGGGATTTTTGTCCCAGGATTTTAAGTCCTGTGCGTCACCTATTCCGCCACGCCGGCGTTTCAAGTTTCCCTGAAAACGTCGCATTGTTTTTTGCAACAGTACGATAATACAGAATGTTCCTCTGCTTTGTCAATATGGGGGCAGTAAAAATTCAAAAAGTTTGGAAGATTTGAAGAGTTAATTCTCAAACTAGGTTCCACAATGGGATTCACCCAGCGAATTCCTTTAGAATTCTTTGGAAAATTTGAAATCTTTACGTAAAATAGTCGTAGGCTAAACGCTTGGTTCCATCTCCTACGATAACCTCTCCGCAATATTGAAACCCGAAACGCTGAATGGCCTGCATGCCCGATTATTCTCATGGGTATCAATCCTGAAAGGTAGGGATGCTGTTCCTTACAAAACTGAAAGCATAACTGGGCAAGACCGAATTTTTCGGAGGATGCACACGATGAATGACGCCATAGGCTTCATTCCTATGCAAGCTCCTTCATAGATTTCTTTATATTGGGCTCTTCTCCCACATGAAAAATGAAAGACCAGCTCAATCTCCTCCGCCTCCTACATAGAGATAGCCCTCTTCGATATCCTTTCGAATCAAATCCTCCGAGGATTATTCTTCCCCTGCGTAGGATTCCGTTTTTCTCCATAAATTCTCTGCTTTTTCAGTATAAAGGCATAATCTGCCGTAAATCTTCCGGCTTTGCTTTTCGAATCTGTAGCATAGCGGTCATCCCCCTAATCTCTTTTAAAGTTTCTTTTGGAAAGTATCTTTTGAAAAGCTTCTTTTATAAATTCCTGTTGTAATTCCTGTTGAAATCCTCGTTTAAAGCCCCCTTCTTGGACTTTATGTCTAAACTTATATGATAGCTGTTTTCAGCGCAAAATAATTACTAAATTTTCCATCAAAACTTATTTGTTTTCCACAAAGCCTGTCTTTTTTTCTCTCATTATGACTTTTTCTTTTCTCAGAGCAGCGGATAAGCTGATATCCTTACACTTTCCCCTATATACTCCACATTCGGATTTATCCGTAAGTGGATATTATCCGAATGTGGAGTATAGGAGATTCTAAGGCTACCGCTATAATCCTTTTCAGGAGGTGGATATGCCTTATCTCAAACATCATTTTTCTTTATCTTTTTCTACTCTATGCAGCCATCAAGGATTTACAAGAACGGAAAATCCCCAAAGTCTATTTTATACTTTTTCCCTCATTCTTTTTCTTCCTTCTTGCTTTCCCCTTTGAAGCCGCAGATCTGAAAAAATCCCTTATTACCCTTATCTACTGGATTCTAAGTCTCTTAGCAAGCTATCCCCTCTTTTATTTCACCGCCGCCGGAGGAAACAGACTGAAACTATGCTCCTTCTTATCCCCCTTTTACCCTTGGAAGAAAGTCTTCCTCTTCTCCTCCTGGCATCCCTTTTCTCTTTACTTTTATTTTTCCTTTGTCACATAGAAGACATTCCCTATGCTTTTTCTCTCTTTCTCGGCTATACCCCGATTATGCTGCTGAAAGGATAAATTCTTAATTCCCACAGAAAGGATATTCGTCATGGAAAAATTCTTGCCATCTACGATGAAGATGCCCTGTATTACAGCGCCTTAGCCTTTATCTTCGGCAAAACACCAAGCTCCCTTCCAAATCTATCCGATTCTTAACAAAGAAAGCCTGGAAAGTTTCTCCAAGAAAAAGGAAGTGGATCTTTTGCTTCTCTCCGAAAAAGAATGCGAAAAAAACCTCCATTTTTCTCCCCAAGTCCCTAAAAACCCTTTATCTTTCCGAAGAAAATCTACTTACAAAGCAGCGGAAGGAGAATTGTATCTACAAATACCAGTCCGGAGACCAAATTATGCAGGGAAATTCTGGTGCAGTACGGAGAGTTGGAGCTTTTTAGCGGAAGGATAGCGCATCGTGCGGATGTATTTCTGGTTTACAGCCCCTTGGTCGTTTGGGAAAACACATTTTCCCAAGCCTTAGCCAAGAATGTGGGAAAGAATAGAAAGACACTCTATCTCAGTCTGGAAGAGTCCGCCTTTTTCTCCAAGGGAGCAGGAAAAGGAGAAGGAATGTTTAACGGAAGCCCTGTATCACTTTAAGGGAAAATCATCTGACCCCGATGATTTTGCGTGCCCTTTCTCTATGCAAAGGATAATTATGTCACCATTCATCCGGTTCGAAGTCCGGAGGATATCAGCAGTGTCTCTCAAAGAGACCTTTCTCTTTTCTTGGAAAAAATTGCGGAAGAGGCCGGTGCCGATGCATTGGTTGTAGATACTGACAGTAGCATGAGTCGTTATCTGGAATGTTTCACTCTGGTAAGAAAAGTCTTTCTTCCGGTTTTGGAGGATCGGAAAAGCAAGGCTAAGCTTTCCGTACTTCAACAATACTTGGAGAAAAATGCAGGAGAAGGCGTAGCGGAAAAATTCATCCAATGCAATCTCCCCGCTCTAACGGAAGAAAGCGCCGCCTCCCCTGCTTTGGAACAATACTGTCGGGAGCTCTTATTACGACAGGTATACGAAGAAGAGCAGATGGAAGCGGAGCAATACCGAAAAATGGCTTTATAAGCCTTTGTACGACAAAAATCGAAATAGGAATGGATACAAGAATCATAATGTGATGTGAATCTTAATATGATCCTTAATGTAGTCTTAATATGAATCTTAATATAAGCCTTAATGCGAATCTTAATGCGAACCGTAAGGTAAATCGGAAAGGAGCTTATCGTGCTGGCCCTGGATCAGGTAAAACAAGAAATCAAAAAGGAGCTTTTGCTGGATTTGGAAGAAAAACAAGTCAGTGACAGCCATTTGTATCAGAAATCGACTCTGCCCTTTAAGCCGAAAGGATCTGGCTTTACAGGAAAAACTCTACTTAAGAAGCGCGGTTTTTGACAGCTTCCGAAGGCTGGGATCTTCTTCCGAACTGTTGGATGACGGCACTGTCAGTGAAATCATGATTAACAGCCCAAAAGAAATCTTTGTGGAAAGAAAGGGACGAATGGAGCGCTGGCAAGGCTCCTTCCAAAGTGAAGAACAGCTTGCGGATTTGATTCAACAGATTGTTTCCCGAATCAATCGTGCGGTAAATACCAAAAGTCCCATTGTAGACGCCCGCTTAGAAGATGGCTCCCGTGTTCATGTGGTGCTTCTCCATTGCTCTAAAGGGATATACCGTCACGATGCACGAAAATTCCCTGAGCCCATCACCATGAAAAAGCTGATTCAGCTGGAAAGTCTGACGGAGGAAGCAAGTCAATTTTACAGACTTTGGTTCGTTCCTCCTACAACATCTTCATTTCCGGCGGTACCAACAGTGGAAAGACTACCTTCTTAAACGCACTTTTCCCAGTACATCCCTAAGGAGGGCGCATTATTACCATCGAAGATGAGTGCGGGCTGCAGATTCAATCCGTGGAAAAACCTGGTTTCGTTGGAAACCAGAAATGCCAATGCAGAGGGAGAAGGAGCCGTCAGTATCTCCGATTTAATTAAAGCCTCCCTCAGAATGAGCCCTGAACCGTATTATCGTTGGAGAGGTTAGAGGAAAGAATGTCTGGATATGTTAAATGCCATGAACACCGGTCACGACAGCAGCATTTCCACCGGTCACGCCAATTCCTCTACAGATATGTTAAAGCGCATGGAAACCATGGTGTTGCAAGGCGCAGACCTCCTCTCCCATCCATTAGAAACATGATTGCCTCCGCCATTGAAATTATGGTGCACCTTGGAAGAACCAAAGATCACAAACGGCGGGTTTTGGAAATATCGGAAGTTATGGGGATTGAAAATGGAAAGTTAAACTCAAAAAAATTATATCAATACAATGGCAAAATTCTTGAAAAGCTGTCGGATCTCCATAACGAAGACAAACTCCGTAGTCGATTATAGAAGTACATCATTTATCTCCCGGAATATCTCTTCCTATGGGTCAAGTTTCTACTGCTCCTTCTTCTCTTTTCTTATGCCTTTTACCAGCATATTCTCTTCTTTTGCTTCTGCTTCCCTTCAGCTTTTTCTATCCTTTTTCTCCCAAAGAGATAAATTAAGAAAAGAAGCGCCAGGAGGTATGGTTTCCCAATTTAAAGAAATGCTTTCCATCCTCAGTGCCTATCTGAGTGCCGGATATTCTTTGGAAAATGCTTTATTCGCCTGCATCCCGGATCTGGAAAATCTTCTGGGGAAAGAAATGTTATATGGTGGAGGAGCTAAAAAGCAAATCAAACGCTCCCTTTCCATGAATCGCCCTCTGGAAGAATCGCTTTCCCAATTTGCTCTTCGTTCCGGCGTTGATGATATCCATAATTTCTCGGAAATCTTCTTGGTGGCAAAAGCGCTCCGGAGAGATCTGATTCAGATTATTCAGCAGAGCAGCACAATTATTCAGGATAAACTGACCATTACCGAAGAAATCATCACCCTCAATGCTTCCAGACGATTCGAGCAAAAGATTATGAACGGTGTGCCTTTCTTTATGATATTTTATCTAAATGCCAGCTCTCCGGAATTTTTCCGGATTCTTTATTCCACCATTATGGGAAGAGGAGTAATGAGCTTTTGTCTCTGTATATACCTTCTGGCTATTTACCTCTCCCAAAAGATTATTGCCATCCCCGTGTAAGGCTTATCAGAGGACATATATTTCCTCTGACATTTCCGCCATCTCCGCCATCTCCGCCATCTCCGACATTTCCCCCATTTCTGGCATTTCCGGCATTTCCCTCGTCTCCGGCATTTCTTCGTGTCCGTTGTTTCTTTCCCATCCGGTATTTCTATCATGTCTCCCCTCTCCGGGCGTCACCAAAAAGGACTATCTATGAACCCTTACACTATAAAAGCAAGAACTCAAAAAAATTATGGTTTTCGTATTCCGGGATCTAAAACAGAACTATTGAAAAAGCAAATCCTTATTCTGATTGTCTCCTTTCTTCTTGCCCTCCTTTTATGCAGGGAACGGAACAGCAATTCCTCCTCCCCGAAATCAAATCCAAAGAGAGCCTATAGGAGGTAGAGAAAAATCCCCTCAATGTTGCAGGAATTTCAGAAAGAAAAAGGAAGAAATCTATGTCACGGTATCTCCAAGACTCTATAGCAGGGAAGAGGCGGATAAAGCTTTTTGCAAGCTGCAAGAAAAATGGAAGCTTGATCCTCAGCGAAGAAGACAGCTTTGACGGCATCTCCGGAAACATACAGCTTAAAAATCTTTTTAGCCTGGAAAACATCAAAGCCACCTGGGTTTTCGTCCGGAAAGCTTATGGAGTACAAATCAGAAGAAACTTCCCTTCAAGATAACGATAAAAAGCTACACAAAGTATAGAGATATTTTAGAAGACTCAGGGCAAGTCCATCATGAATATCTGGAAAAAGACCAGATTCTTACAGGAACATTGGAAGTGGTTCTCAGCGCCAATATTCATCCTGAAGAGGAGGTGGAAGGGGATGAAATCAGCAGTTTCTTTAATGAAAATAATGAAATCACCTACAACTCTCCCACCTATTCCTATGCCCTTCGTATTTTACCCTTAAAGCTAAGTGAAACCGAGGCCTTGGAAATGGCCCTTCAAAATACATTACAGTACAGTAATGAGCATACCCGCTCCAGGGATAAACTGCTTTTGCCCAAGGAAATTATGGGATCACATTCATTTTTCCGAAAAAAAGAATTTTCGCTATCTTTTGATTCCGGTTCTGGGACTTTTTGCCTGCTTTCTTCTCCCTTTGCAAGCTTTAGAGCAACAGAAAACTCGTCAAAAATCCAGACTGTCCTCTCTGACCCTGGATTATGCAGAATTGGTTTCCAAGTTAGTAGTTTATCTTGGAGCAGGACTGGCGATACGAAACAGCTTTTCGGAAATTGCCAAACACTACAACTATCTGGTGAAAAATTGTCATCAGGAATCCCACCCTTATATGAGGAATTAAATACTCTCTTAAACCAGCTGGCAAGCAATGTGGGGGAGGAGAGTACTATCTGAATTTTTCGAAAAGAATTGCTTTAAAGCCCTACGGTAAACTCATCAGTCTCATAGAACAGAACAGGAAAAAAATGGCAGCAAGGATCTTTCCCGTCAACTCCATATGGAAATGGAGAGCTTTTCCGTACGAAAACATATGGCAAAAGCGTCTGGGAGAGGAGGCTAGGAACCAAGCTTCGCTTCCTTTGATATTGCAGCTCTTTGTCATCATGCTGATGATTCTGTATCCGGCTATGCAATCCCTACACTAAAAAGACGAAGAGAGTTCTTGGAAAACAGCAAGCATTCTCTTTTGCCCATACATTCACTCGGCAATCATGCCGCACACAAAAGGAGGTTACGATGTACAAATACGCATTAGAAGATGCCCATTATGCAGTGGACGCCTGGCTTTTTTTCCAGAATAGAGCAATGCAGGAAAAACGAAGGGATTTGCTGAATGGTGATGAGAGCTATCAGCACCATTGAGTTAGTTCTCATTATGGTGGTCTTAATCAGCTTAGTTATTATCTTCAAAAGCAAAAATTGTTAAAGTGTTGGAAGAGATTATGAAAAAAATCGAAGATCAAAGTAAGGGTATTTAAAGTGCTTTCTTGATACTTCCCCTTTTTGGAAAGGAAGAATTTATGGCGAAAAACAATTCTCCGCATCGATTACGGTATTTCTTTTCCTAATCTTTGTTCTGGTAGCTGCACTGGTGCTTCACCATTGCAGAATCCACCAGAACAATCTCCCAAAAATTATATATGCAAACCGCCTTAAACAGTGCCATGGAATCCCTTTTTCGGAGATTTCATAGGTATCTTTGGGAAAACTACCGTATATACGCCCTGGAATATCGAGATGATAAGCTTCTGCAAGAGAAGAACTGGAGGGCTTCACCTCCCTTTATACAGAAGCCAAGGATCTCTTTCCGTGCAAGGTGGAGAAGGAAGACTTTCTCTTTCCAAATCAGGGGAATCCTTTGCAAGACCATTATTTTTGAAGAAGAAGTGCTGGAATACATGCTGAGCACTTCTGGCAAAGGATGCCATAGAGTTTTTAGGAGAGAAAAAGAAGACGCTGAAGCTCTTGCTCTCTGGAGGATTTTTCAAAAGAAAGAAAAAGAATCAAAAGTATAGAAGAATTACAAAAATATTCCCTGAGCCATCGAGATATTGAAGCCTTGGAAGGACTGATTGAGACAATCGATATGGAGTGCAAAGCTTGTGCAACACAGCATAAGAACGGAGCAAAAGCGCTTTCTGCCCACAGCCAGGGAGCTTTTTTATTCTTCCTGCAGGCTTTACTTCCGGACTGGAAAGAATTCAGCAGACTGTTCCAGGTATCAATCCACTGCCGATTCCCTTCAGGGAAAAAGTAGCCGAGTTACGGCAACACTTTGAAGAAGAAAAGCCGAATTTGGAAGAAGACGGCATTGCCGCTATAGAGGCTGAATTAAGCAGCTATGACCAATATTTGGATGCGGAGGGCAGCATAAGGCAAAAACATTGAAGCTCTTCCGCCAGAAGTGTGACAGCTTAAAAGCACAGGCAGAAACGGTGAAGCAAAAGTAAAAAGACTTTGAGGAATGGTTGGAGGAAGAACGAGAAGCAAGAAGGAAAATGAAGACGAGGAGGACGATGATAGAAGACTTATCCCAAGAAATTCAAGACTTTTATCATTTCCGCAGAAGCAGAATGGAACAGCTTTTTCCTTCCAGTATACAACGGACAGGTCACAAAAATTAACAAGCAAAATAGAAAAAGCCTTGGAAAACCTTAGAAATCTGGGTAAGAAAAGCTCTTGGAATATCTCCTTCCCGAGGGAGTACCCTGTCCAAGTGATGATGAAAAATACGCCGTACCTCCCGGATTTTTCTACAAACTCCAAAGTACAATCCCCCTACAGGTGGGGCTTTTTGGGAGAATACTCTTTGCAGTACTTCCATTCCTATCATAAAAAGGATGACGATAAATCCATTCCCTATAGCGGAGACAAACGGCATGGAGGTGGAGTATCTTATCCACCAGAAAAAGAGCGACTATGCAAACCTTTTCGGCACAGATTCCTGTCTCTTCTAGCTTTCAGAAGCTATGAACTTTATCTATATCATGAAAAGTCCGGAGATGCGGGAAGAAGCCAAAGCCTTTGTTACAGCCTTTCTTGCCGTTACTTTAAACCCCATTGTGATAGAGGTCTTTACCCTCTTCGTCATCGGTATTTGGGCCTTGCCCAATCTCTAATCGATGTCAGACAGCTTTTTGGATGATAAACGGGTTCCTCTTATGCATAGTGAAAGAAAGCTGGCGCTCTCTCTATCTCATCTGCTTACTTTTTAATCTAAACGAAGAAGGTGGCGACGAAAATCAGGGAAAGCATGGGCTATCCTATCAAGATTATTGCAGAGCCTTTCTTTTTGCCTCCGGCTGTTTGTCCCAAAGCAAAGTCAATGACAGAATGCTGTATTGCATAGAGAAGAATATCCAAAGCACCGTATCCGAAAAGGAAAGTCAATTTCAATTAGATCATTGCCTGTATTTTTCTTTCACAGACGCCGGAATTAAATCTAAACACAGCCTCTACCATAAAGGCTTTTTTTAGAAAGTCTTGGACTTCGCCCGGAAGAGCGATACCAATTCACCCTTCATTCCGACTATAAATACAAAAATCTCAGCCATTAAACATTCCAAATGCAGAATATCACGCCGGCGGCAAAGGATCTAAACAAGCTATATAGCCTTTTTTCTTTATAGAGAACAGCAAGAGGAGGATTTTATGAAGCCCAAAACAAGTTTCTTCCCTTTTCGAAAACAAAAACTGTGTAGGGGAAAAAAAGTGGATAGAGAAATGAGCACTTCTCCTCCTTCTTTCAAAAGAATCTGCTGCCTCCCTGACGATAGAAGCAGCCTTTTCCTTAAGCCTTTTTCTTTTTGCCATCATCATTCTGATGACTCCCCTTTTTATCTTGAACCGAGAAATCCGCATCAGCCGAGAAATGGAGAAGAACGCCAGAATCCTTTGTATGGCCAAATATCTGGAACACTATGGATTGAAAAAAACAGATATCGCGGATATCGAGCACATCGATCAGATTCTGGAAATTTCGGAAACCGCACTGGAAGACATCCTTCTCCCGAATATTATTCCCACGGAGGGAATGGAAAACATTCAAAGCTTTCGCTCCCATATTACCGAAGAAGATATTTATCTGAACTTACAGTACGACGAACCCATACCCTTCGGACTTCTACAAAAGAAGAATATGAGACAGGAAATCGTTGCCCATAGAAGAGCCTGGGTTGGTGCCAAGGGTGCCCGTTGGGAAAAAGAAGAAAATGCAGAAGAAGAGAATGAGGAGGAAATGGTTTACGTGATAGACAGGTACTTCCAAGGTCTATCATCTGTCTTCGGATTGCACTTACATTTCCAATGACTTTCTAAGCTGTAGCGCCAGAAGAATCGACGGTACAAATGCAAAATACGGTGGAAAATTCTGTCCCTGCAAAGCCTGCCACCCGGATCCAAACAGTCCTGTAGTGTACTACACCGAAGCCGGAAGAAGATATCACAGCACTACCGACTGTCCAGTATGCGTTCCATCGTCCATAAGATTCCGCTCAAGCAGGCTTTGGCGGAGGGCAGACATCCCTGTCCCAGATGCGGTACATAAGGCTTAAATAAATCGAAAAACTTGTATAGAAACAGGAGGGAAAGAGTATGGCGGAACCACAGTTTTTTACTATCAGCAAAGGAATTCTTTTTCTCCTGTTCTTTGCTTTCACCCTCTTTTTCGACTGTCGAAAGCAAAGAATACCCTCTATGATTTTTGCTATTTGGGGAATCCTGCTCATCCATAGCATTTTTTCTTTAGGAAGGTTTATTATGCTTTCTTTTTCTTCCCTTATCCATGGAGGAATTCTCCTTGATCCTTCTCCCTACTCTTTTCGCTTTTTTTCTTCTTCTCCTTTCCAAGTGGAGCAGAGAAGCCATAGGCTACGGGGATAGTTTATTTATTCTGCTTTCCTCTTTTTATTGTAATGCCCTATCATTTCTTCTTTTTTTGATTATTACCGCCTTCTCTTGCTCCACCATAGTATCCATGTTTTTGTTTTTTGTTCCTGCAAGCTGAAAAAGAAAAAATCCTAAAAACTGCCGTTTTCCCTTCCTTCCCTGTTTTCTCCCCGGAGTACTGTATTTGCTTGGTATTTCCTTTTTCTAAACAAAAGGGAAAAGGATAATCTGTGCTTCGAAATAATTGATTATACATACACTAGAAAGGAATCCCTATGCATACCATTGAAACCACTGTTCTCTTAGGTATTTGTTTTTTATGCCTGGTAATCCTTTTACAAGAAAATATCCAACTGCATGAACGTATACGGGAGAAAGCACAGGCAGCCTATCGCGAAGAAGTAGAAAGCCATAGTCTGGAAAAACCCAAGGACTATTTTAAGGTAGAGCTCTATACTCGCTTCTTTTCCGTTGCTGAGGATTTACTTATACGAAAAAAAGGCGAAAACTCCGGGTCGGAAGAAAAGAACGATAGTTCAGATACTAAGAAAAATACAGAAGAAACAGGAAAAACGGGAAATCCTTAAAGCCCCTAGCCTCCATTATTCTTATAAAAGCGCAGATAGAGAAAGGAATATCCATGTCAAACTACAGTCCTCAATTTAAAAATGACTTTCAACACAGCTTTATGTATCTTCATAGCGTTCCTCAAGAGGAAAATCATGAGCAAAAGATTCTTCGGCAATGTCAAATTCCGGGAACCTTATCCTTTCGCCTGTTGGAAGAAGAAGGGGAGAATTTCTTACAATATGATTTTTCCCCTTATCAAAGTATGCCTGTATTTTTTTCTCAAAAGAAAATGCGGCTATCACATCTTAGTGCACTATTCCTCTCCCTACAGAATGCTCTACGAAATATGGAGGAATATCTTCTCTCTCCTTCACTCCTATCCATTGACTGGGAAGAAATCTTTTATGATGTGGAAAATCAGCAATTTCTCTTTTCCTCTCATTCCCTTCAAAGAAGAATATCCGGAAGAAGGCTTATCTGCCCTTTTTGGAGCAGGTATTGGAAAATATTGATGAAGAAGAGGAAGCTGTAGTATTGGCGGCTTTTTACTGTATCAAGAGCAAAAACACGGCGGCTACAATTATCCCGCATCCTGCAAATCCTTCATATTCAAGAACAGAAACAGCTTGCTCCAAAATCGGAAGAAAAGGCAATAGCTCCTCCAAGACCATGCAAAAAGTCCCCGGGACCTCACCCCACGCTTTTTCCGGTGAAAAAGAATCGTCCCAAGTCAGTCCTAAGCCCTTCGGCGGAAAAACAACAGCTTCTCTATCCTCTGAAGAATCCGAAACCAATTATACGGAATTGGATTTATGCCAATGCTCCAGCTCTTCCTTCCAAAAACAGGAGCAGGAAACGCCCGTGTTTACAACAAAATCCGCTGTAGATTCCGATCATTTCCAAGAAGAGCATTCCTATACGGATGCAGCAAATACCATTCCGAAGAAAAAAGGATTCTGGCATCTCTTCATTTGCCTCTATTATTGCCCTCTCCTGCTTCTTCCTCTGCTTCTTCTCCGGATTCTCCCTCTCTTTCTTCTCTAGCTTCATCCCCTGTTTCTTCCCTTTCGGATCGTGAACAAAAGAAAAGAAAAAAGGAAGGCAGAAAGAAAATGCTACTGGGCATCTTCCTTATGCTCTTCCTTCCTTTAGCTCTATTCTATTTCAAGGGCTCCGGTTTTTTATTCCGTTATCTTCCCTTTGTTATTCTGCTGAGCTGGCTCTTCTTCTGTATGCAGCTCTGGATTATCTAATTCTGCTTCTTTCTTCCCCGAAGTGAAGATAAAGCAAAAATGCAAAAACATCGGAATAATGCAAAGATAAGACATAATATTGATAAATCCGTTGACTAAAGCTGTATCTAAAAACGGAGGCAAGGTTCCGCTTAAATTATTCACGCCATGGCCAGTACAGTGAAAAACAAGGATCTGCTTTTCTTCATGAAATAACCAAGGGCTATACCGGTCATAGCGGTATAAACAGTATGAATAAAGCTTCCGTGCCATACACCGAACATCACACCGGAAAGCACAGCAGGGAACCAAAGAATATCCGTTACTTCTTCAAAGCTGCTAAAAAGATAATGCCGCGGAATAAAATCTCCTCTACCAGCTATCCCACAACCACGATGGCTAAGAATGTCCAGATAAAGGGATCCCTGATCCAGATCATCGTATAGTGTGGAAAAGTGCTCTGATTCTTTTTCCTAAAAAGGAGATATTATTTCCACAAACTCCGCAAAATTCAACCAGATGGTTGCCAATCCTCCCTACACCGAATCCAATGACAATGGCAAAGAGGATATTTTGCCAAAAGCGGTAGACTTACTTCTGCCTGCTTTCTTGGAAAGACCTTACGATAAAACAGATAGCATATCACCGATAAAAACCACAGCAGTAGTCGCATCGATAAAGCTGGCACTGGTATCGATAAAGGACTCGCTTACGGCAAATACATCAAATGCTTTATGAATGATAAAGATGACAACATCTCCAATGCGGTCATAAACAAATAATACAAGTAACGGCAGGAATAAAACAGTAATTTCCTTTTGTCCATCAAATTCTCCATTGTTTCTCCTTCTCTTTTTGCTATTTCCTTTTTGAACAGTATTTTTCGACCTTTTTTTCAAAAATAAATAAGTATTATCCCAGCACCACTGTTTTGCCAATTTTCACGGTATTCCTTTGTTTTTTGCAGAATATAGCATATGATCCGCAAGAGGCATAAGGCTTTTTCACCATAGATTTCGCATAGTAGCCCCTGATGCTTAAGGTAATATGCAAATCCGGGTATTCTTCGAGCACAGCTGCTCCACCTTTTACGGATACGATGAAGCTTTCATGCAAAAAAGCTTCTTCTGTGATTTTGGGAAAGCAAAGAATGAATTCATCTCCCCCATAGCGAATCAGTTGGTCGAGCTTCGAACACAAGATTGAATCAAATCCGCAGAAGTTCTCAAAGCCAAATCCCCCACTGCATGACCATAGCCGTCATTTATATCTTTAAAATGATCAATATCAATCATACTCAGGGCTTGATATTGCTTTTCCTGTACCTTTTCATCGTAAAAATCTTCTGTTCCAGGCCTTGGTAAGACTATCGGCATAGATAGCCATATCCAGATGAGCTATCTTTTCAATCACCCCACCGGTTCCGGAAACCCCCATTAAGGCAGATTCTTCCATGGAAGACACCATTTCAATAACATAAGGCACTCCTTCAATTTCCGTATATTGGGCAATCACAAAATAGATATCATCATCAATAAATTCAAACTTCTCTGCCCGACCCTTGGTAGACACGGCTTTAGCAACAATACAAAATCTACAATCTCCTCTTCGATTCCATCGTGCATCACAAACCGAATGTAGTTCCTCTACGCGGTTTGGGTAAAGCTTTACCACCTTTTTGTTCCGCGGGTTAACAATACTGACGGCATGAAATGCGGATGCTAATTCTTCAAGTCGTAACGTAATGGTGTCATAATCCAGATTTAACCATGAATCTGCCCTGTCACTCATTCTTTATCCTTTCTTAAAACTTTCCCCTACTCTGTTCCCCTATATCTAAATTGTACTATCTCCGAACTTAAACATAATACTCTACACTTTAACACATCAATACTCTACACCCATACAAAGATTTCTAGCGATCAAAAAAATCCTCTTCTTGAATGATTTGTTGATCTTCTTTATGCATCATAGATACCTTATCCATATTCAAGGTATGAATACCGAAAATCACCCTGTCCTGCTTTGAGCGCTCATGAGAACGAATTAAGACGAAACGCTTCCATACATATTCGTTCTTACGATTTTTGCTCCTGAAATACGCCAAAATAAAAGTCCTTCTCCGCACTTTTCCACTCTTTTTCGCCATAGTATCAGGATTCAAGAACTGCCAGCAGGCTTCCTTGTCCTTCGGATAGACTTTATTTTTCCACAAACTTTTCAATTTCTCCCCGAAGATTGCTGCTCTCATGAACCCCTTCATAGATTTCATTGACATAAACCGGATTTAACAAATTCTCCTTTAAGTCAAAACAAAAACCATATCATAGACGGTATACAGTGGGCTTAATGCCTCCTGAAACTCCTTATTCTTTTGAAATCTTCTGATATTGGACAGAATATCCAAGCGCACCAAGAAGATATTTTTATTTCCTTTGCTGGCTACCAATCTACTCTGAAATTGACAATGCATGCCCCCGGACAAAAATCCATGGCTTTCAATTCTTCCGGATTTCCTGGCTAAATCCATAATATCCCGCATTTTATCCGTAAAAAGAATGGGATATGTCATTTAACAAATCCTGAAATTGATGCGTTCCCTCATAGCCCAGCTCCAAAAGATTCTTTCGATATGGCTTGGTAAAATTCAAGTGTTTTAATACCCCATCAATCTCCGACATAACCGCCACCGGCTGACCTGTTTCAAAGCCGTGAATGCTGGGGGAAGAATCGGAGCGTTCCAAATCAAAGGGCACGGGACTGATAATATTGACAAAGCCGATTTCATCGTACAGGTAGCAATCTTCTTCCGTCTCCATTTCGCAGCTTTCTTTTGCGGAAGCAAACCACTCCTTCATGGCTTCAGGTCTTGCAAAATAATAGCCCTGCATTCTTTCGCAACCTGCCACCTTTAAAAAACGATATTGCTCTTCCGTTTCCACACCTTCCGCTACCGTATGAATTCCGATTTCTTTCGCCATATACAGAATGGAAGAAATGATAATAAGAGACTTTTTCCCCATATCACTGAGGAAACGCATATCAATCTTGAAGGTATCAAATTCAAACTCTTTTAAAAGATTTAAGGAAGAATATCCTGAGCCGAAATCATCCATCCATACCTTATAACCCAGAGTATGCAATTCTCTTACCGTATCCTTCATATAGGCTTCATTATCCATTACGGCACTTTCCGTAATTTCAATGTGAACATAATTTCTCGGCAAGGAATTCTTCTCCATGATTTCTTCCATCTCTTGAAGAAGTGTGGGTACATCAAAATCCAGACGGGAAAAGTTCATCGAAATAGGTACGATAAACTGTCCTCGCCTTCTTCTTTCTCCAAGCTCCCGACATATTGTTTCCATTACATATCGGTCCAGAAGATGTATCTTTCTTTTTTTCTCCAGTACCGGAATAAATTCCCCCGGAGAAATCATCCCATATACCGGATCTATCCAACGGGATAGAGCCTCCGCTCCGCAGACACGCTTTGATAATCCTCGAATATTGGTCTGCAAATACACCTGAATCCACTCTTTTTCAATGGCTTCTTCGATATGGTTCTCTATATAGCTTTCCAGTTCCTTATCCTTGGGTTTTCTCAGTGACATCCTTCCACTCCTTTATCCTATCTAAAGATTTTCGTCTTTAAAGGGATAAATCATAAGTCCAAAAGCCATAAGATTTTTCCGGTTTCAACTAAAATATAATGCTCTACTTCCCTGTCAAATCAGAGAATTACTGTAGTAAATCCTTTACGATTTCCCCTCCCATAATTAAACCGACCACAGGAGGGACAAAGGCAACGGAGCCGGGTACAGACCGTTTCCCCTTAGCTTTGGGAAGCTCTGCTTCCGCTCCACTTGGCTCGGTGTGGGAACTCTCTGAAGCAGTTTGAGCTGCCCCCGTTTGCTCTATGGGCTCTATGGGCTTTCTGGGCATTTCTTCGGAATACACCACCTTCAGGCTTTCTATTCCTCTTTTTACATTCTCTTCTCATTACCTTGGCCAGGGGACAAATCCTGGTTTCATACAGATCTGCCACCTTAAATCCGGCGGGATTTAACTTATTGCCCGCTCCCATGGCGGAGATAATCGGTACACCGGCTTCCTTGGCCGCTTCAATCAAGGACAGCTTTGCCGCCACCGTATCCACTGCATCCACCACATAGTCATATGCGGAAAAGTCAAACCGGGCCTTGGTTTCCGGCAGATAAAAACAGCGAAAAGCCCGTACTTTACAGTCCGGATTGATGGAATGAATCCTTTCCTCTGCAATCTCTACCTTGGCTCTTCCTACAGTATCTCTTGTGGCAATGATTTGTCTGTTCAAATTGCTTAAGCAAACCACATCATCATCCACCACATCGATTTGACCGACTCCGCTTCTCACAAGGGACTCTACACAATAGCCTCCCACTCCTCCGATACCGAAAACAATTACCTTCGCTTTACTCAGCTTTACACTGCCTCAGCCCCAAGCAATCGCTCGGTTCTTGAAAATTGACCTTCCATCCTTACTCCCTATATCAAAATTTTTATTCTGCCTGCAAAAGGACAGTCTGCTTCTGATTTTTTCTTCCCAAAGCCAGTGCCAAAAAAAGACCTTAACGGCATCCGGAAGAATAAAGGGCAGCACGCCTACCGATAAGGCCTTTCCAAAATCCATAGACAAAACCTTTCCCAACCATAAAGTCCCCAGTAAATAGCAAAGGACAATGCCGAAGGCCAAGCCCAGATACTGCTTTATAAAACTTTTGGAAAAACGATCCACTGCATAGCCTCCAAAAAAGGCAAGGAAAATCATTCCGATTAAATAGCCTCCTGTAGATTCCCAGAAGCTTTTTCCACACCGGCACCATAATTCGAAAAACCGGTAAGCTGATGAAGCCCAGCAAGAGATATAAAAAGATAAGAAAGCATTCCCAGATTTCTTCCTAAAATCGTTACCGATAGGCAAACCGCAAAGGTACCTAAAGAAATCGGTACAGGCCCGATATTAATGGAAATCGGCGATAAGATACAGCTTACTGCTGTCATAATGGCTGCTAAACTCATTTGCTTTACAGAAATTGCTTTCATACTTTTTTCTTTCCTTCCCTTGAATATTGCTTTTTCCCTTGAATTCTGCTTTTTCCTTCAATATTGCTTCTTCCTTCAATGTTACTAAATACTTTAAACTGCTTAATCCTCCCGGACGCAGTCCCTTTTCGCTAAGGAAAGTCAATAAAAACTTTCCTGTCCCCTTCAAAGACCACTGCCCCTCTTCTGCAGGGAGGAAATAGCTCTCCCTTTTTCACAAATCGTTGTTCCTTTTTCCCCGCGAAAGAGCATTTTTTCCTGTTTATACTCCGTAGAACTTTCCTGATGCATGTCCTCACAGCACTTAGTTTCTTCTATAAAGTACCCTTCTCCCTCCAAAAACCAAGAGGGAAAGGAAACTCTCTTTGTCAGTTTTTCCGCTATAGAAAGCATTGTCCTCTAAGCAAAGTCTGTCTCACTGTAAAATATTCACAGGAACCGATTCGTTCTAGGTAGACGTTTTTTCCTGCCACGTCTTTTCCTTCCGTGCTTTTTCCTACCGCGTCTTCTTCTACCGCCTTTGTTCCTTGCTTTTTAAATGCTTCTTGCCTATAAAGGAGAAAGCTGTTTTTCAGTCCATCACCCTCAAAGCCTTCTCCACATGCAGTTCTCTGGTATTTCCTTGGGCGTCTTTTTCTGCCGTAATCGTAAACTCTGTAGGTCAGGTTGGAGTTTTTGCTGTACCTCCGCAAGTAGGATGCCGGCTCCGATGGCATGCACGGTTCCTGCCGGAATAAAAAATACATCCCCCGGTTCTACCATCACCTTACAAAGAAGAGAAGGAAAGTTTTCTCCTCTATCGCTCTTCGAATTTCTTCTTCCGTATAGTCTCTTTGAAAGCCGAAATAAAGAAAAGCGCCTTCCTCCCGTTCCAAGACGATCCACATCTCCGTCTTGCCGTATTGCCCCTCCCGGGATAAAGCATAACTGTCATCGGGATGCACTTGAATGGACAGGGCTTTCTTCGCATCAATCAGTTTAATCAGCGTAGGAAAAAGGGAAAGGCTTTTTCCCAAACTTCCTGCTGCCTCAGGATGGGATTTAAGATAATCGGCAAAAGCTTTTCTCCATAGGGAACAACTTCTCCTTCAGAAAAAAATCTCCCTTCAGAAGATTCCTTTCCTTCAGAAGCTGCCGTTCCTTCAGAAGATTCCGCTCCTTCCAAAAAACGCGCCTCGTCAGAAAAGCTGATTCGACTATCTCCATCCGGATGGGCGGAAAGCACCCAAGCTTCCGCAAGGGGAGTCTTAGGAGAGGATATCCCTGTATTCCCGGATCAGCTTTTTCTCTCCCCACAAATACTGTTTAGCAAGCCGGATGAATTTTTCCCTATTGCCATAAACCATTTTCCTTCCTAAGAACTCCTACCGGATTGGTTCCTTCGTGGATTCCTCTATGGGCTTACTCCCCGGATCGGTTCCTTCGTAGATTCCTCTATGGGCTTACTCCCGGGCTGTTGTTGCTGTCTCGCTCTCCCAGGTAATTTCCCGGTCCGGGGCCGATATAGAAGGGAGAGCCTTCTCCGCTCTTACTTTCCAGAGTTTCTTCTTCCTTCTTGGGCAGGCTTCGAACACGGCGAATTGCCGCATCCAGCTGCTGACTCAAGCTGTAATAGTCTTCACTGCCGTTCAGCTCCTGCAAACGCTCGATAGCATCATTAATCAACGCCTCCGTATCTCCGTCTCTATACTCTAAGCTCTGCAATCCGGTCAGAGCGGATAAGAAGGACTCTCGCTTGGCATTCTTCTGCGCCTTTTCCTCCGCTTCCTTTGCCTTTACTTTCCGCTATAGATCCCTGTACTCTGGATTCTTCTTCCTTCTTGGCAATGTAGGCATCAATCTCATCTTTCCACTTATCCTCAATCACCAGGAATTCTTTTTGCTTTGTAAAGAGTCGCTCCTGATATTCCTTTTTGAATTTTTCATCCGTAATATCATTTAAGGAATCCCGGATTTTTCCGAAAAGGGTTCTGGCGGTAAAGACATCCTCCAGCTTCTGAATCTTCATAGCCTCACTAGGTCTTGATGTCCTTCTCATCTGTGCCTTGGTTTCCTTTTCCGCCTTCTTCTTACGATTCTCTTCGCCTCTTTGCTTTGCGGTCTTGGAAACGTAGTCTGTAATGCCGGACTTTTCATCCGCCTCTTTGACTACAGTATCCGGCACTTCCCAATCCTCCGGATCCAGCCCCTCATGAAGAATATCCATGGTATTTTTCCAGATTTTTCCGGCATATGTGGCACCGTAGATTCCCGGCATTTCCACAGGCATATCATGACCTACCCAGATTGCCGCACTGTAATATTTGGTATAGCCGCAGAACCAGGTATCCTTGGAACCGTTACTGGTTCCGGTTTTGCCTGCTGCCGGCATCTTGTTTTTCAGCTGTAAACCGCGACCGGTACCATACTCCGTATTCATGGTTCCCTTCAAAATGTCCGTCATAATAAAGGCGGTATCTTCGCGGAAAACCTGAGTATTCTGGATGGTCTTCTCGTCTGCAACTACGCCGTCCTTATCGGATTCAATCTTGATAATGCAGGTTTTATTACTGTATACGCCTCCATTGGCCAGGGTGGAATAGCCCTTCGCCATATCCACCACACGAAGACCGTGGTGAAAGCCGCCGATGGAAACCGCCAAGGCATCGTTATCCTTCACACTGATTCCGGAAAAATGCATTTTCTCCAGATAATCTAAACCGTTCTGAATGCCGATACCGTCCAAAATCTGCCAAGCCACCGTATTTAAGGAGCGGTTGGCTGCCTCTCTCATAGTAACCGCCCCATAGTAGTGGTCACCGGAATTAGAGGGTCCGTCTTCAAATTTGTGGTCGTCAATAACGGAAGCCGCATTGTACTCACCCAAATCCAAAGCCGGTGCATAATCCAGCAAAGGCTTAATGGCGGAACCGGGCTGACGATAGCTTAAGTAAGCACGGTTATATTTATCCTCAGTACCTCTTCCTCCAACGGTAGCCACCACATAGCCTGTTTTATTGTCAATGATTACGCCGGCACCCTGCATGGAAAGCTTTCCGTTTTCCTGCACCTCCTGGAACTTGGACAGCCCTTTGTCCAGGGTTTCCTGTAAAATGTTTTTGGATTTTTAGGATCCAGAGAGGTATAGATTTTTGTATCCTCCCGCACGAAGCTCCCGATTGTAAAAGTTGTACTGTTCCTCATACTGATCCTGATAAGCTTCCTTATCTGCCTGGGTTTCAAAATGATAGGTAAAGGGGAATTTATTAACCTCCATCATACGGATGGTAGCCGCATAGAGGGCATAGGGAGTTCATATAATCCCTCATCCGTACCCTTCTGCACATTTTGGGAAAATCTGTAAAGGCTTTCCGATGGTCTCCTCATATTCAGCCTCTGTAATATACTCCCACTGTCTCCATAGACTTTAATACCTGATTTCGCTTCTTTAAAGCCAAATCAGGGTGGCGCACCGGTTCATATCGGAAGGAGCGTTGGAAATCCCCGCCAACATAGCCGCTTCTTCCACCGTTAAGTCCTTTGCAGGCTTTTCGAAGTAATACTGGCTGGCCGCTTCCACACCATAGCAGTTATTTCCATAGAAGTTGGTATTACAGTAAATCTCCATAATGTCGGCACTTGCTGTACATCTTCTCCAGCTCTTGCGCCAACATGATTTCTACAATCTTTCTGGTAAAGGTTTTTCTCCTGGCTCAGATAGGTATTCTTCACCACCTGTTGGGTAATGGTAGAACCGCCCTGGGTGATTCTTCCCCGATTTTTGACCAGCTGAAAAACCGCACGAAGTGTGGCCTTATAATCCACTCCGTGGTGGGTTTTAAAATTTCTATCCTCCTGGGCGATGTAGGCATTTTGCAGATTCGGGGAAATGTCTTCGATTTTATCGTACACAAAATGCCCGGCATTAATGGTGCCAAGCTGCTGTCCGTCTGTGTCAAAAACCACCGTATCCGCTCTCTTGGTTAAATCCTTTAAATTGCTGCCTGCCAGCTTTATCATAGGCAATCCCCGGAGACGATTCACCTCCGGACGGATAAAAATCACATAGCCCAATACAGAAAGCACAAACAGAAACAAAACACTGCCCAGAAACAGCCTCCGGATAAAGCGAAAGGCAGAGGATTTCTTCTTTCCTCTCTTATGTCCTCTTTCTCCTTCTCTTATCTCTCTTCCCATTCTTGAACCTCATATTCCAACAATATGTCTGTTAATTTAGCAAAACTGTATTTCTTATCCCTTCTATTTCTCTCCGGAATTTTAACAAAAATTCTGTGGAGAATCAGAAAAAATATTGAAAGAACTTCTTAGGATATGCACAAATTTCTCTTAAACTCGTTACTTCTTTTATCCAAATCCGCCTATAAAAATAGCGGATTGCATCAGTTTCGGAAAATCAAAGAATCGGCACAAAAGCTCTTTTTGAACCCCTGTGCCGAAGCCTTATTTCGCGTAATCTACCGCTCTTGACCTCTGATGATGTTTACCTTAATCACGCCGGGATACTGCATCTGCTCCCTGAATCTGCTGAGAAATGTTTCTAGTCATAATGGTCATATCATCATCACTCACCCTCTTCCGGAACTACCATAATGCGAACCTCTCGTCCCGCCTGTACCGCAAAAGGATTTTCTACTCCGTGATAGGAGTTGGCAATCTCTTCCAATTCCTTCAAACGGTTGGTATAGGTCTCCAAAGCCTTTCTTCTGGCTCCCTGGTCTTGCTGCGGAAATGGCATCCGCTGCCGCCACGATGAAGGAAGTCAAGGATGTGGGCTCCGTTCCGCCGTGGTGAGATGCCACAGCATTGATAACGGTTCAGGGCTCATGGTATTTTCTGACAAAGTTCAATACCAAGATCCACATGGGTTCCTTCTACTTCATGGTCATGGCTCTTCCAATATCATGGAGAAGACCGGCACGCTTAGCCATACGAACATCCAAGCCCAGCTCCTGCGCCAAAAGGCCGGAAATCTGTGCTACTTCTATCGAATGCTGTAAAGCGTTCTGTCCAAAGGATGTACGGAACTTCATTCTTCCCAAAAGGAACACCAGCTCCGGATGCACACCGTGAACCCCCAGTTCCAAGAGAGTAGACTCTCCCTCTTCCTTAATGCTGTCGTGCACTTCCTTACGACTCTTCTCCACCACCTCTTCAATGCGAGCAGGGGTGAATTCTGCCGTCTACAATAAGCTTTTTCCAGTGCAATTCTGGCTACTTCTCTACGAATCAGGGTCGAAGCCGGACAGCACCACTGCCTCCGTGTATCGTCGATAATCAACTCCACTCCGGTCAGCTGCTCTAAAGTGCGGATATTTCTACCCTCACGTACGATGATTCTTCCCTTCATTTCATCGTTGGGAAGCTGTACAACGGAAACGGTAGACTCTGTTACCTGGTCTGCCGCACAACGCTGAATAGCCTCTACGATATATTCTCTGGCGGTTTTCTCCGCCTCTTCCTTGGCTCTGGCCTCATATTCCCGAATATATAAAAGCGGTATCGTGCTTAATACTTTCCTCTACGGAATGCAGCAATTCCTGTCTGGCCTGATCCTTGGTTAAGCCGGAAACTCTTTTCCAGCTCAATCAGCTTCTGGCTATGAAGCTGTTCGATTTCCCCTTCCCTGGTCTGTAATCCTTCCTCTTTTCTCTGGAGATCCGATTCTTCTTCTCAAAACTTGTCGCTTTCTTCTCGGAGCTTTCTTCCCTTTTCAAAATTCTCTTCTCAAGGTCGGAAATTTTCTCTTCTTCGGTCCTAATTTCCTTATCCAGCTCATTCTTAGCCTTCAGTGCTTCTTCTTTTGCTTCTAGTAATGCTTCTCTCTTCTTGTTCTCCGCAGTGCGAATGGCATCATCAATGATCTCCCTGGACTTCTCCTCAGCTGTTCCTACCTTCCGAGCATAATTGGTTTTTTCTTTATTCTGTCCAAGGATGAACATGATTGCCCCCACCACTGCCGCCACAATCACAATGATGGCGATTCCCAATGGGTTCAATGTCTGTACCTCCTTCACTATTCTTTTGTTAATGTACAAATATGTGAAGCAAAGCAGGGTTGGCCACGCCAAAAATCCCTTGCAAAAATCTCTCTGTTACCATATTCAACCTTTTAACAAGCTTATTTTAAGGGATATAAATACTTGTGTCAATGAGAACTATTTCCCGGTCCGGCTTCAAAAGGTCTCCAGCACCGGCTTCTAAATATCTCCGGCACCGGCTTCGAAACCATCTCCGGGCAAGCTCTATATCTACTGAAACACCGCCAACATTTTCTGAGAGAGACTTTTCTCCGATTCCCATAATGTTATTCAGGAATAAGATTTCTTCAATACCTTTTTCCCTGATCAGGGAGGAAGCATTTCCCTGATAATGCCGGTAGTCCACCACATAAACGTCCCGAGTAATCCCTGTGCCAAAAGAGGCACAAAAGCATTTCCATAGGAATCCTTTTAAGACCAAAAATGCTCTTCTTTCGAGGAGCCCCTTCATTATGGATTTCCACGTAGCCATGATCTCCCAGCATAAAGCAGTTGTATTTATTTCCGGGAAGCATTTGGCTGGCATCATTAATCAACTTTCCTTCCTGAAGATTCCCCTTGCTGTCGGTATATTGCATGGTATTCATGCTCCCCTGATAAGCCGTTACCTGATCGGGATGCCCCTTTCAAACTTTCCGGACGATTCATAAAGAAGTAAAAGGTTCCGTAAAAATTCCGGGAAATCCATCTTTTGATAGTCAGACAAAGGCTTGGTGCTGTAGCCCATACTTTTGCAATATTCCTGATAGCCGTAATACGCTCCAAGCTGTGTCCAGTGATGATCCGTTCGGAAATAGATGTATTCCTTTTTATGTGCGGAAAGAGCATCAAAAACATTTACTGTATTGACTCTTTTATCCATCAGGCTGTAGCTATAGGCAATGGCCTGATCCATCCCGGAGGAAGCCAGCTTTTTCCTGCACCTTCGGATCCAAGATCACGCCAAAGGAATTGGGCACAATCATGGCGCTAAGCTTCACCTTGGGAAACATGGCCTGCACCGTATTTAATAAAGAAGCGTGGGCACGAACCGCCTTTTCACTGAAATAATACAGCTCATAGGCAGAATCTCCGTTCAGATAGAGACTTCCAATCTGTTCTCCGGCTACATTTTCCGCCTTATCCGCCTTTTTTTAATCTGCAGATTTCCCTCCGCATCCGTTTCAAAATTACTGTTTTTCTTCTTTTTCTTTCGTTGAGCCTTGCTTTGCATCGGAGCTTTGCTTTACTTCCGCGCTTTGCTTTGCTTCCGCCTCTTCCTGCTTTTTCCTCTGTTCCTTTTTCCCTCTTCTGTTTGCTCTTTTTCCTTCTTTTCTTATCCCGGGCATCCGCCTTTCTTTTGGCTTTCCCCATCGGATTCCTTTTTCTCTGTTCCGTCCTCCTGCACGCCTTCCCCTATCCTTCTTCAACGCGAAGGTCTCCGCCATTGCGCCTTCTCCGGTGGGAATTTCTTCTTTGACCTGCTCGGCAGCTCCGTAAATCTGCTCTCCCTGCAAGCCGTAGAAAGCCTTGGTTTTCGAAGCCAAAAGCATCCACTCCTCTTTTCCCGGATAGCTGTCCTGATACCAGGATGTGATATCCCGAAATAGCTTCCCGCAAAAAGTCCCTGCAAGGAAAATTTCAGGAAACTGCTTTAGTTCTCTTTTTCCGCATCGGAATATCGCGGTCTTAAGGGGAGAAGTATCCCCAGCACAAAAAGACAACACAAGAGCCCCATCATAGCCAGCGAAAATACCTTGGCATAGGGAAAATCCTTCTTGGGCTTTTCCGGGCTCATCTCTTCCGGACTCTTCGCTTTAGGAGTTTCCACTTCTGTAGATTTATCTTCCGTCAATTTTTCTTCCATAATCTTTTTCTTCTGTGATTTGTTCTTCTGTGATTTGTTCTTCTGTAATTTGTTCTTCTCTTCCCTGACTATCCATTCCCTCTACTCCCTGTACGATAAGTCTTATCTCAGCTTTTTATTCCTCCTTGAATCAGACGAAGAGCTCTACTCCCTGTACGATAAGTCTTATCCTCTACGCATTTGCCATTCTTTCCTTTTTGAAAAATTTGGAAAATTCTTCACTAAAATTGATTATACAAAAACGGCATATAGCTCTGCCCTGCCATAGAGCGAAGGACAAAGAGCAAAAAGGCAATCGTCGCCAAAAGCTTTCCCCAGAAATACAGCTGTTCCGCATGGTCTAAGAAGAAAATGTTTAGCTTTGTTCTTCTTTGGATTCTTCGAAGAATTTTTCTCATGGCGAAGCAAGTCCTCCTGATTTTCCTGACTAAGCTCTGCTTCCATCTTTTTCTTCCCTCAAGAGTTCTTCTGATTCTATTTTTGCTTCTGCTTTTACTTCTGATTCTACTTCCTCTTCCGCCTTAGCCTCTGCTTCTATCTCTTCTGCAAGTGAAATAGCTTCTTCCTTTTGCACTTCCGTTTCCCCGGATATTTCCTCAGGGCGAGGATCGCCTTTCCCATCCGCATCCTCCATGCCGTAAAAAGCCAAGACTTGCTCTTTTTCTTCCTTGCCAAACGGGATTTTCCCCTGAACAGGAGCTTCTGCCATTCTTCCTCTAAGCTACTCAAAAGATTCCCGGAAAAGAGAATAGCTACAAGAAGCAGAAAAATGTTGCTCTTTACAATCAGCAGGGTTTTTCCGTCCACTAAAGCCAGGCTCTTCGGCAGGGTATGAAGCCAAAGGATATTTTTCAGGCTTTGGAAATCGGAAAAGCGGAAAAGAATCCAGGAAAAATACAACACCACCAGGGTATAAACGTGTTGTAAACATCTCAGAACAAAGGAAAAATTTCCTCCTTCGGATTTTTTCATTCTTTTCCACAGCTTCTACAGCAAAAGCTCCAGCAGGATAAAAACAAAGAAATACAGTCCCCAAAGAATGAAATTCGCCGTGGAACCATGCCAAATTCCGGTTAAAATCCAAATCAAAAGAAGATTTCTCACCTGCAAAGGAAAGGGAACTCGATTTCCCCCTAGCGGAATATATACATAGTCCCGGAAAAACATGGATAGTGAAATATGCCAGCGTCTCCAGAAGTCTCGAATGGAACGGGCGCTATAGGGTGCCTGAAAGTTTTCCGGAAGGGTAAAGCCGCAGATTTCCCCGATTCCTATAGCCATATCCGTATAGGCGGAAAAAAATCCAAAAAAATCTGCATCATATAGGAAAAGACCGGGAAAAGGAATACTGCCAGAAAGGAAAAGGATGGAGAAGACTGTAGCATAGAAGCATTTTTCAGACTATCCAAGCTGAGAACTTCTACAGAAAGGGCGCCCAGCGCATCCGCCAAAGCCAGCTTTTTCCACAGGCTGAAGGTAAATCGGAACAGTCCGTGGGAAAAAGGCTTCATAGGAAAATACACGATTTTTTTGATTTCTTCCCGCATTTCCGAATAACGAAGAATCGGTCCCTGAGAAAGCACCGGAAAAGCAAAGGCAAAAAGAGAAAAGGAAAAATCTCCTGTTCCGCCTCCTTTCCCTGATAGCAATCGTAAAGGTAAGCTATAAAGCGGAAGCTGTAAAAGGAGATGCCAAAGGGCATCCAGCCCTTCACCATTTTCGGTAGGAAAGGTAGAGCTGCACTGTACTTGAAAAAAGCTAGAGGCAGGAAGATTCCCGCTAGGATAGGAAAAATATTTTTTTCTTTTCTCTTCTGTGGCCTTTCCCAAAGCTTTTTCCCATAAAAAACAAAAAAAGAGTAAAAAAGCAAAAGAAAGGCTACCGCCAAGAGTCCCTGAAAAAGCAAGAAGAAGCAAGATGCCAGGAAAAACACCGCATTTTTCCAAGCAAGCTCCTTCTTCCCGAAATACAAAACAAAAAACAGGGGGAGAAATCCCGCCACAAAGATCATTTGCGAAAACTGCATATTGCAAACCTTTCCCTTGTCAATTTTCTAAAAATCCGTTATACTCAATGAGCTTCGGGGGCAATGAAGCTTGGGCTCCACGCAATGGGAGATACCGAACCGTGTCAGGATGGGAACATAGCAGCACTAAGGTAAACCTTTCATGTGCCGTGGGTTATCCTGGGTGGAGTTCCCGAGGTTTTTATCTCACCGAGATATCGATAGCAAATTTTTTTCGCTATCATATTCCTTGCGATGCAGTGCTATACTGCGTTGTTCTTTTCTTAATCCTTAATGCGATACACTTGTAAGGCATTTTCCGTGGTTTTTCGAATCACTTCTTCCTCTGAAATTCCCTTTAATTCCGCAAGGCAGGAAACCACATAGCGAAGGTTTCCGGAATGATTTCGGCTTCCCGAAGAGGAACCGGACTCATGTAAGGGCAATCCGTTTCCAAAACAATGTGGTTTAGAGGAATCTCCGTCGCCACCTGCTTTAACTTTTTGGCATTGGAAAAGGTCAGTACGCCGCCGATGCCTACCATCATGCCCAAATCGATAAATTGCTTAGCCACTTCCACCGGGTAGGAAAAGCAATGCACAATTCCCCCATTGACATAGCCCTTATGGTCTCTAAGCAAATGGTAGGTGTCCATAGCTGCATCCCGGGAATGAAGCACTACCGGAAGATTTCTTTTCCGGGCCAGCTCCATCATGGCAATAAAGCAGTCCTTCTGTACCTCCGGATCCGGATTGAACGCTTGCATCTCCGTGATTTCCCCTTTGGCAAAAGCTCTCTGCCTCCTGCTCTTTTTTTCTACCCTGGAGCGCTTATCTATCCGAAAATAATCCAGTCCCTATCTCCCCATAGCTACCACTTCCTTTTTCTTGGCTCAGGGTATAAATCTCAAGCAGCGATTCTTCCGTAAGCTCATCCGCATTTTCCGGATGAAAGCCCACTACTGCATATTTTTGAAGTTCCGGAATAAAAAGCTCTCTCGCTAAACGAATAGCCTCCTTGGAGCTTTCCAGGTTATAACCGATTTCACAAATCCGGTCCACCCCCTGTTCCGGAAGGGATCGGAGCAACGCCTCTCTGTCTGACCCATAGGATTCATCATTGTAGTGGCAATGGGTATCAAAAATCATCTTCTTCTCCTTTTTGATTTCTGTTTTCCTTACATACTCTATATTCTTTCCCGGACAATTCCTACGCCGTAATCTTTGCCCCTAAGTAAATCAAAAGATAGAAAAAACCAAGATGCAAAGGATAATACACGTAGAAGAAACGACTGAGGGAAATTCGCCCCTTTTCACCATTGTAAAAGGCAATCGGGAGAAAGCTCAATGCTGCAAAACAGTAGCTTCCATAGGACAGAGCCGCTGACAGCGCAGCCCCTGAGGACAGGCGCAGTGCCTTTTCCTTACGGAAGTTATACAGTGCGGCAATCAGGAAAATGCCCAGTGCTCCGTAGTCTGCCCGAATCAGCTCCGCAATGGCGGCACAGGACAGCACCGCAGCCCATTTGTAGAAAACATTTTTCCGAAAACGGTGCATTCCCTCCATACACAGCACACCCAAAGCCAGGGTAAAGCCGATATTCTGAACGGTAAAATTATAAACCTGATTGAAAAATGCCAGGTCAAAGGGCACTTCCGATACTATGCCCATTAAAAAGCAGTCTGAAAAATATTTCTTTTTCGGTCGTAGCTATGACGGAAGCCTTCTGTCAGGAGAAAGGCATAAATCGGAAAGGCCAATCTGCCGATAATCCGAAAGATTCTATAGATTTGGAGCAGTCTGTGCCCCTCCTCCGTAGCAATAGCCATCTGATAGTACTCCGTGGAATAGCCGTAGAGTTTTCCGTTTAGGATTACGATGGCGGCAAAATGGTCTATAGTCATGGAAATAGGGCAAGGAGCTTCAGCATAAACGCGGAAACCTCCCCTTTTTTTCTTGGTATTTAAAATGTACTGGTAGTTCGTCATATTATGAAATACTTGCTCCTGCAGGCATATCTGCCAGGGAGGTCATCAGAGAAAGCTTTCCTCTTCGTCAATGGCGGAAAGGAGCATTCCTTCGGACTGATAGCCGCAAATCTCTCTGGGCGCAAGGTTGCAAAGCACCATAACCTTCTTTCCTAAGAGATCTTCAGGCTTGTAACTGGACTTAATGCCGGAAAGAATCTGTCTTACTTCAGAGCCTAGCTGTACCTTGAAAAAGCAGTAACTTTTTTTCGACTTCTTCACTTCCTCTGCATGGATAATCTTTCCGATACGGAAGTCGCATTTGTCAAAGTCCTCATAGGAAATCTCAGCCTTAAAGGGAATATCAATTCCCTTTTCCAAATCCGTATTGCCCGCTGCCTGAGAGCTTCCTAAAGCACAGGCTGTTTTTTTGCCGCCTTCTTACCTCTTCCTTCTTCTCCTCACTCTGTGCCTGGCAATCTGAGCATCGGTAATCTTTTTCTACTTCCTTCTCTACCTCTTTCCAATCCTTTCTCTCAAAGAGAGTCTTGGGATCCGCCACCACCTTATTACCGGAGGGGTATAGACCGAAGTCGGAAAGGGAAGCAAAGTCTCTTTCCGTAGTGGAAAGCTGCTCTAAAATCTCCGCTCCTGTGGAGGGCATAAAGCTCTTCAGTAAAGATGCGCCGATGACGATGGATTCTGTCAGGTTATACAGCACGGTTCTTAAGCGATCTGCCTTGCTCTCTTCCTTAGCCAAAACCCATGGCTCTGTCTCATCGATATATTTGTTGGAGCGTCTGAAAATCTCAAATATTGCGGTTAAAGCATCCGCCACCTTCAGTTCATCCATCTTGGATGCGGCAAGCTTTGCCTGCTCCAAAACGGTGTTCTTCAGCTCCTGATCCACCGGCTCTCTTACGCCCTTATCCTCCACGATGCCGTCAAAGTACTTATTGCTCATGGAAATAGTACGCTTTACCAGGTTCCCTAAAATGTTGGCCAGCTGGGAATTGAAGCGTTCGACCATCAGCTCCCAGGAGATAACACCGTCATTTTTCAAAGGGCATCTCATGCATAACGAAGAAACGCACCGCATCCACACCGAAGAGTCTTACCAAATCGTCGGCATAGATTACATTTCCTCTGGACTTGGACATCTTGGTTCCCTCATCCGACTTGGCGGTAGCAGAAGTAACCAGGGTGTCCGAAAACCCTGCTTGGGTAGAGGAACATTTAAGCTCATCAAGAAGATGCGTCAGTAGATGGTATGGAAACGAACAATATCCTTTCCAATCAAATGCAGATCTGCATACCAATACTTTTAAAACGTTCCTGATGCTCTCCGTCCACATCATAACCGATACCGGTAATATAGTTGCTTAGGGCATCCAGCCAAACGTAAAACCACATTTTTTTCTCGTCAAAGTCCACGGAATTCCCCAGGTAAAGGAGGAACGGGACACGCAAAGGTCTTGTAAGCCCGGCTTTAAGAAGTTGTTCACCATCTCATTTTTCCGGGAAACCGGCTGAATAAACTCAGGATGGCTTTTCGATATGCTCCATCAGACGATCCGCATACTTGGACATCTTAAAGAAGTAGGCATCCTCACTGGCACTTTCTCCACTGCTCTTCCGCAGTCCGGACATTTTCCGTCCACAAGCTGGGAATCGATCCAGAAGGACTCACAGGGAGTACAGTACCAGCCCTCGTATTTTCCCTTATAAATATCTCCGTTCTCGTACATCTTTCGGAACATCTTTTGCACTTGCTTTTCGTGATATTCCTCTGTGGTACGCATGAACTTGTCATAGGAGGTGTCCATCAAATCCCAGATGGTATGAATTTCTCCTACCACCCTCATCCACGAATTCCTTGGGAGTCTTCCCCGCATCCTTTACTCTTCCCTTCGATTTTTCTGACCATGCTCATCGGTTCCGGTCATGAAAAAAATACATCATAGCCCTCGTAACGCTTGAAACGGGCAATGGCATCAGCCAGGATAATCTCATAGGTATTCCCAATATGGGGCTTTCCTGAGGCATAGGCAATGGCAGTGGTAATATAATAGGCTTTTTTTCCATAGACTCTCCTTTATCTTTTTCTATCTTCTTCATCCTGCAAAGAACTCTTTTTCGGCACTTTTTTTCAAATGCCTTTTTGCAGAAATTTTTCTGTTCTTATTCTATATTCTATAAACATTCCTAGTCTAACATAGATTTTTTTCACTAGTCAATAAAAATGTCGTCAGGAAGGGAAAGAGCGGGGTTGCCTTTGAAAACATCGATAAGCAAAAGAATGATACAGTTGCTCCCCTTTCTACATAGTAACCCTGAAACAGGGGCACGCTCGCTAAAGTTCGCCTCAGTAGTACTAAGCGAAAAACTGCAGTTCCTTTGTTTTTCGCAAGTACCCACGGGCTCAGATTACCCCTTGTTTCAGGGTTACTATGTAGAAAGGTAGATTGTTTCCCTGAATCTATGATTTCATATAGGAAAATATGAAAAAGCGATGCTTCCAAAAGGAAACACCGCTCTTTGTATGTAATCTTATTAGCTGGTTTTGCTTTATTTGCTTGCAAGTAAAGCAATAAGATTATTCCTCAAAAATGCTTTATTGAGTAACTCGTCCACAACGGGGACTGTAATGGTGGATTGGTTCAGTGCCTTGAAAAGCCAGCGCCAAGAAAATACAGGTTTTGAAAAATGTCGATCGCCTGGGTAATCACGACCAAAACGCGGTAATGGCACGTGTGCCGTCATTGACATTGATAACGGACAAGGCGGTTCCCACCCATTTAAACACATCCGGAACCAAGCCCAAGAGGCTCAACAGAAAGCTGAAGCAAAGCATAGTTGCTAAAGCCTTCAATGCGGATTTCTTCAACCAAGCATCCTCTTCCATCAGAAAAATATAACCCACAGCAAGTAAAATCGCAGTATAGTTCCCCAGCACCGCCAGAACATAAACGCCGGCAGCCGCTAAGCCTACAGATACTCCTAACTTTGTTTTTCATACTCTTCTTTCCTCCATGCCTAACTATGATGCTTTTATAGCACGCAAACAATTAGTTTCCGTTCACTGCGTTGTCAACAGCATCCTCTGCCTTGTTTACTACCTGTTCTGCTGCGTTCTCCACATGCTCCGCAGCCTGCTTTTGCTGCATCCACAGCACCTTCTGCAGCATTCTCCACCTTATCGGCAGCCTGATTTACAGCTTCCTTCGCATCCGCTGCCGCATTCTCTACCGCAGCCTTGCCTTCATTCTTTAAAGCATTCAGCTTTTCCTGAATCTCTGCAATCTTAGCCTGTGCAGCATGAATCTCGTCAATGAAAGCTCTTAAATTCCTCGGAAGGAGCATTCTCAAAAACCTCAAAATACTTCTTTCCGATTTTGCCGTAAACAGCTGTAATCTTCTTCTCTTCATCATGAATCTGGGAGTTGAACTTAGCAGTATCTGCCATTTCCTTTTCCCTTCTGCACTACATCCTGACTTGCATCTGAAAGCTTTTGGCCAGGCATCAGAAAGCTTTCTTTCCTAAATCATCAAAAATCCCATAGCATCCTCCTTATCTAGTCATCGGTGTCATTCTGTAATCTTAGCATGGAGATTCTTAAAAGCTCAATGAATTTGTTCTAAATTTATATTATGCTTACATTTATTCTGAATTTATATTAAGCTCGGATATAATCTAAATATATATTACACCCCTGATTGATTTTGAATTTATATTAAGCCTTTCGGATTTTTCTGCCTTTTAACCATTGAAGAGTATCTCCAATACTTTCCATTCCCTTCGCGGAGCGTATCCCAGCTCCTCCTCCGCCTTTTTTCTGCTAAAAAAATCCATTGAATACAGGACGGAAATGGCGTAGGGCGTAAAGAAAAGAGGCTGCTTTCGGATGACACAAACGCCTTCGTACAAAGGTGCAATACCCTCCGCTAAAAATCTTGGCAGGAATAAAGGCATTTTCGGAAGAGAAAGCTTTTCCTTTACCATAGACAGAATCTCTTCCATCTTTAAATACTCTCCGGAAAGAATATATCCTTCTCCTATTCGCCCTTTTTCTGCCGCAAGGATAATGCCTTTCGCCACATCTCGCACATCCACAAAGTCATAGCCTCCTCCCACAGCAAGGGGAAGCTTTCCTTCCATAAAGGATAGCAACATAGAGGTAAAGCTCCCCCTACCGTAATCTCCGGGGCCGATGATTCCGCTGGGGAAAATGATATTTGCCTTTAAGCCTTCCTTCATGGCTTCTATTACGGAAGCCGTCGCCATTGCCTTTGTTTTCGCATAAGCCCCTCGTACCGTTTCCGGGGAAAATGCGGCTTCCTCCGTGATATACTCTCCCTTCATCTTTTCAGGGATGGCATGGACGGAGCTGACATAAATCAGTCTTTTCACATTTTTCCGAAGACAATGTCTAAGAATTCGCCTTGTGCCCTCCACATTCACCTGATATAGCTGCTCTCCCGGTTTTGTCGCTACGGAAATAATGCCGGCACAATGAAAGACCAGGGAATCGAATCGCAGTAGCCAAAAAGCTTCTACACTCTCCTCTTCCTGTAGATCTCCCTTCATCACATGAATCCCTCCGGGATATAAGAATTCAGCGGATCTCCTTCTTGCACAAGAGCATAAATCTCTTGATAGTGCTCTTGCAAACTCTCCAAAAGAGTCCTACCCAAAAAACCGCTCCCCCTGGTCACAAAGCATTTGAAAACATAAAAACTCCCTTCCAAAAACCACTGATTTTTCTAAGTTAGACCTATCAGGCTTTTTATAAAAAAATATTTTCGTATTTCTCGCACCGGTGGCGCGAGTTTTTTTCATTATACCAAAAAAGCAGGAAAGCCTAAAGTCTAGCGCTCCTGCAGCATAGGTTTGGAAGCAAGGGGCAATCTGAGCCCGTGGGTACTTGCGAAAAACAAAGGAACTGAAGTTTTTCGCTTAGTACCCCTACGAGGCGAAGTTAGCGAGAGCGTGCCCCTGTTTCAAACCTATACTGCAGGACGCGACTGAAGTCAATCCTGCTTTTATCTTATATTTTAAATTCCGCCACCTGCTTCTCCAGTGCCTTAGCCTCCCTGGTTCAGCTCTTCGCTGGCAGCGCCACTTTCCTCTGCAGTAGCTGTATTTCTCTGTACCACATCGGAAATACTGTTAATGCCTTCTCGTACATCGGATACTACCTTTGCCTGTTCCTCTGTTGCCTTGGCAATTTCATTTACCAAATCATTGACCTGACCGGAGCCCCTTAACCACATGCTGCAGGGAAACTGCTGTATGCTCTGCAAGCTTTTGCTCCTTCTTCCACTGCCCGTACGGTTTCTTCAATCAGGGTGGTGGTATCCTTGCCGCATCGGCGGATTTTTGTGCCAGGTTTCTACTTCATCCGCTACTACTGCAAAGCCCTCACCGTAACTTTCCTGCTCTTGCCGCCTCGATACTGCATTTAAAGCCAAAATATTGGTCTGGAAAGCAATATCGTCGATGGTCTTGATAATCTTGGAAATTTCTCCGACTTATCGGAAATTTCCTCCATAGCCTTCTGCATCTTCTGCATTTGCTGGTCAGCCTTCTCTACCTCGCCTTTGGGTACTATGAGCTTCCGCGTTGGCAAGCTTGGTATTTTCCGCACTCTTTTCCACATGGTCGGAAATCGCACGAATTCTCTCGGATAACTGCTCAATGCTTCCTGCCTGTTCAATGGAACCCTGGCTTAAGGACTGGGCACTGTTTGCCACATTTCCTGCAAACTCGGAAACTCTTTCAGAGGAAGTCTGAATATTTCCAATCAAATCGGTAAGCTTTCCGGACAAGGCATTTAAAGCTGCCTTGATACAAGCAAATTCTCCGTTATACTCATGCTGTAAGGAAATGGAAAGTTCTCCCTCACTCATCTGATTCAATACCTGAGAAATTTCTCCGATGTAAAGCTTATAATTCTTTAACTGTTCGCCCAAGCTTTCTAAGGACTGTGCCAAAGCGCCAATCTCTGTCTGATCTTTTACGGTAATCTTTTCATCCAAAGCACCCTGAGACATCCTTTCCACAGACTTGGAAAGCTTCACAATGGGGTGAGCAATACGATTTCCTACCAAGACAGCCAAAACCAACATAAAAAGCTGCAAAGAGGACAGAGAAAACCGTAAAGGTCAGTTTAAAGCTCTCCAAGCTTCCGTAGATTTCATGATAGCTTGGCACCGTCACGATCTTCCATCCGTTTTCCAGAGTGGTAAAGCCCATTAAAACGGAGGACTTTCCGCTTCCTTCATGGACAAAACCGTGATCCTTATCCTGCATTTCCTTGAACGCATCGGCATACTTACCGTCTTCAATCTCCTGGAAATTCTCACCGTTTTGATACTGGGCATGGTAGAGGATTTTACCCTCCGCATTGATTAGAAAACTGCTGTCTCCCTCGTACTTCTGATTTTTCTTTAACAAATCATCCAAGTAGGCAAAGTCGAAGTCCACACCGGTTACACCGTAGTTGTCTCCATTTTTCAGATAGAAGGGAACTACATAGGAAATGATGGTCTTGGAAATGTTGGCATTAAAGTAAGGCTCCATCCAGGTGGCTTTTTTTGTTGTACCAGGGGTAGAACCAGCCTACATGCTCCGTGTCGGTAGGCTCATAAGCCGCCAAATCTGTAGGGGTAACTGCCTCAGCTTTCCGTCTCCGTCCGTATCGGTATAAAAGGTTCCGGAGGTACCGTAGGTTAATGCCGGATCATAACGAACATAAGAAGCTACCAGGCCGGGAATATCCTTGGTGCCATCCACCAAAAGATTATTCATATTGCCCTCAAAGGACTTAAAGTAGTCCAAATCCTTTGCCTGAATTCTGTCCTGATCGGGAATATCCGTTACCGCCAATTCGATAACGCCTATTCTGGTTTCAATTTCAGATAAAATAGTATCCACAGCGCTTCCCATCTGCACTGCTGAGGATTCCATAGCCGCATCTCCCTCTCTTGTGCTCTTTTTCTCCATAAACTGCATGAACACAAAGCCCAGCAAAAGAAAAACTACCAGTATCGGTAGCAAGATGGATAAGATAAGCGTATTCCGTAATGATTTCATTTTCCTCCTTGGTCGATTCTTTCTAATACTTCCATGCCACAAAAAGAAAGAACATTTATAACAATTCTATAAACAGTATCGGCGGGAGGAATTGGGGGTATAAGGAGTTTTTAAGACAAAATAGTGTAAGTTTGAAAAACGAGAAATACTATTAAAAAAGAAGGGATTGTAAAAAAATCAAAACAATTTTCTAAGCAATATAGGTCTGAAATGGGGGCACGCTCTCGCTAGCTTCGCCCTGCGAAGGGAAGCGCTGTTGTAACCATGAGCTCTGATGCAGTGTAGGTCTATAAATGGGGCACGCTCTCGCTAGCCTCGCCTCTGACTGAGCAGTGGCTTTTGTTAACCACTGCTCACTTTGCTTTGCAAAGCAACTTCTAGAAGAAGTTGGTCTACGTACAGGGAGTACTTTTCCGAAGAAAAGTACCCCCTTAGCGGTACTAACTTCAAGCTTCGCTTCACTCGCTTTCAGTAAGTACCGACGGGCTCAGACTACCCCTATTATAGACCCACACTGCATCATTCGCTTCACTTATTTCTTTCTGCAGTCCTTCCCTCCGCCGGTTTTCGTAAATAACCGACGGGCTCAGATTGCCCCTCTTACAGACCCATACTGCATCATTCGCTTCAATTATTGATTTTTACAGTCCTTCACTTCGCCGGTTTTTCGCAAATATTGGGCTAATACCCCATTTTTAAGCCTATATTGCCGGAAATATCTTTTGTATTTTTGATTCTTTACAGTTCCACATTTAAAGAGGGTGTAAAAATCAATATAAAGAAATATATTTTCGGCAATATAGGTCTGAATGCGGGTAGTCTGAGCTCGTCGGTACTTGCGAAAACAAGAGAAACGTAGTTTTTCGCTTAGTATCCGCTACGTGGCGAAGCTAGCGAGAGCGTGCCCCTGTTTCAGACCCTATATTGCTTAGAAAATTACTTTTTGATTTTTACACCTCTTTATTAGGTATAAATTACTTTCTGTTGAATGCGCCGAATCCGGGATAGAATGCAGCTGCTCCAAGCTCCTCTTCGATACGAAGAAGCTGGTTGTACTTTTGCCACTCTCTCGGAACGAGAAGGAGCACCGGTCTTGATCTGGCAGGTATTTAATGCTACTGCAAGGTCAGCAATGGTGGTATCCTCTGTCTCCGGAACGGTGAGAAGAAATCGCGGTGTATCCTGCCTTGTGAGCCATCTTAATAGCCTCTAAGGTCTCGGATACGGAACCGATCTGGTTTAACTTAATCAGGATGGAGTTTCCGCATCCCAACTTAATTCCCTTGGAAAGTCTCTCGGTATTGGTTACGAAAAGGTCATCTCCAACAAGCTGAACCTTGTCTCCAAGCTCCTTGGTCATCTTCTCCCAACCTTCCCAGTCTTCCTCGTCCAGACCGTCTTCGATGGAGTAGATAGGATACTTCTCCACTAAGGACTTCCAGTGAGCAATCAGCTCATCGGAGGTGAAATCCTTACCGGACTTTGGCTGATGGTAAAAGCCCTTACCCTTTTCGCTCTTCCACTCGGAGGAAGCGGCATCCATAGCCAGAACGAAATCCTTACCGGGCTCGTAGCCGGCTGCCTTGATAGCCTTTAAGATGTGCTCAATGGTATCTTCATCGGAAGCCAAGTTTGGTGCGAAACCACCCTCATCTCCTACTGCAGTGGTATTTCCCTCATCCTTTAAGATCTTCTGTAAAGCATGGAATACCTCGGTACACCAACGAAGTCCCTCACGGAAGGAAGGAGCGCCTGCCGGCATAATCATGAACTCCTGAGTATCTACGGAGTTGGTAGCGTGTGCTCCACCGTTTAAGATGTTCATCATAGGAACAGGAAGACGGTTTCCGTTAGCTCCGCCTAAGAAACGGTAAAGAGGAATGTCTAAAGCATTTGCAGCTGCCTTGCAGGTCGCAATGGATACAGCAAGGATTGCGTTAGCGCCCAGCTTGGACTTGTCCTTGGTTCCGTCAGCCTCGATCATAGCCTGATCTACAGCATAGATATCCATAGGATCCATTCCCAGTAAAACGTCGTTGATGATGGTGTTGATGTTCTCAACTGCCTTAGCAACACCCTTACCGCCGAAACGAGACTTATCTCCGTCTCTTAACTCTAATGCTTCAAATTCTCCTGTGGATGCACCGGAAGGAGCAGTTCCTCTTCCGATAGTTCCGTCAGACAGCATAACCTCTGCCTCAACGGTTGGATTTCCTCTGGAGTCACTAACTCTCTTCCAATGACCTTCTCAATCTCTAAGTAGCTCATCTTACCCTTCTTTCTCTTGCAAGCCTCATGGCTTTTGCCAGAAACCAATTTTAAGATTCCTTTAAGAATCCATAGATTAAATCGCAATCCTTATACTAATAGATTGGGCATATCGTGTCAAGAAAGAACCATATTTATCCCTATGGAAATTGCGTAACAAGCTACTACATCCATACACAATCCCGATAGCACTCGAATCATTCCCGACCAATGCTCCCATTTTCCTCTGATTACGAAGGGAATATCCCCGAACTACCTGGGATTTCCGGAAAGCTCGGAAAGACCTCCACCGCCTCATAGCCTTCTTTTTGGAAAATGTCTTTACGCTTTCCCTTGGTCATAGCCGATCTCCAGGTAAAGCCTCGCACCGGGAAGGAGCACCTTCTTTGCCTCCTTGGCAATCCGGCGATAAAACAAAAGGCCGTCCTCTCCCCCGTCCAATGCCATCTTAGGCTCATACTCCGAAACCTCCCGTTCCAAGCCGGGAATCACCCTACTGACAATATAGGGCGGATTGGAGAGTAGTAGGAATATTTCTTTCCCTGCACCTCCGTCAATAAGTCACTTTGCAAGAGCCTAACATTTCCCCCTAAATGCATTTCCGCATTTTTCTTGGCAACCGCTAAAGCCTTTTCCGAAAGATCCACCAAAAGCAGTTCCTGATAGGGCAAATGCTTTGCCACCGAAATTCCGATACAGCTGCTGCCCGTGCATAGATCCAAAATTCGCTTTTCCGCATAAGTTTTTCCGGCCTGCTTTGCCAATTCCGCATAGTCTTCCAAGACCAAGTCCACTAAGCACCTCGTATCCGCCCGAGGAATCAGTACATCTTCATTGACAAAAAAATCCAGTCCGTAGAAGCTTTGTCTTCCCAGAATTTGCGCCAAAGGAATCCGTCTTCTCCGCTTTTCAAAGTTTTCATAAAAGGAATGAAGCTTTTGCAAAATTTCCGTTTGTTCAATGCCTGCCTTGCATAGGGGCTCCTGCTTTTCTAAGGAGATAGCTTGCGGTATTCAAAGAAAAGCTCTCCTGCAAAAAGGAGGCGGACTTCAATGCCGCCTCCCTTCTTCTACCCCTGCTTCCACAAGGAGCTTCTTCCCCGTTATTTCTATTTTTTGTAAGCTTGCTTCCTTAAATTTAGGAAAGCCCAAAGCTTCCCAGGAAGCCGTCCAATCTTCCATCACGCCTCCCTTTCCTCGGAAACTACCTTCTCCGGAAAGGCCTTCTTCTGAAAGGCTCTCCAGTCAAAGACCCGCTCCACCGCAGCAATGACTACTTCCACCTCGTCCCTGCTCCGGCTCCTTGGTGGTTAAGCCCTGCATCCACATACCGGGAATAAAGAGCAAGCGGGTAAGAGGGTTGTCCACCATTCCCACCAGACGAAGCACCTCATAGCTGATGCCCGCAATCACCGGAATCAAAAAGAAGACGAGACAGTATCTTTAAATAGAGGCTGTCAAAATGCAAAAACATAAAGAGGAAGATGGAAATCATCATCACATAGACGATAAAGCTGGTACCGCAACGCTTATGCTCCTTGGAGGAAGCCATCACATTGTCCACGGTTAAGTCCAGTCCATGCTCCACACAGTTAATGCATTTGTGCTCCGCCCCATGGTATTCAAATATCCTACGAATATCCTTAGCCCGGGAAATCAGCTTGATATACAAAACAAAAAAATCAAAAATACGAAGTAAGCCCTCCAAGAATACCAGAGCCGATTCAATAGGAAGAAATTTCTTCACAAAGCTTAGCAAAATGGTGGGCAAAAGCCACAAAAATGAACAGAGCTATAACAAAGGAAAAAGACCATCACTAAGGTGGAAAGCACCTGCTCCACCTTCTCTCCGAAAAAGCTTGTCCAAAAACTGCTCCAGCTTTCCCTGGCTCGCTCCCCTCATCATCCTCATAGAAGCTGGCACTATGGCTAAGGCACTTCATCCCCAGTGCCATAGAATCATAAAAGGATAAAAATTCCCCGTAAAAAGGAAGGCGGAAGAAAGGGTATTTGTCCGTTAAAGACAGATACTCTCCCTGTATCACATCAATACTGCCGTCCGGCTTTTCGTACCGCAACGGAATAGTCCTCCTTATTCTTCATCATAATGCCTTCGATCACTGCCTGACCGCCGATACCGCTATATACCTGTTTTTCCAAAATTCTTCCTTTCCAAAGCTCTTACTATCCGGCTATACAAAAAGATTTCTATTCTTTCTTTTCTATTTTGAAGATGATCTCCAAACTCCAAGCATTTTCAAAACACACAGAAGTTTCAACGGGAAATAAACCAATTATCTTTCCGGAATAGGAAGAATTATACTAAAGTACCGTACTTTGAACAATCGTTCCCAAGAAAGTATCACGCTTTTTTTCATAAGATTAACAAAAAACATGCTGAAGCCCTGCTTTTTACTGCTGCTGCATTCCAAACTTCTTATTGAACTTATCGATTCTACCCTTAGCGGATGCCAGCTTCTGGTTTCCTGTGTAGAACGGATGACACTTGGAGCAGATTTCCACGTGAATTTCCGGCTTTGTGGATCCTGTTACAAATGTGTTTCCACAGTTACATGTTACGGTTGCCTGGTGATAAGTTGGATGAATACCTTTCTCATTTTCTCCCTCTTTCTGCATGATTGCCAACCATGCGGTTCGTCTATCCCTCTTGGGGATTCCTTTGGTTTTCATAATGCATGTGCTATCTATAAACAATAGCACTTTTGTCAGGGCGTACCCTTAGCCGTACCAAGATAGCACAAAGTCTACAGAAAAGGCAAGTCTTTATTCCCAAAAGGTTCCGATGGATTCTTCCCAAAGGTTCCGATAGATTCTTGTTCACAATGTCCCGATAGAATGCCTCTATAAAATTTATTATTAGTAAAGGAATTGCTTAGAATCTTATAATTGCTTATTTTTTTCTTTTTCTTGTACTATTTTTAATAGTTTCATATTGGAGAATCGGCTAGGAAAATCCCCCTCCCCGGCAGTTAAGGGAGCAGAATTTTTCATGAAAAATACAGAAAACAGCAAGTTGCTTTTACATCATTTTCTCCCGAACTGGGAGCGTTATCTTTTAATGTCCATTGTGCCTATTTATTTTTATGCTCATCAGTCTTACCCAGCAAAACCCCATGAGCGTTTTTGAAGGTGTGCGGGAAATCATTATACAACCGGATATTTTTGATTACGGACTATTTTTGTGGTAGGCGGCGTGGGAGCAGCCTTTTTCAATGCGGGATGCCTCACCATTATTTCCCTGGGCTTACTCTGTATCGCCAAATCTAATTTTGACGGAAGCTGTATCATAGCCTCCTGCCTGATGTTCGGCTTTTCTCTTTTTCGGAAAGAATCTTTTAAATATCTGGGCGATAATTCTGGGCTATGCCCTTTATGCCAAAAATTCACCGGGTTCCTTCCGAAAATATCTTCATATCGGGCTTTGCGGTACCACCCTTTCTCCGATTATCACCCAGATTCTGCTGATTCCCAATATTCCGGATGTCCTGCAGCTTCTTTTTTGGCGCTTGCTGTGGGACTTGTCATCGGTTATGTTCTGGTTCCCATTTCCCTTCACACCAAGCACGCTCACATGGGCTATTCCCTCTACAATGCCGGTTTCGCCTGCGGTATTATCGCCACCATCGTCATTTCCCTGATGAAATCCTTCGGGGTAAAAATCGAGTCCCGACTGGTTTGGGATACCACCCACAGGCTCTTTGGCTTCTACAGTCTGCTTGCGCTCTTTCTCGTCTTGATGCTCCTTTCCCTTTTCTTTGGACGAAAGGAAACAATTCTTGGCTATCGGGATATTCTGAAGGAAAGCGGACAGGGAAATCCGGACTATTTAAAGAAATATGGAGACTATCCCACCATCTTCAATATGGGGGTAAACGGTCTTGCCATGACTTTAATTCTCTACATTTTAGGCGGAGACTTTAACGGCCCCACCATCGGTTCCATCTTCTGTCTGGTGGGCTTTAGCGCCACCGGAAAGCATCTGCGAAATATTTTACCGGTAATCTTCGGCGTAATTCTTGCAGGATTCTTGAAGGTTTTGATCTGTGCAGGATCCCAGCTCCACCCTTACCCTGATTCTTGTGACTACCTTGGCTCCCATTGCAGGAGAATTCGGCATTTTCTGGGGAATTGCAGCCGGTTTTCTTCATTCTTCCGTTGCCTTAAATGTTGGAATTCTTTATAATGGGACAAATCTTTATAACAACGGCTTTTGCCGGAGGTGTGGTAGCATTTTCCTTGTGCCCATTATCCTTGCCATCAAGGACAGACAGAAGCCTATGCTACCATTTACGATGAAGAGGCGAAGAAGCTTGCCATTAAAGACAAGCTTTTTGACAAGCCGGAGGTAAAGCTTCGAAAAATATCTTTTGGAAATAAGATAGCAAAGAGAAGGGAGATTTCTGCAGAAAAACAGTTGAGAGAAAGCGAAAGGAATTCTGCAAAAACATAGAATAGAGTAACTTTATGAATAACAATAGAGAAAAAGTCATTGTACAAACCAGTATCATCGGTATTCTGTACCAATCTGTTTTTAGTGGTTTTAAAGCTGGAGTCGGACTTCTTTCCAACTCCATTTCCATTACTCTGGATGCAGTAAATAATCTAACGGATGCCCTGTCCTCAGTCATAACCATTGTAGGTACCCGCCTCACCAACAGGGCACCGGACAGAGAGCATCCTTTGGGGCACGGACGAATTGAATATCTCACCGCCAGTGTCATCAGCCTTTTAGTGCTCTATGCCGGTTTCACATCTTTAATCGAATCAGGAAAGAAAATCCTCCACCCGGAGGAACCCAGCTACAGTGTGATTTCCTAGTGATTATTTTTCGTAGCAGTTTTGGTAAAATTTTTCTTAAGCCGTTTTGTAAAAGTCCAGGGGTGAAAAAGGTAAATTCTCAAAATCTCATTGCCAGCGGGGAAGATGCGGAAATGATGCCATTTTATCCTTATCCGTATTTCTGTCCGCCCTCTTTTTCCGTTTTTACCAAGATTTCTTTAGAGGCTTATGTAGGCGTGGTGATTTCCGTCTTTATCCTGAAGGTACTGGTTGGGAGCTTTACAGGAAACCCTTTCCCAGATTCTTGGAGCCAGAGCGGACAGCAAGTTCACCAAAGAGATTAAGGAAACCATCAATGCCATTCCCGGGGTTTTCGGCACCTATGACCTCTTCCTCCACAACTATATCTGGATACCTACCTGGCTTCCCGCCCCACATCGAGGTGGCGGATACCATGCACGCCGCGGAACTGGATGCTCTCATGCGAAAAATCGAGCGGAAAATATACAAAAAGTTCCACGTGGTCATGGCGGGAATCAGCATTTACTCCCGCAACACGGAAAAATAAGGAGCTCCTCAAGCTTCAGCAAGAGATTCATGACCTGGTTCTGTCCAGGAGCATGTTTTTGCAAATGCACGGCTTCTATGTGGAAGAAGAGAAAAACGAATTCACATGGATATCGTGGTAGATTTTTGAGGAAAAAGACAGTGACTACTCATTGCCAATATTCGGAAAAGAATTGGAAGAGAAATTTCCCGACTACCAGTTCCTGATTACCCGGGATTTGGATATTTCCGATTAAATGCTATACTGTAAAAGTGAAAATCAAATTCCAATAAGGAGCAAACATGATTATTACCAAAACCCCTTTAGAATGTCCTTTTTCGGTGGCGGCACCGATATGGAAGAATATTTCAAAGAGCATGGCGGAGCGGTGCTCTCCACCACCTTTGACAAATACTGCTATGTGAATGTCCGGCATTTGCCGCCATTTTTCGACTATAGCACAGAGCTTTCCTACTCCAAGACGGAAAGAGTCTCTTCTCTCGAAGAAATTCAGCATCCTGCTATCCGGGAGGCTATGAAAATGTTGGATATGCAGAAGATTCGTTTGAATTACGAGGCGGATCTTCCCGCCCGTTCCGGCCTTGGTACCAGCTCTTCCTTTGCGGTGGGCATGCTCCATGCCTTCCACGCCTTAAAGGGAAAGTATGTAGGGAAGAAAACCCTGGCGGATGAAGCCATTTATCTGGAAAGGGTACTCTGTAAGGAATCCGGCGGCTGGCAGGACCAGATTGCCGCGGCCTTTGGAGGGCTAAACCATATCGAATTTTCCCAAAACGGCTATACCGTAAGCCCCATCCTCATTTTCCCGGAAAGAAAGAAGGCACTGGAAGAAAACCTTATGCTATTCTTCACCGGCTTTACCCGTTTTTCCTCCGAAGTACAGAAAGAAAATAAAAAATCCTCCCCCCAGGACAAGCTAAGTCTCTTGTCCGAGATGAAGGCTTTGCTGGTGGAGGCAGAGGATGTGTTGCAGGATAAGCACAAGGATTTAAATGACTTCGGTCGTCTTCTGCATAAGACCTGGGAATTAAAGCGAAAGACCGCAAAAACCATCAGTACCGACAGCATTGATGCCCTTTACGAACAGGGTCGCAAGGCTGGAGCCATGGCGGCAAACTCCCTTGGTGCCGGGGGCGGCGGTTTCCTCCTCTTCTATGTGGAGAAGGAAAAGCAGGGAAAGGTACTGGAAGCTATGAAGAACCTGATTCATGTGCCCTTCTCCTTTGAAAATGACGGCACGCAAGTCTTATATTACGCTCCGGAGCGCTTAGAGGAGTAAAAGACATTTGCAAGGCTGACTTTTGATAAAAATAGAGGGATGGAAATTGTAGCTATAGCCTCTCATACAGTATAGGCTGAAAATTCGGGCACGCTCCCGCTAACTTCGCCTTCGCAGGGGTACTAAGCGAAAAACAGCAGTTCCTTTGTTTTTCGCAAGTACCCGCGGGCTCAGATTGCCCTCCTTTTAGACCTATACTGTATGAGATAGAATCACGCTATGCTAGATTTTTCCATCTCTCTATTAATTTCTATCCAACTATTTCGCTTCGAAGGCCTTTGCAAATGTCTTCGATATACTCCAAGGAGCTCCGAAGCTTCTTATATTCCTCTGTGAAGGAAAGGTTGTTAATATCTGCCTCCGTATAAGGGGCACTAAACATTTTGTGACCGCTGTAAATGGCGATATAGAGCAAATCTCCTTTGATATAGATTGAAAGCTCCTGTCCTGCAAATTTCTCGGAAAATACCCTGAGCACTTCCGGGGTTAAAAAGCGTCTTGTTCCAAACTCATCCGTGGCATAGATATCAAAATGCTCATTGTGCTGAATGTCTTCCGTATCCAGCTTCATCTCCCCTTTTCCGCAGCCGGGATATCTGTACTGGACTTCATTTTTTAAAAGAAAGGCTCTATCCGTAGGAACAATGCGAACTTCTCCCTGCACTGTCACCGGACTCTTCATGCAGTACAGTTGTCCTGTAAAGTCATACACCGTGGTGGAATGCTTTCCGCCTGTTGTATGATAGGACTCCAGATTTCCCATAAGCAGTCCTCTGTCATCATGAAAGAACAAAAAGGTATCTTGCAGGTATTTTTGAGACTTTGGGGTGAACCTCACTACATCCTCCAGGGCAATTCCCTTCTTTTTCCACCGTTAGGTCGGGATAGAAGTTTTGTAGCAGCGGCCCAATACCTCCTTGGCATAAACGTCCTGAAGGCTTTCCATCTTGCCGAAAAACATTCCCGGCAGCTTATGATTTATATTGTAATAAATCAAAAAGCCGCCGCCAATCAGAAGTATCCAAGTAATCATGCTTTTCGTTGCGGCAAAACGAAATAGTAAAAGCAGGAGAAACAGAGCAAGGTATTTTACTGAAGACCACCTTTTGATATCCAACATTTTTCTTTCGAAGGGCTTGAAGCTTCATCTGAAACTCCGCACTGTCCTCCATGTCCTCAATCTTCTGTAAATCCTCTTCCAAAGTTCCTAACATAGATGTCCTTTCTATTAGAAAAGCAGGCAGAAAAATCCCTATATCTCGACTTTTCCGCCTGCCAAACGAACTTATCAAGGATTTAAGCTGTTTACTCATGATGAGCAAATGCTTTTCTTTCCTTAATCCATATTGTAATCCAAATCCTTTAAAATCTCTCTTCCCCTCTAAATCCTCATGCAGAAAATCTACCTTACCAAGTCCCTTGATTCCTGCCACCAGACTTGTGGGGAAGCATACAACAGCCTGATTGAATACACGTACATTACTGTTGACAATCCGCTTTGCTGCTGCCAAATCTTCATTTTCACTGGCAATCTCGGACTGCAGGGTTTAAAAACTGCTTGGAAGACAGAAGCTCGGATAATCTCTCCTACCATACGAATCTGTGCCAATACATCATTTTGGTTGGCAATCGCACGGTTGGTATCCTGAATACTTCCTCCCTGACGCAAAGCTACCAGCTCGGTAAATACCTTCTCCTCATGCTTGGCATAGGCCTTAGCCACCTTTAACATTTCCGAAATGGTGTCGTAGCGCTTCACCAAGGTAATATCCACGGTCTTCTTGGATTCTTCGATAATAACTAAGTAACGATTCAGCATATTACTCTGTCCGATAAACCAAACAAGAACAATTACGATAAGGATAACGGGTACTAAAACCATATGCAGTTCCTCCTTTTTCCGGTCGCCCTAAGCTCTTTTCCTAAGGTCAGGGCACTTACGTGCAAAAACTTCTTTTGCCAAAGAATTCAAGTAAATTTCTTAAAATCTCGGCAGAAAAACAGTAAAAAAATAGTTTCCTTGCCTATTATACTAAGAAACTTGAAAAATTCAAGAAATTTTTATGATCTGCTTTTATGCATGGATTCACTTTACTATTGAATTCACTTTATTATTTAATCTTCTATATGCTTAGATTGGTATTACTCTTGCACCTGCTTGGAAAGGTTCGCAACGAAAGGAATCTTCCGAAGAGCGGTATAGAAGCATGGAAATCAGCACACTCATCACCGCCTGAATGGTATTGGTCAGGATTCCTGCAGAGGCTACACCAAAATCAAAGACGAAGCTCTCCGCTACAAAGTATCCTGCAACGATAATCACTCCGCCGATAATTGTCGCCAAAAGAGCAGAAGAAAAGCTTTTCTTTTTACCATAAACAGTGGCTACCAAAAATCCTTCAATCCCCTTTACCAAAAAGGTAATCGGAACAAATACCGCATAGCCCAAAAGCAAATCCGCTAAAGCAGGACCGATAGCCCCCACCAGCGTTCCCTCTTTTCTTCCCAATAGAAGAGCCGCCAGCATAATGACCGCATCTCCTACATTGAAATATCCACGTATTCCCGGCACGGGAATCTTGGTAAACATCGTAAGAAGTGTAGAAAGCGCAATCAAAACCGCCGTGATGGCTATACCCAAGGTAGTAAAACCGGATTTCGTATGCTTCTGTGCTGTTGTTGTAGACATATGCAGCTCCTTTCAAGGACAAAATTAGTTTTTTCTAACACTAAGGACTATATCTCTAAACAACAGATTTGTAAATATGAATAATTTTTTTATTTTTAAATGATATTTTTATCTATTTTGTCTTTATTCGTTGCTTCCTCATAAAAACAAAAGAAAAATGAGGCTGTGAAAGTTTGTACCGAGCTGTAAAAACAAAATAATTTTTCTAAGCAATATAGGTCTGAAATTGGGGCACGCTCCCCGCTAGCCTCGTCTTTGACTGAGCAGTGGTTTCTGATAACCACTGCTCACTTTGCTTTTGCTAAAGCAACTTCCTTCGGAAGTTGGTCTGTAACAGAACGACTTTTTCTGATGAAAAGTCTGTCCTTACGGATACTGAGCGAAAAACTGCGATTCTCTTGTTTTTCGCAAGTACCGACAGGGCTCAGACTACCCCTCATTCAGACCTATATTGCCGAAAAATTTCTATATTATTTTGATTTTTACAGCCTCATTTTTATTCTTCGGACTTTTTCTTCGGAAGGAGCTTCTGTGCTCTTTTTCGATACCGCAGATTTCAAAGCTTCATCCACATTTTTCCACGGGACGAATCTCCAGCTTATCCTTTACCTCCTCCGGTACATCTCGAAGGTCATCCACATTTGCCTTAGGAATCAGAACAGTCTTTACTCCTGCTCGTTCCGCAGCCATCAGCTTCTCAGGAAGTCCTCCGATAGGATTTTACCTTTCCTTCCAGGAAACTTCTCCTGTCATGGCAATCTGAGGGCAAACTGCCTGTCCTGTCACCAAGGAGGATAAAGGCTGCAGTGAGGTTACACCCTGCTGAGGCCATCCTTCAGGGTTGCTCCGTCAGGGAACATGGATGTGTAAGTCATTTTCCTTAAAGAAGCTTGCCTTCTCCGGGAACATGGACTTTACCAGACTGATGGCAATCTGGGCAGATTCCTTCATTACATTTCCCAGCTGTCCGTAATGGTGAGCTTGCCTTCTCCCTTGGTAGCAAGGGTTTCGATAAAGAGAATTTCTCCTCCCACGGCGGTCCAAGCAAGACCTGTTACCACACCGGCTCTGCCCTTTTCTTCCACAGCTCTATGATGGAGAGGATTCATATCCAGATACTCCTGAAGATCCTCTTTTCCTACGGTAATCTTCTCGCCCTTTCCTCTTACCAAATGGACAGCGGCAATTCTGCAGAGGGTATCCAGGCGCTTTTTCAGCCCTCTCACACCGCCTTCTCTGGTGTAGTCGGAGATAATGCTTTCCAAAGCTTCATCGCTGAGCTCCACATTTTCCGGCTGAAGACCTACATTTTTCAGAGCCTTCTTCATCAGGTGCCGTTTACCGATTTCAAACTTCTCCCTTGGGGTATAGCCCTGATACTGAATCACCTCCATACGGTTTAAGAGAGGTGCGGGAATACTGTCTGTGGTGTTTGCGGTACAAATGAAGAGTACATCGGAAAGGTCGTAGGGTACATTCATATAGTGATCCGTAAAGGTATTGTTCTGCTCCGGATCCAGAACCTCCAACAATGCTGCTGCAGGGTCTCCGTTGTAGGAGGAGGAAAGCTTATCCACCTCATCCAATACCATAACCGGGTTGGAAACTCCCGCCTTATGGATACCGTCCATGATTCTTCCGGGCATAGCTCCCAGATAGGTTCTTCTGTGGCCGCGAATATCCGCCTCATCTCGCACACCGCCCAGGCTTACCCGGACATATTTTCTGCCAAGAGCCTTCGCAATGCTCTTTCCAATACTGGTTTTTCCCGTTCCGGGGGCACCCACAAAGAGAAGGATGGAGCCGGACTGCTGCTTCTTTAAGTTCATCACGGCAATCTGCTGAATCATTCTTTCCTTTACCTTCTTTAATCCGAAGTGGTCTTCGGAAAGAATCTTCTCCGCCTCATCCAGATCAATGCTCTTCTGCTCTTCCTTCTTCCAGGAAAGTCCTGTCACAAAGTCCATGTAGTCATAAAGCATACCCGCCTCTTGACCGTTGGTACCTTCATTTTTCAAACGATTTAAAATCTTTGTGGCTTCCTTCTTGGCAATCTCATTCATGCCGGATTCTTCAATCTTAAGCTCCAGCTTTCTTAAATCGGAAACCTTCTCCGGATGCATCTCATCCAGCTCTTTTTGCAAATAGTCGATTTGCTTCTGTAGCGCCTGCTCCTTATAGAGCTTCTGAGTAGTCCTCCTGCTGCTGGTTTCTGGCATCGGAGGTAACCTTGGTGACCTCTACATATTCATAAAGAATCTGCTCCAGCATCTTGGTACAGAACGGAAAGTCTGTCCTCCTTCAAAAACCTGGTAGCGTTCTTCATTTTTCAAACTAAGCCAGGGGAAAGAATACAAGCCACCTCTTGGATAGAGCCGTACTGGTCTATCATGGTTTGCATAATGCTTCCTGCCCTAAAACGATCCACCAAAGTCTTTTAATTCCGCCTTGATTTCCTTTTAGCTTTCTGTCGGAATCTTCCCGATCCAAGTCCTCAATATCCCTTAATGGGGCAGTTTCCAACAGCAGGGCTCCCCTTCTTTTTGAGTCAGCTCAAGAATTTTCACTCTCTGTCCTGTACGAACCACCACATAGCCGTCTCCGCTGATTTCCGTAACACTTCCCTCTACCGCAACGGAGTGGAACTCTTCCTTCCTTAAATCCTTGGTATTAAAGCTGTCTTCCTTTAAAACAGCCAGTAATACATGGTCGTCCTGTCTGATTTCCTGTCCTGCAATATTTTTAAAGCTTTGTACCTGAAAATAAATGTAGGAATGGGGAAGAACCATCATATTATAAACTGGAATTACCCTGCATCATTTTTCCTCCTCTATACTCTGTCATATTATTTTTCGTCCGCTCTATACTATTTTGCCCCTCTGTACTCTGCCCGGCCGTGTTTTTTTCCGTTGTCGAATCTTCCGCTACAGCTTGAACTGTTACTGTATTCCCTCCGGCAGCATTTTGAGCCGTCATTCGTGCATCCGCCTCTTGTCCATGGAGCTTTTTGTCCCTCCTGTCCCTTCGGCAGCTTTCTCCGAAGAAACTTCTAATGCAGCTTCAGTATTCCCTATTTTGCTCGCCGGATTTTTGGTATGAAAAACTTTTGTACTTCAGCGCTTTTGACTTGGGGGCTTTGTATTTCATTTCCCTGTTTAGAATTTTTGCTTTTTAGCATATCCTGAGGAATATCCCGAGAAAATGGCGAAATCCGCCCCCTTTTCTTCTTTTAAAAGGGAACAGATTTGTTCCAATATATCTTGCATACTCATATACATATCCCTTCTGAAACAAGGAAAAAGCTTCTTCTCTTCTTCCTCATTCCTTTACGTTTTTTCTCATTTGTTAGCAATCATCATTTTCGAGTGCTAAATCTTTTCAAAGAATAACACCCTCCTAAGAGGGTGTCAAGGTCTTTAGAAATTCTTTCGATTTAGACTTTCTTCCGCCTCTTTCCAAGGCTTATTCGGAAGATAAATCCTTTCCTCTTCTCTTATAAAAATATAGGCTGATGCCAAAGAGTGAAAGGCTGAAGGATACGCCGAAGAAAAACATTCCGCTTTCATCTCCGGTGGCAACATTTCTGGCCGTACGATAAATCTTGGTACAAATCTTCGGAATCTCTTCAATAGGATTGAATATTTTCCAGCTTCTTTACCCCTAAAACGCCGGGATCATGGCTCACTATGGGAGCGGGGCTTGCACTTTCTCCCGGAGGCGTACCCGGTCCGGGCGGGGTATTCGGATTCGGAGGAGTTGATCCAGCGGCACTGTCTCCGAGGGCGTTTCCGGCTCGGAGGCTTCGGCTTGTCATAACGGTTGTGAAAGGCAATTTCCCTCTTTTTCATATCCTGCTGAGGATCATTTCGATCCGTTACAATCAATACCGCAGTGAGATAGGCAGGGTCTTGGTTTCCCGCACTATCCTTGTTTTGCAATTCCACTTTTACGGAAACCAGATACTCCCTATCGTCATAGGTCATATATTCCGTATCACCCTTTTTCTGGCGAATATCGTACTGATAGATTCCCTCCTCCGAAAAGGAAATGGGGGCAAAACGTTTCTCCTCCTTTGTTTTTCCTGCGCCTAAAGTGAGATGAATCTCTTTCTCATCCGGCGCAAATTAGAACCGGATATCACCGGTTCCAGCTCCACTGTAAATTCTTCCTCCGGGAATGAATCTCCCGCGCATACAGCTCACCAGGAATCTCCACTTTTACCCGGAGCAACGGCGGCATAGCTCTTCGGAACAAACAACGAATTCCCCAACAAAAAGGCAGAGAAAAACCGATAAATTGTATTCTCTTTTTCCCTTCATGCTTTCTTTCCTCTTTCCTTTCCTCCTACTTTGCTGACTTACTTCATTAGTGACTTTTCTTTCTTAGCGACTTTCTTCCTAAATTACTTTCTTCTTTTACCGCTAAGCTTAGTCCTTCTTACTCTCTCTACGACCTGCCTTCCCCGGCAGTTCTTTTAACCCTATCTTCACAATATTCTGATAAGTAATTATATTATCGGCGCACTTTGCAATTTTATATAAGCTTTTTAATAATATTTTTGTTTTTTTCTCTTTCTCCGGAAGCTGCTCCCTCGCTGAGCTAAGTATTTTATAATTTCTTTATAATTATAGTCCTTTTGAATAATCAAAGCCGTTCTATTATGTTTTGAAATTGGACAAATATATTTAATCTTGATAGTATCATGTGGAAAATAATTATTTGTTAAAAACACTTATTTCTCGCTTTCACTAAGTACCGGCGAGCTCAGATTGCTCCCGTTTTAGACCTATGCTGTTTGGCATCTCTGATATTTCATCTCTAATATGCTTTTATAATTTCATCTTTCTTTTTATATCCCTTTTCTTTCAAGCTAAAGAAGAGGGTTTTAAAAACATACAGATTGGAAAAAGCATTTAGAATAAAAATGTTTATAAGGAGGATATAGCTATTTATCCATCAAAGAAAATCATTGTAGTCAGTCACTGTGTTTTGAATCAAAAATGCTGTGGTGCATGAAAGCTTGGGCATGCAAAGGCGCCTTTCCGCTGGTCGAAGAAATTCTAAAAAGAAGGGAATAGGCATCATTCAGCTCCCCTGTCCGAATTCTTGTATCTGGGAAGCAATCGTCCTTCAATGAATAAGGCTGAGTATGAGAAGACGAAAGGCTATGCCGAACATTGTCGAGAATTTTTAGAGCCTGTTTTTGGCAGTTGGAGGAGTATCAGAAAAATGAGCTATAGTTATATTGGAGTTTTAGGGATTCAGGGAAAAGCCCTGAGCTGTTCTCTTTCCTCTCCCCAGGAATTCTAATGGAAAAATACATGGAAGAAATGGAAAGAAGAAATTAGATGAAAAGTCATGTTTCAGTACCTGTCTTTTACGATGAAGAAGAAAAAGGACGGTAAATGGGAAGAATATAAAGCTCGCTTTACTGCCTTCATAGAAGGAAAGCTTGAAACTTAAGTGAAAAGATGAAAAAGCTCAAGAAATGCAGTAAGAAAACACTACTATAAAAACGAAAAATGTGTGCTGTACGGTAAGTGATACAGCAGGAATTTAATCAAAGGAGAATTGCAATGAACAAGTTGAATAAGAATACGAGATCCTATTATTTTGTGCTCTGGCGGTGGTGGTAAATGTAGTTTTTGGAGATTTTGTCAGCATGCTAAAGATACCCCTTCTTTTTATGGATACCATCGGCACCATTTTCATTGCGGCATGCTACGGTATGGGCTATGGCGTTCTTACCGGTGTGGCTACCAACCTTTTGATGGGCTTTACAGCCAGCCCCAGCGCAATCCCCTTTGCCTTGGTCAATGTAGTGGTTGCAGTTGTGGTAGCCCTAATCAGTAAAGCTGGAAAGAAGGGCTTCAGCCTTCCTAAGGCAATCCTTGCAGGACTGCTTTTAGCCATTTTATGCCCAATGGTTGGAGCTCCCATTCGTATCTTCCTCTTCGGAGGACTGACCGGATCCGGAACAGACTTGAGTGATTATGGCCTTAAAGCAATCCGGTCAAGAGCTTTTTACTTCAGTTTATCTAGGGGCTGTTAGTGGAAACTTGGTGGATAAATTACTGTCCTGCGTACTGGTGTCCCTCCTCTTACAAAGACAAGCTATGAAACGAAGCCTCAGCTTGGTCATAAAAGAGTGGTATCGAAAGAGAATATAAACAAATCCCTTTAATAAACGCATAAAAAGAGACTTAATAACAAATAATAATATAAACAAGCAATAAAGAGATTTAAAAACAGAAAAACCAAATACTCAAAACAAAAACAAAATAGTACTCTTATTACCACCATGCAAAAACAGCATGGGTCTAAAACGAGGGCAATCTGGGCCCGCCGGCACTTAGTGAAAGCAGAACGAAGTGAAGCTTGAGTTAGTACCGGCAGGACCAGACTTTCATCAGAAAAAGTCGTCCTGATGCAGACCAACTTCCGAAGGAAGTTGCTTTAGCTTTCCCGACAGCCCCTTTTACTGTACCAATTCCTCATCCTTTACTTTCCCCACATGTTTTGTAATTGTCGGATTTATAAATTCCGAAACTTCATATGCTATAGTACTCGCAGGTTTCTCTTTTAACGATTTCTTTTTCCGGTATTCTCTGTCCCACGGATTTCCTCATGATAGAAATAATCTACGATTACCGGATGCCCCTGCGATCTCTACCATAAAGGCATTTCATTATCCACAAAGGGACAATCCATACTTCTTAGCCATTTCCGCAGCTTTTACTTCAAGTGCTTCAGTAGCTGCGGTTATGCTGCATTATGAATCTCATCGTAAAAGCGGCACAAGATCGGGATGTTTTCTGGCGATATAATCCATAATCGTCTTTTTGAAGCCGCCTCGAAGATTGAGGTTTTCAAGCCAGAACAGATCGCACTGATCCTTTACTCTCTCAAAAATGGCTTGAAAGTCCGTGATACCGGGAAATACCGGGGATACGAAACAGACTGTACGGATCCCTGCTTCATATACCTGCTTCATAGCAGCGATACGTCGTTCAATGCTCGAAGCAGAGTCCATATCGTTCTTGAAATTTTCATCCAGTGTGTTGATCGACCATGAAACGGTCACTCGTCCAAGCTTCTTCAGCAGATCAATATCCCTTACCACAAGATCGGACTTTGTGCAAATCAGAGTATCTGCGTGCCGCCAATCAACTGCTCCAGAAGTTTTCTGGTATTCCCGAGTGCTCCTCCTGTGGATTGTGCCATCGTCACAGAACCGATGACCACCCGCTGTCCGGCATATTTCTTCGGATTTTTAATTTTGAGTCAATGCTTCCATCAAGAAAAAGTGCCCCATTCACTCCGTGTGTCCGGTAAAGCGCTTCATAAAAGAAGCATAACAATACTTGCGAGCGCATGTGTACAGCCTACGTGAGGGATTGACTGATAACCGCCTACCGGCAGACTGGACTTGGTCATGATGTTCTTTTGTTTCCACCTCACCAATGAGGATTCCGTCGATTACTTCTTCCATGATTTTTGTACCTCTAACACTTTATTAAATTCTTCCGGCATTTCCTGAATCATATTTTCATCCCCTATGATAGGGACAGGTCTTCCTTCATAAACACCGGAATGCCGAGCATGTAGCCTGGTCTGTCAGAGACCATGCCCATTCCGGCTCGGCATGAATCTTCCTGCTCTGAATTTTCCCGGTCATGGTGCCGACAACGATCCAGTTGATTTTGGAAAAATCGACTGTGCCGGATCGTCGAATAATGGCTCAAAGGTAACATGGTAAGTGTTTTGCTCTGACGTTTTTCCGAAGGGCATCGATACGCCACAGTTCTGCTTTCCTCGTCACCGTAACGCCAAACCATGCGTTTTCCAGATCGGTATCAAAATCCAGCAGATCAGGGGCGCTTGGTCAGAAACAGAAACTGATGCTGTGGATTTTTCACGGATCTTTGCAAATACCTCGTCTCTCCATTCCGGCTTCCATCCGGAGAGATCGCTCATGCCGGTAAGAAGAAAGTTCTGCGGACGTTTCTTTTCCATCATCTTGAGCTTACCCGAAAAGAATTCAGGGTCAGCGAAGTCATCAATCATATGCCAGCGTTTCACGTTGTTGCGGGCATAGCAATATGTACACCCCACTGTGCAGCCGATGACGAGATTCATGTTCTGAATCTGATCTTTGATACAAATACTCATGACTTCTGCCACTCCTCAAGATTCTTTCTGATGCGGTCGAGGCATTCCTCAAACCGGGTAATTTCTTCCTCTGAAAAACCTTTGTAGTAAATACTTCCCATCTCATCAGATACAGAATCGTACTCGCCCTTTTAAGGCATGTGCTTTCTCAGTCAGAAACAGGAGTGTTTTCCTTTTTGTCCGTTTCAGACTGAACACGGCTTATCAGCCCTTGATTTTCCATTCTTTCCAGCATCGTCGTAAGAGATGTTATCGCTAATCCGCATTTGACCGAAAGTGACCTGATTGAGATACCATCCTCCTGCCTAGATACATAAAGAATACGCCCTGGGCTCCATTAAACGCATCAATATTTTTCGCTGAGAATCTTCTCAAAAATCCGGTCACCAAGTTGTTTTATTTTTGGTGACAAGAAATCCTCATTTGTTTTCATACAAAACCTCCTATATAGTAGTTTATTTTTAAACAATACTATATAGGAGCTTTATTGTCAACAGTTTGTATTTATAAATAAATGTGATAGTATGTCGCAAAAGAAACTGCGGCTCTTTAAAAATTTTCATTTTTTCAGAGATAGGTCTCTTTGCATGATTTACCTATTAATATTAGTAAATGTTAAGGATAAGTATGGGGGCGAATGCCGGCTGCTGCAAATGAGTATCAACATCTTTCGAATGGAATAGTTGACAACTGTTTTTAAGAATTATACTATTGAATTGAATAGATAAGGAGTTGATTTTATGCAAGAGACAATGATTGATTACAAACAAAAATATTTTACCAAGAGCTATCTCTGCTTAACAAAGGGCTAGGAAGTGAGAAGCGTCTTGATATTTTTAAATATATTATCACAGGGAAAATTCAAAGACAGTTGAGGGAATTGCGCATGCGACGGTCTCTCTGTTGCCAATACTTGCGCACCATCTTCAGGTTTTTAAAAAGAAAGTCACTTGGTGGTGACAAGTCGAAATGGTAATTTTATCCGTTATAGCCTGGCTTCTGAAAAAGGTTGTCCGGTTAGTCCTTCTGTTATTTGCCGTCGGTGAAGAACAGTTAGCAGAAAATCAGAGCGATTGAGTCAGACTATGATGAGGCAGCCGGTGTTCCTCAGATTGAGCTCGCTAATGCAATTGAATTAGCAGCTAAGACAGATGCTCTCCTACTGGATTTAAAGGCCATGTTGAGGAGTATGAGGCAGGGCACTTGCCAAAAAGCTCTTAATTTTACCAATCGATGAGTTTGAGCAAAAAGCTCAGCTTCCCAAAGAGAAGACCATCATTGTTTATTGTCGCGGGCGCCAATGTGGTTATGCTAACCTAGCAGCACAGGACTTTACAGAGTTTAGGCTACAGTATCTATAGTCTCAATCGCAGTTTTTGCTGATTGGAAGTGGGGGCATCCTCTCGTTCAGAACTTGACTAAGGTGTATTCCTTAGTCTTTTTAATAATCGGAGACTCGTGATCAAAACTATTGCAAAAATAAATTTAGTGTGCTATAATTCAACTATTCAATAAAGTAGTTGAATTTATTTTTACTCAACTTATTCAACAATTTTGTCGAATTACATCTTTGAAATACTTCTATTTAGCATCCCAAAGAAACTAAGTGATAAAAATTGGATTTTTAGAAGGGCTAAGTTAACCTTTTAAAATTCATTCTTTAAGTTTAAACTTTGTCGGATTTGTTTACGCCAGCAAGTTTACCAAGGTGTCATTCCTGGGTTGAAAAAGCTTCTTGGTAGTGGAAAGAAAGGAAGAAATATGGAAATTAGTTACTGGTCAGATATTGCCTGTCCATTTTGTTACATTGGTGCTAGTCGGATGAAGCGTGCTATGGCATCTGTTGGTTTAAAACCCGGAAGATTTGACAATGAAAGCTTACCAGCTAAATCCCAATGCGCCTTTTAGAAACAAGTGAAACCCCTGCTCACAGAGTTTGCTGCCGGTCACGGTATGTCCACTGAGCAAGCTAAAGCTCAGTTTGCGCACATGGAAAGCATGGGAAATGAAGAAGGGCTTCGTATTGATATGGCGGGGATTATCCCAACCAACACCTTTTCAGCTCACCGTCTTATTAAATGGTCGCAGAAGTATTTAGATAAAAGATCATCAAAATTTCATTATGACCTTGTACTATCTTTTTACTGAAGAACATGCCAATATTGCGGATCATTCTGTGTTACTGGCTGTTATCGGTGAGTTCGCTCTACCACAAGAAGAGGCTGCGCAGGTTCTTGCCGGCGATGCGTTTGCTGACGAGGTCAAACGCGATATCTTAGAAGCCCATCAATCAGGCGTTCAAGGTGCACCTTTCTTTGTTCTGAACAATAAGTATGGCATTTCAGGTGCTCAGCCTTATGAATACATGTTATCGGTATTAAAACAAATTCAAGCAGAGGAAGGAGCACAATAAAATGATAGATACCCTTTTTCAACTACTAGACAGCAATTTAGAAGAGACAGGTTTAGTTTGTGGGATTGATGGCTGCAGCATAGAGCCCTCAACACAGTCGTTAGAAACTCACTCTCAGCCATTAGAAAAAAGCAAAAAAGCAGTCATTAGGAGGGCAGAATGGAAAAACAAAGGGTAGAAGCCTTGTCAGATGCTATATTACGGCATTATTGTCACAATTAGGGTACTTGGAGATGCAGTTACCTGAGGAATTGACCGTAGTAGGACTTAAAGTATGCTACCCATGCTTTTTATCTACATTGCTAGTTTTTTGCAAATCATGGCAGTCTGGCTATATTATCATGAACTCTACAAATTAGTAGATCATGTCAGCTTTCATTTATTTGGAGCCAATAGTTTTTGGCTTTTAACAGCTAGTTTTGTTCCCTTAGCGACTCGAGGGATTGGACAGCATTCCGCTGATTTTACCTTTCTCCTGTTTTTACCTCATCGTTCTTGCCCTTTGGGATGTAGCTTGGATAATCATGACAGCAATGGTGATCAAGACGAGTCAAAGACCGTTATCAGCTGAAGAAAAAAAGGTACCTTATCGGTGGGCACTATTATATGGATTGCAGATAGTGATCATATTATTAGTTAGTTATCTTTTTCCAAATATCATTCCTCTTGCCCCGCTACTGATGATTGTTAATGTTATCTATGGTTTTTAAGCAACAAATTTTGAAAGACTAAAAATAATGAGCTAATTAGCATCGGTTATAAAAACCAGGTCTTTAAGAAAGCTTGTAAAGCATCAAATAATAGAAGAATAAAAATTTAATATAAAAAAAGGGTCTGTCGGGAAATATCATCTATAAAAAGAGGGAGGAGTAGCTCAAAACGAGTCACTCCTCCCTAAGTTTGAACTTAGTACCGCTACCTGCTGGGCGAACTTAACGGGAGCGTGCCTGAATTTTAGACCTATGCTGTTTTTGCATACTATATACTATTCTGTTTTTATCTGTTTTTATCTCTTTTTAAATCCTTTTTCTTTGTAACAAGAACGCCCTACGCCCATTTTCCCGGACAGGCTGTAAACCTTCGCCAAAAGACCTCCCACTTGCCGTGAAGCTTCCGGAATTGTTCCTTTTCTTCCTTTAGGCGGTTTTTGTTCTTCATTTGCTTTCTGGTTTCCGCCTCTTCGTGTCTTCGATAGGAAAGCAAAGCCTTCTTAATATAGAGGAAACGCCCCTCTTTATCCGCCAAATGCAGGAAGGCATCCCAATCCGTAATAAAACGATACTCATTTTTGAATAATAATCTTCTGCAATGTGCTGTCACATAGGTACAGCTGGGGCAGGAGATACTGTTGCCAAAAAGCAGGGGAAGCTTTTTCCAGAGGCTCTTTCCGTATGATGGGTAAAATGATAGGGAAGTCGTAGGATTCTTTTCACTTTCTCGGCAACATTCGGCAGCTTCTGTCCCATACCGTCAATGTCCTGTACCGCAGTAAAAATCAAGCTGGCATCCGGATAGAGGGAATAGGCATGCTCCACAGCCTTCGTGTAATCTTCATGATACAAATCGTCCTGATGGGCAATGGTCACCAGCTTTGCTCTCTTTCTGCCTCACCTCCAAAAGCAAAATTCCAATCCCTTGCCAAAGAGGGCTCTCCGTTTCGAACAAACAAGGCAAACGATATTCCTGGAAATCCTCTTTAAAAATGCATTGGGAGTTGCAGTGCAAAAGGTAAATAGAGATGGATTTTTTGCTTTAGAAGAGATTGAATGCATGCTTCCAGATAAGAGGATTCTCCATAGCAGGGAAATGACAAATGCATGCAACACCTTCTTTCTCTTCTTTAACGCAATAAACTTTCTTTCCGGAAGCCCTCTTACGCCTCTTTCCTCTGCATGAGCGGCGGCTTTTTCGATAAATGCCTCTGTTTTTTCCTTTGCTGTCTTAAAAAATCTGCACCTTCTGGCTTTTCGCGCTTTAGCGAAAGGCTACGGATTTTTCCGAGTTCTGAAGGATAGCTTGTGGCTGTTCTACCTTCCGTTCCGGTTCAGGGACTGCTCCTGCTTTTTCTTCCTCCAGAAAGCGGTTTACACCGCCCTTAGCCTTCTCTCCTTCTGCAAATATTCTTTTTCTTCAATGCTTCCTTATCCATTTTTACTCCTTTGGCATTGCGGTAAGATTCATAATGCTCCTATTTTAACAAAAAATTAATTTTATTTCCACCGTTATGCGGAAGCTTTTTTCTCATAATCCAGTTTTTTCCCTAACCTCGGGTTTTTCCTTTAATTATAGAAGGACTATAAAAATCAAAAATAGATTTTATAGTCCCTTCTATACTATCACTCTTCCAAACCGGATTATGCCTTCTTCTTTCTATAGAATGTATTGTCCATAGGAAGCTTGGTTCTGAACTCATGGTCAAAGGCATAATAAGCATTGGCAATGGCCGAGCAATAGGAATGCTGCAATCTCTCCGATACCCTTCGCGCCGTATGCAAATGGGATAGAGTATCTCTTTCTACATAGATGGCGTGAATATTCGGAATCTGGTTTGCACGAAGCAGTCCCAAGGTTCCAAGCTTAGCAGTGGGTACAGCAATCCTTTAGGGAAGTCCTCAGTTAAGGCATAGCCCATTCCCATTAATACTCCACCTTCAATCTGTCCTTGAATCGCAACCGGGTTTACAACCTTTCCGGAGTCATGGGCAGCATACACATCCGTTACCTGTCCCTGCTCATCCAAAAGTACCAGGTTGGTCGCAAAGGCATAGGCTACGTGAGACTTGGGGTTGGGGAGGTCAGCGCCAAGCTTATCTGTGGGATCAAAGAATCTCGAAGAAGTATTCTTTTTCCTTCCAATGCGGAAAGGTCTCCGCCTACCTTGTCCAAATCTCCCTTTAATCTCTAAGGCAATTCCCTTTACCGCCTCACCGGTAATCAGAGTCTGACGGATCCGAAGTAGTTCCGAGTCCGGAGAATCCTCTGTGGATCGCTTGAAAGATCAATCTTCCACCGGTAGACCGGTACTTTCGTGCATCATCTGCATAAATACGGTACGGCAGCCCTGTCCGATATCGGAAGCCGCAGTATACAACTCTACCACGCCGTTCTTAATAACCGCTCTGGCTCTTCCCTTATCCGGAAGACCCTACACCCTACGCCGGCATTCTTCATGGCACAGGCAAGACCCGCTCTACCCTTGTTGGCTTCGTAGATGTCCTTTATAGCCAATAAGGTTTCCTGAGGGCTGTAGAGGAGTCCGCAATCTGTCCGTTGGGAAGAACCTTTCCCGGCTCGATGGCATTACGGAAACGAATTTCCCGAGGGCTGATGCCCACCTCCTCAGCCAGCTTATCAATCAACATTTCAATGCATACTCACTTTGGCACACACCGAATCCGCGGAATGCTCCTGCAGGTGGGTTATTGGTGTAATAACCATATCCATAGATATTGGTGTTCTGATAGGTGTACAGTCCAACGGAATGAGTACAAGCTCTCTCCAATACCCGATCTGCAAAAGGGATGCGTAGGCTCCGGTATCAAAGTAGATTTTCACAATCCAAGCCCTGAAAATACCATTTTCATCACAAGCCAGAGTAAAAAGTACCTCCATAGCATGACGCTTGGGGTGGAAGTTGATGGATTCCTGACGGGTGAACTTTACCTTTACCGGTCTTTCCCACCTTTAAAAGCCATCAGCACGGCAATATGCTGTACGGAAAACGTCTTCCTCACCGCCAAATCCGCCACCCTACAAGCTTGTTCTCTACCACGATTCTGGAAGGATCCCAGCCCATCATGATGGCAATTTCTTTTCTGGTATCATATACACCCCTGGTCACTGGTATAAACCTTCACGCCGTCCCCTATAAGGGGAAGGCAATGGCACACTCCGGCTCCATGAAGGCATGCTCTGTAAATGGAGTAGAAAGCTCTCTGTTACCACATACTTTGCTCCCGCAATGGCTGCCTTGGCATCTCCACGGGTTACGTGTCTCTTGCTGACAAAGATTTCCGTTAGGATGAAAGCTTAGGCGCATTTTTCCCGCCTTAGCCTCTGCAATGCTTCTTACCGGCTCCAGCACTTCGTACCTCTACCTTTAAGCTTCTTCGCCGCCTCCAAAATGGAAGGAGTCTCAGCAACGATCAGGCAAAGAGCGTCTCCGATGCAACGAGTTGTGTCCCTTCGGCAATCATAATATCCCAGTCCGCTGAATATGTCCCACCTTGTTGTTGAGAACATCTTCAGCCTTTAAAATCGCAAGAACGCCGGGAAGACTCTGCCGCCTCTGTATTAATCTTTAAAATCTTGGCTCTTGGATACTCTGTACGAACAGCTCCTCCGTAAACCATGTTTTCCATCTCCACATCATCAGGATATTCTCCGGTTCCCAAAACCTTCTCTCGAACATCCACACGGAAAGCGGACTGTCCAACCTCGAAGTCTTCTCCGGTTTCCAGCTCGGACTGAATCTTTTCCTCTCCCGAAGCACCTTGGCAGCAAGCGCAATTCCTTCGATAATCTTCTTATAGCCTGTACATCTGCAAATGTTGGAGCGGATGGCTTTTCTTAATATCCTCTTCTGTTGGATTCGGATTCACATCGATTAAAGCCTTGGCACTCATCACCATACCAGGAATACAGAATCCACACTGTACGGAACCGGCACGTCCAAAAGCATAGACATAGGCCTCCTTCTCCTGAAGGCTCAGTCCTTCAACGGTAACAATGTTCTTTCCCACTGCCTTTTTGGTAGACAAAAATACAGGAACGCACAGCCTTTTCCATCAATCAAAATAGTACAGGTTCCCAGGCTCCTTCACTACAACCGTCTTTTTACGGACTTACACTTTAAATCGTCACGAAGAAAACGAAGCAAAAGGCTTATCTTCCTTTGTTTCCACCTCTTTTCCGTTTACAATAAAAACGAAATACATCCATCTCTTCCATAAGCATCTCCTAATTCCTAAACTCAATATAGCGACGAAGGTATCCTCTTCCCTTTTTACTCTTTCTCCTAAAGTCGATGAAGAAAAAGAAATTGCTCCTCCCCTTTATCGACCAAGTATTCTCACTGTTTTGAAAAAGCTTTTCGGTTGCTTATAGCAATCCGTATTCCTGTGAGATATCTCTTTATTTTTAGCTCGCTCCTTGTAATCTAAAAATAATTATGTCGTTTACAAATTAACAATATGATTATAAGCGAAAGCGGTGAGAGTTGCCACCCCCACTGCAAAGACTTCCCTTTTCCAAAAAGAGAGTAAAACTTTTGTGCGATTTTGCCTAACAAACTTTTAGGCAAAAAAACCAAAAATATTTTTAGTTTGCTTTCTGAAGATTTTCCTTCACTACTCTTTCTACGGCATTTAAAATATTTTTCATAACCGATGCAACAGCAAAGATGTCCGGAAATCAGCTTTCTTAACTCTTCTCTGGTATAGTCCTTTCTGTTCCCACAATCTCCACAGCGGTAAGAATCAGTCCGAGGGTACAGAAGCGCACTGCACCGCTGCTTCTTCGATAAATGCGGTCTGAACCGGATTTAACTCTCCGTTTGGTCCTTAAAGGCCTTCTACGGTAAGAACGGACTTTCCGTCTGCCCACATAGCCAGGTAGATACAGCTGTCCACTGCCTCCGTTTACCAAAAACGGTGCAGGCACCGCACTCTCCTACCTCACAGCCCTTTTTACGGAAGTTAAGTCAAGACGCACTCTCAGGGCATCCGGAGAGACTCTCTCTCGTCTACAGTCAGTTCCACATCTCTTCCATTCACCTTAAAAATGAATAATTTTAAGCATTGATCTGTCCTCCTTGTAAAACAATGGCTTCCTTAAAGCACGCTTTGCCAACTCTGAAATCACCTGTAAACGGAACTCTTGAAGCTCTCCAGGAGCTCTGGGACGAACCTCTGTCAGGGCGATGTTTACATAATTTTCAATTCTATCCCTATCGTGCAAGAGGCTCCTTCAGGCTTTCCTCCGCCTTCGGACAACGAATGGGAGTAGGACCGCTACACCGTAGCCTAGTCTCACCTCTTCAATATGCTTCTTCTCTTTGTCCAGCTTTACCATTACCGCACAGCCCAGAGTGGCAATCTCCATGGACTTTTCTCTTTCCGTACTTAATGTACTTTCCGCTGAAGCCTTCATAATCTTCTTTCTTGATTAAAAAGCCGGTACAAAACCTCATTTTGCTCCCGAACCGTCTTTCCCGAGCCGGTATAAAACTCGGAAATTGGAACCCTGACGCTCTCCTTGAGGACCCTGTCAGAAAAACAACCGCATTTAAGACCTGCATACTTGCAGCGGAGTCTGCGGAGGTTGCCCCGTTACAGATGTTTCCGCCGATGGTTCCCATGTTTCGAATCTGGGGACCTCCAACAGTATCCACCGCCTCTCCCAGCATGGGGATATGCTTCTGTACCAGAGGGTCATTGGTCAAGTGGGTAAAGCTTGTTCCTGCTCCAATGAAAAGGTCTCCGTTGTCCAAAAGCTTTACGCCCTTAATTTCTTCGATATTTTTAATGGACACCAGTGCCTTTCCCGCATCCTTTCCCTCACGAACACGAATCAATACATCGGTTCCGCCGGAAATGATTTCCGCATTGGGATTGGCTGTTAAGGCCTGCACCGCATCCGCTACATCCTTTGCTTCATGAAATCCCTGTAAATCAAACATGTCTTTATCCTCTCCTTTACCATAAGATAAATATCACTCTTGTGTTTTACGAACGGGAGCCCCGGCTAAAACAGGGGTCCCTGTCCTCTATGTTCTATACAATCTTGAGAAGAAATCGTCATAGGGAGGAAGCCCTCCCTATCGCTTTTCTTCCTTAGTCTACAGAGATTGTCTTAGTGTAATCCCGCCTCACGGAATGCATCTGTGAGTCTCTGGCTGGTCATCGGTGCCACATTCATGGCAAACGCCGTGTAGCCTGTAGGATAGCGTTTCTTACCGCAGGAGCCGCTGCAATAACAGGAGGCTCTCCCAAGGACTTGTTGCCGTAGGGGCCGGTAGGATCCTCCAGCTCTATGAAATCCACTTCCAGATCGGGAACGTCCATAGCGGTAGGAATCTTAAAGTCTAAGAGGTTGGCATTTAAAACCTTTCCGGTCTTCGGATCCACCAGTAAGTCCTCGGATAAGCCGAAGCCAAGGCTCTGTGCCATTCCGCCGTGAACCTGTCCCCTTGCGGTATCATGGTTAATAATGGTTCCGGAATCATGCACTTCCACGATTCGCAAAATCTCCACCAGGCCTAAGGGGATATCCACCTCTACCTCGGCATAGCATACACCGGAGGAGAAGGTATTGCTCTTACAGTGGTTGGTACATTCCGCCGCAATATGTACGGACTTATCCAAAGAGTAGAATGCTGTATCTGCCAAAATAGCAAGGGGAAGTAGTGGAGTTCCACTCTTCTTTTCCACAATCTGAGAATCCACAAGATCCAAGGCATCCTTGGAAATCTGTGCATCTTCGGAAACGGAGAGAAGCTCACGAATCTTCTTTGCCGCTGTAGTTACCTCTTCCACATATACAGTCTTGGAGAAATCCTGCACCGCATTGTTTAACATATATTCCGCATAGTCTAAGATACGATCCTTAAACTCTCCTGCCACCTTCTTACAAGCCATACCGGAAACATAGGTCTGGCGGGAAGCGTAAGCTCCTGTATCGAAGGGAGCAGTATCGGTGTCCTGGGTAGAACATACATAGACATCTTCATAACGAATACCGGAGGCCTCTGCTGCCATCTGGGTAAATACGGTATCCGCACCCTGTCCGATCTCCGTAGCCCCCATAAAGAGCTGGCAGGAACCGTCCTGGTTCAATACCATACGAGCCGCAGCAGTCTCTAAAGCGATAGGATGAACACCGGTCTTATAGCAGAAAATCGCCATACCGATACCTCTTCTCTTGTCTCCGCTTTGAGGCTTATCGTACTCTGCTCTCTTCTCCTTCCAGTTTGCAAGTTCCGCACCCTTTATCATAGAATCCTTTAATCCATAGGAATGGAAGGTAATGCCATTGTGCGGATCCTTAAATCCTGCAGGAATACAGTTCTTTAGACGAATCTCCAGAGGATCCATTCCGATTTTTCTTGCCAAATCATCGGTTAAGCACTCGGTAATCCATACAGACTGGGGAATACCGTATCCTCTCATAGCTCCCGCAGTAGGAGCGTTGGTATAAACTATCCAGCAGTCTACCTCTGTACCAATCTTATCAATATATAATTCTTTGAAGACATTTCCGCAGTTTGCACAGATGGCGTGGCCATGGGAAGCGTAACCTCCGTTGTTGGCAAAGGCTTCCATCTTTCTGCTAAGAATCTGTCCGTCCTTTGTTACCACAGCCTTGGTATGTCCGGTAATCTGGTGTCTGGTTCTGGTGCCGTAAATGGTCTCCTCACGGAAATCTCCAAACGCACTCGGTTTTCCTCCCACCTGCATGGACATGTAGGCATTTAACGGCTCATACAATACGTCCTGTTTGTTACCGAATCCGCCGCCGATATAGGGCTTAATGATACGAACTCTTCCAGCAGGAACCCCGAGAGCCATGGCTGTATATAAACGAACAATATGAGGAATCTGGGTGGAGCAAAACAATGGTAATCTTATCGTTCACATCCACATAGGCAAAGGACACCGGAAGCTCGATATGGCAGTGAGAAATCTTCGGCGTATCATAAACCTGCTCGTAGGTGACGATGTTTTCCTCTCCGTACTCTTCCTTGGCCTTCTTCAGACCTTCCTCAAAGGTATAGTCCTTCTCTCCCATAGTCATGTGGCTATGAACGATAACATTGTCCTTACGAAGATCCGGGTGAAGCGCCTGTGCTCCTTCCGACAAGGCCTCCTCCACGGTGGTCATAACAGGGTACTCCTCGTATTCCACCTTCAAAGACGAAGAGCCTGGTCACAGGCACTTCATTTTCCGCAATGACGCAGGCAATATCATCTCCGTAAATCCGGACTCTCTGATTCAGAAGCTTTCTGTCACAGATATCCTGGTGGGCTTTCTCTACAGACCAGGGGTGTCCTGCTGTGGGGAATTGGATATCCGGCACATCAAAGCAGGTAAGAATCTTTACGACTCCCGGTACCTTCTCCGCCTCACTGGTATCAATGCTCTTTTACCAAACCATTTCCGATGGTGGAATGGTAAACCCTACCGTGCAAAAATATTCTTCGGCTCTAAGTCCGCAGTATACTTTTGCTTCGCCCTGTGACTTTTCCATAGGCATCAACACGAATCTTATCTTTCCCTACTGCACGCATGGAAACCCTCCTGACTGTTTGCAAATGCATCCATTGATTACGAAAATACAAGCCTTCTTCCTCCGGAATGGCTTTGTCTAAGTATAAAATCACCCATTTCTGGAGTCTATTCACAGTTTTTGCCAAGCTTTTTGGTGCTTCTGTCATAAATTTAACAAAAATTTTTTGATAATCTAAAATTTTGTACTGACTGGCAAAAATCCTTCCATTACAGCTTATCCTTGCATCTTCCTACAAAGCTTGATATTACTGGATTTTTTTGCCAAAAATGCCATTTTAATATTTCCAAGGTTTTTCCTTTATTTTTAGAAATTTCCGTGAACTTGTCTAATTTTTGGCGTATTGTCAAAATATAGACAAAGCACTTTTACAGGATGTTACAATACCGTCCAGATTCTTGTTATAGGATTTTTTTATCTTTTTGAAAAAAACAGGAAAGATTTCTATGAAAAATCACAAAAGGAATAGCTACATTTTCAAGGAAGAAAAGCTCTACAGTCCGACATCGGAAAAATGCTGCTTGGGAGCAAAATCAGGAAGCTCCTTAGGCACAAACCATTGAAAATATCTATTCCCCGGTGATATTTCAGGAATCTTTTTCTTTTTCAAACAAATGAAGGAGGAAAAATGAGTCAAGAAAAGTCAGTAGCGCATGGAGAACATTTACAAGCTGGACGGAAGAGTGCCCATCGGAAAGGCCATCCCCTTCGGCTTACAGCATGTCTTAGCCATGTTCGTATCCAACCTAGCCCCTATTACTATTATCGCAGGAGCCGCACAGCCCGCCCTTACCCAGCAGGAAATCGCCATGCTCTTACAAAACGCGATGTTTGCCGCAGGTATCGCCACCTTCATCCAGCTGTATCCTGTCTGGAGGATTGGCGCTAAGCTTCCTATCGTAATGGGTGTAAGCTTTACCTTTGTGACCATCCTGTCCACCATTGCCGCAAACTTCGGTTACCCCACCGTCATCGGTGCCGTAATCGTAGGCGGTTGCTTTGAAGGTGTTTTAGGACTTTTGGCAAAGTATTGGAAGAAAATCATTACTCCCATCGTTGCCGCAACCGTAGTAACCGCCATCGGCTTCTCCCTTTTTACCGTAGGTGCTCGTTCCTTCGGCGGAGGCTACGGAGATGACTTTGGTTCCAAAGAAAACCTAATCATTGCCACCGTAACTTTACTTACCTGCATCGGCTGGAGCATCTTCGTAAAGGGCTATATGAAGCAACTTTCCGTATTGGCCGGCTTAATCGTTGGATATATTCTTTCCATATTTATGGGCAAGGTAGATTTAAGCCTGATTTTCTCTGACGGCTTTGTGTCTTTACCAAGACTCTTCCCCTTTACTCCACAGTTTAACATCGGCGCCATCCTTTCCGTTTGTATCATCTTCCTTGTTTCCGCAGCAGAGACCATCGGAGATACCACAGCCATGGTAGCCTCCGGCTTAAACAGAGATTACCGAAAAAGGAAATTTCCGGTTCTCTGGCATGTGACGGATTCGGATCCAGCATTTCCGGACTTTTTCGGCTGTGCTCCCGTAACCTCCTTCTCCCCAGAACGTAGGTCTTATCGCTATGACCAAGGTGGTAAACCGCTTCACCATTGCCACCGGTGCGGTAGCTATGCTTTTTGGCAGGGCTTCTGCCTCCTGTAGGACATTTCTTTGCTTCCCTTCCCCAGTGCGTATTGGGCGGATGTACCATTATGATGTTCGGAAGCATCGTAGTCTCCGGAATGCAGATGATTGCTTCCTGCGGCTTCAGCCAGAGAAATATCGTCATCGCTTCTCTTTCCTTGGCAGTAGGTATCGGATTTACCTCCAGCACGGAGAGTAGCATCTGGCACATCTTCCCCTCCATCGTACAGACCGTATTCGGGGAAAATGTCGTAGCGGTAGTCTTTGTTGTTGCTTTGATTTTAAGTGCGATTTTGCCGCAGAACATGGAGGTGGCAAAGCTACCGAGTCTGTAGAAGAAGAGAAATAAAAAGAAAAAAGAGAAATAAAAAGAAAATTACATGCTTTTGCAGATAGTATTTGTTAAGCATACAGAAAAGAAAAAGCAAGAGCTACTCTTGCTTTTCTTTTGCTTTAGTCGTACAATATCTTGTACAATTAATCTGAAGGAGAAAAACTATGGAAGCTGTTGCCTATTCCAATTTCAGACAGAATTTAAAGCAATACATGAAGCAGGTAAATGAAGATGCTGATGCGCTGATTGTAACCGCAAAGGATGCAGAGGATACCGTAGTCGTACTCTCTAAAAGAGAATATGACAGCTTGCAGGAAAAGTCTGCGAATTCTATCCAATTCTTATTTAATGGAAAAATACGCCATGGAGAAGCGCAATTCGAAAAAAACAATTTCAAACCCGCATGACTTGCTTGAGGTAAAAGAAGATGATTAAAGCCTGGTCGATGAGGCGTGGGAAGATTACCTCTATTGGTATGCCCAAAAATAATAAAAGTACCATCAAAAGATTCATCGCCTTATTGAGGGCGATAGAAAGAAGTCCCTTCTCAGGAATCGGCAAAACCGGAAGCTCTAAAAATACGAGCTTAGCGGAAAATGCGTCGAGACGTATCACGGAAGAAGATCGGCTGATTTATGCTATTGAGGATGATGTATTATACATTTATTCCTGCAAGGATGACATTATTAAAAAGGTGCTGTAAAAATCAAAAACATTTTTCTAAGCAATATAGATCTGAAACGGGGCACGCTCTCGCTAGCTTCGCCACGTAGGGGATACTAAGCGAAAAACTGCGTTTCTCTTGTTTTTCGCAAGTACCCACGGGCTCAGACTACCCCGCATTCAGACCTATATTGCCGAAAAATTGCTTTTAAATTTTGATTTTTTACAGCACCTTTTCTCTATGTTCTCTTCTTCGGAAAAATGATGGTTCCAAAGCCTTTTAGCCTGTTACGTCAAAGAATAATTTCTCCGGTTCTTTTCATAGAGACTTTACCGTATAGAAAGTACTTCAGTTTAGACTGTACTTTGTCGTTCTTCTCCGGCATGAATACCAGCTTTTTCTTCGTTACTGCCGCTCAGCTTTTTTCACCGGATAACGCTTCGTTGCCTGTAGTTATCATCCGGCTCGGTAAGATATAATGCGGTTAATTCTCCGTAGATATCCCACTCTGCACCGTAAACTACGGCAATCTGATTTCCGCTTGTATTAAAGCCGCTATGCTCCAGTAGCAGAACCTCTCCCTTTTGTAAATATTCCAAAACCGTCTCGGAAAAGTCGGAAGGATTGACTTTCTTCTCATTAAAGAGAGCTTCATATTTTAAGTTCTGGGGAAGGGTACTGTTTCTTGCTTCTTCTCTTCCCAGGTTGGAAGCGGAAGCTGTTGCTTCTGAACGAGACAGGGTGGAAGCACTGGCTCTTTGGCTTTGACCGGCTTCCTGCATCTTTGGATACAGGGCATAAGCACTGGCTCCTGTAGGAGTAACGGCCTCGCTATAAAGCTCATCCAGACTATGAAGTTTTCCAAAGATTTTTGCCTTAAAGCTTCCGCTTTGAGGGCTTGTTCCCTTCAATTCCTCTACATCCTCACGTCTTTGTAAAAGAGCATGCCGTAAAGCATCTCGCTCTGCTGCATAGTAGCTTAATCTGGAAATATAGTTCTCTTCTCCTGCACCATATACTCTTTCCGCCACATTCGCTGTATCATAAAATCCGGAAGAAGCGGTATGGGGAATGCTTTCAAAGGCGTAAGTATTCTTTGCAATAACCAGATTCTCATCTTTTCTGAAGCTTCCTGCATGTAAATCGACACCCTTGGCAAATAAAGCGAATCTGCTTTCTCCCTTCCTATTAATCTCTTGAAGGCGATCAGGCTCTGCTAAGCCATTTTTGAATTTCTCCTTTGTCTTTCGGAAAGCCTCATCTCTCTTAGCCTGCTCCTGTCTTAAAAGCTCAGCATTTTCACGATCTCTCCGCTCTTGTGCTTCTCTCGCCTTTCTAGCGGCCTCTTTTTGTTCCGCTATCTGCCTATCCAGGCTTTCTTGTTCCTGCTTAGCACGTTCCCTAGAGCGTTCCTCAATTCCTTGTTTTCTACGTAGCTCATTTTGCGCATGAAAGCTAATCAACTCATCCTTTGTTGCAAAGGGATTCTTAGTTGAGGGGTTATAGCCGGTCTGCCAAGCACTGCTGCTTGAACCGGAGAACTTCCGCCTCCGGAAGAACTTCCCCGCCTCCGGAACTGCCACCGGAAAAGCTTCCGCCACCACCACCGGAGCTGGAACCGCCGCCTCCGCCGCCGGAGCCTCCTGCACTCTTAACCACGCCGGAGAACTTCACCGCTCCTGCATTGGTACTCTGCATCCTGGGACTGGGAAGCTCCTGTAGTCTCAGACTTTACCTGTGCCACAAGACTTACGATTTCTTCCAAGCTCTTTTCCTTCTTTTCTGGCTTGCTCCGCTACCGCTTCCTTCTCTTTCGTGCTCTGTACTCCCTTGGAAAGGTCGAACAATGGCTCGCCCTTCTCATTGCTACTTTCCGCCCTCCTGTACAAAGAAGCCGTCCGGTGTCTTTTTCATTGTGATACATTCTTCCGGAATCACCGGCAAAGTAATAACAGTAGCCGTCAACCCACTGCCATCCGGTTGCCATCTTTCCTAAAGAATCCGCCTTGGTGTCCAGGAAGAACCATTTTTCCGTCCTTCTCCATCCATCCGCTTTTTTTAAATTTTTTTGCTCTGGGGATCCACAGTACCACTGTCCCTTGCTTTCTACCCAGCCGGTCTTCTCCTGACCGTTTCCGTCCACGTACTTCCAGTTGTTTCCATCCTGTTGCCATCTTCCTTCAGAAGCCGCAGCACCCTGTCCCTCCGCGAAAGCCTGTCCGCTGAACAAACCAAGCAGAATGGCCGTAGCCAAGGGGAACAGTACTCTGTCTATTCCTTGTTTCTTCATTTTGCCTCCATTCCGGAAAAAAGAAGGACCTCCCTGACCGACTTTTCTCTATCCCTAAGGGGTAATCCGGACTCTGCAATATGCTGCAAAAGCCTTTTAGCCAACGTAACCGTTTTTAACTACTCCCTTAAACGCTCTATACTTCTAAAAAGGTCGAGGCCAATGTTTCGCAAAACTCTCGTTGATACAAGAGGAAAATACTTTGTCTTAAACTGCAAAGCCGGAAAATGCGTAACATTCCTCGACGGAAGACTCTCCTTCGTCTCTAAATCCAAAATCCCTGGAAGAATCCGTCATTATTATAATCGGCAAGGTTTTTGACAAGATAAGCGTTTGATTTAATTTTTTATTTTCTGATGTTCCGGTTTGCGTTTTTCTTCTTCCCTATTTAAAATAAAAAAATCGAAAAAAAGTTTTTTTCCGAAAAAGGAGGCAAAATGAATACCGATATCCTGCAATTACAGTCCGATTACCAAGAGACTTGCCACGAAAATATCTTAAAGCGCCTGACGGAAGAATACAGAAAGCCCTATCCCGGCTATGGAAGCGACAGCATTTGCGAAGCTGCCAAAGAAAAAATCCGTAAGGCCTGTCAATGCCCTACCGCTCAGGTGGAATTTCTTGTGGGCGGAACCCAGACCAATGCTACGGTGATTGACTCCTTCCTCCCTTCCTACCAAGGCATACTTTGTGCGGACAGCGGACATATTGCAGTGCATGAAGCAGGAGCCATAGAACTGACAAGGCACAAGGTGCTTCCCTTAAAGGGAAAAGACGGAAAGCTCTCTCCCAAAGCACTGGAATCCTTTCTTTCCGACTTTGCCTTGGACGAAAATAAAGCCCACACCGTACAGCCCGGCATGGTTTACCTGTCTCAGCCCACGGAATACGGCAGTCTGTACAGCAAGGCAGAGTTAACTACCATTTCCGAGCTTTGTAAAAAGCATCAGCTGCTGCTTTTCGTAGACGGTGCCCGACTGGCCTATGCCCTTGCCGCTCCGGAAAATGACCTCAGCCTTCCGGATCTGGCCAAGCTCTGCGACGTCTTCTATATCGGAGGCACCAAGTGTGGCGCCATGTTCGGAGAAGCGGTAGTCATTCCGGATGCCGGTAGACTTCCTCATTTTTTCACCTCCATCAAACAGCACGGCGCCCTCCTTGCCAAGGGTTGGATTCTGGGTCTGCAATTTGATGAGCTCTTTAAGGATGAGCTTTACCTCCATATCGGCGAAAAGGCCAACGCCTACGCCCGGGAAATCAAGGCAGCCTTAAAGGATGCGGGGCTCCCCCTCTTTGGAGACTATCCCACCAATCAGGTCTTCTTTGTCATTTCCCATGAAAAAATGGAGCAATTAAAAAAGCAGGCGCAGTACGCCTACATGGAACGCTACGATGAAAACTCCAGCGTGATTCGTTTTTGTACAAAGCTGGTCTACAAGAGAAGAGGACGTGAAGAAGTGCTGTGAGATAATCAGCGGGCTGTAAAAAATCAGAAAAATTTTCCAAGCAATATAGGTCTGAAATTGGGGCAAGCTCTCGCTAGCTTAATCCTGTGTATTGAAAAACTGTATTTATCATAAAGATGCGCTCAAATGTAGTATGGGTCTACAATCGGGGCACGCTCCCGCTAACCTCGCCTTCGTAACAGTACTAACTTCAAGCTTCGCTTTACTTGCTTTCAGTAAGTACTGACGGGCTCAGATTGCCCCTATTATAGACCCATACTGCATTATTCGCTTCACTTATTGATTTTACAGGTCTTCACTTCGCCGGATTTCGCAAGTATCGGGCTCAGACTACCCCATATTCAGACCTATATTGCCGAAAATCTCTTTATTATATTTTTAGTTTTTATGCCTTTAGTTGAAAGTCTGCTACCAAATCTTTAAGCTTATTTGCCTGTTCGGTAAGCTCCTCTGATGCCGCAGCAGTTTCTTCCGCTGTTGCAGTATTGCTCTGAACCACGGAGGAAATCTGATCAACCCCCTGGGTAATCTGCCTTACTCCCTTTGCCTCCTCTTCGGAGCTTAAAGAAATACCTTGAATCAAGGCATTAATCTGTTCCGTATGCTTAGAAAGACTGTCTAAGGAATCTGCTGTTTCCTCCGCAATTTTCGCACCATTTTCTACCGCTTCAATCGTTTCTTCGATAAGGCTGGCTGTACTTTGCGCTGCATTTGCAGACTTTTGCGCCAAGTTTCCCACCTCATCCGCTACAACTGCAAAGCCCTTCCCTGCTGCTCCTGCCCTTGCCGCCTCAATGGCTGCATTTAGGGAAAGAATGTTGGTCTGAAAGGCAATATCGTCAATGGTTTTGATGATTTTACTAATCTCTGCGGACTTCTCCGTGATTGCGGACATCGCCTTAGACATTTCCTGCATCTTGTTGTTACTTAGGCGAAGAGCCTGTCCTGCATTTACAGAAAGGGAAGAAGCCTCCTGAGTGGTCTTTGCAGTTGCATTAATCTGATTGGTAATGTCATTCATGGTGGCACTCAGCTCTTCAATAGAAGATGCCTGCTCCGTAGCCCCCTGGGACAAGCCCTGTGCCGCAGAACTTACCTGCTCCGCATTATTATTGACCTTTCCGGCACTTTCCTGTATTTCCGACATGGTCTTGGAAAGGTCGGTGGTGATTTCGGAAAGAGCAGAAAGAATTGGTGCATAAGCTCCTGTATAATACTCTTCCATGCCCTTTTGCAGACGGAAGTTTCCTTGGGAAATATTCCCAAGTTTCTCTGTTAAATCCGTAATAATATGCTTTACCCGGTCTACCACCTCTTCCATGGCACGTATCAGTGTTCCAATTTCATCCTGATAAAGCATAGTGCATTTCAATATCAAAAGTCTCCGGCAGCCAGCTTCTTGCTACTGTTTGCCACCATGGTCAGAGGCTTTAAACACTTGTTTAGATAGAATACCGTTGCCAGAATCACAATACCTACTGTCAATAAACCAAGGCCTATAGCCACCAAAACCATTCGATCTACAGCATGGTCATAGTCCACCTCCGTCATACTGATTCTGAACCACCAATTTTCTCCCTTCAGATTAACCGGTGTAAAAAACTCTCTTTCTTCCTTCCCTGACTGGTAGATAATTTTTCTTAATAAAGGGTTGTCCTTCCTCCATCATGGTCTTAATCTGCTGATAACCCTTCTCCGGCATCAGTTCGAAAGCTGCTTTCCATCATGTTCCGCATTGCCGCGAACAACTCCATTGTCCTCAATCAATTCAGAAAACATGGTGGGGAATTCTGCATCACTCTTACTGACGGAAGTCAGTTCTTCGCGTTGATGTCCAAGATTGTAACACCCTTGAACTGTCCATTTACCATTATAGGACTTGTAATGGAGAAAATGTATAAACCATCCACTTCATCATCGGCATAAACATTGGTCACCAGCGACTTGCCTTCTTTTCCGGCAAGATAGTAGTCCTTAGCCTTGTAAAAGTCATAATCCAAATGCTCTACAACCTTTTTCCTCTGCTCCCTTTTTGGTAATATAAAGACCATAATTTTTCATAATCGGAAAGAAAATGCATTGGGTTCAAAGAAGACTCCGGCTCCAATAATATTCCCTGATACTTTCATATTGGCATAGATATTCGTTAAAAGAACATTTTCTGCAAGATAACGAGATGCCGGAACCTCCTGTCCCACAAGCTGACTTCTAAAGGTAGTCGGTTCTGAGGATTCCACAGAAATCGTAGTTCCTGCTACGCCATCTTGCGATTTCCAAGTAGCTGCGGGTGCTTCCCCTACCTGATCCTCTACACTGTAAATCAGACTGATGCCTTCATTAAGGCTATCTGCCATCTTGCTGTACTTATCCACGGTAGCAAGCAGCTCCCCTGTGGCATTATTTCCCTTTTCCATCATGGAATCGTTAATCTGCTGATCCATTTTAATTTCAAAGGAATGTACCAAAATATAGCACAGCGCCAAAATACTCACAAAAGACACTATGCCTAAAACAAGGGACATTCTTCCCTTTAAACTCATGCTTTTCCAAAAGCTATTCTTTTGTGTTGATTCCTTTTTATTCCTATCTTTTCTCATATTGTCCCTTCTTCATCCTGGAATACTGTCAACTGTCAATGGCAGTATATCGACTAAAAAAGGACAGGGGATAAGGGGGAATTATATTTTATCTCCTAAAGCCTCTAACCATTCCTTTTCTTTAAACCCCACCAAAACCTTCTCTCCATAAAGGAATATAGGTCTCTTTACCAGCATGCCGTCTGTTGCCAGTAATGCCTCCTGCTCTTCCTCAGACATATTAGGGAGCTTGTCCTTTAATTCCATGGACTTATACAGCTGACCACTGGTGTTAAAGAAGCGCTTTAGGGGAAAGGCCGGAACGCTCCCTCATCTCATGGATTTCCTTAGCGCTTGGGTTTTTGTTCCTTAATCGGGCGCTTTTCAAAAGAGACATTGTGAGCCTTTAAAAAATCCTCTGCCTTTTTACAGGTACTGCAACGGTCATAGCAAATAAATGTATTCATGGTTTTTCCTTTCTTTCGGTATTTCTTCTAAAAATACTCCTTCTATCCTATGCCTTTATTTATAGCAAAAAGGAAGGAGAATGAACATCCCTTCCCTTTATTCTCAGAAAAATAATTTTTATGCTTAAGACGAAATTTTTAGTCTCTGTGTATCGCTCTTTCTGCTTCTTTTTACCCCTGCTCTTTTAAAAGCTTTCCCAAATACTCTGCCAAATGCTCATGGGCATAGATATTGGCATTCTTCTCCGCGGTGGGGTTATAGTTGGTATTGGTATTTACGTCATAAACATAAATCTCTCCGCTTGCCGACTGCACCCATTCAATCGCCGCAACGTCAATGACGCTGTTCTGTAAAAAATTTTGTGTAGGCCTGCTCTCTTTCCTTCTCCAAGGGCTCCGTGATTTGGAATTTTTCGGAGCTTTCCAGCTCTTCCTTCTTCTTTCCGATCTGGCAGCCGTCTGCCGGGCAGAGCTGGAAGCCGTCGGAGGAATCAATGGATACGGTATATAAAAACTTCTGTCCGATAAACTCGGAGCGGCGGATTCTGCCGTCTGCGGGCTTAATGTACTCCTGCAAGAGGGTGATGCCGTCTACGGAAGGCTCAAAGGCCGGGCTGTTGACATAGGCCTCCAGCTCTCCTTCATTTTGGAAAAGCTGTACTCCCAAGCCCTTTCCTGCACGGTTATGCTTGGTAATCAGGGGGTAAATGTTTAGCTGTCTTGCTCCTTCCAGAATCTGATCCTGTCCTAAAACCGCCACGGTTTTGGGATGGGAGAATGCTCATTTTTCCTCTAAGGCAAGGTACTGCTTTTACCTTACTGATTTCCAGATTGATGGCTCCTAAACCGTTTACCACCTTACGACCGTGTCTTGTGAGCCAGTAAAGTACCTGCTCGGTGTATTCCGGCGCATAGCGGTGTCCTCTGGTATGGGAGGAGGCAGACATACGGTTATAGAACACGCCCTCAGGGGGGGCCTCCTGTAAATTCAGGATTCCCTTGGATAAATCCCATAGCTCATAGGGAATCTTCTTTTCTTCCAGCCACTTTACCAAATGCTGGGTCCATTCCAGATTTTCATGGATTACATATACCTTTTTCTCTGCCATTTTCTTTCCTTTCCTAACTTTTCTATTCACAAATAATTTTCATCAGAGGATTCATGCAGGGTCACTGAATATTCCTTCTATAGGATTCCTTAGCCTGCATTGGCAACAAATTCCTTGCCTGCTACATTTTCCGACTTTGCCGGTTTTTCTACTTTTTCCACATTCGCTTTTTTACTATCCAATACAGCCACTGCTAAAGCCTGCCCTACCACATTCAGAGCGGTTCTTCCTGCATTTGCAAAGAAGTCTACGGACAATATCAAGGCTACACCTTCCACAGGAAGTCCCAACTGGGGAGCTGCCGCCAATAAAACCACAATGACCCCGGAAGGGATGGTTGCCGCGGTCTTTCCGATTAAACTTAAAAGGAGAACCGTAAACAGTAAGGCCTGGGTCGTGAAAGTAATGCCGTAAGCATTTGCCAAAAAGACAGTCGCCAAGGCAAAATACACTGCCGCTCCCTCAAGATTAAAGGAGTAGCCGAGAGGTACCACGAAATCCGTTACCGCCTCGTCATAGCCTTCCTTCTTCAAACGCTTCAAAAGTGGGGGTAAAACCACGCTGGAGCCGCCGGACACAAAGGCCAGTGTCACCAAATCTCCGATACTCTTGATAAGCTTTACATAGTTTACCTTATATAGAATAGCAATAACGGGGAAGATTACAAGTGCCAAAACGCCGTAGCCAAGGTACATACCCAGGACAAACTGTCCAAGTCCCACCAGCTTGTCCACTCCGGTTGTTGCCACGTCCTTGGCAATAAAGCCGAATACGCCTACCGGAGAAAGTAAAATCACCGCATCTAAAATCTTGTAAATGGCGGCAATCCAAATCTTTGTGCCGGAAAGGAAGGCGTCCTTCTTCTCCTGCTCCAGCTGTCCTACGCCATAGCCTAAGAAAATGGCGAAAATCAGAATCGGAAGTAATGCGCCGTCTGTAAGTGCCTTGAAAAGATTGGAAGGAATGAAGTTTAAGAAAAACTCATCAATCTTCACGCCGGTGGCGATTCCCTCCAAACTGGCACCTTCTACCGTGATATTTACCCCCTGTCCAAAGCCTAAGTAATAGGAAGCAAAGACAAAGAGGGCGGTAATTCCTGTAGTCACTGCGAAGAAATACAGGAAGGTCTTTCCCAGGAGCTTCTGAAAATGATTCTTGCCCAGTACCTCTGCCACAGCCACCACCACAAGGGGAAGCACTAGAGGAATAATCAGCATACTGATAAGCCGGATAAAGGCCTGTCCCAGAAACTGGTAAAAGCTTGCAAATTGGGGAAGGAAATATCCTACCGCCCCTCCTAAAAACAATGCTATCAATAATTGTAAGCCCAAGGCTATTTTTCTTCTTTACGTTACCCATAGTTCTCTTCCTTCTTCTCCCATACATTCCGCTTACTACTTTTCGGATTTGCTTTTTATTCCTTTTCTATACGCATTTCATCCTGTTTTTAGCTTGCATTTCCTATAAACCCACTAATTAACTAGGACTTCTGTACTATAGCATAAGAGCCTTTCCTATGCTAATTCTTATTTCAAATGTTTAGTTATAAATTTAATCTATATCAGGCTTTTTATGTTTTTACAATTTCATAAAAATTTTGCATCTAATATGCCATTTTCGTTAATTTTTGCTATAATCTAGGTAGTTATGCCAAACACATTATTCTTTGGAGCAAAAGGCAGGAAGCTCCCTTCTCCCTCTATAGAAAGGAGAAACAACATGGATCAAGGCAGTTAGAGCGGATTTTAAAGAAGATGGAGGAGCGGAATCTTTCTCAGATGATTATTACCGACCCACCCGCCATTTTTCTATTTTAACCGGTAAGTGGATTCATCCCGGCGAAAGAATGTTGGCATTGTATATCAACACAAAGGGAGACAAGCATCTGTTCGTAAACCGTATGCTTCCTCAGGAGAGAGACCTTGGCGTGGAGATTACCTATTTTGATGACACGGAAGACGGTGTAGAGATTCTTTCCCGGGTAATTGATAAGGATAAGCCCATGGGTATCGACAAGACCTGGCCGGCACGTTTCCTTCTTCGTTTGCAGGAGTTAAAGGCAGGCTCCTCCTTCGTCAACGGTTCCGTAATCGTAGACAAAGGTTCGTCAGATTAAGGACAAGCACGAGCAGGAGCTGATGATTCAGTCCTCCCTGGTAAATGATAAGGTTATGGAGGAATTGATTCCCTTACGTAGTCAAGGGATTAACCGAGAAGAGTTAAATGCCGTAACCAGAGACCTGTACAAAAGCACGGCTGTTCCGGCGTTTCCTTTGATCCCATTACCGCTTACGGACACGGTGCCGCAGATCCTCACCACGTTACCGACGACACCAAGGGAAAGAAGGGAGATTGCGTTATCCTGGATATCGGCGGTGTCTTAAATGACTATATCTCCGACATGACCAGAACCGTCTTCATTGGAGAAGTCAGTGAAAGACATAAGGAGATTTATCAGATTGTACGAGATGCCAACCTTCGCGGAATCGCTATGGCAAAAGCCCGGCAACAGAATGTGCGATGTGGTTTGGCTTGCCGAAACTATATCGAGGAGAAGGGCTATGGTAAATACTTCACCCATAGAACCGGACATTCCGCAGGTATCGAGGATCATGAGGTGGGAGACGTTTCCTCCGTTAATGAAGAGATTATCGAGGTTGGACAGTGCTTCTCTGTAGAACCCGGTATCTATATTCCTGAGGAAAATATCGGTGTGCGTGTAGAAGATCTGGTAATCATCACCGAGGACGGATGCCATGTATTAAACCACTACACCAAGGATCTTCTGATTGTAAAGGAAGACGAAGCATCGTTAAGGGAGAGTAATATAGTTTTTCCCTTTAGCGAATTCGCGGACTTTTCCGGAGAACTTTCGTAGCTTTTCCTTTATCGAATTCGAGGCTTTCTCGTTAGAAGATTGAAAAATCCCCCAAAGGACTGTCATTCTCCCTTGAGGGATTTTTAGTATTAAGCGACTTCCGCTTCATAGTATTTACTTCAAGCATTTACTTCATAGCATTTCCCGTTAAATAATTAACATCTCTTGGGAATTATGGTATACTAAAAAAAGTATCATTACAGAAAAACCATCGACTGGGACGGTGAAACGGAGGACTTTATGGCAAAAGATTCAAGAAGGACGCATGCCTTATTTAGGCTATGAAACGTATTATCGTATTGTTGGAGAGAATAGGGCAATAAAAGCCTCTTCTTCTGCTCCATGGTGAGTCGGTTCCACCCACAACTATTTTCGAGGTTTTGGATGACCTTGCAGAAAAGGATGGACGTCAGCTGATTATGTATGACCAGCTGGGCTGCGGAAATTCCTACCTGGACGGACATCCGGAGCTTTTGGGAACAAGGAGACCTGGTTAAACGAATTAATCGCACTGAGAAAGCATTTGGGATTGGATGAAGTACATATCTTAGGACAGTCCTGGGGCGGAATGTTGGCTATCATCTACGAATGCGAATGTAAGCCGGAGGAGTTGCCAGCTATATTCTTTTCCAGTACTCTTCCCTACAATGCCATTTGGGAAAGTGAGCAGAAAAGAAGAGTCGGCTATCTTCCCAAGGAGATGCAGGAAGCCATTGCCAAGGCGGAGAAGACCGGAAACTATAGTGATCCGGACTACGACGTAGCCATCACGGAGTTTATGACCAGATATTGTGCCGGTCCTTTTGGCCCGGATGCAGCAGAGTGCCTGACAAGAAAGAAAAAAGCAGGAACCGAAGCTTACGTTGCAGGATGGGGTCCAAATGAATTTACTCCCACCGGCTCACTTCGGGATTATAATTATCTGGAGCAGATGAAAGATTTTTCCAAACCCACTCTGATTTGTAGTGGTGGTGAAGACCTTTGCTCTCCCTATATTGCGAAGACCATGTTTGATGCTATTCCCAATGCCAAGTGGGAACTTTTTCCGTTATTCTCGGCATATGTGCTTTGTCGATGAAGAGGAGCTTTACAAGAAGGTATTGATGGAGTGGCTGAATCAAAATGACTAAGACTTAAAAGAAGATAGGGCTACAAAAAATCAAAATAAGAAAGAATTTTCGGCAATATAGGTCTGAATGCAGGGGTAGTCTGAGCCCGTCGGTACTTGCGTGAAAAACAAGAGAAGCGCAGTTTTTCGCTTAGTATCCGATACGTGGCGAAGCTAGCGAGAGCGTGCCCCTGTTTCAGACCTATATTGCGTAGAAAAACTTTTTGATTTTTGTGTAGCCGTCTTTTACAGCCCTTCTTTTTTACTGTCTTTTTATAGGAAAGGGAGGGCTCATAGCCTCCCCTTCCTTAAATAATTTTTCTTTTATCCGCTTATTCTTTTTTCTATACTGCTTCTACCTGATCATTGGTAATCAAGCTGTTCAGCTTCTTATCCATTCCCAAAGAACCGCTGCAAGAATAATCAAAAGCGCTGCAATACCGAAGTTTGCGGTTGCAAATGGCATCTTGAAATAATGTTATACAAGGTTCCGTAGGAAAGTCCTGCAATAAAGATGGCAAAAAGGTCCATACCGCCATCATTGCGGAGAGGAGCTTTCAGGCGCAAACTTGGAAATAAAGGAATTTCCCAATGGAGAGAAGGTCATCTCGCCAAGAGACATACAGAAACCGAATACAACAACCCAAAAGTAAGCTTGCAGGTCTTCCGGCTCTGGTAATCTCTGCCATTGCAGCTACCAAGAAAGCAAGTCCTAAAAATACCCATACCTAATGCAGTATGCTTAAAGATACTAAGACCACCGCCGGGGCGCTTTGCATCTCTAGCCCAAAGAAGTCCTAAAGCAGGTCCTAAAGCAATGCAAAGAAGTCCATTCTCAGAGTCAAAGAAGGATGTCGGAATCGTGAATCCGAAAAGCTTCCAGTTCATGTTGATGAATTCCTTAGCATCGTTCATTGCTCCCCAGTGATCATAAACAGGAAGGTATGCCAAATACCAGAAAATCCAGAAGATGGAGGAGAAGAGGGAAACGGCGATAATTGCCATTACTCTTTGCTTCTCGATCTTTGTAAGAGGTCTGCTTGGCTCAGCTGTCTTAATAGTCTCTTTGGATGCAGCTACTTCTGCACTATCCTTAAAAAGGCTTAGCTCCTGCTTCTCCCAAGGGTCCCCAACCTAAGAAGAACATTACAGCATTCACCAACATAACAATAGAGCAAACCAGGAAACAGATTCTATAGCCTCTTGCTCCTGCAATCAGTCCCACACTGGTGGTTCCGATGAAGGAACCTAAATTTACCATGGAATACTGAGTAGAAAAGGCCATATCCAAATCTTTAGGATCGGAGAATAGCTTTCCGGTGATGGAGTTGGTCTGTGGCTTAAAGAGTCCAGTTCCAATAGAAGCCAGAGCAATCATGATAGCAACATCGGTAAGACTGGATGATCTAAAGCCGAAGAAATATCCTAAGCTGATCAAAGCCATGCCGATAGGAACCAGATACTTAGCGCCCACAAAATGATCGGATATGTAAGAACCGAACAAAGGCGCTAAATAGGTGAAGGCTACGAAGAAAGATTGGTAAGTAGCACCATTTTCCTTCGCTACTCCTAAACCGCCGTCGACTACACTGGCGATTAAAAATTGTACAATGAGCCACTTTACAGAGTAAAAGCTAAAGCGCTCCAGGGTGAAGGCAAAGTTACAAATCCAGAACCCCTAGCCCTCCCTTTCTTTTTTTACTGTGCTGTCCATAAACACCTCTCCTTAAGGTTTAACCCTTATCTCGCCTCTTCTCCTATGCCACTCTTTCTTCGGGGAAAGAAAGAATTTTTAGGGGAAATGTAGGCAAGCAAAAATAAATTCTTAAGGGAATTATAGCACTTGTGCGCTTTTTTTCTTCAATATTCTGTAAATATTTATACATTTTGTCTTTTAAATGAAATTAGCTATTTGAAGCATCTTTTTAAGACATTGCTTAAACTATCCTTTAATCTTGTTGGCTTCTCTATTCATCAGCTTATCCCTTAGTCTTCCTTCAACTGGAACTTTTTCCATCAGCTCATTTAAAGTATGAGCCTGTCCGGTAAGCTCTTCGGAAGCTGCGGCACTTTCTTCCGCTGTTGCGGAGTTATTCTGTACCACGGAGGAAATCTGGTCGATTCCCACACTCACCTGTTTTACGCCCTTGGCCTGTTCATCCGATGCCAGAGAAATGTTTGTAATCATACTGTTGATTTTCTTACTCTGTTCAGAAACCACCACCAAAGACTGGGCAGTTTCTTCGGAAAGCTTTGCGCCCTTACCGATGGCATCAATAGCCTCTTCGATTAAACTGCTGGTATTCTGGGCTGCCTTGGCAGACTTTTTGAGCCAGGTTTCCTACCTCATCCGCCACAACCGCAAATCCCTTTCCTGCCTCTCCTGCACGGGCTGCTTCGATAGCAGCATTTAGGGAGAGGATATTGGTTTGGAAAGCGATATCGTCAATGGTCTTGATAATCTTATTGATTTCTGAGATTTCTCCGTAATATCCTGCATGGCTCTGGACATCTCATCCATCTTATTGGTGCTGACATTTTACAGCCTTCTCCGCATCATTGCTTAATCTTTGCTACTTCCTCGGTAATCTTTACCGTGCTGTCAATCTTATGAGAAATATCATCCATGGTAGCGGAAAGCTCTTCGATGGAAGAAGCCTGTTCCGTAGACCCTTTCAGAAAGAGACTGGGCGGCATTGCTGACCTGATCCGCGCCTTCCTGTACCTGCTCTGCGGAATTTCTGATTTCCTTCATAGTATTGGACAGGTCTCCTGAATATCCCTAAGAGACTGTAGAAGAGGTGCATAGGCACCGGCATAATACTCCTGATCTTCCATATCCACTCGGAAATTTCCTTGGACAGCTCGCTGAGCTTATTTTGCAAGTCGGAAATAATAGTCCGGATTCTCTGCATGATTTCTCTCATGCTCTCTGCCAGTTCTCCAATTTCGTCTTTCTTATTGTACTGAATATCTACATCGAAATTTCCTTACTACTTCCACACCGGAAGAAGAAATTTTCTTTCAAAGGTGCCAATGATGTCTCGAATCAGGAAATGGGTAAGAGCAATCAAAACCAATACTCCCAATAAATTGGTCAGCATTGCAGTCTTGACCAAAGTCATCAGCGTGGCATTGTACTCTGCTTCAGAAAGGCTGACACTCACCCACCAATCTGCATCTCCTACTTCTACCGGGGCAAGAAAACGCTTTACCTGGCCTTTATCCAAGCTGTCGGTAACCACATTAAAAGATTTTCCCTCTGCCTTCATGCTTTCCAGAGTATTGTATGCCTCCTCCGGCAATGTATCCTTTACGGGTTTTGCAACGGCGTCCGCATCCATAGAATAAGCAACATTGCCATCATGGTCGGTCAACTCAACTGCCAAAGATGGAAAACGTTCGTCCGATTGCTGCAGAAGTTCGAAAACATCCATTTTCATATCCACAAGAACATAGCCCTTAAATTCCTCTTTAATAACAATAGGAACCATTATGGAAAAAACCCAGTCCTTGGTATAGGCATCCTGATAAATGCTGCTAACGCTAAGCTTTTGTGTTTCTTTTAAATGCTTAAAATCCTCTTCTTCCTGATAGCCTGCGGAATAGGTCTGCACAGTACGAGTCTTGGCATTTTCCTTGCTAAGATAGAGGGAATAGTCATCCACGCCGGGAATAAAGGCACCCTTGTCAAAATAGACTCCTACGCCAAATATACTGTCATCACTGTTGACCGCCGCGTAAAGAGAGTCCAACATGGCAGACTCCGCATTATAAAGATTTGCCGGAATGGCAATATTTCTTACCCGAGACTGAAAAGTAGTCGGTCCCATCACCTTGGTGGCAACGGCATTTCCATTTCCATCCACAATATTCCAGATATTGGCGGGCGCTGCCCTACCTCTTCCTGGGTTTCATAAGCCGACATAATGCCCTCTCGGATGGTTTCCGCAACCACCTGATTCTGGTAAAGAATATTTTCAATATCATTGATGGCCATATGGGTTTTATCCACCATATTGCTGTCAACGGTCTTTTCCATACTGCTCTTACTAATATTAATTAGAATAGAGCCTGTCCCAATAAGCGCAATCGCTGAGCAAAGACCAATCAAAATCGACATTTTACTGCTTAAACGCAAGCTTTTGGAACAAGCCTCCTTCTTCGGTTTCGGCTCTTTTTCTTTTTGTTCCACCCTTTTTTTCATTTCTTCTCCTTAAGTGCTAAAACACAGCTGTTCATCTGCTGACTCCTAAGTTTTTTTCGTCCCAAGCAAAGAAAAGAATAAGAAGTATAGAAAAATATTATGCATTTGTCTCGGTATATAAATACGATTTATTGCTTTAATAAACCAAAGTATTTTTTTCTACCGCCCCTGAGACCGCCGATGATTGAAATTAAATGTTCGAATAAAAAGCGGCAAAAAGATCGTTCCGGTTTCTGTACCGGTTTTCTTTCACCGCTTCTTTCTTATACTTTTTCTACAAAGTGTCTACTTTTCCGCTTACAGCCAATTAAGAAAGAGGAATGGTAGCTACTTTGTATCCTTCCGCTTCAATACGGATTTCCTGCTTTTTTTATCCCCATTGGCTGTAGGAACAGAGAATAAGAGCAGGTCTTCTACCTTCTTTTTCTGACTTGGAATCTCCGAAGCTGAACTTCTCTCCCATCTTCAACAAATCAGCATGGAAAGGTGCCATTTGTCCGTAGGCTCTTCCTGCAACCGTCAGACTCTTGATGCTCTTTTAAATAATTCTGAACATCTGCTCTATCTCCTTCGAAGGAAAGCTCGTAGTATCCCCTGAGCGTCTTTTCTTCACAAGCTTTTTCATTACAGGTGCGGACATAGCCTTCTCCTCTTCATAAGAGATCTCAATATCCTCATAATCTTCCGAATGTAAGATAATTCGATGAACACCATATTCCTGTGGAGGATTACCGATAGCTAAATCCAATGAATCTTTCTGTACCATAAATGCGTGTCTTCCTCCAGCACATAGGTCTTCATACCGTTGATCGACTACATTAGTATAACTTACACCATCTACCTCCAAAGTCTTTAGACTCTTCAAGTATTGCTTTTTGCTCCTGCTTAAGCTTTTTCGAATTTTACAATCTTCACATTATAGCTTCCGGGAACTGATTTGTACTCAAAATGATACTGTAGCTTATCCAATTTCTTAAGATCTTGAAGCATTCTTTTAGTTACATTGAAATTGAAAATTACCGGTTTGTATCCATCTGGTGCAAACTCCAGAGTATTAACTCCCTCATGGAAGGCAGCACGGTTTAGACGAAGCGCGTTAAAATATCCTTTCTCTTTAATATCCCACTTTAGCGCATAGATATATTTATTTTTCTGGTATGTTTTAAATCTTCATCCCAATCTCCTAACTCATAGAGACTGTCATTCACCATAACATCTACGTTTCTATACAAAAACTGTTTTACAAGAGCTGGATTTTCATTTTTCCCAAAGAACAAGAGGAATGACTTCTTCTCAGCATCATACTCAAAGTGATAGGCAATAGGCCAAATCTTTAAATTGTTCTCTGGGAGAGTTCCGGGTGTTTTCTCTGGGATTCCGCCGGGCTGTGTTGTATTCTCAGAATTTCCTGAGTTTCCGTTTCAACCGGTTTCTCTGTGGTTCCACCGGTCTCTGTTCCCGAGTTCTCTGTGTTTCCGCCGGGCTGTGTTGTATTCTCAGAATTTCCCGGTGTTTCAGTTTCACCCGGTTTCTCTGTAGTGGTTCCACCATTCTCCGTTCCCGGCTTCTCTTCTGTAGTTCCACCGGGCTGTGTTGTATTCTCGGAAGTTCCTGAGTTACGGTTTCACCCGGTTTCTCTGTGGTTCCTCCGGGCTGGTTTGTATTCTCGGAAGTTCCAGAATTTCCCTGGAGTTTCTGTTTCAACCGGTTTCTCTGTGTTTCCGCCATTCTCTGTTCCCGGCTTCTCTGTATTTCCGCCATTCTCTGTTCCCGGTGTCTCTGTAGTGTTTCCACCAGGTTGAGTTGTATTCTCGGAAGTTCCCTGGAGTTACGGTTTCACCCGGTTTCTCTGTGGAAGGAGTAGTGGTTCCTGTTGTTTCCCTGTACCTCCGGAAGCATTTGATTCCGCACCTGTGGTAGCATTAGCTTCTGTTCCTGTAGATGCACCGGTTGCTCCACCGACTGTAGCAGATTCACCGGCTGTACCTGCAGTTCCTGCGGCACTTCCTCCGGTTGCTGTTCCTGTAGAGGTTCCAGCTGTAGAGGTTCCGGTTGTAGCAGTTCCGGTCGTGGCAGTTCCTGCCCTCCGGTGGTAGATGTAGTTGCTCCTCCTCCGGTGGATCCGCCACCTCCACCACCTCCGAAGCTTCCGCCTCCGGGTGCTGCAATGGCTCTACTTGCTCCAAGAACCTGTCCGGAAGAGCACGGCTTGCTCCCTGCCACCTGCTGGGAAGAAGCTCGGAGGGAAGTCCCTTGCCTGCCCTCATAGACAGCATCTCCATTTTTCGCCATGAAGCCACTCGTCCACTCTGATTTCACATAGTAACCGTCCGGAGTTCTTCCATTTACCACCAGCACACCGTAATTGTTGTCATCGGTAGGCATCAGATAGTAGCAATAGCCGTCAATCCACTGCCATCCGGTTAATAATCTACCCTGCTGTGCGCCGGATTCTGTGCTGAGGAAATACCATTTTCCATCAAGTTGTAACCAACTGGTCTTTAACTGTCCGTTTTCCGGATTCAGATAGTACCACCCTGGTTATATACTACCCAGCCCTTTACAGACTGTCCTTCTGCATTCCGGAATACCCATGCATTGTTTTCTACCGCCAGCTTCCCTGAAGTATTGCTTTTTACCTGTCTGGGCAAATGCAGAAAAAGCTCGGTGCAAGCATCATTGCCATTACTGTGGCAATGACTGTCGTCTTCAAACCGCGTCTAACCATTTCTTCTTAGTTCCTTTTCAAAGTCAACTTGCTGTCCCTCTGTCTAAAATTCATTCTCTCCTCAAATGAATATTGTGCGATTTTTAATAATATATCATAAAAAAACTAAGCTGATTTTTCTCTTAAGAGTATTGTAGTTTTTTAATAATACTATTTATAAATTAAATAGCATATTCGCTTTTCTTTAAGTTCGAAGTTTCTCAGCATCGGTTAGGGCTTTAGACGGATTGTTGCCCATATCGCCCCCGGTATTTTTCCAAAAAGCTCACAAAAAAAGGACTGTAATCAAAGAATAAAAATTTTCGGCAATATAGTACTGAATGTGGGTAGTCTGAGCCCGTCAGTACTTACTGAAAGCGAGTAAAGCGAAGCTTGAAGTTAGTGCTGTAAGGACAGACTTTTCATCAGAAAAGTCGTCCTGATACAGACCAACTTCCGAAGGAATTTGCTTTGCGATCGAGTAGGAGGCGGCGACTAACCGTCGTCCTCTCACAGCACTGTACGTACGGTTCTCGTATACAGCGCTTTTCAATAGTTGACGTGCACAGACTCGATAGGCTGTGGCTAAATCGTAAAAGCCACTGTTTATCAGTCTTTCTTTTGTCATTGCCATGTTCATGACAACTGTATGTGTTGTAAACCAATAGCCTCGTCTGCTGTTTGCCGTTTTCCACCCTAGGTCTTGAGGAACTCCCATGACCCCTCAGGTTTCGGTATCTGGTTCTGCACACATTTCCATTGTTTCCATACACACATACGTATTCTGTGATAGAGCCATCCGTTGATATCATTCATGTTGCTCTTCATACTTGCTATTCCATAGTAGTTAAGCCTACCCTCTTGCGTATACCTTGATTCTTTTCTAGGCTCGGCTTGATTGACTGACAGCGCTATGGGAAGAAAGCTCTTTCAGTTTCGACTTAAACTTCTCCCAAGACTTTTGCATGAACTCGGACATATATGCCACTCTGTTCCTTCCCAGTGCAAAGCCAAGGAATTTAAAATTTCGGATTGCAAATACACTGACAGTGCGGCTTTTTCTCTCGATTCACTGTAAGTTTCAGTTTCTCCTCAAGATACCTCGTACTGCTCTCTAAGAGTCTCTCTGATGCCTTTCTGCTTTTTCGCAAGAAGCACTATGTCATCTGCATACCTTATGCATGGGACACCTCTTTTCAAAAACTCCCGGTCGAACTCATTGAGGTAGATATTCGCGAGCAAAGGGGATAAATTCCTCCCTTGTGGCGACCCTTCCTCTGTTTCAATAACCACTCCATTTTCCATTACGCCACTTTTCAGATACCTCTTGATAAGTTGCACCACACGTTCATCTTTTAACATTTTTCCCTCAGAAGGTTGATAAGAATCTCGTGGTTGATTGTATCGAAATATTTTCGATAAATCTAGAACTACCGCATATGTGTAGCCCTGTTCAGCGTACTCTTAATCTTAAGTATTGCTCCTTTTGCGTCTCTGTTTTGGACGGTAACCGTAGCTGCCGTCTGCAAAAAGTGGCTCATAGATTGGAAACTAACTGTTGTGTTATCGCCTCGTTGAAGTGTATGGTCTATCACTGTTGGTATGCCAAGCTTTCGCACACCACCATCTGGTTTGGGAATCTCAACTCGTCTTACTGGAGACGGAGTATACTTTCCACGATAGATACGGTTAGTTAACTCCTGTTGATGTTCCTGAAGATAAGGAAGTGCCTCTCGATGGTCATACCATCAATTCCAGGTGCTCCCTGTTTGCCTTCACTCTTATACGCTCTGTTAAAGTTATCTTTTATGCAGTATCGCTTCTAAGAGCTTCTGGCTGTGCACTGCCTCTTTCTTTCCATATCAGATTGAATGACCCTACGCGCTTTCGCATACCCTTCATGTTCCGCACTATCTCTTTGTGAACAGCCATTGTTTTCAATGTTTTCTGCCACAACCAGTCATTCCTCCTTTCTCAGTCATACTTGAGACTCCTACTGATCTTATCCTTGTCTCTCGACTACTATGACCTCTGCTGACTTCTGTGTGTTCAGCATTGCTTTTGGACAATGGTTACCTCTTTCGAGGCATATCACACAGACCTCCCTAGGTACCACACGTTTCTTCCTCTCCATATATCTGCCTCATCTATCATGCATGATTCCGTGTAGTTATTGGACTTTGGCTTGTCTTGCAGTCTTATCCTCATGCATAACCTCATATGAGATTTCTGTTCGTCAGACCAGAGATTTGCCCATGAGTTAGTATCTCCTCATATCCAGCTTCCTTCAGATTCGAGGTCACCTCGACACCCTTGCCTTCGGCTATATCCTTCCCACTACCGGGCGGATTCGGGACTTTAACCCGTTAGAAACGTGCGCCGCTAGGCGCACAAGCAAAGTGAGCAGTGGTTACAGAAACCACTGCTCAGTCAGGCAAAGCTAGCGAGAGCGTGCCCCAATTCAGACCTATATTGCTTAGAAAAATTTATTTTACAATTCTAAATTGATTTTTACCCTTAAACTAGGGAAGCACTTTCTGCGGCAGTTTTCGTCATATTCTTCTTTGCTTCACAGTAGGCTTCCATTTCCTGCTACAATCTTTGCCTGATGCACCGCTTCTCCACTACAGTTTTTGGCACTGGTTACCACGTCTCCGGAAGCAAAGTTCCTTCCTTCGTCGTATGCCCCTTCTCATCCGTAAGCAGTAAGCCCTAGTTGTTGGTTTCCAAATCTGTAGTGTTGGAAACAATGTTGGCTCTAGTTCTGGCTGATGGCTACGATAATGCTGTCCGCCTTGAAGAATACTTCTCCTCCGGCTGTCCCTCTTCCTGCTTCTTCAGGATAATGCCTCGTCCGTAATTTCCACCGGAGAGTGATGAAGCAGAAATTTACGCCATCCTCCTCAGCCTCGGCGATTTCCTTCTTGCTGGCAGTCATATTTTCCATGCCTTTTACGGTAAATGATGGTAGCTCTGGAACCGCTCTTTTTGCAGTTCTGGCAGCATCCATGACTACATTTCCTGCACCGATGATAGCAACATTTTCTCCTAAATGATATGTCTCCGGAGACTTTTAAGTAGTCAATGGCAAAATGCACATTTCCAAAGCTTTTCTCCTGATGCCCATGGTTCTCGGATTCCATACACCGGTACTGATGAAAGCTGCGGCATAACTGTCCTCAAAAAGCTTATCCAGAGAAAGCACTCATTCAATCAGGATGTTGGGAGCGAATCTTACCCCCAGATCCAGCAAATGCTTTTTCCAGAAGATCAATGATATATTTCGAAGACGATACTCCGAATGCCGTAACGAAGCACGCCGCCGATTCTGTTTCGAGACTCGAAAATGGTTACCTTGTAGCCCTTTCTTTGCATCAGAAGAGCAATGGTAATTCCGGCAGGGCCACCACCGATTACCGCAATACGCTCCTTATCCTCTGCACCCTTTTCAAAATGCAGTTCTTCCAGATATTTTAAAGAGATTTCCTCCTCCATCTTATAGAAGGGAATGGGAATGCCTTTCACTCCACGAATACAATTTCCCTCGCACTGCTTCTCATGCTCACAAACCAAAGCACAAACGGCGGAAAGAGGGTTATTCTCGAAAAGAATATCTCCCGCCTTCTTCAGTTCACCCTGCTTATACAGCTCAATAACCTCCGGAATAGAGGTATTTACAGGACAATGCTTGGAGCATCGTGATTTTTACATAACAAACAACGGTTGGCTTCTTCCATTAAAAATGCATTCTGACTCATCTTCTCTCCCTTAACCCTTACTCTAAAAACCTTAGTCTAACTCTCTTTTCAGAAGAAAAATTCTACCACAGATTATTATCGACCATTGTTTATTTCACATTCATAGTTCTAAAATTTTTATAATTAAAAAAGGAGCTGTAAAAATCAATTTAAACATAATTTTTCGGCAATATAGGTCTGAATGCGGGGTAGTCTGAGCCCGTCAGTACTTACTGAAAGCGAGTAAAGCGAAGCTTGAAGTTAGTACTGCATGTGGCGAAGCTAGCGAGAGCGTGCCCCTGTTTCAGACCCATATTGCTTAGAAAAATTATTGATTCTTTACAGTTCCCTAACTGTCAGTAAATGTAGACTTCGAAGAAAAGCTACTTTACTTCTTGGTAATCTTGGTTCCTGTCTTACCCTGTAATGCTTCTCTTGCCTTCTCCAAAAGGGTAATCATAGCTTCATTTCCTTCTTAGCGGAAGCGAACTGATAGCAGCTCTGTACCCTTTGAAGCATGGATCCGGGAGCGAACTCTGCCCTGGTCTGCATACTTCTGAGCCTCTTCTACGGAAAGGTTCGTAACCACTCCCTGATCCGGCTTACCGTAACGGATAGCAACCTTCTACAGCAGTCAAAATAATCAGCATATCTGCTTCCAAACTCTCTGCCAAAAGGGCTGCCACGAAGTCCTTATCGATAACCGCAGGGTTTCCGGCAAGGTGCTTTCCTTCAGAAACCACGGGAATCTGCCACCACCGCAGCAGATTACCAGCTCGCCCTGCATCGGACATAGCCTCTACTGCGGAAAGCTCTACAACTCCTTTTGGCTTTTGGAGAAGCTAACCACACGACGGTATCCACGTCCTGCATCTTCCTAATGTTCCAGCCTCTTCTGTGCCTCAGACTCAGCCTCTTCCTTTGGTCATGAAACGACCGATTGGCTTGCTGGATTCTGGAAAGCAGGGTCATCCTTATCTACACGAACCTGAGTTACTACGGTTACTACTGGAGGTACTTTTTCCTCCTCTGTTCAAGAATTCTCTCTCAAGGCATTCTGGATATCATAACCGATGTACGCCTGGCTCATAGCTACACATACGGAAAGAGGAGTCTGATCTTCCTTATGCTCGAAGCAAACTCTCCCATAGCATTGTTGATAACACCAACCTGAGTGACCGTTTCCGTGAACAACTACTACTTCATTTCCGTCTTCTAGTTGTCAACGATAGCCTTTTGCAGTGGTCTTTACGGCTACCATCTGCTCCGGCAAATTATTTTCCCAGGGCATTTCCAAGGCGATAAATAATTTTCTTCCCATAATTATTCTCCATTAAAAATTTTTACTCCTGAAACAGGAAAAATAGCTTTTTCAAAATCCTTTTTATGGGAAGAATAGCGCCCCTGAATAAATCGGGACGCTATATCATTCTCCCTCTAAGCGTTTATTCTTAACGAGTATCGCACGCGTAGTGTGCGATATCTCGTTTTGCTTCAAAGGTTCTATCTGTCTGCATGAATTATGCTTCAGATTTTATCCTGTCCGCACAAATTATGCTTCGAAGATTCTATCCTGTCCGCGCTTCTGTAACTCCTCTAATACCTTTGCAGGATCCTTGAACTTCAAGAAGGATCATAGCTGCGATAACGTATGGCTTGTAGGAAGCCTCCTTGTAAAGTGGGTCTCTGTAACGATCGAATACAGTTGCGTCAACCTCACCTTCCTTGCAGGATACGCCGGTGATATCAGCAGGTAAGCAGTGCATGTAAAGAGCCTTTCCGCCCTTGGTCAGCTTCATCATCTCTTCTGTACAAGCCCAATCCTTGTGCTGAGCGTTCTGTGCAAGAAGCTCCCTTCTCAAGAGCCTTGATGCCCTCTGTGTCTCCCTCACCGTAAAGGTTGGTTCTCTTCTCCATAGCTGCGAATGGAGCCCAAGACTTTGATATACGATGTCAGCATCCTTGAATGCTTCCTTCATATCATTAGTAACCTTGAAAGATCCGCCGGACCCTTAGCATTCTTCTCTGCTACGTCTACAACGTCCTTCATTACATCATATCCTTCCGGATGAGCAAGAACTACTTCCATACCAAGTCTTGTGAAAAGACCGATTACACCCTGAGGTACGGAAAGTGGCTTTCCGTAAGAAGGAGAGTATGCCCAAGTCATAGCCAGCTTCTTACCCTTTTAAGTTTTCGATTCCGCCCATCTCGTGGATTACGTGAAAGCGTCAGCCATCACTGTGTCGGGTGGTCGATATCGCACTGTAAGTTAACCAGGTAGGTCTCTCGCTCTAAAAACGCCGTCCTTGTGTCCTGCCTCAACAGAATCAGCAACCTCGTGCATGTAAGCATTTCCTCACTGATGTACATATCATCACGGATACCGATAACATCAGCCATGAAAGAAATCATGTTATGGTCTCACGAACGGTCTCACCGTGAGCAACCTGAGACTTTTCCTTCATCCATATCCTGAACCTCTAATCCAAGAAGGTTACAAGCGGAAGCGAAGGAGAAACGAGTTCTTGTGGAATTATCACTGAATAAAGAAATTCCCTAAACCGGAATCAAAAACCTTTGTGGAGATGTTTTTCTCTTAAGTTTCTGAGTGCATCTGCAACATCCCATACTGCCTTTTAACTCATCATCAGACTTTTCCCATGTAAGGAAGAAATCGTTTACTACATCTTGTCGGTCTTAAGTCCCTTAATTTCCTTTTACTAACTCCTTCAAACTGCTGCTTCTATCCATTTTAATCTCCTTTTAAAATGTGTTTATCCGATAAAGCCCTCATGGCTTTAATCTTTTATTCTTTATTTTTTGTACCATCTACCTGGAATTACCGAAAAAGTATAGTACTTGATTTTACACTTTAGACTCTAAAACTTAGTCACAGTAGTACTGTGGAAGAGCTGCGTAGAATGCTGCACAGGTTACCAAGTCCTTCTTCCATGTGATCTCGTTAGGTGTGAGCCTGAGCCTCAGCTCCCGATCCGAATCCGATTACAGGGATACCGTTTCTTCCCATGATGGAAACACCGTTTGTAGAGAAGTCCACTTGTCAAGAAGAGGTCTTGGCTCTCTCTCTGCCACTGTATCCACTTCACCGATTCTCTCTCACCGTAAAGATCCTTGTAAGCAGCAACGGAAGCCTTACATAACTTAGATCCTCAGGAAGCACCCATGTTGGGAAGTAGCACTCGATTGGGTATACACATCCTGTGAAGGAAGGACGATCATAGTTGTACATAGAAACTACAACATCCTCACCGTACTTCTTTACTGCAGGAAGCTGTCTGATTTCCTCAAGACAAGACTCCCAAGTCTCTCCGGCAGTCATTCTTCTATCCAAAGATACAGCACAGCTGTCAGCTACTGCACAACGAGAAGGAGATGAAGAAGATCTCGGAAGCGGTAACAGTTCCTCTTCCTAAGAAACGAGCCTCTTCCACTGCTCATTGTACTTCGGATTTAACATCTTAACCAATCCGCGGATAGAAGTAGACTCTGCATCTCCGTTGTTGTTTAATGCACGAACGTCGGAAAGAATGTCAGCCATCTTGTAGATTGCATTGTCTCCTCTTTCAGGAGCGGAACCGTGGCAGGAAACACCCTTCACGTCAATGCGGATTTCCATACGTCTCTCTGTCCTCTGTATAATCCACCGTCAGTAGGCTCGGAAGATACAACGAACTCAGGACGAATCTTATCTTCGTTGATGATGTACTGCAGCAAAGACCAGTCACAGTCCTCTTCCTGTACAGTTCCTACTACCATTACGCATGGTACTTTATCGTTCAGAAGTCCCATGTCCTTCATGATCTTTGCAGCATATACAGCAGAAACGGTTCCGCTGAGCTGATCGGAAACACCTCTTCCACCGATCTTGGTGTCATCCTCGTATCCGTCGTATGGATCAAATGTCCAGTTTGATCTGTTTCGATTCTACGGTATCGATGTGTCCGTCGAAGCAGATCAGAGTCTTTCCGGATCCCATGAATCCCGATTACGTTACCCTGTGGGTCAACTCTAACCTCATCAAAGCCAACCTTCTCCATCTCTGTTCTTGATGGTCTCAACGTGCTTTTTGCCTCGTCAGCGGACTCTCCGTTCTTTTTACGATTGCTCTTAAGAAAGCGCTCATGTCAGCCTTATAGCCTCTCTGCTCTCTTCTTAATCTCTTCCAAAAACTTCCTTATTTAACTGTCCCATACTAATATCCTCCTTAGTTATATATGTTCTGTTATCCAGGGTGTTGCACAATTTGTCTTTTTGAAAATGAAGTTCTATCTTACTTCTCTTTTGCTTCCCAGATGATGTTCTTCCAACGCTCAGGGTCGGTATCTCCCTCGGTGTTGAAGCAAAGCACCTTACTGTTCTCGTTAAGCTGTAACTTCTCTTTAAATCCTTGAAGTCATCCCTGTAACATGATGGCAGCCAATGCACCGAAGCTCGCTGCACCGGACTCTCCGGAAAAATACCTGATCGTCTCCCTTAACGGAGCGTTCAACATTCTCATTCCTCTTGCAGCAACGATATCCTCAGCAGAGATAAATGCCTTTGCATGGTTCTTCAAGATATCCCAAGAAGTAATGTTTGGCTCTCCACAAGCAAGTCCTGCCATAATGGTAATCATGTCGCCGTCTACAATGCGGATGTTTCCGTCATTTGCCACAGCGCCCTTGTAAAGACAATCTGCAACGGAAGCCTCAACCACAACCATAATAGGAGTGATTCTCCTTATAACGTGTTAGCGAAGTATCTCACAACTGCACCTGCCAAAGAACCCACACCGCTACCTGTACGAATACGTGGGTGGGTCTTTTCTCCCAGCTGGTCGGCACTCATCCGCCATGGTTCCATAACCTTCCATAATCCAAGCAGGAAATCTTCTCATAGCCTTCCCAAGCGGTATCCTGTACTACGATTCCGTGCTCTTCCTTCTCCGCAAGGGCTGCAGCCTGTCTTACACACTCGTCATAGTTTACGTCGGAAATCCATGCCTTGGCATTCTCAGCCTTGATGTGGTTCAAACGGGTCTCTGTAGAGCCCTTCGGCATGATGATTACACAGTTCTGTCTTAACTTATTAGCTGCCCAGGCTACTCCTCTTCCGTGGTTTCCGTCGGTAGCGGAGAAGAAGGTTGCTGTTCCGAACTCTTCCTTTAACTTCTCGGAGGTTAATACATTGTAGGGAAGCTCGGAAATGTCCTTTCCTGTTTCCTCGGCAATGTAACGAGCGATAGCGTAGGAGCCGCCTAATACCTTGAAGGCATTTAAGCCGAAACGATAGGACTCATCCTTCACGTAGATGTTTCCCAGGCCAAGATATTTTGCCATATTGGGAAGCTTGCAAAGAGGGGTCTCAGAGTACTGAGGGAAGCTCTGTGGAAGGTTCTTGCCTTCTTTACTTTCTTCCATAGACATAAGAGGAAGATTCTTGTCCTCTGTCTTTGGCATTTCGTTAATTTTTCCATTTTAAATCCTGCATGGCTATTCCTCCTTTTTTTCGCCACTATACTGTTACTTTTTGCTTTGGTCAATATAGCTGTATAAAGTAAATTTGCTGATGCCGTAGAAATTGGAAACCTTGTCCCCTGACTTGGTAATCAGGAAGGCTCCCGCATCCCGTAAGAACTGGATGGCTTGGATTTTTTCTTCCTTATTCATCAGAGCCGGCGGCTTTCCAATCCGCTTCACACTTTGATTAATCAGGTTGTCCAAAAAGGTCATTCACGTTCAAAGGAATCTCGTCCGTCCCCGCTACTGTCATGGCTCTCCACCGTGGTAATGGACTGCAATGCCGCATCCACATTCATCAGTGCGGTTACATCATAGTTGATGCCCAGAACCCAGCGGTATTTTTTCCGGTGCTGTCCTTCAGGAAAAACTGTAGAGGACTTTAGGATTCTGCCGTCCTGGTAGTAGTGCGATAGCCCAGATGATCCACAATGATGTCTCCCTTTTCTATCGCTTCCAGGGTTTCCAGTACCACCTTTGAGGCGCTGTCTCTATCTTTCTTCCGCTTACATGTCCGTTGATGATGAAAATGATGGTATGTTCCAAACTTTACGGAAAGATCATGGATACAAACTCGCAATCCTTTTCCGAACTGTCTGGCAATACCGTGAGCTGTACTCACCAGCATTTCCAAGCTGCTATCCTCTGTCATTTTTCCTCCTTTCTACCGGAATTTATGCTTTCAAAATCCATCGAAATGCACTACCTAAAAAATTTTTATGCACCCCTATCTTAGCACGGTTTTTTTACTTTGCAATGAGTTTTTCAAAAATTTTTAGCTTCCAAAATTTTTTTATGTTCTCCATTGCATTTACTTTTCAGGGAATGATAAAATCCTATCAAATATGTTTTTTCCTAGAATTTTCAAGGTTTTACAGCGATTAGGGAAAACTGTATACAATTTTTCGCACTGAGCCAAGGGCTCTTAGAAAGAAAAAGGAGGATTGAGCTATGTTTTTAATCGAAATGGACGTCTTTTCACCAGAGACGAAAAGAACAGCTTTTTCGAGAATGGCGCAGTAGTTTGGAAAGACAATACTATTGTAGAAGTAGGAGATTTTGAGACATTAAAGAAAAAATACGCAGACGCGGAATTTATTGATGCAAAGGGCGGTGTGATTCACCCGGCTTTTATCAATACCCATGAGCACATCTACTCTGCTTTGGCAAGAGGCTTATCCATCAAGGGTTATGCTCCTAACGGATTCTTGAGATTCTGGACGGACTTTTGTGGACTATTGACCGGAATCTGGACAACGACTTAACCAAACTTTCCGCAGAAGCTACTTATTTAGAATGTATCAAGAACGGAGTAACTACCATCTTCGATCACCACGCTTCCTTCGGAGAGATTTCCGGATCCCTTTTCGCCATCGAAGAGGCTGCCAGAGACTTCGGCGTACGTTCCGTTCTTTGCTATGAGATTTCTGATCGTGACGGTAAGGAAAAGGCACATGCCGCTATTAAGGAAAATGTTGACTTCGCAAAGCACGCTCTTTTCCCTGAAGGACGACTTCATCAAGGGAATGATGGGTATGCATGTGCTTTACCATCTCCGATGAGACCATGGAGCTTTGCCGTAAGGAGAAGCCGAAGGAGATCGGATACCACATCCACGTGGCGGAGGACATCTTAGACCTTCACCGTTGCTTAAAGGAGCACGGCAAGAGAATCGTAGACAGACTCTCATGACTGGGACGTATTGGGGAGAAGACCTCCTGCCCACTGCATCTATGTAAATCCTCACGAGATGGATTTGATTCATGATACCAACACTATGGTAGTATATAACCCGGAATCCAACATGGGTAATGCCTGCGGATGTCCTCTCTACCATGGAGATTGTACATAAAGGATTCTTACAGGATTAGGTACAGACGGATACACCCATGATATGATAGAATCATGGAAAGTGGCTAATATTCTCCATAAGCATCATTTGGTAGACCCGGTGCCGCTTTGGGCAGAAGTTCCTGAAATGCTTTTTCCAGGGCAATGCTCGTATCGCTAACCGTTATTTTGAAAAGAAGCTGGGCGTATTAGAGAAGGTGCAGCTGCGGATATCATCATCACCGACTATATCCCGCCAACACCGATGAATGCCGGCAACTTAAACTACCACATGCTCTTTCGGTATGAACGGTCGTTCTGTAGTAACTACTGTCGGAAATGGTAAGGTTCTGATGAAGAACAGAGAGCTTCAGTGGAATCGACGAAGAGAGATGCCTTGCCAAGATCCGCGAGGGTGCAGCTCTGTTTAGAGAAGAAAATTAACGGTTAAAACGGAATTTCACAAAAAGCAAAGTATTTTATAGAAGAAAAGGGTAGCTGAGAACCCTTTTCGTTCTGGAAACTTTGTTCGAACATTACATGCGCTCATTCTTGGTCAGGCAAGAATACCCCATCAGGGAAAAGCCCTCCTGTAAATCAGGAGAAGACGCAGGATCTTAAGCAGGAGGGCTGTTTACCCGAAAAGGAGATTTCCATGAGTGATATTATGACCCCGATTCCCTTTGACAGATTGATGAACCGTATTTTGGTAGAGCATCAACAGGAGCTGTTTTTGGTATGCAGAAATGCTACCAGGCAAAACCTTCAGCCAAACACTTTTTTGGCAGAAAATTAGAAGGACAGATTGGACCCGCTGCAGGACCTAACACCCAGCTTGCTCAGAACATCGTAGCTTCTTACTACGGCGGAGCTCGTTTCTTCGAGTTAAAGACTGTACAGAAGATGGACGGTAGAGAGCTGGCAGCTTGTGTAGCAAAGCCCTGTATCACAGCAGAGGACGAGTGTTACAACTGTAGAGTGATTCACAGAGTTGAAGTACCACAGGCTTTTGCAGAGTATGTAAAGGCTGGTTCGCTTGTAAGGTTATGGCGAAGGAGTACGATTTTAGGTGATCCGGACGCTTTCCAGTTCAACATTTCCGTAGGATATGACCTGGAAGGAATTAAGCTTCCTGGTGCAGACCGTTTCATCAATGAGATGAAGGACGCTAAGGACACCGAAATCTTTAAGGAATGTGAGTATGGCTTTTGGCTAACCTTGACCGTTTCCAGAAGGTGACCAAGGAAGATGTAGAGGCCATTCAGTCCGAAATCATCAACAGCGTTACCGTTTCCACCCTTCACGGCTGTCCTCCTTCCGAGATTGAGGCGATTGCTTCTTACCTGATTCAGGAAAAGCATTTGCACACCTTCGTAAAGTGTAACCCTACTCTTTTAGGATATGAAACCGCTCGTGCAATCTTAGATGAGATGGGCTACGACTACATCGCCTTCACAGACTTCCACTTCAAGGATGACTTACAGTACAGCGATGCAGTACCTATGTTAAAGCGTTTGCAGGAATTGGCTAAGAGCTTAAACTTAGTTTTCGGTGTAAAGATTACCAACACCTTCCCTGTAGATGTGAAGAACAACGAGCTTCCTTCTCAGGAAATGTATATGTCCGGAAAGTCCCTCTTCGCTCTTTTCCATGTCCGTAGCGAAGATGCTGACCAGAGACTTTAACGGAAGTCTTCGTATCTCCCTTCTCCGGCGGTGCGGATTACTTCAACATTGAGCGTATCGTGGAAGCCGGCATTTTACCTGTAAACCATGGCGACCACCCTTCTTAAAGACCGGCGGATACCTCCGTTTTATCCAGATGGCTGAACTTTTTAGAGAAGAACCTGGCAAAGCCTTGGGAAAAGGTTGAGCTTTCCTTAGTGGAGAAGATGATTGCAGACGCTAAGAGCGATAAGCACTTGGTAAAGCCTGTTAAGCTCACTTCCCAACAGAAAAGTCCGACAAGAAGGTTCCTTGGTTGATTGCTACACCATGCCTTGTCGTGACCGTTGCCCGATCCACCAGGATATCACCAGCTACTACCGCCTGGTAAATGAAGGCAAGTTCCAGGAAGCTTTAGAGGTTATCTTAGACAAGAACCCGCTTCCTTTCATGACCGGAAATATCTGTACTCATACCCGTCAGTCTGTTTGTACCAGAAATCACTATGAGACAGACGTACAGATTCGTACCAACAAGTTAATCGCCGCAAGAGGCGGATATGACGCAGTTCTTCCCGGATTAAAGCAGGAAGGTGCTGTACAGAAGAAGGTTGGTGTTATCGGAGCATATCCTGCAGGTATCTCTGCCGCTTTCTTCTTAGCAAGAGCAGGCGTAGAAGTTCATGTTTACGATAAGGACGCTGTAGCCGGCGGTGTAGTAGCGAACGTTATCCCCGGATTCCGTATCCCTGCTGAAGAAATTCAGAAGGACGTAAACCTGGCTAAGCAGTACGGCGCTCAGTTCCACCTTGACAGGAAGTTAGTGATATTGACGCTTTCCGTAAGGAAAATAACTTTGACGCTGTAATCATTGCTATCGGTGCCCACAAGGAAGCTCCCCTGTTCTGGAAAAGGAGAAGTTTACAATGCCCTTCACTTCCTGGCAGACTTCAAGGCACAGGACGGCAAGTTAAACTTAGGAAAGAACGTTGTTGTAGTCGGTGCGGGAAACACCGCTATGGACGTTGCAAGAGCCGCCAAGAGAAAATGCAGGAGTAGAAAATGTTTACCTGGTTTACAGAAGAACAAAGCGCCACATGCCTGCGATCAGAAGAATTGGAAGAGGCTATCGAAGAGGGCGTAAACTTCCAGGAACTTCTTGCTCCATTTACCCATGAGAACGGTGTTACTTTTGCCATCGTATGGTACTCTCCGATGTGGATGCTTTCCGGAAGACGTTCCGTTAAGGAAAGCGACGAAGTGGTTGAGATTCCCTGCGATACCGTAATCGCTTCCATCGGTGAGAAGGTAGACGGTTCTTATTACGAGAAGAACGGCATTGCCGTTACCGAGAAGGACTGCCTGTATTAAAGAAGGAAAGCAACGAGACTTTCCGTAGCCGGCGTTTACGCCGCAGGAGACGGTGCCTTTCGGCGCTCTGTAATCGTAAAGGCTATTGCCGATGCTGTTTGCTTGCGAAGCAATTTGAACAAGACCATCGGAACCGACCGTCCTTCTCAGACAACAGATGAGAAGATTTACGGAAAGAAGGGTAATCTTGTAGAGCCTGAGAAGGGATTAAATCCTGACAAGCGTTGTCTTGCCTGCGACCACATCTGTGAGAACTGCTGCGATGTATGTCCTAACTGTGCAAACTTCGCCATCAAGGTTCCCGGCGTAGAGATGCACCAGATTATCCACGTGGATTATATGTGTAACGAGTGCGGTAACTGTGAAACTTTCTGCCCATACGATTCCGCTCTCATAAGGAGAAGTTCACCCCTTCCACAGAGCCGAGGAAATGGAAGACTCCATCAACGACGGATTTGCATTCGTTGACAATGATGGAAATGCCATTGTTCGCGTAGGCGGCGAGAAGATGAACTACAAGGCAGGCGATAAGAATACAAAGCTCTTTCTATCGTCTGGCTGAACTGGTAGATACCGTTTACAACGATTATTCCTACCTCTTAATCTAATAGAAAAGAAATATATGACTGCAGAATAAGTTATTGTTTTCATGCAGTTGCAGGTTCAGCTAAGGCGGGCTCACAGAGCTCGCCTTTTTAGCGTGAAGAACTGTAAATATTCAGAAGTTTCGCGATGATGCTCACTAGGAATTCTTTTCCATTCTTTTCTATTTTGTAACCAAACTCTTCCCTTTTCTGTCTTTCCTAATGTGTTATCATTTTAAGGTGTTGCAAATCCTTAATTATTCTAATATTTTTAAGAGTTTGCAATCTTTTGAGAACAAGTTGAGTAATAAGAACTAAGTTTTGAAAGCCTTTTCGTAGTTCTAAGGATTCTAGGAACCAAAGAAAGGATAGGAGCCTGTAATTCTATGAGGAGTGGTAAGATGAACATATCTGAATCGAAACAATACGCAAAAGCTTTCTTTTATGAAAGGAGCTCTTCTTTCTTTCCTCTTTCTTTGCTTTTTCGCCCTTCTCCCTTTATTCGGAGTAAGAAAAAGCTTTGCGGAGGAGCATCATTTGAAGTCCTACTATAGTTTGTACGGAGCGGATACCGGCTTCCAAAGCTACAGTAACGATAGCCAAAGGCAGATGAAGTCCGGAAATTATCCCACCGCAGTAAAGATTCTTTTAAAGCATCAGCCGGAGGGAAGTACCGGTACCATTCAGTATCAGGTCAACATTTCCGGTAGCGGCTGGAGTAAAACCTATGAGAATGGACAGGTCGCCGGAGAAGGGCAGAGCATGCCTTTAGAGGGAATCCGCGTTTTCCTAAACGGCAGTTTAAAGGATCAGTATGATGTGTACTATAAAAACCGCTGTACTGGGCACCTGGCAGGATTGGGCGAAAAACGGAGAAGACAGCGGAAAAATCGGTGTAGGAATGCACATTGACGGTATTTTAGTCACTGTGGTAGCAAAGGGGAAAGCCCTAGAGAGGAACAGCTGGAGCAGAGCCATAGGTCTCCAAGAGCAATGTGGACGCTTCCAAGCCCATGGTTGCCCTGACCTTTGATGATCTACTCCCGGAAAATATGAAGACCGTATTCTGGCAGCCTTCCAAAAAGTATGGCGGAAAAAGGTACCTTCTTCTTCGTAGGAACCCAGGCAGAAAAATATCCTTCCGTAGTGAAGCGTGTGGCAGAGGCAGGACATGAAGTTGATAAATCACAGCTATAAGCATGAGAATCTTCCAAAGCTTTTCAGGCAGGAGCAAGCCAGTCCCTGGCAAAGACCAACGAAATTTTAAGAAAACTTTCCGGTCAATCCGTTTCTCTGGTTCGCCCTCCCTACGGAGCTACCTCCGCCAGCGTTAAGGCCGCTTTACAAAGCCAGGGACAGCCTTCCATTCTTTGGAGTATTGATACCCTGGACTGGAAAAACCAGAAACCCAAAAGTACCATTAACACCGTATTACAGCACGTAAAGGACGGAGATGTCATCCTGATGCATTCCATCTATTCCCAAAGTGCCGATGCGGCAGAGGTACTGATTCCCGCCTTACAGGAAAGAGGCTTCCAGCTGGTAACCGTATCCGAGCTGGCGAAGGCAAAGGGCGTAGACCTGCAGGCAGGACACAACTACGGCTCCTTCCGGAAGAAGGGTAATCGAAAGAAAAAGGAATAAAAAGAGCTGAATTAGTAAAAGACATAGAAGGCTTTTTCAGAAAAATAACTTCGAATCAGGGCATCTGAGCTCGCGGGTTCTTGGCTTTTGTTTTATAAAAGCTTAGAACCCCTGCGAGGCGAGGTTAGCGGGAGCGTGCCCCTGTTTCGAAGTTATTTTGTATTGAAAAGCCAAAATAATAGTCTTTATTCAGCTCTTTTTATATCCTTTTTTTCATTTACCTCATCTTCCCATAAGAAGGTTCTTCCGTACTGCCTCCAGGAAGTCCCTGCAGGACTCGCTGCAGCTGTCCTTGTCTACGGGAATCAGAGCATTGCCGCCGATATCCAAAAAGATACAGTGTTTCCATATCTATGATGTTTTTCAGCTCTTCGTAGTATATAATCATACTGCTGCGTTCCGTCTTCATCAAAAAGTAGTTCTTATAGAAGGCGATGCTTACTGGTAAATTCAGCTTTTTATTGAAGACCGATACAGATTCTGAAGTTGCCCTCATAAAGATAAAACAGCAAAAATGGAACAAGAACCATAAGAATTACCATGCAAATGGCAAAAAGCTTATTTCCCATCCAATACTGAGTAAATGCCAGCCACTCTAGAGCAAACCAAAAAGATAAAAACCAATCCCAGATTTTCTTCTTATAATAGGACATCATGAAACGAATAAACTTCTCTTCACCGGGCAGATATCCTGCAGATATTCCGAATCTTATCCCGCTGCGGCGATAACGATGAAGCTCTTCCGTAGTCCATCTTCCGTTTTTCAGACCATCCACGTCCTGCTCTGAAGAAGTATTCTTCTGTCCCGCCTCGGTGATTCCTTCCTTGTTCTGTCCTCTTCTATCTTCAGAAAATTCTTCTTGATTTTTAGCCCTAAGCTTCTCGGATTCTTCTTCTATAAGATGGTACTGTCCTCCTGATCTTCTGGCATTCCATCTGGCAAGTCTTCGGAAAGCCCTACCAGCTCTTCTTCCATGTCTTTATTTTTCTTCTGCTGCCATGCTTTTTTCCTTTCTGTTCCTGCTGTCTTTTTCTTTGCTCCTTTTCGCACGGAAAATCCGAAACTTCCCAAGACTTTTCCAATACCGAAATATTGTCCGTGGGAATAAGCCAAAAGCTTTGCCTTTTTCCAGTTGCAAGCGTTTCTTTTCATCCAATAAGAAAGAGTCTACATGAACTGCCAGGATTTCCGCCAAAACAGGTCGTGACTTCCCAGCTCCAATACCTGCTTTACTTTTACATTCCATATTTACTGGCACTCTGAAATCATGGGAACGAAAAGCATTTTTCCCTCTTCCTGATGCAAATGCAGTTTTTCCCACTTATTGATATCTCTTCCGAACGTACACCTACTCATCTCGTTTTCGTACCAAATCTTCCGTAGGAAGATTTACTACAAACTCTCCGGTTTCCATCAACATAGCATGGGAGTACTCGCTCCTTTTCGAACGGAAATGGAGAGCATAGCCGGTGTGGAGCAGACTGTTCCTGCCCATACCACCGTAAGCATGTTGCTTTCCCTTTTTATTTTGACAAGTCACCAGCACAGGAGGCACCGGATACAGCATATTTCCGCTTCCACATTTCTTACTATAGAGCTTCCTTTTTCTTCCAAAAACAATACAATTTATTGTATCGAGTTACAGGAAGAAAAAGCAAGTGAGGGGGCTCTGCATTTCCGAACAGATTCCACTTTCCAGCAGGCAGGAGCTTCTCGCCCCGGCAATTCAGAAGAAACCATCCCAGTTCTCACAGAAGCTACCCTAAGAGCCATAGCTCCTGATTCCGGAAAGCTATGGCTAAATTTATAAGATTTATATTCTCTTTATACCATGGGTGTGTGATCCAAATATCCCCATAAACGCCAGGAAAAAGCTGAGGATTGCCGCTCCGAACAACATCGTCAGAACAATTCCCCACCACAATGGCGATCAGCTGGGCTCTGGCAAAGTTTCGGATATTCTTATTCTTCGTAGCCTCGAGACTCATAATAACCACCACAATAAGTCCTACCAGAGGAATTGCAAAAACCACCTGATAGAGGAAGAAGTGAAGTGCCGGTACCACCTTAAGCTCCTCAGGCAGGTCTTCCTCGGAAATATCCCATAGCCTGGCTTTCTTTCCAAAGTATCTCTGCTGTACTGTTTTTCCATGCTCTGCTGCTCTCCGCCTACAGTGCCGTTATTGTTCTCATATCCCTGCTCTTCCATAGTGCTCTCCTTTATACTGTCCTTTTCCAATCCTTCTCCAACCCTTTGTTTATACCATGAATCGACTTTCGGTGGCAAGAAAAGGCGATCTCGACAGACAAAGGAACTAAATACAGGCACTATACTGAATCCGATACAGCATCCTTAGAAGCGGAAAACCATTGTTTGCTTTCTCTGAATTTGTGCATTATATAATAGAAAGAAAAATTTGAAAGGAGAATTTGCTATGTCTTGTACAACAATTTTGGTTGGTAAGGATGCCAGCTACGACGGTTCCACCATGATCGCCCGTAATATGGATTCCGGTTCCGGAGAGTATACTCTGAAGAAAATGATTTCCGTTTCCGGTAAGAATCCTCCCAAGAAATACCGTTCCGTACTTTCTCATGTGAGATTCCATTACCGGACAAGGCGCTGGATTACATTTGCTTCCCCAATGCCTTAAACGATAGCGGTATTTGGGCAGGCGCCGGCACCAACAGTGCCAATGTCTCCGTTTCCGCTACGGAAACCATTACCAGTAACGAGCTGGTGCTGGCAGCGGATCCTTTTGGTAGTGCTTCATAAGGAAGGCAGGACGGAAATTCCCGGAGGCATCGGGGAAGAAGATATGGTAAGCTTACTGCTGCCCTATATTCATTCCGCAAGAGAAGGAGTTCTTCGTCTCGGAGAGCTCTTGGAAAAGTACGGCACCTATGAGATGAATGGAATCGCTTTCTCCGATACCAAGGAGATTTGGTGGCTGGAAACCATCGGCGGACATCATTTTATCGCCAAAAGAGTACCGGATGATTCCTATGTGATGATGGCCAACCAGCAGGGCATCGACTCCTTTGATTTAAAGGATGCCTTCGGAAAGCAGGAATCCCACATCTGTTCCAAGGATTTAAGGGAATTTATCGCAGAGCATCATTTGAATCTTTCCTACGAAGAGGAGTTCAATCCCAGAGATGCCTTCGGCAGTCACTCCGATGCACCATGTGTATAACACCCCAGAACCTGGTATATGCTGAAGACCTTGAATCCCCACTGCTTCCGTTATGAAGGGGAAAATGCGGATTTCACCCCGGATTCCGATGACATCCCCTTGAGCATGGTACCGGAAAAGAAAATCAGCCCCATGGATGTAAAATACGTGCTCTCCTCTCATTTCCAAGGCACCAAATATGACTGCTATGGAAAATACGGAGATACCAGTCATGTGGGACAGTTCCGCCCCATCGGCATCGAGCGTACCTGCTTCCTGTCTCTCCACCAGAATAAAGAAGAAAAGATTAAGGACTGGAGTGCATTACCTGGCTTGCCTTCGGAAGCAATGTCTTCAATGCCCTGATCCCCCTCTTCTCCTCCGTTGGCAAGATTCCCGCTCACTTCAGTACCACCAAGAAGGAAGTCAGCACCGACAGCTTTTATTGGAACAACCGCTTAATCGGCGCTTTGGCAAATGCTTTCCTACGCCATCAGCTGTTTCCATGTGGAGCGTTATCAGAACTCTGTACAAGCTAAGTGCTATCAGCTGATTCTGGAGTGCAAGAAGGAGATTGCAAAGAAAAAGAGAAGCCAGGAAGAAATTCGAGCAATGCTGAAGAATGCAATGAAAAGATTGCCTGCTGTGCCAAGCAGGAAACAGCCGATCTTTTTAGATAAGGTATTGTTTGAAGCCAGCAGTGTGATGAAAAACTCCTATTCCCTGCTCTGATGCTTAGAGCACTGTGAAAGGCGGCATAACGCTCTGCCAATCAAAAGCATTTTTCATAAAAGGCAGCGCCCCGAAGCAAAAAGGCACTGCCCTATAATAAAGCACAATGCCCCATAACAAGAATTCTCCCATTATAGAAAGAGGTATATTTATGACAACATTGATTTCAGCGGAAGATACTTGGGCGCTATGGACAATTCTGTCCCTTAGCGTGGCCATCTCTATCTACCTGGAACAAAAATATGTCTGGGCCAACAAGATTACCGGCTGTATTCTAGCCACAATCTTTACTTTGGTGCTGGCAAACCTGAACATCATCCCTACAGAATCACCGGTATATGATGCGGTATGGAGCTATGTGTCCCCTGGCTGTGCCCTTACTTCTTCAATGCCAATGTAAAAAGATCTTGAAGGAATCCGGCAGAATGCTACCTTATCTATCTTCTGAGTAGTGCCGGAACCTCTTGGGGGCTTTGTGGCTTACTTTAGCTTAAAAATGCTATCCCCAAGCTCAACGATATTATTCCCTATGTTCGTAGGAACCCATACCGGCGGTGCAGTAAACTTCGTGACCATGTCCGAGCAGTATGCTGTCCCGGGAAAAACCGTTTCCGCTGCCATCGTTGCGGATAATCTTTTGATGGCGCTTTATGTTTTTGTTCTTATTTCCCTGCCATCCATAGCCATCATCAAAAAGCTGTATAAGCAGCCCTATGAGGATGCCCTCTTGGCACAATCCGAAGAGGACCGGGATAAAAACAAAACCATGGCAGCGAAGTTTTGGGGGGCAAAAAGCATTTCCCTAAAGGATATTGCCTTTGCGGTAGGGATTGCCTTTACCATCGTAACTGTTTCCACCAAGCTCTCCGAGTCATCAGCGGTTTCTTCTCCGGAAAAGACGCCTTCAGTCAGTTTATGGGCGGTTTCTTCGGGAACAAGTACCTGCTGATTACCACCATTACCATGATGATTGCCTCTTTCTTCCCCAAGCAAATGTCTTCCGTGAAGGGCTCTCAGGAAATCGGCACCTTCCTGATTTACCTCTTCTTTGCGGTAATCGGTGCCCCTGCCTCCATTCTTTTGATTATTAAAGAATCCCCTCTGCTTTTGGTTCTAGCTCTGATTATGGTGGCGGTAAATATGATTGTTTCCCTGATTTTCGGAAAAATCTTTAAGTTCTCCATCGAAGAAATCATCATTGCTCCAATGCCAATATCGGCGCCCACCACAGCGGCGTACCATGGCGGTATCCAAGGGCTGGACAGAGCTGATTATTCCGGGACTTTTGATCGGAACCCTGGGCTATGTGATTGGAAATTATCTGGGCATCTTTGTGGGAATGGTTTTGTAATTTTTCTATTGCTAAACGTCCTTGCATCTAAAAGCGATACTTGCTATTACGAATACCCTAAACTTTTATTTTTCAAGTTTAGGGTATTTATCAATCAAACTCTTTTTATTTTCCATTTTTCCTATTCTGTTTTTCTGCCCCTTGTTTGTCTCCTCCCTCTGTTGTAAAAATAGTTCTGTTGTATTTTTTTCTTGTTTGCTGATGAATTTTAAGCTATAAAGGAGGATTGCATGGCAGATTTTTCAAGAAAATTACCTAGAAACAAACCGGCAGGAGGAGCAGGAGCAGGGTACGACAGCTACTGATGACCCTGAGGTGCAGGCACGACTCACAAAGATTCGTGGGAGATGCAGGAAAAATATTAAATGGAAAAAATTATATTATCGTTAGTACTATCGTAGCCGGTTTACTGATTATTGTATTTAAGCTACTCGGAATATTGCTCATGGGGCTCCTGTATTTTTTGTCTATCGTCCGAAAAAAGAGCAAAGAAACGCCTACTTTGCAGAAGGCGGTAAGAATAACGATGATTTGTATGCGGAAGAATTCCCTAAAGCCTCATTCTTCAGAAAATCTTCCCAAAAGCAAAATCTTGGACAAAGAGGAAGCCTGCCTCTGCAAGCTCATGAAAAAAGGTAACGCCCAAATCAGAAAAATATGAGCCTTCTTCTTCCTGTCTTTAGGGCGATGAGCAGGATACTGCATGTGTAATCTACTCTTCCCACATGGAAACCAGAATAGAGACCCGAAATGGAAAGGAATATGCAAAAAACGTTCAGGTGACAGACTTTGTCGGACAGGTATTTTCCATGCAGCTCCCCGTAAACTTTAACGGACAGCTTCGAGTGGTTCCTACCAAAAAAACTTTAGTTCTAAAAACGAGAAGTACAAGATGCCTCATCCCGGAGCCCTTCCCGGAGAGCAAAAGATCGATGTGGAGGATATTCAGCATAATGAAAACTTCAACATCTACTGCAGCGATGAGCTTTCCGCAAGAAAGTTCCTAAGCCCAAGAGTCTTGACCTGGTTTGACGAACACATTTCTCAAAACGGTCTTTGTGTCTATCTGGAGGGAAATAAGCTGTATATCTCCTTATATACCGATAACTTTATCTTCCCCACACCTCAGACTCCTGAAGAAGTAGACGCCCTGTCCATTGAGAAGGAATATAAGGAACTTCGGAAGCAGCTGGATTTTCTTTTGAATTTTTACGAAGGTATTCCAAGGTAAATAGTGCATGGAGAGTACGCTATAAAAATACCCTTATCAAAAAGACCGATAAACCCGCATAGAGATGGTTTATCGGTCTTTTTCTTTGGGGCAACTTTCCTCCTGCTCCCTTCAAGAGCACCGTACTATATCAAGGACAGCATCAGGCTGATACCATAGCCTACAAAGATAAAGCCTCCCATAGGAAATGCATCTTTAATCTTTATTTTCTTTAGAAGCAGAAAGGGGATGAACGTAATCGCACACAGAATAAAAGAGAGAAGAAGAATAATACAAGCTGCACTGATGCCGGAATAAAAGGCAATCGCAGCATATAATTTTACATCTCCCATTCCCAGTCCACCCTTGGAGAGAAAGACCATCAGAAGAAGAAAGAGCAATAAAATAAACAGGGAACCTAAGGACTGGAAAAGAATTTCTTTCCACCCAAGGTGATAATACAAAAATTTCAATGAGTCCTGTCACTACCCCTGCCACCAGAAAGATGAGCACTAAGATATTCGGAATGATATATTTTTCCCCGTCTACAATGGCCGCTACTGCCAAAATAAAGTACAGCAAAGTTAAACGAAAGACAGCAAAAGTATCTACTGCGTTCTGTGCCGTGAAGTATCCCAATACAGCGGAAAACAGAATAAACAATACATACAATATATTTTTTGCCTTTTGATCAAAAAGCGGATGGTTTCCTGTTGTGTATCCTCTCTCCTCTGCTGTTTTTGATGCCATTTCAGCAAAATATGACTTGCCTTAATGACCACTACAGAGAGAAGCAGATACAATACACTGATGCCGATTTTTAAAGCCATGTTTTCCCCTTTAATAGTCTTCCAATCCCCACAAATGAACCTTCACCTTCTGGGATAAGTCCAATGGTTCTGTTTTAAAAAGATTAAACCAAAACTTCATCTTGTACTTGGCAACAAGGGTTAAGTCGCCGTTATTGACTGTCCCGCTAAGCTCCATGTTCCCTACTACGCCCAATTTTTTTAATTTAGTATAAGCACTGATTTTGTTTCCATCCCCGGTAAAATAAGAATAAAACCGATCCTCCAGTACACCGGAAGACACTGTTTCATTCTTGTGCCAGCTTTCGGCAGAAGAAAAGCTTTGGTCTCGTACCGCATAACGCTCAAATCTTTGCAAAATAGTGCTCACACTGGTATTATCCAAGCTTATTTTTTCATTCCAGTAAGGATCCAAGCTCAGACTATTAGCCGTTTGCACCAAAGTATGCATCACCTGATTCTGCGCCGAAAACACAAAGAACACACCATTTAACGCCATAAATAAAAAACAGAATATGGGCAAGATAATCGCCGCCTCTAAGGTAACGGAAGCTCTTTCTCTAAGAAGTGACTCTTTAAAGCTCTTCATTTTTGCTTTTGTCTCTTTTCCCATCATGAATCCTCTCCAAAAAGAAGTAATCAAACCGAACAAATCCTTTCCAAGACTGATAAAGGAATCTATCACTCCTGCGACCTTGGACAGATCACTTACCTTGTTATTGGCATACTGGCTAAAAATGAACCGTGTTTACATAATGAAGCACATCCAGGGTTGAGGCAACTGCCACTACTTTTACTTTTGTTGGACTCTTTTTAAGCCGACTTTCTCTAACAAAGGGTGCAAAAAGAAAATCAAAAGCTTTTTCTCCGCTTCCAGCACATAATGGCATCGTCCAAGATCATCCGGAACTCGCTTTACCCTTACCGTTTCCTTTACCGCCACCATTTCCGCCACTGTACTTCGTAAGTCTAAATCCCAAAAATCTACTGGCTTTCTCATTTCCGTGTATGAGAAGATTCATTTGTTTCATGCTAAGATAGCGATACAAGCCCTATATTTTCAATATCTTGTACCGTTATCTCCTCTTTGTATTCCAAACCTTCGTATTTATAATTCTCTGCCACTCTCACTACCGCCGCATTGCAGGCTGCTGTAAACATGTTTCGCTGATACAAATGAACGGATAAAGCCAAAACATAAGAATAAAGATAGAAAATATCATTCCTATCCCCCATTCCAGCATTATGGTTCCCTCTTCACTTCGAACATCCATAACTCACCTCTTTGTTCCCATTGTTTTTCATTACTATTTAGAAAAATCGATGCCATAGCCTTTGCTTCCTGACTTAAGTCTTTTTAGATAGAGAGCCCTTTTTCCACCGACCACTCATTCAGCTTCTTCTTGTGTCCGGCACCGAAACATATATTCATTGGTATATTTGCTGATATAAAGCTTATTTCCCTTGAGATAGGCATAAAGTCCCTGATCTGAAATCTGCTCATCAAACCAAGCCAGAACACTTGGACTTAGGAACTTTCGGGCAGTAATTTCATCCGTACAATAAATGTTATAATTCTCATTGTGCCGCACATCCTCCACATCAATCTTCTGCTCTCCTCTAAGGCTCCCCGCATATTTTCCCTGTGTCTCTATATTCAAATGCGCAAGCTGCTTTGTAGGCACAATCCGTACATGCCCTTGATAAACTTCCGTCAGAGTTAGAGCATACAAAACACCCTGAAAATCCGTCACTTTCTTAATTCGTTTTTCCTTTCCACTCTTGTACTCTTCTTCATGCCAGGTATACAAATTACAAACACTTAGGTTTCGTTCATCATGAAATTTCAGTGCATAGAATTGATTATACTTCTCTGACTTGGGAACCGCATATTTTACATCCTCTATAGGCTCTTCTCCCCAGGAGTGAATCTTCGCCTTCGGAAGGATTGCCCCCAGTATCAGATTAAGAATCTGTTCTGTATAGATATCATCCAAATCGATATCACTTTTGCTCTTCAAAAAGGGGATGATGATTAAGACAAACAGCAGGACTACTGCCAAATGAAAGCCTGCGCGAGGCACATAGCACATCACGAAGAGACAAATTAATCCCTTTGGCAGCCATGTCTACACCTTGCCTGTCTCTTTTTACAAGTTCGTCTTTTTATCAGTTTATAGTTTTTAAACTCTTCAGTGCGTTTAAGTTCCTTTTAATTTCTCTACTTCTTCAGCTGTTAATGCCATTTTCCTATTTTTCTCCCTAAAAATTGTACTTCCGTTGCTGCTTTCACCCCTGATGCAATTTATTTGACCTTTTCCCTTATTTCTCCTCTATCTTACATCGATAACTGATAAAAATACCCACCGTATCCCTAATCTCCTGATTCAGCTCTTTTAAGGCTGAGTGTTGCTTTTCTACTGACCATGCATTCAGCATTTTCTGTGTATATGGCACCCGGAACAAATAGTGATTCTGATATACTGAAATAAACAGCTTATTTTTCTTTCTTCAAGTCCGATTTCCTCTTTAATTAGTTTATAAGCTTTTAAAAATTTATCTGACTTCTAAATTCTATTAATCTTTTCTTTTTCTTCACTTGTTAGCTGAATACAATCTTTTGCCATCAGCTTTCTTCAACTTTCCGTTTCCGATATATACTTTAAACCTCACAATGATACTGTTCTTCTAATACCCAAAGCGTTTTCGTACATTCAAGTGTAAAACCGCCTGTGCTTTTTGTAATAGGTACAAATTCATTTAATTGATACTGTGTGGTAGCGGTAATTCCGGTATAAGCTTTACTCAAATGATAATCCGTTTTTTCCTTATACTTTTCCTTTGCCTCCAGTTGCACAAGGTTCTGTAAGCGCATAAGATACTGATCTTGATTTGTTCCAAGAAGCATCAAATACAAACAATGCTCCCCGTAGTCCGCCTTCAGAAAGCCTTGCTCATCTTTTAAGCCCATAGCCTCTGTGGGTTTTTTGAAATCTTTATTTTTTTCTTTCTTGCCCCCACCATCCTTTCCGCCGGAGGAATCATTCCCTCCGGTCTTTCCGGAACTGTCACCACTTGAGTCTTTGGAACTTGATGAGCCACCGGTACCGGAGGAGTCATTGGTCCCGGAAGAGCCACCGGCATTACCCGAGGAGCCTTGAGTATTGGTTTCTTCACTGTTGTTTTCGGATTTTTTTGCCAATCCCTCTGTCTTTTCTTTAATCTTACCCTGTAAAGCATCACTTATGCCGGTGCATTGCAACAGGTCATTAAGTAAATCCGGAAGTCCCGCGGTAGACATATAGGCTTTTAGCTTAATAAAACTAACAGATTGTTTTGTTGACCAGAAGAATCATATCAATAAAAAGCCTCTAATATAAGAAGGATTACAAAAATAGTGCTATAAAAGGACCTGTAACGCTTGATGCCTGAAAGTTAATCTGATTCTGCAATAGCAGGAAGATTCGTGAGTAATCTTAATAAGAAGATATTAAAGAAGGTACCTACCTGTGCTCCTTTTTCCGAGTTGGAACCGGTAAATAGATACTCTAATTCTGCTCCCTTGTATAATTTGTCGCTTCCGCCTGCATTGTCCATCTTGGGATAATTCCAAAAATCTCCGTCTAAGAAGCCTATGTTATAGGTGCCGCCATACTATTTCAAAAATATTGCTATAATCATATCCCGTTAAAGTGGAGCCATCACTGTAATTGGTTCTGTTAGGCATGTTGTAGACACCGTAACCATAGAGAAGATAGTTCTTCCCCAGGTTTTCTTTGAACATAGAAGTCGACCAAGATTTTGGAGTCTGCTACTTGCCCAATCATATATGCCCTTGAAAAAGTAACCATGCTGGTCAAATAAGACCCAAGGGCTTTCAAAATTCCCAAAAAATCCGCTCCGCTTACCGCCGTAATGAAGTCGGTGATAGAAGAGAGCAAATCCACAATACTGTCTGTCATTTCTGCTGTTCCCAAGTCCAGTACACCGCTTTGATTAATCAGTTCATTGGGATCCAAATTAGAATCTAGGAACCATCATACAAAATTTTTACCCCCAAAATCTCATACAACAAATCCTTAAGCTGTGTAGCCACATCAACACTGTCATCAGATCCTTTAATGATATTTTGCAAATCTCCATATAAAGCAGCTGTCCTTTGGTCACATCCTCTATTTCCGATAGAACTACATAGCCCTCGATTTTTTCATCTTTTTCAGCAGAGTAAGACTCCAGTTTTTCGCCTGTTCTTCTAATTTTTCCATCATCTTCTTTTCCGTCATTGTATAATTCCTTTTGATAGGAATCTAAACTGTTTTGCACCTGATTATTGATTTCATGATAAGTCACGAACAAAGGATCCTGTAACGTATCCACATCATGTTTTATTCTTACCATATTCTTGGGCATTACTAATCGGTTCATCCGCTGCTTTTCTAAACGACTCCTGGTTCTTTACAAAATCTCTCTCCTTCTCTTTTAAAGAAGAAAGCTTCTCTTTTAGATCTCTGGTAGCTGTACCAAAGGCTCCGGCTTTACTGTTTACATCACTAATGTAGGAATCTAAAGAAATATCCTCACCATTATCCTTCTTGCTTCTTGCCTCTTCCAGCGCTTGATAAGCATCATCATATAGCCTTTCTTGCTTTCTTTTATACTTTGTTAAAGACTCTCCGTATTTTCTTTGCTTCATCGGAGTATTCTTTTAAAGATTTTTGCCATATTAATGGCGGAATCGGTAATATCAATGGCGTTTTTCCGCCATCCATCACATTTTTACATACCTTTAGGGAATCTAAATTATAGAAGTTAGATAATAAATCTTCTATGTTTAAACCTTCCACCAAAGTATTGATAGGTACGGAAAGCTCACTGTATTCATAAACTTCCTGTCTTAATGCCAAAGGTTCAATAAGCGAATTTTTTCCTTCTGCCGATCCTCCCGCTAAGCTAATAGCCTTTCCGAAGCCTTGGACGTTCGCTTCCAGATAGCTTTGATAACGAGAATCCAAAGACTCTTTCTGATCCTGTCTTACCGCCATAAAACCGAACCGTTCATCCAGGTAGGGGTCATAATGGGCAAGGGCAGAAAAAATAGAGCTTCCCATCAGCTCTTCAATAATGGCTTGTGCGCTTTGTATTCTGGCATATTCTACGAAAATCAAAGTACACATCAACAGAGGGAAACAGTCAATGCCAAGAAAATGGAAATCATTCCCTTTCCACCATTTATATGAGAATACAAAAACCGCTTCAGTTTTTTTATGAATTCCCTAATACTAGCTTTTTCATCTGCCCTCCTTGCAAAAAGCGAATCTATAAAGACAGTAAAATTACTCTATACCTTTTATCCTTTCGTTTTTTCCCGTTTTTCTCTCATTTGCAAAGGAGTAATCGTACTTCCTGTTGAGCAGAGAATCCCCGGATAAGTTACCGGTCTTTTTGTATTTTGTCTCGTCTTTACGCCCTTAACATAAAACTGTTATTCATCTGTGTCTATACAACTACATAAGCTTAAACATTTTATTATCGCTCTTTATTCTATCCGAAAGGCTCTTTTTCAATAATTTTATTAAAATAGCTGTGTTTTTTAATTTATAATTAATGACATTAAGGATGTTTATGTATCTGCAAATTTCCGTTAAAAACAAAAGGAGAAGCCGTAATCAAACAACTTCTCCTCTTTCTCAGCTATTGTTTTGTATAGCTTTTCGTAGCTATTTTTAATCTGTGAACACCATTCTCTACCCATCTTCCTTCCGAATCCACTTGGTAGCCTTCCGGCGTTTTTCATTTCGATAGAGATGCCCCTCGTTGTTTCCGCTGTCCGTTCCAAAGTATAGTAATAGCCGTCAATCCATTGCCAGCCGGTCAGCATTCTTCCCATCCAACCGTCGGAGCCCGGGAAGAGATAGTACTTACTGCCGTTCAAGTCTACCCATCCTGTCGCCATATACCCGCTATCTAAAAAATAATACCAGTAGGACTTTCCATTATATTCTTCATAACCCCAAGTATTCTTTTGGATAGCTTCCGTCTTTTTCTCTTGTACCACCATCCTTTTTTTCATCTTTTACCCATTCTCCATTGGAAAGGGAACGATCTGCTCCCAAAACCCTGTCCGGCAGATTTCCGCTTAAGATTGCAGAAGAGCCTCCGCCTGAGCCGCCGCTGCTTCCGCCTGAGCCGCTACTGAATGCCCCTCCACCTGAGGAACTGCCGCCGCCACTATATGAGCCGCCGCCCGAGGAACTGCCGCTACCACCGCTACCGCCGGAGGAGCTGCCGGAACCGCCGCTATGAGAGGAGCCGCCGGTATTTCCACCTGCACCCGTTAATGTGATGTAGTCCGGGTCATACAAGGTAACTTTCAGGCTTCCTGTCACAGGATCGATTGAATCCAAAGAGCTTGTTCTCGGATCTATCTTCCATTCTTTATCATTGATGTAGAACCTGGTTACAAGACTGCCATCTATACCGCCGAAGGTGAGACGATAATGGCTGATAGAATTCATCTTCAGGGTAAAATCCCGAAGCACACGGCGATAGGTGCCCGGCTTAGTGATTTTCGATCCGCTTCCGTAGTATCCGCCCCTCGAAACATCCTCTAATGCATACTCACAGTTTACTTTATTTTCACCCTTATGCGGAATGGACACCTCCAGCCATGGGTCCTCTCCATTTCTATCAAGCAGTCCATCCCCCATTTTACTCCATGTGGTATGGGGTACCTCATCTCCCAATTTTCCATACTGTAAATCTTTCTCCGGAAGAAACATCCTGATTTCTTTAAATGGATAATCTTCTTCTACATAAGTCATAGACCTTCCAGAAAAATAAAGAACGAGTTTGTTTTCATTCTCTTCTTCTCCCGCAAACAAGAAAGAATAGGTATGATGAACTCTATTGCTTGCTTGTCCATAAACGGTTTCCAGAGAAAAGCTATTCCGTAAATCATTCTCGAACCAGTAATTCTTGTTTGTCGTGGTCAACTCCATGTCATAAAGATAGACTCCGGGGGTAAATTCCCTTTCCGTGTACCTCTCATAGTCACTTTCCCCGGTCATCTTGTTATAATAGATAGGAGAGGAAATGTAGATATCGTCTACATCTATGAACTGATTCGGGGCATCCCCCTTCCGATGAATCTTCAGCTTCAAGTTCTTTCCTCTGAGATCAAGCTCTTGCACCCGCATCCTGTCTCTCGGTGCATTAGGCATCAAATCTTTTAGTGGTTCACGTAGTTGAACCCCGTCAATGACTATCTTTCCTGCAGGCGGAGTCTCGCCGAAATATCCATAGTTAGCTCCGGCAGAAAAAAATTGTGTCCCATGCAAGGAAGAAATATTTGAAGAGCTGGCTCGAAATTCCGTCCCATTTTCCCCCGCATAAACGCTCATCTTCCCTGCCATAAAAGAGAGCACAATGCCCATACATGCCGCGAATACTATTCTGCTTCTTTTCATCTGCACCTCCTGTAAGCCTGTAATATACTGTTATGAGCTATTTTATCACCATTCCGTAGTCATTACTATATCAATAATTAATCTTATATTTATATAATATATTTTTAATGTATCACTTCGAATGAGCTCGAAATAATTTTGCGATTCCATTTTTAAGTATTAATGAAATAAGCTATCTCCCAATTCACCTGCAATACTCAATTAGAACAAAAAGCACCCAAACCCTTAACGGTCTGAGCGCTTTCCTATTGTTTTTCACTTTTCACAGTTTAACAAGTAGAAATAAAAACAAAATTATTCTTATTTCGCCTTTTATTTCTTCGTCAGATACTTACGAATATCCAAAGATGCGGCAATGAAGATTACGATACCGATAGCGATGTACTGTGCGTTGGCATTTACACAAGGTACTGTAATGCGGTCTTTAAAAAGCTCAAAACCGCCACACCGATAAAGGCACTGGATACCTTTCCTCGTCCACCAGTTACGGATACACCGCCCAGGGCACAGGGCTGCGATAGCCTCCATCTCATAACCAAGTCCGGTATTTACGGAAGCTCCTCCGGTATTTTGCTCCCAGCATATAGCCTGCCATGCCGTAGAATGCTGCTGCCTTTGCATAAATCAATACCAAGGTAAGGTTTACAGGAACACCGGCAACCTCTGCCGCCTGTGGGTTTCCACCGATGGCATACATATATTTTCCGTGTCTGGTCATGTTAAAGATGAACCAGGTAAGAGCCGCCATCAAAAGGGCAATCCAGATTAAATAGCTTAAGCCCAAGAATTTTCCGGTAGAGAAAACGGTATAGGACTCAATATATCCTCCCAAAGGAGTCGCATTGGTATAGAGAAGACCTAAACCGTAAATGATTTCCATCATTGCCAGGGTAGCAATGAAGGGAGGTACGGAAAGGTAAGCAATAAACCAACCGGTGATGGTACCGAAGAGGGCACAAATCAGCATTACCAGGAACAATACCACGAAGGGATTCATCGGGCTAATCTTAAGTAAAATTCCATTTCCCATGGAAGCCCAGGGCTCGGACTGGAAGAAACGTCCGGAATAATCCGCCTTTTGCAGAAGGGTTCCTGCAAGGCAGGCGCCAAATCCGATCATACGTCCTGCGGAAAGGTCACAGCCTGCAGTAATAACGCAGCCTGCAATTCCCAAGGCGATAACTAAACGATAGGACATATTTGCCAAAAGATTCATTCCGTTGTCCGCTGTCAAAAAGTTCTTTGTGGTCAATCCTGTATAAATTACCAGGATAAAACATAACGATAATAACCCCGTTATTAATCAGAAAATCCGTTAATTTTTTTGTTTTTGTGTCTTTTTCCATTTTCTTTCCCCTAAAACATCGTAGCAAAAGTTCATTACATTTTTCCTGGGTCATTTCTTCCTGCTGATTCAGCTCTCGGTGAGCTTTCCGTTACATTACGCAGATACGATCGCCATACCCAGAAGCTCCGGCATTTCCGAAGAAATCATAATAATCGCCTTGCCCTGTTTTGCCAACTCTTCCATGATTTCATAAATCTCATGCTTTGCCCCGATATCAATACCTCTCGTAGGCTCATCCATAATCAGAATATCCGGATCCTTGGCCAGCCAGCGGGAAATGATTACCTTCTGCTGGTTTCCTCCGGAAAGATTTCCGATATGTTCTTTCATGCTGGGGGTCTTGATGGACAGACGCTTGATATTGTCATCCACCACCTTGTTAATGGAAGGATGAGTGCAGCATAATTCCTGCCTTTAAATACTTCTTATAAATCGAAACACCCACATTGTCCTTGATGGAGAGACAGCCGAAAATACCGTTTCCCCGGCGATCCTCGGTAATCATACCGATACCCGCATCCATGGCATCTCTGGGTCTTTTAATCTTCACTTCTTTACCGTGAACCTTGATGGTTCCTTTAGCCAAATGACGGATACCGAAGATTCCTTCCATCAGCTCCGTTCTTTGGGCGCCGACCAGTCCGCCGAAGCCCAGAATCTCGCCCTTTTGATGGAGAAAAGAAATCCCCGGAAGGATTTTTTTCATGAATGGAGGTCAAATCCTCCACCTCCATAATGGTTTCTCCAATGCTGTGATGATGTTCCGGATAAATATTGCTTAACTCTCTACCTACCATCTTGGCAATAATCTGCTCTGTAGTCATATCCTCTGCGGGCTAGGTTCCTACATAGGTTCCGTCACGCATGATGGTGATGTCGTCGGAAATCCGCTTGATTTCATCCATCTTATGGGAAATGTAAAATCATGGCTACGCCCTTCTTCTTCAAATCTCCCATAACCTTAAGAGAATTCTACTTCCTTATCGGAAAGAGAGAGGTAGGCTCGTCGAAGATAATGACCTTGGCGTCGTGGGAAACCGCCTTGGCAATCTCCACCATTTGCATCTGTCCGATAGAAAGAGAGGACAGAGGTGCCTTCACATTGTAAGACAAACCAAGCTCAGTAACCACTTCTCCGTATCCTGATTCATCTTCTTATGGTCAATCATCTGAATCGATCCAGCTTCTTCACCGGAAACGACCAAGGTACATATTTTTCCGATACGGAACGGTAAAGTACCGGCTGTAATTCCTGATGCACCATGGCTACACCGTGCAGCATAGCATCATCAGGATTGTTGATTTCCACTTTATTTCCATCCAGATAAATCTCTCCTGATCCATCTTGTAAATGCCGAGACAGGCACTTCATCAGGAGTGGATTTTCGCTCCATTTTCTCCCATTAAGGCATGCACCGTTCCGGGACGAACGGACAGCTCGCACCTGGTCTAGGCGCTTTTACACCCGGAAATGATTTGGAGATATTTTTCATTTCTAACTTATACTCTGCCATTTCCTCCTCCATTTTCTTCACACTACTCTCGGAATGAAAAACAATCAGGGGAGGCAAATCACAATGCATCTGCACTCCCCAAATTCGTTCTGTATTGGGAAAATGTTTTTCTGCTCCTATTTCTTTAGCAAATCTCCATTTTCCTGAAAAATCCATGCTGAAAAAGTTTTTCCTGCAAATCTTATTACTTTAAGAAATTTAATACATCCTGTGCGTTGTCCTTGGTAACCTTTACATAGTCACAACCGATGTAGTGGTCATTTCCCTTACCGCCGAGGTAGTTGATTGCTTCATCTCCTGCTGCGTGAGACTGTGTAAGGAAGTCGATAAATACGGTTCCGGTCTGTGTTCCTGCCAATACGTTCTGGCAAAGCCTCTTCAAGAGCGTCAACACCTACCAGGTAGATATCCTTTCCAACGGTTCTTCCTGCTGCCTGAATAGCCTGTAATGCGCCAAGAGCCATGGAGTCGTTGTTACAGAAAACAACCTCGATATCCTTACCGTTCTTTGCCAATGCGTTAGCAACCAAAGACTGTGCAAGAGCCTGATCCCAGTTACCAACCTGCTCGTCTAACTTGTTTACTTCCATGCCGGCATCCTGTAATGCCTTAACGGAGAACTCTGTTCTATACTGTGCATCGATGTTCTCAGGGTCACCCTTGATCGATGATGTAGTCAACTTTTTCCGTTGCCGTTCATATCCAGCTTATCCATTCCAACGGAAGCGATAATCTCTCCCTGGAAGGTTCCGGACTGACGAGCGTCACATCCTACGTATGTTACATCCCAGTTCTTCTCTTCCCATCTCTTCTCTTCGTCCTGATCCGGCTCTCTGTTGATGTAAACCAATGGGATTCCGGCAGCCTGTACCTTGTCGGTGATGGTAGCAGCAGAGGAAGAGTTAACAGGGTTAACAATCAAAACGTCTACCTTATCGGTGATGAAGTTCTCGATCTGGTTGGTCTGTGTAGCCTGGTCATTAGCACCGTCCATGATCTTGATGTTCTCTTTCTTGAATCCCTTGGATACAAGATAATTTTTCCAGCTCTGTACGGAAGAGAGTCATGAAGTTATCAGAGAACCGAGTAGATACATACGCCAACCTTCTTGTCGCTGAAGTCTCCGCTCATTTTCTTCTACAGCTACTTGGTTCCTTCCATCGCCTTCTCTGTTGCCTTTGCACTTTCCTTCTGCTCAGCAGCTGCGGTAGTTGTCTTTTCCGGCATTGCTGCTGCCATGCAACTAACATAGATACAGTAAATGCGGATACTGTTAAAGTGCTTAAAATTCTTTTCATTTTTCCTCCTGTTCAGAAATAACTTTCGACTATGTTTAATAACAAGGAGGATTATAGCTTTTCTTTTTTATAGAGTTTTCTTCTTTCATTCTTAGAATTTTTAGAATTCGGAAGTTTGGTGTTTTCTACAAAAAACGGTTTCCAGCAGTATAGGTCTGAAATCGAGGCACCCTTTCGCTAAAGCTTCAGAATCCTCTTCGATATTTTTACTGTCCGATAAAATGTATAGGGGTCTGTCCTTCAGTTCTTCAAAGAGAATAGCGATATATTCTCCGATAATCCCGATGACGAAAAAGAGCACCGCGAACATAAAACAAAGCACCACCACGATGGTGGCATAGCCGGAGGGGCGCCCTTTCTGGTTAAAAGGGTGTAAATCAAAAGCAGGGTTCCCAGTCCGCCACTGCAAATGACGTACAAAATCCCTAGCTGTAAGGGAAGGTTGGAAAAAGGTAAAGAGGTATTTTTGGAAAACTGCCAAAGCTTACTTGAGAGTAATGACTGTGTCCCGCCTGTCTTGCCGCCGCCTCATAGCGAATGCTGGTTTTGGGAAAAGCCTACGGACTGGACAAAAGCCCCGAAGGTAACCAGACCTTTTCCCGGTAATGCTTCTTTAAAACCTCCTGTACCTTTTTGGAAATGCCGAAGAAGTCGAGGCATTTTCCTCAAAATGCACCGGAGAAACATGGTTTAAAATCCAGTAAAAAGGGCGGAAGTGATGTTCTTCACAAAACCTGCAGAAGGATTCTTGGTGCGCACCATGGACACCACCTGATAGCCCTCCTCCGACTTTTCAGCATTTCCGAAATCAGTTCGGGGGATGCTGTAAATCCGCATCCATAAAGACCAGGAAATCTCCCTTGGCATGGTCAAGGCCTGCGGTCATAGCCGCCTCATAGTAAAATTTCGGGAAAAAGACAATACCCGCACGTGTTCCTTGTCTCTCTCTGCAAAATCCTCTAAGAGAATCGCACTTTTATCCTGAGAACCGTCATTGACAAAGACGATTTCATAGCCATAGCCCAGCTCCTGTAATTTTTCGCAAGACTGACTACAATGCTGATAAAACTGCTCCAAGCTGTCTTCCTCGTTATATACAGAAACAATCACACTACAAATCTTTTTCCAAGTTCATCCCTTCTTCTAAAACAATCCTTCATTGAAATGATTTTTCTTGAGCTTTTTATCCGTCCTAACTTTTTAGCCATCTCTGTTCAACGACTTTAGTAATATCTTCTACCCATCACCGACTTAAATCATTTCCTCGTGGCTAGGTACCTGCTCCTCTTTCTTCGGCGGTGTCATATAATCCCCATATAGCATTTTCAATACACTGTCATAGTCTTTCGGCACCGGAAATTTCTTTCCTGCAAAGAGCTTATACTGCACCGGCTCCTCCCAGCTGTATTGCACCTTACAATACTGGAAGTCCGGCTGATAATTGGAAAAATACAGGAAATCCTCTCTCTTCTTTGACTCTTCTCTCTTCGTGCCCTCTGTGCCCATCTGTCCTGCAAAGAAAAACAGAAAAGGGCAGGGAAGGCATTTTCCCCAAAGTGGCAAGAACCGCCACAAAGAGCTTTGCCATGGGAGAATACTGAAAAATCCAACTTCTCCGATGTCCCATACTAGACCGAAAATCATCTGCTGTCGAAAACGTACAGCTTATCTAAAGGGCATTTTCTCGGGCAATCATCCAAAAATAAAGCAGTCCACCCAGAGATGATTCAGCTTTCCTTCGTAAAAGGCATCCTCTTCCCCCTCGACTTCCCGTCTTTTGCTTTGAAGATCCACAACACGGGGCACAAAGTCATAAAAGGAACGACCGTTTCTGTAGGTATTTGGCATGAGTAAAGCAAAGTTTTCCGAAAAAGCTCTTCCTTCGCCACCCTTTCAAACTTTTCCCATTCCTCCCGTAAAAAGCAAAGATCACATCATCATCCCAGGGGATAAAAGCCTTCATGGCGAATGGCCCCCAGCAGGGTTCCGGAATCCAGGCGGTAGCTGATCTTATGTTTTTCACAAATACGGTGAATCTCCTCCAAAATGGCAAAGCCCCGTCTCTGCTTCTCCGCTAAATCCATACCCTACCCTTTCTACGGCTTTTATCCAAAATGTAGCTTTACTCTTATTGCTACAAGCTTAGTTCTTCCTCTAAAAATTCCGTTTAAAGCCCCAATCTAACGACTTAATCTAAAGCTTCACTCCCGGTCTTCCGAGGCAAAGTAAAAACCTGTAGCTTCGGAAAACTTCATATCACTCTCCTTTATGCCATGCCTTATACGATCTACGGTTTTCTCCACCGCTTCCTTTACGGTATAACGAGGGCTGCCAGCCAAAGACCTTCTTAACTTCTCCGTGCTTAACTGTAAAAATCCCGCTTCATGGGGAGCATTGGGCTCCGCCTGATTCTCCAGCTTGCATTCTCCCCAGAACTCCACGAAAAGCTCTGCCAAGGCTCCTGTGGTAATAGCATCGAAAGCTCCGATTACATTGTAATAGCTGACAAATTCTTGTCCATCTTCTCCTGCCTGTCTTGCCACGATTTCAGATAAACAAACAAAGGCTCCAAGACATGCTCATAAGGGGCGAACAGAATAGGGATTTCGAATGCCGATTGCCTCTCCCTTAATGCTCTTCCCATACTAATCCGGAATAATTCTATCCTTGGCAAAAATCTCCTCCCCAATCACATTTCCGGCTCTTGCGGTGGAAATGCGCGAAGAAATTTTTTTCCTTTTCGTAGGCGGAATCCTCGGAAAAAGAAGGATTTCTGTGTAGCTAGGTAACCAGCTCCGAGCAGGACTTGGAGTTGGAATAGGGAGTCATGCCCATCCAGCTTCTCTTCCTCTGTAAAGGGCGTGTCCTTCCTGATCCGGATTCTCGTAAACCTTGTCCGTAGTAACATTCAGCACGGAACGAACAGAGGGACAATGCCTTACCGCCTCCAAAAGATTCACCGTTCCCATCACATTGGTCTCGTAGGTTTCTCTGGGGAAAAGATAGGATTCCCGCACCAGGGGCTGCCGCCAAGTGGAAAAACCAGTTCCGGCTCCGCCTCCTGCATTGCCTCTTTCTTAAATGGTCATAGTCGCACATCCCCTTCGATGGAGTGCATTCCCTTTTCTAAATTTAAGAGGGAGAATAAGGCTCCCGACTCTTCCTTAAGGGCATAGCCGGTGCATTCCGCCCCATCATTTGCAAAATCAAACTAAGCCACGCCCTTTTAAAACCGGTGTAGTTGTTAAAAATACTTTCTTCCCTTGATAAAAGGCTTTTTAATTCTTGAAAATGCATTTCCCCTACTTCCTTAAAAGTCGATACTTCTCTGTTGTTTTACGGTTTCCATAACGATTCATGACAAATGTACACGCTCTACAGAGCCCTTGCTACTAACGCTTCCAGGGCGCCTTGCCGCTTGCCCACAGCTCTTCCAAAAGCTTCTTCTCTCTCTGGGTATCCATGCACTGCCAGAAGCCGTCATGGTAATAGCCCATCAGCTTGCCTTCCGCCGCAAGATTCTGCATGGGGCTTTGCTCCAAGATGGTATTGTCGTCCTGAAGATAGTCAAGATTTCCGGCTCCAGCACCATAAAAGCCTCCGTTAATCACCGCGCCGTCCTTTTCTTCCTTCTCCCGGAAAGAACGAATCTGCCCTTCGGCATCCACATCCAAAAACTCCCTTTTGCTGAGCAAGGTTTACCATGCTGATGGTTGCCGGCTTGCCATGCTTTTTATGGAAGTCCAAAAGAGCCTCCAGATTCACATCGGAAACTCCGTCTCCATAGGTCAGCATAAAAGGCTCATGCTTTAAGTATTTTTCCACCCGCTAATCTTCCGCCGGTCATGGTGTGAGTACGGTATCCACCAGGTTACCTTCCAGTCCTCCGCCTCGCTATTGTGAACCTCCATGGTATTCTTTCCCATGTCAAAGGTAATGTCCGCATTGTGCAGGAAATAGTTGGCAAAGTATTCCTTAATCAGGTACTGCTTATAGCCTGCCAAAATAATAAATTCCTTAAAAGCCGTAGGGAAGAATAATATTTCATGATATGCCATAAAATGGGCATTTCTCGATTTCAATCATGGGCTTCGGCTTTAAATGGGATTCCTCCGAAATTCTGGTACCTAAGCCTCCTGCCAAGAAGAACAACCTTCATGTCTTCCGTCCTTTCTTTTTCTTTAGAGTATAGCACAGAGTCCTTAGAAAATAACAGCGGAAAAGATATCTTTAAGGATTCCTTCCACTATTTTTCCGCTGTTTTGGCTATTCTTAGCTTCTCCGATCCTCCGGAAACTCTGAACTATCCTCTCTACACTCCTTGATTGCATAGACGGTGCTAAGCCTCATTTTCTTTTCCTCAAACTTCCATAAAACAAACGAAAAGAAGGAATGCAAAAACTGCCGGTATAAGCCAGCCCATTCCGATAGAAAAAGAGGAATATAAGAAAGAAGCTCCATCATTTTCCCATGAAAAGGAATTCTCCCCAGTAGTTCCTTCGGCAGAGCCTTGTAGGCATCCAACAGGGCAAAAGGGCATCGTAACATACAGGGCGATTTGGAAAATCTTTTTCAAATCGAAAATGCTCTCAATCAGACACAGTACAATCAGCACGATACTCATGGGATAAATAAAATAAAAGTGCCGGTACGGTAAATTGAATGATTTTGCTTAAGCCCAGGTTGGAAATGGCGAAGGAAAAGAAGGTAAACAGCAGCACAAGCTTTTTATAGGAAGCCCTTGAGGAACATTTCCGCAAAAGGCAAGACTGGTGGAGGTAATCAGCCCCACCGCCGTTTTCAGGCAGGAAATGCAAATGATGATTCCTAAAAAGCACTCCGCCAAAAGCGTGGAAAGTAATGGGTGGAAACGGAATGCAGGATGTCTCCGCCATTTTTCCTGCAAAGAAAAAGGCTTCTGCTGCTGCTCCGGTAAAAGTACCAAAAGCAAAATAGACGATAGTATCATCACCGTGGTAATGCTTCCGGAAATGATGCTTTAGGGCAGAAACTTCCTTTCCGTCCTTCGCTCCCCTGATTTTTAATGGTCTCAATCAAAATGTTCCCAAAGTCCAGAGCCCCCACCACATCCAAGGTGTTGTAGCCCTCTAAAAAGTCCGGTGACAAAGCTGTTTTTCCTATATTCTCCTGTGGAAGACTTTGAATTGCCCCATAGGATGCAGAAAGGCAGTGAGCAAAAGAATCCCCAAAAAGAAGAGGAAGAGTTCAGATTTTTTTCCCACTAGGGTCAGGATTTTCCCCGGTCGAAGGAGAAATACAGCGCCGCCAAAAAGAAAAGGAAGGTGAAAATCAGCAGCCCCTAGCCTCTGATGGGCTTCTCCGATAAAGGGATAAAGCCCCACCTGAAAGAAACCGATGCGGTTCTGGGAATGGCAAACAGAAGTGAAATACAAAGATAAAGTAGACTGGAAAAAGAGGGAAAAAAACCTTTTCCCCTTTTTGATGCCAGTTCCAACATGCTGGCGGATTCCGTACGAGCCATAGCTACAATCGCCAAAGAGGCATCCCCACTCCGGTAATACAAAAGCCCAGAGTGGCTAAACCAACCCGTATTTCCAGCCTTCTGTCCAAGAGATACCGGGAAAAATCAAATTGCTCACCTTTGAACAACATGCCGAAGAGAGGAGGCAATAAATAAGAGCTCACGCCCGCTTACATTTTTTCTTCATAGGATAAAAACTCGCTTTCACAAAAACTGTTTTGCAGTATATCCTACTTTTTTCCCTTCTCTTCCACATATCAATATTCTTTTTCAGATAAAGTTTAGGAATTCACTAACGCAAAGGAGCGTCACAAGCTCGACTATGACACCTCTTTTCATTTAAAAAGTATTTTTTGTTTACGGTGGAAGCGAAACTGCTTATAGGACATAGAAAGCTCTATAAGCCGAAGCCGCCCTTGCCGTTGTTCTTATTGTTTCTGGCGATGGGCAGGGCAGAAGCTCAGACTGCTTAGTTTCTGGTCTGTATATACACTTTCCCTCTCCAATAAAAACGGTTGACCAGTCTTCCCCTGTGGTGAATCCGAAGGTTCCGGAGGCTATGGAAATGTGGTAGTCCAGACTTCTATCCCATGCCACCACATGGTCGTTGTCGATGGTTAAGGGGCTGTCGGGATGCACCTCCAGCTCCAAAAGGTCTCCAAAGGCATTGACAAACAGATCTCCCTGTCCCTGACTCTCCATGACGAAGAAGTACCACGGTGCCGCCGAAGACGCCTTCCCAAGTCCTGCATTTTCATGGCATAGCTCACCGTGGAATCCCCGTAAAAACGCTCCCGGTATTCAGACGGTACTGTCTCTCCAATCTCTAAACGAACAATCTTACCGGGAATAGAAGGCGCCACACCGATTCTACCGCCATTGGCCACGCCGACAGCCTCAGTAATAAACATGCTTTCTCCGCTGGCAATGCTTCTTCCCACAGCACTTAACAAACCGCCCAGACCGCCGCCGTTAGCGCCGGAATTCATCTTTCCCTGCAACTCCACGCCACGTATATAGGTATGGAACCTCTCTCAATCTTCACCCTTTCTCCCGGGTTTAACTGAATCTCCAAAATGGGACAATCATTATCTCCTAATATACGATGCTGCATAAATCCTCCAATCTGTGAAATAGGGTTTTCTTGTCGTTATTCCATTTTTGAACCTGACAAAAAAATTATCTCTTATTTTCAGGGGAATCACAAGATTTTTATCCTTTGCTCTATAAAATAGGGTAAGTTTGTCACCGTATCTATAACATTCTAAAGTCTATAGTAAATCATATTTTTCATCTCTTCTAAAACATTTTGCACACAATTTCCCAATAATATCAGATTAGACAAACACAGGGGAAGACATTTTCTTAAACAAACCTAAATATCCAAGGAAAAATTCCATACAGCACTTTAGCATCACTGCTCAGAACCCTAAATGCTTCATCAGTAAAATAACAATTTCGGAATACGAAAAATGAGAAAGCTTCAGCTTCTTTTCCTTTTGACTGGATAATACGGAAAATGCCTTGCATATCCGCTACATCCGTTAAACGCATCTTGCCGTCTGCCGCTTTCATTTTCAACTGCTTACAAATTGTAAGCGGTGCATTTCCCTCTTCTTTCAGTCTCTTTTTTAACACCGCCCAATAAGTGCTTGAGCCTCTTGCACTTTCTTGCTCTGTAAGCACTCCTACGACATCCACCACACTAAAATACCATTCTTCTTTTCCTCATCCCAAACGGAGCGTATTTGTTTATTTTCATATAGCTTTATTTCATCCATTGACTTAACCCTTTATATTTACAATTTATTTCCTGCCAATATCTTATGTCCTTATTATACTTCTATGTATGATTTTATAAAACCTGTTTATGAGATTATCCCTTTATCCCCTGAACTTGCCATTGCAGTCTGCACCTGCTCCTCTAAAACTGCATAGAGACAAGATTCCCGGTAAGACCACCACGGTCAAAACCGCAAAAAGTCTGAGAGTAATTGCAGGAGAAGGACTCTGTGAAAAACTGTAAAAAGCCAATGGCAAAAGTTCTTGCCTTATCCTAACTAATCAGCAATGAGGCATAGAAATATTCATTCCAGTTTCCCAAAAACAGAAAATAATATATTGAAAATGAGCAACGGACTGAACCGTTGCCCATTGTGATTAATTTAAATCAAAGCTATCTTGAATCTTCACTGCCCCGCCAATCTCTACCTTGGCGTGTCTTAAGCGAAAAAGAGCCACCTTAAAACCTGTTTCATCATTATATAACCTTGGAATCAATGGCTCTCTTGCCACGATTTTATCCCATAGGCTGTCTTCTTCGAAGAACTCAGCCTCCCCATCAGTCTCATAAAACTCCCGGCATCGGAGGCCAAAAAAGCTCCACATAGGGATTCTTCTTCATCTGTTGATAAACCTTTTTTGTGCTGCCGGTCAAGAAAATAATATCCCCATTTTCTACCAGAAAAAGGTGAAAGGTCTGCCACTGGGTTTTCCATCTTCCGCTGTAAAAGAAGATAAAAATCTTCGCCTTCTCTAAATATTCTGCAACCTTCTCTACTCCTGTCATAAAATACCTCCTACTCAATTTTTCAGAATCGTTTTCCCCTTTGATTTTCCCTGCCTTACTTTGTCTAAAAACTTCATTTACCTCTTCTAGAAAATGCTGTATCCACTAGAAGCTTCTAAAGGGATTTTCCACTTTGAAAAGTTCGCCCTAGTTTCTCCAGTTGTCTGCCGTCTTCCTACACAAAGAGAAAATCATAGCTCTGTTTCTTTTATCGCCGCCATCTTATCATACTTCTTTCAGAGTAAATCCGAAAAAAGCTTTTTTTCCTAGTAAAAAGCAACAATTACTAATTACATGGTGAATTGGTCCATTAAAAACCCCCTCGAATTCGAGGGGTAATCTTCTTGATAAATATTTTAAGTTCTAAAGCATTATAAATTTTACGACAATTATCTTCTATCCTTTTATCCCGAGCTTGCCATTGCCGTCTGCACCTGCTCCTCCAAAACTGCATAGAGCAAGATTCCCGGTATACCACCACGGTCAAAGCCGCAAAAGTCTGGGGTAATTATAGGAGAAGGACTCTGTGAAAACTGTACGCTACGTAGCAAAGTTCTTCCTTGTCGAACTAATCAGCAATGATGCATAGAAATACTCATTCCAGTTTCAAAGGAACAAAAAGAATTCCTGCTGTGGTCAAACCGCCCTTCGCCAAGGGAAGATTGATTTTTCCAAAAGACGGTGAAGAAATCGCTCCCTCCAAAATCGCCGCCTCATCCAAAGACTTGGGAATAGCAAGGAAGGCATACTAATACAAAGATGCTCATAGTAGGGGTCCCATGGAAATATACACCAGGCTGAGTCCGGCAAAGAATCATAGAGATTTAGATGAATCAAAAGGAAAATATCAGCTGAGCCTTGGACTGTGCCAGCACCAAAAAGGAGTGATGGAGTATAGGATAAAGAAGATTTTTCCCAGGGGAAGTTATACTTGGCAAACGACATGGCTCCCATGGCATAAATCAATAAAAGCCAGTAGTGTTGCGGAAAGGGAAACCAAGGTGGAATTCAAAAATACTGTACAAAATTATACTTGGAAAAATATAGCCGTAGGGCTCTAAAGAAAAAGCCTGTGAGCAGGGGAAAAGGATCCGACAAAATCGCCGCATTGGTTTTTAAAGGAGGATAAAATTACCATACAATCGGGAAGAGAGAAATCAAAATGGTAAAAGCACAAAAAGCAATCCAATGAGAAGGGAGGATAAGAGCCCCCTTCTTTTTCTTTCATTGATATTTTCTTTTATTTTTGCAAAAATGCTTTCATTTTGATAAACCCCTTCGCTTAGACCGTAATACTTCACTTCATCTGAAAAGCTCTACACTTTCACGAATCTCTACTTTTAGTCATAAATCCCTTCATTTAAACAGAAATCCTTGTGCACCAAAAAGTAGCACCAAAATTCCTGCCAGGAACATCATCACATCGCTGGCATTGGTCAAAGCCGTATTTTAAAGTCCAAAATGTTCTTCATCAGGATGAGGGAGGTTCATGGTGTCGTTTCCCAGCCTCGGAAGTGGTTAGGGCGATTTGCTCATACATGGCAATTCTGGCGTAATGGAGGCAATGATAGAGTTCCGATGGAAATACGACACATGGGAAGCTCGATATGCCAAAGAATCTGAAGGGTATTGGCGTCGTCCACCTTCGCCGCGGAAAATACCTCCTCCGGAATGGAATAGAGGTCATTCATCACTAGGAGGGTTACAATCACCGCATAGAAAAAGCCATGTTAATGTTACCGCCCAGAAGGCATAGGGGAGATTCAAAGAACCATTGGTGATGAAAGTCCTTGATTAAAAGAGGCGAATCAGCCCGTTCATCAGTCCCATCTCATCATTGAAAATGAAACGATAAATCAAAGCCCAAGCTGCTGCGGAAATCACATTCGGCACCATAAAAACCGCTCTGGTGAATTTCCAGCCTCTAGGTTTTTGAAACAAAATAAAAGCAAGAATCGTTCCAAAGCCCACATGAAGAATGGTGGCAATAAGAGACCACAAAAAGATTCTTCATAGAAAGCTGAAAGGATTCCTGCCCAAAAAGCTGTATGTAATTTTGCAATCCCACAAAACAGGGACGGTTAAAGCCGTCATACTTCGTAAAGGAAGTCAGAAAAATACTGAGAATCGGCTGTAAATAAAAGAAGAGAAAAACCAAAAAGGAGGGGAGCAAAAACAGGGCAATCCACTTATAATTCCGTCTTTCCAAGCTTGATGCTTTCATCCTATTTTACTCCCCTTTACTCTTTCTATTGCTTAATCTGTTTGGCTTAGTCTGTTTTGCTTAATCTGTTTTACTAAATTTCTATTGGCTAATATCCTATGTACTGATTTTTCCGTTAGCCTAATACCACTCTCCGGCTGTTCTACTTCGTACTTTTAGTATGGCAATACTTTAACCTTTTACTGTTAAAGTATTACTGCTTTGCCTCTTCTGCCTTCTTTGTAAGCTCCTTACAGAACTCTTCCGAGCTCAAGCTTCCGTCAATCAGCTTTGGTAAGAGCTTTCCGAATTCCTGATCCCCGATAGAAGCCGGGAATACATCCCTAAGATAGGTACATACTTTTGTATCATCATTTACGCTCTGATTGTACTCGTATAACAAGGGGTTTTTCCTTAAGCTTATTCAAGAAGTCCTCGCTATACTTCAGCTTTGGTGCGGTTCCGCCCTCTGCCAAAAGATAGGCTTCCAGCTCTTCCTGACTGCCGCGGAAAGCAAGGAATGCCTTAGCCACTTCCTTCTCGTCATCGCTTGCAGTAGCGGAATCAGAAATCTCCGTAGCCTGCAGGATTTTGCTAATGCAATATTTCCGGGATAAATGCCGGCATGCATGGAGGAACCTTTAAAAATCATTACTCCACTTCTCCTTGGATTCCTCGTTGAATTCGAAACCATCCAGGAACCGTTAGGGAATCACAGCAGTTTATTGCTCATGAAAGCATTGGCGGCATCCGCATAAGCTGCTCCCAAGGTATTGCGGGAAGCATTCTTCTGCAAAAAGTGTCTGTAGCTTTTCTACCCCTTTTACAAATGGCTCTTCCGTATAATCCCAAAAGCTTATCCTTTACGCTATCCTGTAAAAGCTTTGCTCCACCCTCTTCATTTCCCTACAAGAGCGGAAAGCATCAAAGTGGTGGTCAAGCATTTTCAGAGGTCATAAAAGCGATTTTTGTTGTCCCTAAAGAGAAACAAACTCGTCATAACTAAAGCTCTCCAAGGCTTTTCTCCGGCTTATACAGGTCTTCGTTGTAAAACATACCGATAGGACGAATCACCAGCATGGGAGAAACCACCAGCTTACCGTTATAGGTGCAATACTCTCTGGATTCCGGAATCCACAAATCGGAAAGCTCCGGAGTTTCCTTGGCAAAATCTGTCAAATCGTAGGCAAGGTCATTGTCCAAGATTACCTGCTTAAACCACTGGGCATCGATTCCGCCGGAGCCGGGGCTATGCACCAAAGCAGGAAAGCTTCTTCTGAGTAGCCAGCTGCTTAATCTTCTCCGCATAGGAATCCTGTACCACCTCTTCTACAGTGATTTTATATTTTCCTTCATACTTCTTATTAAAGCGCTCTACCTGGGGAAGGAAGAACTTTGCGCCAACATTCTCTCCTGCCAGGAAGGTGGGAAGCTTCATCTCCTTAACTCCCTCAGAGGCTTCCGCCTTTTCTCCGCCTGCTTCCTCAGCCTTTGTCTCTCCTGCCGCAGCACTGCCCTTCTCGCTTTCCGCCTTGGATGCATTGTTCGCACAGCCCGGCAGAGAAAGCCCCAGGACTAAAGCCAAGGCAAGGGATAAGAGTTTTCTTTTCTTCATACTATTCCTCCAAATTTGATAAGTTTTTAGCGACTTTGCACACAATCTAATCGCCGTTTTATGCTTTTATCTAGCATTATACCTATCAAAAATGAAGGTGTCAAGAATTTATCTTGCACCAAGACGGGAGTTTGACAGTTAAATAGTTCCAAAACCTCCTCAGGCCTTGAAAAGCCTGTATTTTTTTGTCAAATTTTTCAAAAATAGTACTAGCTATATTCGGCTATATGTGGTATAATGGGCGCATGGAGGGACTGCGTCATGAAAGTATCTGTATCAAAATCAAAAAAATCAGACCATCTATTACCTGAGTAAATCAGTTTGGGTAGATGGTAAATCCACTACTAAGACTATAGAGAAGATTGGTTCGGAAGATGAACTTCTGAAGGTTTGCGGAATCTTACTCCGCTGGAGTGGAGCAAAAGCAGTACGCTGCCAAACGCTCCGCAGAAGAAAAAGCTTCAAAAAGACATTATGCTTAAGTACTCCTCTTCGACCTTGATTAAGAAAAGAAAGCTGCCGTAGCGTAAACGTAGGCTACCTCTTTCTGAAGGACATCTACTATGATTTAAAAATCCATGACATCTGTGCTCAGATTGCCGAAAAGTACAAGTTTGAGTTTGATCTGAATCAAATCCTGTCTATGCTACTTTTTCTCTAGGATTATTTTATCCCGGATCCAAGAGATCTTCTCTTGAACTTTCAAAAAAGTTTCTTGAAAAAGCCTGACTGCAAGCTCCATCACGTTTACCGTGCACTGGAAATCCTTGCAAAAGAGAATGATTTTTCCAGTCTCAACTTTATAAGAATTCCGAAATGGTACTGAATCGACATAAAAGAGTTCTTCTACTATGACTGCACTAACTATTACTTCGAGATTGAGGAAGCGGATGATTTCAGAAAATATGGTCATTCCAAAAGAAACCGTCCGAATCCGATTGTACAGATGGGGCTATTTATGGATGCAGATGGGATTCCCCTCACCTTCTCCCTCTTTAACGGAAACGAGAATGAACAACCTTCGATGAAACCATTGGAGAAAAAGATTCTTTCTGACTTTGGAATGACGAAGTTTATTGTTTGTACAGATGCAGGGGCTATCATCAACTTCAAACCGTGTCTTCAACAACACTCCAAACCGAAAATTTGTTACAACGCAAGCAATCAAAAAGCTGAAAGGATACCTCAAGGATTACTGTCTTGATGAAGACGGATGGCACCTTATCGGAGATAAAAAGAGTACAAAGCTCAGTGAACTAGATGAGGTCGAGAATTACGAGAAGACTTTCTATAAAGACCGGTGGATTAATGAAGACGGTTTGGAGCAACATCTCGTTGTCACCTTTTCCTTTCAATATCGGGACTATATGAGAAAGATACGGAACCGTCAGCTTGAACGTGCTGAAAAGCTCGTCGAAAATCCTTCTTCTCTGAATAAAAAGCGACCTAACGATCCCAAGCGTTTTATTCATCAGAATTACTGTACTTCTGACGGTGAACTTGCAGACAAGATGATTCCTTCGATAGATGAAGATGTTGCCACAGAGGAGAAACGTTATGACGGTTTCTATGCCGTATGCACAAACCTGGAGGATGATGTAGCAACGATTATGAGTATCAATCAAAAGAGATGGCAGATTGAAGAATGCTTCCGGATTATGAAGAGTGAATTTCAAGCCAGACCGGTATATCTCAGCAGAAAAGATCGAATCACGGCACATTTCATTACCTGCTTCACCGCACTGATTCTTTATCGCATTCTGGAAAGAAGTTAGGGCGAGGCTATACCACTGAAAACATCATAAGAACACTGAAGGAAATGAACATGCTGATAGCTCCCGGTGAAGGATATATCCCTGAGTATACACGAACTAACCTTACAGACAAACTCCACGACACATTTGGTTTTAGAACGGATTACGAGATTGTATCTCAAAGAGATATAAAAAGATTTTAACAGCAACGAGAAAGTAGAAATATTGCTAGTATTCAAAAGAAAATAAGAGCCCATAAATGGCGTAATTACGCCGTTTATGGGCTCTTGACTCTTTCTCAACTGTCAAACTCGGG